>Ga0101944_10000032_pt1 | contig 562141 bp, 479 predicted proteins | sample DewCreD2012metaG_FD_75245 | JGI IMG/M metagenome (GOLD analysis project Ga0101944, IMG submission 75245) | Hot spring sediment bacterial and archeal communities from British Columbia, Canada, to study Microbial Dark Matter (Phase II) - Dewar... ...
TTAGTATTTTTATATTTTTTTTTTTCTCTTTAAAATTTTTTACGGAACTTTTCATTTTAAAATAATTTAATCTGGTTTCCTATGATTTCTTTTTTTATTATTTTTTTTTTTTTTCTTTTTTTTGTGAGACCTTTTTGCCTTTAATGTGTTTAATATAATGAGAAGTGCAAATTATAAAAAGGTTTTATTGATATTCTTTTGAATACGAGATTTTGTCTCTATTTTCTATACTAAAGGTGTTTTCATGAAAAAATTATCATTAGTTCTTTTAGTAGTTATCCTCATTTTATCTTCTTTCGAACAAGCATCTGCCCTGAAATTGACAGTATCTTCTCCCAGAACAAGCTTTTACCGCTACCCCGGGACCATAGAAGATATCAAAATGACTTTGAAACCACATGGTTCTTTCATCGAAGCTGGTATTTTCATCACTTTCTCTCCAAAAGGTTCGATTTATTCATCCGAAAAGGATACTCTTGAAGCTGTGATGGAGTTCGAACTTGACCAAAGAGCTTTTATCAACGGGATGTGGTTGTTTTTGAACGACTCAGTTTATGTTAAAGCCAGACTTCTGGATAAATGGACTGCAGGCTACATTTATGAAGGAATCGTCCAAAGGATGGCAGATCCATCCATCCTTTTCAAAAGGGATCAAGGACAATTTACGATTAAGATATTTCCTTTGCTTGGAAATTCAACAAGAACCGTCAAGATCAATTGCTTTCTTCCTGCTAAATGGACCGACACTCTGGTGTCAACCGTATTGCCGATTAATTTTGTTGAAGCATCTTTCAAAAAGCCAGAAATCCTAAAAATTTATGCTTATCCCGATTCTAATTTCAATTCAATCGGATTTCTTGACAATAAAAAAATAAAATTTGATGATGTGTTCAATCCTCGCTTTGGTGAAGCAAAATTGGGGATTATTGGCTTTACAGACAGCACAAAAGCGTCAAATTTCTATTTCAAGCATCCGTTTCAGGATGGAATATTTGCAAACACCTACTTTGGCTTGAAAGAAAACTTTTATCAGGTTATGCTCAATCCAAAGAAATTTTTTGCACCCAAAAATTCCCAGAAAGTTGCTATCCTGATTGACTATGACAAGAACAAAAGCTATCGAAGCAAAGCAGAGATTGTTGCAACAATCAAAAAAGTTATGAAAAGCTATCTGACTCCGCTTGACTCCTTCAATCTGTTCGTTTCGAACACAGAAATTTATCCTTTATCGGACACATGGATTTCAGCATCCGAGAAAAATATTGACTTTTTCATCAAGGATTTTGTTGCAGAAGTAATCGGTGACAAGTCAAACCTTGCCAATCTATTATACACAGCAGCGGAGTGGGTTAACAGAACATCTGTCGAAGCTAAAATTTTATTGATTTCAAACACCGACCAGCATGGAAAACAGGACACCGCTAATAAGATAGGTGAAAGAGTAAATAAAATTCTGAAAAATAATATACAGATATCGGTTTGCACTTACACAGAAAAAAATTGGGTAACAAACTGGATAGCAAGCGTTCCTTATACCGGCAATGATTATCTTTATGCCGGTCTGGTTTATCCGAGACGTGGTTACATTGTAAAAATTTACGATGTGGGAAATACTGTCGAAAGTATGATAAACTCCGTCTTCAAATCTATGATAGGTGGGTACGAAAATTTAACTTTAACTATATCATTCTTTCGTGGCTTTGCTTTTGATAAAATAGCTTACACCGGCTCACAAAAGGATCTGTCTCCTAATGAAATTTTTGTTGAATTTGGAAAATTCGAGGGAAACTCATTCGATAATATCAAACTCCCCCTCCCGATGAAAATTGATTTAACAGGTTATTATCGGGGTATTCCTTATAATTCTACATTTTACATAACCGAGGATAAATACGCTAATTTTTATGACAACCGCTCTATGTGGGCTGGGCTTTGGATTAGAAATATGGAATTGCTAAGGACTAAAACACTGCTAAATCTTTACGATATAATTAATAAAAGCCTGGAATATGAAGTCCTTTCAACTTACACAGCTTTTCTTGCCACCGAGGATGACGAGAAAGACACTTTATTGCAAGATAAGGATATAATTCCTGTTGAGCTTATCTATTTTGAGGGTTTGGCTCGTAATAAAGCTATTGATCTTTTCTGGGCTACTGCTTCAGAGCAAAACAACAAAGGATTTTTCATTGAGAGACGTATTCTTGGAGAGCAGTCTGATTGGTCTTCTATCGGGTTTATAAAAGGCTATGGAAATTCTTCGGTTCTAAGGGAATATAATTTCACTGACAGAGACATAATAAGTGGCAAAACCTATCAATATGTTTTACGCCAAGTGGATATTGACGGAACATCGAATGTTGGTTCGCAAATAGTAACAATTCATTATGATAATTTTCTAAATATGACCTTGCAGGATAATTATCCTAATCCCTTTGATAAAGAAACAAAAATCAAGTTTTCAATACCTGAAAGATGTAGGGTCATTCTCGATATCACAGATATTATGGGGAACAAAGTTCTGGAATTAATTAACCACACTGTCGAAGCTGATGATTATGAGGTGATTTGGGATGGAACAGATATAAATGGATCAAAACTGCCTAATGGATTTTATATTTGCAGATTAATTGCCGGAAGTCATGTGAAAACAATTAAAATGATGATTAGGAGATAATCACTGGTTAGTAGGCAATAGGTTTCAGCTTGAAAGCTTTAATCATTTTATTAATCGAGTGCTTCACCCCAGGAGTAAGACTCTCGAGATATTCATTTTGCAGGAGGAAGGACAACTCCTGCTTCAATTCAGGATGTTTTTTTGTAATTTTTATAATAATCTTTAGGGCATTAAACCTCAGGGAAGGTTGAATGCCAAGTTTTTCCCAGATGGAGAGGGATAAGTCGAACAATTTTCCCTCGCTATCTTCATCATATTCCATCAAATAGAGAATTTTGAGCAGCTCCCTTTGCTGACTGTCACCCATCGAAGGGAGCAAATCTATCATCTTGTCAACGTATTTTAATAACCTTTCATCGTTTTTCCTTATGCAACTCCATAACAACCAGGCTGCCCTCCATGAATATGGTTCTTTATTGCTCATAGCTAATTGAATCAATTCATCAAAGTCCTCAGGATAGGTTCTTATATGATCTAACATATCCTTCTTATATGAGCGGGTCAAAATTTTTTCCAAGCGGGTTTCCATTTTGCAACAATTATTATGCTATTCATTTCATCAATTCGAATTCTTTGGGGAGAGTGATAATGAATTCAGTCCCAGGTCTTTCTCCTGAGACGGCAAGGTAAGAAGGAGATTTCACTTCGATTTTCCCGTTGAATTTTTCGACAATCTCGGCAACAATGGAGAGCCCGAGCCCAGAACCCTCGATGCCTTTATTTTTTGAAACAGTAGTTCTATAAAATGGGTTAAAAATCTTGCCAAGCTCACTTTCTGGTATTCCAATACCGCTGTCAGCGATAGAGATAATGAGATTATCTCTTGAGTCAATCAATTTAACCTGAATGTTCCCGCCACTATCAGTATATTTATAAGCATTTGATAGGAGGTTGGAAATTGCTAATTTCAATAATTTCGGATCACTTATAATATTCAGCTCTTCCTCGTCATCAGAAATGAATGAATACGAAATCCCTTTATTTTCAATTAAAAGTAATATTTCTCTATGAATTTCATCGAATATCTCGATAAGATTGACTTTGGTAATGCTTTCTAAACCTGATTCGAGTTTAATTTGCGAGATATGAAGAATATCATTAATTGTCTGGATAGCATTGCTCAATCTAATCTTGGAACGCTCTATTGGTCTTAGGATACTGCGAGGAACTTCGCCAAGATTTCCTTCCAGAATCATATCAATATATGTTAGAGTAGCTGCAATAGGAGTTTTCAGATCGTGAACAACAGCCTGAACATATCGGGATTTTGATTTTTCGGCATTCTCTAATTCATCATAAGCCGCAGTGAGAGACCTTTCCCGTTGATATAATGTCATCGCTATCGAATTAGCAAGATAAACTGATAAATACAGGGCAATACCAAATATTCCAAAAAAGAAAATCAAATAAACATGATTATTATATAATGGGGTATCAAGAAATCCTGCTATTGCATAATGGGGTATTATTCCATTAAGTTCCAGAATAGAACCTGTTATGGAAATTCCAAGAATTAGAGTAACGAGCAGGGCAATTATTTCACCCGGTAGAAACAAAGATCCTATAATGATATGAAATATAAAGAAAACAAATAAAGGTGTTTCGACTCCGCCAGTATAATAGATAAATAATAGCAATGCAGCAAGATCGAAGCAAATCTGTAGTAAAGAAAAATGCAAACTGTGAAATCCTTTGTCAATGAATTCGGATTTTTTTTGAAGGTACCATTTTCTTTTCTTTGACAGATAATGCCAAAGGAAATGAAATAGCAAATTATATAATAAAATTGAGCCAGCAATTATCCATAATGGGATTGTATTGATATTGAATTTCGGGAAAATGTTCTGCAGGATTAATATGCCGATTATCAGAGTAGTAAGTAAAACTACTGCTCCATAACGTAGCAATATAAGCCAGCGATTTCGCTTCCTGATTTCAACCCAGAATTGGTCGAATTTTACCCTTTCGGGAACTAATTTGAGGAAGTCTGCCCGCATAAGATCTATTTTTTTAAAAAAACAAATTTTCTCTCAAAAATAACGAGATACTATTATTAATGTCTGTTAAATTAACAAATTATGCTATAAATTTACCACGCTTCACATAATGAGTGTGGAGTAATTTATGAGAAATATGTCCGCACGGTCCGTCAATCAAAAACTTATCATAAATATATTTGATATGTGGATTTTTGTGAGACTTTCTGACTTCTAAACTTCTATCCTCGCTATAAATAGCTTCAGCTCGTTTCTTTCTTATTTCGGGGGAAGTTGGAATAGGCTGCCCGCCGCCTCCAATGCAGCCACCGGGACAAGCCATAATCTCAACGAAATGGATATTATCGAGTTCTCCACGGACAAGAGCTTCCATAACTTTTTTTGCATTTGCAGTACCATGGGCAATCATAAAGTTCAGGTCAACACCTTCAAGAAAATTCCATTCAGGGAGAGTGCCTTCGAGTCTTACAGATGCCTGACGAACACCTTCGAAACCCCGGCAGGGAGTTATTTCAAGATTTTTGAAGGGAACTTCCCTGCCAGTAACAATTTCATAGACAGTTCTGAGAGCGGCTTCCATAACACCACCGGTAGCACCAAAAATCAGACCTGCACCCGATGCATCACCAAATGGCTCATCAAATGCAGAGCCTTCAAGGTCGGGTAGGTTTATGCCCGCTTCTCTTATCATTTGAGCCATTTCTCGAGTTGTCAAACCATAATCAACATCTTTGAATCCAGATGAATTCATTTCCGGGCGGTTGCACTCAAACTTTTTGGCGGAACAAGGCATCAAAGCAACGGTTACAATATCTTCAGGTGCTATGTTATGCTCCTGAGCATAAAATGTTTTTATCAATGCACCAAACATTTGCTGCGGTGATTTGCACGATGAAAGGTAGTCCAGATAATCAGGATAAAAATGTTCAATATATTTGACCCAACCGGGCGAACAAGAAGTAAATTGAGGTAATTTAATATTTGTATCACCATCAACCAGTTTACTTTTCAATCGGTTTAATAACTCAGTTCCTTCCTCGATAATTGTCAAATCAGCTGTAAAATTGGTATCGAAAACCCTGTCGAAACCTATCCATCGTAGTGCTGTGTTTAATTGCCTTGTCATAGATGTTCCGGCTGGCAATCCAAATTCTTCTCCAATAGAAGCTCTTGGCGATGGAGCTGTTTGAATTACAACATGTTTCTGGGGATTGTCAATTGCTTCCCAGATTTCATCAGAAGGATCATTTGCTCTCAAAGCAGCAGTGGGGCATCTATTAATACACTGCCCGCAATTAATACAGATAACATCTGCGAGCGGTTTGTCGTAAAATGTTGATATTGTTGTATCATAGCCTCTGTGTGTAGCTTCGAGAACACCAACTTCCTGAAGGTCTATACATGTTCTGACGCACCTTTTGCATAATACACATTTATCCATATCTCGTATGACCGAATAACTCGAGCGATCAACTTTGTGGCGCCTTTCGGTAATATGTCCGAATTTAAATCCATCCACTCCGTATTCTTTTGCCAATGATTGAAGTTCACAGTTTCCATTACGATGGCAAACATAACACTCACCGTAGTGTTCGCTCAAAAGTAAATCAAGAATATGTCTTCGGGCTTTTCTGACTTTTTCGCTTGTTGTCTGGATTTTCATTCTATTAGTAATTGGATATGTACATGACGCCTGAAGAGTTCTCATCCCTTCAATTTCAACAACACAAATTCGACACAATCCTGCAAGGCAGAGATCTTCGTGATAACATAGCGTTGGTATGTGAATATTGTTTTGCTTGCATGCTTCCAATATAGTAGTACCCATCTGAACCTGTATTTTTCTTCCGTTTATTTCGACCTCAACAATTGATCCAATGCCATCTTTGTCCTCTGTTTTAATTATGTGAGGTTGCTGACTTACCGGGGATCTTGAAAATTTATCTTTAATCATTTTTTCTTCCTTATCTTGTTGAAAATACTTCATTCTCAAAATTTGTAAGAATTGAAATAAATGGATTGGGACTTGATTGACCCAGTCCGCATTTCGAAGCTAATTGCATTGATTTCCCAAGTTCTAAAAGTTCATTCAAATATGTGTAAGAACATTTGCCTTGTTCAATTAGTTCAATTCCTTCAAGTAGCTTTTTGTTTCCTATTCTGCACGGTGAGCATTGACCGCAGGATTCCTCAACAAAAAATTCCATAAAATTTCTAAGGATGTGAAGCATATCCCTTGACTTATTAAAAATCATGACCGAACCACCCGTGGATAAGTCCTCAAAAGAAATTTTTCTGTCGAATTGTGATTCAGGGACGCACTGTCCGGAGGCACCACCCACCTGAACTGCTTTAGCATCATCAGCTTCAACCATTTTCAATAGATCCCGTATTGAGATACCAAAGGGTACTTCATATACACCGGGTTTTTTGCAATCACCAGAAATTGAAACCAACTTTGTTCCATAGGATTTTGAAATACCAATTTTCCTGAACCAGTCAGCCCCTTTTGAAATAATAATTGCGGCGGAGGCAAAAGTTTCAACGTTATTAACAATAGTAGGATATCCCATAAAACCAGTATTAACCGGAAAGGGTGGGCGATTTCGTGCTTCGCCCCTGTGCCCTTCGAGTGATTCAATCAAGGCAGTTTCTTCGCCACAAACATAAGCTCCAGAGCCAAGTCTTATTTTGATGTCAAAATCAAACCCTGAGCCAAGAATATTTTTTCCTAATTGGTTATTTTCTCTCTTTTCCTCAAGAAATTTTTCAATTTTGTTCAAAAGATATTTATATTCACCTCTGAGATAAAGGATTCCCTCATTTGCCTGAATGGCATACCCTCCAATAACCATACCATCAATGACAAGATTAGTATATTCATCGAGCAGGACACGATCTTTGAAAGTTCCGGGTTCGCCTTCGTCTGCATTGCAAACAACAAACTTTTTTTCAGCTACAGCCGAAAGAGCCAATAGCCATTTTGTTCCCGTTGGAAAACCTGCTCCACCTCTGCCTTTCAATCCTGCATCCCTGATTTCCATCACAATATCCTGAGGAGCCATTTTTAGAGCTTTTTCGAGAGCCAATCTATGCTCTCCAACATTGAATTGTATTGTATCATTCATAATAGGCATTGTTTTCCTCCTTACTTGTAACTTTTAATAATTTCTACAGCTTTATGTGGTGTCAGATGGGTGTAAACATCATCGTTCACCAGTAGTGCTGGTCCTTGATCACACATTCCCATACAATTAATATACTCCAGGGTAAACTTGGTATCTGGGGTGGTTTCTCCAAACTTGATATTAAGTTCTCTTTCAATAGCACGAGCAATGGCTTCTTTTCCGGCGAGATCGCAGGCAATAGTCTGACATAATCTTACAATATATCGCCCTTCGGGTTTTCTGCTCAAAAAGGCATAAAATGTTACAACTCCATACACTTCAACAGGATGAATATCTAAAAAATTTGCTATTTCTTGTTGAGCAAATTCAGAAACATATCCGTGTCTCATTTGAATTTCCTGCAGGATTGGAAGTAACGCATCTCTGGTTCTGCCGTATTGTTCTGCAAGTTTTTCAATTTCTAATGTTAATCCGTGTTTTTCTGAAACTAGCATTACAATGTTCCTTTAAATGATAAATAATCGTTAATCATCCCAATCAATACGTTTGATTGTATCGGTTTTTCGAGGAATTCGTTCACCGGGACTAACCCGCCAGCCCCAAAATCCAGACCAGTTGCTTTTGCAACAGATGTCAACATAAATATTGGCATCGAAAATCCATTCTTTCTTAATTTTAGTGCAAGATAGAATCCATCGTCTGGCTCCTGCATCATAACATCAAGAATTACTATATCAGGTTTTTCGTTTGATATTAATTCATATCCGGAATCAATATCCGATGAAGACACAACATTATGCCCCTTCAGTTCAAGCAAGGTTCCAACTGCTTCAACAATATCAGGGTCATCGTCAATAATTGCAATTTTTGCCATAAAACTACTCAAAACAAAAAAACATTATGGTTACAATTTCAAAGATAAGAAAATTCTATTTCTAACTTTATTTGAAATATATAATTCGATTATTTTGTAACTCACGTGTGGTTCGCATTTAAATCTTTTTTTACTTTTATCTTTTTTAAAATTTCTAACTTTATTATCTTGCAGTTCTAACTTTTCATTTTAGCTTGGTTTTAAAAATGAATCTTTTTGAAAAAATTATTGATGTTTTTCTTTGGATTTCGATTGGAATGTCAATCCTTCAGCTTTATCTGAGGGCTAACAAAATCTGGAAACGCAAATGGGACAAAGAGGTTGCCGAATCTCAATCTATTTTTGGTTTGTCGCTTCTTTTACTCAATTGCACAATCTGGATTATTTCTTATATTATTAAACAAGATTATGAAAGTATCATTGACACATCAATAATTATGATTGAAGCAACTATCTTTCTCTTGATCGGTACTGGTTTATGGGTCAAAGGACAAAAAAGGCTTGGGCTCTGGACTTTAATTAAGCAATCTCTAAGACTCGAAAGAAAAGAAGCAAATTATCTGATCAAAAGGTTTTTCAAGCCCCAGAATGCAGAAGTTATAATAAATATCCTTCACCAGCTTGCTATGATTGATGAAGAACTCGATTCCAAAGAGAAAGAACTTATTACAGCATTTTCTAAAGAATGGAATATTGATTATTCAACTGAAAAGCTTAACAGGGAAAGACTCAAAGGTACAGAAAATAATTATATAAGATTGAGGAATAGTTTGATTGATTATCTCGACCGTGAACCCCCGGTGGAACAGGTTGCCCAGTTAAAAGATATGATGACAGAGCTTATAAATGCTGATGAAAAAATTACTGATGAGGAGGAATTGATCACTTCTGAATTGATGGGTATTATCGAAACATACCTTAAAAAAGATGAAAATATAAAAATTTATCATGTTATTATCGTCCCACAAAAGCAACAGGACGAAGAAACAATAAAACAACTGTTACCTGACTCTGTTAAGGTTCAAGCTGCCGGGGGAGTTGCTTATTCTATTGGGTCATTTTATTCATATAGCTATGCTGATATGATTTGCAAACAGTTCAGAAAAAAGAAATTATTTACAATTGTACATAGTTTTGAAGAAGAAGAAAACAACTACAATTCTAATAATGATATAAATACTCAATTTGTAACAACTTAATTAAATGCAAAAAATAAAGGAAATAATTAAGGATAACAGAGTTTTTTTTCTGCTATATTGTATTTTTTTTTTCATTTCTGGTATCTATATTACTTTTTTTCCAAGGGAACATTTCCTGATTTTTCTTAATTCATTAAATAATCCCTTTCTTGATTCTTTTTTTAAATATATGACTTTCCTTGGAGATGGTATTTTCATTTTAATTGTTTTGTTACCAATAAGTTTTTTGAGAGTCCGATTTGCAATATTAACAGTTATTACTTATGCTGTAAGCGGAATAATTACTCAGATAATAAAACATATTGTTCAGAGTCCGAGACCATTGAATTATCTTATAGATTTGGAAATACTCCATAAAGTTTCAGGAATAGATATATATTATTACAACAGTTTTCCTTCCGGGCATTCAGCAACAGGATTTGCCTTTTTTTTATTATTATCATTAATAACCAAGAATAAAAGAATATCATTCATATTTTTTCTTTTTGCTTTTTTTATTGGATTATCAAGAATTTATCTGCTGCAACACTTTCTTGTTGATGTATGGGCTGGCTCTTTTATAGGTATCATTGTTACCATCATAACCTTTTATATCTTTGAAACAAATGAAAAAATAAACAACTCAAATTTGCTTAACTTTTCCTTATATTATAAATTGAAACAAATATAGAATTTTATCGTAATACCTTTATTATGTTTAATTTGGAGAATATATGACAAATACACAAGCACCAATGACTCCTGAACCCTATTATTCAAGGAGGAGAACTCGATGGTGGATACCTGTTCTTATTATCGGTGTTATATTTCTTGGGTTTATTATATTAATTTATTCAGTGCTTACTTCAATTGATTCATTCTTTGCAAAAGAGCCAGTTGAAGTAAAATCAAATACAGTTCTGTATCTGAATTTCAAATCCGAACTTGAAGAAGTTGGCAGAACAGACCCATTTACAACAATATTTACAATGACGAAAGGCGAATCTTTCCACGATATATTGAGAGCTATAAGAATCGCAAAGCAAGATGAACGGATAAAGGGGATATTTATAAATGCTACTCCTATTGGTATCGGTTATGTTAAAACAATGGAATTAATTGATGCTTTGGACGATTTCAAGCAATCAGGTAAGTTTATTTATGCTTACCTTGAAGCTGGAAGCGAAAATCAATATCTTAGACTTTTGCCCGCAGATAAGATATTTATGCCCGAAGATGGATTTGTCGAAATGAATGGTTTTGCTATTACGCAAATGTTTATGAAGGGTTTATTCTCAAAGTTAGGTATTGAATTCTTTGTAGATCATTTTGAAGATTTCAAATCAGCAGGTGAATCATTAAACAGAACTTCATTCAGTGACTCTTCAAAGCTTCAACTAAGAGTAATCTTAAATCAGCGTCATAATGAATTTGTCAATGCTATAGCCAAATATCGAAAACTCGACAGGAAGCAAGTTGAGAATATATTAGCCCGTGGAGTTTTCACTGCTGATTCGATGAAAGCTCTTGGTCTGATTGATGAGTTTGCCACCGAACAGCAGGTTCGTGATAAAATTCGAGACCTTGCATTTTCGGATGTTAAGGATGAAAAAACAAAAAAATTAAGATTAATTTCCACAAGTAATTATCTGTGGTCTGATCTGCCGGAAACATTGACAAAAGTTAAGGATGATGCACCTACAATTGCTATTATTTATGGTTCAGGTGCTATAATGCCCGATGTTTCTCAATCTCCGTTTGATAATGAAAATGTTATAACTCCCAGAGAATTTGTTAAGAATCTCAGGAAAGCAAGAGATGACAAAAAAGTTAAGGCTATTATTCTACGAATTGATAGCCCCGGTGGCTCGGTTATAGCATCGGATGCCATCTGGCAGGAAATTATTGAAGCAAAAAAAGAAAAGCCCGTTTATGCATCAATGAGCGATGTTGCCGCCTCTGGTGGTTATTATATATCTGTCCCCTGCGATACTATAATCGCCCACCCGATGACCATCACCGGTTCAATTGGTGTTATTTCTGCTATACCAATTTTCAGTGATATGTTGAAGAAGCTTGACATCACTCTTGATTCTATCAACACAAGTCCCTCAGCTCAGGATTTGAACGTCCTCTATCCTTTCAGTAAAGAACAAAGGGATAAATTTCATCAAAGAGTGGAAGGTATTTATCATAGATTTATCAATAAAGTTTCATCCGGAAGAAAAAAATCATTCGATGAAGTCAGAGCGATAGCTAAAGGTAGAGTATGGACTGGTGAAGATGCATATAAAATTGGTCTTGTTGATACTCTGGGGGGTATCAGAACAGCTATAAATATAGCTAAAAGGAGGCTTGGTGTCCCTGAAAATGAACTTGTGAGAATCAAAGAATATCCAAGACCCACCGACAGTTTCGAAAAATTTATAAAAAGCCTGATGGGAACTGATGAAAATGATGATGCAATTATCAAATCTTCTTTCATTCAAAAACTTTTTGGGGTTGATTATAGCCTTACCAATCAATTTTATCAGTCTCTTCCTGATTTTATGAAAAAACAAATTGCTTATTTATTCGATTTGTTCTCTATTGCCAAAAATGAACAGGTTATGATTGCATTGCCATATAGTATTGATATAAAATAGTTTTTCAAAAACTCTTATCTTCATTCTGAATTAAATTGACAATTATTCGTCAAAAATCAGGATGAAGATTTTTTTTTATATTAGGTTTTATTTTTCATTATTATCACTGATAGTGATACAATTGCTTTTTGTATCTTGTCAACAATCAACATCAAAATTATCAAATAACAAGAGTAAAAATGATATGATATCTGATACAACGAAAGATTTTGCAACCTTTGGCTCAGGCTGTTTCTGGTGCTCAGAAGCAATTTTTAATGAATTGAAAGGTGTCTATTCTGTTCTACCCGGTTATTCGGGTGGAAATACAGAAAATCCAACCTATGAGCAGGTTTGCACTGGCAATACTGGTCATGCCGAGGTTGTTCAATTAACTTTTAATCCCAACATAATTTCTTATGATGAACTGCTGGAAGTGTTTTTTAAGACACACGACCCCACATCGCTTAACCGACAGGGTAATGATATTGGCACTCAATACAGGTCTGTTATTTTTTACCATAATGAGGAGCAGAAAAAATCCGCTGAGAAATATATTTCCCTCATCGAAAAAGAAAAAATTTTTGATAAACCAATAGTTACTGAATTATCAGAGTTCAAAAAATTTTATGTTGCTGAAGATTATCACCATAATTACTTTAAGAACAATCCTAATCAAGGCTACTGTGCTTTTGTTATCAATCCCAAATATGAAAAATTCAAAAAAGTATTTAAAAATAAATTGAAAAACGATGAATGACTCCCTATCGTGATAAATTTTTATTAGTAATATTAACTTTCTGTAATATTAATTATTAATCAAAAAATCAATTGAAGATAAGTTATTATAATATAGGTTGCAAAGTAAATTTCTCCGAGATAGCAACAATTCAGCAAAAACTCGAAAGAAGGGGGCACTCGTCTGTTGATTTCGGAGAAAAATCTGATGCAGTGATTATAAACACCTGCTCTGTAACAAATAATGCAGATAGTGATGCAAGAAAGATAATACGGAGAGCCTTGAGAATTAATCCCGATGCCTTGATATGTGTTCTCGGTTGCTATGCTCAGCTAAAACCCGGGGAAATTGCACAGATTGATGGCGTTGATGCTATTTTTGGAACAAAAGAAAAATTCAACGTCATAAATTATATTGAGGCCAAGAACAAGAAGGATAAGCCCGATATATTTGTATCAGATCTGAATGATTTACCCTTCCATACGGCTTGCTCCGAAGATAATGAAAGTCATACAAGATTGACATTGAAAATTCAGGATGGGTGCGATTATGTCTGCACTTATTGCACTATTCCGAAAGCACGAGGAAACAGCCGAAGTATGCCTTTCGATGAACTTAAATCAAAGCTGATTGAACTCAATAGCAGCGAATATTCCGAAATTGTCCTTTCGGGGGTTAATCTCGGAGAGTATCTTGCTCCATCGGGTGAGAATTTCTTTGACCTTGTCCGATTCATCGAGCAATCTAAATTTAAACAAAGATTTAGAATATCTTCGATAGAACCAAACCTTTTGAAGCCTGAAATTATTGATATTATCTCACAATCTGAATCATTCTGTCACCACTTTCACATACCACTGCAAAGTGGTTCCCCCGATATTTTAAAACTTATGAAAAGAAGATACAAAGCGGATTATTTTGAGAATTTGATTTATTCAATAAAAGAAAAAATTCCAGATTGTTGTATCGGAGTTGATGTAATCTCGGGCTTCCCGGGTGAAACCGATGAACATTTTCAACAAACCTATGATTTGCTAGAAAAACTGCCTGTCTCTTACCTTCATTCTTTTACCTATTCCGAAAGAGCAAACACCCCTGCGGCTGATTTTTCGCCTGTTGTTCCATTCGAAGTCAGAAAATCAAGAACTATAGCTCTAAGGCATTTATCTGATAAAAAAAGGCTTCAGTTCTACTCTTCTCAATTGAATAAGACAAAAACTCTTCTACCTGAAGAATTTGACTTTGACACAAAAACACTCTCCGGTTGGACTGAGAACTATGTAAAAACAAAGCTAATCGGTAACGATCAACATTCCCCGGAATATATTTCTGGCTTACAGTCTGATTTTAGTAAAGCATTTCGAGGGAAACCAATTAAGGTTCTTCTTCAGGAAATTAATGGCGATTTTGTCATTGCTAAGGCAATTCACTGAGCTTAACTTCAAAACAAACCTGAATCCATTCTGACTTTTTTATCAATTAGAAAGAAATTAAAACTTGATGTTTATATTTATTTTTTGAAGCTATTAAAAAAATCACCTAAATTTATTATATTTGATTTATTACACTAAAAAAAGAAAAAAATTAGAACTAAAGTATGTTTTCCCGGGAATTAAAAAATTACTTCCTGATTGCCTTGGCAGGACTGATTCTTTTTCTGCCCTTACTTGGAAATGTGCATCTTTTTGATTGGGACGAAATAAATTTTGCCGAGGCTGCCAGAGAAATGATTGAAACCGGCGATTACCTTACTGTTCGGATTGATTATGAACCTTTCCACGAAAAGCCGCCTCTCTTTATCTGGTTTCAGGTTCTTTCAATGAAGATTTTCGGAGTGAATGAATTTGCTGCAAGACTACCCAATGCAATCACTGGCATTCTTACACTTCTAATTTTGTTTACAATCGGGAAAAAAATCTATAATACTGATTTCGGAAAGCTATGGGCTTTGGCTTATATTGGTTCATTCCTCCCGCATTTTTATTTCAAAAGTGGAATCATTGACCCGATTTTCAATCTATTTATGTTTCTGGGTGTTTATTTCCTTTATCGTTATCACATTAGCAGCCTCAAATTACCTGAATCAATCGGAAAGCCAGCTTTGATGCTCCTTTATGCCGGTTTTTTCACTGCCTGTGCTATTCTGACAAAAGGACCTGTCGGATTTCTGCTGCCAGCTCTTGCATTTTTAATTTTTGCAGTGATTAAAAGGAAAGAACACATTGCCTCACTTTTATACATTATTATTTATGTCATTATTTCATTTGTTCCATATATTATCTGGTATCTTTCAGTTCAGTATTATTCAGGTGCTGAATTATTTTCTGACTTCATCGCTTATCATCTAAGGTTGCTGACAACCGGCGATGCCGGTCATAGCGGACCTATATATTATCATTTTGTAGTTTTACTTTTTGGCTGTTTCCCTGCTTCGTTCTTCTTCTTCAAGGGTTTACGAAAAGATGTGCGTGACAGTATTTTCCAGAAAGATTTTTCTGTGATGTTATTAATTCTACTTTTGATAGTTCTTGTTATTTTCTCGCTTGTAAAGACAAAGATAATTCATTATTCTTCATTGAGCTATTTCCCGATAACTTACTTTGCCGCAAGAGCGATGTTCAACATCGGAATTCGTAACCACAAAGCTGGAAAATATCTTACTTTTTTTGTCTCTCTTTTCGGATTTCTGCTTGCAGTATCCATCGCACTTTTCCCGATTGCTTTGATGAATGTGGATATGTATATTGACAGAGTAACTGATTTATTTACCAAAGCAATACTTATGTCAAAAGTAGAATGGGGAGGATGGGAATGGATTGTGGGTTTGAACCTTGCTGTTTTCATTTTGCTTTTTATTTATATGTCTGCCCGGCAGAAACCACTGAAATCCTATCTGGCACTATTCGGAGGTGTAGCCCTGACAATATTTTTGATACTGCCTGTGCTAGCTCCAAAAATTGACGCATACCTGCAGTCAGCCCCGAACGAATTCTATAAAAAATTTCAGGGGAAGGATGTTTATATCCACGTTCTTGGCTATAAGAGCTATGCTCATTATTTCTACACAAAAAAGCCCTTCCATCTTTCCGCAAAATCAAAAGGGATAGGCAAAGACGAGTGGGAAGGTTGGCTGCTCAATGGAGACATTGATAAGCCAGCCTTTTTTGTTACCAATATTAAAAATCTAAAAAAATACCTCGACAGTCAACCCGAGCTGAACCTCCTTTACGAAAAGAACGGCTACGCCTTCCTCAAAAGAGAAAAGAAGTGAAGTCATAGGTTCTCTATTGATATTTATAATAAAATCCTACAACGGGATATTTCCGTGTTTTCGTTTTGGGTTGTTGTCAACCTTGTTTTCGAGTAAATGGAAAGCCTCAATCAGCATTTTTCTGGTGTATTTCGGTTCAATAACATCGTCAATATAACCATAGGAAGCAGCGATATAAGGATTGGCAAATTTTTCGTTGAACTCATTAATTAGTTCAGCTTCTCTTTTTTCTGGTTCGGGTGAGTTCTCAATTTCTTTCTTGAAAATAATTTCAACAGCCCCTTTCGAGCCCATCACAGCAAGTTCGGCAGTGGGCCATGCATAGTTCAAATCCCCTCTGATATGCTTGCTGTTCATAACGTCATAGGCTCCTCCATAAGCTTTCCTTGTTATAACAGTAATTTTTGGAACGGTAGCCTCGCAAAAAGCATAGAGTAATTTTGCTCCGTTTGTAATAATACCGCCCCATTCCTGATGGGCACCCGGCATAAATCCGGGAACATCCTCGAGCACAAGCAAGGGAATATTAAATGCATCGCAAAAGCGAACAAACCTGCCAGCTTTTTTCGATGAGTCAATGTCCAGCACACCTGCAAGAACAGCTGGCTGATTTGCAATAACACCAATTGACCTGCCTCCAAGACGAATAAATCCAACAACAATATTTTGTGCATAATCTTTGTGGACCTCCAGAAATTCGCCATTATCAGCCAATTCGATTATGATTTCCTTCATATCATAAGGTTGATTCGGGTTAGCTGGAACAATATATGTTAGTTTATCGCATAATCTATTGGCAGGGTCTTGGGATTCAATCAATGGAACTTCGTCCATATTGTTAGCCGGAAGATAGCTCATAAGTTTTTTTGTAATTTCAATGGCTTCCAGATCATTTTCAGCGGTGAAGTGTGCAACTCCACTTTTGCTTGCATGGACTTCAGCCCCTCCAAGCTGATCAGAGGTTAAATCCTCGTGGGTTACAGTTTTAACGACCTTTGGTCCGGTAACAAACATGTAGGAAGTTTTCTTGACCATTATAATAAAGTCTGTAATAGCAGGAGAATAAACAGCACCACCGGCGCAAGGTCCCATAATTAATGAAATCTGGGGTATTACTCCCGAGCAAAGAGTGTTACGAAGAAAAATATCAGCATAGGCACCGAGTGATATGACGCCCTCCTGGACTCTTGCACCGCCGGAATCGTTCAAGCCGATAACCGGGCAGCCATTTTTAAGAGCCATATCCATTATTTTGCAAATTTTTCTTCCATGCTCGGCTGCAAGGCTTCCTCCAAGAACAGTGAAATCCTGAGAGAAGACAAATACTTTTTGCCCGTTAATATAGCCATAACCAGTAACCACGCCATCACCAAGATAGACGTTTTTATCCAGCCCAAAATCGTTGGAATGATGATGTGCAAGCATATCAAGCTCACGGAAGGAATCTTTGTCAAGCAATAAATCAAGCCGCTCTCTTGCAGTTAGCTTATTTTTAGAGTGTTGATCGTCAATTCGATTTTGACCGCCACCAACACTGGCTTTAGCTTTTAATTCTCTAAGTTTTTCAATTTTCTTATCAATTATTTCTTTGTGTTCCATATCCTCACCCATTTGATACGTTTTGAATTTCCATTAGAACAGTGTCTTTCTCGACTGCTTTTGTTTCTGAGACTTTAATTGAAGTTACAACTCCGTTTATTGGCGAAGTGATTGAATTTTCCATTTTCATAGCTTCGATAATCATGATTTTATCACCTTTGTTGACGCTATCTCCTTCATTTACAAGGATTTTAATGACCATACCGGGCATAGGTGCTTTTACTATTGCGAAATTTTTACTATCAGCACCGTCGGTTTGTCCAAGAAATTTTTTGATTAATTTTTTTGTTTCATCAGTTATATCTATTTCGAATGAAAAACCATCAGAATTGATATAACTCGGTCCGTTATCACGTAATTCTAACTCAACCTGAACAATTCGATTATTAACACTAAACGAAAAAACGTTATTTCCCAATTGTTTTAATAATTCAATATTATAAGTATTGTCATTCAGGAAGATGATTGATTCCTCTTTTTTATCGAATTTTACTATATACTCGTTATTATTGATTGTTATTGCAAGATCATTCATTTCATTCGATGTAAACTATTAATAAAACAAAATAACAAATTAAAAAAAATTATATATTTTTTTTAAATTTTTTTATGAATTGTGAGAAATGAGAAATATTTTTTTAACTTATTCGAAAGAAATTAATCAAAGTATTAACCAGACCTTCGATTGAAAAATTATCGGACATTATTACATTTTCAACTTTATATTCACTTAAAGTTGCTCGGGTAACAGGTCCTATAGCGAAAACAGACGATTCTGAAAGTAGTTTTTTTGCAATATTGACCCCGAGAATATCAAAAAAATTTTTTACTGTCGAGGAACTTGTGAATAAGTATGCATCAGCACCATGCATAACTAAATTTTCGATTTCTTCTTGCCCGGGGTGTGTTCTTTCGATTGAATAAACCTCAAGTGGAAAGACCTCAATACCTTTTTCCGAAATGGATTCAAATATAAAATCTTTCTGAAAATTTCCCTTGACCCTTAATATCTTTGTATTTTTAATGTCAATAGATTCAAAAAACTCTTCAACAAAAACTGAGGAAGTAAATGAAGAAGGAATAAAATCAGCAATTAAGCCATACTCTTTTAATTTAGCAGCAGTTTCTTTTCCGATGCAGGCAATTTTGGATTTCATCAAAGCTCGGGCGTCTGAATTTTCATTGAATAATAACTGAAAAAAATATCTGACTCCGTTTTCGCTCGAAAAAATTATCCAATTGTAATTTTCTGATAATAAATCTTTTAATTTTATCTCTGGAACGGAAGGATGTGTTTTTATAACGCTGAAATTAATCACTTGAGCCCCATTTTGTTCAAGCAAACTGGTAATATTCAAAGATTGATCTTCGGCTCTTGTGCAAACTATCCGTTTTCCGAACAAAGGCTTTTTCGAAAACCAATTCAATTTATCGCTTAGAACAGCAGTTTCGCCTATAATTGTAATTATCGGTGGCTTAATATTTTCAGTTTGAACTAAATCAGGTAATTTTTCAAGAACACTATTATACTGTTTTTGTGAAGTTAATGTTGCATTCTGGACAATCACTGCAGGCGTTTCTGGATTCATACCAAATGTAATTAGTTTTTCGACAGTTGACTCAAGAGTTGAAGCACCCATATATATAACAAGAGTAGTATTTTTTAATCTGGCAAGTAATTCCCATTGAATCTGACTTTCGTTCTTTTCTGGGCTTTCGTGTGCAGTTAAAAATAAACATTGAGTAACGATATTTCTATGAGTCAGAGGTGCTCCAGAGTAAGCAGATGCTCCAATCCCTGCAGTAATACCGGGAACAATCTCGAAGTCAATTCCCGCTTCGATAAGAGCAAGAGCTTCTTCCGAGCCACGACCAAAAATATACGGGTCTCCTCCCTTCAATCTGATAATTATTTTGGATTTATTTGCTTTTTGAATCAGGATTTTTATTATTTCTTCCTGAGGATTCTGATGTCTGGTTGGTTCCTTCCCGACAAAGATTAATTCAGCAGTAGCTGGGCAATGTTTGAGTAAAGAATCATTAACAAGTCTGTCATAAAGAACAACATCTGCTTTTTTAAGTAATTCCAGTCCTTTGACAGTAATCAGGTCTGGATCTCCCGGTCCAGCTCCAACCAAATAAACTATCCCTTTGAAATCCATATCAACCATCGTTTAATTCATATATTATACCCTGAAGTTTTTCCTTGGCAGCAGAAAACCCTTTATTACGGATCAAATTCACCCAGTCAATTGCAAGAAAAGAGTCGAAATGAGCTTGCTTTGACTTTTCATCCGGGAACCTGATATCATTCATCAGATAATTTCTAAGTTCTTTAGCCAATTCAGAAATATATGAATATTCATCAGGTATTGTTTTTTCAATTTTTTCTTTAAGAAATTTTACAAGGAAGGGTGAATTTCCCTGAGAAGCTAATGAAAACGTAAGAAAACCTCTTCTGATATTCGCAGGAACTATAAAATTGCATAAATCCGGTACATCAGCAACATTAAGAAGAATCCCCAGTTCATTACATTCTTTTTCTATCAATAGATCAGCATCTGAATCGCCGGTTGAAGCAAAAACCAGAGAATAATTTTTTAAATCGCCATATTGGTATTTTCTTTTAATGAGGTTTAATTCGTTCTTTTCGATTATTTCTTTCAATTCATCAACAACAATAGGGGAGATAATGTCGGGTTTGCAATCAAATTCCAACAGGTTTTTAATCTTCCTCAAAGAAACTTTGCCTCCACCTATAACAACTGCTTTAAATTTTGTCAGGTCAATCAGAATTGGAAAATACATTTAATTCGAATATCCTATGGAATTTGAAATTAACTCATTTTTTTTTGAACAAACAGGGATGTTTGATTTTCCATAAATTTACTTAGATTGGTTAAATCAGGTAGTTCAAACATCCCTGTTTGGGTATATTTCGAATGTCAACTCCAATTATCTTTAATTCCTCTATACTGGCTATCAGTAAGGATGAATTTCATAATTCTGTTCATATGGTCTTTTTCGACCCTGATTATTTCATCAAGTATTTTTTCGTCTTCGACAACGTCTCTGATCCCAACATAGAAAAGGACAGATTCCTTTTCGAAATCATAAATTAATTTAAAAATTTCAGTTTTTGACATATCCTGAGATTTTTGTATGGGGTCAAAAAATCTTGAAATATCAACACCTTGAAGAAATTCTCTATCAACTTCAGCCAGACTAAGCTTCAAATTGCTTGTTTTTTTAGCTAATTCGAGAAAGAATAGTTTATGTTCAACTTCATCTCTTGCAAGGCTTTCGAATAGTTCTTTCAAAAGCTCATCATCGGAGAATTTTTTTGATAGGTCAGCATAAGCCTTGGCACCCAGCTCTTCAGCTCTGACTGCAATATCTAATACATCATTTATAGATAAATCTTTCATAGTAAATCCTGAATATTGAGAATATTAATTTTCGTCAAGTAATCTTTTTTCTCCTTCAATTTCTCTGTAAGGCTTGATATCATGAACCATTTCGACACAGCCCTGATATTCACCAATACTATTTCTAACGGCATAATAAGAAATGTGAACATATTTATTTTCGAAGTTAATCCAGAAAGTTGCAACATCTCTCTTGCCTGCCCTCATCTCTTCAATTATTTGATTTACTAAATGAACACTTTTTTGAGGATGGCATTGTTGAACAGTTCTTCCAATAACGCTTAGACTTCTGGTAAAAATTTTCTCCTGATCCATTTTATTATAATACCTGACTCTGTCGTCTGCATCAACAAAAGATAATTCAACAGGCAAAGCATCAAGCATATTGTTTATTACTTCAGTAGAAAGAGAGGCAAGCAGATCAACTTTTCCGCCGGATTCCTTTTCCATAGCATCTAAAAGCGTAGAATATCTTAAGTAAGCACCTTCCCCAAGTGATTCTTTCTCGATTTTTCTGAATTCTGAATTTAAGTAAATTTCATCTTCAGGGTTTAGTATCCTTTTGCCCATTGGGTAAAGAATATCGTTTTCTTTCCAGATATGGTTTTTTGTTAAATCAATATAAGAATTGATACTTGAGATGAAATCCTCAGGTAATTTCTCCGCTGAAGCTTCGTTAAGTTGAGATTTGATCAAATTAATATACTTTCTTTCTTCTTCGTGTTCGAGCAACATAACACCAACTGGTCCTGATGGTGGCAAACCTCTTTCGAGAAGCAAAGGAAAATATACTTTTTCCTCTTTCATATTGTGGCATAAATCTCCATAGTCCCACAGGAATTCGAATAACGTTCTAAGTGCAGTATAATTTATCTTACCTTTTTTTTGAATTTGTCTTTCAATTAATACTAATGCCTTCTCTATCAGAGAGTGGTCATTCATTAAACTGCTAAGATATAGAGATGTCATTAAAACCTTTCAGTAAAAATTAACAAAAGTTAAAATTATAAATTTATAGAAAAAAAACGAAAAAAAACTGGGTGAAGCGAAAAATTTATTTTTTTGTAACTAATATATGTAGTTAAAAAATGATAACTTATCATTAAAATTTTCTATAACAAAAGAAGCTCCGAGACTTTTTAATTTATTATTTCTATCGCTGTCAATTCCAATGAAATCAATTCCAATTTCTCTTGTTGTTTTGAGATCCCATTCACCATCGCCAACATATATGATTTTTTCAAATTTATCTATGTGATGCTTTAACATTGCCTGATTAATAGTATCTTTAACAATATCAATGCGGTTCGAAAATTTATCTGCGTGAGAAAATGGAATTCCATCGGGAATAATATTGATTTTTCTAAGTTTTATTATTGCTGAGAGTTTCCAGCTTCCGGTGGATATACCAACAATACAGTCATCACTTTTTTGTAAATCCTTGAATATTTCTTTGGCTCCCGGTATTTCTGAAAAAGCCCCTTTTTGGCTTTCAAAAGAGAAAATCAGCAACTGATGGAAATGCTTTTTTATTCTTTCAATTTCTTTAACATCAGGTTCTCTCTTAAATTTTGATTCGAAAATCATTCGAGATAATTCAATGTCTGTCCCTGTAGTTTTGCTTTTGAATTCATTCCAATCATCTTCGCTTATATTCATTGAATATAAATCCTTGAAGGTTCTGAGCATACAACCATCGTCTATCGAAGTTGAATTAAGAAGGGTTCCATCTATATCAAATATTACTAATTTCATTCTATTTTTTTATAAGATGCGAGAAAAGCTCTAAAATTGGGTAAATCATTTTCTATAGTTTTCTTTGGACCGACTGCTTTGAAAAAATAAGGACCATTGCTCGAAGGAACAATTGCTGCGACAGTCATATAATCAGGAGTTTCGGTGAAATCCTGGGACATCGGGAAGGGTTTCTTTTTGTAAGTTCCTGAAATCAGAACAAATTTAATTTTTCCATCGGCAAATTCTTCTGTTTTGAAATCATCAGTTTTGGTAAACTCGGCTTTCCATCTTTCGATATTTGCATCAGCCATTTCAGGACGGTCACCAAAATAAAATCAGAGAATTTTGACGTTTTCATCTTCCTTTAATGCATACTGAACAATTCTCATTTCAGAAGATGGTTCTTCGTTAATCCAGTTCGAAGGAAGGTTCATCTGAAAGTCAGCTATTTTCAGGACAGAATCATTCTGGAGCACAACCTGTCCAAGGATTTCACTTTCAATTTTTTTTGTAGCTTCGGCTTTTTTTTGGACATCCTCCTCTGAATTTTTATTACAGGAGACAATTAATAATGCAATAACAAAAACAAAGTATAAATTTTTCATACCAAAATTATCAAAAATTAAAAAGAGTAATTACGAAGTGGAGCTAAAAATATTGATAGTTTAACCTTACTCGTAATTTTTTAATGTATTGGTCAATTTGAGATTAATTTCCTTTATCAGTTCAACTGGTTTTATGACTGTCATTACTTCCCCCCAGCTTAGAATCCATGAAATAAAATCTTTAGCAAGGGGTACCCTAAGCTTCAATAATAAATCACCATTGTTATCATAAGAAAATTGCTGGGATTGATGCCAGAACCTATTGACAAAATAATGTGCGTAATCAGACTGAATTTTTATCAGAACATTTTCGGGCCTACCAAAAAAAACACCGAACCGATTGATTGCCCAAGAATTAAAATCGAATTCAGGGATTTTTCCAAAATCTCCTTTGGCTTCAATGACTTCTTCAATCATTTGTAACGCTAATGCAATATGAGAATCATGATGGGGTACATAAGCAATAGTATAAATTGAACCTGCATAAGCAAATAGTTTTACCAATGAGCAAACAAACTTATTGATAATTCCTTTGTTAGAGGTATTATAACTAACTTCAACCCATTTTTTCTTCGAAATCGCATCAATTACACGCCTGAGAATTGCATCATGGTGGAAATAATTATAGTTACCGATATTTTTATCCCAGAAAAGACTTTCAAGCGAAAAAACGTCAGCAGGTGCAATACGTTCCAGCAAAGATTTGAGACTTATCAATTCCTCTTCAATCATTGTTCCTTCGAATGTCTTCAAATGTGCTTTCAAAACATAAAAGGAGAGCAACTGGCTTGCAGAAACATTAAATGGCATAGCATGGGAACGATAGTCCCTTGATAGGTAATAATATATCTCTCTACCTTTGCGTTCGCTTTCTAAACCCGGTTCCATTTCCTGAAGAACTAATAAATCTCTTTGAATCGTTCTTAGCGAAACCTGACCAAATTCTTCGGGAATCATATTGAATAAGTCTCTTGATGAATATTTCTTTCCAGAGTAAAATTTTTTAAGAAAAAATACTATTCTTTGACATTGATCAGCCATAAATTTTTTTCAAGTATTTTGGATACGACAATTATTGACGCACAAATATAATAATTTTGTTTTGAATTAAAAACATACTTGGAGAAAAAATATGAATGAAACATTGATTAATTTCTTGAACAGTCTAAAATTTGGAGCTGTTCAAACCAGTGAAAATTTATCTGTGGTGCCTATATTTCAAAGTAATGGAAGGACGTTAAAGTATATCTCTCTTGATTCAGCTATTAAAAAGGGATATGTTGAAATCAAGGAAGTTAGTTCATCGGGTTCTGTCCCGGATTTGCTCTTAATTAACAAATCAGACAGCTTTGTCTTTATTTTGCATGGAGAGGAATTGCTTGGGGCAAAGCAAAACCGTATCGTTAATACCTCTATGCTAATCAATAAACAATCAGAAGTCCAGATTCCTGTTAGCTGTGTTGAGCGTGGAAGGTGGAATTATGTTTCCAAAAATTTTACCACATCTGGTTTCATAGTTCCTGCTGAATTAAAAAAGAAAACTTTGTTTGCCGCCAAAGAGTCGTTAAAAAGAAACCTTGGTTTTCGTGCTGACCAGAGTGAGGTCTGGGAGCATATTGATGAGATAAGTTACAAAACTAAGGTGGTTTCAAGAACTTCTGCTTTGCATGATGTTGAAAAAACTTATGAAAAAAAATATGACGAGCTAATTAGTGAGCTGAAACTTCTTCCTGAACAAAAAGGTATTGTTGCTTTTATTAATGGTAAAATTAAGGGTCTGGAATTCATATCAAGAAAATCAGTGTTTGCGAAGTATTACAAGAAGATTTTAAAAAGTTTTGCATTCAATGCAATTTTATCCGATGAAAAACAATTAAATCCACAACCTGAATTTTGTTTATCTCAAATTCAGGAAGAGTTGAATTTTGTGAAATCTAAACATTGGAGGAGTTTTAAATCAGTCGGTTTAGGTTTTGATTATCGTAATGACACAGAAAATGCTGTTGGAAGTATCTTACAAGTTAATAATGATGTGATTAGTTTCAATTGCTACTTCGAAAATTGAAATATTTTACTATATTACTATCGCTACGCGATAGGATTAAAATTCGGTTTTTTTCTTGTTACTATAATTTAATCACTACGTGATTATGATTGTTTTGAAGGGGTGATGTTACCATAATGTAATCACTACGTGATTATGATTTGCTAGATCAGGGAATAAATCACGTAGTGATTTTATATTGGTAACTTAAAACAAGAAAAAAACTCTTTATCACGTAGTGATTATGATTGTTTTGAAGGGGTGATGTTACCGTAATTTAATCACAACGTGATTATGATTTGTTAGATCAGGGAATAAATCACATAGTGATTTTATATTGGTAACTTAGAACAAGAAAAAGAGCTCTTTATCATGTGGTGATTATATTATATGAATCATTAGAATTTATAAACTTCCTAAAAAATCTTTTCAAAAAAATAAACAAATTTTAATTATTAACGTATTAACTAAAAATTAATATGAAATTTTTAGTTTACATTTTTTGATTTGAACTAAAATATGAAAAGTAAAAATTGGATAAATGATATAGGTAATATGATTAGCAAAAAAAAAATATTACTTATATGTGGTTCTTTAAACCAAACAACAATGATGTACAAAATAGCACGGGAATTGCCCGAATTTGATTGCTATTTTACTCCATATTATGGGGATGGTATAATTGATATATTTGCCAGAACCGGAATGCTTGATTGGACGTTGGTGGGTCCGGGTGGCAAATTCCAGCAAACAACATTAAATTTTTTGCGTGAACACAATCTGCAAATTGACTATTATGGATTGTCCCATGACTATGAATTAGTTATTACGTGCAGTGATATTATAATTCCTAAAAACATAAGGAACAAGAAAATAATTCTTGTTCAGGAGGGAATGACTGATCCAAAAAAAATCGGATTTTACCTTGTAAAATGGTTAAATCTTCCTTTATATGTAGCCGGAGATACTTCTGTTTTCGGTCTATCTGATGCATTCGATTATCTTTGCGTAGCTTCAGAGGGTTATAAAGAGTTATTTATTAAAAATGGAGTTGACCCAAACAAAGTTAAAGTAACCGGAATTCCGAATTTTGATAATTGTGAGCAATACAGACAGAATGACTTTCCATATAAAAACTTTGTACTTGTGGCTACATCAGACACACGGGAAACCCTCAGATATGAAAACCGAAAAAAATTCATTCAAAAAGCTGTTGAAATAGCCAATGGCAGACAATTGATTTTCAAACTTCATCCTAATGAAATCGTTTCGAGAGCTGTTAAGGAAATAAACAAGTATGCTCCGGGTTCCATTATTTTTACAAGTGGGAATATTCACGAAATGATTGCCAACTGCGATGTCCTGATAACAAAATACTCTACCGTCGTTTACACAGGAATAGCCCTTGGCAAAGAGGTTTATTCTGACTTTCCATTAGAACAATTGAAGAGACTTTCGCCAATTCAAAATAACGGCACTTCGGCTAAAAATATTGCTGACTTAGCAAGAATGCATTTAAATGATACTAAATTTAAGAAACAAAAACAATACAGAGCCATCAGGTCATTTACACCTGTCAGGGCTAAAGTTTCGAGCCTAAGAACAAAATTAAGGAATAATTTGTCAAATTAATGAGTGGTGTATCAATAACAAAAATTCCTAAAATTGTACTTGTTGTTCAGGCTCGTTCGGGTTCAACAAGGCTTCCGGGAAAAATACTAAAACACATTTGCGGTAAACCTATCTTAACTTTACAGTTAGAGCGGATTCTTGCTGCCAGAACGCCTTTCCAGCTTGTTGTCGCTACTACAACAGATAGTATTGATGACCCAATTGAAGAAATTTGTAAATCAAATAACATTCTTTGCTATCGCGGTCACCCTACTGATTTACTCGAGAGGCATTACTATGCTGCTCTTCAATTGAAGGCTGAAGCTGTTGTGAAAATTCCTTCGGATTGTCCTTTGATTGACCCTGCTGTCATTGATAAGGTCTTGAATTTCTATCTTGAAAATCAGGATAAATTTGATTTTGTCAGCAATCTTCATCCTGCCACTTATCCCGACGGAAATGATGTTGAAATTATGCCCTTCAAAATTCTTGAAATAGCCTTTATGGAAGCAAAAAAAGATTTTGAAAGGGAACATACAACGCCTTTTATCTGGGATCAACCCGAAAGATTTAGAATTGGTAATGTTGTGATGGAAAATGGTCTAGATTTGTCTATGAGCCACCGTTTCACTATTGACTATATTGAAGATTATGAATTTATTAAAGCTGTTTATGATGAATTATATAAAAAAAACAGGTTATTCTCATTAAAAGATATTCTTGATTTATTGGAAAAAAGGCCTGATATTAGAAATATTAATAAAAAATATTGTGGAGTTAATTGGTATAGGAAAAATATTAATGATTTAAAAACTATAAATTTGAGTCAAACTAAAATTATTGATTAATGGAGTTTTATGAGATTAAAAATTATTGAAAAGAAAGAATTCGATAGGTTAAGACCGAAAGTCAAGGAAAATAATTCAATATTAAAGCTTTATGCAGATATGTGCAGATATAATACTCTTGTATCTGTCAAAAAAGCTGGCTCAGGTCATTTAGGCACAAGCTTTAGCGCTATGGACATAGTAACTTATCTTTACCTTGCAGAGCTAAATGTTCTTGATTCTGGATTGGATTCACCGGACAGAGATATTTATTTTTCCTCGAAAGGTCATGATGTTCCCGGGCTTTACTCATTTTTTTATTCCATAGGAATTCTGAGTGAAGAACAAATTTTAAAATTAAGACGTTTGGGTGGTCTTGATGGTCATCCTGATGTCAGTATTCCGGGCATCGAAGCGAATACTGGTTCGCTCGGAATGGGCATCTCTAAAGGAAGAGGTATGGCTTTAGCAAAAAAATACCTCGATCATAAAGGGAGGATTTTTGTTCTGACCGGTGACGGAGAATTTCAGGAAGGACAAATATATGAATCGTTACAAGCAACAGCCCATCAGAAGGTTACCAACTTAACTGTTATAATTGACAGAAATAAATTCCAGACTGATATGCTGGTTAATGATGTTAATAATATTGATGATTTAGCTACCAAAGTTTCTGCCTTCGGTTGGTTTGTTACTTATTGCAATGGTCATGATTATAAAGATCTGGAACGCACTTTCAATATGATAAAAGAAGTAAATGATAAACCGAAATTCATAATTGCTGACACAATCAAGGGAAAAGGTGTTTCAATTTTTGAGAATTATGAAAGGGATGAAACGGGAAGAGTTCTTTATCGCTGGCACTCAGGTGCCCCTTCCGATGAGCATTATTCGATAGCGGAACTGGAATTGAGAAATAAGATAAATGCTTTAGCCAAGGAATTAGGTTTTGATGAAATTCATTTTAAAGAACTTCCGGAAGAAACCAAAGTATCGAGCAATGTCTCTCAGGAATTTGTCAAGAATGCTTTTGGCGAAGCTCTATGCGAAATAGCTGAAAAAAGAACAGATTTGATTGTTATTGACGGTGATTTATCCGCTGATTGCGGTTTAAGAAAATTTGAATATAAATACCCTGATAGATTCATTGAAAACGGAATTGCCGAGCAGGATATGACATCAGTTGCAGGTGGACTGGCAAGATTGGGAATTTTGCCAGTTGTCAGCTCATTTGCAAGTTTTCTTACTTCAAGAGCTAACGAGCAAATTTATAACAATGCTTGCGAAAAGACTAAAATAATTTATGCCTGTCATTTTGCCGGCATCCTGCCTGCAGGTCCCGGAAAATCACATCAAAGTGTCAGGGATATATCTCTTCTTGGTGCTATCCCAAATATGATAATTATTGAACCCTGCAATTCTGTTGAAACCAGACAGGTGGTTAATTATTGTGTAAATGTGGCTGATGTGAACTGCGCCATTCGATTAATTATTGGACCCTCGCCAAGAATAATAGCACTTCCGGATGATTATAGCCTTGAATTGGGAAAAGGCACTGTTCTAAAAGATGGTTCAGATGCTATCATTTTTGCTTATGGTCCGGTTATGCTTCACGAAGCCCTGCTTGCCTCTGAAATTCTTGAAAGCAAAGGGTTTTCTCTCAAAGTGGTCAATATGCCGTGGCTAAACAGAATTGATGTTGACTGGCTTGAATCAGTTACCAGTAATCACACAAAGATTTTTGTGCTTGAAGATCATTCGAACTTTGGAGGATTGGGGGATATGATTTTGTATAACCTGATAAAAATTAAGCAACAAGGGGCTTTCGAGTTTGGAAGATTTGGTTTGGATGAGTATCCTGTTTGTGGTACCCCACCCGAGGTTCTCGGTTATCATAAACTCGACGGCAAGTCACTTGCCGAAAAAATCACCGGTGAGAAATATGATTTTGATATTATTAATAGATTCACTATTGATGCACCACAATAAAGGACTAAAATTATGGCAAATACAGTTGGTTTTAATGAAAATTATCCTGCAATATCCGAATCTGAAAGATATTACGAAAGAGCTCTGGGATTAATTCCCTGCGTTACCCAAACTCTTGCAAAAGGACCCGGTCAGCATACGAAAGGTGTTGCCCCTATATATCTGAAAAAAGGAAAAGGGTGCCATGTCTGGGATGTTGACGGTAATGAATATATTGATTATACAATGGGCGTTGGTCCATTATCTCTTGGATATTGTTACGAGAAAGTAGATAAAGCAATAATTGAGCAACTTCGGGACGGTATCACATTTTCGCTTATGCACCCCCTTGAAGTGGAAGTTGCTGAATTAATAAAATCAATCATACCAAATGCCGAATCGGTAAGGTTCAGTAAGACTGGTTGCGATGTAACAACGGCTGCGGTTAGGTTAGCACGGGCTTATACCGGCAAGAATACAATTCTATGCTGCGGATATCATGGCTGGCATGATTGGTATATTGGCGTTACCGATAGAGACAAAGGAATTCCTCAGTCAACAAAAGATCTGACATATACTTTCAATTATAACGATTTAGATAGTGTTATCAATGCTATTGATGACGACACAGCCGCTATCATACTGGAGCCAGTAGTCTTCGAAGAGCCTAAAGATAATTTCCTTCATAAACTGAGAGACATCAGCACCACGAAAGGCATTATTCTAATTTTTGATGAAATGTGGACTGGTTTCAGAATCGCCACTGGTGGGGCTCAGGAATATTTCGGGATAAAAGCAGATCTGGCAACATATTCCAAAGCTCTTGCAAATGGTATGCCGATCTCGGTTCTTACTGGCAGAAAGGATATTATGGATTTACTCGAGCGTGATGTATTCTTTTTTACCACTTTCGGTGGTGAGGCTTTATCGCTTGCTGCAACCAAAGCTACAATAACAGAAATTATCGAAAAGAATGTTCCTCAATATCTGGATAGACAGGGGAAAAAATTGAAAGAGGGGTATAACCAGATAGCTGAATCTCTAAATATGCCTTACACAAAAGCTGGAGGATATAACTTCAGATCAATTATCACATTTGATGCTTCCGCAGGAAATCCACTCGAAATGAAAACTCTTGTTCAACAGGAAATGATCAAAAACGGAATTCTCTGGAGTGGTTTTCATAATATGTCATTTTCTCATACTGATGAAGATATTTCCTTTACACTCGAAGTATATAACAAAGTTTTACCAATCCTGAAGCAAGCCGTTGAGGATGGAAATATCAGTAAATATCTCAAGGGCAAAACACTGGAACCAGTCTTTCGTCGAGTTGGTAATTTTAATCTTAAACCAAAAAAATCATCAAATCAATTATGAAAAATGTTTTGGAATTATTTAATTTAGAAGGTAGAACCGCAATTGTAACGGGTGCTCTGGGATTAATCGGAAAGCAGCACTGTTTAGCACTTGCTGAAGCTGGTGCAAATGTAGTCGTAGCAGATATTAATGAAGAAAAGTGCATAGCTTTTGCAAAAGAATTAAATACTGATGCTATTGGACTGGCTTTCGATATTTGCGACAAATCACAGGTAGAAAGCTCAAAAATCAAGATTCTGGATAGATTCGAACACATTGATATTTTAGTAAATAATGCAGCAATTAATGATATGGTCGAAAATCCTGTCTCTTTACTTGAAGAATCCAGATTCGAGAACTACCCTCTCGATTTATTCCGCAAAGTCATAGATGTTAATGTTACTGGAATGTTTATTTGTTCACAGGTATTTGGCACCGAAATGGCAAAAAGACAAAAGGGGAGTATTATCAATATTGCTTCTACTTACGGAATTGTTGCACCCGATCAATCATTATATCTAAAACCTGACGGAAGCAGATTGTTCTATAAGTCCCCTGCTTATCCAACAGCAAAGGGAGCCGTGATTTCTTTTACAAGGTTTCTGGCTGCATATTGGGGGAGTCAGAATGTTCGTGTTAATGCACTTTCGCCCGGTGGAGTCGAGAACAATCAAGCTGATTTTTTTATTGATAACTATTCAAAAAGAACACCATTAAACAGGATGGCTCAACCTACTGATTACAAAGGGGCTCTGATCTTTCTGGCAAGTGATGCTTCATCCTATATGACAGGAGCAAATCTGGTTGTTGATGGTGGCTGGACTATTTGGTAATTTTTTTATTTATCAGGAGAAAAAATGAATTCAAAAAGGAAAATTAAAATTGGCGGGAGATATGTTGGGGATGGTCAGCCAACTTATATCATAGCAGAAATCGGGATTAATCATAATGGCTCAGTAGAACTGGCAAAAAAAATGATAGCAGGAGCTGCAACTGCCGGGGCTGATGCTGTTAAATTTCAAAAAAGGACACCTGAAATTTGTGTTCCAAAAGATCAATGGTATATTGAACGAGATACCCCCTGGGGAAGGATGACTTATATTGATTATCGTTATAAAGTTGAATTCGGCAAAGACGAATACGCTGAAATTGACCGATTTTGCAAGGAGCATAATATCAATTGGTTTGCTTCCTGCTGGGATGAACCTTCCGTTGATTTTATCGAACAGTTTGACGTTCCTGCTTACAAAGCACCTTCAGCCTCGCTGACTGACATAGAACTACTAAAGAAAATGAAATCCACCGGCAAACCATTAATTATTTCCACAGGTATGTCAACTATGGAAGAAATCGAATCAGCCGTTAATTCCATCGGTCATGATAACTTGCTGATTGCTCATGCCACTTCTACTTATCCCTGCAAAGTTGAAGAGTTAAATTTAAGGGTAATAAATACTTTACAGAATAAATATCCTGATATACCTATTGGTTATTCCGGTCACGAAGTTGGATTAGCTCCGACATGGGCTGCTGTTACACTTGGAGCGTGCTTTGTTGAGAGACATATAACTCTGGATAGAGCTATGTGGGGAACCGATCAGGCAGCTTCAGTTGAAATTGGCGGTTTAATAAGATTAATTTCAAACATCCGGGATATTGAAAATTCACTTGGTGATGGTATCAAAAGAGTATATGAAAGCGAAATGAGTTCACGAAAAAAATTGAGACGAATTCAATAAGTTATCCTGTCAAAGCCAGAGTTGCAACATCAACCCTTCTTGCTCCTAAATCAAGAAGGGTTTTTGCACATTCATTTAGTGTTGAGCCAGTGGTTAAGACATCATCAACTAATAATATTGTTTCGTTATTTAATTTTGTATTTTTAGTATAACCTCTAAAAACATTTTGAACATTTGTTTTTCTTGCTTCACCCGATAGTAGGGTTTGTGTTGTAGTATATTTAAATCTTTTTATTAATTTAGCGTGAACACTGACTCCAAGAATTAGAGCTATTCCCCGGGCAATTATTTCAGATTGATTAAATCCTCTTTCCCGCAAACGTGCAGAATGAATCGGAACAGGCACAATAAAATCATATTTGATATTAGTTTGATTTTTTATTAATTTTCCTAATTCATTACCAAGCTGATAGCCAACCTTTCTATAGCTATAATATTTTATTGAATGAATGATTTTCATATAATCTGATTTATGGGCAACCCTGAAAAGTGCGACAGCATGACTGATTGCAAAGTCATCGGGAGCAAAATTTTCTGATAGTTTATTAAATATTATTGCTGGAGATGGTGCAATTGGAAATTTATAATAGCATTCATCACAAATATAATTTATATTTGTATCATCAATTATTAGTTTATCGCAAACAAAACAATGTTTTGGGGACAAAACATTTAAGGGTGAAAAAAATACATCCTTCAGGGTTTTTAATATTTTCGGAGAATTATTGACCATCAATTCTATCTACCAGAGTAAAGAAATCGGAATTATTGTCAACATGAATTTGCAGAACACCCGCTCTAACAAGTCTGACAAGCAGACGCGAGGCCCTTCTTTCGGAAATATTCACTATCCTTGCAAAATCTTTAACTGTTGCCTTTTCATTTTTTTCAAGAAATGCAAAAAGTCTTTTTTCTTTGTCTCCAATACTAAGTTTCAAGGGTTTTGAATCCGGACTGAGTCCCTCCAGAACTCTCTCCATTTCCTTACTCGCAATAAGGGATTTATCACCTACCCGAATGTAAGCTCTGGATTCATATTCGGAGTTTGAGCCATTATCATGAATTTTGTGTGGTTTTTTGTTACTTTCGTTGATGTAAACCACAATTACATCTTTGTTTGTTATATTGACAATATCAATATCAGGTTCAACAGGAGGATCTATATAGAACCCGCAGATTTCTTCTATCTGGTCAAAAGAGGATTTCTCACTATCAATGCCAACAATTTTGCCATCATCATCAACACCAATGATTAAATAACCTCCCAATGTGTTGGCAAAGGCAGAAATTTCCCGGGCAATTTTTTCGTAAGAGCTGATTTTCCGCTTGAATTCAACAGTAGAGGATTCGCCGGAGATTATTATTTCTTTTAATTTATCAGGATGCATTTTTTTCTTTCAATTTTTATTAATCTCCCCAAAATAAATAACGGATAAGAAAAAAAAAACATTAAATTAGTATTCAATTTATTTTTTATTATATATTTTTTTATTATGAAAAAGTTATTATCGCAAAAATTTAGTATTATCTGGTTTCTTGTATTTATTTCTCTTGTCCCGGATTTATTTTCACAGCAATGGACTAAAATTCCTGGAACGAGCTTTTATCTAAACGGAATTTTTCTAAGTTCTCAAAATCCTCAATTACTAATGGTTTCATCTGATGATTTACCAACAGATTTCTCGGAGCAGAATATTGGGTTTCCTTATTTCGGTGTAGGTCAAAATGGTTTCAGGATAAGCACAGACGGTGGTAATACTTTCAGTGATCCAATTCTGAACGGTTATTCTGTCTATAACCTGCATCAGGCAACAGATAATAGTAATCATTGGTTTGCCTCGGTTAGAAGATTCACTCGTGGAGGTGTTCTATCATCAACTGATGGCGGTAAAACATGGGATACAGATAATATAAAATGCTCGGGGAATTTTCAGATTACAAAAATTATATCCAAAAAGAACAATTCCAACGAGCTTGAACTATATGCATCAGCGGTAAATACAGACGAGGGCTTCAAATATTCATTTAATAACTTTGATGAGTGCTTTACCAATGAAGATCTCGATATTCAGTCGCTCGATATTGCTATTTCCCCTCTGGATAAAAACTTAATGTTTATAGCTGGGGACGGATTTCATAACAGTGGGGTTTATCGAACCTATGATAATGGAAAAACCTGGCTGAAAGATTCCGCTGGGCTTGAAAATAAAAGAGTATTATGTGTTCTTCCCTCTGCATTCAACAAAGCATGGGTTATTTGCGGAGTTGATTCGATTGACCTGAACAAATTCCGATACGGGAAGGGTATATATTTATCTCAGGATACTGGCAAAAGCTGGAAACGTGTTGGGGCTTTTGGTTCAACTGTCTTTTCTCTTGCGCAGCATCCACTTTATCCAAAATTTATTGCTGCTGCATGTGATAGGGATGGGGTTTATCTCAGTGGAAGCTTCGGTTGGTCGTGGGAAAGATTTTCCGAAGGTTTACCTAAAGATTCATCTGTCAGACAAGTTGCTATACCTGCAATAGATTCGACCAAGGAAGGTATAATAGTTTATGCAGGTGTTTTTGGAGAGGGCCTATATAAATCTATCAGAATTAAAACAAGCGTTGAAACCAATGAAAATCTGAATATCAGTATAATTATCTCCCCCAATCCGGCGGGGGAATATATTGAAATTACTGGTTTGAACAAGGGGTTGCAACCCCTTGTTTCTGAGCAGGAAATCAAAATCTTCAACCTGCTCGGGGAGTGTGTCCTATCGGTAGCACAGACGTTCCCATCTGTAGACAGTGGTCAGACAGGAATGTCCGACCTACTAAGGATTGATGTTTCAGGCTTGCCTGCGGGGGTGTATTTTGTCCGTGCTGGCGATTGGGTGGGGCGGTTTTTGAAGATATGAATAGCCACTACTTTCAAGTCGTGGGCAAAAGAAAAAAAATAATGTCATCTGGTAGAACAGACATTCTTGTCTGTTCTTCCATCTGTCATTCCCACGAAAGAATATAATAATAAATTTATTTAAAACCTTATATTTCTTCTAAACCTTAGTAGAAGGAAAATGAATTAAAGCAAACATTATAACCTTATTAAATATTTTATTTTCATTTCTCTTTATCGAGAACAAATAAGGTAATAAGGTTGTTTCTGTTTTTGCTTTGTTTTTTCTACTAAGGTTTAATACGGGGAAATAAGGTTTTTTCTGGATTCCCTATCAAGCAGGGAATGAGAGACTACTGCCATTTGTCATTCCCACGAAAGTGGGAATCTAATGAGTGTTTATGGCTTTGGATTCCCGTTTTCACGGGAATGACACTCTACTAACATTTGTCATTCCCACGAAAGTGGGAATCTCAATTAATGATTTCGGCTTTGGATTCCCATTTGCACGGGAATGACAAGCTACTGCCTTTTGTCATTCCCAAGAAAGTGGGAATCTAAAAATTTAATAAAAATTAATTTGGAAATTAATAATTTATTAATTATATTTAATTTCGTAGGTAAGAAGTATTGTTATTGTATTGTGATTGTTTATTTGATTTGATTACCAATACCAATACCAATACCAATACCAATACCAATACCAATACCAATACCAATACCAATACCAATACCTTTTTATGTTTTTTGAAATATTTTTAACAAATTTGAAAGGAGGGTTAGCCTATGATTGACATAAAAAGCCGAACTTGTTAATTGAAGTTACAAGTTCGGCAAGAAAAACAGAGCGACTGTTTATTATAACAGGTAAAATTCCCTTTTACCCGTTAATCAATGGGCAAATTAATAAAAAAATGTAAAATTTTAAAATTAATTTGTTTATATTTAAGTGGAGAAAAAAATAAAGAAGATGTTATTAATGATATTTATACTCAACCTAATTATTCTTTCTGTAAAAATATCAAATGCTTTAACATTAGGTGATTATGGTAATAGAGTTACTGTCTCTTGTAAGTCGTCACCAAATAATGTCTGTTGGATTACAGAAACTACATACTATGATAACATGATTTGGTTTACAATATCATATGATGGATTAAAAAAAATTGAACCAATATCAGGAACCGACACTACCTCTTTCTTCTTTTTACCAGATTCTTTAAACCATAATTATGGATTTGGTGTTATTGATGGTTTTATGCAATATTATCCAAATTTACCTTACACTGATGCTTATTATTTTACATCAGACTCGACTTTAATCTATTATAACTATTATTACTGGAGAAATGAGTTAGTTTCAAGAGGAATTTATCCACCAGAAACACCATAGAAATCAATAAAATAAAATTTCTTATATTTGGGGTAAGATACCTATAATTATTATTTATAATCATGAAGTATATATCTATAGTTATATTGAAGTTTATTATTTTCATTAATATTGCAAATTGTGATTCTTTTAAGGAAGAACTTGATAAAGTATTAACTCTTGACAGCACAAAGAATGAAAAAAAATTTTATTTGATAACTAGCTTAAACATCTGTGTAAAATGTAACATATCCAAAATAAATAACTTATTTCATTTAATAAAAAAATCATACCCAGAATCTCAAATAATATTTGTAATTGAATCAAAAAATTCAAAAGACAGTTATTATCTAAAAAAATACTTTTATTCAATTAACTTTATCGAAGATAATAGTATTTTTTTAACTGATTATGCTAATATTCCTTTTCTATTTGTTGCAGAAAAAGATAAAAAAAGCATTTCATTCAAGATCTCTGATTTAACTGCTTTTTCAAAATATTTTGTCTCCAACTTTTTGAATAATGATATTTACTTAACGCATGACTTTCATATTTCAGAAGAAGAAGGTATATACTTTTCAACAATCGAAGTATATCACAAAGATCAGAAATTATTAATTTTTGATTATAATAATAATATATTATTAACTTTTGATAACCATGGCAAAATAATATCAAGGTACAGTTATGATGATCCATCAAGGTTTTATATTGGAAAAAAGGATTTAATTGATACAGTTATTCGTGAAGGTGTTGTTTTCTTTACAAAAATAACTAAAGCACTATTTCACAATGATACGTTATTTTTATTATTTACCAATTCACTATATAATATTAGAAATATAAATAACAAGTATGCAATATCTCTAAGGAGTTTTTTAGCAATGTTTAAAAATGATCAGCTATTGTCATATAGGATATTAGAAGAAGGAAATTATGAGAATTATTACTTTCATAATCAAAGGCATCTTGTTGATGTATTTTTATTTCCAAATGATAGAACAGATACCACGGATTTTATTTATGAAATTGATTATTCTCAATTAGGTTTACTAAATTCTCAGAGAATAAACTTAAAATATCTAAATTCATTATTCGGATTGAGTATCAAAAACATTGATAATATTATTTTTAGGGATATTGATACCAGTGGATTGTTTCTTTTTTTAACAAAAAATGACTCAGTTATACGAATATTTGATATTAATAAGGATGAAAAAAAATATAAGTTAAGTTTTGATGGAATTTTGACCTATAATCAAGAGGTTATTTTACAAGACTGGGTAGTTGTTAATGATTCATTAATTTTACTTTTATCTTATAGAAACTATATATTTACTCAGATTTATAGTCTTTCAAAACAAACATTTTTGAAGGAATTTGTATGTCTAAATGTTGATGATGAAATAATTACAACAAAAATAATCTCTTTCTCAAGTAATAATATTTGCTTAGTGAATCGATGGAAGAAAAACAGATGGTTCAAAGATAGAATTGTACTTATTAAAGATTAACAGAAATTCAATATTATCAAATTTTTTTTGCAATTAATACATAGACAAAAAGGTTTTTTGTCTATCTGTATCCGGGTTTAGCTACACCCTTAAGGGCGTGATTACGGCGTATGTAGAGATTTAGAATGTGTTTGGCGAGTGTGTGATGGTAGAACAAACATCCATGTTTGTTCTAATCAGTAATATTCAAATGCTCAGACAGTAATGTCTGAGCTAACTATTTTGTCAAACAGGGATGTTTAACCTACTGTTATTTCGTCCGTGCTGGCGAGTGGGTGGGACGCTTTGTGAAAATTTGAATAGCCACTACTGAATAGCCACGACTTTCAAGTAGTGGAAAGTAGTAAAAAAAGTTGTAAATAATCATTTACCTAAAAATGGACTGGAACGTCTATTCTTCCCTTTGTCATTCACCGAAGGGCATTGATAAAAGATCTATTTAAAACCTTATTTTTCATATAAACCTTAGTAGAAGAAAGATGATTCAAAGCATACATTATTACCTTATTAAATATTTTATTTTCGTTTCTCTTTATCGAGAACAAATAAGGTAATAAGGTTGTTTCTGTTTTTGCTTTGTTTTTCTACTAAGGTTGAATACGGGGAAATAAGGTTTTTTTTTCTGGATTCCCTGTCAAGCAGGGAATGACAGAATGAGTAGGTTGAAAAATATAACTTCTGCTATCGTAGGAGTAATTAACTGTTAACGCTTAATTTGTAATCTCTTATTTATTTCAGGCAGAAACTTTTTTCTCCTGATTGTACTTAGCTCTTAATGAAGAAAGCAGTTCAGAAACCTGAGTTGGTTTGACATTTCCATAGACTGTTTCATTAATCATCAGTACAGGAGCCAAGGCACAGACTCCAATGCATCTGGCTCCCTCGATTGAGAATACTCCGTCCGATGTTGTTTCTCCGATATCAATTCCCAGTTCATTTTGGAAGGCTTTTTGCACTAAATCAGCTCCCTTAACAAAACATGCTGTTCCAAGACAGATAGAAATATGAAAATAACCTCTGGGTTTCAATCTGAAATAATGATAAAATGTTGCTACTCCGCTCACAACAGATGTTGGCACTCTAAGCTTCTGAGCCACTTCATACATATTTTCCTGTGAAAGATAACCGTATTTCTCCTGAATTTTGTGAAGAATAGCAATCAGATAGCTTTCGGGATGTTCCTGTTCTTTGCAATAATCAATATAATCTACTATTTCTTTGTCTAATTTATAAATATTGGTTTCACACATTGTTAAATTCCTTTCGGTAATCTTGGATGATAATGAGTATGGAGAAGTTTATAAGCAAGTTCGCCACCGGGAGTGCCCAGATAATCTTCGTAAAGTTTTTCAATATATGGATTTTCGTGTGCTCTGCGAATTGATTTATTTTCATCAATTTCGTAGAGAGCTTTAGCCCGCAATTTTATCATATTCTTATCCAGAGGATAGATAAATTCGCCGACATAAGGAATAGGCTGACCGCCACCAGCAACACAACCACCCATGCATGCCATAATTTCAAGAATATGATATTCTTTTTCTTTGTTAACGACTTTGTTCAAAATTGTTTTAGCATTATTCAAACCATTTGCAATGGCAATATTGAGAACTCTGTCACCAATTTTTACGGAAGCTTCTCTTAAGCCTTCTACGTCCCTGACATCAAAGTATTCTAATTCCTGAGACTGAGTGCCTGTAAGCTTTGCCTGGCAGGTTCTCAAAGTAGCTTCCATAACACCGCCAGTAGCACCGAAAATATCTCCCGCTCCGGTAGAAAAACCTAATGGCAGATCGAAATTCCCCTTTGGAAGGTGATTGAAATCAATTCCATAGGCTTTGATCATCCAGATCAGTTCACGTGTTGTAATGACTGCATCAGTATAGGGGAAATCACCTTCGACGCTATAATGTTCAGGCCTTCTTGATTCGAATTTTTTAGCGGTGCAGGGCATCACTCCAACAACAAAGATTCTCTTTGGGTCAATGTTATTCTTTTCGGCATAGTAAGTTTTTAGTAATGTCGAAACCATTTGCATCGGTGATTTGCAGGTAGAAGCATTAGGAATCAATTCAGGATAGAAATGTTCAAGAAATTTAATCCACCCGGGAGAGCACGAAGTGATCATAGGCAGATTTTGTCCACTTTCCAACCTTTTTAGAAATTCGACTGATTCCTCGACAATTGTCAGATCAGCACCGAAATTAGTATCGAAAACAGCATCAAATCCGAGTCTTCTGAGAGCGGTAATCATCTGACCCGTTCCATTTACTCCCGGAGGCGAACCAAATCCTTCAGCGATGGCGGCTCTGATTGAAGGAGCTGTTTGAGCGACAACGAACATATCGGGATCGTTCAGTGCTGCCCAAATTTTTTCAGTATAATCTTTTTCGGTGAAAGCAGCAGTAGGACAAACATTAATACACTGTCCACATTTAACGCAAACTGAATCCTCCATTGTTGACAGAAACGCAGGAGTAACAACGGTATTTACGCCACGATGATGCTGGCTTAAATTATAAACTCCCTGAACCTGAGCACAAACCCGGATACATTGACCACATAATATACATTTTTCTGCATTTCTTACTACTGAATCACTCGATAGATCAAGTTCGTGGGATTTTCTGACCCCCTCAAAAAGTCTTTCCCGGACTCCTAATTTATAAGAAAGAGACTGCAATTCACAATTTCCGTTTCGGACGCATAATTGACAATCCATGGGATGATTATCAAGCATTAGTTCAACAAGGTCTCGTCGTGCCTGCCTGATTTCCGGAGAATTTGTCCTGATTTTCATTCCATCAAAAACATTTGTGGAGCATGATGGCAAATAGTTATAAATTCCATCAACTTCGACAATGCAAATCCTGCATGCTCCCTCTTTGGATAAAATGGGATGATAGCATAGCCTTGGAATATGAATACCAATTTTATCACATGCCTCCATTATAGTTGAATTTTCAGGGACTTCAAGATTTATGTCATCTATTTGAATTTTTACTTTGTTCATTTTTCCTCCTGCATTATCTTTTTATTATTGCATCAAATTTACAGGCATTGAAACACTCACCGCATTTTATACAGAATTCCTGAATGATTGTATGAGGTTTCTTGGGTAGTCCATTTATGCACGAAACAGGGCATCTTCTTTGACATAGCAGACAGCCAGTGCAAAGTTCAGGAACAATTGTATATGTAATCAATTGCTGACACCTTTGGGTCGGACATCGTTTTTCTTTGATATGAATTTCAAATTCTTCACGGAAATTCTGTAAGGTGCTTAAAATTGGATTTGGTGCAGACTGACCTAATCCGCACAAAGAAGTCCTTTTTACCAGATTCGAAAGCCTTTCGAGTTTATCAAGGTCTTCCATAACTGCAGTGCCATTGGTGATTCTTTCGAGGATTTCGAGCATTCGGTAAGTTCCTTCCCTGCATGGAAGGCATTTTCCGCAGGATTCATCTTTTGTGAATTCAAGAAAGAACTTCGCAGTTGAAACAATACAATCGGATTCATCAAGGATAATCATTCCACCCGAACCCATCATTGAACCGGCTGATTTTAAAGTTTCATAATCAACAATAGTATCAATTTTGTCAAAGGGGATACATCCTCCGGAGGGTCCGCCTGTTTGAACAGCTTTTAATGATTTATTATCAGGGATCCCACCGCCTATGTCGTAGATGATTTCTCTCAATGTTGTTCCCATTGGAACTTCAACAAGACCTGTGTTTTTAACTTTTCCTGCTAAAGCAAAGACTTTAGTTCCCTTGCTGCCTTCTGTTCCAATTCTGGAGAACCAATCGGCTCCATATAAAATTATTGCTGGAATATTAGCCCATGTCTCAACGTTGTTAATACATGTTGGATGTCCCCAGAGACCAATTTTTGATGGGTATGGCGGTCTCATTCTTGGTTGACCTCTTTTTCCTTCGATTGAATGTATGAGGGCAGTTTCTTCCCCACAAACGAAAGCACCAGCTCCGAGCCTGATTTCAATATCAAAAGAAAAATCCGAACCAAGAATATTTTTACCCAGAAAGTTCATCTCTCTTGCTTTATTTATGGCATTTTCAATTCTTTTGATTGCAAGTGGGTATTCAGCTCTGATATAGACAAAGCCTTTGGTTGCTCTCATGGCATAAGCACCTATAGTCATCCCTTCGACAATACTAAATGGATCGCCTTCGAGGGCACTTCTGTCCATAAATGCACCGGGGTCACCTTCGTCTGCATTACAAATAACATATCTTATTGGATCTGGATTTTCAGTAACAGTCTGTTTCCATTTTAATCCGGTAGGATATCCTCCGCCACCTCTTCCCCTAAGACCAGACTGAGTAATAGTATCAATAATATTGTCAGGCTGACCTTCATCAAGACAATTTGCAAGTGCTTCAAAACCTTTAGAATGAATATAATCTCCAAGATCCTCAGGGTCAATTATACCGCAATTTCTAAGTGTTATTCTGGTTTGTTTGTTAAAGAAAGAAACGTCTCCATAGAACTTTATAAATTGCTCTGTTAAATGCTGAGTGTGTCTAATGTGTTCTTCGTCAATTTTATTCTGAATAAAGTGAGAATGAAAAATCTGCTCGAGTTCCTCAACTGACTTGAAAGAATATATGACATTTTCCGGGAAAACCATCATAACACCATTTTTATCTCTTTCTTCAGCTGAGCATAAACCAATGCATCCACCTTCCAGAATCCTTATATCATTATCTGAAAGTCCATATTCATTCATTTTTTTTGAAAATACTTCTCTAAACCTCTCGTTGATCTTGCAATTCGATGATGAGCAAAAAGTAATAACGTGAGAATACAACTTATCAGTGGTTTTATCAAGCATCAGACTTGTTAAAGGTCTTTTGCCGAGAACATGCTCTTGAAAAATCTGAGGGACCTTGTCAACATAAACCTGTTTATATTTTACAGGTATTTGATCTGGCATGAAAACACCAACGATCGGTTCCTGTGAGCAACGACCAGTGCATCCTGTCTGCTTTATAAGAATATCCGTCCTTCCAGATGCCCTGATAAGCTTTTCAAATTCGGCTCTGACGGCGTCCGCCCCCGCAGCTTTTTCGCAGGTTGCTGAGCCAATCTGGATTATGATCTTTTCTTGCTTTTGTGCATCAGTAGATGCAGGATCAAGCTCATTTTTTAATTTATTGAAATTTTCTAAAATTTTACCCATTTTTTTTTAAGATTATCATAAAATCAATTTCAAGTTATTAAATTAATTACTATTAAAACCAAATACTCGGCTTTGCTGTAATCAAAATGTTGTTTTTGTTATGAAAGCTTTTATTATTTAAAACAAGTACATATTATGTTGAAAATATAAGGTTAATAATTTGAATTGATGATTGAATATCTTATGAGCATATCCAAAATTGATAATAGGGATGCCGAACAACAACTTGATAAAACTCCATTAAAAGAATTTATAGATTTTGTTTTTAATTTGTTTATAAAAACAGATTCGCTCCCGGACCTAATGGCAAACCAATCAATATCCAGACAATGAAGAGAAATGTCCAGATTAGAAAAAATGCAATTGAATAAGGGAGCATTGTTGAGATAAGAGTGCCGATACCAGCTTTTTCATCATATTTATGAATAAAGGCTATAATAAGAGCAAAATAGGACATCATCGGTGAAATTATGTTTGTAGTGCTATCACCAACTCTATACGCAGCCTGAACAAGCTCAGGGGAATATCCTAAAAGCATAAACATTGGAACAAAAACGGGTGCCATAATAGCCCATTTAGCTGATGCACTTCCAATAAATAGGTTTAGAAAACCAGTGATAATAATAAACACAAGAAGTAATGGAACGGGTCCTAACCCCGACGCCTTCAGCAATAAAGCTCCTTCAACAGCTATAATCTGTCCTAAGTTAGTCCAGTTAAAAAATGCAACAAACTGAGCCGCAAAGAAAACCAAAACAATATAAGAACCAAGACTCTCCATAGATTTATTCATTCCTCTAATGACATCGGTATCTTTTTTTATTGTTTTAGCTCCAATTCCATAAGCAAGACCACCAATAAAACCACCAAAAAAAATGAATGTAACAATTCCTTTAAGGAATGGAGATTTTAGAACGCTACCAGTATTTATATCCCTTAAGAAACCATTTTCGGGAATTAGACCGATAAGAATGATTATCAGGAAGAGAGTCAGTGCTATGATAGCATACAATAAACCCCTTCTTTCATCTTTACTGATTGGTTTAATTTCCTCCTGTTCAACGTTGCCTTTATATTTACCTAATCTGGGAACAATTATTTTTTCGGTTACTATGGTACCTGTTATTGCTATGAAGAAGGTAGAGACAAACATAAAGTAATAGTTAACAGCAGGATTTACGTCATAGCTTGGGTCAATAATATGAGCTGCTTCCTGTGTTAAACCTGCAAGAAGTGGGTCAATTGTTCCAAGCAGTAAATTTGCACTATATCCTCCTGAAACACCTGCGAAAGCAGCAGCAAGGCCTGCTATTGGATGTCTTCCAACAGCAAGAAATATCATTGCAGAGAGTGGAACAAGCAGAACGTAACCAATTTCGCTTGCTGTGTTAGACAATATTCCTGCAAAAACTATCACAAATGTTAATAATTTTTTTGGAGCTTTGATGACTATGATTCTAAGTATGGTTCCGATTAAGCCACTGTGCTCAGCAACAGCAATTCCAAGAAGAGAAACAAGTACGGTCCCTAAAGGGGCAAAATTAGTAAAATTTGTTACAAGATTTGTAATTATTTTGTGAAATCCTTCGATTGAGAGCAAGTTTAGTGGTCTTACTACCTTGTTTGAACCGGGTAAGACAACTGAAAAATCAAACAGTGACACAAACCAAGATAAAAAAATAACACCAATTGCAAAAATTGCAAATAAAGTAATAGGACTCGGTAGCTTGTTACCAATCTTCTCAACTATTGCAAGTGATCTGTCAATAAAATTCAGATTATTTATTTTATTCATTTATTTCCTAATTTTTTAGTTCAGATTAAAAATTTGTATTGAATATTAAAATACAAGTATATATTAATATTCGTATTTAATAAATTATAAGAATTAGAAAAAAAAAAGTATAGGAAAGAAAAGAGGCTGATATAAGGACAGCCTCTTCATTTCAAATTCTATATTTCGAGTGCTGCAATGCCGGGAAGTGTTTTTCCTTCGATGTATTCGAGTGAGGCACCGCCACCGGTTGAAACATGTGTTATCTTGTTTTTGAAATTCATCTGCGTTATTGCAGCTGCTGAATCACCGCCACCTACAATTGTTGTAGCCCCTCTATCAGTTGCTTCAGCCATTGCCTTTGCTATAGAGAGTGTTCCATTGGCAAAGTTACTCATCTCGAAAACCCCCAAAGGTCCGTTCCAGAATATTGTTTTTGCTTCTTTGATGATTTTAGAAAAAAATTCAATCGTCTTATTTCCAATATCCATACCGAACCAGTCATCTGGAATTTCAGTAACAGGCACCTGTTTTGTCTGTGCGTCATTAGAAAATTTATCTGCTACAAGAACATCCTCGGGAAGGATTAAACGGACATTTTTTTCTTTTGCCTCGTTTATGAGTTGAAGAGCAAGTTCGACTTTGTCATCTTCACAAATTGATTTTCCAATATTAAGATTCATAGATTTGAAGAATGTGAACATCATTCCACCACCAATCAGAATCGTATCACATTTAGCAAACAAATTACGAATAACATCAATCTTACCGGAAATCTTTGCACCGCCAATGATTGATACAAAAGGCTTAACGGGATTTTTCACTGCTTTGCCGAGATATTCGATTTCATCAAGCAATAATTTACCAGCAACTTTTATTTCGAAGAATTTGGTAACGCCTTCGGTGCTTGCGTGGGCTCTATGGGCTGAGCCAAATGCATCATTTACATAAACATCGGCTAATTCGGCTAATTTTTTTGCGAATTCCGGGTCATTTTTTTCCTCTTCTTTATAAAATCTAAGATTTTCAAGAAGGACTATATCCCCGGGTTCTGCTTTAGATATAGTATTTTTGGGTATTTCACCGATACAATCATCGGCAAACAAAACGTTGTAACCAAATTTTTCCCTTATATATTCGGCGACAGGGGCAAGACTATACTTAGGATTTCTTTCGCCCTTTGGTCGTCCTAAATGTGATATTAAAATTGGAATACCATGGTCATCAATTATTTTGTCAACTGTTGGTAGTGATTCTCTTATTCGGGTGTCATCAGTAACCTTTCCGTTTTCGTCAAGCGGAACGTTATAATCAACTCTGACCAACACCTTTTTTGATTCAAAATGAACATCATAAATTGTTTTTATCATAAATCACCGAATTTAAAAAAATGAAAAGAATTATAAGAACTTTTTGAGATAAACAAGCAAATCTACAATTCTGCAGGAGTAACCAAATTCATTGTCATACCATGAGACAACTTTAACCAGATTGCCATTTACCTGAGTTAATTGAGAATCGAATATTGATGATGCTCTATCTCCAACAATATCAGTTGATACGATAGGATCTTCTGTATAATGGATAATTCCTTTAAGATTTGTTTCTGCTGCTTGTCTAACGGCATTATTGATTTCTTCTTTTGTTGATTCCTTGCTCAGGATGGCAGTGAAGTCAGTAAGGGAGCCATCCGGCACGGGAACCCTGATTGCATAACCATTTAATTTGCCTTTGAGTTCGGGAATAACCAGAGCAACTGCTTTTGCAGCACCGGTTGTTGTGGGGATAATGTTTATAGCAGCCGAACGGGCTCTTCTTAGATCAGAATGGGGGAGATCAAGTATTCTCTGATCGTTTGTATAGGCATGAACAGTAGTCATCAAACCTTTTTCAATTCCAAAATTTTCGTGCAAAACTTTGACAATTGGAGCGAGACAATTAGTTGTGCAGGAGGCGTTAGAGATCAGCTTTTCACTTCCATTTAGATGGTGTTCATTAACACCTATCACGACAGTTGCATCAAGCTCATCTTTTGCTGGGGCTGTGAGAACAACTTTTTTGATTCCTTTGTCGAGGAATTTATTTAATTGCTCTCTTTTTCGATAAACACCTGTTGATTCGATAACTATGTCAATGTTGTCCCATGGCAGTGATTCAATTTGTCTTTCAGCGGTTATCTTAATTTTTGTATCATTGACAATGATGTAATCGCCTTCGACAAGGACAGAGCCATTGAATTTTCCATGGACAGAATCGTATTTAAGCAGATGTGCTAATGTTGGTGCGTCTGTAATATCATTTATACCAACAAATTCAAATTCATCTTTGCGGCTGAAGGCTTCCCTGAAAACAAGTCTGCCAATTCTACCAAAACCATTTATTGCTAATTTTATAGCCATTTAATCACCTATAAATTTATGAATCAAACATAATTAGTAACAAAATTAGTAAAATTGTATGTTAAAATTTGATTAAGTTAAATTTCTCATAAAAAAAGAAATCAGCTACTACCGAGAATTTTTTTTATTTCATCTCTTATTCTTGCAGCATTTTCATAATCTTCATCTTGAATAGCTTTTTCAAGCTCCTGCTGGAGTTGCTCTAATCTGGATGATGGTCTGGGTTGAGGTTTCTCTTTTTTAAGAAATTTCAGATCATCGTCGTCGTCCTCATCCATTTCTTGTTCTTCGCCCTGTGGGATAATCCCAGTCTCGTTCAATACTTGCGACTCAACATATATAGGTGTATTGCAACGAACAGCAAGAGCAATAGCATCACTCGGTCTTGCATCAATCTCTATATCGGAATCATCAAAAATTAATTTAGCAAAGAAAGTTCCATCTTTTAATTCATTAATAAAAACCTCGGAGAGAGTAATATTAAAAGCATCGATGATTGACTTAATCAAATCATGTGTCATAGGTCGCGGCGGTACAACACCTTCCATTTCAAGTGCAATAGCCTGCGCCTCGAAAGCACCAATAATAATTGGCAGCCTTCTGTTTCCTTCAACCTCTTTAAGTATAAGTGCATAAGCGTTACTACTTGCCGGACTTGCTGACAACCCAAGAACTACTAATTGTATTTTTTCCATTTAATATGTATTATTTTAAAAATTTTAATAAAAAAATATGAGACTTAACACAAAAAAAACTATTGCTTTAGTGTTATTTTCCTGTAAATAATTTCACTTTTTCTGTTAATTTTGGAAGAACTTCGAATATATCACCGATGATTCCATAATCAGCAACCTTAAAAATAGGAGCATCTTTGTCTTTATTAATTGCAAGTATGAATTTTGATGATGACATTCCTGCAAGATGCTGGACGGCTCCGGAAATTCCAGCAGCCACGTAAAGTGTTGGGGAGACAGTCTTTCCGGTCTGACCAACCTGTTCGCTATGGGGTCTCCAACCAGCATCAACAACAGCACGCGAGGCTCCAACAGCTCCTCCGAAAGCTGCGGCAAGATTTTCAATCAGATAATAATTCTCCGGTCCTTTTATAGCTCTGCCACCTGAAACGATAATATCAGCTTCGAGAACATCAAGCTTGCCTTCGTTTTTCATAATATCCTTAACGATGACTTTGCAAAATTTTTCATCAATTTGAACATCTATGTTATCCAAATGTAAATCGGCAACTTCTGATTTGACAGATGTGAAAACATTTGGTCGTAAAGAGAATACTTTTATGTTGCTATCAATTTTAGCACTAACCTGAGCTTTACCTGCATAAACAGGCTTTTTAGCTATTATTTCATTATTGATTATATCAAGACTGACACAATCTGATAAATAACCTGCTTCGAATTTAGCAGCAACACGAGGGGCAAGTTCAAGACCGGTTGCATTTCCGGAAAATAATATCACTGATGCATCCTGTTCTTTTGCTATGTTTTTGATAATTTCGGCATAGGCTGTTGAAGAATAGCTTTTCAAATTGGGAACATTAACTAAGATTATATTTGATAATCCAAATTCTTTGGCTGTATTTGCTTGTTCTTCTGAACCGTTTATGATAACACCAACCATGGAATCAAACGGATTCGTTGAACTTTTTGATTTTTCAAGCAAATTTCTTGCAGCAGTAATTATTTCATAGGAAGTTCTTTTTAGTCCATCTTTTAAAGGTTCAAGAAATAATAATATTTTACTCATTTTTTGTCTCCGTATCTTTTAAATTTATTTTTGAATTTATTTGGTAAATTAAAAATTTATCATTAAATGATTTTGGCTTCTTCGTGCAAAGATCTAACAATTTCATCAATATCCGAATCAGAGTCAGTGAGAATTTTACCAATTCTTTTTCTTGATGGAATTTCCATACCGATAATTGTAACTTTATTCTCTGTTTCAACAGGTTGTTTTTCTTCAATTGGTTTGGACTTAGCTTTCATAATATCAGGTAGTTTGGGATAACGCGGCTCGTTTAAACCTTTCTGGGCGCTTATTATACAAGGTAATTCAGTTTCGACTATTTCCTTGCCACCTTCGACATCCCGTTCTGCAGTAACTTTGTTTCCTTCAATAGTTAGTTTCGAAACAACGGAAACCGATGGAAGATCAAGTAGTTCTGCAAGATAAGAAGGGAGCTGGAATGAATCAAAGTCTATACTTTGACGACCGAGTAAAATTATATCAGGATTTAATTCCTTTGCAACAGTTGAAATATTTTTTGCAACAAAATAAGAATCGAAACTTTTTTCGGTTTTGACCAGAACAGCTTTGTCAGCTCCCATTGCAAGGGCTGTTCTTAGTTGTTCTTTGGCAGAATCCGGTCCAACACATATTGCAGTAACTGTGCCGCCGTTCTTTTCACGAAGTCTTAATCCTTCTTCTATTGCATATTCATCATAAGGATTAACAATGAATTTCACCCCCTGAGTGTCAATTGAAACACCATCACCTCCAACGAGGATTCTTGTTGTTGTATCTGGGACTCTTGATATACAAACCAAAATATTCATTAATTCTCCATAAATAAACTTAGTAAAAACAATAAATTACAAAAATAATTAAAAAATCTGTATAAAATTTAATCAGACAGACTTTAATTCTTCTCTAAGGTATTTTGCAGTAAAACTTTTTTTTGATTTAATTATTTCTTCGGGTGTTCCGATGGCAATGATTTTCCCACCTTTTTCACCACCTTCGGGACCAAGGTCAATAATCAAATCAGCACATTTAATAACATCCATATTGTGTTCAATAACAACAACAGTATTTCCTTTATCCACAAGTTTATTAAGAAGTTTCAGCAAAATTCTGACATCCTCAAAATGAAGTCCTGTTGTTGGTTCATCAAGCAAGTAAATGGTTTTACCTGTGCTGACTTTTGATAATTCGGTTGCAAGTTTAACTCTTTGTGCTTCCCCACCAGAAAGGGTAGGAGCCTGCTGCCCGAGCTTGATGTAAGTAAGTCCTACATCAAACAAAGTTTCTAATTTTTTCTTGATTTTAGGTATTTCGGAAAAGAAATCAAGGGCTTCTTCAACAGTCATTTCGAGAACATCAGCAATGGATTTGCCTTTATATTTTACTTCCAAAGTTTCCTTATTGTATCTTTTACCATTACAACTATCACAGGTTACATAAACATCAGGCAAAAAATTCATCTCAATTTTTTTAATTCCTCCGCCTTCACAATCCTCGCATCGCCCACTTTTAACATTGAATGAAAATCTTCCTGCTCTGTAACCTCTGACTTTTGATTCTGGTAACATTGAAAAAAATTCTCGAATCAGAGTGAAAATACCTGTGTATGTTACAGGATTTGATCTTGGGGTTCTACCTATTGGACTTTGGTCAATTTCTATGACTTTATCAATATATTCAAGACCTTTGATTTCTTTGTAGGGTAAAGGATTGGTTAAAGATTTATAAAAATATTTGGAAAGAGCGGGATAGAGTGTATCATTAATCAATGAGGATTTTCCTGAACCACTCATACCAGTTACACAAACAAAAAGCCCAAGAGGGATTGCAAGAGTAACATTTTTTAGGTTATTGCCCGTTGCGCCTTCCAGAATTAAGAATTTGCCATTGGGCTGCCTTCGGATAGGTGGTATATCTATTTTCTTCTTGTGTAATATATATTGAGCTGTTAGTGACTTATTTATTTGTTGATTATTATTTTTTGATATATTCACAGGAGAACCCGAAATGATAACTTCACCACCGTGTATTCCAGCACCTGGACCCATATCTACAAGGTAATCAGCATTGTTAATCATAACTTTATCGTGTTCAACTACGATAACAGTGTTGCCGAGATCCCGGAGCCTTTTTAAAGAATTTATCAGCTTATTATTATCATGCTGATGGAGTCCAATGCTTGGTTCATCAAGAACATACATTATTCCAACAAGTTCAGAACCAATTTGTGATGCTAATCTGATTCTCTGGGATTCGCCGCCGGATAGTGTTCTGACTGACCTGTTCAAAGAAAGATAAGATAGCCCAACTTCTATCAGGAATTTGAGTCTGGATACTATCTCCTTGAGAACAATTTTTGAGATTATCAAGCTTCTCTTATCCAGTTTTGTTGATAGTTCAATGAAGAATTTCAAGGAATGATTTATATCATATTGACAAACTTCAAAAATATTTTTTTTATCAATCAGAACGTTAAGATTCTCGATTTTTAGCCTTCCCCCTTTACAAACAGGACAGGTTTTGTTAGACATATATTCTTCAATATATTTCCTGATTGATTCTGAACTTGTATTCTGATATTGGTGTTTGAAACTCGGAAGCACGCCGATAAATTTATACTGATATGTAACAGCTCTATTTTCGCTGAATTTATATTCTACATCAATTTTTTGGTCATCACCGCCAAATAGAAGCTGATTTAATAATTCTGTTGGCAGCTCCGAAATAGGTTTTTCAAGATCCAAACCAATTTTTTTTGCATAGGAAGAAACCTGATTCCAAAGCCACATATCACGAATTTTTCCAAGTGGTGCAATACCACCCTCTGATATGGAAATTTTTGGGTCGGGAATAACCAGATTAATATCAAAATCACGAATTTCGCCCATTCCATCACAATGCTTGCAAGCACCATAAGGTGAATTGAAAGAAAACATATTTGGTGCAAGAGATTCATAAGACTTGCCACACGAAGGACATGAATAAGATGTGCTGAATAATTTCTCGCCCGGCTGTTTATCAGAACCATAAATTATTAATAAACTTCCTGAGCCTTTATTGATTGCAAGTTCACAGGATTCACTTAATCTATGTTCGTGATTCTCGTCAACAAGCAACCTATCAATCACCAGATCAATATCGTGAATATTATATCTGCCAAGCTCCATTCCTTCTTCAATTTCTCTGAATTGCTTATCAACTCTTACCTTGGTGAATCCCTGTTTTAAAAGATTTTCGAAAAGATCTCTGTAATGTCCCTTACGTCCTTTGACAATTGGGGAGAGTATCTGAATTTTTTGTCCTTTATAATTCTTGATAATTTCTTCAACTATTTGATCCAATGATTTTTGTTCAACAGGGATTTTACATTCTACACAGTATTGAGTACCAATTCTTGCAAATAATAATCTTAGGTAGTCATAAATTTCTGTTACAGTGCCAACGGTAGAGCGTGGGTTATGGCTTATAGTTTTTTGTTCTATTGAAATTGCTGGCGACAAGCCCTCGATTGAATCAACATCAGGCTTTTTGAGTACATCCAGAAACTGTCGGGCGTAAGCTGATAGGCATTCTATATATCGTCTTTGTCCTTCTGCATATAAAGTATCAAATGCCAGACTTGATTTTCCCGAACCTGAAAGTCCGGTTATGACAACGAACTTATCTCTTGGAATCTCAACATTTATATTTTTAAGATTATGCTCCCTTGCACCACGAACAACAATTTTAGACAGATTTCCATTGCTTCTTTCAGAGAGATTTATATTATTTATTTTATTTTTTTCAGACATTAAAAAAAAAGATAATTCAACGTAGTTAAATTACTTTATAAGATTGGTTTTATTTTAACAATCAAAAAAAAAGTGTAATTTTATTTAATTTTTAATAATCTATAATAATTGTTACTGGTCCATCATTAATTAGATTAATGTTCATCATTGCCCCGAACTTACCGGTTTCGATTTGTAAATCATAGTTTGATTTTAAGTAATCCAAAAATTTATTAAAAATTGGTTCTGAAATTTCAGGTTTTGCGGATTCAACAAAGCTTGGACGAAAACCTTTTTTTGCATCACCATAAAGAGTAAAATTAGAAATCAGCAGAATCCCACCCCTAACATCGAGGACAGACTTATTCATTTTATCGTTTTCATCGGGGAAAATTCTGAGATTTACAAGTTTATTGCTCATCCATTCAATAGCTTTTTCGTTGTCTGATTCTCTTATAGCAACAAAAACAACGATTCCTTTGGAGATTTTACCATTGATTTTCCCATCAATTTCAACACTTGCTTTGGATACTCTTTGAACAACTGCTCTCATATTTTCAGGGTAGTTTTCTAAAAACAAACAATATTAGAAAAATTTCGGTAAACAGAACCAATCCGGCTGCAATTCCGAAAGGTAGGAACTCTTCGGATTTGCGATGGAACATCATTTCGTCTATGATAGTCTTTTCAAGTTTATCTATTTCATTATAAATATTTTCGAGTGCTTTGTTGTTTGTGGCTCTGAAATATTTCCCGCCGGTAGTATTTGCAATATTTTTAAGTAATTCTTCATCAATTTCAACTTCCATATTGACATATTGAGTTCCGAAAGGGGTTTTAACTGGGTATGGTGCCATTCCACGGGATCCGACACCTATGGTATAAACACGAATATTAAAAGTAGCAGCGATTTCGGCAGCTGTCATCGGTGCAATCAAACCTCTGTTGTTAACCCCATCCGTCAAAAGAATTATCACTTTGCTTTTTGCCTTACTATCTTTGAGCCTGTCAACAGCAGTTGCCAGCCCCATCCCGATGGCTGTTCCATCTTCGATCATACCTGATTTGACAGAAGAAAACAGATTTTTCAAAACGCTATGGTCAATTGTTATTGGGCATTGAGTGAAACTTTGAGCACTAAACACAACCAAGCCGATTCTATCATTTATCCTGTTGTCAATAAATTGTAGTGCGGTTTTCTTGGCTGCTTCCAGCCTGTTAGGTTTAAAATCCTCCGCCAGCATAGAACTTGATATATCCAATGATATAACTATATCAATCCCTTCGGTTTTCACTGTTTTATGGCTCGAGGAAGTTTGTGGTCTTGCTAAGATAAAAATGATTAAAACAAGAGTCAATAATCTAAATACAAAGGGAAAATGTCTCAATCTGACTCTGGATGTTGGAATTATGGAATTAACAAATTGAGTAGTTGATAACTTAATCGGTGCAAATTTCTTTTTCGATTGAAAAATATACCAGACAATTAGCAAAGGAATAATAATCAAAAGCCAGAAAAATTCGGGATTAGCAAATTTTATGTCTTTTAAAAAATCAAACATCAGACAGTTTCCCCTGAATTATTCTTACTAATTTTGGGATTCTCAATAGGTTTTTCTGAGTTTTTAACAATTTCTGCTGTTATTTTTACAAATTCGAACGAATTTTTCATACACAAATCGTTTTCGTCAGGATGTGACTGATATTTAGCAAACTTTACCATATCTGCTATTTTCAAAACAGGTTTAATAGTTTTAATAATTTCATCATCAAAACTAATTTTACTGGAGTTTAGAGAGCGATAATTATTTAATGAACTTAAAATTTCATCTGTTGTCATTTCTAATGCGGGAATTTCGAATTGTCTTTCGAGATATAATCTTAAAATTTCAGTTAGCACAGTATAGTATTTTTTTAATTGACCTTTTTGCCAGTATTTTTCATTCTCTAATTTTTTTAATTCTTCGAGAGCTATTAAATACGCTGGAATTTTCGGGTCATAATCCTGAATTATATCTGATTTCTTTTTCCTTTTCTTGATTACATATATGATTGTCAAAATAATTGCTATAAAACCCAGACCGATAAGTATGTAATCTATAAAATCAGCAAGAGTGTATGGTTCATCCAGTGGTGGTTTGATATCTTTTATTGCCTGACTTGTATCAACAGGGAGTGTGTTAAAATTCAGTATCAGAGAATCACTTTGCAACGGGTAAAGAGTTGTTTGCCCATTTCTCTCATATAGTATTGTTAGTGATGGGAAGATAAACGAACCTGAATCGAAACTTGTAACAATATAATTTTGCTTTAAAATAAAGTTTTTTTCTGATAGTATTGTATCAATTTTACTTCTGCTTATGACTTCAATTTTACCAAGTGTATCAGGAATTAATGGTAAATAGATTTTAGTTTTTCGGTCGGAATTGACTGTTAAATTAATATTTATCTGGTCACCTATAAGAACATTATTTGTATCTGACTTCAAAGATACTGATAAATTCTGAGCATCAGTTGTAATGAAGCAAGTTAAATTGATTAATATAATTAATAGTAATTGTTTAAAGTATTTTATCATTTTCATTTTGTAATAGTCTTTTTTACCTTTGAATTACTATCTTTTTTGATAAAATCAAATCGCTTTTTGTTAAATGGATAAAATAAACACCTTGAAAAATATCACTTAGATCAAGCTTTAAGTTTATTCTGCCGGGTTCAAATGAATTATTAGCAAGTCTTTTTATTTTTCGACCTTCTGAATCGTAGAGATCAACAAGTATATTTTGTGCCTTTTCATTATTAAAAGTTAGGTAGATTATTGAATTAGCAGGATTTGGAAAAACAAAAATATCTTGTTCTCGTTCAGAAATATCGACGGAATTTATTGATTTTGTTCTGAAATTAAAATGAGAGGCGAAATCACCCTGACCATATTCATCTATGGAAGCTACACGCCAGAAATACCTTCTGTTTTCCTGTAAATTGCTAAAAATAAATTCTGTTGATGATATAATTGTATCAATTATAATGGAGCTAAATGTTAAATTAGTGCTTAGTTGCAATCTATAGGCATTAGCAAAATTTACTGGTTCCCACAGAAGAGTAACATTTTTATCTAAATTATCAGAATTCGAAGTTGGTGATAGTAGCTTAGGTGGATTTATCGCAGTCAAGAAGGAAAATGTTTCTGAATAGTCACTTAATCCTCCGTTGTTTCTTGTTTGAACTCTCCAGTAATGTTTTATTCTGCCGGGAACAAGATCAAAAATTTCAATTGAATCCTTGAGTATTCCATCCTGCTCTTTCAATATTTCTGAAAAATCTGACTTTAATGAAATCTGAATTTTGGCATTAATTCCTGTTTTATTTTTATCCCAAACGAAGAAAGAACTATTTCTTATCCCTCCAGAGTTATCAGTAGGAAAAACAAGACTCGGCTTCAAGGGTTTTTCGGGAATTTTTGTAATGTTAGCAGTATAATTTGCAAGTCCATGAGTCCCAACGGCAACAAAACCATCGGATTCTCTTGCATCAATCATATCAACGACAGTGTTGCCGATCAAATCAGGCGATTCCTGAATCCAGCAGGTGAATGGACCATCCAAAAATGCAGTTGAAAACAAGCCTGAGTTAGTTCCTGCAAGATAATAATAAGCATCTTTAAGTGGAAGAATTTCAAGCCAGTTGAAAGCGGGTCCAGCTCCTCCGCCACCCGGTCTCTCCTCTAAATTTCCAGAAACGGGTATCCAAGTGTTACCACCGTCTTCGGTATAAAAAATTGATTCAACATTGTAATTGGTAAAAACAGTAAAAATTTTATTTGCATCATCAGGATGAACAGCAATACAACCAATATATGCGTCTTTGGGGAAATTTTTACCTGTGATTTCATGTGGTTCAGGATTTCCAAGATGTGCGTTGTTGATTTTAAAAAGCTTTCCAGTTGATGTCCCGTAAAATAATATATCTGAAGGATTTTTTGAAACTGCAAGTGCGGTTATGTTTTCATTTTCCACACGGGTGAAACTTAGGCTGTCCCATTCGGTAGATATTGAATCAAGATTTGTAAGCACCGGAATTTTTGATAAATCATTATTTCGCCAGATAATTTTTCCACCAGCTAAATACATTCGGTTTTGGTTGTTCGGATCGAGAAGAAATGGAGTATTCCATATAAAATCGCGCCCGCCAATGGGATCAATGCGGGTTGTAATCAGTGGTTCTCCGTTTTCGTCGAGAATCCTTCTCCATATTTTGATTTTTGGCTGGTAACTTGAATTATTTGATGTATAATGATATCTACCGCCATTTTCAATAGCACAATAGAAGCCATCTGCATTTGCCGCAAAAACCCAGTCAGGTTTGTTGTTGCTATATAATGTTCCATTATCCTGAGTCCCGCCGATAATTTCTTTACTATTGGGAGACCCATGATCAATTGCAATCGTATAAAATTGCGTTGTAGTAAAGCCTTCATTTAAAGATAACCATTCGACACTGTCAGCAATACAATTTTCGGTAACAAAAACACCACCATCTGTTCCTGAAAACATTTTCAAATTACTGTTTTTTGGAAATACAATCGAATGTTGATCAGCATGATGATTTGGGTAAGTATATATATCCTTGCAACCACCAAAAGGGCAATAACCCCCAATCCATTTAATTCTGTCTGGAGTGGAAAAACCGTCATCAGAGCGATATAAATTTGTCCCTCCAATGAAAACAATATCAGGATTATCCGGTTTTACTTTGATGACAAGATTATAGGATGATTGAGAGTTGAACTGACCACGAATATAATCGGGTTTTGGGAGATTGTATGACCGATTTTCCCATTTTCCTCCTGACCCGCTTCCATCTCCCGAAAGATATGTATATTTAAAAAGGGAATGCCACAAGGTATCACCTTGTGTATTGAAAGTTTGCTTGCCTGAATAAGGGGTTTCAGCAAGAAAATAAACCTGATTCTCATCCGAAGGAGCTATAGCGATAACAATTCTTTTGTATTTTTCAGGGAAGTCATCGGGAGTAATATCAACCCAATCAAGACCATTAGTTGAGCGAAAAATCCCATGTTTTGTTGAAGTTCTTTTGCCGAAAGTTTCCTGACTTAATGTCGCATAAAGGACTCCATTGGTGGTTGAGGCGATATCAGTGAAAAGGCTGGAATTATTTCCAAAGCTGCCGAGAACAAAATTCCAGGTATTTCCTCCGTCAGAGCTTCGGATTATACCGCCAGCAGCTGTTGCAGCATAGATTTCATCTTCAGGTCCATTTTTTGGATAAACAAGAATATTCCATATATATTCGAACTGATTGTCCCATGAATTTGGAGTATTTCGATTAGTTGAAGGGATTTGCTTCCAAGTCAAGCCCCCATCTGAGGATTTAAAAATTCCGTCTCCGCTTATACCGGCGGAATTTCCCCATAGTTCACCTGTTCCATAATACCAGATATGTTCTTTTCCCTTATTTGGATTTTGTGCAATGCAGGAAACCGAACTTAATTGCTGTGGCTCGGTAGTTCTTTGCCAGCTATTTCCTCCGTCTGTTGATCTCCACATTCCGCCCGAAACTGCCCCGGCAAGAATTGTTTTTTGTTCGGGATCTGTTATATCAAGAGCTAAAGCACGAGTTCTACCACCTATATTATAGGGACCGACTTTTTTCCATTCCGGAAGTGATTGTAATAATGAACTTTTATTATCAGACATTTCCCTGTTAAATATGGAACCCGACTGATTTTTGAGAAAATAAGCTACCCTTGAATTAATATTTGAAGGTATTGTTCCGGTTTTGGGGTCTTTTAATCTATTGAACCTCCATTCGTGTGCTCTAATAAGGCTTGGTGGAGCTTTTTCGTTAGAAGAGTAAGCATTGATAAAATCATTTTTAAATCTGGTTTTATTTAATTTTTTTTCAAATGATGATCTTATAGGGACATGCTCTATTTCTTTCAGATTTTGAAATAAACAATTTTTTAATGAAATTATATTGAGATTTTGAGTCTGATCGTATGACAAAACAATCAGTAATATTAAGCTTATAGAAAGAATTAAATATAAGATTTCTTTTTTCATAATTTTATTAACTTATTTACGCTTTTCTCGTTGACGGAAAAAGTTTATTAAAGGCGAAACATAAGACTGGTCAGTTCTGATTCTGATTGAATCTACCGAATTAAAGTTAAAAGTATCATCGAGCCTTTTTTGATGATTTAGCCACCATTGTTTGTGTTTTTCTCTTACTTCACTGCTTGATGTATCAATCCACACCAGATCACCGGTTTCATTGTCCTGAGCATAAATTAAACCAACATTTGGTAATTCGGATTCTCTTTGGTCGAAAATATTAATAGCAATTGTGTCATGTTTTTTTGCAGCTATTTTCAATGGTTCTTCGAAATCCTTCGAAATGAAGTCAGAGAGAATAAAAACAATTCCTCTTTTTTTGATTACATTTATCAAATATCTCAAAGCAACCGAGAGGTCTGTTTGGTTACTTTCGGGTTTGAATTCAAGCAATTCCCTGATAATCCTTAGGACGTGATGACGACCTTTTTTCAAAGGTATAAATTTTTCAATTTTATCAGAGAATAAAATTAAACCAATTTTATCATTATTCTGTAAAGCAGAAAATGATAAAACAGCACAAATTTCAGTAATCAGATCTTTTTTAAATTGACTAACAGTTCCGAATAATCCCGATGCACTTATATCAACCAAGAGGATAACTGACAACTCTCTTTCTTCTTCGAAGACTTTAATGTAAGGATGATTGAAGCGGGCGGTAACGTTCCAATCTATATTTCGAATATCATCACCAAACTGATACTCCCTAACCTCGCTGAAAGCCATACCTCTGCCTTTGAATGCACTATGGTATTCACCCGAAAAAATATGCTTCGATAAGCCACGGGTCTTTATTTCTATTTTTCTGACTTTTTTTAATAATTCGGAAGTATCCATTTTTTTTGTTCGATTATGGAACTTCAATGGTGTTTAAAATTTCATTTATTATATCAACAGTGGTAACATTTTCAGCTTCAGCTTCATAGGTTAAGCCAATACGATGACGTAATACATCATGACAGATGGAACGAACATCTTCAGGAACAACATAGCCACGCCTTTTGATAAAAGCATAAGCTTTTGCTGCATGAGCAAGATAAATTGAACCTCTTGGCGATGCTCCATAGGAAATTAATCCTGATAATTTGTCAATTTTGTAATCTTTTGGGAATCTGGTTGAAAACACTATGTCAAGAATATAATTTTCAATTTTTTCATCAATATAAACTTCTTTAACAACATTTCTGGCATTCAATATTTCCTCAGGTTTAACAACAATGGAAGCCTTAGGGAATTCCTCGAGTAGATTTTCACGCATTATATTTAGTTCATCTTCCCGTGTTGGGTAATTGATTATTATTTTTAGCATAAATCTGTCAACTTGTGCCTCCGGTAAAGGATATGTTCCTTCCTGCTCTATGGGATTTTGAGTAGCAAGAACAAGAAAAGGCTCTTCGAGCTTATAAGTATTTTCACCGATAGTAACCTGTTTTTCCTGCATAGCTTCAAGCAAAGCACTCTGAACTTTAGCAGGTGATCTGTTGATTTCATCAGCAAGAACAAAATTGGCAAAAATTGGTCCTTTTCGAACAGAGAATTCCTCTCTTTTCTGGTTATAAATCATTGTTCCAATTAAATCCGCTGGAAGAAGGTCGGGTGTGAATTGAATTCTGCTGAATTTAGCATCAATTGTTGATGCAAGAGTTTTGATTGCAAGAGTTTTTGCAAGTCCCGGAACACCTTCCATAAGGATATGTCCACCTGTCAGCAAACCAATTAATAATCTTTCGGTCATTTGTTTCTGCCCGATTATAACTTTTCCAACTTCGAGCTGAAGCAAATCAACAAAAGAACTCTCTCTCTGGATTTTTTCGTTCAGTTCCCTTATATCTGTCATATTCTACTCTTAATATTTAGTATCAAGAATTATAAAGTAACGTAAAATTTCATTAAAAATTTTCATATTCGTGAAAGATCATTTTTCATTTGCTATTTTGGGGACATAAATCCATTCAGGTCGTGTAATATGACCTGTTTTAGTTTTAAAACTGCTTTCATCATTAAATAACTCTCCTTTTAGATCATAGTATTTTTTAAAAAAAGGAAAATGCTCTATAAAAAGTTTGTTAACAAAGATTGCACTGAAATGATGTTTTTCAAGATGTTCTTTTAATTGATTCATTACTTTTTGACCGTATTGTTCATTATGTTCATACAAATCATTTACTAATTCAATATGGGCAAAGTTCTTCTTTCCGGCTAATGTGTAATAAGTAAAAGTATTTCCCGGAATCAACACATCTCCTTTTTGGTTTTTTACTGTTTGAATAAAATTATTGCCTGCAATATAATCTTTTCCGGAAGGAAGTTGGAGCCCTGGGTCATAAACTACCGCCAGAAATTGTGCTATTATTATCAAATTAAGAAAAGTAAAAAAATAATTATTCTTCAAATTCTGTACTTCAATAGATTGTTCGGATTCGATAAAGTCTTTAATTTTCTTGTAACTCAAACCTGTTAATATCGAAAGAATTGTGTAAGCAGGTATGATTACGTTCAGGAAACCTCCATAATGCAGCCTTGAGAAATAAGACCCGGCAAACATACCAATACAAACAAAGAGATAAAATACATTTGTTGAGTTTTCTATTGATAAAATACGCTTTTGATTCCTGAAGTTTATGAAAAAATAAAAGAAGGCAAATGCAACTGCAATACCAGTGTGTTCGAATATGTCTCTTGTGAAAAAAAGTATCGTGAATTCAAAATTCCAACGGTGTGCTGCGGGTAGTTCATAATTCCAGAAATAATACCAGCCCGAGGTTGAGATGTTATAAACTATAGTTGAAATTAATACTAATCCAATGAAAATTATTGAAAAGATCCAAAATCCTTTTTTTTCATATAAAAACAGGTAAATAAGAACAAAAATAGCGAATAAAAGAGTGGATTGCTTGGTGAAATAGGATAGGAAAGCAAAAATTGCCGCAAGAATATAATACCAGTTATTTTTCTTTTGCCTTAGAAAATAAATTGAAATTATAAATAATAAAATAAACAAGGAATCAACTCTTGCAAGGTCATACCAAGCTCCACCAATGACATAGAAAGAAAAAAATAAGCCAGTTGATAGAAGTGATGAAAAAAAATCGTCTGTCTCTTTCTTTACTAACAAAAAAATAAAAAGACCTGCTGCTAATGCTGATAATGTCGAGACAAGCCTGAGTGGAAACAATCCAACACCAAATATTCCACAAAACAATGCTGAAACATAATAATACAATGGAGTATAAATATATGGAATAAACTCAATCCCCGGCTCGATATAAATGCCATCTCCATTCAAAATTCTTTGAGTATGTTCAACTGAACCACCTTCCATCCATTCAAGTTCATAGGGATAATTCATCCTGATGATGGACATAATTATGAAGGTTAAAATAAATAATACTGAACCAATTATGATTAAATATCTTAATATTTTATTCATTATTATTTTGTTTTTATAATTTTGATGTTGAAAAATAATAAATTAATAAAAAAGGTCTTTAAATTGTAAAATCAATATAAAATCGTAATTTGTAGCAAATAAATGAATGATATAACTGAAAGCAAGGAAGAAATTACAATTGATTTAAGCGAAAAACTGATTGGTTTACCTGCTAAACCCGGAGTTTATCAATTCAAGAACAACAGTGGAAAGGTCATTTATGTTGGAAAAGCAATAAATCTCAGAAACAGGGTCAAATCATATTTTCAATCAAAACCTCATGATGCTAAAACTAATGCTATGGTAAAACATATAGCAGACATCGAGGTTATTGTAACAGATTCAGAAGCAGAGGCACTGATATTAGAGGATACGCTTATTAAAAAGCTGAAACCCAAATACAATATACTTCTCCGTGATGATAAAAGCTATCCTTATGTTAGAATAACCAACGAGCCTTATCCAAGAATTTTTCCGACACGAAAATTAATCAGGGATGGGTCAAAATATCTTGGTCCTTTTACCGAAGTGAGGAATCTAAGAGCTTTGATGAAGATTCTCAGGTCTCTTTTTAGAATCAGAAGTTGTGATTTGAACATTACCGATGATACTATTTCAAAGAAGAAGCATAAAATCTGCCTTGACTATCATATACAGAAATGTGATGGTCCTTGTGAGGGTTTGATTTCCCTGGATAAGTATAATGAAAATATTAAAAATGCAGTTCAGGTTATCCATGGAAAAACCGAAGAATTGGAAAAATTTTTTGAGAATCAAATGCAAACGCTTGCAGAGGAAATGAGGTTCGAGGAAGCAGCAATAGTCAGAAATAAGCTATTACTCCTAAGGGATTACACAAACCAACAAAAAGTGGTTAGCGCAGAATTGATTGATAGAGATATTATTGGTTTATCAAGACATGACGACCTTGCCTGTTCGCTTGTCTTCATGGTTAGAGATGGGAAACTCATCGGGAAAAGACATTTTATTTTGCAAAATTCTGCCGAAATTTCTGATAACAAGCTAATTCAAATTACTATTGAGAAATGGTATCTTGAGAATGAGTTTATACCAAAGGAGATTTTATTACCTTTTGAACCAGATCAAACTGAATTTATTTATGACTGGCTACGAAAAAAAAGAGGAAAATCTATCGAAATAATCATTCCAAAACTTGGTGATAAAAGAAAATTGGTAAATATGGCTTCTGCTAATGCTGAATTTCAGCTGAAGGAATTTCTTCTTGCCATAGCAAAACGAGAACAAAGTATAAGCAGAGCTGTTTTGTCTCTACAACGAGACCTGAGGCTACCAAAACCACCATTGCGAATCGAATGCTTTGATAATTCCCATATTCAGGGCAGCGATCTTGTTTCTTCTCTTGTTGTTTTCGAAAATGGTAAACCTAAGAAATCAGATTACCGAAAGTTTATCATAAAAAATGTAACTAAAAATGATGATTTTGCTGCTATGCGGGAGGCTGTTGAGCGAAGATATAAAAGATTGATGGAGGAAAAGATTTCTTTGCCTGATTTGATTGTTATTGATGGAGGCAAAGGGCAGTTATCCTCAGCTTGCAGTGTCCTTAAAGAACTTCAGATTGATAAAAAAGTTCACATTATTGGACTGGCAAAACGTCTCGAGGAGATTTTTTTACCAGATGTATCGGAATCCATCCTACTTCCTCGAACTTCGAGTAGTTTGAAGATTTTACAGCAAATTAGAGATGAAGCCCATCGCTTTGCAATTACTTTTCACAGAAAACTAAGAGAAAAAAGGACTTTACATACTGAACTTACAGAAATCGAAGGTATCGGAGAAAAAACTGCTCAAAAATTACTTATTGAATTTGGCTCAGTCGAGAAAATAAAAAACACACCCCAAGAAGAGTTAAAAAAATTCCTCTCAAAAAAACAAGTTGATAATATTCTGAGTTTTTTCTCTATAGGTAGCTAATGTTAGTTATCAATTTCTTTATTTATTATTTGCTTTTTTTGGGCAGAAGTGGAATTTTTACGTTAAGAAATTCTTCGATTATCGGAGTCAAATCTGTATTATCCATTAAACCCCTACCACTTATTTTAGAGGCATATTTGCCGCCATCATTGTCATCAGCCTGAACAATCAAGTCAGTAGCAGTATGATTCCCCGGAGTGTTTGATATATCGGTTCCATTTCCATTTGTTAAAGGATTTGAAGAATAAGCAATTATTATTCTTCTGCCATCTTTTTTTGGCTGAGGCCATTTCCAACCTTGAAAATCAACCATTTCATAATCCGGGAACCATCCATTTTTTTCCGCATCACCCCGATTGATATTTTTTGGTACAGGGGTAAGATCCGCTTTTCTGGGTTCTCTGGCGTAGCTTCTTACTCCATTTTTTTCAGCATCATAAAGACCTACAACAGAGAATCCTCCGGTTTCGTGATCTGCGGTAGAAATAATTAATGTTTTTCCTTTTTGTGTGTCATTCATAAATTTTCTTGCTTCTTCAACGGAATAATCCAAAGCTTGCATTTCCTTAATAAAGTAATCAGAACCAAAAATATAGTCGGGTGGATTTTTGCCATCAGCATATTGCCCGACATTTAATCTTGGCTTTTTATCCGAACCAACAATATAGTCTTTATCATCCTCAGATATATCCACTCCACCAACATTTGCATGAGCAAGATGATCAATTCTGCCACTTTCAACCATAAGAAAGAAACCCTTATTGCTTTTTCTTTCCAGAACAGATATAGCAATTCGGACCATTTCAGCCAGCATAGGCTGTTCATTGCTGAAAAGCTGGCGGTCCTGTTCATAATCCATATGAGATGAACTAAATATTCCTAATAATTTAATATTGTTATTAGCCTTAAATTGAGATAAATCAAGGGAAAGAAGAGCTTCTCGGGAATTAACATAAATGAAACCTCTACTTTTTGCTATTTCAATCAGGTCAATATCATCTTTTCTTCCTCCGGATAAAGTAATTTCTTTCATGTTTGATAATATTGCAGTTCCATTTTTGTTTTTGATGATTTTGTTCGAACTGGGTTCGTTTTTAGGCAAAAATTTCGATGCACCACCACCAAGAAGTACATCAACTTCAACGCCAATTTTTGGTTTTGGTAGTATCCAGTCTTTTTCTTCAGAATAATGATAAGCAGGGTTTTTTGAGGAGTTGAAAATGTCTTCATACTCCTTTTGACTTTTTGAAATCATCTGACAGGCAATGTAATCCTCAAGATCCCGATTCCAGATATGTGATGCGAATGCAGCGGGTGTTGCATGTGTGATCCTCGCAGTTGTAACCAAACCGACTGCATAACCCTGTTTTTTTGCTTCTTCCAAAATTGTTGGAATTGGCTCGTAGCTAACTGGATCTAAAGATAAAAATTCGTTGTCAATCTTACCTTGCTTTCCGCAGGCAAACACTGAAGCACCCGGAGCAGAATCAGTAATAAGGCTGTTCAAAGAATGATTTGTAATAATAGCTGTATATTTAAGTTTATCTTGAGCCATGATTTGGAAATTTGGATCGGAGCTTATTCTACTTCCTTCGGTTCCCTGTCCCAGAGCAAGCCTGAGAGCTGTTTTTGGAGCTATTCCACATCCGTCTGCAATAAAAAATATAACATTTTTCTTTGGTTGTCCTGATAAAGTATATGCAATTAAAAAAAACAGCAACAACATTTTTTTAATATTTATCATAACTCAATTCTCCTCAATAAAATAAATTTTAAAATCTCAAAAGTAATATCTTTTTTGTTAATTTTCTTTCATAAATAAATCTTTTTTAGTTTGAATATGATTTTTTATTAACTTAACAAAAAACAAATAAATTAAAATGCCGTCAAAAGATTAGATTAGTTCAAAAATCGAATTGGAATGAATAAACTTATTGAAAAATTAAATAGATTAAGAAAAGAAAGAAATGCAGTTATTCTTGCCCATTATTATCAGGACTCAATAATACAAGATCTGGCTGATTTTCTTGGAGATTCACTTGCTCTTGCACAGGCAGCCAAAAAGACCAAAGCTGATGTAATATTATTCTGTGGGGTGCATTTCATGGCTGAAACAGCAAAAATATTAAATCCTGACAGAATTGTTCTTATACCAGATTTAAACGCAGGTTGCTCTCTTGCTGATAGTGCTCCTCCTGATAAATTTAAGCAATGGGTTGATTCTCATCCGGATCATGTTGTAATATCATATATTAACTGTACTGCAAATGTTAAGGCTATGTCTGACATAATCTGTACCTCCTCCAATGCAGTCAAAATTGTCAATTCTGTTCCTCCGGACAAAAAAATATGTTTTGCCCCTGATAAATATTTAGGGAAATATATTATAAAGCAAACCGGCAGGGATATGGTTCTTTGGGATGGTTCCTGTCAGGTGCACGAAATATTTTCCGAACTTGAAGTTATTAAACTAACTAATAAGTACCCGGAAGCCGAGGTAATAGCTCATCCGGAATGTCCCGAAAATATCCTTAACTATGCTGATTTCATTGGTTCTACTACAAGTTTGCTAAATTATGCGATTCAAAGTAGTAGCCACGAATTCATTGTTCTGACCGAAACAGGTATTATTCACCAGATGCAATTGAAAGCTCCTCAAAAGAAATTTTATCCTGTTCCAAACCTAAACGGGTGCAGTTGCAATGACTGCCCTCACATGAAATTGAACACTCTTGAGAAAATGGTAAATGCTCTGGAAACTCTTCATCCTCAAATAATTATACCTGAAGACATCAGATTGAGAGCCTTGAAACCTCTTGAAAGAATGCTTGAACTAAGTTAAATAAATCAGGAATCAAAATGATTGAATATCCCCAAATCGTTACTTTACCTGTTTCTTATATTCAAAATAAAATAAGGGAATTTTTGCAAGAAGATGCCCCGGAAGGCGACAAAACTTCATTAGCAATTTTCAGAGCGAGCGAAAAAACTTCTGCAATTATTCAATCGCAGGAAGATATGGTTGTTGCCGGGTTAGATTTTCTAAATTATTTTTTTGATGAAAAAACTAAAGTTGAAACATATTTTAATGACGGTGAATTTGTTCCATCTAATTCTCAGATGGCAAAAATTTCTGGATATTCAATAGAAATTCTCAGCAGGGAAAGAGTCATTCTCAATCTCATTCAAAGGCTTTCGGGGATAGCTACTTTGACCCACAGGTTCGTCGAAATAGCCCGTCCATTCAATGTTAAAGTTCTTGATACAAGAAAAACAACACCCGGATTAAGATTATTCGAAAAATATGCCGTAAGATGTGGGGGTGGTTTTAATCATCGTCTCGACCTCTCATCTGGGATATTAATCAAGGATAATCATATATCTGCGGCAGGAAGCATTAGCAAAGCAATTAAAAAAGCATTCGAATACTGCTATCCAATGAAAATCGAAGTAGAAGTTGATAATCTCCAGCAGATATTAGAAGCACTCGAGACAGGTGTTGATGGATTTCTTCTTGACAATATGACTCCAGATACTATCCGAAAGGCTGTAAAAATGATAAGATCTTATCCCGGGGGAAATGATATTTTTATTGAAGCTTCCGGCGGAATTAATCTTGATAATTTGCAGTATTATGTTGATACTGGTATTAATGCGATTTCATCAGGTTCATTAACTCATAGTGCAAAAAGCTCAAATATTCATATGGAAATTATTTTATAAAATTACAGAGATCATAAAATTTTTATTCAAAGAATGATTATCTTAGAACTGTCATTTTACCTGTTAAAACTTCTTCGGACAGAGATATCCTATAAAAATAAAAGCCACTTGATAATTCTGTAACAGGGACTCTGAGTTGAACAAAGCCTGCGTTATAAGAATATTGAAAATCATTAAAATCGAGACTAACGATTTGATTGGTTAATTCATCAAATATTTCAATTTTTAAACTGTTTGTTTTATTTATTTTTTCTGAGTTTATTAAAAAATTCAGATAATCTGAACAAGGTATTGGATAAGTAAAAATAGAATCATCAATGAGTCTGTTTTCCTCAATTGAAGACTCAATAAAATATTCAAAAGCTCCAATATCAACGGCTTTTCCAATGGGTCTTCGATTTCCCAGAAAATCTAATTGAGGTGCCTGATTTGAACTTCCTCTGTCAATAGCAGGTGAATCTTCAGTAAGGCGATAATCATCAACCGAATTATTTATAAACAATGGGTCGGCTTCAACATATTGCTCTCCTCTTGTTTCGTTTGGATAGTTCAGGAATGGAAATATTAGATTGTTTTCAAAAATTAACCCTTTAGAACTTCTTCCTTCGTAACTGATTTGAAAAGAATGATTGAAACTGCATAGATTATTTCTTATAATAATATTATCAGCATCAGGATTACCAATTGCGATTCCACCACCCCAAGTTTCACCATTAAAACAAGAAGTATTATTAATAATATAAATCTGCTTAATAGGTTTTATTTTAATGTCTGGATCATCACCGTTAGAGGAAATATTAATACCGATATACTTATTTTTATAGGTTAAATTGTTAAAAATCCATATATTTTCGAGAATGCCACCCATTTCGGAAGCTAATACAATTCCTTCGGTGCAATTATAAACAACATTGTTATAAACCTGAATATTATTGGTGTATTTATCCCAAGCATCAATATAAATACCAAGTCTGGCAAGATCAAAGACAGTATTATTGTGAATTATTCCATTTTGGGAACCATCTTTTGCATCTATCCCTTCACCACCTAATGTTCCATTAATACCATAATGCACTTTGTTGTATCTAACCAGAAAGTTTTCACAATTAGCAATTGAAATACACTCCTGAGGACCGCCATTACAAGCTAATTCAACTTCATTAGAGTCAATTAAAATGCTTGAACAGCCCCAACAACCAATTCCAGATGAATATGTATTAAGTGTTTTGTTGTTTTTTAAGGTAATATCAGATGAGTTATCAACGTAAAATCCTTGGTCAGATGAATTTTTTAGGAAAAAATTATGTATTTCAATCCAGCTAAGACCTTCAATGTGAAATATACCGCTATATTTTTCTATGATATTGCTTGCGTCAATAATTGTTTTATTTGGTTCTCCAAAAAACACAATCGGATTTGTTTCAGTTCCTGAGTTTGTGAATCTGACAATCTCGTTATAAACCCCTTGCAGAACAAATACAGTATCTCCGGGTTTAACAACATTAGTTGATTTCTTAATGGTTCTGAAAGGAGATTGTTTTGAACCGGAATTATTGTCGTTGCCAAGAGTAGAAACATAGTAATTTGCCGAAAAAACGAACTCAGCAAATAAAAAAATAAAAAAAATACATAATAAAGATTTCATAAAATGAACCTTTTTGTAATTAAAAATTTAAAACAAAATTAAGAATTTTTGTGTTGGATTTAAAAATTATTTGTCAATAGTATTGATTATTTCAATAATTCTCTGAAAATCATCTTTATTGAAATATTCAAGAGTGATAGAGCCTGAATCATTATTTTTTGGATGAATTTTGACTTTTGTTCCAAAAATCTGTCTCAATCGGTTTTCAGTATATTGAATATATGCCTTGACATCTTTATCAATATCAGGTTCTTTAGGAATTTTGTTTTGAGGAGTTATGTAGTCGCTTTTTTGAATTTCCTTGACTAATTTTTCAACTGCTCTAACTGAAAGGTTTTTATCAAGAATTTCTTTCCAGCAGTGAATCATTTTGACTGTATCGTTGAGTCCTAACAAAGCTCTTGCATGCCCCATAGAAATCTCACGGTTACGAAGGCTGTCCTGAATTGCAATTGGAAGTTTCAATAATCTTAGGAAATTTGTGATGGTTGTTCGGTCTTTACTGACTTTTTGTGCGACTTCTTCCTGAGTTAGTTTGCATTCTTCAATCAGTCTGCTATATCCGTTAGCAACTTCAATTGGATTAAGATTATCACGCTGCAGATTTTCAATCAAAGCTAACTGAAGCATTTGAACATCTGAGATATCCTGCAAAATATAAGCAGGGATTTTTTCCAATCCGGCTAATTTTGCAGCTCGAACTCTTCTTTCTCCGGAGATAATTTCGAAGCCATATAAAGATTTTCTGACAGTAATCGGCTGGATGACACCATGCTCAATTATTGAATTTTTTAATTCTTCCAATGAAGATTCATCAAAATCAACTCTTGGTTGATAGGGATTATGCTCAATTTTTTCTAAATCAATAAAATCAATCTGATTTGTATTTTCATCGGATGATTTAAATTTCAAACCCTTATCAGTAATTTCAACTGTGGTTGGAATTAAAGCTTCCAAACCTTTTCCCAGACCTGTTGATTTTTTTGATTTTGACATAATCAGGATTTTTTAATTTTAGAAATATTATTAGTATTAATAATTTCCTGAGCAAGCTCAAGGTAATTTTTTGCTCCAACGCTCAAAGCATCATAAAGCAGAACAGGTTTGCCATAGCTTGGTGATTCAGATAGTCTCACGTTACGATTAATAACAGTTTTAAATGCTTTATTTTCAAAATGTTTTCTTACCTCATCAACTACCTGATTGGAAAGTCTCAAACGAGAGTCGTACATTGTTAATAATACTCCTTCGATGTCGAGTTTTGGATTTAATCTATATCTGACAATTGAAATTGTATTGAGCAACTGCCCAAGTCCTTCGAGTGCATAATATTCACATTGCACAGGTATGAGAACTGAATCTGCGGCAGTGAGTGCATTCAATGTTAAAAGTCCTAATGATGGGGGACAATCTATTATTATGAAATGATATTTGTTCCTGATTTCAACCATAATTTTGGATAGGAATTTTTCTCTGTCTTTTTGATTCACCATCTCAATCTCGGCACCGACTAAATTAATATGAGAGGGAATAAGGCTCAGGTTGGGCATTTCGGTTTCAAGGATTGCAGAGTTGATATTAGCATTATTAATCAATAATTCATAAATTGTAGTTTCGACTTTTTTTGAATCAATTCCTAAACCGTTTGTTGCGTTTGCCTGAGGGTCAATATCAATCAACAAAACTGAATAATCAGCCGCAGCAAGCGATGCAGCAAGATTAACCGATGTAGTTGTTTTTCCAACTCCACCTTTTTGATTAGCAACTGCAATAATTCTGCCCATTTTTTCTAAAAACCATATTTGAGTGAATAAAAGAAAAATGCCGTCAGAACAAGTGAATGTTTTATTTCCTTATTTAAAATCATTTTGGGTATATCTTTCAAAGGTACAAGTAAAACATCAATATCTTCGTTCCCGTCAAGTTTTTGTTTGCCTTGTAGCTCACAATCAAACCAAACGAAAGAATAGCAAAGATTATTTAAAAAAGCCGGATTTGGATGGTTTTCGCCTAAAAGTATGGCTCTGTTTTTTGATTTATATCCTGTTTCTTCATAGCATTCTCTTTCAGCGGCATCTATTGGTTCTTCTTTATTGTCAACAAGTCCTCCCGGTACTTCTAAGGTGATTTCATCAATTCCATGTCTGTACTGCCTGACTAAAACAACTTCATTGTTTTTGGTTATCGGAATTATGTTTACCCAGAGAGGGGAGTCAAGTACAACAAAATCTCCGGTTTTGCCAATCTCCTGATTTTGACGCTTGAGCCAATTAACCCGAAATATTTTTAGATCCGAGCCTTCTTTTGCTTCTAATGTCTGCCATCTTTTTACCATCTTGAAAACTACATCCAGTTTTTATAATTAACCTGCAAAAATAAAAAAATAAAACATAATCTTCTAAACAAATACAAAAAAAAGAGGTTAGACATTGCTTCTAACCTCTTTTGAACGCTGAAAATCAATAATATTTAAATATTTATTACTTAATTACAGATAGTTTCTTAATAAAATAGTCCGTCGGTGTTTTCATAACAACAAAATATAATCCGTCCGGCAGTTCAAAGGCATTAAAGACAGTTTTATAAGTGCCTATTTTTAAATTTTCATTGACAATTGTCATAACAACAGCACCAGTATAGCTAATTATTTGTATGCTGGTGAAACCTTCTTCGGTTGTGGCGAATTCAATCTCTGTTGAACCATTGGTAGGATTTGGATTGAAATGAATTAACCCAACAGCACTTGCAAAAGGATCAAAAAGCCTGACAGAGCCACTCTTGCATACCTTCGATAGAGTAAATTTGCCGGCAATTTCTTCAAAAATTACCTTGCCGGTTTTTACTTCCGTATTTTTTATCATAATATCAGTTGATTCCTGATTTCCGAGCATAGCTCTGAACTGAAGATTTGCAATCGAGGATTTTGAATCAGGTGTTAGTGGTAATGAGTTCAAATTGATTATTCTTCTGTCCGAATTAACTGTCCCTTTGGGTGTAGTTCCAATTGGTTCAATCAATGTAGCATTGAATTCGATTGTTGTATTAATTGATTCATTAAATTGACTGATGTTTTTGATATTTTCGAGCAAAATGGGTAATGAAAATTCTTCACCAGGTTCAGCGGCAACTGATGGGATTTTGATAGTTGCAGTTGCAGCCTTCAACCTGAATTTACCAGACCTTTCGTTAAATATTACCCTGCTTTCAACTGAACGACTATCAGATATAAGCAAATCTGTTTCATCCTTGGTGCTATTTAGAGCTTCAAACTTTATTTTGAAAAGGATATCTCCAACCAAACCTGATAAAGGAACATTTGTGAAATCAATATACCCTGAACCAAGTGTCGAGCTTATTGTTGCAGGCTCTGTCCCTATATATTTCAAAATGGATTGGTCGTAGCTTATTCTTGTATTTATATTTTTTGTTCCTGATTCTGCTACTCTAAATATATTTCGTAGAAAAACAGGTACAGTTATTATTTCTCCAACATAACCTTCGTGATTTTCAACGACTATATCAGCAGAAGCAAGAGATGGATTGCCTGTTATTTGTGCTGAATAAGATAAATTGCATGGCGTTCCTGTTATCAATATAGTTGAATTTGTTATATTATCAACATTCGGTGAGTATCTGATAGTAACATCAATGGTTCCACCTGACGGTATATTCCAGTTCAATGGAGGTGCTACAATCGTAAACTGAGCGTCCTGAGGTATTGCTGAAGTGATAGTAATATTATGCTGGGTAGTATTTGTAATTCTGATTATACCATCAACTGTTGAACCAACAGTAGCAGATAAAGTTAATTTATCAGATTGTATTTTTGCCTGCTGAACTTTAGCAGTCAGATTGATGATTTTCTGATTATTACATTCATCTGTAATAATTAATTGTTTGGCAAAATCACCTTCGGTTGAGGAGACAAATGTGATGGATATTTCTTTTGATGTCATAGCTGCTAAAGTCCAATTTGTTTCCTGAAGATCAAAAGGAGCTTGAATTGGCGCTGCAACAAAATTGCTCTGAATATTACCGGTATTGGTAATTGTAACTTTGAGTTCTTTCTTCTCATCTGGGCAGAGCAGACCAAAATTAAGTGAAGACTGACTCATTGTGAAACCAATACTATCACGATTGCCAGAAAGATTAATGTTGTAGGTTGGGCTGTTACCAGCATCGCTTAAAATTGTCAGAGTAGCGGTTTTAGGTCCGGTTGTAGCAGGTTCGAATCTGATTGATATGGTTTTTTTGTCACCCCTTGGAATAACCATAGCACCCGGATTTGATGGAATTAATCTGAAATCGGCTGAATTAGGTCCCGTAATTGAAAAACTTGAAATATTCAAATCGAGAGCACCATTATTTGTCAATTCAATAGTTGTATCCTTGAAAAATGTGTTACATCTGATAGAAGGGAAATCAATTTGATTGACAGCACTCAATTCAGCTTTTCCAGAGGCAAGACCTTTAATTTTGGATTTGTAGATTTTACCGCTTTCTTCTTCTACTATGAATTCTGAAGATTTTTCCCCGGGGGAATCTGCAAGAAACTCAAATGTCAATGTAATACAGGTGTCAGAAGGAATTTCAAAATTTACTGGTGGGTTTATTATTTTAAAATCGTTTTTATTTCCACCTTCAATTTTGAAATTTTTAACCTTAATGGGTTTCCCGGTTCTATTACAAAAAACACTGCTTACAGTTTTTCTTGAAGCCTGACCAACGAGAGCGGTTCCCATATCAATATCACGAACGTAAATCCACTCAGCAGAAGGATTCATTGTCAGACCATCGCAAGCACTTGCCTCAAAAGTCAAAGATGCAGGATTATATGATGAATCACCTGCTGGTGCAATATATCTGATTTTTATCTTTCGAAATTCATCTTTCTTTAGTGTAAATGGCGGATTAGGACCACCCCAGTCTATCACCGAAAATCCGGGTTTTGTGGCAGTGAATCCTGGTGGAGTGAAATTGACAGAGTTAAATTTTGCTGTTAAAGTTATTAATGTATCATTATTTCCGGGTTTTGGATTATTAAAGACTACCGTTCTTGGATCAACTTCGAGATAGGGTTTAATCGTCAAAGGAATCGTGTAAGTAGTATCTCTCGATAAGTTAAGTTTACTGTAGGTTACCGTCAAATTTCCGCCGTCACAATCGGTATCCCAGACTAAATCACAGGGTGCCGGTGTTCCGAGGTTGGCTGATTTTTCTAAAATGTCAAGATATATACCTCTGACTTCATCTTCAGTTGTAAGATTTTCGTAATAAGAACCACCGGTATTTTTTGAAATAGATTTTAAAATTTCTGGCATTGGCAAACCAAGTGTCAGGCAGAAAATCGTTGCATTTAATTGACTTGCAAGCTGTAAAATTTCAGCACTTTTAACTGGACCGTTATTTGGGTCGTGTTCGCCATCAGTAAGAAATATGATAATAGGCTTATATTTTGCAAATTTTGCAACTTCCAAAGCACCAGGATTACCAAAACGATCTCTTAAAAAGCCAGAGTTATAATTTGTACCTCCAACTGTCTCAAGCTGTCTGCTATTATTAATAGTATCAATTAATATAACTTTGCTATTGACATACTTTTGATTAAGAAGCCAAACGGCATCATTGCTGAAGGCAGTGATTGTGGCTTCGGCTCTTGTTGTATCCAGAGCCCTGACCCATGCTTTTGCAGCTGATTTTGCAATTTCCATCAAAGATGGTCCGGGGGACTCCTTTCCATCCTTGTTCAACCTCATTGAAGCTGACCTGTCGAAAGTTAAAATAGCTGAAAATCTCGAAAGGTTTGGTTCGCAAAAAATGCTTTTTACTACTCTGTCTTTGCCACCATCCTTAACGTTTATTTCATTAAGGTTGAATAATCTTACATATTTTCCGGCGGCATCCTTAATCGTTATTTCTGCTCTGATGGTTGGATATTTTGATGGATCAACAGCATTAATCACAAGTGATTGAGATAGAAGTATGCTTGGAAACAGGATTAAAAAAAACAAGGGTAAAAATTTTGTATTCATATTAATATTCCCAATTTTATTTTCAAGTTAATTCTCATTTATATTTTTATATAAACACTAAAATTAAAAATATGTTACAAAAAAAAACACTTTATGGTGTAATTTCAATTGGTGTAACAATTTCAATATTAACAGTTCTGCAATAGAAACGTCCCTCCGGTAAATCATTATCATATAGTAATTTTGATTCACCAAGGCCTGTGGCAAATTTCGGATCAACATTTAATGCTCTGGCTGTAGCTATTGCTCTTCTTTGTGATAAATCTAAATTATGATTGAAATCGCCCACTCTGTCGGAAAAGCCTTCGATTTTAACTGTTGAATTCGGTCGTATTCTTCGCTTTGCTATTTCAGCAATTTTTAAATTCTCAGGACCAAGATCAGCTTTATCAAACCCAAACAAAATCAAGCTGAATCTATCAATTTCCTTATCTGCAATCATTTCAATCATTTTCTTTTCTATCGAAAGCTGTTCCACAGGAAGTTGCTGAACAGGAGATTCCCAAACTTTATTGTCCTTGTCAATTATTTCGAGTTTATAATCAAGCGGCTCATCAAACCTTGGAACAATTGTGGCATCTTTTGATAAATCCCATTCAACAGATTGAGGTGGATTACCGGTTCCTGAAAAAGTTTTTAGATACTTTCCACGTTGGGATGTTAAAATTTTCCAGTTGTCTATACCTATAGGAGTGTTAACTTTGGGTTTAAATCTGAATACCGGAGGATTTGCCTCTCTTAAAGTGTCCTGAACAACAAGCGGCTCGAAAATCTGAGGAATATTTGCTTTGATTTCAACTCTTCTGTTTTCTTGTATTCCATCCGGATCTTTTAAATTTGAAGGATTCTCTGGCAAATTTCTCGCTTGAATTTTAATTCTTGATTCATCAATGTTCCAGACAGATGTTAAATAATTTTTTATTGCAACTGCACGATTTTGTGATAATTGTTGATTTCCTTTTTCTAATCCTTCATCTGAATTGCAACCGATTAATGTTAGTTCTGCTTGAGGAAATGCAGCAACTCTTTTTCCAATAACATTCAAAACCTGATAATAAACCTCAAGTGTTTGGAGGTTGTATAGCTGTTTTTCAGTAAATTGTTTTATCTCAGACCGAGTCAGTAATTTATATCTCTCAGGAATATCTGAAGAATTTTCTTCGAAAAATATGAAATTTAACAATGGGTGCATTCTCTGAGACAAGAATTCCTCAACCCTTAGCAGAGAAACATCTGATTCGCTCCCATCAGGATTAACTCCAACAGCCATTATTGAAGCATCAAGCAATGGTACAGTAGGAGGAGGTGGTGGCGGAGGCAATGGCGGTGGTGGTGGTGGTATTGCCGGTGGTTTCGGGGGTTTTGTTTTTCTTGGGGCATATTTTAATCCAATTCCACCAACTAACGAACTAACATTCCAGGATTCGCCACTTTCTAAATTTGTCAATCCATGGTGATAATATATTTCAGGCACTAAAAAAAGTGTGTTTGCAGAGTTAAGTGGTAGATCATAGCTTACTCCTAAAGATAATGAAAGCTCGATTCCAGAGGCATTTGGTAGATCACCTTCGTGTGAATTCCTGATTCTTGAACCAGATCCGACAAATGTACCAAATGATGGATTAACAATTTGCTCTTTTTGTTTATAAGTTTTTTGCAATAAATAACCACCCTGAAATCCAGCGTTTAACCTCAACTCATCAGACAATTTATAACTTCCATATACACCCAATCCTGCGGAAGAAATTTTAGAATCTATGCTATGCTCAAACTCTCCACTGGTAGATGACTGAGTTGTAGGATTATAAACCGGAATTGATTCGGTTTTTGATAATTTCCCGGATAGATCTTTATAACTTGCCCGAAATAGTAAGTCAATTTCATCTCCAACCGGAAAGGAGAAAAATAATCCCGGTGTGTATCCTATTCCAGAGCCTGTACCAAATCCCGGACAGCAACTTGGTCTGTTTGGAAAATCCACGCCGATCAGGTTTGATGTTGGATTTAAAAAATTAAAGTTCAAATCGAAAAATACTCCGTAAGCAGGTCTTGGGGAGTCAGGTCTATCAATAAAGCTTTGTGCCTTAATGCCAATAAAATAAAAGTTAGAAATAAAAAAAATAAAAACTATCAAACGAAGCATAAATAACTCCTTTTTAATTTCTTTCTATCCATAATATTAACAAATTACTATTTCTATTATAATGACTATCGTCAAAACAAAAAAATTCTGCTATTAATAAATCCTTTAATATTTTTTTAAAATACTAATAATTTTTAAAATTTACTATACTTCGGGTAAATATTTTTAAAAAAGAAAAAAATCATTTTTTAAAAAAAACCTTAGAGGTAAATCAGGAGATTTTGTAATACCTTTTCTTGGAGTAGTTATCATAAATTTTGAAAAATCTGTACCCACATCATTAGATTGAATAAAAAGTGTTGGTTCGGTTAATTTTCTGAAATTATAGCTTAGGTCAAAACCATAAGCATTACCAAAATTTCCCGGTCCGCAGCATAATTTTTTGAAATCATTTGTATTTCTTCGTGCTTTCATTATATCTATACCAAGTATGGGAATAGAAGCTCTCACAAGAACGGCAGAACCAATACCTTCTTCTTCGGTAACTATATTAAAACAATAATGAATACCATAAATAAGATATACATAGGCAATTCCTCCTTTTTCGAACATTGCTTTGTTTCTTTCGGTTCTACCAACCGCAGAATGGCTTGCTAAGTCGTTACTTGAAAGGTATGCTTCAGTTTCAGTTACAATTGAAGCAATGTAAGAATTATTCTCTTCTTTCTTAACAATAATTTTCCCGAGTAAATCTTTTGCAACCGTAACTGTGTCTCGGCAAAAAAAACTTTGATCAAAACTTTTTGAGAAGTCAGGAGTGAAAACCATAAAAAACACTTTTAAATGAATCAAAATCAACCGGGAGGCCAGCCGAAAACTCTTCCACCGAGTAAATGAAAATGAATATGAAAGACTGTTTGACCAGCATTCTTATTACAGTTTACAACTAATCTATAACCCTCCTTTGAAATACCGTTTTTGTTTGCAAGCTCTTTTGCTATGATAAATATTTTTCCAATGAGATGGGCATCGTTCTCATCTAAATCATTAAGTGTTGGAATCTCTTTTTTGGGGATTATCAAAATATGAACGGGGGCTTGTGGATTTATATCATTTATTGCTATAACTTCGTTGTCCTCATAGACTATCTCTGAGGGGATTTCCCGATTGATTATTTTTGAAAAAATTGATTCAGCCATTTGATTTACTCCGAACTAAAAGATGCAAATTTAATAATAATCTATGAATGTTAAAACGGCATATCATCAACCTTCATATATTTAAAAGGGTTAATATCATCACGAAATTTTTTACACCAATCACTAAAAACTATTATTCCGTAATCACAAGCTTGATTATGCTTGTTTTCAACTCCTTTGATTTGTCTGAGGACACCATATTTGTCAATTTCCGCAGTTGCTGATTCTCCATTGTAATCAATATGGAATAAAAAGGATTCTCCTTTGATAGCCTGATCAATATAAGTGGCTACACAATGCCTCATTAATTTGCCCTCCTCAATAATCTCTTTTGCCGAAGATAAAAATCTTATATTATCATTTTTTGGTAGTGGTATTGGTGGGCGGACAGTTTCTTCATCGAGATGTCCATTATAATTAAAATGATTAAAGTCCTCAAAATCTCTCTGATAATTTTCAGCGTGCCATTTGATGGCATTTTTGGTTAAATCAATTATATTACCTGTATATTCGCATCTATAATCATTAAGAAATAAAAGGAAATCATAAATTTTCATGGTTGAGTATGTGATTTTTTGGTCTAAATGCTCACAATATATTTTAAATGCTTTTCTAATCTGCTCTGAGCTTGAATTTCTGTAAATATTCTGATGATATGGTTCATCAGACAGGAAATAGAGTAAAAATTCCAATCTTTCTGTAAGTGGTTTGTGTAAATGATATTTGGGCAACTGACACACAATGCCCTCCGGAACCTGTGGTGGTAAATTCATTAATGTCTTGTTTAATGCCCTATAAGTTTTTCCATTATCCGAAAAAAGGCACATCCAGTTTTGGCACTCTTTGAATATGTTTTCAATAGTGTAATAATTTTCAAGGTCGAATATAGGGGAAAATAAATTATCACTCATAGGTTTTTTATTAATAAATTTACGGAAATTGTCATTATCAGTTTTTTGGCTTGAATTTCCTAAATGATTCAGTAATTCAGAAATGAAATATTGGTGAGCAGAATCGAAAGTAAAATCGAAAGACATTTTCCTGCATATAAGATAATCAATATTGTTGAATGCAATATTTGCGGCTCTGAATTTTTTAGCATCTTTAACACGAAATTTACAATTGTAAAATTCTGGGAGGAAAATAAGTTTCGGTTCCCCAATCTCATCCATATCAAGATATTTCCTGAAACCTGTGCTGTGTAAATTCATTTTATGGACTGCCAGAATCTCTTCATCAACTTTACTTAACAATGATGACCAATTTGAATGAAGATTGTCAATCTGTATTTTTTCATTTGAGTCTTTTGTGTTTTTGATTAAACGTTTGTTCTTATCTCTTTTCTTTCCCGACAATGTCATAGAAAGGTAATAAGAAATTGACTCAAAATCGTAAAAGTTGAAAAATCCTTCAGGATGTCCATCGGTCTGAACCATGATGCAAAAATCAGAATTAACAATTGTGGCAGCAGAAAAAAGTCCTGAACTGACTTCTATTCTGTCCTTATTAAAAAAAGATGAAAAGTTTTGTCCCATAAATAATACCTCCAAACGAAACTTATTATAACTCTCTGAATCGTTTTAAATAAGTTATCTACAGTTAATAATTTGTTAACTATTTCCATTATTTGTTGGTTTTTACTTATCTACAATGGAAACTATTGTGCAAAGAATAAGCAAATTCTTGCATCTTGAAAACTTGTTTCAGGTCTTAGTCTGCAAAAAAACTAAATGAATTGAAAACCTTTGTTTTTCAAAAATATCCCCCCAGCAACACGAATTTAATGAATTTTAAAAATAATTAATTCTTTGAATTTAACTAATAAAAAAAATGATTTATTTCTTTTAAATTGCATTTTTTTTTGTTAAAATTTAATTAATTGAGGTTTATATGTCAGATAATCAAAAAAAAGCTAGTTACAAAATCGCTTGGTTGCCCGGTGATGGAATAGGAAAAGAAGTACTTGAAGCTGCTAAAATAGTTCTTGATAAAGTACAACTAAATGCAGAATATATTCATGGAGATATTGGATGGGAATTTTGGAAAACAGAAGGTGATGCTCTTCCCCAAAGAACAATTGAATTATTAAAAAATGTTGATGCTGCGTTATTTGGAGCTATTACATCAAAACCTGTCAAACTTGCCGAAGAAGAATTAATCCCTGAATTGAGAGGCAAGGGACTGGTTTATCGTTCCCCGATTGTTAGAATGCGTCAGATGTTCGATCTTTATACTTGTTTGCGACCTTGTAAATCATATCCGGGGAATCCACTAAATTATAAAGAAAATATCGATCTTGTTGTTTTCAGGGAAAATACCGAAGATTTATATGCCGGGGTGGAGTTCAATCCTGTTCCGGAGGAATTGTCAGACACTTTAAGTAAAATTTCCAAACCATTTTCGGCATTCTCATCATTATCAAAAGGGGAATATGCCATTTCCTGCAAAATAAATACTAAAAAAGGTTCTGAAAAAATTGTCAGGGCAGCTTTCGATTTTGCAAAGAAATTTAACAGAAAAAAAGTTACAATTATTCATAAAGCTAATGTTGTCCGTGCAACCGATGGTTTATTCCTTGATGTTGCTAAAGAAGTATCGAGGGATTATCCAGAGATTATTTTTGATGAAGCAAACGTTGATGCTATAACTATGTGGTTACTAAAAAATCCACATAATTACGATGTGTTAGTTGCTCCTAATCTTTATGGTGATATTATATCTGATTTATGTGCACAAATGGTAGGAGGACTTGGTTTTGGTTGCTCAGGGAATATCGGAAAAAATCTTGCAGTTTTTGAACCGACACACGGCTCTGCCCCCAAATATGCTGGAATGTACAAGGTTAATCCAATCGCTACTATCCTTGCTGCAAAAATGATGCTTGATTGGCTTGGTGAGAGCGAAAAAGCAGAGTTGATTGAAAAAGCCACAGCACAGGTAATCAGCGAAGGTAAAGTGAGAACTTATGATATGGGAGGAAATTCTACAACATTGGAAATAGCAAAGGAAATAGCAAGTAAAATATAAAAATTATTTCCATCTTCATATTTTTATTGTATATATTAAATTTATTTTATATTTTTAACAAAATGTAAAATATTTGTAAATATTTTTATATATAATAATGTATGTAAATAAATGAGAATGGAAAAAATTACTTTAATCCGATACATTCTTATTGTCGTATATATAGCTTTTTTATCATTTGATAAAGTTTATAGCATTAAGTTCACTGAATTCGATGTATCTGTGCTGGATAATCCAGCACCCGGCTATATTTTAACAGGACCATTTAACGATCACTATCTGACAATATATGATAATTCGGGTAAGGTAGCATACTATAGAGATCTGGCAGGAATAACCGAACAGGTTATGGCTCTTAGGCTGCTCGAAAATGGATATATAGCTTTCTTTGCAGAGACAAGGTGGATAATTTGTGATGAAAACCTCAATATAGTTAAATATGTCTCTTGTTCTCCTCAATATTTAACAAATTTTCATACCTTGTTTTTATCTCCGCAAGGTAATTATCTTCTTGTAGCCAATGATTTTAGGAAAATTGATATGAGCAGAATAGTTCAGGGTGGCAAAACAGACGCTACTCTTGAAAATCATATCATTCAGGAATTTGATAGAAATGGAAATTTGGTTTTTGAATGGAATTGTCTTGAGCATATTGCAATCACAGATGCAGCAGAAGGTATTCCTTTAACTGAGTCTAACGTTGATCCGTATCATGTCAATTGTGTCCGATATGACACAGATGGCAACATCATAGCTAATTTTAGAAACCTCGATGCTTTTTACAAAATTAACCGTTCCACAGGAGAAATTATGTGGATAATGGGTGGAAAGTCTTCCAAGGTTAACCAATTCACTTTTATTAACGATAATATTGATGGTTTTTACGGATTTTCAAGACAACACGATCCAAAAAGATTAAGCAACGGAAATATTTTGCTTTTTGATAATGGTAATGCAAGGCCGAGACATTTTGCAAGAGCAGTTGAATATTCAGTCAACGAAACCACTAAAAGGGCTACAAAAGTATGGGAATATATTCACTATCCTTATATTAACTCTGCTTTTATGGGAAGTGCTCAGAGACTCCCTAATGGTAATACTTTGATTGGTTGGGGAATGAACCTACAAACAAATTACGATTATGTTGGTACCGAAGTTACACCTGATGGAAAAAAAGTTTTTGAAATAAAACTTCCTAATCATAAGGCTGTCTATCAGGTTCTACGTGAGGTTTTCAAAATGATTGCAGGAAGTAATAATATTAATTCTGCTGGTACATACTATTTTAGCGATGGTTCAAAAAGTACAGGTGTTTCTTTAAATCTGAATAGCATCACCGGTGGAGGCTATACCTCAGTTGAGAAACATTTTTATGCACCTATTAATATTTCTTATAGCGGTCAGCAATCATGTATATTGTTACCATATAGATGGGTTATCAATAGTTCGAATATTAGTTCAGTTAATGGAAAAATTTCATTCGATTTAAATGAGATTGAAAATCTTAGTGATTATAATAATTTAAAGATTTTCTATCGTCCAAAAGAAGCTTCTGGGAGCTTTAGTTTACTCGAAACAACTTATAATTCTCAAAGGAATGTTCTCGAAGCAAATATTACTCAATTCGGTGAATTTGTTTTAGGGTTCACTAATATAAATCCACCGATTATTAAAAGTCCTTCAGATAATGCCCAGAATGTACCTCTATCGCCTTTGATAAAATGGCAGGCAAGTTCACAATATGAAAAATTCCGAATTCAAATTGCCTTAGATCCGAACTTTAATGATATTATTCTCGATTCTTCAAACATATCAACAACAGAATTTAAAGTCAGATTTTTAAGGAATTTTACAACTTATTATTATAGGATTCAAAAATATTCCTTCAATTGTCAAAGTGAATGGACTCAAGCACAATCATTTACAACTGTTATAGCTACACCTGAACAGGTTTATCCCAAAAATTTATCAAAAAATGAACCTCTGGATGGAACTATGGAATGGATTGCTGTTCCCGGTGCCAAAAAATATAAAATACAAATCTGTGAATACCCCGGCTTCAATTATTTTGTGTTCGAAAAAACAATTGACTCAGTTAACAAATTTGAATACTTCTTTTCAAAACCTTTAACCAAATATTTTTGGAGAGTTGCAGCAATAAGAGATGGTTTTATCACTGATTGGTCAGAGGTTTGGAGTTATACAACATCAAATGGAATTGTCAAATTATTTGAACCTTCAAAGTTTTACAATAAAGCAGATGTTAAGCAACGTTTTGACTGGTATGCAATTAATAGTGCAAATTATTACCAATTTCAATTAGCAAAAGATTTTAATTTTGAGAACATAATTATTGATAGTAATAAAATCAAACAAAGCGAGATAACTCTCGCTAAACTTGATTATTCAACTACTTATTTCTGGAGAGTTAGAGCTTTCTACAAAGATACAAATACTTCATGGTCAGACAAATGGTCATTTTCAACTTTACCTGCTTCACCAAAATTACTCAATCCATCAAACAATGTTCTTCATTTTCCATTAAACGGTTCACTGACTTGGTCTGAAGTACCAAAAGCAACTAAATACCTTGTTCAGTTATCTTATGGAAATGATTTTAATAATATTTTTCAAGAACAATATACAAACATCAACTATTATAATTTATTTAATCTCGATTTCAACACCCAATATTTTTGGAGAGTGAAGGCTTTTACTGGAGAAATCGAAAGCCAATGGTCTGAAATCAGAAATTTTGCAACTATTGAAGAGTTAGTGTATCCTTCATTTAACCAGTTCAAAGTGCCTATTGATTTGAGGTTTATCTGGAATAGAACTATTGGTTTTAGTTACTACGATTTGAAAATTTCGGAATATTTTGATTTTTCCGAAAATAATTTATTTTTCACGAATATCCTTGATACATCATTTGAGGTTAAGGGTTTAGCACCTAATAAAACTTACTATTGGACAGTTCGAGCCATTACCAGCACAAAAAGCCGTTGGTCAGATGTATTCCAGTTTACGACCCAATTAGCTAAACCTGAACTTATCGAACCTATCAACCTCGAGGTTTTAGTCCCATCGAAATTGATTTTCAAATGGAATCAAGTCCAAGGAGCTACTTATTATAATTTAATAGTTTCTAAAGATTTCGAACAAAAGAAAATTATTTATAATCTAAATAATATTCAGAAGAATCAAGAAGTTCTTCCTGAATTTCTGTCAAATGGAGATTATTATTGGAGTGTTACTGCTTATAATGAAAATAATTCGAGTCTAAGTTCTAATGTATTCAAGTTTACCATAAATAATTCTTATTTATCTCTAATAATTCCCAATGGGGGAGAGGTTTGGATCAAGAATAACGAGCCGAAGCGAATTCAATGGGACAAAAAAATTAACAGCAATGTGAGTATTCATCTTTATCGAAATGGTAGCTATTTTAGGACTATAGTGGACAGCGTCAGTTCCAATACAGATGTTTTCGATTGGATAATCTCGGGCGATATCCCCGATGACACATCTTACCAAATCAAAGTCAATAGTTTAAATAATCCTGATGTTTTCTCGATGAGCAGAAAACAATTCTCAATCAAAAGCATAACTAATGTTGTTGAGAATAAAGAAGATATTGAGTTTAGTATAACAAATTATCCCAACCCTTTTAATAACTCTACTTATTTCGATATTTCTTTAGAAAAGCCGACAAATTGCTCGATCGAAATTTTTGATATAAATGGATTAATGATAAAGCAATTGTTAAATGCACGTTTAAATAGTGGAAAGCATATTTATATATGGGATGCCAGTGAAATAGCAACCGGGATCTATTATTATATAATAAAAATAAACGGAGACATAAGGAAAGGCACTTTAACCTTAATAAAATAAGAATTTGTTATAAAGTTTTGCGGTAATTTAACACTGCCATAAAATTCAGAATTATAGCAAATAGAAGAATTGTGATTGTTTGAGGAATGATATCCTCGAAATTACTCCCTTTTAGCATTACTAATCTGATGGCTTCTATTACATATTTGACTGGGTTTAGATGAGTAAAATATTGCGCCCAAACAGGCATGCTGTCTAAAGGAGTGAATAATCCTCCAAGCAAAATAAAAACAATCATAAAGAAAAACATAACAAACATTGCTTGTTGCTGAGTTTCGCTTATAGTGGAAATCAATAAACCCAAACCAAGCACAGCCAGAAGGTAAATATCAATAAAACCATATAATATTAATAGGTTGCCTTTAGGTACGATGTCGTATATCAAATAGCCAAGAATTAATCCGTTGGTGAATACCAAATTAGCTAAAATCCAAAAAGGGATAAGCTTCCCCAATATAAATTGCCATTTTTTTATTGGTGTTACGTTTATTTGTTCTATCGTTCCCATTTCTTTCTCCCTCACAATATTGAGAGCGGTGAGAAATCCGCCAACCATCGTAACAAGGATAGCAAGTAAACCGGGAATAAGGAATTTCTTGTAGTTCAATGTTGGATTGAACCAATCCGATGAAGAAACATCAATGCCTTTCCGGGTTTGTAAGTCCGGGTTTTGTTCAGTTTGCAACTCCAAATTAAAATCATTTATAATATTGACTAAGTAGAAAGCGCCTAAATTAGCTTTAATCCCGTTGATTGAGTTTATTGCGATAAAAACTTTTTGATTTGACTCTCTTAGTAACTTACTTTCGAAGTTTGCAGGTATCTCGATAATTAAATCAGCATCATCTGTCTCAATCCTCTTAACTGCTTTTTTATATGAACTTTCAAGGGATGACAACCTGAAATAACCAGAACCAACAATCTTATTCACTAACAACTTGGATATTGTAGATTTATCGTTATCAATCAAAGCAAGGTTAATGTTCTTAATTTCAAAATCTGCTGCAAGTGGCAGTATCAGAAATTGAACTATGGGAACAACAAAGATGATTGCGATAATTGGTTTATTCCTGAATACTTGCCTAAATTCCTTTTGTAATATATATATCAGTATTTTCATTAGCTTAATCTCACCTTAAAAGTTTTAAAACTAACAATCAAGAAGAAGAGCATCATTGCAAGAATAATCAATGTTTCTTTCCATACTATTTCGATTCCAGCACCTTTGAGCATAATATCCTTAACAATAATGTAATACCATTTGGATGGAATTATGTTTGATAATAATTGAAGAATATAAGGCATGTTTTCCACTGGGAACATAAATCCACTCAGGAAAATGGTGGGCATCATCATACCAACCAGAGACATTAGCATTGCTACTTGTTGGGATGAAGTTCTGATTGAAATTAATATACCAATATTCAAACATGTTAAGATGAAAAGCAAACTTTCAGCAATAAGTAAAAGCAAACTACCTTTTATTGGCAGATCAAGGACATAAACACTGAGTAGCAAAATGATTGAGAGATCAATGATTGATAGCACAAAATAGGGGATAACCTTTGAGATAATAACTAATACAGGACGCATCGGGGAGGTAAGCAAAACCTCCATAGACCCCATTTCCTTTTCGCGCACAATTGCTATTGCAGTCATCATCACACAAACAAGAAGCATAACCATTGACATAACCCCGGGAACAAAGTTTGGAGCCCCCTTTAATTGTGGGTTATATAACATTCTAATTTCAGGTATTACTATTGATTTTGAAGTCTGACCCAAAGTAATGTCTGAAATAAAGTCATTTATTATTGCTCTAAGGAAATTTTTTAGACTATTGGCATAATTTACATCGGTTGCATCTGTTATGATTTGAATCTGTGAGTGAGAATCGTGGATCAGGTTTGCTGATAAGTTTTGAGGAATAATGATAGCTGCTTTTATTTTACCTTCCCTGAAATAATGCAGAATTGCTGATTGGTTTTGAACTTTTGCGATTATTTCAAAATAATTGCTTGCTTGAATTTTATTTATGATTTTTTGAGAAACATTATCGTTTGAATAATCAACAATAATCACTTTTGAATTTTTTATTTCATTTGTCAAGGCAAAACCAAATATCAACACCTGAACAACCGGCATCCCGAATAGTATCAACAGAACACGCGGATCTCTGATAATATGTTTAAACTCCTTGAGAACGAAAGTTATCAATCTTCTCATGTGTTGTTTCTAATTTTTTTTCTGACAATCATATAAAACAATTCATTCATTGAATTCGAATTAAAGGATTTTTTTAGTTCATTTGGCTTGCCAAGTGCCTTAATTGTTCCCTCGTCCATAATTGAAATTCTGTGGCAATACTCAGCCTCGTCCATATAGTGAGTGGTAACGAAAATAGTAATTCCCTTTTCTGATGCTTCATAAATCATATCCCAGAACTGACGGCGGACAATTGGATCTACTCCACCGGTTGGTTCATCGAGGAATACAATTTTTGGGTTATGAAATAATGCAACCGAAAAAGCAACTTTCTGCCTCCAGCCAATTGGAAGTTCTTTTACTATTTTTTTTGAGATATCCTGCATTCCAAGCCCTTCAAGAAGCTCTATGCTTTTTGATTTTATAGTTTTTGAGTTTAATCCATATATACCACCGAAAAATCTTAGATTTTCGAGGACTGTCAAATCTTCATACAGCGAAAACTTTTGGCTCATATAGCCAATATTTTTCTTGATTTTTTCTGATTCTTTGTAAATATCGCAATCTGCAACGGTAGCCTTGCCTGAACTTGGTTTTAGTAAACCTATGAGCATCCTGATAGCTGTTGTTTTTCCAGCTCCATTAGCACCAAGAAAACCGAAGATTTCACCTTGATAAACTTCAAAGGTCAAATCGCGAGTTGCAACGAAACTGCCAAAGTTCTTTGTTAAATTCTCTGTTTTTATGACTATTTTATCCATTATGACAGATATTTAATAAAACAATCCTCTATTGTTGGAGCAATTTGGCTCAATTCTGATATTTTTATTTCCCTTTGGTTAAAGAAAGTATGAATTTCATTTTCTGTAACCCTAGAATCTTTTGGGAATATAAGATGTATTGAATCACCAAAATAGTAATGGTTAATTAATTTATTAAAATCGAGAAGATGTTTTTTCAAAAGTGACAAGTTATCAGCTTGTATTTTAAAAACTTTGTCTTCGAAAGAATTAACCAGCTCTTCAGGTTGGGATATCCTTAAGATGTTACCATTATATATAAGTGCAATTCTGTCGCATAATATTGCTTCATCCATGTAGGGAGTCGAAACAAAAATTGTGATACCCTCTGATCTTAAATTTTTTATGGTTTCCCAAAATTCAACCCTCGAGACAGGGTCAATACCAGTGGTAGGTTCATCCAGAAATAATACTTTTGGTCTATTGATCAAAGCACAGCAAAGAGCCAGTTTTTGTTTCATTCCTCCGGATAGTTTACCTGCCTTTCTGTTTTTAAATGGTTCCAGATGAAAATAAATATCTTTGATAAGGTCATAATTGCCTTTCAAAGAAGTATTATAAACTGACGCAAAAAATTTTATATTCTCTTCAATTGTCAAATCTTGATAAAGAGAAAATCGCCCAGGTACATACCCGATGAATTCTCTTATTTTTTTGTAGTCTTTAGTAGTTCTAAATCCAAGTACTTCAACAGAACCGGTAGTAGGAAGAATCAGTGTAGTCAAGATCCTGAAAAGAGTTGTTTTCCCTGCTCCATCCGGTCCAATCAAACCGAAAATCTCTTCAGATGAAACATTAAAAGAAATATCATTTAAGGCTGTTAATTTTCCTTTGTTAAATTTCATTGATACATTTTGGATTTGAATAGCCTTCTTCATTTGAACTTTACCTCGCCATACATACCGATTTTTATGAAACCATCATTTTTAACTCTAATTTTAATAGCATAAACAAGATTGGCTCTTTCTTCCTTTGTTTGAATTGTTTTTGGAGTGAATTCAGCTTTTCTGCTGATCCATTCAATCATACCACTATACTTTTTGTAGTGATCTTTATCACTGTCAACAAAAATTTTTACGGTTTGATTCAGTTGAATCTTATCCAGCTGATCACCGCTAATATATGCTCTTAATACGATATAAGACAAATCAGATATCTTGTATAATGGCTTACCAATGGTTGCTAATTCGTTTTCGAAAGCGAATTTTGTTAGAACAGTTCCCTTTACCGGGTTAATAATGATACTTTTTTTTATCTGATCTTTTAATTGTTTTATTTGGATATTTAAAGGTGCTGTTTCTAACTCAATACTTCTACTTGTTATTTCAAGGTTTGATTTAGTGGCATCAATTTGTCTGGTTAGAATTTCAATATTAGAACTTATGTCATCTAATTGTTTTTGTGTGGCAGCACCTGCATCCAATAAATTATTCAGTCTATTTTTTTCCCTTTTTAAAAAATTTAGTTGTTCTTCCATTGAGGCAAGTTGCTTGATAATATCAGGTTTTTTCGAGTTTATAGCTATGATTTGTGCTTCAATTTGCTTGATTTTAAGGTGCAATTGAGTGGTATCAATAAAACCTATATAAATTCCTGTATCAAGTTCCACTCCTTCTTCAATTTTGAATTCACGAATAACACCAGTTGCTTCGGATGAAATTATGATTTCGTCTGATTCAAAAACTCCCGAGGCATCAAACTCATTCTTGCTTTGACTACAAGAGGAAAAAATCAGTAGTGCGAAAAAGGTTTGCAAAAAATAGAATGTTTTTTTTCTCATCTTAACTTTTTTCATTATAATTTAAAATATTATCAGATAATTCGATTTTTAAAATAAATTTAATCCAAGCTGGAATTAATTTTTTTCTTTCGTGGATGATCAATCTGAATTCTTCATCTTTCAATAAATTAACCGATGATATGACGGGCTTCATTATAAAAGGAAAAACTAACATGCCAAGAAGATTAAAAATGATATGCAAAGGATTTATTTCAGGATTAGCTTGTCTTATTTGAAGAATTAATGATGACTGTTTGATTTTCTTTTTGATGTTAATCTTCAATCCTAAGTGTTTAGGGTTGTTCTTAATCTCGTTAAGCATGAATAATGGTAAATCCGGAAATTGAAGTAGAAAATCAAGATAATGATTGACTAAAGATTGAATTTTTGATTCCAGAGCAGTATCTTTATTATTGATTATGGGTTCAATCAGACTGAAAAGTTTCTCGAATGATTCCTCCATTATAATCTTAAAAAGGTTCTCTTTGCTTCGAAAATAGTAGTTAACAAGGGCTATATTCACTTGGGAATCCCTTGCAATTTCTCTTATGGTTGTAGAGGAATACCCCTTAAGGGTGAAGAGTTTTCTTGCAGTCTCCTTTATTTTTTCCTCTGTTTTTTGTGTATACATAAAAAAAAATTTTTTTTCAAGAAACAATTGCAAAATAATTAAACAAATGTTTAAAACAAAATTTTAATATTATTTTTAAAAAATTTTTTAAAAAAAATTTGCAAAAGTTAGGATTCCTAACTATTTTTGTATTGTTGTTTAATTTATGGGATAAAAATATGGATTCAGATAAAATTTTCGGTTATATATATGGTTCAGCCGATATGGAACCTTCCCCCGTTACAATTGAAGATTTAAATTTGCTAAAGCAAACTTTACTTTGGAGTAACGAGGATGATCAATATCTAAAAATGGCAGGATCAGTATTGAAGGATCAAATTGATCAGATTCTTGACCTGTGGTATGGCTATGTTGGAAGTCATAAGCACTTACTTTATTATTTCACCAAAGATGGTCAACCAGTTAGTGAATATCTTTCATCGGTTAGAAATCGTTTTGGTCAATGGATTATGGATTTATGTACAAAAGAATATGATCAGGATTGGCTCAACTATCAATATGAAATAGCAAAAAGGCATCATTTGTCAAAGAAAAATGTAACGGATGGTGTTGATAGTGTTCCATTTATTCATTTTAGATATATGGTAGCATTTATTTTTCCTATAACAATTACTATAAAGTCCTTCCTTGCATCAAACAATAATTCCACTGATGAAGTGGAAAAGATGTATAATGCCTGGTTCAAAGCTGTAACTCTTTCGGTTATTCTTTGGTGTCATCCATACATAAGGGAAGGGCAGTTTTAAACTTTGTAAAATATCCTTAATTAACCAATCGTTTTTTTAACGATTGGTTAATTGGATTTTAAAATTGAAACAAATAAAAGAAATTGATATTGATAATGAAAAGCTTGAGAATAAAATTGTAATTTCTCTTGAAAGAATATCTAATACCTTCCGTGTTTTGCTGTGGGAAAAAGCAAAAATATATAAATTAAGCCCAATTCAGATTCAAATTATTTTATTTCTTGTCTCACACTCGGGAGATAAACGTAATATCAGCTATTTATCAAAAGAGTTTAATTTAAGCAAACCCACGTTAAGTGATGCAATCAAATCATTAATACTAAAAGGATATGCAGAGTTTAAACAAAATTTAGATGATAAAAGATCCAAAGAAATTATCATCACACGAAAGGGAAAAAAAATCATTTCTCAAATTCAGGATTACAAACACCCTTTGGTTGAAGTTTTGCTTAAAATGGATCATCAAGAAAAAATTGAGTTATTTCATTCACTCTTGAAGATAATCGAACAGCTTGTTCTTTCAGAAAACCATTTAGTTCAAAGAATGTGTCTTTCTTGCAAGTTTTATGAGCTTATAAATAATAAAATATATTGCAATCTGCTCAAAACAGAACTTTTACCAGCTGAACTGAGAATTGATTGTACAGATTATATACAAAAACAGAAGACTCCCTTTGAGGAATCTTCTGTGTTACGTGAGAAAATTTAATTATCCGATTAGATTCATTCCAGCTTCGAAAGCTTTTTGGTTTAAAGGAATAAGCTTATGATATCTTTCAGGAAGAATTTCTTTAAGTGCTTTCCATATTGATTCAACATGTACCACATTAGTAACTTTGACGAAAGCACCAAGCATAATCATATTAAGAATTTTTGTATTTTTTAGCCTAATAGCTTCATCACTGATAGGACAAGCATAAATGTTAATATCAGACCTTGACGGTGGCTTTATAGTGTTTGAACTATCGAAGAACATATTACCACCGGGCCTGACAGCTTTTTCAAACTTATCAATGGAAGGTTGATTGAGAGCTACTACAGAATCGAAAGTTGAGATAATTGGTGAGCTGATTAATTCATCTGAAACAATTGTGATGCAATTTGCTGTCCCACCCCGCATTTCAGGACCATAAGAGGGCATCCAGGTAACTTCCTTATCTTCCAGAATAGCAGCATTTCCTAAAATCATACCCATAGTCAGGACACCCTGACCACCAAAACCAGAAAAGATTGCTTCATGTGTCATAATTATTTCACCTCCGGAACCTTAATATCGCCGAGTGGATAGAAAGGTATCATTGTATTTTCAACATATTTATTAGATTCTACAGGGGTCATTTTCCAATTTGAAGGGCAATTTGAGATAATTTCAACCATAGAAAGACCAAGTTTTTGCTTCTGATATTCAAAAGCATTTTTAAGTGCCTTCTTGCATTTGCGAACATTAGCAGCAGAATTTACAGCTTGTCTTGTAATATAACAAACGCCGGGCAGAAGTGCCATAAGTTCTCCGATTTTTAAAGGGTATCCCTGGGTTACAACATCTCTTCCATAGGGTGATGTTGTAGTAACCATCCCGGGTAATGTTGTTGGAGCCATCTGACCGCTTGTCATACCATAGATACCGTTATTGATGAAAATAATAAGAATATTCTCGCCCCTGTTAGCAGCATGAATTGTCTCGGCAGTTCCAATAGCAGCAAGGTCTCCATCGCCCTGATAAGTGAAAACATATCTGTCCGGAAGTACCCTTTTTATTCCTGTGGCAACTGCACATGCTCTCCCGTGAGCAGCCTGTTGCATATCAACATCAAGATAATGATAAGCAAAAACAGAGCAACCAACCGGGGCTACTCCTATTGTTTCGTTTTGAATACCTAATTCCTGAACAACTTCCATAAGAATTTTATGTACTGTACTATGACCGCATCCCGGGCAATAGTGCATTTCAATGTCTATTAGTGTTGAAGGTCTTTCGTAAACGAGATTTTCACGGATGCAGATATCTTCTTCAACTGTGTTTACACTTTTTTCTAATATTTCCTGGTTCATAATCAGCCTTTAAAGAAATGTTTTTTCAAAATGTACAAGAATTTCATCAGGTGTTGGAATAACACCACCCATGCGACCGTAGAACTCAACTCTGGTCTTTCCTTCGACAGCTAATTTTACATCTTCAACCATCTGACCTGAGTTCATCTCAACATCTAGAATTCCTTTTAATCTTGGAGCCAGATCAGCAAATTGCTTAATTGGGAAAGGAAAAAGAGTTTGAGGTCTGAGCATTCCTAATTTAATTCCTTTAGCTCTTCCAAGTTGAACAGTTTTCATACATATGCGGGAAACGAGCCCGAAAGCAGTCAGTAAATATTCAGCATCATCAGTGAGCATTTCCTGATATCTGACTTCATTTTCCTGCATTTTCTTATATTTTGCTTGAAGTCTTAAGTTTATTTCTTCCATTTTTTCGGGTTGAATATGGAGGGAAGTGATGTATCTCCTTTCTCCGTTCAAAGGTTTTCCTGTAGTTTGCCATGAATAACCTCTGTCAGCAACTCTTTCCATCTGAGGAAAGAGCTCAACTTTTTCCATCATTTGACCAATAGCACCATCTGAAAGAATCATAACTGGTGTACGGTATTTTTCAGCAAGTTCGAATCCAAGTTTAACAAAATCAACAGTCTCCTGAACGCTGTTAGGTGCTAATACTATTAAATGATAATCACCATGACCACCACCTTTAACTGACTGGAAATAATCTCCCTGAGCTGGTTGGATGGTTCCAAGACCGGGACCACCACGATTTATATTTGCTAATAAACAGGGAAGCTCAGCACTTGCAATATAGGACAGACCTTCCTGCATTAAGCTTATACCCGGACTTGAAGATGTTGTCATAACTCTTTTACCGCAGCCGGCGGCTCCATAAATCATGTTTATTGCAGCAACTTCACTTTCAGCCTGAATAAGAACCATACCAGTCCTTTGAGTTGCTTCTCTGGATAAATATTCAAGAACTTCGGATTGAGGAGTAATAGGATAACCAAAGTATGCGTCGCAACCTGCACGGATCATCGCTTCAGCAAGAGCCTCATTACCCTTCATTAATTTTTTTTCACCCATTATAAATTCTCCTTATATCAATATTAAGAATCGGAGAAATCGTATAGTGAAAAGATTCACAAAGTCGTTCTCCAACCCTAAGATTTTATGCTACTTCTTTTGTTATTTTCTTTTCGATTTTTCTATATACTGTTATTACTGCATCTGGACAGACAATTGCACATACTGCACAACCCGTGCAGTTAGTATTGATTTTGATAGCATATCTATAGCCCTTGTGATTTATTGCATTTGCAAGAGCTAATGTGTCTTCAGGGCATTCAACAATACAGAGTTCACACCCTTTACACCTTTCTATATCTATAATTACATCACCTTTGGACTTAGCCATTTTTACCTCTTTTTTATTATTAAAATCAAATATTTTAATATTTAACAATACAAAATAACACTTAATTTTAAATTTAAAAAATTAAACTAAGATTTGATGTAACAAGAGTGTTGTTATTTATAAATTTATTTTTAAAGTCGTCTATCTATTTATTCCATTATCATGATAAAATTTTTTTAAATTTATAATAATGGATTATTGTTTTTAAGTATCAGGAAATTATACAATTGACTTGTTTTTTAAATGGTCTATCTTACAAATAATTAAAAAATGAAAATATAAAAATTTAGAATCTTTAATACTTCAATTTATGAAAAGAAATTTCCAAAAAATTCCTTATTAATTTCTGAAATTATTATTATTGAAAGGTTTCAATTTCATAAGTGTAACTATTTTCAAATTTTAGTCTTTTATCCAAAAATAATTTTAATAATTGACCGCAGTTGCTGCCAATATTGTTTTCTTCTAACTCTCCAATACTAATAATAACATTAAAACCAGCTTTTTTTAATTTCCTGATGATAGAGTTGTTTTCTAAAGTTGGTAAGCTTGAAAAATCCATCCGATTTTCGATGGAGCGGACAGTTGGGTTTATTGGTGTCAATTTGACAATAAATTTATCTGGTGAAAAGTATTTCTTAATTATTTCCGCATCAATAATTGAATCTTGATTTACTGCAAAATTCAGTGCTATTTTTCTATCACCGGATCTGAAAAAAAAATCTCCGTAATCGGAAATTTCTTTGAGATCCCATTTTTTCACAGGTATTAACCAATCCCTTTGTTGTTCATCAGTGCTATGTATTGAAAATTGCATCTGAAAATTGAATCCGTATAGTTCATCTTTGATATATTTTAAATTTTCAAAAAATTTTTCGACAGAACGTGGAGCCACTGATGAAACAGAAGGGAGAAGGCCTTTGGCTTTATATCTTTCGGGGAGTTCTTCCAAGACTTTCAAAACTTCGGGATTAAGTGCGGGTTCGCCCATTCTGGAGAATTGAATTTTAAATTTGTATGTATCTATTAAATTTTCTGGAAAATTCTTCGAAGTCAGATAATCAATTTGGGAAAACATTTCCTCCGCATTTAGTTTGCCAAGATAGTTACCTCCGGCATCGCAAAATTTGCAAGCAACAGGACAGCCTGCAAGGGTTGATATTATGAAAACTATTTTTTCTTTTTTTGTAAATGGGGGTTGTAAAGATTCTACAAATTCGACAATTCTACCACCACTTATTTCAGCAAGATATACTCTTGCCAAGTCATCATTACCGCACTTAAATATTATCTTCATTTAATTTTTTCACAAATATTCATATAAATATCAATTGCTGCTCTGGAACCATCCCCAAAACAGATTGCTGTCTGGCGCTTATTGCCATTAGCAGCGTCACCAATGATAAATAACCTTTTGGATTTGATCAATTTATTCTTGACATTTAGGTCAAGTTTATCAAGAAAATCAATATTTGGAATCCTACCGATTGCAAAAATAATATGAGAACATAAATAATTAAGCCAAATTTCATTTTTTTGTATCAAAGCTGTCATCGAGCCATCTTCATTATAAATAATTTGTTTCAGAATTGAGTTCTTCCAATAAGTAATTCTCTTGTTTTTCATTGCTTCTTGATAAAGTTGAATATTACATTTGATAGTGCTCTTGCGGTTGCAAATTAAAACTTCATTAAATCGAGACATTGACAATGCATAGTCGAATGCAGCATCTCCAGCACCAATAATCAGTATTTTTTTCTTCTTTTCCTCGAACAATCTAATAATATCATAGTGGATTTTTTGAAATTGATTTTCTGAAAATGTGATAGAATCAAAGGAAACAGGTTTTGTTCCGCTCGCTACAACTAAATAATCTGACTGATATACCGATGAAGTTGTCATAATGTTAAAATTATCATCTGAAAACTGAACAATACAAACTTTCTCGGGAATAATATTATTAGACTTTAGGAGATGTTTTTCAAGTCTTTGTGCTAATTTTTTTCCAATAATTCCATTAGGATAACCAGGCAGGTTGTTAATTGAATAAGCATTTCTTAACAAACCACCAATTTCATTGCATTCGAATATTAATGGGGATATTCCATATTTATTAAGTTGTAGAGCCGCAGAAACTCCCGAGGGACCTGCACCAATAATTGCAACGTTATTTTTTAGCATTTATCTATGAATTTTGATTGAACTGAAATTCAAAATTAATCAATATAATAATCTCGAAATTATTGATTAAATAAATTGTTTTGAGGATAGAATGGCTAATTATTTTGAAAAACTTTACTGTTACAAAAAAAAGATATAATTTTGAAAGTTTGCAGAAAATAAATTATTTATTTTTTTTTATAATATATGTTCAGTTTTTTTAAAGTTATATAATGGAAAAACAAATCAGATATCTCGATGAAGTTACAATCAGATTTGCCGGCGATTCTGGAGATGGAATGCAGCTTAGCGGTTCCCAGTTCTCTGATACATCGGCAAGTACTGGTAGCGATGTTAATACTTTCCCTGATTATCCTTCTGAAATCAGGGCACCTGAAGGCACTTTGTACGGGGTTAGTGCATACCAGGTTCATTTTGGTTCCAAGTTAGTTAAAACTCCCGGGGATAAAATTGATGTTTTGGTCGCTATGAACGCAGCATCATTAAAAGTGAATCTGCCTCATTTAAAAAAAGGGGGAATAATCATAGCTAATACATCAGGCTTTTCGGAAAAATATTTAAAATTAGCAAAATACGAGACTAATCCTCTGGAGAATGGTTCATTGAAGGATTATGAGTTGCATGCAATTGATATAAATTCAATAATTGAAAAAGAATTAGCTGGAAGCGGTTTAACACCAAAAAATATTGATAGAACAAAAAACATTTTTGCTCTTGGAATATCTTATTGGTTGTTTAGTATGCCATTGGACTACACTCATAAATGGCTTGAAAAGAAATTTAGCAAAAAACCAGATGTTCTCAATGCAAATTTAAAGGTTTTAAAACTTGGCTGGGATTATGCCGAAAACAGTCCTGATTTCAAGGTAAAATTCAGAATATCTTCAGCCAAACTCGAACCGGGTATTTACAGAAATGTAACAGGCAATGAAGCTGTTGCTCTTGGTATGGTAGTTGCATCAAGGAAAGCAAAATTGCCTCTGTTTCTCGGCTCTTATCCGATAACACCTGCAACAGAAATCTTACATCATATTTCCGGGTATAAACAATATGGAGTCAAGCATCTTCAAGCCGAAGATGAAATTGCAGGTATATGTAGCGCTATTGGTGCTTCTTATGGCGGTGCTCTTGCATTTACATCAACAAGTGGTCCGGGTTTATCATTGAAAGTTGAAGCAATTGGCTTGGCTGTTATTCTTGAATTGCCTTTAGTAATTGTTGACGTTCAGCGAGCTGGTCCAAGCACCGGGCTCCCAACAAAGACCGAACAGGCTGATTTGTTTATAGCTCTATTTGGGAGGCATGGCGAGGCACCTGTTCCGGTTATTGCAGCAACAACAGCTTCTGATTGTTTTCAGATGGCATTCGAAGCATCAAGATTGGCTCTAAAATATATGACTCCGGTAATTTTATTAACAGACGGATATCTTGGTCAAAGTTCTGAACCATGGAGAGTTCCCAAACTAACAGAGTTGCCTGATATTGTTCCGAATTTTTATACTGATTTAGATTATCAACCATATCGAAGAGATCCTGAAACTTTGGCAAGATTATGGGCATTACCCGGTACAAAAGGGCTTGAACATCGCATTGGCGGTTTGGAAAAGGAGGATATTACCGGTCTTGTTAGTCATGATCCTTTGAACCATCAAAAAATGGTTGAGCTAAGAGCCCAGAAAGTCGAAAGAGTCATTCAGGATGTACCTGATGTTGAATTATGGGGAGATGAAGATGCCGAGCTTTTATTAATAGGGTGGGGGAGTACTTACGGCGCCATCAAAACAGCCTTTGACAAATTACGCGAAGAAGGTGTTAAGCTTGCTTATATTCATCTTAAATATCTTAATCCACTTCCAAAAAATTTAGGTGGGTATGTTCATAAATTTCCTAAAGTACTTATTCCTGAAAATAATATGGGGCAGTTGAAATTTGTTCTTCAAGCTAAGTACTTGAAAGAGCTCATGGGGTTGCATAAAATTCAGGGTCAAACTTTCAGAGCTTATGAGATTGAATCAAAAATTAAAGAAGTTTTAAATATTTAGGAGAAATTCAATAATGGAAACAATATTAGATAATATAATTAATCCGAGTAATGTAACTTTTGAAAAATATACACCAAAGGATTTCAAATCTGGCTTAGATGTCAGGTGGTGTGCCGGTTGTGGTGGTTACTCTATACTTTCGCAGGTTCAAAGGATATTACCCGAGTTAAACATTCCAAAAGAAAAATTTGTGTTTATTTCCGGGATAGGATGTTCAAGTCGTTTTCCATATTATATGAATGTTTATGGTTTTCACTCAATTCATGGACGAGCTCTTGCTATAGCATCCGGATTGAAAATTGCCCGACCTGATTTATCTGTTTGGATTGCAACTGGTGATGGGGATTGTATGAGTATTGGTGGTAATCATTTTATTCATATGTTAAGACGTAATCTCGATATCAAGGTTTTAATGTTCAATAATGAAGTTTACAGTCTAACCAAGGGACAGGCATCGCCAACCTCTCATGAAGGACAGATAACAAAGTCCTCTCCATTGGGTGTTCTTGATACTCCTTTCAATCCTGCTGCTTTAGCCTTAGGTTCAGGAGCTTCAATGGTTGCAAGAACTCATGACCGGGATACCAAGCATTTGCAGGCTATGTTCGAAAGAGCCGCAAGGCACAAAGGGTCTTCTTTTGTCGAAGTTTATACTAATTGTGTTATATACAACGACAAAGCTTTTGATTTCTTTACTGCTGCTGAAACACGAAAAGAGAGAACAGTACTTTTAGAACATGGCAAACCATTAATATTCGGTGCTAATAATGATAAAGGAATAAGACTTGATGGATTTACTCCACAGGTTGTTTCTCTGACAGAAAGCACATGGTCAGTAAACGATCTTCTGGTCCACAACGAGAAGGATTCAACTCTTGCATTTATTTTAGCTAATATGACTTATAATGATGCTTTGCCCAGACCTATGGGTGTCTTTCAGGATATTGAAAGACCAACTTATGAGGAAAAAGTTGAGTATCAGATTCAAAGAGAGATAGAACTAAAAGGTGAGGGTGATATTGAAAAATTAATGAGAGGATTTGATTTTTGGGAAATTAGTTAATCGAACAAATAATAATTTCTTTTATTTTATGTCTCAAATTTTTCTTAAAATTAAGTTTGAGACATTTTTATTTGTAAACACAAAATGGATAATGTTTTTCTAACAAATATGATTAATGAGGCAAGAAGAGTTCTATCCGAAGAAATCAATGCTATTAGCAATATAATAGAAAAGCTTGATGAAAACTTTGCTCTTGCTGTTGAGTTGATAATCAATTCAAAAAAGATTGTTGTTACAGGTATAGGAAAATCAGGTTTGATTGGTAGAAAAATAGCTGCAACATTTTCCAGCATTGGAAAACCTGCTGTTTTCTTAAATCCAGTAGAGGCTCTTCATGGTGATATTGGGATGGTCGAAAGCGGTGATTGTGTTATTATGTTATCCAAAAGCGGGAGTACCGAGGAAATTATCAGATTGGTGCCATATTTGAAAAGCAGAAAAGCAAAAATAATATCAATTTCGGGTAATAAATACTCATTTCTTGCAACCAACGCAGACGCTTCAATAGATGCTTCCGTTAGCAAAGAAGCCTGCCCTTTGAATATTACACCGACATCAAGCACTACTGTTGCGTTAGCTATAGGAGACGCTCTTGCATCGTGTTATATGATTGAAAAAAATGTAACTCAGGTTGATTTTTCCAGACAGCATCCACTTGGGCAACTCGGAAAAAATATAACTTTGAGAATCAAAGATATAATGCATAAAAACAACAATTTACCAAAAGTTATAGTTGGATCTTCTTTCAGAGATTCAATAATTGAAAATACAAACAAAGGTTTGGGATGCGTTTGTGTTGTTGATAAAATAGAAAGATTAGTTGGAATTATCACCGATGGTGATATCAGAAGAGCTTTACAAAAAATTGATGATATAAGAAATTATAAAGTTGATGATGTAATGACAAAAACTCCCATTTCTATTTCACCCGAAGCTTATATAGGGGAAGCATTGACTATAATGGAAAACAGACAAAGCCAGATCTCCGTTCTTCCGGTTATTGATGAAGAAAATAGGTGTATAGGAGTTGTTAGAATTCATGATATAATAAGAAGTTCAATATAATTAATTTGGCTTTTTCTTTTTTTCTTCTTCTTCAATGCTTTTGAATGAAGGAATAACCGGAGAAGGTTCTAACAAAGGAATGGGTTCAGGTTTTTCTTCAGTCTTTTTGAGCCTTTTTTTCAAACTTGTATCACCAAGAACAGACCAAGGTGAAGAAGATACATCAACTTTTTCTCTGGTAATTCTTACGTTCCTTATAACGCTACCCTTAGTTCCGAACGGTGGAAGCTGCTGACCATCCTTAGTGAAAATAACCCCACCTTCGTTGCCTATTGTAAGAACGAAATATTCAGCAGCAGACCATCTTTTGACCATTTCGGGCATCATATCAATTTCCTCGCTTGATTTACCATCAATAATAATTCTCAACCATGTTTTTTCAATACATCTGGCTTCGAGCACTAAACTATCCCCCTCAAAAATTTTTGAGAGATTAACTCGATTGGTATTTCCAATTACTGCTGTATCCGGAATTTTTAATTTATCATTAACAATGCTTTCGTTTCCACCAGAAGAAAAGAAAGTGAAGTAAATAAGTGCTATCAGTGCCAATCCAATTGCAGAATAAATCAAGTAGTTAATCAAAGTTGATTGATTCTTGTTTAATAGTTTTATGGTTTCACTATGTTGTGTGTTTTTCTTTGAGTCGTCCAATCCTGAGGGGCTTGTTGAATAAACTGGTAATTCTTCCTTTTTACCGGTTTTCTTGATATATTCAATAGCGTCATTAACCAGATTATTTGGTATTTTAAGGAATTGAGCATAAGTTTTAAGGAAACCAATCATATAAACAGGAGGCAAAAAACCAAAATCGTTTTCTTCCAAAGCTAAGAGTATATGTGTGCGAATTTTAGTTCTATCGCAAACATTTTCAATCGTCAGATTTAAATTTTGACGATACTCTTTAAAAGGAATATAAGGTTTTTCCATAAAACTTTATTTGTATATCATTACAAATATAATAAAAATAAAGTACTTATCAATAAACAATATAAACTTAAACAGTTAATTATCAATAAATATTATTTAGTTGAAATAAAAATTAGACTTTTCAGTATTTTTATTGTTTTGAATATCAATTATTTTAATAAATGTTTAAATTAATTATATCCTTAATAATTTCCACATTGGGAATTTGTTGTCTGTTAAATATTTCCTTCACTCAAACATTAGCTTTCGAAAGCAATATATCCTCAAACCAAAGAATTGAAAATAATTTTTCATTTTTAAAACTAACCTATGACACTACTGACAATAAATTCCAAGAAAATACAAATCATCCTGATTTAATTAATGATGATAGAGTTTATGTCAAGATAAAGAATTTTACTTATGCTGACAAACAAAGATACACCATTGATGGTTCCCAACCACTTGAATTCACAAAAATCAAGCCAATACCTACAATTGTGTTTGGAGCCGGCTACACAGGAATATTTATTCTTCAGCATATTGGACAAATGAAAACCATCTGGAAGGAAACAGGAAAATTTCATTTTCAGGAGGATGGTTATTATGCTTTGTATTCAGACAAAGCAGGGCATTTCTTTGGGACTTATCTTTCTTCTTATGTTCTGGCTGAAACAATGATGACTGTTGGATTTAGCTGGGAGGCAGCTTCGATTTGGGGAGCTGTGCTTGGATTGGCTTATACAACTTATGTCGAAATTAATGATGGCTTAGCAGTGAACTGGGGTTTTTCGATGTCTGATTTCTATGCAGATATAGCAGGTGCTAGCTTTTTTTTAGCTCAATATTATATTCCTTTCTTACAAAATTTTACGCCTAAGTTTATGTATCTCCCTTCACCCTGGACTGGTAACAACCATAGAATACCATCAGAAATGTTTATTGATGATTATAGTTCTCATACTTTGTGGCTTTCAGTCAATGTTCACAACCTTTTACCGGAAAATTTAAAGGATTACTGGCCTTCTTGGTTGGAGATCAGTTTTGGTTATGCAGTAAGAAATTTATGTGACCCGATTAATTATAATTGTCCACCTGAATCCGAAAAATATTCCGAATTGGTATATGGAAATCCAAAATTTATAATTGCACTTGATTACGACCTTGTTAAATTACTTCCGGATGGGGGTAATTTTTGGAACTGGCTCAGACAATCCCTAAACCATTTCAAATTACCTTCACCTGCAATTGAGTTCGGTTCAACAACAAAATTTTATCTTATCTATCCTATACCACTTAAAATTGGTAATGTTAGATTTTGAAAATTTAATTGCTAATTAAATAATAATAATTAAATTTAATTTTTTTATTTTAACAAAATCAGAGAGTTTTTTTGGATAATCGTTTCGAGAAAAGACATACTGTAGATTATTTTAAGAACGGCAAAAACGGGACAATTAAGCATTTATATGAATTTATTTCTTATAATAAAAAGTTTGTTGAATTTCCAAAAATTAGTGTTATTATACCGGTTTTGCAGGAAGAAAAAATTTTAGAAGAAACATTAAAAATCTATAGTGACAATTTAAGAAAAAAATATAAATTTGAATTGATTGTAAGTGATGGAGGTAGCACCGATAAAACTATCGAAATTGCCAAAAAATACGCTGATATTATAGTCAGACATAACGAGACAAGAAAACAAACAATAGCTGAAGGCAGGAACAAAGGTGCTTTAGTTTCAAGTGGAGACATATTAGTATTTATCAATGCCGATACAATACCAGAGAATCCCGAGAAGTTTTTTGATTTTATAACTCAATTAACAGATGAAAATCATAAATATAGCAAATTTGGAGCTATTGCGACAAAAGTAAATGTTGCAGAAAATGAAAGACTTCTCAAGGATTCAATCTTCTATTTTTTTCATAATTTTTATGTTAGATTTTTGAATAAGATTGGCTTTGGCATGGGAAGGGGAGAGTGTCAGATTATCAAGAGGACAGTTTTCGAAAAAGTTGGGGGATATAATCCTAAAATTATTGCCGGAGAGGATTTTGATTTATATAGAAGAATATCAGGTGTTGGAAAAATTGGTTTCGTAAATGAGCTGGTTGTCCATGAATCACCGAGAAGATTTAGGAAATATGGTTATATGAAAATTTTGATTTCATGGATTGTTAATTCTCTTTCAGTTATTTTTTTTGGTAAGTCGGTTTCCGACGAATGGGAACCTGTTAGATAAATAAGGAAAAACTAATGATTTTGTTAATTACTTCGGTTAATATAAATGAAACAAGTTATTGGAGCTTGTCTTGGAGCATCCTCAATTTCACTGGTAAAAATTGCTTCAGATAATGACAATATATCTATAATTGATTTTGTCAATCTTGCTCATAATGGTGACCCAAAAGGGGTGTTTCAATCAATACTGCTTGAATTCAACAAGGATTACCTTCCTGTTGTTGTTACCGGCAGGAAATTCAGAAAGCTTGTTAACTTTACCAATATTTCAGAGCCTGAAGCAACTGAATTAGCCTTCAAACACCTTTATAAAAACAAAGATGATTTCGTTGCAATAGCCTCACTTGGTGGCGAGACATTTATGATTTATCCTCTGGACGAGAGCGGTAAAATTGTTGATGTTATCACAAGAAATCAATGTGCCTCTGGAACAGGAGAGTTCTTCCTTCAACAATTAAAGCGTATGAATTTGAATATTGATGAGGTCCTTGATATCTCAAAAGGAGCTGAACCATACAAAGTTTCAGGTCGTTGCTCCGTTTTTTGTAAATCCGATTGCACTCATGCGTTGAATAAGGGAATTCCACAAGCCGAAGTTACTTCGGGGCTTGCTTTGATGATGGCAGAAAAAGTCGAGGATTTATTAAAAAAAGTTAAGAACGGCAAAGTGTTAGTTGTCGGGGGCGTTACAAAAAATACTTCCGTTATGGAATTTCTAAGACAAAAATTGGATGAAATTGTAATTCCTGAACATGCAGTTTATTTCGAAGCTTTGGGTGCAGCTATATATGGATTGAATCATAAAGTCGAACATTTTGATAATTATCATTCAATTTTTAAAAATGGGAAAAGTTCATTTGTGTTTCATCCTCCTCTGGAAAATTTTCGATCTCAGGTTGAATTCAGATCTTTCGAAAAAGGGCAGGCTAAAGATGGTGATGAATGTATTCTTGGACTTGATGTAGGCTCAACAACAACCAAAGCTGTTATAATCAGAGTCAGCGATAACAGAATACTGGGATCTGTATATTTATATACCCATGGTAACCCAATTGAAGCAGCAAAAAAATGTTATTCTGAATTACTTAAACAAATACCGGAAAAAATAAAAATTATCGGTCTTGGAACGACAGGGTCAGGAAGACAAATTGCAGGATTACATGCTTTGACCGAAGGAGTTTTTAACGAAATAATTGCACATGCTACTGCTGCAATTTATTTTGATCCTGATGTGGACACAATTTTCGAGATTGGGGGGCAGGATGCCAAATATACATATATCATTAATAAAGTTCCAGCTGATTACGCAATGAACGAAGCCTGTTCTGCCGGTACCGGTTCTTTCATCGAAGAATCTGCTTATGAATCTCTCGGGGTTAGGGTAACTGAAATTGAACCTATTGCTATGAGAGCTAAAAATCCCCCTAACTTCAGTGACCAATGCTCTGCTTTTATCAGTTCCGATATTAAAACTGCACAACAGGAAAATATAAGCAAGGATGATATCATTGCAGGTCTTGTCTATTCTGTTTGTCTGAATTACGTCAACAGAGTCAAGGGCAATCGCACAGTGGGCAAGAAAATATTGATGCAGGGGGGGGTATGCTACAACAGAGCTATACCTATTGCAATGGCAGCTTTAACTGGTAAAAAAATTATTGTGCCACCGGAGCCTGGATTAATGGGTGCCTTTGGAGTTGCCTTAGAGGTTAAAGAAAAAATCGATCTTGGTTTGATGGAAGCAAAGGAATTTAATTTAGAGGAGCTTGCCACAAGAAATGTCTCATATAAGAAACCGTTTATTTGTGTGGGTGGAAAAGAAAAATGCGATCTTGCCTGTCCTATTAATCTGATTGAAGTTCAGGGCAAAACCTATCCTTTTGGTGGAGCCTGCAACAAATACTATAATATTTTGAGCAAGAAAAAAGTTGATGTTAATAAATATGATTATGTTAGCAAAAGGCAGTATTTGACATTCGAAAAATATGCCCCTGAAATTGAATTTCCCGAAAATACGAAAACAATAGGTATTAATCAGTCTTTTCATACGCATACAATTTACCCGCTATATTATAATTTCTTTACCAAACTTGGATTTAAAGTTATCCTTTCGGATGAAGTTAATGATAAGGGTCTGGAACGAGAACTTACATCATTTTGCTATCCGGCACAGATTTCTTTAGGTTTATTTTATGATTTATATGAAAAGAAACCCGATTATTATTTTGTACCCGAAATATTTGAAATGTTTGTTGGAGAATCCGAATATCAAAGACTGGATTTCAATTGCACCTGCGTTTTTGTTAGCGGAGAGCCATTTTATCTGAAACAAGCGTTCAAAGATATTATTGATCAAAAGAAATTAATCTCGCCCTTTTTCAATTTTGCTAATGGTTATGACAAAGAAGAAAATAAATTTATTGAAGTTGGAAAGCAAATTGGTGTTACTGATGATGAAAAAATCCGGGCAGCCTTCCGATATGCCCTGAAAATGCAGGAGAGCTATCAAAAAGAATTATATTCAATGGGCGAAGAATTTCTTGAATTTCTTAAAAATAACCCAGATGAATTTGCAATCGTTCTTGTTGGACGTCCTTACAATTCTTTTGCTGATCATGCAAACAAAGGCATTCCAAAAAAATTTGCATCTCGTGGTGTTTATGTTGTGCCTTTTGATATGTTTGACTTCAGAAATGAAATAATTGATGATAACCAGTATTGGGAAGGTGGAAAAAAAATATTAAAAGTAGCCAAAATCATCAAGAGAAATAATCAGCTTTTTGCTACTTATATATCTAACTTTTCCTGTGGACCAGATTCTATGCTGTTGACAACTTTTCGCTCAATTATGGGAACCAAACCTTCCCTTACTTTAGAACTTGACGGTCATACAGCCGACGCAGGAATTAACACAAGAATTGATGCAGCACTTGATATTATTAAAAATTATAGAAAAATATCTCATAAAATTTCTGATCCTGATTACTCTGATTTTCAAGCTGCAAGTATAGAATTTGATGCATTTCAGGGTTATTTTATTTCCTCTGATGGAGAAAAAGTTCCGTTGAGTGACCCGCGAGTTGATATCCTTATTCCATCAATGGGGGATCTTGCTGCACCGATGTTTGCTGCAGGATTAAGGAGTCAGGGATTTAATGCAATTCCTATGCCAGAGGGAAACGCGGAAATTTTGAAATATGGCAGATCTGTTTCTTCTGGCAAGGAATGCTTGCCTTTAATCCTTTGCGTAGGTTCTTTGCTTGATTATCTGGAAAATAAATGGGATAAGAAGCAATTTGTTGCATTCTTTATTGTTCAGGGAGCAGGTAATTGCCGCCTTGGTCAATATCCTGTAATCATAAGGGATATAATCAAGAGAAAAAAAATACGAAATGTTGCTACATTAACATTAATGAACGAAGACGGATTTGCTGGTTTAGGTCCAAATTTCGCAACAAGGGGAATTCAGACATTATTCGTTAGTGATGTTCTTGACGACATTCGTTCTGCTATTATGGCACACGCAGTCAATCCTGACGAAGGTTTGCAGATTTTTTATGAAGAATATCAAAAATTAAATGAAACTTTCGAGAAGTCCCCTGATGATATTTACAAATCATTAGAAAAATTTGCTAAAACTATCCGGGAAAAGATTCCTGCAAAAATACCAATAGAGCACGCAAAATACATTGCTTTATGCGGAGAGATTTACGTTAGGCGTGATCATTTCTCTCATAAATGGCTCAATAAAAAATTTGCGGAAAAAGGATTCGTACTCAAAGATGCTTACATTACCGAATGGATCTACTATGTTGATTATTTACTTAAACAAAAACTGTTGGAGCCGGAAACATCTCTATCAAAGAAAATCGAAAGATGGATAAGAGTTTATTATATGAGACGAGCTGAGCATAAAATAAAGAAGATACTTGCTAAAACCGGCTATTATAAATATACAAAAACCGAAATTGAACCTCTGTTGAATCATAGTAAACATATAATACCTATGGAATATAAAGGCGAGCCGGGTCTTACCTTGGGTGTGGCGCTCCACGAAACAATCGAAAAATACTGTGGTGTTATTAATCTCGGTCCATTTGGTTGCATGCCAACCAGATTTACAGAGGCTGTTTCTATTCCCGAAATGAAGATAGAAAAGAAAATTGAAGTATCCCGAATTTATAAAAAAGACTACAAGCTACCATCCATTTTCAATGGCAAAATGAATATACCATTCCTGACAATTGAAACTGATGGTAATGTTTTTCCCCAGGTTATTGAAGCACGTCTTGAAGCTTTTACTCTTCAAGCCGAAAGAATTGCCCAGCTTATGCAAGCTGCCAAAATGAATGGATGGTCGAAAGAGTATCTCGATATTCAATTAAAAGAAGAGAAAGTTCCTTCAGATTAATTAATTATTGATGATTGTATTTTGTAGCTTTTCAATGAAAATATTTTGAAAAACGTTTATAAATAATTATTAATAACAAAAGATTTTAAAGAAAGGTTTTGAATGAGCGAAAAAATTTGGAGTGTGATAACCGCGACAGGCAGTTATATTCCTACCAAGATAGTGAAAAATGAAGATTTTTTAAATCACACTTTTTATGACCCTAACGGGAATCTTTTTGATAAACCTAATAGTTATATTATTGAAAAATTTGAAGAAATAACAGGTATCAAAGAAAGAAGATACGTTACAGATGATTTAGTAACCTCGGATATAGCTTATTTTGCTGCCAGAGATGCTTTAGAATCTTCTGGTATTGACAAAGAGTCGCTCGATTATATAATCGTTGCCCATAACTTTGGTGATGTTAAACACGACATTCGAATGTCTGACTTTGTACCAAGCATTGCTTCAAGGGTAAAAGCAAAACTGGATATAATCAATCCCTATACCATTGCTTATGATTTACCATTTGGTTGCCCCGGTTGGCTTCAGGGGGTTATTCAGGCAGATTTTTATATTAAATCCGGCACTGCAAAAAAAATTTTGGTTATTGGTGCAGAAACTCTTTCGAGAGTCTCCGATCCGCACGATAGAGATAGCATGATCTACTCAGACGGTGCAGGAGCTGTTATTGTAGCTGGTATAGAAAGTCAAGAACCAATTGGTATTTTATCACATTCTTCAAGGTCAGATACAAAAAATCATGCCTATCTGCTTTGGATGGGGGAATCATATAATCCCTCATTGAAAGGTAATCAGCTTTACCTTAAAATGAGTGGTCAAAATCTTTACAAATACGCTCTTCTATACGTTCCTGAACTTGTTAAAGAGTGCATTGACAAGGCTAATGTTACTCTTGAGCAAATTAAAAAGGTTTTCATTCATCAGGCAAATAACAAAATGGATGAAGAAATTTTGAAAAGATTCCACAAACTATTCGGAATCGAGAAAATGACTAATGAGGAAATCTTTGATATAATGCCAATGACAATATCATGGCTTGGAAATAGTTCTGTTGCCACATTACCAACTCTTTTAGATCTTATGGTTAAAGGACAGTTAAGCGAGCAAAAAGTACAAAGTAAAGATATTGTTGTTTTTGCTTCTGTTGGTGCTGGTATGAATATTAATTCATTTACCTATAAATTTCTTTAAGATATGAATGAAACTTATAAAAATGCCGGCGTTGATATCGAAGCTGGAGATGAAGTAGTTAATAAAATCAAACCTTTGGTTCGGTCAACATTTAACTCAAGAGTTCTTACTGATATTGGTCTTTTTGGTGGATTTTACGATGCCAAATTCGAAGAATTCAATCATCCTATTTTGGTCTCAAGCACTGATGGAGTCGGAACAAAACTAAAGGTTGCTTTTCTCACAAACAGGCATAAAACAGTCGGGCAGTGCCTTGTTAATCATTGTGTAAATGATATTCTTTGTTGTGGTGCAAAGCCCTTGTTCTTTCTTGATTACTTTGCAACCGGAAAGCTCAATGCAGAAATTGCTGTTGATGTTATAAGCGGTTTTGCTATTGCCTGCAAAGAAAATAATTGTGCCCTCATCGGCGGGGAAACAGCCGAAATGCCCTCGATTTATGCAGAAGGTGAATATGACATCTCAGGAACAATTGTTGGTATTGTCGAAAAAGAAAAAATTATTGATGGTAAAAAAATCAGGAAAGGTGACATACTAATTGGCTTGCCCTCTAATGGTTTGCATACCAATGGTTATTCCCTTGCAAGAGCAGTTCTTTTGAAGAAATATAATGTTGATACTTATTTCAATGAACTTGGGGAAACTCTTGGAGACTCACTTCTAAAAATTCATAAATCTTATCTAAAAATAATATATCACTTTATCGAAAAAAATTTAATAAACGGGATTTCCCACATAACCGGTGGTGGAATTCTTGGAAACACAAATAGAATTATTCCTGATGGATTAAAAATTAAAATTGATTGGAATTCATGGGCTATACCACCAATATTTGATTTAATTCAAAAAACTGGTAATATCACTAATGAAGAGATGAGGAAAGTATTTAATCTTGGGATAGGAATGATACTTGTTGTCAGCAAAAATAACTCTGACAGGCTTTTAAGGGAAATGGGAAATCAAAATTCTTATGTGATTGGTGAGGTTGTGTAAAAAACTAATCAGAGATTATGATTAAAGTAAGTTATAATAAACTTAATGATATCAAATAAATTTTGCGGTGGGCGAGAGACTCGAACTCCCACAGGGTTGCCCCCGGCGGTTTTCAAGACCGCTGCAATACCATTATGCGAGCCCACCTTGATATTTTTAGAACTACAAAATTACGATTTTTTTGATGAAATATAAAATTTTTTTAGATTTTTCATTTTTTTAAATTATGAAATTTGATTTACAAAATCTTAATGCTCTTGTATGTGGAGGCTCACAAGGAATTGGAGAAGCTATAGCTAAAGTTTTTGCCGAATCTGGGGCTAATGTTACTTTACTATCCAGAAACGAAGACAACCTGAAAGTTACTATGGAAAATTTACATTCTGATCCCTTTCAAAATCATTCCTATATAGTTGTTGATCTTGCTAACATCGAAAAACTTCAAACCGAGATTCTTCCAGAGTTAAAAGAACAAAAATCGTTCGATATTATCATAAACAATTCAGGTGGACCAAAACCGGGTTTATTACATCAGGCTCATACTTCAGAATTGATAAATGCTTTCAATCAGCATGTTATAGCCAGTCATCTTATTTTGCAAACATTTTTACCTCGAATGATCGAAAGGAATTTCGGAAGGATCATAAATATCATATCAGTTGGTTTGAAGCAGCCAATACAAAACCTTGGAGTATCTAACACAATCCGGGGTGCTATGGGAAGTTGGGCTAAAACATTATCGAAAGAGCTTGGACAATATGGAGTAACAGTAAATAATATACTGCCGGGTTATACAATGACACCGAGACTTAATTCCCTGATAAAACTCAGGGCAGAAGATTCGAATACCACCACAGAAGATATAATTTCCAGAATGATAGAAGATGTCCCCGTTAAAAAGCTTGGAGAGCCCAAAGATATAGCCTTTGCAACAGCATTTCTTGCGTCGAGGGAAGCAAGTTTTGTAAATGGGATTAATTTTCCTGTTGATGGAGGTTGGTTAAATACTCTGTAATTTCAAAAAAATTTTCAGTGTTCAAAAATTTTTCTTGAAAAATACAAAAAAACGCATTATCTTTGAATTACGGGGAAAATTATAATTGCAGCAAGAGGAAGTAATTTCCCTTCAAATATTTTTTTAGATGTATGTGTTCCGGCTCTGACTGGCTTCCAGCAGGGCACAAGGGGGATTTTAAAAGTGAATTATTACATCTAAAATTGTTGGCTGCATATCCCTTAATGTTTTTCAAACATTTAACAGCGGATATGAATAATTATTCTGATAATGTTAGTCAGACAGAAAGCAAAAATTTCCGGAAGAAAAAAATCTCATCCTACGTTTTTGCTGTAATTTCTATATTCTTCATCTGCGTAATTGTTTTACTCGGTCACAGATGGAATGGATCAAGAATAATCAAATCATTTACCATCACAGGAAATAATTACCTATCATATCAGGAGATAAGCGATTTAGTTGACACTTTGATAATCAATAAAACGCAGGATAAAATAAGCTTATCAAAAATCCAGCAAAAATTAAATTCTTACCCATTTATTCTTAGCTCGTTAGCAATGTTCTCCGATCTGGAGACTATTTCGATCGAGGTAACAGAAAGGTTACCCAAACTCATATTGTCAATGGATTCAAATTATTATTTTCTTATGGATGATTTGTCAATCCATCCCCTCAGAAAATTTGAAAAGCCATTAATTATCCCGATTGTTCAAAATTTTACTCTGGAAAGTTCAAAAGATTCAGTTGTTTTAAAAAATGTAATTTCTTTCGTAGATGAAGTTAATGCAGACAGCAAACTGAAAAATTCGATAGTAAAAATAAATTTAATCAAAGGAAAAGAAGAACTTGGTATTTATCTAAGAGGTATTGGTTTCAGTATAAAAACAAAGCTAAAAAATTCTCTTATTGAGGAATTAAATAATGTAGGTATGTTTTTAGGCAGCGAGTACTTTCAGAAAACAAATGATAAGATTGATTACATTGATGCCAGATGGAATGACAAATTATATGTTATGGAAAAATATTAAGAAAAGAAATTAAAACAATAAGGATAAATTCATATGTCATTATTAAAACCGGGAAAAGCTAATGGCTCAAGCAAAGCAAAAAAAATTGTTACCGGACTGGATATCGGTACATCAAAGGTTTGCGCTTTAGTGGCATCTCCTGATGCTGAACCTAATACACTCAACATACTTGGCATTGGAATTACTGAAAGCGAAGGACTTAACAGAGGAGTGGTCAGCAATATTGATAAGACAGTAAAAACAATCAAAAAAGTGATAGAACAGGCAGAACAGCAATCAGGTATTGAGATAAAAAATGTAGTTGTTGGAATTGCAGGAGACCATATTCAATCAAGGGAAGCAAGGGGCGTTGTAACAATTTCAAATCAACAAAATGAAATATCAAAAACTGATGTAATTCGGGTAATCGAAGATTCCAAAAACATGGCTATTCCTCAGGAAAGACAGATACTGCATGTTATACCTCAAGAATTTATAATTGACGGTCAATATGGAATAACAGACCCGGTTGGAATGTATGGGCTAAGAATGGAGGCTATTGTTCATGTTGTTACAGGAGCCGGAACAGCTATTAACAACATAGTGAGGTGTATTGAACGTGTTAATATCGAAGTTGATTCAATTGTACTTGAACCTATTGCAAGTAGCTATTCAGTGCTTGAGGATGATGAAAAAGAAGTTGGAGTAGCTATGATTGATATTGGGGGAGGAACAACAGATATAGCAATTTTTCAGGATAATATTATACGCTTTACATCAATTTTTGGTATTGGTGGTAAGCAAGTAACCGATGATATAAGAAAAGGACTGGGAATAATAGCAACACAGGCAGAAAAAATCAAGCGTGAATTTGGCCATTGTTATATGCCCGGTATAATGAGAGATGATATTTTTATGATACCCGGTATCGGTGGGCGAAAACCGATAGAAATAACAAAAAAATTACTCTGCCAGATTATTCAGCCAAGAATGGAGGAAATATATGAATTTGCTCTCGCAGAGTTGAGAAGATCGGGATTAGCAGGCGATTTGGGAGCGGGAATAATACTTACTGGTGGATGTGCTCTATTGCGAGGTGCTGAAGAGTTAGCTCAGGAGATTTTCGGGATGCCTGTTAAAATAGGGGCACCTTCGGGAATATCATATTCTGGGCTTGCACCTGAAGTTGAAAATCCGATTTATTCCACAGCTGTCGGGCTGGCACTCTTTGGACTTGAAAATAACGATAGTTATGATTATAAAGACAACAAAAATGTTAATGTCATTAAAAAGGACAAAAAAATTTCAATTTTCGAGAAAGTGAAAAAAATATTTGATGATTAAATCTTAAACTTTTTCTGGGGGGAAAAATGATTGGTTTAGACAAATCTAACCACAAAGATGCTAAAATAACTGTAATCGGAGTTGGTGGCGGCGGAGGGAACGCTATTCATACGATGATTAAAAACAATCTGCAAGGCGTTACTTTCGTTGCTGCAAATACCGATAATCAGGCTCTTACCAATAATCCTGCACCTATCAAAGTTCAGCTTGGCAAAGACGGTCTTGGTGCTGGTGCAAATCCCGAGGTTGGGAAAAAGGCAGTCGAGGATAATATCGAAGAAATAAAGGAAGTGATCCGAGGCAGTGATATGGTCTTTATTACTGCAGGTATGGGTGGCGGAACAGGAACGGGGGGCGCACCCATTATTGCAAAAGTAGCTCAGGATATGGGCGCTTTGGTTGTTGCTGTTGTTACAAAGCCTTTTGAATGGGAAGGCAAAAAAAGAGCAAAAATTGCCGAAGAAGGTATCAAAGAACTTAGACAATATGTTGATGCTTTGATTACCATACCAAATCAAAAGTTACTCGGAATTATCGAAAAGAAAACTTCTTTTGGCGAAGCTTTCGAGAAAGTTGATGAAGTTCTGCTGAATGCTGTCAGAGGAATTTCTGATATTATTTCAAAACCCGGAAAGGTCAATGTTGATTTTGCCGACGTAAAAACAGTTATGAAGGGTATGGGAGATGCATTAATGGGAATTGGTGTTGCAAAAGGTGAACATCGGGCAGTTGAAGCTACTGAAAACGCTCTTAATTCTCCATTGCTTGATGGTATTTCCATCAAAGGTGCTGCAGGTGTGCTCGTGAATATTTCAGGTGGCTCTGATATGGGATTTTTAGAAGTTGTCGAGGCTGTTTCATTGGTCGAGGAATCCACTGGAAGCGATGTTAATCTGATTCATGGAGTTGTTTATGGCGATGAACCATCTGAAGAAATTATGGTTACCGTAGTTGCTACCGGTTTCAATAAAGACTATAAAAATGGTTCGGCAATAACTGTTGACCAGAACGGTCTTATTGGATTTTCCCCCATTGGGTTGAACAAAAAACCGGCACAAAATACTCAGGTTGGGAATCCATTCAGACCATCACATCATTTGAGATTGGAACCTGAAATAAACGATAGCGATCAGAGAACCGAACCAAGACAAAAGCCATCTTCTCCAAAAGAACTAAAAGAATTAGAAATACCCGCTTACGAAAGAAGAAATGGAATGAAAGACGGACTTTTAAATCTAAATACAAATTTTTCCTCAGTTGAAACTAAGATTGAAACAAATAATGATATAAATGAGCATAGCAGGAATGTTCTGGATTCAATTGATAAGCCAGCATTCCTAAGGAAAATCTTAGACTAATAAATATTTTTTTATTATACTCAATAAGCCCTTTTCGGAGGGCTTTTTTTGTTAAGCTGCACAATGATTAATTTTGCAGTTTATAATTTTAAGAAATGCTGAAAAAGATTTTCAATATATTTTTCAAAGTAATCATAGGATTTTTTCTTATAACAATTCTGTGGGTGGTTTTTTATAAATTTTTTTCGCCGCCTGTTACTCCTGTGATGGTAATCAGAATATTCGAAGGTTGGTTCGAAGGTAAAGTTATTGGTATTCATAAGGAATGGGTGGATTATGAAGAAATAAATCCAAATTTTTTCAGGGCTGTTATCTCTGCCGAAGACGCAAAGTTTATGAGACACGAGGGATTCGATTGGAAAGCGATAGAAAATGCCAAAAGATATAATGAAATTTATAAAGGTAGAAAGAAAAGAGGCGCCAGCACACTATCAATGCAAACAGCAAAAAATACTTTTCTCTGGCACGGTCGTAACTATGTGAGAAAAGGTTTGGAAGCCTATTTTACATTACTCATTGAATATATCTGGGGGAAAAAAAGGATTCTGGAGGTATATGCAAATATAGTTGAATTTGGGGAGGGAATTTATGGTGTGGAAAAAGCCTCAAATGTTTTTTTCAATAAGAAAGCAAAGGATCTGACCAAAAGGGAGTCTGCTCTGCTTGCTGCAGTTCTGCCAAATCCGAGACGTTGGAACCCTTCTAAGCCAACACCATATATTTTGCAAAGAGTTGAATTTATAGAAGGAAGAATGAATTCGATTGCTCTTCCAAAATAAATTATTATATTTAATATCTCTTTAATTTTAAGTTGAAAATAAGAAAATGGAAAAAGAAACTCCATTAACTCGTCAATATAATCAAATAAAGCAGAAATATCCTGATACAGTGCTTCTTTTCAGGTTAGGCGATTTTTTTGAAACCTTCAACGAAGATGCAAAGATTACTTCGAAGGTTTGCGGAATCACTTTAACAAAAAGAAATAATGGTGCAGCAGGGGAGATGCCACTTGCTGGTTTTCCTCAACACCAACTGGATAACTATCTTCCGAAACTTGTCAGAGCCGGTTATAGAGTTGCTGTTTGTGAACAGCTCGAAGACCCGAAAAAAGCAAAAGGATTGGTCAAACGTGATGTTGTTGAAGTGGTTACACCCGGAGTAACGCTTTATGATAAAATACTCGATCATAAACTTAACAATTATATTTGTTCAGTTTATCTTAAGCAGAAAGGTTTGTTTTATAATGTTGGATTTTCATTCGCTGACATTTCAACCGGGGAATTTTCAGTCTCAGAATTTCCTCTGAGCAAACTTACAGATGTCCTTGAATCTGTTCATCCTTCCGAAATAATAATATCAAAATCTCAGAAAAATGAAATTAATAACTATCTTGATAAGATTTCCTATAAGATTCCTATAACCAAGTTCGAGCCATGGATTTTTGACTATGAATTTGCCCGTGAGGCTCTTTTGGCTCATTTCAGGACTAATACTCTAAAAGGCTTTGGAATTGAGGATTTATCGTCTGGCATTGCAGCGGCCGGAGCAATTTTATATTATATCAAAGAGACACAGAACGGCAAGCTTGACCAGCTAACAAAAATCTCGCTTTATAATCCATCAGATTATATGCTTCTGGATTATGCCACAAGAAAGAACCTTGAAATTACTTACTCACAAAGCGATAATAACAGGGTGGGTACATTAATTTCCATTCTCGACAGGACAAAAACCTCGATGGGTGGCAGAAAGCTGAAGAAATGGATTACTTATCCTTTGTTGAATCTGGATGAAATTAAAAGGAGATTGGAATGTGTTCGGACTTTGAAGAATCTTGAAGAAGTTCGGATTAATTTGCAGAACTTCCTGTCACAGATAGCTGATCTGGAAAGGCTATCATCAAAAATTTGTAACCAAAAAGCAAATCCAAGAGATGTGATTTCATTAAAAAACAGTTTAAAATTAATTCCTCAGATTAAAGAACTTATTAATGATAAAAACACTGTTCTGCAAAAATTAACTGATGGACTTATTTCACTTAATCAAATTGTTAATCTTATTGAAGAAGCAATCCTTGAGGAACCATCAGTGCAACTGGGGACAGGAAATGTTTTTTACAAAAACTATAATTCGGAACTTAGCACTTATTTAGAGGCTAAACACTCAGGCAAGAAATGGATTGCTAATTTTCAGGAAGAGGAAAAGAGAAAAACCGGTATTCCTTCCCTTAAAGTTGGTTTTAATAATGTTTTTGGTTATTATATTGATATTACTAACACCCATAAGGACAAAGTTCCACCACATTATGAACGAAAACAGACATTAACAAATTCAGAAAGGTATATAACAAAGGAACTAAAAGAAATTGAACAAAAAATGTTAGAAGCTGATGAGAAAATCACAGAGATTGAATCATCACTTTTTTCTGAATTATTGATGAAGATTAGCCTCAATACAGATAGTATTCAAAAGAATGCAGATATCATATCTGAATTAGATTGTTTGCAAAGTTTTTCACAGATAGCAATTGATAATAAATATTGTGAACCAGAGATTGACGATTCTGACTTAATCCAGATCGTTGATGGAAGGCATCCTGTAGTTGAAAAATTGTTACCATTAGGTCAATCTTTTACCCCCAATTCAACTTATTTAAATCCTGAAAATGAGTTGATTCATATCATTACCGGACCTAATATGTCAGGCAAGTCTTGTTATTTGAGGCAGACGGCATTGATAATACTTATGGGTCAGATTGGAAGCTTTGTCCCTGCCCGATCAGCAAAATTTGGTCTGGTTGACAGAATATTTACACGAGTAGGGGCACAAGACAATATAACATCTGGCGAGAGCACTTTTTTGGTCGAGATGCAGGAAGCAGCAAATATAATCAATAATGCTACTGAAAAAAGCTTGATATTGCTTGATGAAGTAGGTCGGGGAACAGCAACATTTGATGGTATTTCAATTGCTTGGTCTATTACTGAATATATTCACAATGTGATTCGTGCTAAGACATTATTTGCAACGCATTACCATGAACTGAACGAACTAAAAAACCGTTATGAAAATATTGCTAATTATCATGTTGAAGTGATTGAAAGTGAGGGGAAAATAATTTTTTCTCATAAAGTAAAACCCGGTGGAAGTAATCACTCATTTGGAATTCATGTTGCCCAGATGGCTGGACTTCCTGAAACAATCATTCAAAGAGCTAATGAATTGCTTGCTGTTTTGGAAGAAAGCAGCCAATCAAGTGATGACTCTCAGGTGAAATCATTAAAGAAAGCAAATGTTGAAGAATTTGAAACAAAAAAACAAAAAAGAGTGCCCGAACAGTTAGCAATCTTCGAAATAAGAGATGATTTCCTTCGTGAAAAATTGCGAAGTTTGGATATAAACAACATTACTCCAGTAGAAGCTCTTCATATTCTATCTGACTTAATTATTTATTCAAAAAAAGAATCAAAAAGTTGATTAATGGTTATCACATATGAATTTCTGGCAAAAATTATATAAAACTTTCATAACAAATGAACTTAACCTGAATGACCAACTTGCTGCAGTGAGGTCAATTCTGGCAAATGAGAGGACTTTTCTTTCTTATCAAAGAACTGCTCTGACATTGGCAGCCGTTGGCTTTTCTTTGATCAAATTCTTTGATGGATTATGGTCTGATATAACAGGGTGGACTTTTCTCTTATTTTCTGTTGTTACTATTATTCTTGGGATAGTAAGGTATCGAAGGATGAGAGATCTTATTTTTAATCTTGAAACCAGATTATATGACAGGATGCATATGAAAGAAGAGAACCCTGATTAAGAATTTAATGATTTTTCAAGATCATTTATTCTTTTGATATAATAATCTGACTTTTCAGGTTCAATTTCAATTAATCTCTTATAAATACTTATTGCTTGTGATAATGCACCCTGTCGTTCGTAAATCAAGGCAATAGTTTCGGAAGCAAATGTTTGATTTTCAAGCATCTTCTCGGATTCAGAATGATAATTAAAGTTATTTTCAGCGGGCTTAGGCCCTGCTAGTTCGTAGCTAAGAGGCGATAATCTTATATCTTTTTGGAGGGATAAATTTTTGAAAGACGGCTCAATTTCCAGAACCTGAACATAATTAATTTTTTCGGGGGCTTGCTTCTCGAACAACATATAATTCAGAAATCCTAAGCTAAGAAATTCTTTATATAGCTTTTCATTAATCATAAAATAATTACAAATATTTTGTCAAATATCTCTTTCAAAAACAAAAATACTTAGATTCTGTAACGATTTTTTTGCCGGGGAGTCAGGGAAAGTATCAAGAATTAACTGAGCTTTATCAATATATTCCCTTGCTCGCATTTCTGCATATTCGATACCATCGTTTGCCTTTACAAAATCAATTACTTTGCTTATCTCTTTTTTGGTAATTTTTTTATCTTTTATCAACTTTAAAATCTCTTTTGATTCATTATAATTAACCTTTGATAAAGAATGAATTAGGGGAAGTGTAATCTTCTTTTCCTTGAGATCATTGCCAACAGGCTTGCCAAGAATTGAGCTTTTAGAAGAAAAATCAAAGATATCATCTCTAATCTGGAAAGAAATTCCAACCATTTCACCAAAATTACGCATTTTTTGATGAATTTGCGTGTCATTTGTAGAAGCAATGGCACCAACCTCGCAGCAAGTTGAAATAAGCGATGCTGTTTTGTTTGAAATTATTTGGTAATAAGTATCTTCGTCAATATTATAATCCTTACTTTTATGGATTTGAAGTAGTTCACCTTCGCTCATCCTTTTGACAGTTCTTGATAAAGATTCGAGGAAACCAAATTCTTTGTTTTCGACTGCAATCAATAATCCCTTTGCAAGGAGATAATCACCAATCAGAACGGCAATTTTGTTATTCCAACGGGCATTTATTGAAGCGATTCCTCTTCTTTCCTTTGCTTCGTCAACAACATCATCGTGGATTAGAGTAGCAGTATGCAGTAGCTCAACCATTGCAGCACCAACATAAGATCTGTCGTTGACACCTCCACAGAGTTCCGATACCAGAAATACTATTGATGACCTGATTCTTTTACCTCTCCGTTTGTTAAGATATTGAATAATAATATCTAAAAGAGATACTTTCGATTTCATCAGTCTTCTAAAATACTTGTCAAATTCAAGTATATGTTTCTCAACCGGCTGAATTATCTCGTTAATTGTCATTTAAAGGAAAAAGTTACTATAAAAAAAGCAATTTAACATTTTTTTTACTTATAATTAGCCAAAGTTTGAATAAGACTTAATTATCATTAAGGAAAAAAATCTAAAATATTAAGAGGTGTAATATTTTTCATTTTTTATTTGATAATATAATCACTACGTGATAAAGAAAAGATTGGGTAATTTTCTTTTACTATAACTAAATCACTACGTGATAAAGAATAAATTGGAAATGTCTGTTATTAAAATTAAATCACTACGTGATAAAGAAAAGATTGGGTAATTTTCATTTACCATAATTAAATCACTACGTGATAAATGATAGATTAGGCAATTTTCTATTACCATAACTAAATCACTATGTGATAAAGAATAATTTGGAAATGTCTGTTATTAAAATTAAATCACTACATGTTTAAACTTTTACTAATCACGTAGTGATTATATAATGGTAACAAGGGAAATGAAACAAAACCAACAACTCAGTGATTGTTAGAAAGAAAATTGAAAATTAACCTTTCAGATATTTTCTTTCTCCAATTTTGGCTATAATAATACTGATTTCATACAATATAAATAAGGGGGCAGCAAATATTAATTGAGAGATTGGGTCTGGAGTGGGGGTTAAAACAGCGGCAAGAATTAATATTGCTATAATAGAATGCCTTCGATATCTTTTCATTGTTTTCACGGAAATGATTCCAAATCTTGATAGAATGAATGCTACCATTGGCATCTCGAACAATATCCCTGCTGCCAGAAGAATCATAACAATAAAACTATAATATTCATTGATATCAATAATATTAGCTATCTTGTCTGAGCCAAATAAAGCAGCAAAATTAAGCATCGAAGGGATCATTACGAAATACGAAAATGCCACACCCGAAAGAAAGCAAACTGATGTAAAAAAAGTAATGCGTTTAGCCCATCTTTTTTCTTTTGTGTACAAACCCGGCTCTATAAATGACCATAATTGATAGATTATAAATGGAAAAGAAATAATAATCCCCGAAACTAAAATGACTTTAAAGTAAAAGAAAGGCTGTCCAAAAGGCCTGAGATTTTGTAATTTTAATCCAACTGATACTGCGGGTTTTAGCAGCATATTATCCATTATTTGATTTATGAATATTCCGGCAATAATGCATCCTATTATCAAACCAACCAAAGACCAGATGATTTTCGTTCTGAACTCTTCGAGGTGGTCAAAGAAGCTCATTTCCTTTTGTTGCTCTTCTTTATTTTCCTGATTATCTATTTGCTCTTCGGTCATTTGAAATTATTTGGAAAAAAATGTTTAAATAATGATATTATTCTTTATATTTAGCTACGAAAAATTACAAATTTAGTTAAAATTTTCAGAATGAGTTGGATATTTGGTGCTTTCGGTTTTTTAGATATATACGTAAAAGATAGATTAAAAAAAATTATCCAGAGGCATTTATTGACCCAAAGCGACCAGACAGTTTTTTTTCAAGCAGATGCCAAAAATTTTTGCTTGCTCGCAGGTGGAAATAATAATACTTTGCAGTATGGTAAAATAGACCATTTTGAGCATAATCAATCAAAAAATTTTGACAATGAAATTCTTTCATCGGATGAAACTTACTGGGTTTCAGTAGGTTTGGGGATTTTATACGATTCAGGTTTCTACAGATTTATGCGGGATAAGGATTGGATTGATTTTTTGATAAACGAGAAAAATAAAACTGAAGATTTGAATGGACATTTCTGCTCGGTTGTTGTATCTAATGATGAAATCAAAATATTCACAGACCAGTTAGGTACAAGAGATATTTATTTTATCAAAAAGGAAAATTTCTTTGTATTTTCAACAAATCTGGATTTGCTGACAAAATATTTGGGAAAACCTGAAATTGATTTTAGGGAAATTGGTTCACTCTGGTTGCTCGAAAGCCAGATAAATACAGGCAGTTTCATAAAAAATATATTGAGGTTGACCAGTTCTGCAAAAATTTTTGCCAGATTAAATAATAAATTTGAGTTTGCATTTGATAAAAAAGCCTGGACACCTCAAAAATATGATAATGTTAGTGAAGAACAAATCTACGAAAAACTGAAAGAGCTAATATTAATGCCTATCAACGAAAATTCCAGAATATTACTTGCTCTTTCCGGTGGTATGGATTCGAGAATGCTTTTATCAATGTTAATGGAATTACTCGAAAGCAAGACAGTTTTGAGTGATTTAATTGACTCCTCATTCGAAGCTTTTACTTTTGGTTTGCCTGACGATTTAGATGTGGAAATACCCTCAATTCTAAGCAGGAAATTTGGTTTTAAACATAATATTTATTTTGATGATATAATTTTTGATGAAAATACTTTATCCCAATTGACAAAATTCATTCTGGACACCAGATTGACATTTCCGGCTTCAGAATTCCTTCTAAAGAGGAATTATAAATTCTTAGAAAATGAAAAGGCAATTATCATTGACGGATGTTGGGGAGAAATCACCCGAAGTTCATTATTTAAGAGAATTATTTATTTTGCTCCTAATGAAATTAAAAAAAGGAATCCCAAAATTTTTTATCAGTATATGCAATACCCACATGCTGATATTTTTAATGATGAAATCAACAGAATGATGTTTGAAGGAGCTTTGGAACATTTGGAAAACACCCTCAATTCAATGCCAGATATAAATTATTACTCTCTGGAAAATTGGATGGATTTATTTGCAGTTAGAACAAAGCAACCTAATCTTGTTGGAATAGAACAAACAAGAATTGATAATTTGGTCAGAAGTTATTCACCATTTGTTCAACCCGACTTTTTTAATTTAATTTTCGGAGCTGATCCGAAAATCAAAAGAAAAGGGAAGTTAATTAAAGAAATTTTTCAAAAGAATAAGAACAGGTTAGATAAATATCCATTGAATGCAGGTGGGGTAAAAATACCATTTTCTTATTCATCTTTTTCTATATCAATTAAAAAGAAATTATTCTCGAAATTTAAAAGAAATAGCTTTTCGTACAGAAATATATTATTCGAACAAAATAATAATTTTCTGTATGATTTAATAAATTCCTTCTCTTTTACTAATTTTGATTTTTATGATAAAAAAAAAATCAAAAAGATTCATTCAGATTTTAGTAAAGGAAATCCAAAAGCTATAAAAGAATTAGATTGGCTTTTAGCTTTTGAATTATTCAGGAAAGGACTAAGCGATGAATGAAACAGATTTTGAAAAAGATGAAGATAACTCTTTTTCCCGTGTCGGATGCACGGTTTCTCCCTGTTTCGAGTTTTCAGACCTTGAAATAGAAAGCCGTAACGTTCTTTTAAAGCAATTTCCCCATTTATCAGATATCATAATGCTTTTAACTGAAGATTAGTCTGTTTTATTTATTAAATAAAGATATGAGTTTTAAAATCATAAAAGTTGGAACAAGCAGAGAAAAAAATAAATTTATAAAATCACAGTGGAATTTCTATAAAAACGATAAAAACTGGGTTCCTCCCGTTTTAGCTGATAGAAGAAAATTACTAAATACTGATAAAAACCCTTTTTTTAAACATTCAGAGATTCAACTATTTTATGCTGAAAATGAATATAGTCAAATTATTGGGAGAATTGCCGCAATTACTAATGAAAATCATAATAAAACACATAATGATAACGCGGGATTTTTTGGATTTTTTGAGTGTATAAATGATCAAAATGTAGCAAATGAGCTTTTTTTTGTTGCCGAAAATTGGCTAAAGGAACGTGGCAAAGATAAAGTCATCGGACCGGAAAATCCTTCAATGAATGACGAAGTCGGTCTGTTGATAGATGCTTTTGATTCCCCGCCAGTAATTTTATCAACTTATAATCCCGAATACTATGCCAATTTGATTGAGAATGCTAACTATAAAAAAGTTAAAGATTTATTTGCTTTCAAACTGACTCAATCAAGCTATAAAACCGAAAAAGTTCAAAAATTGCAAGGAATTATCAGAGAGAGATACAAGTTGACAATCAGAGAATTAAACTTGAATGATAAGAATCAATTCAGAAAAGATATCGAGACATTCAAAGATATCTATAACAAAGCGTGGGTTCCAAATTGGGGTTTTGTCAAATGGACTGATGAGGAATTTGATTTCATAGCCGAAGATTTAAAAATGATTGCAGACCCTACATTAGTTATTATTGCCGAGTCCCACTCTAAACCTATTGGTTTTGGAATAGCAGTTCCAAATATAAATGAATATTTAATCAAGAATAAGAAAGGAAGCTTGATCGGGGCGTTGGTGCAATCTGTTTTGAATAAAAACAAGATAGAATCAATGCGAATTCTGGCACTTGGATTGATTCCTGAATTTCATAAAAGTGGAATTGACGGTGTTATTTATTATGAACTTGGAGAAAGAGGTGTCAAAGCTGGTTTTAAGTGGGCTGAAGCCTCTTGGGTTCTTGAAGATAATTTACCTATGATAAAAGGTTTGACATCTTCGATGAATGCTGAAAAATATAAGACTTACAGACTCTACGAAAAGGAAATCTAAATCATCTGGATATTATAAATTTAAATGATTTAGATGTAAGTTCATTATAAATTAATATCAAATAAATACCATTGGGTAAATTGTTTAAATTAATTTTCACAATTGAATTCGATAAGAAGTTTAAAGCCCCTGTTTGAAGGGTGGAGCCAGAAATATTGAAAATCTTATAACTTCCGAGTGGATTGGTTTGTTCATTCATATTAATCATTAAATGATTGGTTGTTGGATTCGGAAATAATGAAATATTTAAATTGTCGGCATGATAAATATCAGAAATTAAATCTTCCCTGATTCTTCTTTCTTTGTTTATCCATGAATCATTCTGCCATTCTTCCATAAGAATCATAGTGCTATCCTGATTGCTGTCATAGTAATATGTTATCCTTATAGTGTTTTTCCATTCATAATTAACAGAGCGAAACTTATTAATTCTATGAAGGCTTCCAAACTCAGTATAATCATAAGTTTCACGAAAAGTGTCGTACCATTTATCATTTTCGCCTTGTTGATTTATCCAATCAATCAGTCTGTTTTTGTTGTCATAATCGTATAAATTTTGTTCATAATAAAACCATTCATTTTTGTTTATGTCCCAACCGAAAAGAGATGATTTTATAAGTAGCTTATTATCGTCGTAGTATTTCAAGGTTCTTCCATAATTGACCCAAACAGAATCTAAAAAGCGAATATTTAAAATTTCAGTATTTAAATCAAGTGAATCGTATATATAAATTAATTTGGTATAGGGTTCCCATGAATTATTTGTCCATCTTGAGAAAATTTCTAAGAGAATATTTCCTGATTCAGAATATTCATAAGCAAACTGAACGTCATTTTCCCACCTGTCATTTTTAAATAAGAGAAAATTTCGTTCTTTAATCAGGTTATTGTCATAATAAAGTATTTCAAGTTTAGTAGAATTCAGCCACTTTTCATCGCTCCAGACTAATGTTGTTATAGCAGTTTGGAGTTTGTTATCATCATAATCATAAACTATTTTATATCTATTAAGCCAGTTGTTTTTTGTGACAGGAACTTGAATTATGTGTTCAATGATATTCCCGTCTTCGTTATAATATCTAATGTGTTTAGCCTGATGCTCCCATTGTTCAAATTCCCATATCTGATAAAACCAAACATCTTTTGAGGAATTTTGAAGTTTCTCAGTTGAAAAAAGAAAAAAATTGGACAGATGGAAAAAAAATAGCGATAGAATAAAAATAGTTTTCATATTGATTCCAAAAATTAAAAGATTATTTCTTGCCGGACCCCATTGAAAGTAAGGATCCATTTGTTATCTCTAAAATCTTCAGTTTGAAATTGAATGATTTCATCATCTTCATTATAAAAATATTTGCATCGAGTATGAATGAGCCATTCATCAAATTCAAGTTTGGAAGCTCTCCATTCAACCAATCTATCCTTATCATCATAAAAATATTCTTCTTTTGCATCATTAACCCACATATCATCCATAAAAAGGCGAATAATCCATTCTTTAATCAATCCATTGTCATAATAGTTTTTGATCTCCATTGATTTTTCATTCCATTCATCATCTTTCCATTCGAAATAGCTTTTTTCAATCTCATTTCCGTTATCATCGAATTTTGTTAATTCTTTTTCGGAGTAAATGAAATCGTTCAAGTGTGGCTTGATTGTAATTTTTTCAACTTCATTACCTGAAAAAAAATTATAAAAAGTTTGATATTTCAGTATCCAGATTTTATGCTCCCACGAAAAGACTTTGATTAAGGATATTAATCCCTTTTCATCAAGCTCGTATTGAGTCTTGAGTTGGTTTATCCAATTATTTCCATCCCAATTATAAATTATTGTTTCTTCAAGAAAACCATTATGGTTATAAAACTTTTCGGTTTTTGTGCTGTTTACCCATTTTTCATTTTCCCAGTAAAAACCAATTGACAATGCATCTTTGCCAAAATTATTATATTCATAAATGAATCTGAAATCATTGACAATGGTGTCGTTATGAATCTTTTGTATGATTTTTTCTTCTAATTTATTATAATCTATATATTTAGCAATAAGTTTCTCTTTCTCGATTGAACCATTTTCCAAAAATCTTTCATAAATCCAGATTTCAGTAGAATTCGGATTCTTTCTTGTCTGCTTGTAAATATCTGAAAATAACATAATTTAAAAAGAAAAATGAGCGATAATTTTTCTAAAAATAATCGTAAAAATAAGGAATTAATAAACAAATTACAAAAGCATATTCAAGATTATATTTTTTTTCAAATTATTTTGATATTTTTATCTTTTAAAAAATGGAAATTCTTAAAAAACTGTTAATTTTCTAAAAAACTTCTTATGACAGAAATTGATAAACCAAGATCTAATTGCGGTATAGTTGGAGTGTTTAACCACCCTAAGGCAGCAATTTTAACATATTATGCACTTCACTCTCTTCAACACAGAGGTCAGGAAGCAACAGGAATAACATCTTTTTATTACGACGAGAAGAAAAAAAAGAAGCGTTATGCTTATAATAAGGGCGAAGGATTGGTTCTGGAGGTATTTTCAAATCCCGATATACTTACCAATGTTTTGAAAGGAGATTCAGCAATAGGACACAACCGCTATTCAACAACCGGATCTTCCACAAGAGCAAACATTCAGCCCTTTACAATCACATATCATGGTGGTATTCTTTCTTTGTCACATAATGGTAATCTTACTAACACAATGACTCTAAGGAATTATCTAGATTCCGAAGGTGCCATTTTTCAGACAACAACAGACACTGAAATTTTGCTGCATTTAATAGCTCGAAGCAAACATACCAATCAAATAGAACAAATAATTGAAGCACTCAGAAAAGCAAAAGGTGCTTATTCCTTGGTTATTTTGACGGAGGATTCTCTGATTGCAGCAAGAGATCCGCATGGTTTCAGACCATTGAGCATTGGCAGGTTAAAATATGATGATACTTATGCTTTTATTGTTGCATCCGAGACATGTGCTTTTGATATCATTGGAGCTGAATACATCCGCTCGGTCAATCATAATGAAGTTGTGGTCATTAACAAAAATACTATAGAGACCGGTCAAATGGAAGCATATAAAATTATTGAGGAAACACCTGAATCAAGACATTGCATATTTGAATACATTTATTTTTCAAGACCAGACAGCAAAATTTTTAATCATAATGTTGACAAAGTCAGACGAAAACTTGGCAAAGCTCTTGCTGAAGAAAGTCCCGTTCCATCAAACGAATACGAAAGATTGACAGCATTTGCAGTTCCTGATAGTGGAAATACAGCGGCTCTTGGCTTTTCTAAGGTGAATACTGATAAAGGCTATCCTACTGATTATGACATTGGATTAATAAGAAGCCATTATGTCGGAAGAACTTTTATTTCCCCGGGGCAGGATAATCGTGAATTTAAAGTAAAAGTTAAATTCAATACTGTCAAAGGTGTTCTTGAGGGAAAAAGAATCGTAGTCATTGACGATTCAATTGTCAGGGGAACTACATCAAAATCTTTAATTAGTTTAATCAAGGAAGCCAAACCAAAAGAAATTAATATGAGAATAACCTCACCACCGATTAAATATCCCTGTCATTATGGAATGGATTTCCCCAGCAAGGAAGAATTGATAGCTAATCATCATAATTCCGAAGAGGAGATAGGTCAAGCTATTGGGGTTGATAATTTAAAATATTTATCAATAGAAAAGTTAATCGAATCAGTCCCGAAAGATAAAGGTGTTGGATACTGCACAGCATGTTTTACGGGTAATTATCCCGTTGAAATCGAGAAAAACCACACCAAGCTCTCAACAGAGGAATAAATTCTTATTCAATTATTATTTTTTCTGTTAGTATTAAATCATTGTCAACAATCTGGCAGATATAAAATCCTTTTGCTAAATTAGGTATTTGGACAAAGGATTCAAAACCATTACCATTGGAATTAAAAAAGTTTTTTGAGTAAACCTCCCTGCCCATTATATCAAGAATTCTGAATTTAACAAATTCAGAGGAAAATTTATCATTTCTTAAATACTTGATAAATAAAAAATTATCTGGGGTCAGATAAATTTTTATATAACCGTCTTTCGAAATCATTCTTCTTGGATCAATATCGCTCGGATGGTCAAGAACGAATAAACCTGCTTCAGAGGCAAGATATAGTTTTTCTTCGCCAGGATCACCAAAATACCTGAAAGACCACATATTTGATATTGGTCCATAGCCCCAAAAAGGTATTTCCCAATGTTCCCCGCTGTTAGTTGTGACTGCGAGGGTGTTAAGATAGCCAACAGCTGCACCAATCTGATCATTTCCAAAGTTAATAGAATAAATTGTTCGACTATGATTTGGGTGAATCCTAAACCAGTTTTTTCCAGCATCGATCGTTTTGATAATTATTCCACTTACTCCCGCTGCAAAACCTGTATCTTTACTTGGGAAATGAATAGAATATAGTCCCGCATCTGTGTTTGTATTCAAGGGCTGCCAAGATAGACCCGTGTCAGTTGTTTTTAAAACCAATCCATTTTGTCCGCAGATATAACCTGTCGTTTCATCAACGAAGAAAACTGAATTCAAAGAATCAGTAGTAAGTAGATTTATAGTTTCCCAATCATTACCTCCATTTGTAGTTTTAATCAGAGTTCCTTCATAACCAGCAGCGAATCCAACATCTTGATTTACAAAATGAACTGAAAATAAATGCTTATTAGTTTTAGTATCCAATTTGCTCCAATCATTTCCTGCGTTAGTTGTTTTGATAATGGTTCCATTGTCGCAAGCTGCAACTCCAATTGAATTGTTGATAAATTTTAATTGATTTATATTCTCATTAATACCGGTATTTATTTCTTTCCAAGATACTCCTGCATTTTCGGTGTAGATTAAATAACCACCGCCACCGGCAGAATAGCCTTTTCTTCCATCTAAGAAAAAAACAGATTTAAATAAATGGTCATCTTCATATAATAATTTTGACCAATATAATCCTCCGTCAGTTGTTTTAATAATATTTCCATAACCACCTACAACATATCCTGTATCTTTATTAGGGAAGTGAACACCAAAAAAGGGAGCATTTGACTTCTCATCATAAAGTGCCCATTTGATGTGAGGGTCATAGCTTATCCATGTCTTTCCTCCATCCTGTGATCTTCTTAGAATACCAGCTCCTGGGACTCTTATGGAATCTTTTGCAAAAAAATGTTCGGTATAACCCCCTATAAAAACCTCATCTTCATTGCCAAATCTTCTTGTATCACAAGCCCAGATGCTCGTGTCGGGGAAAGCGACTAAATCCCAGTTGTAACCACCATCTGTTGTTTTGTGTAAACCACCGTTTGGATAATTTTCATAAATCAAATAGGTTATAACAATATAACCTACTCTCGGATCCCTTTCGCTAAATACAACCCTGGTTACCTCACAATCCCCTTGATAAGCAGGATTGTTTGTTTTAATTAGCTGATCAGTATATTTCCAGGTGTAACCAGCATCTGTTGAAATGAACACTTCTCCCCTCATGCTTCCTGCAACAATTATATTCGTACTGTCCGACCTGATATTCATTGCTCCTATTGTGGCAGGCATAATGGTATCAATAATAGTACCGTCAGGTCTTCGGATACGATAAGTATTTGTAATAGTTGAAATGGAATCCCAGTTCAAACCACCGTCTATACTTCTGTACAAAACCCCATATCTGACATCACCAGCATAAACAGTATCTTTTGAGCCAGGCTTAAAATGCATTGATTTCCCATTAAGTTCAACAGGCGAAGTTTTTGTAAGGACTATTTCCCAAGTATTTCCTTGGTCAGTAGTCATTCTGATCGTTCCGAAACTTAGACCTCCGACCAAAATTCGGTTAGTATCTTCAGGATGAGGTATGACATTATTAAACCTAGTAGTACCAAATCTATAACCGACCTCAAATGTATCCCATGTTATTCCCGCATTATAAGAACGATAGAATAACCTGCCTTCGCCACCTGCATAGATTGTGTTATAGTTTTTTGGATTTACTGCAACATCAAAAGTAGGTTTGTCAATCAGCATTCTCCATTTTCCAACCTGAGCTAAAAACGATGAATGGTTTATAAAGGAAATAACAAAAATAATTACAAGGAGTGTATATTTTTTCATTTTGATACTCAATAATTAATTATAATCAGATTAATAACCAAAATTTTAATAAAATGTTACATTTTAGCATCTGATTTCAAATATTCAATTAAAAAAACTTTTCAGTCAAATTAACAATAATTTGAGGGAAAATACCAAAAATTAAAATTCCTATTGCTGAGATAGCTAAAGTAATTTTAGCTAATCCGGTATCAGATTCTGGTTCTTTTGATAATGGTTCTTTGAAATACATTTGCAAAATTAAACCAATATAAAAATACATTGAAATAATTGATGCAATAACAGCTATTACAGTCAGCCAAAGTAAGTCGGCTTTCACTGCAGCCACGAAAAGATAATATTTTCCAAAAAAGCCGGCAAAAGGAGGAATTCCTGCCAGAGATAACATGAACATAGCCATTACTGCCGCTAAGAAAGGATGGGAATTTCTTAGTCCTGAGTATTCTTCGAAAGTAATATAATTATCTGTCTGTCGCTCTAAAACGGATACCACAATAAAAGCACCTATTTGCATGAAAACATAGGCAGTAGAGTAGAACATTATTCCGCTCCATCCATCCTGATTATTCGAAGCTATACCCATAAGTAAGTATCCAGCATGGGCAACTGAAGAGTAAGCAAGCATCCTTTTAACATTCTTTTGAACAAGTGCTGTAATATTTCCAATAATCATTGTTATAGCAGACAGAATAGCTAAAATGAGCTTGAAATTAGTATTCAGAATTGAAGATACTTCGTTGAAGCTGTGATGGGGTAAAAATCCCTTAGCAATAATAATAAATCCTACCAATGCTGCTGCTTTTCCTGCTGTGCTCAAAAATGCCGAAACGACAGTAGGTGAACCATCATAAACATCGGGAGCCCACTGATGGAATGGAAAAATCGCAACTTTGAAGCATAAACCTATTATAAGCAAAGCAAGACCAATTTTCAGATAAAGTGCTATTGCCTGTCCTGTTTGAATTTTTGATGATATAACTGAAATGTCAATACTGCCGGTTGCTCCATAAATCATAGCTATACCATAAATCAGGAAACCTGTTGAAAAAGCTCCTAAAAGAAAATATTTTAATGAGGCTTCTACTGATTTTTGATTCGTTCTGAAAAAACCAGCAAGAATATAAAATGGGATTGACATGGTTTCAATACCAATGAAAAGAATCAATAAATTATTGGAATGAGCAATCAGAATCATTCCCGAAATGGAAGCCAATATCAGCGAGTAATATTCTTTATATTCTCCATACTCTCTGTTGAGGTAATTTCTGGAGGCTAAAATAACTAATATTCCGGCTGTACAAAATAAAATGTCAAAATAAGCTGAAAATCCTCCAAATAAGAGCATGTTTTTGCTTATTGTTGTGCTCGAATCCAATTTTAGTATTTCATCAGCTGGAAGCATTAATGTATAAATAGCTAAAATTCCCGTGATAAGTAAACCTGATAAAGTAAGTACAAAAACGGTAGTTTTATTTTTAGTTAGTCCGTCAATCACAGGAATGATTACCGAGAAAAAAAGTATCGAAATTAAAGGTGAAGCAAAGATATATTCCATTATCAAGTTCCGAAAATTATTAATGTTAACTTAATATTTCTTATTAATATTATCCAATTTTAAAACATAAGGCTTTCCACCGAATTTTTTTTCGTGAAGTTTATTGACCAATGATTTGGTTGATTTCTCCGAGACACTCAGAAAAGTGTGAGGATAAACACCAATCCAGACAATGAAAATAACAACAGGAATCAGTGTTGTCCATTCTCTTTTGTTTATGTCTTTCAGATTCAAATTATGTGGATTATTTATGGTTCCAAACATAACCTTTTGAAACATTGTAAGGAGATAAACTGCTGCGAATATGACTCCGGTCGCTGCAAAAATTGTGTAAGCCCAGGAATTCAGGAACGGAGATTTAAATGCCCCCAGCAATGTAAGATATTCTCCAACAAACCCATTTAAACCGGGCAAACCAACAGATGCCAGCATTGCTATTGCAAAAAATACAGTAAAGGCAGGCATAACTTTTGCAATCCCTCCAAATTCCTCAATTTCTCTTGTATGTCTCCTCTCATAAAGCATACCTACGCAAAGAAATAGCATACCTGTTGATAATCCATGATTGACCATTTGAATAATAGCACCCTGTATTCCCTCGGAAGTCATCGAAAAAATTCCTAAAACAACAAAACCAAGATGACTGACAGAACTATAAGCCACAAGTCGTTTAACATCATTTTGCACCATAGACATCCACGCACCATAGATTATACCAATGACTGATAGGAAAGCAATAAGTGGGGCATATTCAAATGATGCCAAAGGGAAAAGCTCTAAGTTAAATCTTATCAATCCATAAGTTCCCATTTTTAGTAAAACTCCGGCTAAAATTACAGAACCGGGAGTTGGTGCTTCAGTGTGAGCATCGGGCAACCATGTGTGGAATGGAAATAAGGGAACCTTGATGCAAAATGATAATGCAAAAGCTAAAAACATCCATTTCTGGATATCAATAGGTATTTGATTGAAATTTATCGCATCTTTAATGGCAATGAAATTAGTTGTAAAGCCGGAATTGGTTTTCAATATTTCGGTTCCAACATAGTAACCAAGCCACACAACAGCGACAAGCATAAATAAAGAACCTACAACTGTGAAAAGGAAAAATTTAACAGTAGCATATAGTTTATCCTTCCCTCCCCATATTCCTATTATGAAATACATTGGGATTAAGATTAATTCCCAAAATATGTAAAATAAAAACAGATCAAGAGAAACAAAAACACCTGTCATAGCAAATTGCAGTAATAATATCATAACATAGTATTCTTTGTCTCTTTTCTCAATCGCCGAAAACGATGATAAGATCGTAATTGGAGAGATGAAAGTTGTCAACATAACCAGCAACATTGACATTCCGTCAAGTCCAATTCTGAATCCTGCATCAAACTGAGGTATCCAGACAGCTTCGAAATACAGCTGAAATCCGGGATTTTCTTTATCGAAGCTAAGGAACAATAAAACGGAAACAATAAATGTTGCTAAAGAAAATGCTAATGCTGTTGACTTCAGAGCAAGTTTGTTTTTTTTATCAAAGAAAAGAAGTAATACCGACCCAAGTAATGGTAAAAACAGAACAAAGAAAAAATAAACCATAACCATCTAATTACAATTTTACAATTCTAATTTAACTTGAAAATATAATTACAGCGATAATGACAATAATTCCAGCCATCATCAAAAGAGCATAATTTTGAGCTATACCTGTCTGGATTTTTCTGATATAATTTCCAACATCTTGTGTTAAAGCACCAAGACCGTTAACAATACCATCAATAATTCTTACATCAAAAACTTGCCAGAAGAAACTTTTTGCAGCAAGCATCAGAGGATCGACAATAGCTGCAAAATATAATTCATCTAATTTATATTTATTCAGTAATAAATTGAAAGCGTGTTTGTTGTTCGTAGCTAATTTTCGAGGCACAGTCCATTGTTCATCCTTTTTATAAAAATTAATAGCCAACCTTATTGCAAGGAGTGCAACGGCAACCGAAATCAGCATCAAAATATATTCTTCGATATGTATTTTATGGCCAATTTCAATATGTGCAGAGGATTTATGAATTATGGATTGTGCATTCTTGAAAACAGGGTCAAGCCAGTTTTCGAGCATATTAGGATGTGGACTGAACCAGAAACCAAGAGCATAGGGTATTCCCAAAAAACCACCCAGAGCAGATAAAACTGCAAGGATTTGTAAAGGAATTGTCATTGATTTAGGTGCTTCGTGTGGGTGAATATGATGATGATCAAATCTTTCCTTGCCATGAAACACAAGAGTAAGTAGCCTAAACATATAAAATGCAGTGAAAAATGCTGCAGTAACTCCAACTAACCATAATGACCAATGTCCTTTACTAAAAGCATACCAGAGAATTTCATCCTTTGAAAAGAATCCGCTGAAAAAAGGAATTCCTGATATTGCCAGAGTGGCAATTAAAAAAGTTTTATAAGTGGTAGGCATATATGCTTTGAGATTACCCATTCTTTTAATATTTTGCTCTTCGTGAAGTCCGTGGATGACAGCCCCTGCTCCTAAAAATAATAAACCTTTGAAGAAAGCATGAGTCATAACATGAAAAACTCCTGCAGAAAAGGCACCAACACCAAGAGCAATAAACATAAAGCCTAACTGACTGACAGTAGAATATGCCAGAACCTTTTTAATGTCATTTTGTACTAATCCTATTGTTGCGGCAAAAAACGCAGTCAGAAGACCAACAATTGCCACAACAGACATACTTGCAGGCGATAGAGCAAAAAGGACAGAAGTTCTTGCTACCAAAAAGACTCCGGCAGTAACCATTGTTGCGGCATGGATTAGAGCTGAAACAGGCGTTGGACCTGCCATAGCGTCTGGAAGCCAAACAGCAAGAGGGATTTGTGCTGACTTTCCTGTACATCCTAAGAAAAGCAGCAAAGTTATTGCTGTCATTATTCCAGTATCGAAATAAGTTGAATAAGACCCTGCTGCTAATTCAGTTACAGTTTTGTATTCTAAGCTATTAAATGTTACATAGATTATGAACATAGCAATTATGAAACCGAAATCTCCGATGCGATTAACTATGAATGCCTTGTTCCCAGCATCTCCGGTCCATATTATTCTTGTGCCTTCAAACTTACGGTCGTACCAGAAACCAATTAAAAGGTAAGAACATAAGCCAACACCTTCCCAACCTAAGAATGTGAGGAGGAAATTACTGGATAGAACAAGATTCAGCATCATGAATATAAATAGATTCAGATAGGCAAAAAAGCGAGCAAAGCTTCTATCGTTGTGCATGTATCCAATCGAATATACATGTATAAGAAATCCAACTCCAGTAACAATCAATGAAAATAGTACCGAAAGTTGGTCAACCTGATAGGAAATATTTACGTTAAAGTTTCCCGCCTCTATCCAAGTGTAAAGTGGTATTATAACTGGATCTTCAATTCGCTGGTTAAGGAGAGAATAAAAAAGAATGCAGGATAGTATAAAAGAAATTCCTACTGCTGCACTGGCAATTGTTCCTATCAGAGTTTCATTCTTCAGTCTTTTCCCGAATAATCCTGTAACAAGAAAGCCTATAAATGGTATTAAAGGTATAAAAATTACCAAATCGTACATAATAAAAAACTCTATCTTAAATTCTGATAAAAATCTAAACTTTAAAATTACAAAAGACTTTTTCACAAAACAACGAAAAAAGTCAAAAGATTTAAAATGATAAAAAAAATATCAACTTTTTAAAATATTTTTAGTTTTTTTTAGTTAAAAATGTTTGTAAATAAAATCCTAAAGAAAATTATTGCTAAATAACAGTATAATTTTGAAAAATGGATAAGATAATTTTAAACAATACTGAAACATTTGATGAACCCGAAGTCGGGGTGATTGACGGTATTGATACAGCCGCTAAAGTCATTTTATTTAATGACGATGTTCATTCTTTTGATGAGGTTATTGAACAGTTAATTAAAGCTATTAATTGCAGTTATGATCGTGCTGAATCGCTTGCATTTGAAGTACACAACAAAGGAAAAGCCTGTGTTTATGATGGCGATTTGAATGAATGTCTGCGGGTTAGTGCTATTCTTGAGGAGATTGCTCTTCATACTCAGATTGAGTATTAAGTTCATTTGAATTATAATCGAACGAGATATTTATTCTCTCGCCACAGATACAAATTACCTGGATTCCTTTTATGTTTTCATCTTCATCTTTTTTTATCAAAACAGTTGCCCGATGCTTATTATTGCCAGTAGATTTGGAGGGATCATCATGAATTTGTATCTTTTCGAAAGAAGGTTTTAAATATTCTGAAGGAACTATTGATGAGTTAGAATTAGCTTTCGGTAATTTTGTTTCGTATTTTAGTTCGAGAAAATCTTTAAAATTCTTTTGCCTGAATTCTTCTTCAGTGGTTATGACCCTATCCTTGTTGTAAAATAAATCATTAAAATTTACTGTATCCTGTTGATTTCTGGTATCATCAAAAATAGATTTCAATCTTTCTAAGATTTTTTCATTGTTGTTTTTCTCAAGTTCTTCTTCAAGATTTTCGTTATCAATAATATAGCTAAGATTATCAAATTTTGAGAATTTACGATTATTTTCGTGATTATTATCATCATCGTAACTAATATTATGGAGATTTATATTATCTAAACCTTCGTAAAAGACATATTCATCTGGATTTCTTGCTTTTTTTCTCATTTCAAATGATTAATTATAGCTTAAAACATATTTCACAATGAATTATCGTCAATCAGGTATATTTCCTTGAAATCTCTGACAGAAATTTATGTAATTTCGATGTTTTTATGCCTTTTTTTCTTATATTTGAGTGTTTTTTTAAATTAATGAAGCAATAAAATGGAACAAAGAATTACTCTTTATTTTATAATCATTATCTTGTTATTGGGCTTAAGCACTAACTTGATTGCTCAACCCTGGATAAATCAAGATTTACTAAGCAATCCAGCAAAATTTGAAGTCATTCAAAGGGATTTTAATAATTATTGGTCTGATAAAACTCCTACTAAGGGTAAAGGCTGGAAACAATTCAAAAGGCTTGAATATTTTCTCGAGCAAAGATTGTTCCCGGACGGTAATATTCCGGATCTTGTCCAGATTATCGAACATTATGAAAGACTTAGAGAAAATCACAAAACTGACCAGTTGTTGCAAACAAAAGCTGATTGGAAATCATTAGGACCAAACAAAATGCCACAGAAACATAGTCAGATTGGTCCTTCCGGACTTGGCAGAATGAATTGTGTTGCCTTCGATCCACTTAATCCAAATATATTATGGGCTGGAGCTGCTTTTGGTGGTGTTTGGAAATCCAATAACGGAGGAGTTACATGGCAAACCTTTCCTTTCACCGAATTTCTCTCGATTGGAATATCTGATATTGCAGTGGCTCCTTCCAATCCCAGTATTGTCTATGCAGCAACCGGTGATGCTAATGCAGCAGGTGTTATGGGACAAAATTTTGGGTTCAGTATAGGCGTTATAAAAACAACTGACGGTGGCAATACATGGTTTCGAACCGGTCTTATAGCTAATCTGAACAACTTTGTTCTTATTAACAGGGTTCTTGTTAATCCAACGAATCCTAATGCAGTTGTTATTGCTTCAAATGCGGGTGTATATGCCTCTACTAATGGAGGTCAGAATTGGTTAATGTTGACTAATGAATATTGCAGGGATTTAGAATTCAAACCAAATGACTTTTCAACATTTTATGGTGCATTTATTAAACCACCAAATACTTATACTATTAAGAAATATAGTACTTCAACAAATACATGGGATAAAGTTCTTGAATTTTCGGATGTATCAAGAATTGCACTTACTGTTTCAAAAGCTAATCCAAATTATGTTTATGCCGTGGCAGCAGCTATGGATGGTGGGTTTCATTCTTTCTGGTTATCAACCAATAGTGGAAATAACTGGTCTAATCCATCAAACAGGAATAATTCACCAAATATATTAAGCTTCGAAGATGATGGTAAATCTCCCGGTGGGCAAGGTTTCTATGACTTGTGTATAGCTGTTTCCAATAAAAATATGAATGAAATATATGTTGGAGGTATCAATATCTGGAAATCTACCGATGGCGGAGTCCAATGGAAGCTTATTACAAGCTGGAAAGATAACAGAATCAATCCTTGGGTTCATGCTGATCATCATTTTCTCGGATTTGACTATAATAACGTACTTTATTCGTGCAATGACGGTGGTATTCAGTATTCCACAAATGAAGGTATTCATTGGACTGATATCAGTAATGGGTTAGATGTTACTCAATTTTATAAAATTAACAGCTCTGCAACAAATCCTAATATTTTGATTGGAGGCACTCAGGATAATGGGACTCATATTTATAGCGATGCTGTTTGGAAAAATGTTCAGGGTGGCGATGGAATGAGTTGCCTGATTGACTATTCAGATCCAAAATATATGTATGCTTCTCTTTACTATGGCGAGTTTACAAAATCAACCAACGGAGGTTTATCCTTCACCACAATGCTCGATTCAAATATAAGCAAAGAAAAAGGAGCATGGGTTTCTCCTTTGGTCTTCCATCCCACAGATTCAAAAATTTTATTTGCAGGCTTGCAAAACATCTGGAAATCTACTGATAGAGGGCAAACGTGGAATAAAATATCAAACTTTGTTGGTGGAAATTTCAGGACATTGGCAGTTGCACCATCGAACCCGAATGTAATATATGCCGGCGCTTTCAATCAAATGTTTCGAACAACCAACGGTGGAACCTCGTGGACTGAAGTATTTCGTGCACCTGTTGCCATTACAGGAATTGCTGTTGATCCTCTCTCTCCGATGCGTTTCTGGTTATCTTTCTCAGGATATAATCAGGACTATAAAGTATATGAAATTGAAGGGACCCAGCAAACAAACATTGGAGACTCTCTTCCTAATGTGCCTGTTAATTGTATTATATATCAGAAAAATTCTCCGGGAAGAATGTATATCGGTACAGATATCGGGGTTTTTGTGAGGGATAATTTAAAACCATACTGGGTTCCTTTCAATGATGGGCTTCCTAATGTTGTAGTAAATGATTTGGAAATTCCACAGGGCAGTGGTTTATTAAGGGCTGGAACTTATGGTAGAGGATTATGGCAGACCAAAATTATTGACTGCAACATTCCTGCTCCTGAAATTACCGTTAAGGGTAGCAAATCCATTTGCGAGGGTGATTCAGTAATGCTTGAATGCTCGGGAAGTTATAGTGCATATCGCTGGTCAAATGGAGAAACAACAAAAAGTATCTGGGTGAAATCGCCGGGAACTTACTATGTTTTTGTTACTGACAAAAACGAGTGTTCTGCAAGATCAAATGATATCACAATTGAAATGTTTCAGGCACCTGCAATAATTTTAAAGGCAACCCCATCGGAAAATGCTTGCGAAGGAGAAAACGTTGAAATTTCAGGCATTCAGATTATTTACACAACAATTAAATGGTCAACGGGGGAAACTTCAAGACGAATTACCGTTACCAAACCCGGCAGATACAGTGTGACAGCCACCACAAGCCAGAATTGTCAGAAAACTGCATTTATTGACATAAAAATGAAACCTGCTCCAGAAAAACCGACGATCATTCAATCCGATAATGTTCTTGTTTCGAGTGATGCAGTTGCATATCAATGGTATCTCGATGGAAATATTATTCCTCTGGCAAGAAGCAAAACATATACACCAAAAAAAGAGGGATATTATCAGGTGGAAATAACAAATGAGGAAGGTTGCAAGAATATTTCTGACAAATATTTTTATAAAATGACTACTGTGAGCGAGAAATTTGATAAAGATTCATATTTGTTTTATCCTAACCCAACAGATAAATTAATATTTATAAACAAAGACATTTTGTCCGGAAATGATTTTGATCTAAAAATATTTAACCTTACTGGTCAAATACTATTTGAATCTAATTATTCAGCCTTAAACGAAATTGATTTTAAAATTAATGTTGATTATTTGAACCCCGGAGTCTATATTGTTCAGCTTGTAATTTCCGATAAAATCTATGTTGACAAGCTAATTATAAACAAGTAGTCCCCAACATTTATTGATTTAAAGTGTAACTATTTATATGAAAAATGTGTTATACATTTTTGATAAATAGTAATGTTAAAAATTCGTTTATAGAAATTTGAAAAGCCAAAATTATGAAAAAGATTTATTCAAGAATTTTACTTATTATTGTAATTTCAATATTAGCTTTCTCTATATTTGAAATTCAAGCACAGCCGAGCCTTCAGACTGTTCAGCTAAGTCAAAATGACAATTTTGAACAGATGAGACAGAAAATTGAGGAAATCTGGAAAGATATTCCTGACTCATTGAGAAAAGGTGGTTGGAAGCAATTCAAACGCTGGGAACATTTCTGGGAAACAAGACTGAATCCCGATGGGACTATTCCAAATGTAGCAAGATACTTGAACTCATATTTTGATTTTATTAATAATAGCAAAAAAAACTCACTACTTTCAAATGCACAGTGGAATGCTTTGGGACCTTTTACTAACCCTCCACCTCCGTCGGGTGGCGATGATAAGGGAGTCGGAAGGGTCAATGTAATGAGGTTTCATCCTACAAAACCAAAGACTATCTGGGCAGGTGCTGCCTCAGGCGGATTATGGCTTTCGAATGATTTTGGTAAAACATGGACCGACTTTTCCTTTACTCAGTTCCTTTCACTTGGTATTTCTGATATTCAGTTCTGTCAGGATAACCCCAGATTTGTCTATGTTGCAACCGGCGATGCAAACGGAATTGGAGGTGGTGGAGGAAATGCCTACTCTATTGGAGTTTTAAAAACTACAGATGAAGGAGTAAGCTGGACCGTTACTAATCTTGCTTTTGCTTTGAATAGTCAGCAAGTTGTTGCAAGGTTGTTCGTTCATCCAAACAATCCAAATGTGGTTATTGCTGCTACAAGTTCAGGTATTTATAAAACAACTGATGGTGGAGCAAACTGGACAAATAAGAACAATCAGGGTTATTTTAAAGATCTTGTGGCTAAACCCGGCAATCCTAATATCTTATATGCAGCAACTTACGGTAGCAATCCGAGCATTTTCAAATCAACCGACCTTGGTGAAACATGGGTCTCTGTCCATCAGGTAAATGGTGCTAATCGTATTGCTCTGGCAGTAACACCAGCTAACAATCAGAATGTTTATGCATTATGCTCAACAACACCATTTCATTCTTTCAGAGTTTCCAATGATGAAGGAGTCACCTGGAAGGTAGCCAGTTCAAACTCGGGAAACACACCTAATATTTTAGGAAGAGATGATGGTACTGGAAGTGACAAAAATGTCGGACAGGGTTGGTATGACTTATGTGTTGCAGTAGCCCCTTGGGATGAAAAAGAAATTTATGTCGGAGGAATTAACATCTGGAAGTCAAATGATGGTGGTGTCAATTGGGAGCATGTAACACATTGGTATGGCGGCTACAACAAACCTTTAGTTCATGCTGATATTCATTATCTGATTTTTGATGAAATTTCAGGTGATTTATTCTCAACAAATGACGGAGGAATTGACAGAACTTCTGACGGAGGTAAAAAATGGTATTCAGTGGATGAAGGTATGAATATCACTCAGTTTTATAGACTGGGAGTGTCTTATACCAATCCGAATATGATTATAGCTGGCTCTCAGGACAATGGAACAAGTATGCTGATAAACGGTGCCTGGAAAAAAATGTATGGTGGAGATGGGATGGAATGTGCCATTGATCCTACTAATGCAAATAATATTTATCTGTCTATCTATAATGGAAATTTATACAGAACTTCAAATGGTTCAACATTTTCTACCATGTTAAGCAGAGGCACAACCGGTGAAAGTGGAGCATGGGTAACACCTTTCCTCATAAGTCCACATAATCCAAATAAATTAATAGCTGGTTATCAAAATGTCTGGGTTTCCTGGAATAATGGCAGGCAATGGAAAAAAATATCAAATTTCTCGGGTTCAACATTAAGATCCCTTGCTTTTGCTCCGAGCGATAGTAATACAATATATGCAGCAACTCTCAATACAATTTATGTTACTTATGATGGTGGTGCAACATGGAAAAATATTTCCAATTCTCAAACAAGTATGATCACTTATATTGCCGTTGACCAGAAGAACAATAAAAGGGCTTGGATAACAAATGGTGGTTATTCTGCTGGTAGTAAGGTTTATGAATTCAACGAAGGAATAGGTTGGAAAAATGTTTCGGGGAACCTCCCCAATGTACCGGTAAATACAATTGTCTATCAAAATGATTCTCCCGATAGGTTATATATCGGTACAGATATAGGGGTTTTCTTTACTGATTATAACTCTGGTTTCTGGGAGCCTTATGGTCAAGGAAAACCGTATTTGATCATATCTGAACTGGAAATTCATTATCCAACCAAAAAAATCAGGGCTGCCACTTATGGGCAGGGCATCTGGGAAGCTCCATTAATGGAATGCAATGTTCCTCAACCCAGAATTAAAGTGATTGGCGATACAAGAATTTGCAGGGGTGATTCAGTAATTATCGAAGCAGAAGATGATTTCGCAAGTTATAATTGGTCAAATGGAGAAACTACCAAGAGAATAGTTGTCAAGGAAAGTGGAACATATTCACTTTCTATTGATGATGGAAGTGGATGCAAAGCCCGATCGAAATCTGTTGAGATTACCGTTCTACCTCTTCCTGAGCTAACAATCAGAACTATTGGAAAGTATCCAATATGTGATGGAGATTCTATTAATCTTGAATTATCCGGTTCTCTTGGTTTTTCATCTTATGAATGGTCAACGGGAGAAAAAACCAGAAAAATTCAGGTTAAGACATTAGGAGAATATACACTTACTGCCAGAACAAGCGAAGGTTGTAAAACTTCGGTAACATTCAATGTTGTTACTGCTCCTATTCCTCAAAAACCAACAATCACAAGGTTATCTCCTGTGATATTACAATCATCAGAGGCAAAGGCATATCAATGGTATTTAAATGGAGAACCAATCAAAGATTCAACAAGCAGAACTATTACGATTACTAAATTAGGCGATTATTCCGTCGAAATTTTTGACGAAAACAACTGTTCAAATATCTCTGAGCCATATAATATTATATCAAACGTAAATGATTATGCTAATAATCAAAATATATTAATCACACCCAATCCTAGCAACGGGAAATTCAATATTCTCATATCTAATGTGTCGAACGATGATGTTTTGGTGGAAGTAACAAATATACTGGGTATTAAAATATTCATTTCTAATTATACCATAAATAACCATAACTTGTTAAATCTTGATATTAGCGATGTTCCAGATGGTGTTTATTTCTTGAAAATAAGATCTAGGAATTTGAATTACACCGAAAAGATCATAAAAAAATAAAATTTTATATTTGGTAGCCACTGTCAGTGAAGTAGGAATTTATAGGGGGGAAAAGGGGTATTATAAATATTAATATAAATATCATGCTTAGAACGTTGAAAATATAAGGAGTAGACAAGTGTAAAATAAGCCTTTTCAGTTAAATTTATCTGATATAAATTATATTTTATTTTAAAGAAATTTATAATCAATTTTTTCATAATATTTATAAAATTATTTAAAATTAATTTATTTTTCTAATTTTTGCATTATTATTAAATACTTAAAACCTCTTAAATAAAAATTATATTTTTTTGCAAGCTCATGCCAAAATCTGGTATTAGATGTTTGATTATGTCTAGTTACACAGATAATATCTACTGCTTTGAAATATTTTTCAAGTATAAAATATATTTTGAATCCAACTGGAACAAATTTCTTTTTTTTTGCTTGGTCACCAATTAGCCATGCTATGTATTTGCCGGGCTTTAAAACACGGTGAAGCTCTATTGCTACATTTTCTAATTCTTCAAAAAATCTTGAATTTTCGCAAGATATATTTCCGATATTATCGGGGTGATCATTATATTTTATATTATCCGAATATGGGGAATCTATAAAAATAAAATCAACTACTTCGCTGTTTAAAGGTAATTTCCTTGCATCGCCTTGTTTAATATCATCTCTGTAGGGAACTATATCAAAGCCTATACATTGTCTATTTTCTTCTGTACATACATCTATGGTTGTACCGCTTCCACACATAGGATCTAGAACCAAATCACCTTCTTTTGTATATCTTTGTAATAAATTCCAAATTATAAACGCAGGAGTTACACCAGAAAATTTATTATTTCCGTGTGGTTTATCACCATAATTTTGAGTTGGAAAGTCCCAAAGTGTAGTAGTTTCAAGTTTTGGTAATCTTTTGCTCATTGTTATACCAATTATCATATTTTGACATTATTAATTCATACATTTCAGTTTCGAAAGCCTCCATTCTTTCATCATTTATATATTTAGCATCCATAATATTACTTAAATGTACTTGAGCATAAATTAATAATTTTCTCCTTTTGATAATTTCTGGAGGGAAAAGCCCATCAAATTTGGGTTTATTAAATATTTCATATTTTAATATTTTCCACTTTTGTTCAATTTGTTTTTTGTTCATTCTAATTTAATCTTTATTTTCTTCATTTTTTAATAATGTTTTTAAATCATCTATAAAATGCTCGAAAAGTTTAACTTTGTTGCTCTCTTCAATATCTTCTTCAGTTAATACATAACTACCATCTAAATCTAATTCCACTATTGCCCTCCCTTTTTTAGGTGGGTTTCTATGTGTTAGAGTTCCATCTTCATCAGGAGTAATAAAATATACCTTAATGTGGTTCGTTTCTTCATCTTGAAAAAGTTTAAGTTTCCAATATCCTGTCTGAGCAATTCTCTCTCTTAAAGTCACCTTGCTTGAAATGACTGCAAGCACTTTACAATCCGTTGGTTTATATATTATCATATCAACATCAGGCAAATGTAACCCAAATTCACCATAGTCAATTACTAAATTCCTTTTTAATAGGCTCAATTCTTTTGTTGAGTTAATGCTTCTTTCTAATTTATTACCATTAATCACCTTTAAATTCAATTTTTCAACTTCCTCAGTAATAATATACTGAATCAGTTTTTCTAAATTTTTTCCTTTGAAAGCCCTCCAACTTTGTTCGTGGTCTCCTTTTAGTGTCGGGGATTTATCCCAGTCCTTTTTATGAATTTCTTTTGCTTCTTTCAATAAATCTGATATGTGTTTGTATGTTTCTTCTTGAAATTCTTTTTTCTTTTCAAGATACATCTTTTTTAAATCATCAAATTTCATAATTTTATTCCTTTAATCCAATAATAATATATTCTATAGGATAAGCTTCAGAGTTTGCTTCGTGGTTATTAGCAAATCTACCTGTTTTTTCATCTCTTTTTTGCGGGAGTATTTTAGAAGGAATCTCTCTTTTTATAATTCTATCTAATTTAAAACCGGAATACTGAATACTCTCAGCAAAAGCTTCAGCATTAAGTATATTGATACCTTTTAATTTAGTATTTCCAATAACATAGCAACATCTCCCACCAAATTTTAATATTCTATAACTTTCGTCAAATACCTCTTCCATATCTAAGAAAAAAGCTTCAATTTCTTTGGCCATTTTTTTGTTTTTATTCAACATCTTATCAACAATTTCTGCAGCGATCGAGCTTCTTAATATTTTGTTATTATATCTTTTATAACTTGTACCAATAAAATTTTTTCTAAATTCTGTTAAATCATATTCCAAATCTAGCCATATAGTTGATAGTTGATGTAAGTCAGCATATTCATAACTGGTTACATATGGGCTTGAAGTAACTATTAAATCTACAGTTTCATTTTTAACAGGTTGATTTCTTGCGTCTCCAATTTTTACTTTTAAGTATTTATTAATATTTTTCCTAATTTTTTCTGGTACTATCTTATAAAAAGCTTCATTACCTCTCTTCATTTTCAATAAATTTCGACGTAATATTTCATAAGGTTTCATTAGTCTTTTATTTAAATCTCTTGTTGGTTTTGTACTTCCTTGTAACCAGATGGAACAGTTTTTTAAACTCTGGCTGAATGCAACAAGAAAAAAATTCTTGATAACTTCATCGTTTTCATATTGTATGGCTCTTAATATTTTTCCAAGTTCAATTTTATTTTCTTCAGTAAACCAGTAATTAATTCTATCAATATGTGTTTGGGGGATAAATGGTTCAATCTTTTCATTAAATAGTTGAGATTGTTCATAATTTAAGACTTTTATTTTAGATAAAAATTGATCAATTTTTTCACTGAGATAATCAGGCTCTATTGGTGTTGATTTTACCATTGTTATGAGATGAGCAATTTTATTAATGTCAGTACCGCTCGCTTTAAACCCTCTTGATATAGCAGTTACAATAGTTGTACCACAGCCCATAAATGGGTCGTTTATATGCGAATCTTTATGATAAACATATTCATCAATTAACTTTTCAACTAGTTGAGGGATGAATTTGGCAGGATATCTGTGGTAATCATGTGTCCATTTACCTGTCTCTGATGGTTTATATTTTTCAAAAGCCCATTCTTTATCAATCTTTTTTTCATTAAATAAATTTATTATTTCATCTTTTGATTTTCTATCTTTTATCATCATTTCGTTGTCTAACGTTTTAATTGTATTTGCATTATTTCCATTCTTATTTTTGAATCATCATTTTGAATTATATTCATAGTAAAATTCTTAAAAAAACAAATCTAACAAAAAATTTTTTTTCTGAATAAAAATAGATAGTATTATCAGGAATTTCTTTATCTGCCTCAAAAGAAGTAATTTTTTCGAATGCTCTTTCAGGGCTGATTTTTGACTACGAAGGTTGTCGTTCTGATTTGGGAGAAGGAACCGAAAATTCCGATGGCACCTTTGACACTTGTAAGCAAGGGGTCTATTTGCCCTTTCCTTTGATATTGAAGGAACCACCTGAGGAAGTTATAGTCTGGTGCTAAGACTGACACCTCGTTTAAACCATACCACTTGATTGAAGTCCAAACGACTGGAGTTTCTGTATTAGGTATAAAGCCCCATCGAGTTACCTCGTTATATTCAGCGGAGGAGCCTCTTTCCCAAGGTCTGACTATTCTACGGTTCTTTTCGTCTGTCGGAGGAACTAAATATTTTCCATATTCGAGCGTATCGAGAGATTTTACCCTTATGAAATAAACAATAGTTCCGGGAACTTGCTCCCATGATAATTTCAGAGTATCATTAGCTGGTAATTTGAGAGTGTCAACAGGATAATAAATTAGATTGGGAAGCTGTCTTTTCCATTTTATCACTCCGGGAGTAACAGTTTCACCTGTTATTATATTTCCATTTTTAAGTCTAACTTCAAGACTATACTTAGTGTTGGGTTTAACTACTACATTTGTGTCAGGATAATAATAGCCTTGAAGAATGTCAGGATTGGGAATCAAATCAAGAATTTGGTTTTCGAACTTGATTTTTACTTCGGCGTCAGTGATAAATGAGTTTTTATAGTTAAATGAATCAACAAGTGGCAGAGACCTCATAATTTTAATGTTATTGAACGGTTCACCCACAATTAAATATGCTTCAACAAAATTTTGGGGTATGTAATCAAAAGGAGCAGGATCCTCGCAGGAGAATGCAAAGAAAGCTATCAATAATGATAAAAATTTATATTTAAATCTCATCGTTTTCAAATTTTTTTTCATAAACTCAGAATTTAATTTCAAATGAAAAAGTTGGTAAAATTGGTAAAAGTTTAACGTCTGTAACTTTTGTTTCAGGTGAACGGGTATCATAGTATCTGAACCATATATCTCTGCGATTATAAATATTATAAATATCCAGAATCACTCTTGAATCAGCACCGAAAATTTTGAATGCATAGCTTCCACTAATATTCAATTGATGAGAAGGTGGCAACCTGAGTCCATACCTTTCTGATGGAATAATTTTTCCCCTGCCTGAATTTTGCTCGGGCAGTCTTGATAAAATTCGTGAAGTAGCACCTGTATATGACTGTCCTGATTGAAATGTAAATGTTGCATTGATTTCCCATCTATCATCAATCTGATATTGAGCAACTAATTTCAGATCATGTCTGCGGTCATATTTAGGACGAAAACGATTTCCGTTGTTAATACTATCGAATTGAGCGTAGATGAAACCAAGACCATAACCGAACCATCCTGTTAAACGCCCAAACTTTTTCTGCAAGAATACCTCGAAGCCATAGGATTGACCAGTGCCATTGTAAAATATTGCTGCAACATTTTTTGGTTCGAGAACGTTAGAATTAATCTCGCTGATATTTTGCATAAACTTATGATATAAATCAAAGTTGAGATTAAAGCCTTTGATAAATTCCGTTTCGAGGCTTAATATATAGTGGAAAGCCCTTGTAGGATTAACGGTTGAATCAGTCGGAAGCCATGTGTCAAAAAATGAAAAATCAGGTTGAGTGGCAAGCCTGAGATTTTGATGAAATATTCCCCATGCAGCCTTCAGAACCATTTTGTCGTTCATTCGCCATCTTAATGCAATTCTTGGGTCGAATGTTAAATTGTCGTTCAAAGTCCAGTAATTAGTTCTAAGTCCGATTTGCATAGATATCAAGTCACTAAAGCTATAATTCATTTGAGCAAAAACGGAATGATTCCAATCGGTAACTGTCAGATTAGTGCTTCCCGTTGAAACTGTTCCTGAGCCTGCAACTGAGTCACGCTCACCAGTGAAATTCTGAAGATATTTGAATTCTAATCTTGAAGATTCAAAACCAATTTTTGTTGTAATTTTATCGGAAGTGAACCAACTAACAGACCCTTTTGCAGTAATATCATCAATTGAGTTTTCCACCAAAAAGCCAAAACCTGATTGTTCTCCACTAAAGTTATTTTTGTAAATACTGGAACTGAGTAATAATTCCGAGAAAAGATTCTCACTAATGATGCGTGTCCATTTGCCTGAAAGTGTTCTATTTCCAATATCCAGTCCAACATTGAAACCAAAACTGTCGTAATCAAGAGCATCATTACTCAGAAATCCGCTTAAAGTAATTTTGTCATTTTCGGAAATGTTCTGGGTTAATTTAGCATTAATGTCATAAAAACCAAAATCAGGAAGTGGATTTTCAGGATCGAGAGGTAGTAATCCCTTTACCAGATCAAAATATGTTCTTCTTCCGCTAAGCAGGAATGAACCCATACCAAGTGGTCCTTCGAGTGTTAATTTCGAAGATATGATGCCGATTGAACCAATTCCGTTGATTTCCTTGGAATTACCGTCTTTCTGAGTAAGATTCAGAACCGCTGAGAGTCTTCCTCCGAATTCAGCTGGAAAACCGCCCTTGATAAGTTCAACATCTTTGATAGCATCAGAATTAAAAGTTGATATAAATCCAAAAAGATGTGACGGATTATAAACGGTGGAACCATCTATAAGAATAAGATTTTGATCGGGCGACCCCCCGCGTACATATAAACCGCTGGAAATTTGTGAAGATGTTAAAATACCGGGAAGAAACTGCAAAGAACGAAAAATGTCGGATTCTCCACCGATTCTGATTTTGCTGATTTGCTGAATTGGAATATTTACTTTACTGATATTGATTTCTCTCTTTTCAACTTCACGCTCTGCTTCTACCTCAATTTCCTGAATTTCAACCGAAGCGCTTTTCAATTCAAAATTTTTTCTTAATGATTGTCTCAGCTTCAATTCAACTTTGGTTCTAAATTCAGTATATCCAATGTTGGTAATAAGAATTTCATAATTACCCGGAGGTATGTCCAAAATTGAGAAGAAACCATTTTTATTCGTGATTGCACCATATTTTGTGCCTGTGAGTCTGATAGTTGCACCGATGAGAGGCTCTCCATTATCGGAATCTCTGATAAAGCCGGAAATGGAAGCATTGTCTGAATTTGGTTCCATTCCAGTCAAATTCAAATAACCCCAGAAAAATGTTAATAGTATAAAAATATTTATTTTACTAATCAATTTATTCTTATTTATAATTGCACAGAATAGCCCTTATAAAAACGAATTTCGAGGGATTATGTTTCAAATAATTTGGGTAGATATTTCTGATATGACCTAATAAGGCATAATCAAAAGTTTTTTTGAATATGTATTTTTTGAAGTGATAAAATTTACAAAATATAACCCTTTTTCCAAATTATACTGATTTAAATGTATTTCTGACTTTGAAACATTATTTACAAGGTCATAATTTAAAGCGAGAACTTTTTGACCTAATAAATTAAAAATGTTTACTTCATTTATGGATTCATCAGGCTCCAGACCATCAATATAAATAGACATAGTATTGTGATTAAAAATTATCTTTTGTGTAGATGACCCTTGGGTAGAAATAATATCGCTGCCACCAATTGGACCGATATAATTAGTTGATACAACAATATCATCGAACCACACAGTGTCCCTATTGCCAGAGGTTCCCTCGGTTAAATAATATAAAAGCCAAAGATAATTGATTTTTAAATTGTCGTCTTTTCTCCATTGAAAACCTTCGAATGAGGTATTATCTGTGGAAGGAAAAAAATTCTCTTTTTCCCAGTATCCGTTAGGAAATCCTTGGCCAAGGTGTATAATTTTTCTTCCATCAATCCATAGCGCTAACTCACCATTTGAAGAATTAACAGGATCATTAAGCTTTATCATAAACTCAACGCAATACCATTTGTTAGTTTTTGCGGCTGATGGAGGATTGGGATTGAAATGATTCGATAGAACTATAGTGTCAGGATTTACTTTCATACCCATCCAATTTGCATTTAGATCCCAGAATCCAAAATCAGAGCGAACAATTGGTCCTGCCGAAAATTTGTCATCACCGTTTGGGAGTAAATTAAAATCCCTTAGTGGAAATTGTGATTTGGGGTAATATCCACCAATATTTACGAACTGATTGATAGGTGAGTGATTGTTTGAAAATTTACAATAAAAGCGGACAAAAAGCTGATTATAATCTTTATCAAAAGTTTTATAAAGATGACCTCCGTTATTTCTATCGGGATTATATGTCATCATTAATGACTTGCTGCCAGTGGAGGATGGAGGTTTTTCTGTTGATAAATTCATACCTGCCAGATTTGACGCTTCCACCCATTTTTTTAATAATTCTTGCTTATTTGGTATTTCAAAATCTTCTGAAAAAATGATAGTGCTTTGATTGTAGGCTTTAATATAAAAAAATAAAGATACTATTAAAACTATTAGTGAAAATTTCATATTTAACATAATTAGTGTTTAAATCAAATGCAAACTAATTAATATGTTAGAAATAAGCAAATAGAAGGTATTTTGTTGAAGTTAAAAAATAATTTTGATATATCTAAAATTTTTATTGTAACTTTGTTCTTATTCTTTCGTATATGTAAGAGTTTTTATCATTATAAATGGAGAAATCATGAAAAATTTATTTGCAAAACTAATGCTAATAGTTGTTTTAGCATCATTTGCATCATTCTCAATCGCAACAGCTGATGGTTTAAAGGAACTGAAAATTAAAACCTCTGTTTCCAATTCAACATCAAAGGATAAAATTGAATCAATAACAATTTTACTCAAGGGAGTTGAAGAATCAACATTAAATCTTGAAGACAAGATTTTAACCGTTAAGTACAATCCAGAGCAAATGAGTCCTGAAATGTTAGTTTATACAATTAATAATTTGGGATTCAAAGCAGAAATTCAGGAAAGTGAGAAAGAAAAGACTTCTTCGAAAAAGTAGAATAATTGCACAAATAAACAAAAATCAATTAATCCGCCAAATCGGCGGATTTTTTTTTAAAATAAATAATCATTTCTTTCATTTTATAATTTTCTATAATAAATAAATTAATAAATAATAATAATTATGAAATCATCTGAAATTAGAAAATCTTTTCTTGATTTTTTTGAGAAGAAAGACCACAGAATAGTTCCCGGTAGTCCTGTTATTCCACATGGAGACCCAACTTTATTATTTACAAATGCGGGAATGAATCAATTCAAAGATGTTTTTTTAGGTACAGGAAAGCGTGATTACTTAAGAGCCGCCGACACTCAAAAATGTATAAGGGTAAGCGGTAAACATAACGACCTTGAAGAAGTTGGCAAAGACACATACCATCATACATTTTTTGAGATGTTAGGGAATTGGAGCTTTGGAGATTATTATAAAGCTGAAGCCATTGAATGGGCATGGGAACTGCTCACTAATGTTTGGGGGCTTGAGAGAGACAGGCTTTATGCTACTGTTTACCGAACAGATGATGAAGCATTTGAATTATGGAAAAGATTTCTTCCCTCAGATAGAATACTCAGATTTGACGAAAAAGATAATTTTTGGGAGATGGGTGAGACCGGACCCTGCGGACCCTGTAGCGAAATTCATTATGACAAAACTCTTGATAAAAGTGGACTCAGTTTGGTTAATATGGGAACTCCCGATGTAATTGAAATCTGGAATCTTGTTTTCATTCAATATAACCGAAAATCTGATGGTTCGCTCGAAGAACTTCAAGCAAAACATGTTGACACCGGTATGGGATTCGAAAGGATTTGTGCGGTTATACAGGGAAAAGATTCGAATTATGAGACAGACATCTTTATGCCTTTAATAAATGAATTAGAAAATTTAAGTTCCCGAAAATACTCGCAAAAACTGAATGATCCAGATGGAATCGCAATGAGAGTCATCAGTGACCATATCAGAACCCTGAGTTTTGCTATTGCAGATGGTGCTATACCTGGTAATGAAGGCAGGGGATATGTGCTCAGACGAATACTCAGAAGAGCATCAAGATATGCCAGAAATCTTGGCTTCAAGGAGCCTGTTTTATATAAATTGCTTGATAAATTGATTGAAATTATGGGTTACTTTTTTCAAGAATTGCAAAATAACCGTGATATCATTCAAAAAGTAATCAAAGCCGAAGAAGAAAGTTTTCTGCAAACTCTCGATAAGGGGTTGGAAAAGTTCGAAAATATTATTCATAATTTGAAGCAAGATGAATTAAAAGTTATAAGCGGAGCCGATGCTTTCCAATTATATGACACTTTTGGATTTCCGCTCGATCTAACTCAGATTTTAGCCGAAGAAAACGGTTTAACTGTTGATATAAATGGTTTCGAAGAACAAATGAATGCACAAAAAGAGAGGTCAAGGAAAGCCAGAAAAATTCATCATCAGGAAGTTGAATTTAATTTACCTGAGCTAAATACTGAATTTACTGGCTACAGCGAAATCTCGACCGAAGCAAAAGTGCTTTATGTTGAAGAGAATAAGATAGTTTTTGATAAAACACCCTTCTATGTCGAAAGCGGGGGACAGATATCTGATACTGGTGAATTTATTCTTGCTGGAGAAAGATATAAGGTGATTGATTTAAAGAAAATTGGAGATGCAATTATCCATTTTACTGATAAGGAAATAGAAAATCTGGTTGGGGAAACCGCCTTATTATCTGTTGATTCTTATCGAAGAAAAAAAATAATGAAGAATCACTCTGCAACTCATCTACTGCACGAGGCACTCAGGCAAGTTCTGGGAGATCATATCAAACAGGCAGGCTCACTTGTTGCACCGGATTATTTAAGATTCGATTTTAATCATTTTGAAAAGGTTAAACCTTCTGAAATCAAAAGGATAGAAGATATTGTAAACCAGAAGATATTTGAAGGAATTGATGTGGAAACACGGATTTTACCTCTAAAAGAAGCAGAAAGAAATCCAAAAACAAAAATGTTTTTTGGTGATAAATATGGTGACATTGTCAGAGTTGTTGTTATGGATGAAAACTACTCAATGGAGTTTTGTGGTGGAACACATGTTAAAAATACTTCAGAAATTCAATTATTCAAAATATTATCTGAGTCCTCAATTGCTGCCGGTGTTAGACGCATCGAGGCAATAACAGGTAATTCAATTATAAATTATCTCGATAATCTCATTGAAAAATTGAGTAACAAAGATATTGAAATCAGCGAACTTTCAAATAAAATTAGACAATTGGAAAAAGGGATAACCAGCTTGAAACTTGAAGAACTAAAAAATGAAATGAAGGCATGGTTAGCTCAATCAAAAAATGAAGGTAATATAAAAATAATTGCTAAAAAAGTTAATGCCGAGAATATTGATGAGTTGAGAATGATCGGTGAAGAGTTGAGAAATTTACTCAATAAAAATGGTATCGGTCTTCTGGCCACTCAGATAGATGACAAGATACAGCTTGTTTGTGTTGTTACAGATGATTTGAACAAGCAACTGCCTGCAGGCAAAATCGTATCTGAATCTGCTAAAATAATTGGTGGATCCGGGGGTGGAAAACCACATCTGGCAACAGCTGGTGGCAAAGATTTATCAAAATTAGATGAACTTTTGATTAAATTTCCCGAAATTGTTAGTAGTTTTGTAAAAATCGAAAAATATTAGGTGAATATTAAACAAATTTTTCAATGAAAAAATGCAAAACGAACATACAATAAAAAATATCTTAATAATTTTTCTTTTTGTCCTTATTTTTTATTTACTTAAAGAACTATCTTATTTGTTGATACCTCTTGCATTAGCTTTTTTGTTAGCATTATTAATGCAACCTCCAACAAGATTTTTATTAAAAAGAAAAACACCAAAATGGCTGATTTTGCCAATAATAACTATCATCACCCTTGTAATATTTTTTTCATTAGTAATCATAATTGTAAGAACAACCTCCGAGATTTTAGATCAACAAAAATTTCTTTTTACAAAATTTGATGAAAAAGTCAGAGGTTTGGTTTATTGGATTAACGATTTAACCGGTATGCGATTAAAGGTTAATATTGTTTACTCAGAAATTACAAAATTTTTAAATCTTGATTCTGTGTCCAAGGCAGCAGGGGTTATAGCTACAAACATAGGTTCATTTATGGGCTCTTTTGTTACTTTTGCTTTGTATTATATTTTTCTTCTCTCAGGCATAACCGGATTAGATGACTATCTAAAATATGTTTTTGAAAAAAGAAATCTTGATAGTATAAATGAAAATTACAAAAAGATTCAGAATCTTGTGTTTCATTATATCGTGGTAAAAACTCTGATAAACGTAGCAACAGCAGTTATCGTTACAATTGTGCTATTATTATTCGGAGTAAAATTTGCATATTTTTGGGGTTTATTAACTTTCGTATTGAATTATATTCCAACTTTTGGTTCGATAATATCTGTTCTGCTACCAGTATTGATGGGTTTTATTCAATTTGATGCTATACAATTAGTGATTACATTATTAATAATATTAATGATTATTCATTTCACAATCGGGAATTTCATTGAACCTATGATTTTGAGCAATCAGCTGACGTTGAATACAGTAACAGTCCTGTTTGGTTTGGTTTTCTGGGCGTATATCTGGGGTGTTACTGGAATGATTCTGTCAGTTCCTTTAATGGTTATTATAAAGTTAATATTAAACGAGATACCGTCCTTGTCTTTGATCTCAAGAATAATGGGCTATCCAACGCAGGAGTTAGTCAGACAACAATAAAAACTAATACAGAATAAACAATTTCTTTATATTAAATTTTTTAATATAATTTAATAATGATAATTTTGTTTTTTTATTATAATGAATTATCAAATTTTTGGGAAAAAAGTTCAAAAATATAATATTTAAAGGCCAAATCAAACCAAATCAAATAAATACAATTCTTTTTATTCAAAAAACGGAGAAGTAATGAAAATCAGACGAGAAGATGCCCTTGAATACCATAGTATGGGTAGAAAAGGCAAAATCGAGGTTATAACAACAAAGCCCTGTATAACACAACGTGACCTATCTTTAGCTTATACCCCCGGTGTTGCTGAACCTTGCAGGGAAATTCACCATGATGTTAGTAAAGTATTTGAATATACGGCAAAAGGCAATTTAGTTGCAGTAATTACAAATGGAACCGCTGTTTTAGGCCTCGGAGATATCGGTCCAGAAGCGGGGAAACCAGTTATGGAAGGCAAAGGAGTGCTTTTTAAAACATTTGCTGATATTGATGTTTTTGATATTGAGCTTAATTCGAAAGATATCAACGAAGTAATTAGAGTGTGTCAGGTGCTGGAGCCAACTTTTGGAGGTATAAACCTCGAAGACATTAAGGGACCGGAATGTTTTTATATCGAAGAGGAATTAAAGAAAACTCTGAAAATTCCCGTTTTTCACGATGACCAGCATGGTACTGCTATTATAAGCGGTGCTGCATTATTGAATGCTGTCGAGTTAGCCGGTAAAAAAATAAATGAAGTTAAAGTGGTTTATAATGGCGCTGGTGCTTCTGGTATAGCTTGTGCCAAATTCCATATTAGTCTGGGAGTTGACCCGAAAAATGTTATAATGTGTGATTCAGCAGGTGTCATCTACAAGGGCAGAACAAAAGGTATGAACGAGTTCAAAGAAGAATTTGCTGTCGAAACTGATAGAAGAACCCTCGAGGATGCTCTTGTTGGAGCTGATGTTTTTGTTGGTTTATCTCAGGGTAATGTTGTTACTAAACAAATGGTCAAGACAATGGCAGACAATCCAATTATTTTTGCTATGGCAAATCCTGACCCTGAAATAACTTATTTTGATGCACTCGAAGCAAGGCAGGACGTAATAATGGCTACCGGACGCTCTGATTTTCCAAATCAGGTGAATAATGTTCTGGGCTTTCCATTTATTTTCAGGGGAGCTTTGGACGTTAGAGCCACAGCTATTAACGAAGAAATGAAGCAAGCTGCTTCTTATGCCCTTGCAAAATTAGCAAAAGAGGATGTTCCTGAAAGTGTTAAAAGAGCTTACGGAGTTAAAGAAATGAGTTTTGGCAGGGAGTATATCATACCTAAACCTTTTGATCCAAGAGTTTTAACTTGGGTAGCACCCGCAGTAGCAAAAGCTGCGATGGACACCGGAGTAGCTCAGTTCCCGATTAAAGATTTTGAACAATACAAAAGAGATCTGGATATCCGGATGGGAAGAGCACAGCTGATTATGACTCCTATTTTCAGAAAAGCAGCTTCAAATCCCAAAAAAGTTGTTTTCCCTGAAGGAGATCAACCAAAAATAATCAAAGCGGCTCAATTATCTGTTGATGAAGGTATAGCTGAGCCTATTCTGGTGGGCAATCCAGATGTGATTAAGAAAATTGCCGATGAAAATGGCTATGACCTATCTGGAATAGAAATTGTCAATCCTATGAATTACGATGGTATTCAAGAATTTGTTGATGTTTATTATGCGTTAAGACAAAGGAAAGGGATTACCTATCCGGTTGCTGCAAGACATATGAGAACTCGGCCTAATTACTTTGGTGCTATGATGGTTCATCTGAACAAGGCTGATTGTATGATTTCAGGGCTGACTTCACATTATCCAAAAACTGTCAGACCCGCACTACAAATTATTGGAAGAGATAAACGCTATAACAAGGTATCAGGTTTATATATTTTAAATACCAAAAAAGGTGTGTATTTTCTTGCTGATACAACTGTTAATATTGATCCATCTGCTAATGATATTTCAGACATAGCAATTCAAGCCTCTGAATTCGTAAAGAATTTTGATATAACTCCAAGAGTTGCACTTCTATCTTATAGTAATTTTGGATCGGCTCCGGGACCGCAAGCAATTAAAATGGTAGAAGCACTCAAAATTATCAAAAACAAAGTTCCTGATTTATTGATTGATGGTGAGATGCAGGCAGATACTGCAGTTATGAGCGATATATTGCAGGAAACTTTTCCTTTCAGTCCATTAAAAGAAGGAGCTAATGTTTTAATTTTCCCTGATCTTGATGCTGGTAATATTGCTTATAAGTTATTAGTTAGAATTGGTGGAGCACATCCTATTGGTCCAATCCTTTTGGGGTTATCGAAATCTGTTCATGTTTTGCAAATTGGTGCGGAAGTAAATGAAATTCTTGATATGGTTGCTATTGCTGTTGTTGATGCACAAAGTAAAGAGTAATTGCAAAAATTAAGGATAAATCTTATAAATTAAAATCCGGGAATAATTTCTCGGATTTTTTTTAAAATATCTAAATTAATATTACGTTATGATAATACATCTTTTATTAAAGTTTATATATCTTAAAATTTAATTTTGAGTCTTTTAAATCTAAATATTGCAAATTATGAATCTATCATTAATCAAAATGGTATTACAATGATAGATTGCTGGGCTTCGTGGTGTAATGCGTGTAAGGATTTTAAGCCGGTTTTTGAAAAGGTTGCCAAAAACTTTCCAGTTCATACATTTGGAATGCTCAACACAATGGAAGAAAAAGAACTTGTCAATTTACTCAAAATCGAACATATTCCCACTCTATTACTTTACAGAGATGGCATAATGCTCTTCAAACAACCAGGATATTTTCCCGAGGATAAATTGATAGATATATTAATGCAGGCAGAATCCCTTGATATGGATTTAGTCAGAGCTGATATCGAATCACAGAAATCATAATCATTTTTTTTCAATTTTTTTAGGAGGTCACATGGAAGAAATTAAAGAATTAAAACAAGAAGTCGCTTTAAAATGGATTAAAGCTGATTCAGGCAATACCTATCTTTGTCCGGCTGCTGCTTTGAGCAGATTGGAGTCCCCAACAGAGGAAGATTTAAAGAAGATTTGTATTGATGAATCTTTAAATCCACAAAATGACTAATTCTTTGGCATTTTATAGCTTAAATTTCTGTTAGCAAAAAGTTCTACACAAGGGGTTTCATACCCCTTGTTTTTTATTATAGCTAATTTTTTAAATTTTTAAATGGAGAGTAATATGTTAAATTTAATAAGGCAACAGGCACCAGACTTTTTGGCAGAAGCTGTTCTGGCTGATAATACTATTAAAAATGATTTTAAACTTTCTGATTATCTCGGAAAGTATGTTATTTTACTGTTCTATCCTCTTGATTTTACATTTGTCTGTCCCACAGAAATTCTGGCATTTAATGAAAAATTAGAAGATTTTAGACTACGTGATGCTGAATTGATTGGTATATCAGTTGATTCTGTTTATACGCATCTGGCTTGGAAGAAGACTCCGATTAACGAAGGCGGAATTGGTAATATTGGTTTTACTCTCGTTTCTGACTTAAAGAAAGAGATTGCAAGAAATTATGGAGTTTTGATTGATGAAGAAATTGCATTAAGGGCTTTGTTTCTGATTGATAAGAAAGGAATAATAAGACACTGCATAATTAATGATACTCCATTTGGTAGAAGCGTTCATGAAGCAATCAGAATGGTTGATGCTTTAAGACATTATGATAAATACGGAAAATTATGTCCTGCAGACTGGGAAGAGGGCAAAGAAAGTATGGAAGGTTCTACTGATGGTGTTATAGATTATCTATCTAAATATGCAACAAAAACATAATACAATAATTGATAATTCTTGTTTTAATCTGCAATAATCAACAAAAAAGGGCTATCTCTAAAACATGAGATAGCCCATTATATTTAAGAGAATAGACAATCTAATTTTTTATTTCCCAGTACATGGTTTTTCTTAGAGATTCAATCCATTCGGCATATAGTTTGTTTTGTTTGTAAATAGTTGCCATTTGTTCAATTTCTTTATAGTCCTCCGGTAATTTCGGGGGATGTTCGGGTATAGTTCGTTTGCGATAAATAATATGATATGATTGTTTTGGCTTTGAACTGAAAGGTAATGGCTCGGTAACGCTGCCATCTGGAATCTTGTCAATAAATTCTTGATATGCAGTTGGAAGATCATTCAACGGGAATTTTCCAAGAAAACCTCCCAGAGATTTAGTTTCTTTGTCGTCTGAATAAATTTTAGCAAGTTCTTCAAAATTTTCACCTTTCAAGACTCTTTCCCGTATGTCTGAGAGAGTTTTTTTAGTCAATTCTATGTCGTTCGAAGTGATACCTGTTTTGAAAAGAATGTGTCTGACATTGATAGAATCTTTTGTTTTGTCAATTGTTTGAATAATATGAAAACCAAGGGGTGTTTCAACAACTTTTGATAATTCACCTTTTTGCAATGCGAATGCCGCTTTTTCGAATTCAGGGAAGAGTTTGCCTTTGGGGAACCAACCCATTTCACCGCCTAAAACAGCCGTAGCAGGATCATTGCTGTATTTTCTGGCAAAATCAGCAAAATTACCACCATTAATTATTGAATCTCTGACTGAATTAGCAAGCTTAATGAGGTTTTCTTTGATATTATCGTCTGACTCAACATTTTTAACGATATGATAAAGCTCAACCTGAGCTGGGATAACTTTAATGCTATCTTTGTATTGATCAAAGAAATCCTGGACTTCCCGCTGAGTAACTTTTATATCTGAAAATTTTAATTGTTTGACTTTTTGGGATAAAATCTGCTTTCGGATTTCCTCACGATATTCAGATTCCATTCGTGCTATAGACATACCATATATATCTTCGACTCTCTTAGCAGAGCCGTAGTATTGTATGACCCGGTTTAGGTAAAATTCCCATTGAGATTGGATTTCTTCGTCCGAAGCAGTAATAGAATCTTCAATTGCCTTCATTATCACAAGTTTCTCATTAATCATTGCATTAAGAATCTGCAATCTGAGTTCCTTGTCGTTTATATTCAGGTTAGGGTTTTGTTGAGAGAGAGCTAACAGTTGCCCGTTTAAATCGGATTGCATAATAATTTCATTACCAACGATGGCAAGGATTTTATCAACTGTTTCACCTTCCTTTATTTGAGAATAAAGAATCTTACCTGATGTAATCAACAGTAAGGCAATTAAAATTTTTTTTATGATCATTTTGCTGAAACAGAAATTAACTCATTTTTTTGAGTGAATTCAAAATATTTGTCAATTTATCTTTGTTAATTTTTACATTGTATTTGGATTTCAAAGAGCTAATCCATTTTTCGCTCAGATGTTTTTGCAGAAGATCTTGAAAAGTTGGAGCAAAGTCTGGTATAGCCTCTTCAAATGTTTTTTGCCGTTGGGCTTCAAAATTATTAAGTTTCACAATGCTAAAACCATTATCATAGCGATGAGGTTTTGAAAATTCACCGGGCTTAAGATTATCTTCAATAACAATTTTTACTAATTGGTTATCTTTGGCAGTAACCCTGCCCCAATGACCATTTTTTTCTCTATAACCTGCTCGTTGAGTGTGTTGTTTTGCAAGTTCAGAGAAATCAGCTCCATCAATAAGTTTATTATAGAGTTCATTAGCAAGAGTATCACTAAGCACATAAATTTCACTTATATCATAAACAGGCTGTGTGAAATATTTATGTTTAGTTGTATCCCAGAATGATCGGGCAAGCACCGAATCGAATTTAAGCTTATCCCAGACTTCCATTGCTTCTACTTTGAAGAGTAAAATGCCATCTCTGAATTCCCTGAGTAGATTAGCATAATCAGGATATTCATTTTCGAGTTGAACAGAAACTGCATCAAAAACTAATGGATCAGAAATTTTATCAATAACAACCTTGAAATCATTTGTATTTAATCCGAATCCTCTAAGGTCATTTTGTTTATTCATTTTGGTAATCACTTCATCAACTTTGTAAGAAGTGTTATTAAAAGTGAATAAATTTTTATTTCTAAGTTCATTGCTAATATCTTTGCTCCAAGTGGTGTCGAGATTGTTCTTGGTGGTATCAACCGAGGAAACTAATTCTCTTAAAACATCATAAAAAATATTGAATCCAAATGATTTCTTGACTGAATCAAGGAAAGTTCTTTTATCGGTTTCGAAATAAATTCTTTTATACAATTTTTTTATTTCATCCCTTTCGGACTCAATATTGAAAGCTTTTGAAGAATCACGCCTGATGATATGAATTCCATAATCAGTATAAACCTTGCCGGATATTTCCCCGTCCTTAAGACTATAAAGAGCTTCCTCGAAAGGTGCTAACAGATTTCTGCCAGTGTTTTCCAAGCCGGAAGACCTCGAATACCAAGCACCAAGATCTCCACCTTTAATAGCACTTGAAGGGTCTTCGGAGTTTTCTTCGGCTAATCTTGCAAAATCAGCACCTCGCTTTAATAGATTTAATATACTATCTGCTTTTGCTACGACTCTCATCGAATCCTTATCAAGTCCTTCAGAGAGCAGAATATGGCTGCCTCGAACTTTGATTCTTGGTTCACTTTTAAGAACCTTGACTATAAAATATCCATAACGGGTTTTGATTAAATCGGGATAAAAATTGCCGGGTTTAGTCTTATAAATAGCTTCTTCAATGGGTCTTTGAGTTCTGCCAGCAGTGATATAAGTGCTAATAATTCCACCACGCTCGCCGCTTTCTTTATCATCAGAAGAATCTTTTGCAATGTCAGCGAAATCCTTGCCTTGTTTTAGCAAATCCAAGCAGGCTTTTCCTTTCAGATAAGCTGCAATTGTATCATTTTCATTTCCCATTGGAAATTGAAAAAGCATTATCGCTATCTGAAGTTCTCTGTCTCTTTTGCTAAGCATATCGTCAACCATTTTATCAACAAGCTTTTTGTCAAGAAAATAAGATTCTGCAAGGATTCTTCTGTTTTGAGTTATATCCGCAATAACAGAAGAGTCATTTTCAAAACCTCTTTGAATAGCATCCTGAACTTTGAGCCTGTATTTTGTGTAAAGCTCGATAAAATCATTAAGGCTGTCTCTGGAAACCTCCCATAGTTTAACATCTTTTCTGTTCATATTTTTTCGGAAAGCTTTTTCGAGATCAGCGAATGTTATTTTTTCGTTCCCTACGGTTATTATGACCTCGTTTCTAAGCTTATCGAGCTCAGAGGTTTTAGCTTTGGTTGGTTTAGTATCTGATTTTCGAGTTGATTTTTGAGAATAGACTGAAATGTTAAAAACAAGTAAAAATATAAGAGAAAAAATTAAAAACCTCATAATATTACGCAAAATATACATACCTTCTCCCAATTTATATTCACATCAACAAAATAATCAATAAAAATTATTAAGAATATATAAAAGATTTGATTAATAAATTATTGTATAGAATATCATATTTCTGCGGCAAGTTTGTTAGCTAATTTCCAGATATCACCAGCCCCCAAAGTAAGAATCAAATCCCCCTCTTTTAATATTTCTTTGAGATAGTTATATGCTTCATCAAGTGTTTCAGCAAAAATAACATTTTTATGACCATAAGAAATTGCAGTATCAGCAATTAATTTTCCGTTTATACCTTCAATTGGCTTTTCCCGGGCAGGGTAAACATCCGTAACAATTAATATATCTGTGTCGTCAAAAGATTTTCCAAAGTCTTTATAAAAATCTCTTGTCCGGGTGTAAGTGTGGGGTTGGAAAACCGAAATAATTCTTTTATTCCATCCGTTTCTGGCAGCAGTTATTGTTGCCTGAACCTCGGTAGGGTGGTGTGCATAATCATCTACAACCATTATTCCATTATTATTACCTTTAATTTCAAACCTACGATTGACCCCTGTAAATTCTGAAAGAGCTTCGGCTATCTGTTCGAATGGAATTTTAAGCTCCAAACCAATAGCAATTGCAGCAAGACTGTTTCGAATATTATGAACACCGGGAATATTCAACCTGATAAATCCTAATTCTTCACCTTCGTAAATTGTTTTAAATTCAGATTTTATATTATCAAATTTTATGTTTTCGGCTCTTACGTTTGCATGCCGCGACAAACCATAAGTAATCACCTTTTTCTTGATGTTCCCGAGTATGCTTTTCACGCCAACATCATCAAGACAAACAGCAACAAATCCATAAAAAGGGACTTTGTTAGAAAATTCGAGAAATGTATTTTTTAGATCATCAAAATCTTTGTAAATATCCAAGTGTTCGGGTTCAATATTGTTAACAACAGCAATGGTAGGTAATAATTGAAGGAATGAGCGATCGAATTCATCAGCTTCGACTACCGTCCAATCGCCCTTACCAAGTCGAGCATTTGTTCCTCCGAACCCTCTTAATCTACCCCCGACTATAATCGTTGGATCCAAACCCGCTTTGAGCATAGTTAAACCACACAAGGAAGTAGTTGTCGTTTTGCCGTGTGTTCCTGAAATAGCAAGGCAATAGTTCAATCTTGATACTTCTGCTAACATTTCGGCACGTCTCAGCAAAGGAATATTTGATTTTAGTGCTGCTAATGTTTCTGGATTATACATCGGATCAACAGCACTGGAATATACAACTACTTCTGCGTCTTTTATATTTTCTTCACTGTGACCAATATAAATCTGCGAACCCAATGATTCGAGGTAATCTGTATTCTCTGATCTTGAAATATCTGAACCTGAAACAATAAATCCTTGATTGAGCAGGATCTCGGCAATTCCGCTCATTCCTATTCCGCCAATTCCAACAAAATGTATTTTTTTTACTGATGAGAAAATTTTGCTAATCATTTCGTTATATTAAATTATGTAATATTCTGGTTTTCGATCTAAAAAAATATCGTTGAATTCATTAAAAGATTTATTTCTTGTTATTTTGGGATCTATCTCAACGGTTAACTCTGTTTCGGAATAGTTATCGGTTTTAACTAATAAATCACCACTATAGTCCCAAATGGCTGACTGTCCTTTGAATATCACTTTTTCACTATCAATAAACTCTTCACCAGTTCGGTTTGCAACAGCAAGATAAACCTTGTTCTCTAAAGCTCTTGATGGCATTGATATGTGCCAGACGTCAGTAATAAGATTCGATGGACATGCAATAATGTCAGCTCCTTTTAGTGCTAATGTTCTTGCAGCTTCGGGAAATCGCCAATCGTAGCAAATCATTACACCGATATTAATATCAAAGCTTTCACTATAAAAGCAATGAAATCCTGTGTTTCCTGGATAAAAAGCTAAAAATTCTTTATAGAACAAATGAGTTTTTCGATAAATGAAACAATTCCCATCAGGGAAAATAGTGATTGCTGAATTATATACCCTTCCCAAATCATCTATTTCAGGGAATCCGTATATTATTATTTTGTTTAATTCTCTGGATAGCCTTTTGAAATGATTAGCTGTTTCTCCATCAATTTTTTCTGATAAGGAATGTGTTTCGTAAAAATTTAAGAAAAAATAGCCGGATGTTGATAGTTCAGGGAAAATGAGCAGATCAGCAGCGGAGTTTTCTACGAAATTGGTCATTCTGGCTATATTTGCAGCTTTATCCCTGAAAATAGGGGTAAATTGAAAAACTGAAACTTTCATATTTATTTTTTTATTTTATGAACATTCAAATTTACTGGAAAATATGTTATAATTAAAAAACTTTATGAATTTTACTTCATAATTTTTCAATTAATTAATTAATATTTATTAATATAAACACCATGATGATTTGAATAACTCTTAAATACAAATGATTTAAAAGATAAACTTACTCATAAAAAAATGAATGGATTATTAAAAAAAATTCATAATTAAAATTTTTCTTTTATCATTTAAGAAATTTTTGTTTCTTGTATTGTTTCAAATTTCACAAAAAGAAAATTAAATTTTTTTAATGAGTATTAATATAAATAGCGAAAGCATAATCAGGACGATCGAGAGTTTCTTTATGTTTCATCTCTTTTGGTGAATGCCTGCCTTTTTGTAATTTGTGATGTGCCGGTAACCTATTTATTAGGTTAAGTAATTAAAATCAAACAAGTTAACTAAAATAGATTAAAGAACGTAACATAGGAGAGATTATGATTAGAAGAATAACATTTATAATTAAAAAGAATATACTTATATTGTTAATACCTGCATTATTATTTGCTTTCCCAACCGAAAATTTAAATGCTAAATCAAATAAATCTCATAAAATAACTAATTCAAAATCAAAAAAAATTGCAAAGAAATCAAAGAAAAGCAGAAGAAGCTATAAACCCGAACTCACCCGTCAGCAAGCCATCGAGACAATTATAACTAATTCAGAAGAAGTTTCAAACCTTGCTGGACTTGAATCTTCGCTTACTAATAATTTATCTAATTCTAACGCCAATAGCAATGATGATGCTGATTATATTGAATTGGGTGAGGATTTGGCTGAATTAGAGCTCGAAGATGATGTAACTGTGGATATGGATGCTTTCAGAATGCTCTGGTTAAACTCTGTTGATAATGAAGAAGGTGATGATTTAACCCAAAATGGATTAAGCAAAAAAGCTATTATGAAAAGCATAATGGACTGGTTGGGAACGCCCTATCGTTTCGGAGGATTGACAGATCGGGGAATAGATTGCTCAGCTTTCGTTCAGAAAATCTATTTAACTTCGAATAATATTCATTTGCCAAGAACTGCACAAAATCAATTTGCAATTGGTCTAAAACTCAATAAAAATCAACTTCAGTTTGGCGATCTTGTATTTTTCCATACTCGCAGACATGCTTATGCCTCTCATGTTGGCATTTATCTTGGTGATAATCTTTTTGCTCATTCAAGTTCTAAATATGGTGTTACAGTCTCTTCTCTCGAAAGCACCTATTACAGCAACAGGTTTATCGGAGCAAGAAGGCTATCGGTTAGGGATATCGTAAGATTAAGTTCATCAAATTAATTTGTTCTTTTGATATTTTTATTATATGACTGTCTGACTTTTTCAACTGTCAATTCCAATCCTTTCGAAAACTCTGTTTCAGGCTTCCAACCATGAAGCCTGAAAAATTTATCGTATGAACAAACACTTCTTCTTTGTTCTCCAGCTTTTGGTGGACCGTGAAATTCTTTACAGTCTGAACCTGTCAGTTCTTTGAGTTTTTTGAAAATAAAGTTAACATTAGTTTCAACACCAGTAGTAACATTGAATATTCCGGTAACTTCATTTTGCAAAGCAATGATATTTGCTCTGACAACATCATCAATATAAATGTAATCCCTTGTGATGAAACCATCACCATTTATAACCGGTTGCTCGCCAGAAAGCATTTTGTTAATAAAAATAGCAACAACCCCTGCTTCGCCATGAGGATTTTGTCTTAAACCGTAAACATTGCCGTATCTGAGTGAAACATAATCTAAATTGTAAACAGTCTTGTAATAAAACAAATATTTTTCATTTGTTAATTTTGAAATTCCATAAGGCGAGCAAGGGCGGGTGGGATGCTCTTCATCGGCAGGGAAATAGTCTTGCTCGCCATAAACTGTACCACCGGAGGAAGCAAAAATTATTTTTTTGACACCTGATAGTCTTGCTGCTTCGTACAAATTTAAACTTCCTATGATATTATTCATTGCATCATAAACAGGATCATCAACAGATACTCTTACATTCATCTGGGCAGCTTGATGACTTATTATATCAAATTTTTCGGAAAGCAGGAAATCTTTTAATTCAGGTGAATTTAAATCAAGTTTAATAAATTTTGCTTGATTATTAACATTTTCCATCTTTCCTGAAGAGAGGTTGTCAAGAATATGAACATTATGACCCAGAGCGATATAAGCATCAGCTATATGAGATCCAATAAAACCAGCACCACCTGTTACTAAAATTTTCATTTTGTTCGATAAAAAAAACCAAAGTTAATAAATCATAAGAAATAAATATTTATTTCTGATGAAAATTAATGAGAAAAAAAATAAATCCTTGAAGATGAATTTTTTTTATTTTAAAAACGGTTCTTCTTGTTTAATGTAAATTAAATAAATAAACAAAGATAGAGTAGCAACACAAATCATACAGAATTATTCAAGTAGTTTAGAATACTAAAAATTAGATAATTGCTTTTTTTCTCAATCATTTTTTTTTAATTTTACAATTTATTGTTTTAATAATTAATGAATTTAATTTGTTGAAGTAGCTGAAGGGATAAATGAAAAAAACAGTACTTGATTATCTGTTAAAAATAAGATTACCGGTTACATTATTCACAATAGTTCTAACCTTTGCAATCACCTACTTTGTAGCTAAACCTGAAAGAGACGGGGTTGGTTACTCACCTGAACAACCAATAAAGTTTTCTCATAAGCTACACGCCGGAAATATGAATATTGACTGTCAATATTGCCACACCAGCGTTGATAAAGGTAGATTTGCTTCAGTTCCCTCTGCGGATATTTGTATGAATTGCCATTCTGTTGCCCGCAGGGATAAGGAAGAAATCAAAAAACTTGTTGAATACTATGAAAAAAATCAACCTATTCCGTGGAAAAGGGTTCACAAATTGGGTGATTTTGCTTATTTCAATCATAGTGTTCATATTAACAAAGGAATTGATTGTAAGAGTTGTCATGGCGATGTTGCAAGGATGGAGATTATCGGTCAGGTTAATTCATTCACAATGGGTGCATGCCTTGACTGTCACCGTCAGGCACATTCAAGATTACCTGAGCTTAAGGATAAAATTAATAAGGGACCTGATAATTGTAATGCTTGCCACAGGTAATTTTTTTTGTATTGATTTGTAAGATTTCAATTTATTTCAAAAAATATAATTATGTAATTAAAGAGGTTTCTATAGATGAGTAATAGTAATAGCAAGTTCTGGTTGAGCTTGAATAATTATGAAGAGAAAAATTCTTTCAAGAAAATTCAGAAAAATGAATTTCTAGAAGGTGTTACTGATGAGTTCAATGTTGACAAGCTACCTGAAATTTCAAGAAGAAAATTTCTGGCTATTTCGGCTGCTACTACTGCTTTAACTGCTGTAGGATGCACTGACTATCGGGATAAAGGCGAAATTGTTCCGTATAATAAAAAACCTGAAACAACAACCATAGGAATAGCAAATTATTATTCCTCCACTTGTTCGGGGTGTAGTAATTCTTGCGGAATATTGATAAAAACCAGGGAAGGCAGACCAATCAAAGTTGACGGAAATCCTGACCACCCAATTAACAAGGGTAAAATCTGTTCTGCCGGTCAAGCTAATATTTTGAACTTATATGACCCTGAAAGATTGAAACATCCATCAAGAAATCTTGGGTGGAAATATCAAAAAGAGTCATGGGAGAACTTAAACAAGGAAATTATTGCTGCTCTTGAAAAAGCAAAAACAGAAAACAAAGAAATTGCTATAATTTCTCATACAATTAACTCTCCCTCTGCTGTCAAATTACTTAGAGATTTCAAAGAGAAATATCCTTCGACTGTTATTTACACTTATGAATATTTTGACAATCAAAATAAAATTGAAGCATGGAAAAAATGCTATGGTCAGAGAACTCTTCCCAATATAAATCTCGAAAGAGCCAAAATCATAGTTTCTCTTGATTCAGATTTTTTAGGAAACGAGGGCAATTTTATTGAAAACACCTCTAAATTTGTTAGCCGAAGAAATAGCGATAATTTAGATGATTTCAACCGCTTATATGTTGTCGAGGGAGGAATGTCCCTGACTGGCTTAAATTCAGATTACAGGATGAGGTTATCTCCTCAGAAGCAGCTAAATTTTGTGCTGGCTATTATAAATGAACTTTTATTTGTTAGAAATGTTAATTTTTCATTACCCCCGGAATTTTCTGCACTTTTAAAAAAATCTCCATTGAAGCAATTTGTTAACGAAAATAAGATTAATGAAAAATACATCAAGCATTTGATTGATGATTTAGTTGAAAACAGAGGGAAATCAATTATTTTAGCTGGAGATAAACTGGATTATCAAACGCAGATAGCGGTAAATCTGCTGAACGAAATAATCGGTGCTACCTCACTTTACAATGACAATAATTTATCATTTTCTTATGAAATAAATGATTTTAATAATGCAAAATCAATAATTGGATTACAGGAAAAGAATCAATTTGAATGGTTAGTTAATAAATTATTTAACAAAAAAGTAGCAATTGTTATTCATCTTGATTGCAATCCAGCTTATCACCTATCTCCCGATTATGGATATGATAGAGCATTAAAAAATGCAGAGCATGTTATAACATTTACCAAAGAAAAGACAGAGACTTCTGATGTTTCAAATTATGTTCTTGCTATAAACCATGATTTTGAATCCTGGGGGGATTTTTCAACAAGAAAAGGGATTTATAGTTTACAACAACCTGTTATTTCGCCTTTATATGATACACGCCAGAAAGAAGCAATTCTGCTTGATTGGCTGTCCGGAAAACCAAACGAGTTCCAGGAAGATATATATCACAAATATATTATGGCTAATTGGGAGCGAGAAATTTATCCGCAGATTAATACAAAAGCTGAATTTAAGCCTTTTTGGTATGCCGCACTGCACGACGGAGTCGTTCAGATTGAAAGCAGTATCCAAAATACTTATACTTTTCAACTTGATTCTTTGCTTGAAATCAAACCTAATAACGATTCGCAATCTCTAACTCTGCTATTAGTAAACAATTATACCATTGGGGACGGTAGATTTGCTAATAATGGCTGGTTGCAGGAATTACCCCATCCAGTTACAAAAGTAACTTGGGATAATTATGCTGCAATTTCACCAGAGACAGCTAAACAAATGAAACTAAAGAACTTCTGCATGGCTGAATTATCTGTTGGGAACAGAAATATCAAATTACCAGTGGTTATACAGCCCGGGATGGCTGACAATCTGGTTTGCGTTGAACTTGGTTATGGTCGTTGGCAGGTTGGTACTGTTGGAATGTCTGTTGGAGTCAATGCAGGTATTTTTCTTGACAAGAGTAGTAATAAATTGATATCCAACATTCAAATCAAGAAAATACACGGACAGACCAAGATTGCGACTACTCAGGAACACCATGCTCTTGATGATGAATTTGTGAAAGATATGCATACAAAACGAAAAATCATCAAAGAGACAACAATTGAAGAATACAAAAAAGACAAAAAAATCCTGCACAAAGAACACCATCCGGATATAAGCCTTGTTGACAGAAAAAAATATACGGAAATGAAATGGGGAATGACAATTGACCTGAACAAATGTACGGGTTGTGGTGCTTGCATTAGTGCATGTAATGTTGAGAACAACGTGCCTGTTGTTGGCAAAGATCAGGTTTTGATGGGAAGGGAAATGCACTGGATAAGGATAGATAGGTATTACTCAGGAACACCTGAAGAACCAATGGCAAGCAATCAGCCAATGCTTTGCCAGCATTGTGATAATGCACCCTGCGAGAATGTTTGCCCTGTTGTTGCAACAAGTCATAGCCCAGACGGATTGAACCAGATGACTTACAACAGATGCGTAGGAACCCGGTACTGTTCTAATAACTGTCCTTATAAAGTGAGGCGATTTAATTTCTTTGATTTCAGGGATCATTTCGAAAAAGCATACTATTATCAGGATTCATTAAAATTAGTTCAAAATCCTGAAGTAACAGTTAGGTCAAGAGGTGTGATGGAGAAATGTACTTTCTGCGTTCAAAGAATTATGGAAGCCCGGCAGGAAGCAATTAAGCAAAATAGAAAAATTAAGGGGACTGACGTCAAAACAGCATGTCAGGTTGCTTGTCCGGCAGAAGCCATCATATTTGGTGACACAAATGACAAGGAATCAGAAATTTACAAAATGAGGTATCATGATTTAAGTTATCATGTCCTTGAGGAGTTGAACATTAAACCAAATGTAACATATATAGCCAGATTAAGAAATATAAAATCGGAGGATTGATAAGTGAGTGTTGACTATACAAGAGAAGTATCAGTAATTGAGGGTAATCCTTCTTTTTCGGCAGTTAATGAGTTGATTTCACGACCATTAGATGAAAAACCGGACAAGAAATTTTATTTTGCTTTGGCAATAACTTTATCAATGCTGGGCACAGGAGCTGTGTGCCTTGGAATAACATTCTGGTTTGGCACAGGTGTCTGGGGTCTGAATAATCCTGTTGGCTGGGCATTTGATATTGTGAACTTTGTATTTTGGGTTGGAATTGGTCATGCCGGAACACTGATATCAGCTATTTTATTTTTATTCAGACAAAGGTGGAGAACCGGAATAGCCAGATTTGCGGAGGGTATGACGATTTTTGCTGTTATGACTGCGGGGTTATTTCCACTGATTCATACAGGACGCCCATGGCTTGATGGTTATTTGCTTCCTTATCCTAACCAGCATCATTTATGGGTGAATTTTACATCTCCATTGCTCTGGGATGTTTTTGCCGTATCAACCTACTTTACTGTATCGTTTGTTTTCTGGTATATCGGTTTAATGCCGGATTTTGCAAGTCTAAGGGATAGAGCAAAATCAAGGATAAAGAAAATAATCTATTCGATTTTCAGCCTCGGATGGAGACATTCACATCGTCACTGGCATCATTATGAAATGATATATCTGATTTTAGCTGGTTTTGCAACTCCTTTAGTACTCTCGGTGCATACAATCGTAAGTTTTGATTTTGCTGTATCAATTTTACCCGGATGGCACACAACAATTTTTCCACCTTATTTTGTTGCTGGGGCTGTCTTTTCAGGTTTTGCTATGGTTCAAAATGTTCTGATATTTATACGAAAAATATTCAATATGGAACATATAATTACGATGGACACACTCGAGAAAATGAACAAGATAATGCTACTGACTGGCTCAATGGTTGGATATGCTTATGCTATGGAGTTCTTTATAGCATGGTATGGAGGAAATCCTATTGAATTTTTTGTATTTCTTAATAGAGCTTTTGGGGATTATGCATGGTCTTATTGGGTTATGGTATCCTGCAACTTGCTTTTCCCACAGCTTTTCTGGTTCAAAAAGATAAGAAGAAATATTAAAGCAATGTTTGTCATAGGAGTTTTAGTAAATGTTGGAATGTGGTTCGAAAGGTTTGTTATAATTGTTACAACACTTTCCAGAGATTTTCTGCCTTCAAGTTGGGGTTTCTTTACACCAACAATATTTGATATTGGTATTTTAATTGGAAGTTTTGGTTTATTTTTTACATTGTTATTATTATTTACAAAGACATTACCTGTTGTATCAATCGCTGAAGTCAAAGCAGTGCTTGACCACGCTCAACCAAAACATCATCACGGAGAATAAGATATGAGTGATAAAAAATTATATTCGATAACAGCGTTATTCAATACACCCGATGAAATTTCCAAAGCAGCGGAAGTTATAACAAATGAGGGATTTAAAAAGTTTGATGTAAACACACCTTATCCGGTTCATGGACTAAGTTCTAAGATGAAACTCAAGCCTTCAACTCTTGGCTACTTTGCTCTTGCACTTGGTTTGAGTGGAGCGGCAATAGCCCAGTTGTTTATGTACTGGACAATGTCTATTGACTATCCGATGATAATAGGTGGTAAACCTTTCTTTGCTCTTCCTGCATTTATTCCAGTTACATTCGAAGTTACCGTTTTATTGGCTTCAGTCGGTACTGTTCTTATAATGTTATTTTTCTTCTTCAAATTACCGAATAATAGCCATCCTTTGCACGACACAGAGTATATGAAAAATGTGTCAAATGATAAATTTGGTATTAGTATAGAAGCAAAAGATCCTAAATTTGATGCAGACAAGATAAAACAACTGTTTGCTTCTCTTGGTGCTGAAAAAATTGAAGAAATATATTATGATGTAGAAGAAATAAATCACAAAAACAAAATATTTGAACCAAAATTTATTGCTTTTCTTTTTGTTGTTGCAATAGTAGTCGCTGGTGGGACATATTTTACATTAAATAAGTTGCTGTTTATGTCTCCATTTAATTTTATGTTAGATCAGCATAGAATTAATCCACAAACGAGAACAAGTATTTTTGCTGATGGTTTTGCAATGAGACCACCTGTTGATGGTACAGTAGCAAGAGGAACAATGCCTTATCTATTCAATGAAGACCCGGAAAAGGCAGGCATGCTCTTGTCAAATCCATTAATAGCAACAGAAGAAAATTTAGCATTAGGACAGAAGAAATACAACACATTCTGCAGTCCTTGTCACGGATATTTTGGAGCTGGGGATTCAAGATTGAACGGACAGTTTCCAAATCCCCCAAGTTTGCATTCGGAAAAATTAATTCAATGGCAGGATGGTAGAATTTATCATGTTATTCAAGTAGGGCAAAATATTATGCCATCTTATTCCAAGCAACTAACAGAAAGCGAAAAATGGGCAATTGTATTATATATCCGAGCTCTTCAAAGAGCTCTAAATGCTAAGGAGGATGACTTAAAATGAGTTCGGACCAAATAAAAATTAATTATACCAAAAAGGAATTACCATCCGGTTTCAACCGTTTAGGTTTTATTTTGCTAATTCTTGGGCTTATATTGGTTGTATTGTCATTTATAACGGATTATAACAGAGCAACCCAGAACAGTGTAATAATATTCACTTTCCTGACAAGTATTTCCATAGGTTCGTTATTTCTGGTGGCTCTTGAATATCTTGCTGGTGCAGTATGGAGTGTTCCTTTTAGAAGAATAAGCGAAATAATATCTTTCATAATATTTCTGATACCAATATTTGCACTTCCATCTTTATTGAATTTCCATGGTGTATTTCATTGGTCACATCCGGAAGCTGTTGCCAGTGATAAATTACTGCAAGTCAAAGCCCCTTACCTTAATGAAACTTTTTTTATTATCAGAAACATAGTGATTTTCTTAATTTGGTGGCTCTTCTACAAGTTTTTGATTGGAAATTCAAAGAAGCAGGATTCAAATTTTGATCAAACACTAACAACCAAAAATATTAAGATTTCAGCTATATTTATGCCTTTCTTTGGAATTTCCCTGACCATAATTGCTATTGATTGGCTAATGAGTCTTGAACCTCATTGGTTCTCTACCATTTTTGGAGTATATTATTTTGCTGGAACTATTTTATCAGCCCTTGCCTGCTTAACTTTAATGGTATTATACCTTAACGAAAAAGGGTTACTTGTCAAAGGACTAACAAAAGACCATTATTATAGTTTGGGTGCGTTGATGTTTGCATTCGTTAATTTTTGGGCTTATATAGCTTTCAGCCAATTTATGTTAATATGGTATGCTAATTTACCTGAAGAAACATTCTGGTTCATAACAAGATGGCAGGGTGGTTGGAGCTATTTGTCTTATGGTTTGATATTTATTCATTTTGTAATTCCTTATGCAATATTATTACCACAACCGGCAAAGATGGATCCGTTCAGATTGAAGTTGGCTGCAATCATTATACTGTTGGCTCATTTTTACGATTTATACTGGCTTTCAATGCCATCATTCAGCAAGGACGTTGTTTTGTTCAGTTGGTATGAAATTGCATTTCCTGTTCTTGCGATTGGATTGTTTATTACTGTTTTTTCAATTAAGTCAAAGAAAATTAACCTTGTTCCCATTGGTGACCCCAAAATGAAAAGGGCAATGGAATTCAAATTGTAGTTATGTAAAATTTAGCATTTTAATTTATGAGTGATAATAAATTTAAATTTGAAGATGAAATTGATTTTAAGGCTGTTTTGAGAACACCAATCAGATGGTTTGGTTTAATATACCCATATTTTTTAGTTATAGCTATTGCTATCGGAATGATCTGGGTTTATAAAATGGATATTTTATTCACTAATAAAATCCCACCTGCAATTATTGATTCATCTAAGTTTTTCAAAGATATTGAACCCAAGAAAGGCTTTACTATTTCTGGTGTTGATGTTGTTAAGTTATTAGCAGAAAAAGAAAAATTAACAACAAAAGGAGAAGAAATTTATAAAGCAAATTGTTCTTCCTGTCACGGTGATAAAGGATTAGGCGATGGAGTTGCCGGGGCTAACCTAAATCCGAAACCAAGAAATTTTACAAAATCATCCGGTTGGAAAAATGGCAGAAAATTTTCTGATATGTATAAAACTCTCGTCGATGGAATTAGCGGTGGTGCTATGGTTTCTTATGATTACCTACCAATTGAAGATAAATTTGCTCTTATTTTCTTCATAAATACATTAGCCAATGATTTTCCAGAGGTTACTGAATCCGAATTGAAAGATCTTGACATAACTTATAATTTATCACAAACCAGAACACTCCCAAATCAAATTCCTGTTCAGCTGGCTATAACGAAATTGTCCTCCGAGAAAAATTCTGAACTTGATAAAATTTATAAAATTCAGAATTTTATTAACTATCATTCTGACAGGGCAAAAGATATTTTTCTTAGTGTAACTTATAATCAGGAAAAAGCACTCAAAACACTTTACAATAATCAAAATTGGAAAAAAGACAAGGAAAATTTCGTTAACCTAATTTCGTCTTCAGTCAATCAAAACGGTTTTAATTCTAAAGCCTTAATGTTATCTGAGGATAGACTAAATTTATTGTTTAATTATATGGTTTATTTATTTGAATTATAAAATGATTAATATTAAAGCAATAATTTATCTTTTAATTGTTTTAATTGTAAGTAGTTATGTTACTTATTCAGACAAAACACCTCCCGAGGTTGGAATTGAAGAGCAGTTAGGTGCTACTATACCTTTAGATTTGAAATTTACAAGTTCAAAAGGCGATACACTTAGCTTGAGAGAGATAATTGACAAACCTGTCATTCTCTCATTTGCATATTATCATTGCCCGGGGATATGCACACCACTTCTCACTGGTCTGAGCGAAGCTGTTAATATAATGGATTTGGAGCCCGGAAAAGATTATCGTTTGGTTACAATCAGTTTTGATCATACCGAAGGATCTGCCATTGCCGAAAAATGGCGAAAGACCTATGCAGAAGGGATGAAAAGGAAAATTCCTGTTGATGCATGGTATTTTATGACTGGTGACAGTCTAAGCATAAAAAAATTAACTTCAAGTGTAGGTTATTATTTTAAATCAGACGGAAAAGAAGATTTTATTCATCCTGCTGCTATTATGGCTATATCATCGAAGGGTAAAGTAGTAAGATATCTTTTTGGAACAAAATTTCTGCCCTTTGATCTTAAAATGGCAGTTATTGAAGCTCAGGAAGGAAGAATCACACCTACAATAAACAAGGTCTTAAACTTTTGTTTTAGTTACGATCCTCAGGGAAGGAAATATGTGCTTGATGTAACAAAAATAGCAGGTGCTGTTTCGCTCTTTTTTGTTGCTATTTTTTTAGTAATACTTTTAATTAAAGGAAGAAAAAACAAGTTAAATAAAAAGGAATTATCATAATGGGAAACCATGTCTTAGATACAACATATATTGATTTTTATAAAGAGAAAGGTAAATATAGCGGATTATTCTCATGGATATTTACTACCGATCATAAGAGAATCGGTATAATGTATCTTATCGGGATGATTATTTTCTTTCTTGTTGGAATGACTCTTGGCTTTTTGATGAAGCTGGAAATGTTAACGAAGGGACAGACAATCATTGATGCTCAAACATATAATGCTTTTTTCACTCTTCACGGGATAATAATGATTTTTCTATTCATTATTCCCGGAATACCGGCAGCCTTCGGTAATTTTTTTCTGCCAATTCAAATCGGAGCAAAGGATGTAGCCTTTCCAAGGCTAAATCTTTTATCATGGTGGCTTTACATAATCGGTGGACTACTTGCAATTTTCTCGCTTTTTTTAGCAGGTGGACCTATTGATACAGGATGGACTTTCTATGTGCCTTATTCCATCAGAACAACAACTAATGTTATTATCCCTTTATTAGCAGCATTTATTCTGGGATTCTCTTCAATTTTGACAGGTTTAAACTTTGTTACAACTGTTCATAGATTAAGAGCGCCGGGAATGACTTTTTTTAAAATGCCTCTGTTTATCTGGGCATTATATTCAACTGCATGGATTCAAGTTGTAGCAACACCTGTCATCGGAATTACAATTGTTTTGGTTATTGTCGAGAGACTATTTGGAGTTGGTTTGTTCGATCCAGCTCTCGGTGGGGATCCAGTATTATTCCAACATTTATTTTGGATTTATTCTCATCCTGCAGTTTATATTATGATCTTACCTGCAATGGGGGTAGTATCTGAGATTATTCCAACTTTTGCGAGAAGAACAATATTTGGATACAAAGCCATAGCTTTTTCGAGTCTTGCAATAGCTTTCATTGGTTATTTTGTCTGGGCTCACCATATGTTCACGTCAGGAATGAGTGAAGCAGCAAGATTTGTATTTTCCTTATTGACATTTTTAGTGGCAATACCGAGCGGTGTAAAGGTCTTCAACTGGGTTGCAACCTTATACAAAGGTTCAATCTACCCAGCTGTTCCACTGCTTTATGTGATGGCTTTTATTTTCCTTTTTTCAATCGGAGGATTAACAGGATTAGTTCTCGGTTCTTTAGCTACAAATGTTCACGTTCACGACACCTATTTCGTAGTGGCACATTTCCATTATGTGATGTTTGGAGGCACAGCAATGATTTTATTTGCAGCATTGCATTATTGGTTCCCAAAAATGTTTGGAAAAATGTATAATGAGAAAACTGCAAAAGTAGCTCTGGCTCTCATTTTTATTGGTTTCAATACATTGTATTTTACAATGTTTATTCTTGGTTATCAGGGAATGCCAAGGAGATATTGGAGCTATTTGCCGGAATATACTGCTCTTCACCATGTTTCGACATTAGGCTCTTGGATTTTGGTTGCCGGGTTACTACTTATGTTTTACAATTTATTAATGGGTTTATTGAAGGGTGAAAAGGCTCCAATGAATCCATGGGGAGGAACAACTTTAGAATGGACGGTTCCATCACCACCCCCGCTTGAAAATTTTGAAACAATACCAACGGTTACTCACGAACCCTATCATCATACTAATGAGGAGGAACAACATTGAGCGAAGCCATTCATTCAGATATTGCACAACATGCTGCCCAATCAGCCAGTCATGCCCATCATGTCCACCGAGATGATTTTGGTGCAAAAATAGGTATGTGGTTATTTCTGTTCACTGAATTGCTACTTTTTGGTGGTTTATTTATTATCTATATGGCATACAGGCAGGAATATTCAGATGCTTTCCATTTAGCCGCTAAGGAGCTAAATATGGCTATTGGAACAATTAATACTATAATTCTTTTAACCAGCAGTTTGACAATGGCTCTTTCGATTGCGGCATTACAAAGGTATAAAATTACTCTCTCTCTTTATATGCTTGCTGCTACAATCCTTCTGGCTTTTGGCTTTATGGTCAATAAATATTTTGAATGGTCTGCAAAATTCAGTCATGGTATTTATCCGGGTTCTGAAGAATTAACAGCAAAGTCCTCCGGAGAAATTATATTTTTTGGACTTTATTATACAATGACTGGCTTGCATGGGCTGCACGTACTGGTAGGAATTGTGTTATTGTCTTTTATGTTTGTTTTTATCATACGAAAATCAATAACCCCAACAAATTACATAAAGTTAGAAAATTCAGGCCTTTATTGGCATCTGGTAGATTTAATATGGATATTTTTATTCCCTTTGTTTTATTTAATTCATTAATTTTTAATTAATAAGATTGAAATATGAGTCAGGAACAACACACAGCACATAAACATCAAGTGGGGTATGGAACTTATGTTCTGATCTGGTTAGTTCTGTTAAGCTTAACAGTTACAACTGTTGCAGTGTCCGGAATTAATCTTGGGAATTTTATATTATTCACAGCACTTTTGATAGCATTGGTAAAATCTATTTTAGTGGTAAATATTTTTATGCACATCAAATTCGATGAGCCAATTTTTAAGGTTTTTCTTGGTGTTGCAATTATGACTCTGTTAGCTGTATTTATTTTAATTTCTTTTGATGTTTTTTTCAGATGAGGCAGTAAATGTTTAAGGGACCATCAGATTATGCAGGTTCAGTTGATGCAGTGATGCTATTTATAGTTGGTATTTCCTTCCTTTTTCTTTTAGGAATTACAATAGCAATGATATATTTTGTAATTAAATATAATCGAAAAAGGCATCCGGTAGCCAAAAATATTGAAGGCAATACTTTTCTGGAAATTTTATGGATAGTCATACCAACTGCGTTGGCGCTTTTAATGTTCTATTTTGGTTATGCTGTTTATACAACGTCCAGAGATGTTCCTGAAAATGCCATAACCATCAAAGTTACAGCCAGAATGTGGGCATGGAATTTTGAATATCCCAACGGTAAGCAATCTGACACATTATATATTCCTGTTGACACACCTATAAAATTCCTTTTGAAATCAGCTGATGTTAATCATGCATTTTATATTCCGAAATTTAGAATTAAAGAGGATGTTAACCCTCATAGAGAAAATTACTTTGTTCTAACGGCAAAAGAAACCGGAAATTTTGATATTGCCTGTGCTGAGTATTGTGGTTTGAATCACTCCTTGATGTACACTACACTGCATGTGATACCTGTTTCTGACTACTATAACTGGGTTAGCGGGGGAGTATCCAATGCTAAGAAGGATTCAATGAGTGCTGGCGTAGATAATCAGGTAATTGATGATAAAACATGGTCGTCCTTGACTCTCAATACAGATAAATTTCCCGTTGGTCATGGAATATTAATCAAAAAAGGGTGCGTTCAATGTCATAGCTTCGATGGTTCTGTTATTAACGCTCCTTCCTTTAAAGATTTATCCACAACCCGAAGGACAGTCATAAAAGAAAATAAAGAGGTTGAGGTTAATGTTGATGATGATTACCTGGTTAACTCAATTATTAATCCAAATGATGAGATTGTAAAAGGTTATAAAAAGAATTCTATGCCAAGTTTCCGAAACAGACTATCTGATGAAGAATTAACCGCAGTTATTGAAGCATTAAAAACATTTAATTAATATTTAAAAATGATATTAAAAAATCGGGAAATAATTAGTTTAATATTTGAATTAGGAAAGGTCAGAATAACGGCATTTGTTGCTATTTCATCCGTTCTGGGCTATATTTTGCCGTATGGAAAGATAGATTTTGGTTTATTATTCACAATGATTGGTGTTTTTATTCTCTCGTTCGGTTCAGCAGCACTGAATCAATGGCAGGAAGTTCTTCCTGATTCATTGATGAATAGAACTAAAAATAGACCTTTACCAACTAATCTAATTTCAAGAAAAGCAGGATTATTTATCTCAATAATTACAATACTGACAGGATTATTAATACTGATTCTAAATTCAGGTTTTATACCATTTTTGCTTGGTATTCTTGCTGTTGTTTGGTATAATTTAATTTATACACCTATGAAAATGAAAACTGCACTTGCAGTATTTCCGGGTGCATTGATCGGAGCAATACCACCTGCAATAGGATGGACATCAGCTGGTGGTTTATTAATAGAGCCACAGATCTGGGCTTTAGCATTGTTTTTCTTTATCTGGCAGATACCACATTTCTGGCTTCTATTGATGGTTTATGATGATGATTATAAAAAAGGCGGTTTTCCTACTTTGACAAATATTTTTTCGAAATCACAGCTTGTAAGAATTACATATGTCTGGATAATAGGATTGGTTGCAAGTTGTTTACTAATACCTCTTTTCGGTGGAACAAAAAGCTTATTAACCATTTCTATGTTGATAATTGCCGGAGTTTGGTTGATATTAAGGACAAAGACTTTATTAAATCCAAAATTAACTAATACACCAATTCTTGAACCAAAAATATTTAAAATGGCATTTTTAAGATTGAATTTTTTTGTTTTGATTGTTATGATGTTGTTAACCGTTGATAAATTAATAACAAATATTAAGTAATAACGAAAAAAAGGAATAAATATGGATTTTTTTGATAGTTTAGTTCTTCCTCATTCTGGTGATAATTTAATTTTACTTAAATATTTGCTGATATTAGCTAATGTTGTTTTTTTAATTTTTTCTGGTGTTCTGTTTGCAAGCAGTATCCTTTCCTATATTTTCAGGAATAGAAGCAGGAAATTGGCAAAAGAGGAACAGGGATCCTTAACTGAGAGTCAGTTCTTCTTCAGGTTATCATCAGATTATATAGATTTAATCACAGCATCGAAAATAATGGGTTTCGGTTTGGGTATCATACCCTTTTTCAGCATTATTATGATTTATAATCAATTACTTTATCTAACTACAGTCAACATCACTGGATTTTTAGTTTTTGCTTTTATTTTATATCTTATTGGAATTGTATTAGCATATTCATATAAACATTCTCTTCACCTTAGCTGGATTTTCAAGCGAATGAATTCAAATGAAAATATTGATGAAGAGGAAATTCAAAATTATAAAGTTGCTACCGAAAAACTGAATTCAAGAACTTCAATATGGAGCATATTTTTTTTATTTTTCTCATTATGGATTTTTGTTGGTAGCTCAGCATTAGTAGTTGACAAATCTCATTGGTCGGGTGATATTTCATTGTTTAATGTGCTTTTTTCTTTTGACAGTATCACAAAGTTCTTACATTTTATCATTACTGCTTTTGGAATAACTGGTGTAGCTTTTATTGTAAAATTTTATTTCTGGGACAGACCAAGCTTCGAAAGGTCTGAAAGATATTCAGATTATTCACAGAGATTTAATGCATGGATAGCACTGGCTTTTACTTTTTTCCAGCCTGTATTTTTTGTGTTTAATCTTTTCACTACCCCAAGAACAGCAATGACAAACCAGATTTATATAATCATCGCAGTGATATTCTTTCTGTCTTTTATTGTTCTACATTTATTCTATCAGTCAATCAAGGAAAATAAGTATAAATCTGCTGTTCCGGGATTTTATATTTTATTATTAATTTTTGCTCTTATTATATATAAGGAACAATCAGCATTTGGTATTTCAGTAAGCGACCAGATATTAAAATTAGCTGACAGATATGAACAGGAAGAAAAAGCAATATTATTAGCCGCAGGTGGGGGAGAAGCAAAAGTAAACGGAGAAGAGTTATATAAAGCAAAGTGTGTAGCCTGTCACCGTTTTGACGAAAAATTGGTCGGTCCTCCTCACAAAGAAGTTCTGGTCAAATATCTTAATAAAAAGGATGATATGGTCAAATATATTTTGAATCCTGTCAAAGTTGACCCGAACTATCCGCCTATGCCTGCTCAGGGGCTAAAACCAAATGAAGCAAAGGCTATTGTGGAATATATGTATGAACACTATGCCAACCAGATAAAATAAAAATTATATTCAGATTTTCGGTTAATATTGCTAAATTGCTTTTTTTTGTGACATCAAAGTAGAATATTGGCTGGTAATAAATCAGAAAAAGAAATTCCTATTTGTGTTGATCTTGATGAGACTTTAATCAGTTCAGATTCCTTAGCTGATTCAATATTCTGTGCAATAAAGAATAATCCCCTTATAATTTTTCTTCTTCCTTTCTGGATACTCAAAGGTAAATTTTATTTCAAAAAAAGAATTTTTTCTTTTTATAAAATCAATGCCGAAACACTACCTTACCGTGAGGATGTTCTGGAATTCTTGAAGTTCAAAAAGAACGAAGGAAGAAAAATCATTCTTATCACTGCCTCCTTGCAAGAAGTTGCTGATTCTGTTGCAAATCATTTAGGAATTTTCGACGAAGCTTACGGGACTTCAACAGAAAAAAATCTGAAAGCATTAAATAAATCATTATTTCTTATTGATAAGTTCGGTGAATTCGGATTCGATTATATCGGTGATTCTAAAGCGGATTTAGCAATTTGGGAAAAAGCAAGGCAATCAGTATTAGTTGAACCAAGTTCCAACGTAATAAAAAAAGCAGAAAAATTTAATAATATCGAAAAGGTTTTTACAAGTAAAAAGAACTACTTGAAACTGATTTTTCAAGAAATCAGAGTTCATCAATGGCTAAAGAACTTATTAATATTTCTTCCTCTTTTAATGGCTCATAAACTGGATAGCATTGAGCTAATAATTAAATCAGTCATTGCTTTTTTTTCATTTAGTTTTGTTGCTTCGTTTGTTTACGTCTTGAATGATTTGTTGGATATTGATTCTGACAGAAAACATCCGAGAAAGAAAAACAGACCCATTGCTTCGGGGAATCTATCAATCAAAACTGCCTTGATTATAATTCCGATTTTATTCATTTTTGGGATGGGTAGTTCACTGATATTTCTTTCAAATGAGTTTACTATTGTTTTATTGATTTATCTTTTGATAACAACTCTTTATTCATTTTATTTAAAGAAAATTTATATTCTTGATATTTTTATTTTGTCAATTTTATATACAACTAGGTTAATAGCTGGAGCTGTCGCAGTTGATGTTATCGTTTCCAAATGGCTTCTGGCATTTTCTGTGTTTTTATTTTTAAGTCTTGCTATTCTGAAGAGATTCACAGAACTCCGGGTTATGCAAATGGAAAACAGGAGCAAAACATCCGGACGTGGTTATAATGTTGATGATTTGAACTTAATATCTATACTGGGACCGACAAGCGGGTATTTGTCTGTAGTAATTTTTACTCTATATATTTATTCGCCTGAGGTATTGAAATTATATAGCGTTCCCGAACTACTCTGGCCTGTTGCAATTTTTTTACTTTTATGGATAACAAGAATATGGTTTTTGGCAAACAGAAATGAAATGGATGATGATCCGATTGTTTTTGCGGTTAAAGATAAAACAAGCCATTTAATTTTTTCAATAATAACAGTTCTGATAATTCTGGCGTCGATTTTATGAGGAAAGATTATTTTTCGTGGGGAAGGTACCCAAAAGTAAAACACAAAGATATAATTAAATTTTTCTGGCTGAGCGATATACCAAATTTAGATAAATTCGAGTTCCCCATATTGCCTTATGGTTTCGGTAAAAGTTATGGAGATAGTTGTCTGAACGAAAATGGAACTTTGTTGGATTGCTCGGGACTAAATAAGTTTATTTCATTTGATAATGAGTCGGGGATATTGAGATGCGAGGCAGGAGTAACTCTATCTTCAATTCTTGATTTTTTTGTACCGAGGGGGTGGTTCCTTCCCGTAACTCCCGGGACAAAGTTTATATCAGTGGCTGGTGCAGTGGCGAATGATGTACACGGAAAAAATCACCATATTGCTGGAACGTTCGGATGTCATCTAACAAAATTCGAGTTGCTCAGGTCGAATGGCGATCGTTTGATATGTTCAGAATACGAAAATCAGGATTTTTTCAGGGCAACTATCGGAGGCTTAGGTTTAACAGGGTTAATCACATGGGTAGAATTCAAGCTCAAACCATGCCCGAGTCCTTTTTTCATAATGGATTCAATAAAGTTTTTTAATCTTGATGAATTTTTTGAAATTAACGAACAATCAGAAAAAGATTATGAATACACAGTTTCTTGGGTTGATTGCACCTCAACAGGAAGTAAATCCGGAAGAGGGATATTTAACAGAGGAAATCACGCACATCCTGATGAACATAAATTGCCCGAATTACCAAAATTTAAGACCAGAGATTTTCCTTTTGATGCTGCTTTTATTAATTCCTTTACTGTTGAGGTTTTTAATAAATTGTATTTCAATAAACAACTGCAGAACAAAGAAACCAAGATTATTCATTATGATCCTTTTTTCTATCCTCTTGATGCTATTTTGAATTGGAACAAAGCTTATGGCAAGAGTGGTTTTTTGCAATATCAGTTTGTAATACCAATGAAAGATGAAAAAGAAGTAATCAAAGAGATTACTAAGCATATATCAAAAAGTGGGTTATCATCATTTTTAACAGTCCTTAAAAAATTTGGAAATATAAAATCACCCGGTATGCTTTCATTTCCGAGGGAAGGAATGACTATGGCGGTTGATTTCAGGTTCGAAGGTTTCAAAACCTTGAAAACACTCGAAGAATTGGATGAGATAGTCAAAACAGCCGGCGGGATAATCTATCCAGCAAAAGATGCGAGAATGAAAGGGGAGGATTTCAGAAGCTTCTATCCAGAATACAAAGAATTTATAAAATATATTGACCCGAAATTCTCATCAAGTTTCTGGCGAAGGGTAATGAGCTAAACATCAAAGAATTGCTTCAAGTTCAGATTCGCTTTCCATAAGCACAGTACGGGCTTTACTGCCGTCAAAGGAACCTACAACACCTGCAGCTTCAAGTTCATCAATGATACGACCTGCCCTTGCATAGCCAACTTTCAATCTTCGCTGAATAAGTGAAACACTGCCCTGTTGATGGCGAATAACCAGACGTGCTGCTTCTTCGAAAAGGGGATCTCTATCTTCTTTGGCAATTGTTCTGCTCGAGGCGGAATTATCATTTAAAGCTGGCAGTAAGTAGGGCTGTGAATATCCTTTTTGATTTCCAATAAATTCGCATATATTTTCAATTTCTTCAGTAGTAAGATATGAGTTTTGAATTCTTATCGGATGGGGGGAACCACCAGTCTGAAAAAGCATATCTCCATTTCCAAGTAACTGCTCAGCCCCCATAACATCGAAAATTGTTCTTGAATCTACCCTTGAAGCAACAAGGTAAGCTATTCTTGATGGGAAGTTTGCCTTGATTATTCCGGTGATAACATCCACAGATGGTCTTTGAGTTGCAACGACAAGGTGAATCCCGACAGCTCTTGCCAATTGAGCCAGCCTGATTATAGGTGCTTCAACCTCTTTCGAGGCAGTTAGCATTAGGTCAGCCAGTTCGTCAATAACAACAATAATATAAGGCATAGGCTTGTGCAGATAGTCTTCATGGTTTTTCAATGAGCCATCCTTGACTTTTTTATTATAGTCATAAATATTTCGTTGACCGACTGAGGCAAGTATCTCATACCTCAAATCCATTTCTGCACAGACAGCCTTCAAGGCTATAACAGCATCCTGCGGATCTGTAATTATAGCTTTGTCAAGATCTGGCGAGACAGCCAGAAAATGATTTTCGAGCATCTCGTACTGTTTCAGTTCTACTTTTTTGGGGTCAATAATGACAAACTTCAAATTTTTTGGATGGATTTTGAAAAGTAAAGAAGCAATAATAGTGTTTATACCAACACTTTTGCCCGACCCGGTGGCACCTGCCATCAATAAATGAGGCATTCTTGATAAATCTGTGCAAAATACTTCACCCGAAATAGTTTTTCCTAGAGCCAAAGGTAACCTGAAATTTGTATTATGATACCTTGAAGATTTAACAATACTGCTGAACCTGACAATTGCAGGGTTTTTATTTGGTATTTCTATTCCAACCGTCCCTTTGCCCGGGATTGGTGCAATTATTCTAATTCCCTGTGCTTTGAGAGCAAGTGCTATATCGTCAACAAGACTTTCGATTTTGCTGATTTTTATTCCTGCTGCGGGAACAAATTCATATTGAGTAACGACAGGACCGGGAGTAACACTTAAATCTTCAATATAGATTTTGAATGTTTCGAGTTTTTCCTGTAAAATTTTGGCATTTTGCTTTAATTCATTTTCATCAATCTGATATTCATCATTGTCATTGATCAGTAAATCGAATGTTGGAGGTTTGTAATCAATTTCTTCATCATATATTGCGACGCTCAAAGGGTTAGTTAATTCAGCTTCTTTTTCATATTCATTAAGGGTAATTACAAGTTTTTTTCCTGCGACAGGCACTTTGCCCTCTTCAAGCACTTCTAATTGATTTTCATCAGAAGATTTTTCAGCGGAAAGGTCATAATCAGCAGGATTTTGATTCTTTTGTTCTGCTGTATTAACATTATAATTGTCTTTTGAAATGATTTCTTTTTTCTTTATGTCACTGGGAATCTTATTTTCGTTATGTAGATGGCTTTGTTCGTTAAATCTTGTGATTTTTATTTCAGGTTCAGCAGATGGTGTCTTGTTAAGGCTGAATCTTTTTACTATTTCAGGGATTGGAATATCATCTGTATTGTCAGTTTCGGTAACTGTATTAACGATGATTCTTGCCGGTTCAACATCCTGTTCGTTTTCTTCGTTTGATACGATAACATTACTCTTTGATTCATCTTTTGATTTCAATTTGGTTTTTATATACTGAATCTTCTCATTAATGAAACTGATCAATGATTTGATAAAAGATGATAATGACTCGTAAAATTGTTTGAGTTTTGAAATTCTCAAGTCAGTCAGAAATATAAATTGAACAAGAAAAAGACAAATTAAAATGATTGTTGTCCCCACCAACCCTGTCAAACCGAAAAGAACAGACGAAATAAAGAAGCCTAAAGAACCAGCCCACTCTTTGGATAAATCCTGAAATAAAGAGGTTTTAGTTAGAATTCCCATCAGAGCTGCAAATGTCATAGCCATTAGAATAAGAAGTATTATCTTCTGGGTAAAAAACCATGTTACTCTTTTATATTTAAACAGGCTGATAGCAATCAATACAATAACAACAGGTATTGCAATAGCTCCGAATCCGATAGTGTAATTGATGAGAATGTTTGATATAATTGCACCTAATATCCCGAGTAAATTATGTGTTGTCATTGTGGAAAGTATTGTACTTTCGTCACCTTTGAGTATTTTTATCAAGTCACTAAATTGCAGTTCGGTAAATGCTTCATCTTTGGGAGAGTATGAGATTAAAGAAAGAAAAATTAATAAAGCAAGAACAAAAAGAGACAAAGACAGAATTTTAATGTTTCTGTTGAAGTTTTTATTTAGAGAAGCTTCCAAAGAATTAGCATCCTTATCGGTGTTTTTCTCGGTCTTATTCTTATTTTTAGGCTTAGACGTAATTATATTACGTTTGACAATAATATCATCAAATGATGATTGCATTTTCCCCCCTTTTATGCTGCATCATTAAGGATGTAAAATTAATGAAAAAAAGAATAAAAAAAAAATAAATACTAAAATTGTACAAAATTTAAATATGTTTATAATATCAGTCCGATGAATAGTATTTTTGTTTTTTTTATTAAGGAAAAAAAATTGAAAAGTGATAGTTATAAGATTTCGACTGCATTAATATCTGTTTCTGATAAAACAGGGATTGTTGAATTTGCAAGACAGCTTAATGAACTTGGTATAGAAATATATTCAACAGGTGGAACTGCTAAAGCATTAAAAGATGAGAAAATTCCTGTGAAATCCATCACGGAACTAACAGAATTCCCGGAAATTCTTGATGGGAGGGTAAAAACTTTGCACCCGAGCATACATGCGGGCTTATTGGCTAAACTTGATAATGGGGAGCATATAGCCCAATTAAGCAAACATGATATTAAATCAATTGATTTGCTTGTTGTTAATTTATATCCATTCGAAGAAACTTTGGCAAAAGGTGCAAATCATGAAGATTTGATCGAAAATATTGATATTGGTGGTCCGGCAATGTTAAGAGCTGCAGCTAAAAATTACAAATGGACTGCTCCTGTTGTTAATCCTTTAAGATATAATGAAATTATAAATATTTTGCTTGATAAAGATCGCCGGTTGCCAGAATCCTACAGAGCTGAGTTGGCTCAGGAAGTCTTCGAATTTACTTCATACTATGATTCTTTGATTGCTATATATCTAAGAGATTTTAACAAGAAAGAACTTCCTGATAAATTAAGCTTGCCGATGATAACATCACAAAAGCTGAGATATGGAGAAAATCCCCATCAAAGCGGAAGGCTTTATGGGCATTATTCCAAAATTTTTACTCAGCTTCATGGGAAAGAGCTTTCATATAACAATATTATTGATATTGATGCTGCTTCGAAATTAATTCTTGAGTTCGAAACACCAGCTTTAGCAATTATTAAACACACAAATCCCTGTGGAGTTGGTTCGGGTAAGAATTTAGCTGAAGCCTATAAAAAAGCTTTTGCGACAGATACAGTATCTCCGTTCGGTGGTATCATTGTTATGAACAGGGCATTAGATCTCGAAACTGCCGAAGCTATTCATTCATTATTTACTGAAGTTATTATAGCTCCAGAATTTAATAACGATGCCTTAGATCTTTTAAAGAAGAAAAAAGACAGAAGATTGATTACAACTGACTTTGATTTGATGAAAACTTCAATAAAATATGAGCTAAAATCAGTTACCGGTGGTTATCTTATTCAAACAGCAGATTTGAAATTATTCGATGAGAGCCAGCTAAGAGTTGTTACAAAAAGACAGCCAACAAAGGAAGAATACGATGCAATGATGTTTGGCTGGAAAGTCGCAAAGCATGTGAAATCTAATGCGATTGTTTATTCTTTGTCGGATAGAACGCTTGGGATAGGTGCAGGACAGATGTCAAGGGTTGATTCCTCAAGAATAGCTGTCGAGAAAGCAAAGATGATGAATTTGAATTTGAAAGGTTCTGCAATTGCATCGGACGCTTTTTTCCCGTTTCCCGATGGTGTTCTCGAAGCAGCAAAAGCAGGTGCCACAGCAGTTATACAACCCGGAGGTTCAGTCAGAGATGAAGAAGTCATCAAAGCAGCCGATGAAAACAATATGACGATGATATTTACCGGGATGAGACATTTCAAGCATTAATTTCAAAGAATTGCTTTAAAGCTTGTCCTGTATATGAATTTTTGACTCTTGTAATTTGTTCGGGAGTTCCTTCGGCTACTATCAATCCCCCTTTTTCACCACCTTCTGGACCAAGGTCAATAATATAGTCTGCCGAAGCAATGACATAGAGATTATGCTCTATTATTAATATTGAGTTACCATTATCAATTAATTTCCTGAAGCATTTCAATAGTTTGGCAATATCATCAATATGGAGTCCGGTAGTGGGTTCATCAAAAATAAAAAGCGTATGTCCGCTGCCAGAGGAATCAAGATGACTTGCAAGTTTTATCCTTTGAGATTCACCTCCTGATAGCATATTGGATGGCTGACCGAGTCTGAGATAACCCAATCCCACATCCTGCAGAATTTGAAGCTTTTCGGATATTTTTGGCTTTTCTTTGAAAAAAATAATTGCTTCATCAACAGTCATATTAAGAACATCAACAATGGTCATATCTTTATATTTTATCTGTAACACTTCTTTTTTGAATCTTGTACCTTTGCATGAATCGCAGACGAGTTGTACATCAGGTAGAAACTGCATATTCACTGTTACGAAACCGTCTCCTTCGCATGTTTCGCATCTTCCACCCGGAACATTAAAGGAAAAATACCCGGCTTTCCAGCCAAATTGCTTTGCAGCTTGAGTTGAAGCAAAAAGTTCTCTGATATAATCATAAATTTTTGTATATGTAACAGGAGTTGATCGGGATGATTTTCCAATTGGAGTTTGATCAACAAGTTCCACATAATCAATTTCATAATAGCCTTTAATTGAGTCGAAATCATTTGTTGATAGATCCAGACCTGCTTTGTATTTTTTCAAGCCAGTGTATAAGATATCATGAACCAAAGTGCTTTTTCCAGATCCAGAAACACCCGTTAGAACAACAAAACAATTTAATGGGATTTCCACTTTTTTCATCTTCAGATTATGTAGTCTTGGATTTTCGATAATAATCTTTTTGTTGCTAATTGACTTTCGTGTCTCGGGGATTTCTATCTTTTTTTTTCTGGTTATATAGTCAGCTGTAAGAGAATTTTTTGCTTTCAATAATTTTTCAAACTCCCCGGCAAACACAATCTCACCCCCCTTTTCTCCTGAATTTGGTCCTAAGTCAATAATATAATCGGCACTGCGGATGATGTCAGGATCGTGTTCAACTACTATTATTGTGTTGCCTAAATTTCTAAGTTTGAATAAAATATTAAGTAATCTTGATGTGTCTCTTGGATGAAGTCCAATACTCGGCTCGTCAAGAACATAAAGTGTTCCAACCAAAGAAGAGCCAAGAGCAGTTGAAAGGTTTATTCGCTGAGACTCACCTCCCGAAAGAGTATGGCTGAGCCTGTCCAATGTTAAATATTCCAGACCAATATCAACAAGAAGACTTGTTCTCCAGATTATTTCTTCTATCACTTTTTCGGCAATTTTTTGTTGATATTCGGTTAGTTCGAGATTCATGAAGAATTCAAGTACCTCAGTAAGTGGAAGAAAAATAAGATTAGGAATAGATTTTCCTCCAACGAAAACCTGCCTTGCCGAAGTTCTTAATCTTGAACCATTGCAGGCTCTGCATTTGGTAAAGCCTCGGTATTTACTCAGCAGTATACGATTCTGGATTTTATAACTTTTTTCCTGAAGAAAATTGAAGAAAGCATTTAGACCGGGATAACTACCCCCACCTTCCCAGAGGAATTCTATGGTAGAATCATCAAGTTCTGTCATTGGTGCATCAATAGGAATATTTCTTTTCTCTGCTTCAATTAAGAGCTGTCTTTGATAATTTGAATATGAAAATTGACGGAATGGATGAATCAATCCATTTTTTATAGATCTTGTTCTGTCAGGGAAAATTAGATTCTCATCTATACCGGTAGTTCTACCAAAACCCTGACAGGTGGGGCAGGCACCAAAAGGATTATTAAATGAAAAGAGCTTCGGTTCTGGTTCATCATAGACAATTTCGTCGTCAGCACATTCAAATTTGGAACTAAATTTATGTAATTTATTCTCATCTAAATTAAAAATTGAAATTTTTCCTCCACTGGCACTGAAAGCCAGCTCGAGTGAGTCGGAAATTCGGGTTAATGTGTCTTTATCAGACTTCAGAACTAATCTATCAACGAGAATATAAAGACCTTCGATATCTATATCATTCGGCAAAGAGTCATTTTGTATATCAAAAATATGATTAATTTCATAAACAAACACTCTTGAAAAGCCGGCTTCCAGATAATTCTTAAGGGTATTGTCTATGAATTTATTTTGTTGAAAAGGATTAAAAAGTATATAAAATTTTGTTCCTTCCTTCCATTTTGTTAAATCTTCCAGAACAGATGAGGGTGTGTCTTTTTTTACTGGTTTTCCACATTTTTTGCAGATGGTTGTTCCAATTCTACCATATAAAAGTCTTAAGTAATCATAAATTTCAGTAACTGTTCCAACTGTAGAGCGAGGATTTCTGGCTTGTTTACGCTGCTCAATAGCAATAGCCGGGGGTAACCCATTAATTGATTCAACATCAGGTTTATTCATTCTTTCCAAAAATTGCCTTGCATAAGCCGATAGGGATTCCACAAAACGGCGTTGTCCTTCTGCATAAATAGTATCGAAAGCAAGAGTTGATTTTCCCGAACCACTAACTCCGGTAATAACAGTCAGTGAATTATGAGGGATATCAACCGAGATATTTTTTAGGTTATGAAGTGAAGCTCCCTTTACTGATATATATCTTTGTTTTTCAGATTTATTTTTAGACGATCTTTTCATTATTTTGACAAAAAGTAATATTTATTTTAAAAAAAACTTTAAAATTAGAAAAAAAGGATAAAAAGACAATAATATTTGTAGTATTATTTGTTTATTTTTGGAAAATAATTGTATTTGGGTTAAGGCCGCAAGAGAATTTTTTTATAGGTTTGTTGGAGGATACTAAATCATATATCATTATTTCTCCATTTGTTTGGTAGTTTTTGGCGTTACCTATCCATAGTGTTTTGTCATAATTATAGTAGGATATACTATACCATATATCTGAAATTCTTGGATTAATGATGATTCGATCAGGTTGGGCTTGATATGAATTTAGATTTATACTTAAAGCACCATCAGTATCCAAAATGTAACAAATATTATCATTAAAATTAATACAAAAATCATTTATTTTGAATCGCCAATTTCTCACTTCTTTCATAGTATTGATGTCGTATTCTATCAAACCACCAATTGAGTCCTTTTTCGATGGAAGGTGCTTGAATGAAACGTAGAACTTTTTAGTGAATGGATTGCATATAATTTTTATAGGATTTGGAGCAGTTTTTATTAATAACTTTTCTTCTAAAGCAAAAACATCAATGACAGAGATTGTGCTTGACTTTGTATGCTCAGAATAATAATCTCCATAACCAGAGTTAACTACGAATAAATAGGCTTCGTAACCTGCAAGTCCTTCGGGTGCAGGACCAACATAAATTTTTTTGTCTGAAAGTTTGAATGAAGAAGGATTGAATACCCTTATTGAATTTTCGAATATGCAAGAAAAAAAAGCAAGTGTGTCATTTAGAATATGGATATTTCTTGGTCCCAAATTGCCGTCCATTTTTATTCTGGCATAACTTTTACCGGATTTAATGTCCATAATTTCAATTGAATTTGATCCGGTAACAGCAATATATGCAGTATCTCCTTTTAATGTTATTGAATTGGCTATATCTCCTAAGATTAATCCCGGATTACTAAGAGAAAAGTAATTATTATATACTATTCCTTCCTCAATTAAATATTTATCAATTGTCGAGTTATTATAACCCCAGAGCCCTTCGCAAAGAATAATTGCTGATGAACTTTTTGAGGGAATGATTTTTTGGTCAGGAGCGGTTGGTTCCCTTATACAGCTTATGAAAGTAAGTAAAAGAAAAATTAAGATTATTTTTTTCAACACACTTAGAATATTAATTTATAATAATAAATGTTCTCTTTGTCCTTAACTACTAAAAATAAAATGGAATTGATATCAAAATTATTTTTAATGACAAGATGATAGCTAAAATTTCCAGATGATATTATTTTGCCAAGATAGTCATAGATTAAAAATTCATTATCAGGTATTTCTGATATCATTTCATAACAATTACTATGTCTGATTAATTTTGGAAAATTGTTAGCTAATTTTTCATCACCAATATTGCTAATATCTCTGATGAGGTTTAAACCGAGAACTGCATCGAGATCAAATCCTGAAATAATCGGGTCAAAAAATGGATGAGCAGGGTTTTGTAATATATCATTACAAATATCTTTGATTTTGATGTATTTTACTCTTGTTAGACCAACAATTGACAAATCAAATTTGTCTCCTCCGCTTTTCTGAGCATCGAATGGATTTGCTTTTCCATTTGTGGGGGTTATTCCGGCACAACCGACCAGAGTCATTGCATCATAAGGAAAATCATAAAAGTTAATACCATCTTCGCTAACCGAAACAATAGAAGGCTCTGCAAAAACTTTTTTTGTAATCGGATTAATAAAAGCATTTTCGAAAATAGTGAAATCAGGTCCATCACCATCGAAAATAATATAGTTTTTGAAACCAATAATAATTTCACCACCCAGACCGATTGAACAAATTTGTTTAGGATCAGAAGATGGAGTATATTCTGAAGCGTTTGTATCAGGCAACCCAAAAATATTCTGTGGAAAATATTCTGATGATTGACCTGAGTTCTGCCCCGTTCCGGGAAGGAATTTATAAACAGTGTCTATAACACTTTGCAAGTACTGTGCATTCAATTCAATACAAAACAACCAGAAGAATACGATATAGAATTTAAACATATTAATCCTCCCACAAGCTCAAATTCGATCCAAAACCAACTTTAAAGGAAAAACCCGGCATCGGGTAATTTTTTATGATTTCATATCTTCTGTTAAATATATTTTCAAAGTCTATTCTGAATCGAAAGTTTTGGTCAAGTAATCTTAAATCTTTATATAATGAAAAATTCACTAGAAAATATGATGGAAGATAGGAAGAATAGTCATTTTCTGGTAAAAAAAATCTGTGGCTTGAATAGAACAGTTGTAAAAGTGAATTAGCAAGCTGAGTTTTTATTAAAATTGTGCTGTTAATTAGTTCCTGCGGGGTATAGACAATAATTTTTCCTTTGGTATATGATTCCGGTGTTTCATCGCTTACCTTTTGCAGGGTATAATTAATTTTTATATTTAGCAAGTCATCAAAAAGGTCAAAATTTGAAGAGAACTCAAAGCCTCTGGAGAGCGTTTCTGCTATGTTTTTTGCACTCCAGCGGAGAGGAGAAATGGGTATAGAGACAATCTGGTCATAAGTCTTGATTATATATCCATTTAGTTCAAAATTTAGATTTTCATTAAATTTCAAGAATAACCCGAGATTAAGATTAGTTGACTTCTCAGTTTTTAGATTTGTATTACCATAATTTAGATAGTACATTTCATTAAAACTTGGAATCCTGAAATTATTTGAAAACAAAACTTTTAAAATTAAATCCGAATTTAAAAAATTAGCCGATGTACCAAATGAATAAGAATAGTTTGGAAATAATTTTGAAACCGCATCAGCCCTAAGTCCAAGATTTGATGATATCATCAAAGTTCCAGACGAAAACCATTCATAATCAATATTGGAAAAAGCAGCAATGTTATATCTTTTGACTTTGTCGTTAGCATCTTTATCAAGCATATTACCCCTGAGTTCAGAAGCAATGAAATCAATTCCTATGCTGACATTTAAGTCATTTAAAAAATTATTTGAATAAATAGATGCAAACTGTATTTCATCGTTACTGAAATTTATTTTATTTTCATCAACTAAAAATGAGTATTCAGGGTTGTAGTATTCAGTTTTATAAAATTTAAAGCTTATATTTGATTTGAGTAAGGATGTTTTGCTAATCGTTGTTGTTGTTGGAATACTAAAAATAATATTGTTTTCATTCAATCTGGCATCGAGTGATTCAATATGACCTTGCAGAACTGCACCCGGCGAACCTCTTTTGATTAGACTAAATAAAATAAAGGGTTTGGCAGAAAATGATTTAGTAACCATTGGTCTATATAAATAAACGGAAAATCTGTCATATTTTCCATTTTCCCTTGTAAATTCTTTTACCTCACCGAATTGATTTGAATAAAAAGGGAAATTTCCATCGGAATGCTGATAGTCCAGATGACCGACAAATTGAGATGAGCCAGCAAAAGAAATATTTCCCGATATATTTACCTCGTTAAATGAGCCATAATCGAAATTCAAAAATAGCTCATTATTTCTTATAAAGTTCTTAGTTTCTAAGTTTACTATTCCGGCAATAGAATTTGAACCCGATATTGATGAAGAACCACCCTTGAAAACCTGAATTTGTTCTATGATTGATATTGGAACGATATTTAAATCAAGCATCGAAGTTTGCGATGAGTTAAGTCTCATTCCTTCAAAAGTGATAAGAGTTTGCATTGAGTTCGTTCCCCTCAAAGAAATGGATTTTAGTCCACCCAAACCACCATAATCACGAATATAAATTCCCGGTTGGTATCCGATAACTTCCCCTAAATTACTGGGGTTCATATCTTTTATCTCCTGATGGCTTATTATTGATGAATTTGTATATTTGAGTACATTATCAATATTATTTTTTTTCCCTTCTACTGTAATCACTGGAAATTCTTTTTTGATCACTGAGTCAGATTCATGATTTTGATTTCCAAAGACAAAAAAATCTTTCCGAAATATTAAGATCAAAAAAAATATCATTTTAATTACATTATTTTTCAATTATTTAGCCAGAACAAAAGGAAAACTATAAGATTTATAATGATTTTTAATAATTAAAAAATAATAGCCATTTGCAGGATTGATTTTAGCTAAATCTATGTTAAATTCATTATTATTCAAATGTTGTTCTTGATGTATCAATTCACCTAAGGAATTAAAAATTTGAACTAGTAAATTTTCATTTTGAAAATTGATATTTCTTATTTCGATTAAGTTTAACGAAGGATTAAAACTGACTTCAGAATTAACATTTGAAAAATCAACCTTGGATTGTGTTTTATGTGAGAAAATCTGAAAGCTTGAATTAGGTTCATAGGTGTCCTTTTTAAACTCATTAGCCACAAAAAGCAAGGGAACAGGACTTTCGATGAGCAAAAGACCTTCGGGATTAGCTTCAGTTTCAATTGATTCAATCAGATCCCCTTCGAAATTATGAATATAAACAACACTATTATAAGTTGACGTTATAATTTGATTTAGTTTAGTAGAATAAACTGACTCTCTTGGACCGCTAAAGCCTGCAGTCAATAATTTGATTTTTTTTATTATTTCATTGTTATTTAAATCAATTAAAGTTAGATCGTGAGAATTATTATTTGTGATTATTAAAATATCATTGACAATAGTAATATGATTTGAGACATCACCTGTTAGAATAGTTTTTTCCAACTGGTATTTTTCTCCAATGTTCTTGAATATTTGAACAGAAGAATTTGCCGCACCAAAATCACCTTCATTTAATACAATTATTTTATTGTTCTGATAGAAAATTGCTTTTTGAACATTAACACCTGCTTTCAATGTATCAATGAATTGATTTTTAATAAGATCAAAAACATAGACAAAACCCGGCTCTGTGAATGAAGGACGATGGCTGATTAGCAATAAATCTTTATGCACCGTCAAAGCCACACAGGATATCTTGGGTAAATTATTGCTGATTTTTTCGCCATTTCCAATGTTATAAGTCTCAATTTCATTAAATGAGCCATAATAAATATAAGGATATTCATAGCCGGGTCGGAATGGAAACTGGAATGAGCCAAATTCGAATTCCCTGACTAAATAAGGTTCTTCAATAAATTTCCCATCAGGATCATTTTGTCCAAGCAAACTTGCCTGCCACCACGAAGGCGATTCATCCTCATCATCTTTTGTTCCGTTGAAATTAGCGTCGTAGCCGGCACAAAAAATATTAATTTTTTGATTCTTATCATCATAGATGAAAGCAACAGGTTGTTTGCCAACACTGTAAGAGTCAATGTAATTATTCCAGAATTCAGCTTTTAGAAATGCAACAGTGATAAAGAAAAGCAAAAAGCTCAAAGCATAAGATGATTTTTTCATAATAAACCTCCCTTAATAATTATAATGTTATAAATAATTTTTGGGGAAATACTGATAAAGAAATAAAAAGAAGGTTTATCGAGTATCTCCTCATTGCATCCGTTTACGCGGACTTTTTCCATTTAAAATGTCAATGAGCATCACAGGCAGGTCTTCTGACTCCGATATCAACCTTGCTTTTCGCCTTCCCATTCGATTTAGAACAGTGGCTGTTCAATTAAGAACATGAAAAGCTTGTCCATCGTTACAGCGGCGTAACCGTTCCCGATTGTTCACGGGATTCCCTATTATCTGTTATTTTAAACAGACCTGTAATGAACGTTACAAAATTAGAAAATTTCAATTGAATTACAAAAATTGAATTATTTTGCTTTTTCTCTTATAATCAAACCAATTATCCAACCATAAATGGAATAGGTGATAACTGAAGAAAGAAACCATCCAAGTGCTAAAAGGTAGGGGATAGGCATATATGAATAAGATCCGTAACCATAGGACAAACCCCAGGCTATACCAAATATCAGACCATACATTAGCCCATTCTTAGGAGTTTTTCTGTCTATCAAACGGTAATAAATATATACAAAAAATATTACTGATAAAAAAGAAACTGAATAACCAAGAGCAAATTTCATTTCTTCCATTGGTCGCCAAACTTGAGGGCTTTCGCTAAATAAGTTCATCAAAATTATGCCATTTGTCAACCAATTAAATATGATCGTCAAAATAAAGACTATTACAACAGCAAGCAAGTATTTTTTGAACATTGAAAACCTCCGATAAATATGATAAAAAATTAATTATTAATCAAAAATAATCTAAATATTTTAATTTTCAAATATATTTTTTCAATTAATGAAAATTCAAGTTTTTTTTATTTAAATAGAGTGTATAATTCGATGTTTGTTGGTTAAATTTGTAGTTTAAAATTTTCTTTTTTTTAAATCTGATTGGAATCAACAGAGCAAATAATAAATAAACTTTTTTCTTTACAAAGATTTGGCATAAAACCCGGACTTGAGAGAATATCCAGACTTCTTGAAAAATTAGGTAACCCACAGGAAAATTTTAAATCCATTCATATTGCCGGAACAAACGGCAAGGGTTCTGTTAGCTCGATGATAGCTTCGATTTTATTTTCAAGCGGTTATAAGGTTGGATTATATACATCTCCCCATATCATAGGATTCAACGAAAGAATAAAAATCAATGGTAAGGAAATAGATGATGAGTATTTGATAAACTATGCCGACTTATTATTGAAAGAATCTCAAGGTGAAGAAATTACTTTCTTCGAGATTACAACAGCTTTGGCATTCAAATACTTTTCTGATAATAATGTTGATATTGCTGTTATTGAGACTGGCATGGGGGGGAGATTCGATGCTACAAATGTTATTAACCCATTAATCTCAATAATTACCTCCATTAGTTTTGATCACCAGGAATACCTCGGAAATACAATTAAAGAAATTGCTTTTGAAAAGGCTGGAATAATCAAACCCAATACCCCGACTGTAACTTTAAACAGAAATCCAGATGCAATTGATGTGATCAGGAAAAAATGTGTCGAAATGAAGTCAGAATTAATTGAAGCACTAAATTTTGTATCAATAATGAATATATCATTCACCAGAGATTTCAAAATGATAATGGAATTAGATACTAAAAGGCTATTACCAAAAAAATTAACTATTGGGCTATGTGGGTATCATCAGGTTGAAAATATCCAAATTGTACTGGCAGGAATTGAATTTTTAAGATCAAAATTTAAAATTACCGAACAAAGCATAAGGAATGGACTGAAAAAAGTTAAAAAAAATACTGGTTTATACGGACGAATAGAATTAATAAGAACTAATCCATTATTTGTTATTGATGTGGCTCATAATCCATCTGCTATTGAACAATTGGTGAAAACTCTTAAGAACTGTGGCTATTCAGATACTAAATGGAATCTGATTTTTACAGCTATGAGTGATAAAGATGTTCAAAGTATGTTAGAGCATCTTTTCGAAATAACTGACACTTTGATTATACCAAATCTTAAATCAGAAAGAGCTTTTAAAAATTTCGAAATTGGTCAAATTGCCAGAAAGATTGGTTTTCAAAACATAAGACTTTATGAATCCATTGATATGTTGATAGATGAGATATTTATTTTGAATGCACCGATATTAATGACTGGAAGCTTTTATCTTTTGGGTGAATTTTTTATGAATAAAAAAGTTGAGCAATTAGGATTGAACAAGAGGATATATGATTAATTATGCAGGCGAATTAGCTGCTCTTGGAGCCGCTTTTTTATGGTCTTTTTCTCCTTTTGTATTTACAATAGCAGCACGAAGGATAGGAACAATCCAATTGAATGTTACCAGATTATTTGTTGCAGGTTTATTTCTCTATCTTACAATAGTCATATCTGGTATTGAATTCTCGTTATCACTGACTCAATTTTATTTGCTTGCATTAAGTGGGTTCATTGGATTGGTGCTTGGTGATACTTTTTTATTTAAATCTTTTAAAGAAATAGGACCAAGGATAACCATGCTTATAATGTCTCTGAATCCTGCACTGGCGGCTTTGATTTCTTACTTTTGGCTTAATGAAAAATTATCAGTTTTTGAGATATTAGGTATTGGAGTTACTATTTTTGGAATAATGTTAGTCATACTTGAAAAAGAGGTTAACGGGCAGGGAGCAAAAAAAATTGCCAGATTATCGCTAATTTATGCAATTTTGGCTACATTAGGGCAGGGAATAGGATTAATCTTCGCAAAACTTGCCTTTATGGAAGGCTCTATTAATAGCGTATTAGCTACTTTTATAAGAATTTCTTCCTCTGCGGTAATTTTTTTGATTTTATTACTTTTAACAGGAAGATTCCAAAATCCGGTGAAATTATTTGGAAATGATGTTAAATCTTTTGGGTTGGTAATATTAGGCTCAATATTAGGACCCTTTTTGGGGGTAACATTGAGCCTTGTATCAATTAATTATACTCAGGTTGGAATAGCTGCGACTTTGATGGCTACTCCACCAATTATTATGCTTCCTGTTTCAGCAATTCTTTTCAAAGAAAAACTTAGCTGGAAATCAATCATCGGAGCAATAATAGCTGTTGGTGGAGTAGCTATTCTTTTTCTAAGATGATTATTTTGGAGTTGTAACGATTACCTGAACAGTCCTGCTAAGATGCCTGCCAACAGGAGTATCATTATCGAAAATTAATACTTTTTCGCCAACGCCAAAAGTTTCGATTTTTACATCTTTCTTTTTCTGCTTAATTATATTGCTCACCGCAATAGCTCTTCTTTCAGCTAATTTACGATTATAATCTTCATCACCTATTCTGTCAGTATATCCATAAACCTGAACAGTTGAGTTAAATTTGATTGATGGAAGTATATATTTATCAATTATTTCCATATCTGCCGCAGAGACTTCTGCTTTGTCGAAATCGAAAAGGACCAAGCTATATTTTGAGATTATTTTGTCGGGTAGGTCCTGAGTTTTCTTTCGGGAAAAAGAAAAATATTCAACGGGGATAGAGCCTGTAACTTGTCTTTTGATGCCTTTCTTTGTTGAAACAGACAATCTGTAATCAACTGGTATTTGCTTGCTTTCTAATTCATTAGGTCTTATGGTCCATTGGAAGGAATTTGGTAAATCAGAACCATTTGATCTCTTCAATGTCTTATCAGATTGAGAAATATCAAACTCCCAAGAAGTAATAACATCATTTGTTTCAACCAATGGAATAAATTCAATAATATTTGGTTCTGCCAATCTTTCATTATCAGAAGAGATTATTATTGGTTCAAAAATTAGAGGATTACTGCTTGATAGCTCTACTCTGCGATTTTCTTCGACTCCGTCCTCAACTGTTAAAGAAGATGGTTTTGATGGTAAACCGACACTTCTTGTATTGATTCTTTGAGAATTAATATTAAAGTTATCCACAAGATATTGTTTAACAAAATCAGCTCTTTGCATTGCCAGATCTTTGTTCTTCATTTCATCTTTTCCATCAAGAGTCCCCGTGATGGTTAGATCTGAATTTGGATATTCGGACATTCTTTTCCCAACGATATCAAGAGTTCTGTTATTTATCCTGACTGCATCTGGTTCAAGAGCAGTGATGTTAAATTCACCGCGTTGAGACCTTTCTAAAAGTATCTGATTTCTTGGGGATGGCTGTCTTTGATTCAAATCCATAAACACATAGGGAATCAGTGGAAATAGTTCAGTGTATTGAATATCTTCAACCCGGATATTATTAACAGGCTGAACGTTACCTGCACGGTCATAAGCTCTGATTTCTTTAAATCCCACGTTCAAAGAAACAGGAACTTCTTCCTTAATTTCTTGCTTAGGTGTTTTTTTAGGACCAAATACAAGAGAGAGACCTGCTCTGATTTGTGGCACCTGCCAGTCCTTTAAAAAAGCACTCTGTGTTTCACTTGTTGATACTTTGGAAAATGGAATCCGATAACTTGCCTCGGGTATTAAAAAAATATTATCAGAAACTGGAATAGCATATCCAATGCCAATAGCACCAGCAAGCCTTGTCTGAACATCAGGGATAGAATTATCCACCGAATTATCAATTGAATAAGTTTTTGTTATTGGTATCCCCGCTTCAAGTCCTGCAAGAATGTAGAATCCATTATTACCAAAAAGGTTATGAAATTGAAGAATGGGAGATATCTCAAAATAATCCAAATATGCGTTTAGCTTTGTATCAGAATCATCTTCGTTTAATTCACCGTTTAGCCTATTATATCCCAATCTGGGAGCTAAAACAAAGTTATCACTTAATGGAAATAAGCCAAGCAAACCAACTGAAAAATCGGGTGATAAAGAATTTTCATTGAATATAAAATTGTCTATCCTGATATTATTAGGATTGTGCATATTCAAATTGAGATTAAGATTTAGACCGAGCAAATAAGGAAATTCGCTAACGTTTTGTGCATTTGACTGATACCCAAAAATAACTGTCATCAAAAAAATGACAATAGGAAATTTCATTTTCATAATTCTCATAACAACCTCCTTACAATTAAATTAACAAATATTGAAACAATCTTGACTACCAAACGTTAAACTTTTTTGTTAATCGTTTTTATTCATAACTTAACGAAATTTTATTTTTTTATTTTATCGAATTATGAAAAATATACTCTTATTCATTTTTTTATTCAGTACATATGTTACTTATTCTCAATTAGGCATTGGTTTTCATACCGGACTATCCACTCCAAATAATCAAATCAATAATGTTTATAATTCTGATAAACTTGACCTGAAAAAACCTGATTATTTTGGAGATCTCATAAGAGAATCTACAAAAATTGGTTACCATATTGGAATGAAGTTAAGGCTTAATATGAGCGAAAATCTTTTTTTTGTTGGAGGAATTATATGGAATAAGTTCCCGCAAACGACAATAGACATTGTTAATTCAAAAACCGGAGATACACTAATTTCTTTGCAGGCGACTCAAAATGTAATTCCGATTTCAGCAGGATTAAATCTTTATATCATGCAAAGTACGATTAGCCCTTATCTGACAGGAGATCTGGCATATACGATAATTTCAAATTCTATTGACTACAAGCAAATACCTTTGACTGGTGTAGAAATTGACCCCAATATCACTGATGCCAGAGCTGGGTTTGGATTGGGTGCAGGATTGGATATTGATCTGAAACTTGTTTACTTAAATATCGAGGGTAAATATAACATTTCCAATCTTATAGGAAAGGTAAGCGAGGAGCAGAACAAAAACTACTTTACTTTGTCTTTGGGAGTTTATTTTGGTAATCCTGTCAATAAGCAATGAGTTTTTAATTATAACTATCAAAATAACCGCTTTTGAATGCTTTGATAACTGTTCTTATATCCGATAGACTTTTACTTCTCAGCAACCAGATGATAAGATAACCAAAAGGTCTAAGATATTTGACTAAAAAGCTTCCAAAAATTCTGTCCAGCCAAATTAAATTCCTTATAATATAAAAGGTTTTCCATGTAAACTTATAAATATCATCAGGTAAATCAATCTTTCTATTTAGTTTTGAAGATTTTACAATTATTGATTTAAATCCAGCTCTATTAGCTTTTACAAAAAATTCAGTATCATCGGCAAAAATGAAGAAATTTTTATTTGGTAATCCGATTTTTTCTATGACTCTCCGATGAATCAATGGTCCCTCGAATGTTATTCCTACTGCTTCAATATATTCTTTTTTTAATTTTTCTTCATTTATAATTTCCATCCAGAGACTTCTCAAAGGATTTGTAAAATTATATGAAACTGCATCGTTAAGATATGGTTGATTATTACTATCGTATCTTAACGGTGTTCTTATTAAATATTTTGAATCAGATTTTAGAAGGTTTTCAAGGCAATTGATATCAGGAACAACATCGTCATCCATAGTCCAAATCCAATTATAACCAAGTTCACAGGCAACTTTGAGACCAGTGTATTGACCACCAGAACTGCCAAGGTTTTCCTGTGTTATAACCAGAATATCTTTTTGATTTGTTAACCACTCAGTTGTTCCATCGGTGCTTGAATTATTAACCACTATTATTTTGTCAGGCTTTCTTGACTGATTTTTTATTGCCGAGAGTACCTCTTTTAATAATTCCAAACGATTAAAAGTAATTACTACTGCTGCTACAGATTCATCTATCATATTTAATTTCGAATATTTGACTATTTTTACTTAAAACATAATCATAAAATATCTTCGTTCCTTCAATGTGAGAGGGAAGTTCAAGCACTTCAAGTGTTTCATCCAAAGTCACCATCGGAATTCTGAATGCTCATCTGAAATTCTTACTGCATCATCCATATTAACCATAAAACCAAAAACAGGAGAGGTATGCATCCTGTTATCCAGATGATTATAAAAAAGTGCAACATAAGGTATTTTCCATATTTTGCAAGGATATAAGGATGTTTCTTCATGTAATTCCCTGATAGCACAAACAAGAGGTTTTTCACTGTCTTTCATTGTCCCGGTTATAACCTGCCATATTCTGGGGTAAATATTTGTATAATTAGAGCGTTTAAGTATTAAAAATTCAAATTTATTATCAGAATTTTTCCTGACTATATGTGCTTGAATAGTATTTGAAATATATTCGATCATTATAAATAACTACTAATAAAATTTAATAAATTACTTGAATCAATATTCCAATTATATTTATTTTTAAATGAGTTAAGAGAATTTGCTGAATATTTTTCTGGATTGCTTTCTGCAATTTTTAATAACATATTTGATATTGTTTCCGGTTCGGTATTTTCAAGAATAGAGCCCGTATTTGTCTCATTATTCAATCTTATCAATGGTTTGCAAGGTGAATATATTATCGGTTTTCCCGCTGCAAGAAAGTCAAAAACTTTGTTATGAATTGTATAATTATTAAAATCATTTACTTGATATGGTATAACACCGATATCAATTGAACTTAATATGAATTTGATGTCGTTATAATGATATTCACCAGTTAAGATTACTCTGTCATTTAAATTTGATAAAGAGATAATGTCTTTTACCTCTTCAAAGTCTTCACCAGCACCTGCTAAAAGAAGTTTGATGGAATTATTTTTCTGTGAAGCCAAAACAAAACCTTTAACAAGATTAATGACACTCTTTTCGGCAGACATATTCCCGTGATGGCCAAAAATAACTGGAGGAAATGATGAGCCTAATCTTATATTTTCACTAAAATTCAAATCAGGAGTATTGTGAACTGTCTGAATTTTATTTTCCGGAAAGTTATAAGTGTCAATTAATCTTTCATTTTGTTCCTGACAGACAGTAATAATTCCATCCATCTTTCTGACACTGTTACGCTCGAAAATATCAGGAACTTTTAAATTGTGTACAAGAAATTTAAGTAAAAAAGGTTTTTTATATTTTTTCCACTCACGCATAGCGGCAGGATAATGTTCCGCCATATCCATTAAAACCGGCAAATTCCATAAATGTCCTATATCAGCGGCAGCTTCGGCAAGCATAATATCCCGGGCAATGACTATTGATGGATTAAATTCAGCAATTACATTTTTTATTCCTTTTTTCCAGATAGGATTATTTGATACAGGCAGGGAAAAATTAGCAGGAAGTTGGAAGCCAATACGTTTTATAATTAAGTTACCAAACTCCTCTGATTCTGATAAATCAGGTACCCAACGGCTTAATATAATAACTCGATAACCAGCATCAAGAAATGATTTTGTAAACTTATCAACCCTTATATCCCAAGGGTATTTTCCTTTGAAAATATAGAGGATTGATTTCAATTCTCTCCGGGGACGTGTGTTTGTTTATACAAAATCATTTGTGGCAAACTTAGAAGCATTTAATTTCCAGTTATATCACTATTATTTTTCTGACCAAACGCCCATTTTATAGAACTTTTCTCTTCTTTTCCGAACCAGTTTGTCAGGGATAGTATTGATTAATTTCTGTAGTTCCTTGGAAAGTATATCTTTCATAATTTGAAACATAGCAGAGTGATTTTTATGTGCTCCACCAATAGGTTCAGGAATAATTTCATCAATGATACCCTGACGTTTTAAATCAGTAGCAGATAGCTGGAGGGCTTCAGCTGCTTGTTCTTTATAATCCCAGCTGCGCCAGAGAATGCTTGAACAAGATTCCGGGGAAATTACTGAATACCATGCATTTTCAAGCATGAGGATTCTATCTCCGATTCCAATACCAATAGCTCCACCTGATGCACCTTCACCTAATATAATAACAATAATGGGTACCCTTAACCGGGACATAAGTAGAAGGTTCTTTGCTATTGCTTCAGCTTGTCCATGTTCTTCAGCTTCTAATCCCGGGTATGCTCCGGGTGTGTCAAGGAATGTAACAACGGGCTTTTTGAATTTTTCTGCAAGAAGCATTAATCTGTGAGCCTTTCTGTAACCTTCAGGATTAGCCATACCAAAGTTTCTATATAGATTTGATTTTGTATTTCTTCCTTTTTGATGACCAATAACAACCAAAGATTGCTTATTGAAAAGAGCAATACCCCCAACAATTGCAGGATCATCACGCAAATATCGGTCGCCGTGAAGTTCAATGAAATCATCAAAGATATTTTCAATATAATCCATTGTTTGAGGTCTTTCGGGATGTCTTGCAATTTGAACTCTTTGCCATCTTGTCAAATTTTTGTAGATATCCAACCTCAATTCATCAATTTTTTTCTCAAGTTCTTTGATTTCTTCAGATATATCTATAACGTCGCCAATTGATTTAAGCTCTGTTATTTTATTCTCTAATTCAATAATTGGTTTTTCAAAATCGAGATATGTTTTTGTTGCCACTATTTTGACCTTGTAATAAATTTTAAAATAATTTCTATATCAAGATAAAATGAATAATTTTCAAGATAATATTTATCTAAATTTAATTTTGTTTCTTCTGATAACCTTTCCGGATTACTTATCTGAACAAGGCTGATCAGACCTTTTTTCCCAAAAGATAGTTTATTGTCATATAATCCTACAAATGACAACTTACCAAGAAATACTTTCCATAATTTATTAAATGTTTCTCTCGGTTTTTCGAAAAGCAAATATACGATAGGAAATCCAATAGACAAAAGAAAAAAAGAAATGAGCAGGTCGAAGGTTCTTTTTATCAAAGTGTTTCTGAACTTTTTATACTGACGAAAAGGCACAACTCCTTCGTTTCCGCTAATTTCATTTATTATTCTGGAGGCTAAAAGCTCTTCATATTCTTTTGCTATATGGAATCTGACAGTGGGTAATGAAATATTAGATGCAATTTTGACTAAACCGGCGTTAGATATGGATTGGTCTGTAATAATTACTTCTTTGATTCTGTGTTCCTTCAGAATTTTATCAAGAAAAGAAATATTCCCAAGAATTGGTATTTGAAGTGAACTGTTTATTTCATCTGGATTGACAGATATTAAACCAACAATATTAGCATTTCTGGCTTCAATTGTTTGCAATGAGTTTATAAGGTTCTCTGATTGTTGGTTTATACCGACAATTGCAATTCTTCTTTCTGAGTCTTTTCCTTTTGTTTTATCATAGATTGAAAAAATGAGCCTGAAAACTATAGCGGATAAGACGGAGAAGCCAATTGTCATCAGTAATACTCCACGGCTGAATGCATATTCCTTGAAAAAATATGTCAATGATGATAGAAAAAAGAAGGTTATCATTAATCCAAACACAGCCCGGCGTATTGTTGGCTTCGATTCAAAGTATTCTCCAACCAATAGCATTGCGAAAAACAAAACTATACTAATCACAATAAAAACAGTAGGATAGGCGTAATCAGGGAAATTAAGAAATTCACCAAAGCGTATTTTTGTGGCTAACATCAAACTTATGTTAATTGCCAGTAAATCAAGAATTATTATTAAAATTTGTTTTTTAATTTTGTTTAGGTATGCAAGAGCAGACCGGATATAAATTCCAAGCTTAAGAAATAAATAAAACCAGATGAATTTTGAATAGTGCTTTCGTGCAAAAATTCCCATAGCTTCATAGAAATGCTTGATCTCATCTATTGAACTTCTTCGGGTGCTTTCACCTTTATAATGAAATATCGAAGTTGTGTGAACGTAGGCAGTCTTCCATCCGGCTTTTGAGCTACGATAGCATAAATCAATATCTTCACCATACATAAAAAAATCTGGATCAAAACCACCGGTTTGCTCGATAACTTCTTTCCTTATGAACATAAAGGCGCCCATGATTGAGTCTATATAGTAAGTTTCATCAATACTTCTGAAAGTCTGATTGTATTGAGAGAAAATTTTTGATTTTGGGAATATTTTTTGTAAACCAAATAATTTACAGAAAGAAGCCCATGGAGTTGGGAAGCCTCGTCTGCAAGCCAATTGAAAAGTTCCATCAGGATTGAGAACCTTGCAACCTGCAATTCCAACGTCCGGGTTTTTCTGCATAAATTCAAACAAAGTTTGCAGAGTATTCTCTCCAATAACAGTATCAGGATTCAAAAGGAGGAAGTATTTTCCTTTGGCAAGCTCAAAACCAATATTGTTTGCTTTACCAAATCCAATGTTTTCTTTTAGTTTTATAAAATTGACATTTTTAAACAAAGGTTCAAGAAATTCAACTGAACCATCGCTGGAATTATTGTCAATTACAATTGTTTCGATATTGAGTGAATGAGAGGAATCAAAGATAGATTTCAAGCATTGATAAAGGAAATCCTTTACATTATAATTTACAATAATTATGGAGATATCTGGTGTATCCATAATTGAAAAGCATTAAAAATTTTTTTTGAAAATGCTTAAAATCTTTAATTTCCAGACCAAAAAAATAGCTTCGTATATTATTTTTTTATTCATTTTGGAAACACCACTTCGACGATCAATGAAAATAATAGGTATTTCTTTGAGTCTTGCACCGGATTTCCAAAGTCTGAAATTCATTTCGATCTGAAATCCATAGCCGTTTGATTTAATTTTATTAAGATCAATTCTTTTTAAAGCCTCAGCACGAAAGCATTTAAACCCACCTGTTGCATCGTGAACGGGCATACCAGTGATAATTCGGGTGTAAAGATTTGCTCCATAACTAAGAATCAATCTTTTTAGAGGCCAGTTGACAACGTTAACGCCGCTGACATATCTTGAACCTATAACAAGATCATAATTATGAATTTCTTCTAAAAACCTTGGTATATCCTCGGGATTATGCGAGAAATCCGCATCCATTTCGAATATATAATCAAAACCCCTTTCAAGGGCATATTTGAAACCATCACAATAAGCAGTTCCCAATCCCATTTTTTCTGGTCTTTTTATGAGGTGAATTCGAGAATCCTTATTCATCATACCAGAAACAATTTCGGCTGTTCCATCAGGTGAGTTATCATCAACTATTAATATATCAATATCAGATTTAATATTAAAAATAGTATCAATTAATTTTGAGATATTCTCAACTTCGTTATATGTCGGAATTACAATTATTGATTTATTCATATTTTCCTGTCAGGTTTGACCATGTCCCTTTATCATTAAATAAATTGTTCTGATTATTATTTCAATATCGAGTTTCAGTGATAGATTTTCAATGTAATAAAAATCATCTTTCAAGCGATTTTCAATTTCTTCGACACTTTCAACATAAGATTTATAATTAACTTGCCACCATCCCGTGATACCGGGACGAACAATCAATCTACGTTTATAATAAGGAATCAAAGCACTGTACTTTTCAACAAAAACAGGCCTTTCCGGGCGTGGTCCGACAATACTCATTTCACCTTTAAGCACATTTAAAAACTGTGGAATTTCGTCCAGATGTGACTTTCGAAGAAAATAACCAAATTTAGTAACTCTCGGATCATTAACTTTTGCCCATTGAGGACCGTGTTTTTCAGCATCCTGAACCATTGACCTGAATTTATACATTTTAAAAATTTTCCCGTTCCTTCCAACACGTACTTGCTTATAAAGCACAGGACCTTTTGATTCAATTTTGATAATAATGGCTATTAGTATCCATAAGGGTATTCCAAGAATTAGAATTATAAGACTAAATATTAGGTCGATAATTCTTTTAATGATTCTTTCCCAAGGCTTCATAATCTGTGTATTGATTTCGATTAAGGGGATACCATAAACAGGAAGTGTCCTCACCTGACCCATAAAGATATCATACAAATCGGGAACAATTTTCACAATAATGTTTTTTTCAGCACACAACGAAGCAATTTTCAGCATAAAATGTCTGTTTGGTGAATCTGTTGTTATTAATACTTCCTGAGGCATAATTTCATCAAGAAGTTCATCAAGTTTGGATATATCTCCTAAATATTTCAATTTATTTGTTTTATCAGTATCGAGATTTCCATTTTTTTCCAGAGAAATATATCCAAGCACTTTATAACCCCAGCTTGGTGAGTTTTCTGTTTTCTGATAAAGTTCGAATGACTTCTCCGGAGTGCCTATAATTATTGAAGGAATATATAAAATTTTTTTTTGCCGTAGATACTTCTGAAATCGTTTGATAATAAATCTGCCCAGAGCTACGTTGAAAGTTATCAAAGCAAAATAGATGAGAAATAACTGCCTTGTTGATGGGCTACCATCCATAAAAATTAAAAACATAATCAGGAAACTGCCAAAAAAAGTTGCCCTAACTATTGTGAAGAATTCATCAAAGGGGGATCTGATATACCAATTTTTATATAAACCTGAAAACCAGAAGATGAGCAGCCAATATCCCGTGAGAAATAATGTCATTAAAAATATATAAATTGGCTCGAAGCTGATGGGATATGCATAGATTCCTGTTTCGAAACGTAGATAATACTGAATTAAAGTAGTGATGACAATAGCAATTATATCTGTCAGAAGCTGAAAAAAAGTCGGTGTTAGAAAATAATTTGGTTTTAACCTTGATTTTAGTTTAAGGTTATTTTTTTTTGACCAAATTGATTCTTTGATATTTTCCGTCTTTTCTAACATTAAAATTTATAAAATAAAATTACAAATTTATGTAATTAATTGATATTTAAATTTTTAATTTCATCATTCAATTTATTTCTATCCCATAATGAATTTTGTTTTTTGCTAAAAAATCTTATTATTCCCAGTAAAAAACCAATATTCATCGAAACAAAAAACAGAAAAATTTTGAATGGGAAAAAATTAATTTTTAACTTATCGAATATCCAGCCTAACAGGGCAAATCCATACACTATAATATTAAAATAAATTAATGGATAATATAGGAATGAATTGCGATCAATTATAAAAATACTAAGCAGGAAAATTATCATAAATACGGGAGTTAGCCAGCGTAATAATTTATGAGAAATAACAAAAAGAGACATTAAACCATACTTTGGAGATAATATTTGTTTAACTGCTCTTAATGTGGATAAACCACCGGAAACTAATCTTATCCTTCGGTTCAGTTCTTTGTTCAGTGATTTAGTTCTGATCTCGATTACATAATATTTTGTGTCAAAAATAAATCTTTTTCTTAAAGAAATGATATAAAATACTCTGAAAAGATCATCACAGACCCTGTTATCAGGAATAGGGGATAGGGCTTCACGACGGACTCCATAAAGAGTGCCCAAACTGTTTGCAGTTGAAAAAATCAATGACTCATTATATCTTATGAAAGCATCAAATTTCTGGTAAATAACTTCTCCGGTCCCACCTGAATCAGAGCTTTCCTGATTAATTATTTTTACGGGAACCATAACCCCATAAACATTTTCAACCTGCAGAACAGATATCAAATGTTGAAAAGTATCAGGTTGAACTCTAAGGTCAGCGTCGAGAAAAAAAACATATTCTTCATTTATTTTCTCTATCAATTTATTTAGTGTGCTATTTTTTCCTGCTCTTTCAAATTGATAAATATTGATATTTTTAGTTTTTTTCTGAAGATTCTGAAGAATTGAAAAAGTAGAATCAGTTGAGCCATCAAGTCCGATATAAATCGAAATTTTATCTAATGGGTAACCGGAATTTATAATTGATTTTATTGCATCTTCGATTGTATCTTCTTCATTATATGCAGCTATTAAAACTGCTATCTTTTTGGAGTCATCGGGGGTGGATTTTATTGGTTTTTTGATAAATTTTGCTAAAATAAACACAAATAATGGATACAATAGAAAAGTATAGATAACAACAAATAGTGAGATAAGAATAATTATTTCGAATATATTTGATAATGTCATAAATGAAGATATTAATAAAACATCTCTGAATAAACCTTAAGCAAATTAATAGCTAAAAGTCAGCAAACCTTAGATAAATTTTAAATAAATTCTCTGGTTTCTCATCTGTTAATCTCAATAAATACAAGCCTTGAATATTAAATCCTCTTATAATCTCATACCCAAAATTGAATGAAAAAGAAAGAGTATTCGACCTGATCCCATCAAGAAATACAACTGTTTCTGAATCCTGTGGTTTTCTAACATAAAAAGGATCACCACCAACATTTCTCAATAATTTTCCATTTTCGTCATAAATATTATTTCCATGTCTCTGATATATAATTGATATTATAAATGGATATCTATTACCCCAAAACCATCGGAATTGTAAGGCAGTTTCATCAGAATTTGGATAAAGATAAGTTCCAAAAAGGTAACCGTCATTTGTTCTATTGTTCTGAACATTAAAATGTGTAAACATATAAGGTTCAATTCTTGTATATTCAATCCCAATATCTGCAGAGAAGGGTAAAGAATATTTCAAAGCAATATTCCACGCTGTTTTATTGCTCCAGAACCCTGTTCCAATTCTTGAGATAATTATATCTTCGAGCATCCACGTTCCGGAAATCTGGAAATTTCGCAAGGGATTTATATTAAAATCTAAACCCATTGTAGTTTTGTCTCTGTCTCTTAGGGCATGTTCAATTGATTTAAGGAAGCTTAAGGGGTTCAAATATGCAAATTCAAGTTCTCTCCCTGAATATACAATTGAATGGAAATAAGACATGTCGCCCCATGATGGCTTAAAAGTAAATCTTTGAAGGACAAAATATTTTGGTGGAATATCTGTAAATGCGCCAACGGGGATATTTGAATCTGCTTGACCCAAAAGCTTAAAATGAAAGTATCTGTATTCGAAAGTTGAGAATCTTGCTCCTAAACTAATCCCGTCCATAGGTGGTGCGTTGTCTGAAATTATTAATTTTTGTCTTAGACCTGAACCTATCAACCTTGTTTCTCTCGAAAAAATGAAATGAAACCAATTCTTTGAGTATCTGATATGTGATTCTGAAAAATCGAAATCGCTATTTAGCAATGAGAATTTAATATTTCTTGTTATTTTACTTTCTTCAACAGCAAGATTTCTTGTTCCAGCTAAAACAACACCGTTTGTAACCTGAAGCCCGTATCCAAATGAATTTTCAATAGTTCCATATAGTCGAAAACCAAGATTTCCCAGTAGTACCTTATCATATTCATTATTTTGGTTTATCTTGTTTATGTTTACAATAGAACCTAAGGGTATAAATGAAACAGAGTTTGAAGAGTCAGAAAAGCGATAAATGTACTTTTCATCATCTGTAAATATTCTTGAAAATAAAAGTTGGTTGGTATCGGAATTACTTAAGAATATTGAAGCATTATTACGACTTGCTAATTCGAATTCATTTTCGTATAATGCTAAAGTTTTCTTTTCTATCTCAGATAAGATTGAATCATTTTTTCTGATAATTTTAAGGGCTTCTTGAATCTCTTTGCGTTGCAAAGGCAAGGAAGAAAGGGAAAAATTCTCCAAAATGCCTTTGTTATAGTTATATTCAAGAAAATGATAAACAGGATGTTGAACTACGACATGCTCAACCTGAGAAAAAGATAGACTTAGGGTTGAAAGATAAATGAAAATAATGATTATCGAACATTTTTTCATCAATTATTTACCAAATAAAGTAATTAGAAGGTAAGAAAGTGATATAGCTGTTGTTATTGCAGTAGCAATCAAGCTATAGTTTTGCAATTCGACACCCGGTGGTAAATCTGGTGGTTTTGGAACATAGATTTCATCACCGGCGAAGACTTTAACATTTTTTTCCTGTTCAATCCAGACTTTGTTCTTTCCCCGAATGATTCTGGCTCTTTTTTTATCTGCTTTGGGGGCAAAACCACCAGCACGCTCTATGTACCATTCAATATCTTTGCCCTCTGAAAAATTTATGTAACCGGGGTTTTTCACCTGACCAAAAACAAATACAGATTTTGGATTAGATGGAATTGTAATAAGATCTCCATCTTCCAAAATTACATTCTGTGATTCATCATTATTCACAAATAGTTGATAAAAATCACAAGAAACGTATGGTTTTTTGTACATAATATCTATATTGAAGCGGATAGTATCTTCCATAGTTAAGTCGGTTTGTTTGAATTTTTCAAAATATTCTCTACCCGGATTAAATGCAGATAGAAATTTATTCTCTTTTCTTATGATTGTTGCCAATGGTAAATAGGCATCGTTTGAGAATCCACCAGCCATTTCGATTGCCTCTTTTAATTTGGTTTTTCCGGGTGTGATTATATAATTACCGCTTTGTTTAACATTACCTATGATAGAGACCAAACCTGCGTTTTGTTCAAGATCAACATTTTTCCTTCCGACATTTAGTATAGCACCGGGATATAGTGGAACATTATTTGATGGAATCAAATCAGGGGAAACCTTGACTTTTTGTGAGATTCCATCTCCATTGATTAATATAATATTATCTAAATCAGCATCATCAGAAAAACCTCCAGATGTTTTTAAAAGAAAATTTAGATCATCGTCCTTTTTAAAAACATAAATGCCGGGTTTTCTAACCGCACCTGCAACGGTGATTGTTGGGAAGTCTTCTAATTCATAAGGAACAATAATTTCATCATTTTCTTTGATATATTTATCATAATCGGGATTATTCAATGCAATTGCTTTTATTATATCAGCAGTTTCTGAAGAGCCGTCTGAATGTATGACTGTAACATTTCTTAAAGAATATACTTTCGTATGTGCTAATCCTGTTTCATTGTATAATCTTTCAATTTCTTTGTTCAAATCTTTATAGCGGGAATATGTGAAAAACTGTTGCTGTTGGAAAATATTCTGAGTTTGAGTTAGGTTAGCCATCTGAATTGCAGTTGAGATTCTATATGATGCAGGAAAAGCATAAACTCCATCTTTTATTACATTTCCCTTAATGGAGACAAGGACACTTCTTGGTTTGTATAGTGATAAAGAAACAATAGCATCAGGGTTTCTATTTTTTATTGAACGGATTATTATTTCTCTGGTTTCTTCCAGAGTTTTTCCCTTTAAATTAATTTCTCCAATTCTTGGAACCAAAACTGAAACTTCAGGAGTAACCCTTAGATATTCTGTGGTAATTGAAAAAGTGATGTTTTGCAGAGCGAGCAAGTCACCGGGACCTATATAATAATATTTTGGGTCAACAACGTTACCAACTGTAGATAAATCCTTTATTGCTTCCTGATCTTTGTCCAGTCTTCCGATTACATCTTCCTGAAAGAGTTTTTCAGGATCAATTGTAGAGAGTCCCTTGATTTGTGATAGTAAAAAGTTTGTTGAAAGAAAAAATATTACAAGAACTATTTTTTTAATCATTAGACTATATAATTTATTTATTTATCAATAATTTCCATATTGTTTCTGGTAATATTCCCGATAGGAGCCATCACGGACATTTCTTGACCAATCAGCATTATCAATATACCATTTAATTGTATCCTTGATACCTTGTTCAAAAGGTATTTTGCGGCTCCACCCGAGTTCTGTTTCAATTTTAGAGCTGTCAATTGCATAACGTCTGTCGTGTCCGGGTCTATCCTTAACATATTGAATCAAGGATTCAGGCTTATCAAGCAAATTAAGGATTAACCTTACAATCTCAATATTAGTTTTTTCATTTGAACCGCCAATATTATAAACTTCTCCAATTTTTCCTTTACGGTAAACAGTCCAGATACCTGAGCAATGGTCAAGCACATGAATCCAATCCCTGACATTTAAACCATCGCCATAAACAGGAAGTGGTTTGTTTTCAAGAGCATTCAGAATCATCAATGGGATGAGTTTTTCAGGAAATTGATATGGTCCATAGTTATTTGAACAGCGTGTAATCAAAGCAGGAAAGCCATAAGTATGAACAAATGCATTTACTAATAAATCAGCAGATGCCTTCGAGGCTGAGTAAGGTGAATTGGGTGATAGAGGTGTTTTTTCAGTGAATAATCCATCCTTGCCAAGAGAGCCATAGACTTCATCTGTTGAAATTTGCAGGAATCTTTGAATATTCAGTTCCCGAGCAACTTCAAGGAGTATCAGAGTTCCGGTGATATTGGTTTCAACAAAAGGTGCAGCACTGAGAATAGAACGGTCAACGTGAGATTCTGCCGCAAAATTTATTATTCCATTGACGTTATATAATTGACAAATATATGTTACTAGTTCCTTATTCTGAATGTTTCCATGAACAAATTTATAATTTGGATTAGAATGAATATCAGCGAGATTTTCAAGATTTCCTGCATAAGTGAGGGCATCAAGATTTATGATATTTATGTCCTCAATCGAAAGAATGTATCTGATAAAATTACTGCCAATGAAACCAGCACCACCAGTAACCAATATTGTTTCTTTACCCATAAACTTTTTAAAAAATTGATAATAAACTTTTGATAGACGAAAATAACAACAAAAATTTTTAAAAAGGTTTTCTTCCACTTAAATATAAAATTGATGCTGCTATCGAAGGTAAGCTGTCGCTAAAAGAATTAATTTTCAAATCTGAATTAATTTTTTCAGCTAAATATGGGTTCCCGAAAAAAACTGCTATTGATTTTGTTCTGCCGCTAATATTATCTACAATCATTCTTAACTTATAAGGTATGTCAATAGAACCAGAATATGCTTTAGCCTTATAAAAAAAAGCAAACACAATAATATCAACTTTTCCAATTGTGTTGAGAATATTATTAATTTCTTCTTTCGAGATATTATCATCAATGAAGCCAAAATCACAATCATTTTCCACTGCTTGAGCTAATATCTTGAAGAATAGTGAAGGTTTTTCCAGATCATCATCCTGAATGAAAGCAAAACCCGCAAATTTACTTTCTTCGTGTATTGGCAATAATTCTTTGTTGCCAGAAATTTCGATAGACTTATATGCTGCTTTCAAAGCTAATTTTTCGTGTTCTATTGAAAGATTAATATTATCACCATCAAGAGCTGTGTCCTGACTGAACAAGCCAGACCATTCTTTAGCCTCAAGAATTTTTATTACTGAATACTTTAAATTTTCTTTGAAAATATGATTTTTTTGTGCTTCTTCTGTCAAACTATCAATAGCTTCAATCGGGTTTGGTGGTATCAATAAAACATTGCAACCAGCATAAATTGCTTTAATAACAGCTTCAACATTGGAATAATTCGAAGTAATAGCTTTCATATCAAGTGCATCGCTAACTATTAAACCATCATATTCTAATTCATTTCTGAGCAGTCCTATAACTTTTGGCGAAAGTGTAGCTGGAATTTTCTCCTTCTCAAATACCGACACGGCAAGATGACCTACCATAATTGATTTCACTTTATTTTTTATAGCTATTACGAATGGTTTTATTTCGAAATTTTTTATTCTGTTTTCCAGATGGTATAAAACTGGAAGAGTCAAATGTGAGTCCATAGAAGTGTCTCCGTGACCCGGAAAATGCTTTGCACAGGCTAAAACTCTTTCTGATTGCAAACCATTAATGAAATATTCGACATGTTTCGAAACAAGTTCCGGAGTTTCTCCGAAAGACCTGATGTTGATTATTGGATTATTTTTATTTGAGTTAATATCAGCAACAGGAGCTAAATTCCAATGAATTCCAATTTTTTTGCACTCCAGAGCTATTGCTCTGGCTATCTTGAAGGTTATATCTAAGTCATTTGCTTTGCCTAAAGCCATAAGATGTGGGAATTCTGTTCCTCCTCTTAATCTCATAGGTAATCCGTTCTCAAAATCAGCACAAAAAAGCAGAGGAACTTTCGACCTGCTTTGTAATTCACTTATCATATTATATGTTTCAAGCAGATCTCCTCCAAAAACGCAGAATCCTCCTACATTTTTATCAACTAAATCATAAATAATTTTTTTATAATGACTCTCTTTAAAATCATCTGCAGAAATTCTCGGAAAAATAACTTGAGAGGATAAAAAATTGATATCATCAATATTTTGATTGAATTGGTTTAATTGCATAGTCTAATCAAGAAATTTAACGTTTTCGCCTTCGAAATTGCTGATTAGTTGTCTGAAATCATCGGGGATTCTCACTGATTCCAGAGTTTTGGGATTAACATTGACAAGGATTGAAGATCCTCTGACAATTAACTCAGAATTACCATTTATTATCATGTTTTTAAAACCCAGAGAAGAATTTTTTATGAATTCAACTCTTGTTAGAACAACATACAATTCATTGAATTTCAGTGGGGCAAAATAGTCTATTTCTGAATGAACTGTCATTATTGGATACTCTTTTAGAAATGTCATTGGATTTAATTTCAGTCCAATAGCTCGAAGGTAATCTGTTCGAGCCCATTCAAGGAAATAAAAATATTGAAGGTTATGAACCACACCAAATGAATCAACCTGACTAAATTCAGCACGACCTGTAAATTTATGCCTAAACATTTTAATTTCTTTAGGTAAATCAAATGGTGAAGTATTTTGATTATTTTGTGAGTTCATAAATAGTTTCAATAATTGTTTTTGCTGAATATTCTGTTTGTTCCGGGTTAATTTGGAAATGAAAGACAGCTCTGAATGAGTTTTCTTCCATTGGTATAATTAATATTTTTTTTTCTTTAAGTTTATCACATAATAATTTGGAATTAATTTCATTAGAGACCCTAAAAAAAACAATATTTGTTTGAACTTTTGATAAATCAATAGTTATAAACTTCGATTCAGAAATAATTTCCGAGAATTTTTTTGCATTTATATGGTCTTGTTTAAGTAAATGAAAATGATTTTTAATGGCATATAATCCTGCGGCTGCAAGAATACCTGATTGACGCATTCCTCCTCCCAGTATTTTTCTCCATTTCCTTGCTTTTAAGATAACTTCTTTCGGACCTACAAGGAGAGAACCAACTGGAGCTCCTAATCCTTTTGACAAACATACAGAGATTGTTTCGAAAGGCTCAGCATAGTCTTTTGGAGAGATACCAGTTTCAGTGCATGCATTCCAGATTCTTGCTCCATCGCAATGAAAATAAATATTGTTCTCAAGAGCTAATTTCTTTATTTCTTTAATATAATCAAGTGAAATTATAGCTCCACTATGTCTGTTATGAGTGTTTTCAAGACAAATCAAAGTAGTCTTAGGAAAATAATATTCGGAAGAGCGGATGGACTTTTTAATGAGTTCTTTTGAAGGCATGCCATCATCTGATTCAATCGGTCTAAGCTGAACTCTTGATATCACTGCTGGTGCGGCTGTTTCGTAATAAAAAATATGAGACTGACTTTCTAAAATTACTTCATCACCGGGGTTTGTCAGGGCTTTCAAAGCAAGTTGATTTCCCATAACACCCGAAGAAACAAATAATGCAGCTTCTTTTCCAAATAGATCAGCAACATAATCCTGCAATTCATTAACGGAGGGGTCTTCACCATAAACATCATCACCAACCTCAGCATTAGCAATTACTTTTCTCATTGCATCAGTTGGTCTGGTAACAGTATCACTTCTTAAATCAATCAAAACAAGCCTTCAGTTTTTTACTAAATTTAACTTTCAAAAATACTAATCTAATTCAAATAAATATTGAATTTCAATATATTTTGAAGGAAAATAATTATTTGAAAAACTAAGGTAAATAAATAAAGGGCAAATTAATCCAATTAAAATATAGACCCAATAACCAAAGAGTAATCCCGACGCTGAATGGGATAGAAAAATTATCATCAATTTTGCAGACACCTGAATAAACTTCTGCAAATGCTCCTATTATCGAGGCAATTATTCCTGCAATGAAATAAGAATATGGAGCAGAGAATAATACTCCTATGATAAGCACCATAATAACAGCAGAGACAATGAAGGCAAGTGTTCCCTCGAAACTCTTGTTGAAAAACTTTGTTCTACCAAATTTTCTTCCAATAATTGCAGATGAAATATCAGATACAACCAAAATTGAGAGGGCTGTAACCGCAATTAATTTGGGGAAAATCAGGATACTCATAAAAGCAGAAATTAAAACCCATGTGGCACCGGTCAATATCAGACCTTTTTGGGTTTCATGAGGCCGAAGCATTTTCCCGAAGAATTTATTGATTATTCTTTTAACCTCTGAGTTTTCTTTGTAAAGTAAATCTAATATAAAAGAAATCAAAGTTAATGGTCCAATAACAAATAAAAGCAGATCTCGATTAAAGAAAAAGTATGAAATTGGAATTGACAATGAAATAAGGTGAATGCCTTTTCGTAATAGTTCTTGTTCAAAAGGTATTTCGTTTTGATAACTCATTTCTTAACATTTATTAACCGAAATTTCACAAATATGAATTTAAGAAAAATTCTTTCACCAGCAAAAATAAATTTAGCACTTCAGATTTTATCCAAAAGATTTGACGGATATCATAATATTAATACTATTTTTTTTAAGATACCTCTATTCGATGAATTGGTTTTCGAAGAATCTAATAATATTGAAATAATCTGCAATCCTGATTTTAATGTTCCTTTGGAAGATAATTTAATATTCAAAGCAATAGAGCTTATCAAAAAAAAATATAAAATAAATAAAAATGTTCGAATAATTTTGAATAAAAAAATTCCAACGGGGGGGGGACTCGGTGGTGGAAGTTCAAATGCAGCTTCTACGTTATTATTCTTAAATAGATATTGGAATTTGAATTTAAATGATGATATTATAATGGATATAGGATTAGAGCTTGGGTCGGATGTTCCTTTCTTTTTGTATGAATATAATGCTGCGATCGGTAAAGGTAGGGGAGAAAAATTGTTTCCTTTAACGCTAAATCTTGATTGTCATTTGTTAATAGCAACAACTAATATCCATGTATCAACTAGGGAGGCTTACTCTGATCTGAATTTGAAGGATGGTATAGTAGAAATAGATTTCGTTCAGTTGTTGAATTCCAGTTTTCAGTACAAAGAGATTTTCTTTAATGATTTTGAAGATACTATATTTAGAAAACATCCTGTATTGGCAGAAATTAAAAAACTGTTTTATGACAATGAAGCAATGTATGCCGGTATGAGCGGTAGCGGTTCGACAATGTTTGGATTATTCAATGATTTTAGCAAAATTGAAACCTCAATGTTATCACTTGAGAACCTAAAGAAAAAGTTTGATGGATTTGAGATAAATACCTATACATTTTTGCTTTGATATTATTTGAGATACAAATCTTATATATTATTAGAATTCTGTGATATTTTTTTGTAATTTTATAATTTTTTGATATTTGATTAAGTTATGAATATTATTTTGGCTTCAGCTGAAGTAGCTCCATTTGCCAAAAGGGGTGGATTAGGAGATATTGCACAATTTCTCCCTATTGATTGGGAAAAATTCGGGCAGAACTCTATTGTAATTATGCCAAAATATCGTGATATAAATGTTGATTTTTATGGATTTAAACCAACATACCGGGTGTTGTATGTTCCATTAGGCAATTGGACCGAGTTTGCTCATTTGTGGGAAGGAAGACTTCCCGACACTAATGTGCCGGTTTATCTGATCGAAAATGATGATTATTATAATCGAGAAGGTATATATGGCAATCCTGATGAATTTCCGGATAATGACAGGCGTTTTATTTTTTTTAGCAGAGCAGTTTTCGAAGCAGCAAAATCATTGAATTTCAAACCTGATATTATTCATGCCCATGATTATCATACAGCTTTCACTATGGCTTTTCTTAAATCTCATTACAGATACGACCCTCTTTTCAATCAAACTGCCGGTGTTTATACAATACACAATTTAGCCTATCAAGGATGGTTTGATCCCGATAGAGCTATGTTTTTTTCTACATTTGGCATCAAAGAATTTTATCCCGGTTGTTGGTTTGAGCACTATGGCAAGGTAAATGCAATGAAGACAGGGATTATGTTTGCTGATAAGATTACTACTGTTAGCCCGACCTATGCTAATGAAATACGTTCGGGCTATAATAGCGAGGGTTTGCAATCTATTTTGAATCTTAGGGGGGCAGACTTGATCGGAGTTCTGAATGGTGTTTTGTATTCGGAATGGAATCCTGCTATTGATAATCATATAAACCATAAGTATGATTTGAATTCATTGGAATTAAAATCAAAGAACAAAATTGATTTACTGAAACAACATAATATTAGCGAAAATGATGATACTAATATGCCTTTAGTAGGTATGATAAGCAGGTTGACCGAGCAAAAAGGACTTGACCTACTAATTGATAAACTGGAATATTATCTTGAAAATAACATTTTCAGATTTGTTCTGCTTGGGTCCGGTGAAGCCAGATATTCAGATTATTTTAAGTATATCCAGTGGAAGTATCCTGGCAAAGCTTTTATACATTTAGGCTATAACAATACTCTGGCTCATAAAATAATTGCAGCAAGTGATTATCTGGTTTTGCCCTCGAGATTTGAGCCATGCGGGATGACTCAGATGTTTGCTTTGAAATATGGAACTATTCCAATTGTCAGACAAACTGGTGGATTGGCAGATACTGTTTTTGAATATATTCCAGCTACAGGCTTTGGAAATGGTTATACTTTCTGGCAATACAATTCAGATGATTTTGCTTACGCTATTAGAAGGGCTCTTTCTATATATCATCAGGAACCACACTGGACAATAATTCGCAAAAATGCAATGGCTTGTGATTATTCTTCCAGTCGTTCTGCCCTTGAATACTTAAAAGTTTTTACTTGGGCATTGGAAAAAGTTAGATAAATATTCTTTAATAGTAATATTTTTATTAAATTTACGTTTTTATTTTATTATTTTATTATTTTTTTGGAGACAAAATGGAAAATTTAACAAAACAAACTTTTTTGGAAAAAGTATTCGATTATGAAAATAAAACTGAATGGGAATTTCAGGGGGATAAGCCTTGCATAATTGATTTTTATGCTGATTGGTGTGGTCCATGCAAAATGGTTGCTCCAATAATGGAAGAGCTTTCAAATGAATATAAGGGGCTTGTTGATATCTATAAAATAGACACAGAAGTAGAACAGGAATTAGCATCTGTTTTTGGAATCAGAAGTATTCCATCTGTTCTTTTCATTCCAGTTAAAGATCAACCGAGAATGGCAGTGGGAGCAATGCCAAAGGAAGGTTATCAAACTGCTATTAAAGATATATTTGGTATTAATCCTCCGATCAAGAATTAAATTTGACAACCTGTCAAGCTCTGACTTGACAGGTTTTTTTAAAAGCCTTAATTGATTGGATTATCAATCGGGGTTTTCAATTTGCACTGCTTAGAATTTATATGGTTGATTAACTCCAGTAAAAAAGAATAAGACAGAGTTTTTGTTTGATATATTATATCATATTCAGTTCTTTACCGACTTTGATGAAGGCAGAAATTGCTTGGTCTATCATTTCGGTAGAATGTCCGGCTGATAGTTGAACTCTTATTCTATCTTTACCTCTTGGAACCACAGGGAAAGAAAAAGCTATAACGTAAATTCCTTCATCAAGCATTTTGTTGGCAAAATCAACAGCCAATTGAGAGCAATCAGGATATTTGCCAAACATAATTGGAACTATAGGATGTTCACCGGGTATGATATCGAATCCAGCGGCAGTCATTTCAGTTCTAAATTTTTTTGTGTTTTTTTCGAGTTTATCTCTCAGTGCTGTGCTTTCAGTCAGCAAGTCAATTACTTTAATAGTTGCTGCCACAGTGGAGGGAGGAACAGTATTCGAAAACAGATAAGGTCTTGCTTTGTTTCTTAGCCAGTCAATAATTTCTTTATGTCCCGATATGCAACCACCGGAGGCTCCACCGAGTGCTTTACCGAATGTTGTAGTAATAATATCAACTTTACCCATAACATTCTTAAATTCATGAGTGCCTCTGCCGGTTTTTCCCATAAATCCTGATGCATGACTATCGTCCACCATTACGAGGGCATCATATTTTTCGGCGAGAGCTACTATTTCATCTAATTTGGCTATATCACCATCCATTGAAAAGCATCCATCTGTGGCAATCATTTTGAAACGGCATCCCTTTTCATTTGCTTCTTTCAGGCACCTCTCCAATCCTTTAAGTTCCTTGCCTGTGGAAGGATCAAGACCAATTTCATCACTCATATTTCCATGGCTGTAAATCCATCTTTGAGCTTTGCATAGCCTGATGCCGTCTATAATTGAAGCATGATTCAATGCATCTGTTATTATTGCATCTTCTTCGGTCAGCAAAGGTTCAAAAACAGCACCATTAGCATCAAAACAAGAAGAAAACAAAATTGTATCTTCTGTCCCGAGAAATTTGCTCACTTTTTCTTCCAAAATTTTATGTATATCCTGAGTTCCACAGATAAAGCGAACTGAAGACAATCCGTATCCTCGTCTGTCAATTCCCTCATGAGCCGCACGGATTAATTCAGGATGGGAAGATAATCCAAGATAGTTATTTGCACAAAAATTCAGAACTTTTTTTCCTTTAACGTAAATTTCAGCTCCCTGTGGGCTTTCAATTATTCTTTCGTGTTTGTATAATTTTTGCTCGCTTAGTTTAGTAAGTTCATTCTGTAAATATTCTTTCATTTTTCCGAACATTGGTTCTCCTTAACAATTTATAATTAGACAATTCAAAATTAATTAATTTCAGCTACAAAGCAAAAAAAAAGGGGTAAGCCATACCTTACCCCTTAAATGATTAGATTTTTACTGATAAAGCTGAGATGTATCAACATAAACATCATAGGTTTTTATCAAATCACCATCCATCAAGAAAATATTACAGAACTTGACTGATAATTGTGTTTCATTGTGCCGGGTGTAAGTAACATTTCCCCAACTAATGACTTTATTGTTTTCGATAACATAATCAGTTGGTGTATGTTGAATCCCTTTTATGCTTTTGAAAAAATTATCAACAAATGTGGCAATATTCTCTCTTCCGACAATAGCTGGAAAATTTCCGAAGATAAATTCTCCGTCTTTGGATATATATTCTGCAAATGCATAAGCATCCATTTTATCAATTGTTGTGTATAGATTTTTCAACCATTCTGGCATAGTAACCCCAAAAAATTAAACAATAGTGATTTCTTTGCAAAGGTAAACGTCCTGAATTGTATTGAGCAGTTTAACACCTTCGGACATAGGTCTTTGGAATGCTTTTCTTCCGGAAATAAGACCCATGCCTGCAGCTCGCTTGTTTATAACAGCTGTAACGGCAGCATCCTGAAAATCATTTTCTCCTGATGCACCACCGCTATTGATTAAACCTGCTTTGCCCATATAGCAATTTGCAACCTGATATCTACATAAATCAATAGGATGGTCGGAGGTAAGATCTGAATATATTCTTTTGTCCAATTTTCCATAACCCGAACCACCCATATTGAGCGCTGTGTATCCTCCGTTGTTTTCAGGCAATTTTTGTTTTATTATGTCAGCTTGAAGAGTAACACCCAGATGATTTGCCTGACCGGTCAAATCTGCAGAAACATGATAATCTTTGTCCTTTTTGAATTCAGGATTTCTTAAATAGCACCATAAAATACATGCCATACCAAGCTCATGTGCGTAAGAAAATGCTTCAGCAATTTCAATTATCTGACGAGAGGCTTCATCGGAACCGAAGTAAATTGTTGCACCAACAGCAGCAGCCCCCATATCATAAGCTCTATCAATTGTTCCAAACATTATTTGGTCATATTTGTTGGGGTATGTTAGTAGTTCATTATGATTAATTTTAACAATAAATGGAATTTTGTGAGCATATTTTCTGGCAACCATTCCAAGTACACCGAATGTTGAGGCAACTGCATTGCAACCACCTTCTATTGCTAGTTTAACTATGTTTTCCGGATCGAAATAAATTGGATTTTTTGCAAAACTTGCTCCGCCAGAGTGTTCCACTCCTTGATCCACTGGCAAAATAGATAAATATCCTGTACCTGCTAATCTTCCGGTGTTATAAAGCCATTGTAAATTACCGAGCACCCTGTTGTTTCTGTCGGATTGGGCAAAAACCTGATCAACGAAATCAGGAGATGGTAAAGTCAGTTGGTCTTTATTGATTTTGGGAGAATCAAAACCAAGCAGATAATCTGCTTTGTCTCCAAGAAGTTCTCTTATTTTCTCAATCATTAGTATCTCCTCATAATTATTTTAGAAAAGTAAAATTGTTTATAATATTATTACAAAATTATTAATTAAATGGGAAAGATAAAATTTAGATGTGAAAATTTAAATATTTTTAGACTTTTTCTTTTCTAAAAGAGATTTTGCTATTATTTTTTTATTATATTTAGAAATTATTTTTTTAATATTGGATTTGTTTTGAAGCAAACTCTGACAAAAAGCTGTATCACGTTATTTATTTTGTTGTTTTTCAATGTATATAAATTACATTCTTTTACTGAACCATTCAACTCAGGTAATATAAATTTGTTGACCAGTTTCGGATTCAGGTCTTCTGCGAGTTATTATGCAGCAAACGGAAACAACGTTATAGAATTGATTGATTCAAATCGAAAAGAAAACAATATTTATACTTTTGATTTAAAAAATTTTATTTTTGATTTTGGATTTAGATATGCAATAACAGATGAATTCCAGCTACAGTGTGATATCCCATTAAATTATTCAACATTAAATGAATTATACCTTAAAGATACTAATGTTGCAAGTACATCTTATGGTCAAAGGGCAACTAAGGCAGAGTTATCATATTTTTTACCTGAAAATTACAAGATTAAATTTTTATATAATTTAGTTAAAGGTAAGATAAACACCTATCTCACTGCTGGAATAAACATTCCACCGAGCTTGAAAAATGGTAAACAAAATGATGGGGAATTTCATTATTTCTCTTCTTTTCAATTCCCTTTAAGCATAACTTCAAATTTAATATTAAATGGTGACTGGATTGAAGCGACAGTGTGCTATTATCTTAGAACGGGTGAATTCTCGGATTTAGTTAAATTACATCTTGAAGGTGGGTTTTCAACAGTTCCTGACACAAAACTGGTGGGGTCGTTAGATTATTTGATGAATGTGGATGAAATTGACCGGAATGGTATTTTTAATATCAGGCAAAATCCATTTAATGAAAATTCTCTTTATCTTGGAGCAGAATTTTTTATTAAGCTACACAAAAAAATCGAAACATCCATTTCTTATAATGTCAGTGTTCTTGGCAAAAATTCATGGAGTTTTGGAATTTTTGGTCTCAAGGCTAATTTCTTGATTCCATAAAGTTTAGATAAATAACTAAGCTGAAAATTAATTTTTTTTAATTGTTTGTTCATTGAAATTAATCAATAATAAACATATCTTGCATGTCTTATAATAATTTTAAGTTCAACTAAACAATAGGTTTTTATGATTGTATTGAAGAAGAGTATAAAAAAATACTATACAATGCTTGGTAAGAAAACTAAATTTCTGATAATACTTTTACTTTTAATTCAGTTTTCAATATCAGATGGAACTGATTTATCTGCACAAGATGAAAGTTTTACTTTTTCGAATTTATCTTATAATCATTCAGAAAGTGTATTTGATTTATCAAAATATTATTTTTATTCTGAATCCGGAAAATCATCTTGGTATGGAAAGAAATTTCATAATCGTAAAACAGCGAGCGGTGAAAAATATAATATGTTTGAATTTACTGCAGCACATAAATCTCTACCATTTGGAACTATCGTCAGGGTTAATAACTTAGAGAATGATAAAAGCTTTATCGTTAGAATTAACGACAGAGGTCCATTTATTAAGTCCCGGATAATTGATTTATCCTATTCTTCGGCTCTTGAGACCAATGCAATGGGAACACCGGCAGTGATAATCGAAGCATTAAGATCTAATGATAATGAAATAATTGAGAAATTACCAAATACAGAATATTATTTCTGCTATTCCTTTAATTTACCACTAGTAACTCTGCCCGAAGGGACATTGAAAAAATTAGCTTCTACAATTGATTTCGATGAATCAATAATTCTGTATAAAAGATTCACCGAGCTTTATCCATCAAAAAAAATCTATCTGGCTGTTGAATCCGATTATTTGGAGCAAAAGAATTCATTGACTTCTTATTATATTTGTTATTACGATCCAACTGATTTTAAACCAAATCTACCAATCGCTGATAATCTGACCAAATAGAACATTTCTTTTTTAAAATAAGCTGAGCAATATTTCAATAGTTTGAAATATTAAATTAAATTGGTGGTTTTTTTTAGGTGCAGGATTTCCTCTCTGGTGAGACGGCGGTAATCGCCTCTTGCCAGACCCGAGACAGTGATTCCCGCAAAAGCCTTACGGTCAAGTTTTTTGACTATATAACCCAGAGATTCAAAAATTTTCTTTACTTCTCTGTTCTTTCCTTCTCTAAGAGTGATATAAACTTGTGTGTGATCTTCCGGAACAATGAATACTTCGCATGGATTGCTTTCAAAATCAGGTGTTTTAATTCCCTTCGAGATTCTTTCTGCATCTATCGGTTTTAGTGGTTTATCAAGTCCTGCAAGATACACTCTTTCAATCTGATATTTTGGGTGCATCAACCTATTAGCTAATTCACCATCATTGGTCAAAATCAAGACCCCGGTAGTATTTCTGTCAAGACGTCCAACGGGGAATAATCTAAACTTTGTTCTAACCAGATCCATAATGGTTTTTCTGTTTTTTTCATCTTTAACGGTTGTTATTGTGTCTTTTGGTTTATTAACAAGTATGTATTCTAATTTAACGGATTGCTTGATGTAATTTGAATCTACCTGAACTTTATCACCCGGAAGCACTCTCCTTGATAAATTGGTTTCGATAATATTATTAATTTTAACCCTTCCACTTTTAATTATCTCATCAGCCTGTCTTCGGGAGCAAAAACCTGAATCTGCAATAAATTTATTAATTCTAACACCTGATGTTTTGTCTTTTTCAGTATTTCTTTTGTTTTTGGTTGAACTATTATTTACTGTCTTTTTCACAACATTTCCCCGAACTATGGTTTTCAATTACCATGCTTTTTTTGACTTTAAGTGTGTCTGGTAAGCTTGGACTAATATATCTGATTCCGAGAGATAGACCTCTCAGGATAAGTATTATTGCAAGAATAGCAATCCCTACCGGTATGAGTTTTGTTAATTTTCTTTTCAAATCATTTGAGATGAATTTTTTTACGCTATAAACAAAAGCCATGATTGGAGTAGTGCCTAATCCGAATAATGCCATAAACATTGCACTTTTTATTATATCGGCAGTTCCTGCAAGCGAAGTTGCTAATGCCACATAAACCAGACCGCAGGGTAAGAAACCATTTAGTATTCCAATGACAAACAAGGAAGATTTTTTGGGGTTTACTAAAAATTTTTGAAATAAACCAACAAAAAAGTCTGAAATACTTTTGATTGGACCTATGCTCAGGAAACTTGTTTTTGTTTTCTTGGGTATTATAAGATAAAGAAGCAGAAGAATACCCATTACGAGAGAGAGCTTCTCCTGAAAACCAGCAAATTTTATTCCTGCACCTATTGTTCCGGCTAATGCACCTAAGAATATATAAGTTAATATTCTTCCGATATGATAAAGAATATTATCAACCATTAATGTTAATTTACCATAGTTAGTATGGGGAATTGATAGGGCTATTGGACCACACATACCAAGGCAGTGAAGACTACCAAATAATCCTAATATGAATCCTGCAAAAATTTCCATTTACACAAAAAAATTAATTGTTGAGAATTTCTTCCTCAAAAAAATAACCTTTATCATTCATTGTCCAATTAAACTTCAAAATCCAGACACCCTTTGCTTTGCTTGAAATATCAATTACTTGCACTGTGTCTTTAGAAATATCAATGTTAACTTTAAAATCGAGATTTTTGTCCGATGGACGATAAAAAAGTATATCTCCTTTGATTCTACTTAATTTATATGATTCTGGAAAATCAATAAGGACAAAGCCATTCTTTGTTTGTATCTTAGGTTTTTCTTTCAAAAGTGCAAATCGCTTTGATTTTTCAATATGTTCCTGATATTTTAAGTCTTTGTCATAGTAATTATTTTCGACAAGGTCATATTTAAGGGTAAAAGTAAAGAAGATAAAAGCAATCAAAGACAGGATAAATAAGATTAAAAAAATTGCAATCCCGGTTCCCCAATTCCATCTGATTTTGAAATTCATAATTTAGTTTGCCGGATTAAGAAATGTTGTTTCAATTGAATTAATAAATTTACCGTTTGAATAAACACCAATTTTTATTTTATTGGAATATGGTTGCAATAGCTGTTTTGGAATTTTTATAAGCAAGGAAGTTTCCGTCAATTTTCCGGGATTAACTATTAGTTTTTCTGTTCCAATGATATCTAAATTACCATTTATATTTTCCAGTTTTAAATCAATTGGTATTGTCTGATGAGTTTTATTTAGTACCTTCATTGTATAAAGGTTGACAATATTTCCATCAGGCAACTGTTGGGGAAGAGCACCCTGAGCCCTTAGTATATTAGTATCAATATTACTCCTGCTTGCTATCAGTACTCCGACGACAGTTATAAGGAGTACCAGTAAAATCGTATAAAGGATGATTCTTGGAGTTAATTTAAATTTTTGATTATTATTAATTTGATTAAAAGAAGCGTATTTAATCAATTTCTTAGGCTTATTAATTTTAACCATAATTTCGTCGCAGGCATCAATACATGCTGTGCAGTTAACGCACTCAAGCTGGGTACCGTTCCTTATATCAATACCTGTTGGGCAAACTCTGATACAATTTTTGCAATCAATACAATCCCCATAGTTATCACTGCTATCTCTCATTTTCAGGGGTTTTCTTTCTTCCCCTCGTTTGAAATCATAAGCTACAACAATTGTGTTATTGTCCAAAAGGACTGATTGTAATCTTGCATAAGGGCAGACAAATGTACAGGCTTGCTCTCGGAACCAAGCAAAAATAAAGTAAAACAGACCGGTAAATACAAGAATAGCAGTAAATTCACCGGGATGGGCTGCTGGTGTATTAGCAACGAGTTGATATAATCTGTCTATACCAATAATATATGCTAATAAAACATTTCCAATAAGAAATGAGATAAAAAGAAAAATTGATTGTTTTAAAGTTTTTTTTAAGATTTTTTCTGCTGTCCATGGTGCTTTCTTTAATTTGATTTGCTGATATGAATCTCCTTCTATCCAGTATTCAATTTTTCTGAAAACCATTTCCAGAAATATTGTTTGAGGGCAAATCCATCCACAAAAAATTCTTCCATAAATTGCGGTGAAAAGTACTATAAATACAACAAACGCCAAAAAACCAAGTGCAAAAATAAAGAAATCCTGTGGCCAGAAAATTAAACCGAATATGATAAATTTTCGATTAAATATATCAAACAGAAGTAAAGGTTCACCATTGATTTTAATGAATGGAGTGATGAATAAAAAAGCAATCAAAAAAATGCTTACAATTACTCTCGCTCTGTGGAATTTACCTTTTGGCTTTTTTGGATGTAACCAGATCCTTTTTCCTTTTTTATCGAGTATTCCAACTTTGTCTCTAAATGAGTCTCCTGTATTAGTTATCAAATCATCATGTATAATTTCACTATCTGAGTTATTTATGTTATCCATTATTTGGCTTCAATAATATTTTAAAATTAGTTTTCGGCTTCCAGATTACCTTGTGGTGCTTTTGCATTTGGTGGATTAGTACCCCTTAAAGATTTAATATAGCTAACAAGCTTTATTATTTGTTCGTTAGAAATAATATTTTTCCATGCAATCATACCCTTTTCAGGAACACCCTGATATATTATTTTTGCGATATCCGAAGGAGAGCCACCGTGTATCCAGTAATCATCGGTAAGGTTTGGACCAATGGCACCTGCACCACCCTGAGCATGACAGGATACACAATTTTTAACAAAAACATCTTTCGCTTCCGATAGTGATGCTTCATCATTAGTTATTGTAATATTATCAAAATTGAAAGTGGTTGTAGCTACATCCATTCCTGCTTTGCTTGCTTTAGCTTTCTGCATTTCTTCAACATATTCATCATCTGAACTAGGTCCTAAACTACTGAAATGATAGTAAAACATATAAATAGCCGACCATATAATTGTAATGTAAAACAAATAAAGCCACCATCGCGGTAATGGATTATCATATTCTTTTATACCGTCATAGGTGTGGCCAGTAAGAACATCTTTTTTATTTTTATCTGACTGGGTTGATTTAAATTCTTCAATAATATTATTTTCTGACATTTTATCCTCCGGTAGATTCATTTTTTTGATTTTCTAATGGTAATTTTTTATAATGATCAATATCTTGTTTTTTAATTCTAAATGTATAAATAACTATTAAAATAAATGCAATTATGAATAATATCATAACTATTATTGCATAGACTCCATTCAACGGAGTATTCTTAAGAATTTCTTTAAACATAACTTTCTTTTTATTTTACTTTAATATCAGTACCTAATCTTTGTAAATAAGCTATCAAGGCAATAATTTCCTTGTTAGCATCAGCGTCGAATCCAGCAGATTTCAAATCCTGGGTAATAAAATCAGCCTGAGCTTTCAAGTCTTGCAATGCCCTGTTTTCGTAATTTTTCGGATAAGGAACTCCAAGCATTTTCATTACCTCAATTTTCTTCGATACAAGGGAAATATCGTAATTGTCAGAATATAACCACGGATATTTTGGCATTAAAGAACCCGGTGAAACACTTTCGGGTTCTTTCATATGATTGAAGTGCCATCCATTGGGATATTTTCCTCCGAGACGATGAAGATCAGGTCCTGTTCTCTTGGAACCCCATTGGAAAGGATGATCATAAACGTATTCACCCGATTTTGAGTATTCTCCATATCTTTCAGTTTCATGTCTGAAGGGACGCACAAGTTGGGAATGACAGGTGTAACAACCTTCTCTGACGTAAATATCTCTGCCCAATAACTCCAGAGGAGAATATGGTTTGACATTCGAAATTGTCGGGACATTCGATTTAATGACAATCATAGGAATAATTTCAACTGCACCGCCAATAACAACAACGATAACTGTGGCAATCAGGAAGGGGATGGGTTTCCTTTCCAGCCAACGATGTCGTTTCTCCCCTTTTGCATTGTATTGAGGAGACAATGGTGGAGCTTCGGCAGGTTCATTTTTCAAAAATTTTCCTTGAGTCATTGTTCGTATAATGTTATAAAAAAATAGTATTATACCAATTAAATACAGGAATCCACCAATTGACCTTAGGACATACATCGGAACGATTTTGGTTAATGTCTCCAAAAAGTTTGGATATTGCATTGTTCCTTCGGGAGTAAATTGCTGCCACATTAGTCCCTGTGTGATTCCAGCCCAATAAAGAGGTACAGCATATATTAGAATCCCGAGGAACCCAATCCAGAAATGTGCGTTTGCCATTTTTTTCGAAAATAGTTCAGTTCTGAACATTCTTGGAATAAGCCAGTAAAATATTCCAAAAGTTAAAAATCCATTCCATCCCAGAGCCCCAACGTGAGCATGTGTAATTGTCCAGTCAGTAAAGTGAGAAAGGGCATTGACTGATTTAATTGAAAGGATAGGTCCTTCAAGGGTGGACATTCCATAAGCAGTTACAGCAACAACCATAAACTTAAGTATTGGATCTTCCCTTACTTTATCCCAGGCACCTCTAAGGGTTAACAGTCCATTTAGCATACCACCCCAAGAAGGTGCAATAAGCATTACTGAGAATACCGTACCCAATGATTGAGCCCAATCAGGTAGTGCTGAATATAATAAATGATGAGGTCCTGCCCAGATATATAAAAACACGAGTGCCCAAAAATGTATAATTGATAAACGATAAGAGTATATAGGCCTGTCAGCAGCTTTCGGCATGTAATAATACATTAATCCAAGATAGGGGGTTGTCAAAAAGAATGCAACTGCATTATGTCCATACCACCATTGAACCAAGGCATCCTGAACGCCTGCATATACTGAATAACTTTTGAAAAGAGATACTGGTATTGCAAGTGAATTGAATACATGCAGAACAGTAACAGCAACCCACGAAGCAATATAAAACCATATAGCCACATACATATGTCTTTCACGTCTCTTGAAAATAGTTGCAAACATATTTATACCGAAGACTATCCAGACAATAGCTACAGCTATATCAAGAGGCCACTCCAATTCAGCATATTCTTTACCTGTTGTTATACCTAAGGGGTATGTAACTGCTGCTCCAAGAATTATTAATTGCCAACCCCAAAAATGTATATTACTGAGTAAATCACTGAACATTCTTGTTTTGCAGAGTCTTTGCAATGAGTGATAAACGCCTGCAAATATACAATTGCCGACGAAAGCAAAAATTACTGCATTAGTATGCAGTGGTCTCAATCTTCCAAATGAAAGAAATGGCAAGCTAAGGCTTAAATCGGGATAATATAATTCAATGGCTATAATTAAGCCGACAAGCATCCCGATAATTCCAAATATTACGGTTGCAAAAAAGAATTTCAGAACAATCGCATTATCGTATTCAAACTTATCAAGTTGTGGATTTTCATATTTTGTATTTTCTGATTCCATGCTCTAATCCCGTTCATTATTTGATATAAAATTATTGTCTTGTAGTATTCTGACTGAAGGTGTATAAGTATCCTCGTATTGGTCAGTTTTAACTGCCCAAATAAATGAAACAACAAAAATAATAGCAATTATCAAACTTGCTATCATTAAGATTACTATTACAAACATATTATCTTTAAATTTAAAAATCGGAAAATTATCCTTTTAAAATTAAAATAAAATTTCCATTTTTTTATATCAATTTTAATTTTTTTCCAAAAAAATTAACACTTAAAACAGTAAATAATACAACACTTACAGAGCTTACAGGCATTAATATTGCTGCTATAACAGGGGTTAATAATCCTGATACTGCAAAGCTGATTCCTATAGTGTTATAAACTACAGAAATCAGAAAGCTTATATATACTATCACCAGTGACCTTTTCGCCAGTCTTAAAAAGATTGGAATTTTATTTATTACACTACCAGAAATAATGGCATCTGAACCGGGTGTAAAGTTTGTTGTGTTTTCTGTAACTGCTATACCAATATAAGCCGCTTTCAAGGCACCTGCATCATTCAGACCATCGCCAATCATAATATTTGCTATACCTTTTTGATTTAATTTATTAATAATACGCACCTTGTCCTCAGGTAACTGATTGTAAAGAATTTCGATGTCATCCGGAATATACTGCTTTATCAAAAAATCAGGATTTTTTTTATCACCAGTAATGATTGAAATTTTATACATCTTGCTTAATTCTTCAAGAGTTGTTTTAATATTTTCTCTAAATTCTGGTATTATCTGGAAATAACCAATCAATTCATCATTAATAGAAACAAAAACTGTAGATTCATAATTTTCTGAATATCCTTCTTTTATTTTGTTTTCAGAAAAACTTGGAAATGATAAATTTCCTGATGAGTCTGAATTAAAAGAATTATCAGTTTCAGTGTTATGAATTTTTTCAAGTTCCTTGATATTAGAATAGACCCAGTCATTATTTCCAATTCTAACAACGTTACCATCAATTGTGGAATAAATACCTTTGCCGGGAATTTCATCATAAGATGTGATATTTAATGTATCAATATCAATGAAATAATTAGTAATTGCTGAACTCAAAGGGTGGATAGAATTTTGAACGGTAGTTTTAATGAGTCTTTTAGAATAATTATCGAGTTCTTTTCCTATAAAGCTTATCCTATTGTCAGACATTTTAGTCAGAGTGCCTGTTTTATCAAAAACAATAGTATCGGGTTTGGTCAGGTATTCAACTATATTGGAATTCTTGATAAAAAAGTTGTTACGTGCAAAAATTCTCATTGCGGTTCCATAAGTAAATGGAGTAGTTAAAGCAATAGCACAAGGACAGGCAACAAGCAAAACAGCTGTAAAGGCATTAAATGCTGTTCCTATATCAGTCGGTAACCAGAGGAAGAAAGCACTCAATGCTATTATTATTATGATAAAAGTGAAGTATTTTGCTATCGTATCGGTTGTTCTGGAAATATAACTTTCTCTTGGTTTTATCTCAGAATAGTCATTCCATAAATTAGTCAAATAGCTTTGATTGAAGTCTTTAAGAGCTTCGATTGTTATGTTCTGTCCGATTGCTTTTCCACCAGAATAAATCTTCTCCCCCTTCAATATTTCGACCGGATGGGATTCACCTGTTACAAAGCTATAATCTATCAATGCAAGATCACTCTTGAGAATTGAATCAACAGGAATTATTTCATTGTTTCTGATTTTGAGAGTGTCGCCAGATTTTATTTTGCTCAATGGTATAAAAACCTCGTCAATCCCATTAATTCTAATAGTTGATAAAGGTAAAAAAGATTTATAATCTCTTTCAAACGAGATCGTGTGAAAAGTCTTTTGCTGAAATACTTTTCCGATTAGCAGAAAAAATACTAATCCAGCCATTGAATCAAAGTAGCCGGGTCCTTCGTTGGTTAGAATCTCAAAGAAACTTCTAAGGAAAAGCACAATTATTCCAAGACTGATTGGGATGTCAATGTTGATATGTTTAATTTTTAAAGATCTTATCGCAGATTTGAAATAATCACTTGCTGAATATAAAACCGCAAAAGATAAAATGATGTTGAGGATACCAATAGCAATTGTTAGATTATTGTCAAGTTGATTCGCCGAAAAGTAAGCCGGGAAAGCAAGAAGCATAACGTTTCCAAATGCAAAGCCGGCAACACCAAGCTTAATTATTAGATTTTTGTTGACTGAATAAGTTTGTTTTCTATCCACATCCGAAAGATTAAGTTTTGGTGAGTAACCTAATTTATTCAACAGCTCCACAATTTTTCGGATGTTTGTTTTAGATTCTGAAAAAACAATTGAAAGCTTTTTTTGGGGAAAGTTTACTTTTGATTCAATAATTCCATTTTCAAATCGGTGTAAGTTTTCAAGAAGCCAGATACAAGCGCTGCAGTAGATTTCGGGAATATAAAAAGTAACTCTGGCTTTCCCATTAATTGAATAATCAAGCAAATCTTCGGCTATCTTTTTATCTTCAAGGAACTCGAATTCATTATCAGCAAATTTTTTTGGGGTTAATCCTTTACCATCAATTTTTTCGTAAAAATCTGACATTCCCTTGTTCGAAAGGAGGTTATAAACAAAAAGACAGCCATTACAACAGAAATATTTATCATCCTGAGTAATAATCTCGGTGCGGCATTCATCTCCACAATGATAGCAATATATTTTTTCTTTATTATTTGTCATTTATTATAAAACATTAGTATTCTTTAAAATTTCAATTGCATTTTCGAACACAAAATCGGGTTTGAGGTCTTTCATACATGAATGTGTTTTGATAGGACATTCTTTGTTACCATGAATTGAACAGGGTTTGCATTTGAGATTTTTTAATTCTACTGATTTATCAAACTGTCCTTTTGGATAAAACCCAAAAATAGGGGATGTGGGTCCGTAAATAGTTAATGTCGGACAATTCACCAATCCAGCTAAATGAGTTGGGGCGCTGTCATTTGTAATCAGGAGTTTGGTTTTGGATAGAAGATGAATAACCTGAGGGATAGTCATTTCTCCTGCAAGATTAATTCCACCCGAATTATCAGCAATTTTTTTGCATAAATCAAAATCATCCTTACTTCCGACAAGGACGGTTTTAAAGTTGTAATTATTAAACTTAATTACAATATCAATAAAATGCTCATCTGACCACCTTTTTGTATTCCAGATAGAACCCGGAGCAAAAGCGATTAAAGAGTCGTTTTCTTTAATATTATAAAAATTTAATTTGTTTTCAACATAAGTTTTGTCAGCAGGATGAATATCCAGATCAATTTTTATATCTTCCTTTGGAATCAGTGATTTATCTTTAAAAGCCATGAGTAAGGATAAATTTCTATCTATTTCATGGTAATGCTTGTAGTATTTTATTCGTTTTGAATATAGAAAAGATAGTGCATTACGGTTAAAACCAACAGAAAAAGTTGGTTTTGATAGAATAGTTAACATACTTGTCCTGAATGACCTATGAGGGGAAATGATACAATCAATATTTCTCTCCCGAAGTAAATTACTAATCCTTTTTATGCCATCTAAGCCTTTTTGCAATCCATATTTATCATAAGTAATTATGTTATCAATAGCCTGACAGGTAGAAGCAACAGAGCTGCCAATTGGGGTTGTAACAAAAGTTATGTTAACTGTTTGGTGACAATTTCGTATTGTCTGAGCTAAATATAATGAAAGAGTAACATCACCAAGAAAAGCAGTCTGGATAATAGCAATATGATTGAAATCAAGAATAGAATATTTACTCATATTGATTTTTTTCGATATCTCTCAATTTTAATTCTGCAAGTAAAACATTTACCTGTGATACAAAATAGATGCATTCATCACGATTTTTTTTCTCTATGCTCAGAGTTAGTTCTCTTTGGGCGCCACCGGGAAGGTTCTTTGTTGAAGTTAAATTTGAAAATGTTATTATGAGTTTGGTGTAGAATATATTTTTTTTTATGGCAATGGAATTAACATCTTTTAGAGGAATCTTAACAATTTTGACATCAGATTTTATGACACCAATAATATTATCCTTTGTCTGAAATTCAAAAATAAGGTTATCTTTATCTGATTTGATGAGACCTTCACTTTCAGCCAAACCATGATATAAATCCTTTAATTTGAAAGGCACTACCGGTTGATTATAAAACATAGATAAAAAAAAATGTTTAACCCCCTCAAAAATAATAAAAAAAGTGCATTCAACAATAATCATGAGCTATAGATATATGTAATATCAATAATTATTGATATTTAGCATTTTTTAATTGTTTTTTATATTCAATTCATTTGTATTTTTGAAGTGTATTTATTGATATATTTAAATAGGTAATTAAAATGTCATTATTTCAAAGTATAGTAGATCTTTTTAAGAGGAAAGAAAAAATTGAAGCCGGAGGTGGCGAGAAAGCTGTTAAAAAGCAGATAGAAATGGGTAAGATGACAGCAAGGCAAAGAATTCAGGCAATTTTAGATCCTAACTCATTTTATGAATATGATATGTTTGTTGAGCATAAAGCCGAAGATTTTGGCATGGATAAAAAATCACTCCCGGGTGATGGAGTAATAACCGGCACAGGAACCATTTTTGGTTTCCCTGTTTGTATCTATGCTCAGGATTTTACTGTAGCTGGGGGGTCTCTTGGCATTGCCCATGCAAGAAAAATCACTAAAATAATGGATCATGCAATGAAATTAGGCATCCCTTTAATTGGAATCAATGATTCCGGTGGTGCAAGAATTCAGGAAGGGGTCAATTCACTTGCTGGTTACGGTGAGATATTTTTCAGAAACACAAGGGCATCGGGTGTTATCCCTCAAATATCTGTTATTCTTGGACCCTGTGCTGGTGGTGCTGTTTATTCACCTGCATTAACAGACTTTGTTTTTGTTGTTGATAAGATTTCAAAAATGTTTATTACTGGTCCCGAAGTCATTAAGACTGTTCTTGGTGAAGAAATTTCAATGGAAGAACTTGGCGGAGCAAGGATTCAATCCGAGATTTCAGGAAATGCTCACTTCTTTGCTGAATCAGAGCAGGAATGCTTTGAGCAGATAAAAAAACTTGTAACATTCATACCATGGAATAACCGAAAAAAAGCCGACCCATTTCCCGCAAAACCACCTAAACCAAGCTATGATATCAGTAAAATCATACCAGCCGAATCAACACAGCCTTATGACATTAGAGATGTTATAAAAGCCATTTGTGATGATTCAGACTTCTTTGAAGTTCATCAAAATTTTGCAGCCAATATTGTCGTCGGCTTTTGTAGATTCAATGGAGAGACTGTTGGAATAATAGGCAACCAGCCTCTGGTTCTCGCAGGAGTACTTGATGTTGATTCATCGGATAAAGCCGCAAGATTTATAAGATTCTGTGATGCTTTTAATATACCTCTTCTAACATTAGTGGATATTCCCGGATATTTACCGGGCATTGATCAGGAACATTCTGGAGTGATTCGTCATGGAGCTAAAGTTTTGTATGCTTATAGTGAAGCAACTGTTCCAAAGATTACAGTTATATTAAGAAAAGCCTATGGCGGAGGATATATTGCGATGTGTTCCCGACACCTTGGCTCTGATTTTGTTTTTGCTTGGCCTACAGCTGAAATAGCCGTCATGGGACCTGAAGGGGCTGCCAATATTATATTCAGACAGGAAATTGCTGAAGCTCAAAATCCTGATGAAATCAGGAAAGAGAAAGTGGAAGAATACAAGAAAAAATTCGCAAATCCATATAGAGCTGCTGCTAACGGTTATATTGATGCTGTAATCAATCCTCTCGAAACAAGGGAGTTCGTTCTGCATTCACTATTAATTGCTAAAAACAAGAAAGAGGATATGCCTTATAAAAAACATGGTATTCCTCCATTTTAATAACAATGAGGAGAATATGGAAAACATAAATGATTTTGTTGAATTAAATATAAATGATACTGTTTATAAAACAAGATTAAATAAAAAATATTCAATCAAAAAACAGTATAAACCTAAAGATAATTCGATCATAGACGCCTTTATTCCCGGAACCATTAGAAAAATTTATGTTTCTGAGGGTCAAAGAGTAAAAAGAGGAGACAAACTCCTCGTATTAGAGGCTATGAAAATGAAGAATGATATTGTTGCACCTGTTAATGCAATAGTTAAGTCTATTAAAGTTAATGAAAATGAAGTTGTTTCTAAAAATCAGCTTCTTATTGAATTAGAAATTTAGATTATTTTTTTAATGACTGAGATTTCACTTTATCAGCGGTTAAACAAAAAAAAATTTATTCCAGAAAAAGTTGCCGAAGTGGGTGTTTACTATCCTGAAACTTCTTTGATTTACGAATATATATTGAATGGAACCCCAACAATTCTTGTTGAGGCAGACCCCGGTATTGCAAATCTAATACGGAGTCATTTTCATGGGAATAATAATTATTCGCTTTATGAAGTTGCGATTTATGACTCTGAGTGTGACATTGAATTAGTAAGAAGTGGGGCTTCATCTTTTATAGCTGATTTAAATTCGTCGCCTGCCAAAGTTAATGATGGGATTAATATCAAGAATTTGAACAAGATCAAAGTAAAGGCGACTACATTTGATAAGATAGATGATTCCCATATTGATTTATTAGCTATTGATATAGAAGGGTGCGAGTGGTATGTATTAAAATATATGAAATCCAGACCAGCTGTCATTTCCATAGAAACACATGGTGGTCTGTATAAAAATCCCTTTTACGACAATATAAAAAAATGGATGAATGATAATGATTATGAGATCTGGTATAAAACAAAAAGCGATTCCGTATTCGTAAAAAGGCACAAAATAAAAATTGATATTAAAGACAAAACACTTTTATTTTTAACTGATATATTGATTTTTATAATCAAATTAAAAAAAGTAATAACAAAAATAATTAAGGGGCTATTTTAGTAGCCCCAATCCGATTATAAATTTTTAAGAACGTGATCCCAGTTGACAATTTCCCAGAACATTTCGATGAATTTAGGGCGAGCGTTTCTATAATCTATATAATAAGCATGCTCCCATACATCTAATGTCAGGATAGGTTTTTTTTCGCTTGTCAAGGGTGTTCCGGCATTACTTGTTTGAACGATTTCAAGGCTACCGTCATCATTCTTTACTAACCAAGCCCAACCAGATCCAAAAAGAGTTGTAGCTGCTTTTGAGAAATCATCCTTAAACTTTTCGAAAGAACCAAAATTTTTATTCAGTTCTTCCAATACTTTTCCAGTTGGTGTGCCGCCACTGTTTGGGGACAGACAATGCCAGAAAAAAGTATGATTCCAGACCTGAGCAGCATTGTTGAAAATACCGCCCTGTGATTTTTTAATAATTTCCTCAAGACTCATATTCTCGAACTCAGTGCCGGGTATCAGGTTATTTAAGTTATTAACATAGGCAGCGTGGTGCTTCCCATGATGATAATCAAATGTTTCTTCGGATATATGTGGTTTTAGTGAATCCTTTGGAAAAGGAAGTTCAGGAAGTTCAAATTTCATAATATAACCCTCCAAATGTGAAAAAAAGAAAATTTCTTTTCAAAATTAGAAAAATTAACCATTGCAGCCACAGGTTGGCATATTATTGGGATTATTGAAGATAAACCCGCTTCCGTGTGGACCTTCTGTGTAATCGAGAGTAACTCCCATCAAATAGAAGAGGCTCTTGGCGTCAATGACTAACTTAAGATTACCGGCTGTGTATGATCTATCCATCTCATCAATTTCAGAGTCGAAGCCTAAATTATATGACATACCCGAGCAACCGCCTCCACGAGTGGCAATTCTGAGGAAAAAATTCTCAGGAATATTATTTTCAGCTCTAATTGCATTAATTACTTCAATTGCTTTGTGAGTGATAATTATATCATCCTCAGATGTAGAGCCTTCTATTTCAGTTGGAATTCTTTCGAAATCAACATCTATTGTTTCCATAATATCTGACATTTAAAAATCCTTATATGAATTAAACAAAAAAAAATTAATCGTCGTAGTCAACTATAACATCGTCAGTTATAGGATGGGATTGACAGGTAAGAATATAACCCTGCTCAATCTCATCGTCAGTCAATGCATCTCGTTCGTCCATTATTACTTTACCGGAAATAAGTTTTGCCCTGCAAGATGCACAAGCACCGATCTGACAGCTAAAAGGCGGGTCAAGATTTTCCCTTAAAGCTGCAGTTAGAATTGTTTCGTCCGGCTCGACAAATAAATCAAATGATTCACTATAAATTTTGATCCTTATCTTTCTTCTTACAATTTTATTATTATCCAGATTCACATTCAATTTATTTTTATCAACAAAACCATTGACGTTTAGCTTTGTAAAAGATTCTTTATGAATATTTTCATTACTAATTTTCAGATTGTCAAGACATTCTAATATCTCGTTCATCATTCCCTGATGACCACACAGAAAATAATGCGTTGCTTTGGATTGAGGTTGCTTGACATAGTCTTTTATTAAAGAAAAAGCCTTATTTTTGTCAATTCTGCCTCTTAATCCAAAGTAGCTATCAGAAGCCCTGCTTAAAATATGAACAATTTTGAATCTATCATAATATTTTTTTTCTAAGTAATCTAATTGTTGCTTGAAAATGATTGAATTTTCATCACGGTTAGCATAGAAAAGAACAATATTTGATCTGGGTTCTATTGTTAGTGCCGATTTTATCAATGATATAACAGGAGTTATACCACTTCCACCAGCAAAAAAAACATACTCATTTTGATTTTCAGCCTTAAAATCGAATGTGAATTTTCCAGCGGGGGATTGAACTTCTAATTGCTCGTTTATTTGTAGATGATTAAGTAAATGATTTGACACAAATCCATTTTCAATAGCCTTAATAGTTACAGTAATATCTTCGTCAGTAATAGGTGAACTTGATATTGAATATGCTCTTTTATAAATTTTTCCATCTATTTTTGGTTTAAGAGTAAGAAATTGTCCTGATTTATAGTTAAATTCTGATTTAATTTCATCAGGTATATCAAAGCTGATAGAAATAGCTTTATCGGTTTCTTTAACAATATTTTTGATTTTTAAAAGATGAGAAGACATTATTGGTACAAACTCCATTCATTGATTAATATAAACCTAATTCAAAACGAGCCAGATCGCTCAAACGGCTCTTATCCCAAGGTGGATCGAATGTTAATAAGACTTTTGCATTTTTTACCTCGGGGATCATTTTTATGTTTTCCTCTACTTCAGCAGGAAGACCCTCAGCTTCGGGGCAGTTTGGGGCTGTAAGGGTCATCAGAACAACAACTTCGTTGTTTTCGGTAATTTGAATATCATAAATTAATCCAAGCTCCCAGATGTTCACTGGAATTTCGGGGTCGTAAATTGTTTTGATTACATTAATTACCTGTTCTTTCAGAACTTCTAAATTATTATTTTCGGACATTTCAATCTTCCGTTGTTATTAATTCTGATTTACTATTTTCGTTGATTGCTTGAGCAAGGGTATGCCAAGGTAATGAGGCACATTTGATTCTTGCCGGGAATTCCCGAACACCACAAAAAACTTCAAGTTTGCCTAATTCAGATGTATCTATTTCGGCTTCGGGATCAGTTGTAACAAGGTTATGGAACTCTTCGAAAAGCTGCTTTGCTTCTTCTATTGTTTTTCCTTTTATTAAAGAAGTCATAATTGATGCAGATGCTTTTGAAATTGCACAACCTGAACCATTAAATTTTACATCTTTTATTAATCCGTCTTCGATCACCAGATATAAATCTAATTGATCCCCACACAAAGGATTATGACCCTTTGCATGACTATTGGCATTATCAAGAATACCAAAATTTCTGGGATTCTTGTTATGGTCGAGTATAACCTGTTTATATAGTTCGTCTAAATCGTTTAACATAATATTAATTAAAAAGATTAATTACCTTTCTTAAAGACTTTGCTAAAACGTCAATTTCTTCAAAAGTATTGTAAAATGAAAAAGAAGCACGTGAAGTTGCCGGAACGTTAAATCTACGCATTACTGGTTCAGTGCAATGATGCCCTGTTCTTATTGCAATACCATCTCTGTCAAGGATAGTTCCCACATCGTGCGGGTGTGCATTATTAATTATGAAAGATATTACACTTGCTTTATTTTCTGCTGTGCCGATAATTTTTAATTCGGGCATTTCGGAAAGAAGATTTGTTGCATAATCCAGAAGTTCTTTTTCGTAGTTTTCAATAACTTCTATTCCGATATTATTAATATATCTAATCGCAACACCTAATCCAATAACCCCGGCAATGTTTGGTGTTCCGGCTTCGAATTTGTAAGGTAATTCATTGTATATAGTTTTTTCAAAACTAACAGACAAAATCATATCGCCGCCTCCTTGATATGGAGGCATTTCTATCAAGTGTTTTTTCTTTCCGTAGAGAATTCCTATGCCGGTAGGTCCGTATATTTTATGGCCGCTGAAAGCAAGAAAATCACAATCAAGTTCCTGAACGTCAATTTTTAAATGTTGTATTGACTGGGCGGCATCTACAAGTACCGGTATATTAAATTTATGTGCTTTTTCAATTATATATTTAATTGGATTGATAGTACCAAGAGAATTAGAAACATGAACAACCGAAACAAACTTAGTTTTTTCATTTAATAACTTATCAAACTCATCAAGAATCATTTCACCATTATCATTCATCGGAACTACTCTTAAAATTGCTCCTGTGCGTTGACATATTATTTGCCACGGAACTATGTTCGAATGATGCTCCATTGCAGAAATCAATATCTCATCACCTTCTTTGAAATTAGCATAACCGTATGAGTTTGCCACAAGATTAATTGATTCAGTTGTTCCTCTTGTATAGATGATTTCTTCTAAGTGCTTAGCATTTATAAAGTTTTGGATTATTTTACGGGCACATTCATATTCTTTAGTGGCTGCTTCGCTAAGGTAATGAACCCCACGATGAATATTGGAATTTAGGTTTGTATAATAATTCTGAATTGTTTCAATTACTTGATTTGGTTTTTGTGTAGTTGCAGCATTATCAAAATAGACAAGCTTTTTCCCATGAATTAATCTGCTCAAAATTGGAAAATCTTTGCGAATTTTTTCAACTTCAAAAACTTTTTTTTCAACTATGTCAATAAAAAGATTTTCCAAGATTTCTCCTTAAATTTTGTTAGATTCCAGAAAGGAACAGAAATATAAGTCATTCATATATAATTTTTTGGCAACTTCAGATTTTATTAAGTCACGAAGTGAATCATTGCTGACGGTTTCGATTATATCTGATGAGAAAGAATTAAGCAGATATGATTGTGCCTTCTTTTCATCTATACCTCTTGATCTGAAATAAAAAATTGCATCTCTATCAAGAAAACCAGAAGTAGCACCATGGGAACATTTGACATCATCAGCGAATATTTCTAATTGAGGTTTGGTGTTAATTGTAGCATCCTTGCTTAGCAGTATGTTCTTATTTGACTGATAAGCGTTTGTTTTTTGAGCTTGTGGTCTGACCATTATTTTCCCGTTGAAAACGGCAGTAGCCTTTCCATCTATAATTCCTTTGTAGTTTTCGTTGCTGTTGCAATGTGGTTTTGCATGGTCAGCCAAAGTATGATTATCAACAAAATCCTCGTTTCCAATAAAATATAAGCCATTAAAATGTGCTTCGGCGTTTTCTCCATCAAGAATTGTGTTCAAATTGTTTCTGATGAATTTTCCTCCAAGGGAAATTGTTGTAGATAAAAGTCTTGAGTCTCTTTCCTGATGAATATGTGTTGTGCCAATAAAATAAGCACGATTGCTATCATTTTGAAATTTATAGTATTCTAAATCAGCATTTTGTTTGATAAATATCTCAGTTACTGAGTTATGAAAAGATGAATAATCACCTAAACTTCGGCTTGTTTCAATAATTTGGGCTTTAGAGTTAGAATCAACAATGATAATATTTCTTGTATTTGTTATTATATTTTCTTTGTCTGAAATATTAATGAACAACAAATGGATTGGTTTGCTTGATTCAGAGTTATCAGAAATGATAATGGCTGCTCCATCATTTGCAAGAGCTGTGTTTAATGCAGTAAATGGATTTATACTTTCGTCAGTATATTTTGTAAGGTAGTTTTTAATGATATCGGGATATTTTACTTTTGCTTCATTAAGATTCGATATAGTAAAATCATCAGTATTTATAATTTTCGAGAATTGTTCAGCAAAGAAACCATTAATGAAAACCAGAATATTTCCTTCGAAATTATCAATATAGTAATCAGAAATCTGAAAATTATCTGGCATAGTTTTGAGCGGGGAATTGCTTATTTCGAAATCTATACTATTCAAAAAATTGAGCCGGGTGTATTTCCATTCTTCATTTTTTAGTGTTGGAATGCCCAACTCCTGAAATAATCTGATAGACTTTTCTCTCAGAGAGAAAAGATAGGTATCTTTTTCACCGTTGAGAGTCTGGGTATATCTTTCAAAAAAATCTGTTATTTTTTCTTTAATAGCCATAATGATTTATCAATTTAAACTAAAACACCATTATATTGTTTTTTAATCCAGTCGTAACCTTTTTCCTCAAGGTCAAGAGCTAATTCTTTACCGCCCGAGACAACTAATTTCCCATCGAAAAGAACATGAACAAAATCAGGTATAATGTAATTCAAAAGTCTTTGGTAATGAGTGATAACAATGAAAGCGTTATCTTTGTTTCTGACCTTATTAACACCGTTAGCAACAATTTTTAGAGCATCAATATCCAGTCCTGAATCGGTTTCATCAAGAATAGCGAGTTTAGGCTCAAGCATTGCAAGTTGAAAAATTTCGTTTCTTTTCTTTTCGCCGCCGGAAAAACCATCATTGACAGAGCGGTTCAAAAAAGTCTGATCCATTTCGACAAGTTTAGCTTTTTCTCTCATGATTTTAAGGAAATCCATTGCATCGAGAGGTTCAAGGTTTCGATATTTTCTGATTTCGTTAACTGCAGTTTTCATAAAACTCGCATTGCTAACGCCCGGTATTTCAATTGGATACTGAAATGCAAGAAAAAGTCCTTCACGGGCTCTGTCTTCGGGGGACATTTCGAAAATGTTCTTTCCATCAAATTCTATTGTTCCCTCGACAACTTCATAGTCTTCTTTTCCAGCAAGAACGCCGGCAAGGGTGCTTTTTCCAGAACCGTTCGGACCCATTATAGCGTGAATCTCTCCGGGATTGACTTCAAGATTCAAGCCCTTTAATATTTCTTTTCCGTTAATATTAACTTTCAGATTATCAATTTTCAGTAACGACATAAAATCCTTATAAAAAAAAATACAAAATTAACCAACACTGCCTTCAAGGCTAACAGCTAATAATCTTTGGGCTTCAACTGCAAATTCCATTGGCAATTGATTGAGAACCTCACGGCTGAAGCCATTAACAATTAAACCGATAGCATCTTCGGTAGATATACCTCTTTGATTGCAATAAAATAATATATCTTCTGAAATTTTGGAAGTAGTAGCTTCGTGTTCAACTGTAGCAGTTTTATTTTTAACTTCAATGTAGGGAAAAGTATGGGCGCCGCACTTATCCCCGAGCAATAGTGAATCGCATTGTGAATAGTTTCTTGAATTTTCAGCTTTTTTTCCTATACTAACTAATCCCCGATAACTGTTTTGGCTTTTACCTGCGGAAATACCTTTTGACACAATTCTGCTTTTTGTGTTTTTCCCGAGATGTATCATTTTTGTTCCGGTATCAGCTTGCTGATAGTTATTAGTTAATGCAACAGAGTAAAATTCACCAATTGAATTATCACCTTTCAGAATGCAACTTGGATATTTCCATGTAATAGCAGACCCGGTTTCGACCTGAGTCCAAGAAATTTTGGAATTATCACCCTCGCAAATACCCCTTTTGGTAACGAAATTGTAGATACCACCTTTGCCTTCTTTATCACCGGGATACCAGTTTTGAACAGTAGAATACTTGATTTCTGCATCTTTGTGAGCTATAAGCTCAACAACAGCAGCATGGAGCTGATTCTCATCTCTTATGGGGGCTGTGCAACCTTCAAGATAGCTCACATAACTTCCTTCTTCAGCAATAATCAGAGTCCTCTCGAATTGTCCGGTTTCCGAGGCATTAATCCTGAAATATGTTGATAGCTCTAATGGACATCTAACACCTTTAGGTATATAGCAAAATGAGCCATCACTAAAAACAGCAGAATTCAGTGCGGCGAAATAGTTATCAGTGTAGGGCACTACCGAGCCAATATATTTCCGTACTAAATCCGGATGTTCCCGGATTGCTTCGCTCATTGAGCAAAATATGATTCCGAGTTCGCTGAGTTTTTCTTTGAAAGTAGTAGCAACCGAGACACTATCCATAACAGCATCAACAGCTATGCCTGCAAGTCTTTGCTGTTCGGTTAGTGGGATGCCGAGCTTTTCGAATGTTCTTCTGATTTCAGGGTCAATCTCATCTAATGATTTTGGTTTATTTGCTGCTTGTTTTGGAGCAGCGTAGTAATAAGCATCCTGATAATCAATAGGAGGAAACTTGACGTTTGCCCATTTTGGTTCTTTCATTTGCTGCCAGAATCGAAATGCCTTCAACCTCCATTCGAGCATGAACTCAGGTTCATTTTTCTTTTCAGATATAAATCTGATTGTATCTTCGTTCAGTCCTTTTGGAGCCAGATCATGTTCGATATCAGTAACAAAGCCATATTTGTAATCGCTTTGGGTTAGTTCATCAACAATATTTATCTGTTCTTTTTGCATAGTAAAAATTATACTTCTGAAAATTCAGCAATTGTAGTGTTATTTAAAAGAAAATTTATTTTTTCCTGCAATTTATTCATTGGATTTTTAATAGTGCAAATGTTAATTCTGTCACAATTTTCCGGTTCATCGGCTAAGCAATCAACAATGATTGCATTTTCTTCGAGTGCTTTTATAATTTCGCCAATAGTAGTAGATTTTGGATCACGGGCAAGTATGTAACCGCCCTTGATACCCTGCTGAGAAACTATAATACCATTTTTGTTTAATATCTGCAATGTTTTAGATAAAAATTCATAAGGAATATTCAGATTCTCAGAGATTTCCTTCGCAGAAATCACACTTCCGGAATTATTTGCCATATATTGCAAAGCCTGAATACCGTATTCAATTTTTTTTGATAATTTTAACATTTAAAGATTTTTTATTTATACAAGGGTTGTAACGTATAAAAAATCGGACTATTGTTATCCGAATTAAAATTTAATAATTAATATGAAGGTTAGTGGTTTTACTATTGCGAGAAATGCAGTTAAATTCGATTATCCAATAATTGAATCAATAAAATCAATTCTGCCAATCTGTGATGAATACATCGTATTGGTTGGAAATTCAGAAGATGATACTTTATCTTTGATTAAATCAATTAATGATAAAAAGATCAAAATCTATGAATCAGTCTGGGATGAAAATCTCAGAAAAGGGGGGTTAGTTTTATCGGTTGAGACAAACAAAGCTAAGGAACTAATCACTAATGACACTGACTGGTGCTTTTATCTTCAGGCTGACGAAGTTGTTCATGAGAAATACCTTGATGTTATTATTGATAATATGAATAAATATCTGGAACAAGTTGAGGTTGAAGGTCTGTTATTCAAATACAAGCATTTTTATGGTAATTATAATTATGTTGCTGATTCAAGAAAATGGTATCGAAGAGAAATAAGAGTAGTCAGAAATGACAAAAATATAAAAAGCTGGGGTGATGCTCAGGGATTCAGAAAAAATGGAGAAAAATTGAAAGTTAAGTTGATTGACGCTTTTGTTTATCACTATGGCTGGGTTAAAAATCCTTATCATCAGATGGAAAAAAATAAAAGTTTTCAGAAATTATGGCATAATGACGAAAAAATCAGTGAACTACTCGGTTCAAACGAACTTTATGATTATTCAAAAATTGATTCACTAAAAATATTTTCAGGGACTCATCCCGCTGTTATGATAAACAGAATCAATAATGTTAACTGGAATTTTAGCTTTGATATAGCAAAAAAAAATATGTCTCTACCGAATAAACTTCTTTATAAACTTGAAGAAATAACAGGCTTAAGACCTTTTGAGTATAGAAATTATAAAATTATTTAGCATGTCAAAAATAATCTTTTAGTCAAAAAAAATTTTATAATAATATTATCTAAATATTTTATTATCAAAGACTTAAGAAAATAAAATTTGGAAAATATTACAATGATTTATATTTTTGATTGTTAATCAATCTATATTTTTAAATATTAAATATTTTATTATTAATATGGAACAAATAATTAATGAAGACACTCCATTGTATTCGATTAGCTCGGCTGCTCGAATGCTTGGAATATCAGTTCATACACTCCGGATGTATGAAAAAGAGGGATTATTTCTTCCTCACAAAACTGAATCAGGTCACAGGCTTTTTTCCAATAGGGATATAGAAAGACTGAAGTGTATCAGAAAAGCAATCAACGAGATGAAATTCTCTATAGCTGCAATCAGAAATATTTATTCACTTATTCCTTGCTGGGATATCGTTCAATGCTCAGAAAGTGAGAGAAATAGTTGTATCGCTTATAATAATTACGGAAAACCCTGCTGGTCTTATGATCATAAAGATAATATATGCAAGAATCTTATATGCAAGAAATGTGAGGTCTATATAAATTATTCTGATTGTCATAAAATCAGAGACAGTATAAAAAACATAAGAAAATGAAAATTGTAACCACTATGTTGAAATAATTGTTTTATATTATAAAATGAAAAAGATTTTTATAACTTTAGGTTTATTGATAATAATTCTTGGTATTGTTTTTTTTACTTTAGGTAGTAGAACATACGAAGATACCAGATTAGAAAAGCTCAAGACATTAAAATCCGACAAAGCAAAACCATCGGTTGATCACTCTAAATTTCCTATACTCCAAAAAAAATTTGATACTCCCTCCGAAGTTACTTTGGCTTGTCTTTCCTGCCATAACGGTCGTGCTCAGGAGGTGATGGAATCAAATCACTGGAATTGGGAAGAACCGGTTTACATTAAAGGGCGAGGAATCGTTTATTTAGGAAAGAAAAACGCTATCAATAACTTCTGTCTGGGTGCTGAGGGTAATGAATTAGCTTGTGCTAAATGTCATGTTGGACTTGGTATGGAATCTTCTGAAACATTTGATTTCAAAGATTCCTCAAAAATTGATTGTATGGTGTGTCATGATAATTCAGAAACTTATGCCAAGGGGAAAGAAATGGGTGGTGCTCCTGACCCATCGCTTAATTTGAATGAAATTGCTCAACACATTGGCAAACCAAAACGAACAAACTGCGGAGTCTGTCATTTCTTTGGAGGTGGTGGCAATAATGTTAAACATGGTGACTTAGAAAAAGCTATGTTCGAACCCAATAAAAATATTGATGTTCATATGGCAGTCGAGGGTATGAACATGGCTTGTGTGGATTGTCATCAAACTAAGAACCATAATATTGGTGGCAGGCTATACTCACTTGCTTCTAATAATTTAAACAGAATTTATTGTGAAAACTGTCATGATAATACCCCTCATAAAGAAGATATTTTGAATAAACACACTTTGAAAGTTGCCTGTCAGACCTGTCATATTCCGGTTTATGCCAAAGTTAATGCAACAAAAACGTATTGGGATTGGTCAACTGCTGCTAAACTTAAAGACGGAAAACCTTATGAAGAGGTAGATGAAGAAGGGAATCACATATATTTATCTACTAAAGGTTCTTTCAAATGGGGAAAGAATTTAAAACCTGATTATGTTTGGTTCAACGGAACGGCAAATCACTATCTACTCGGGGATAAAATTGAAGATACCACAAAACCTTTAGTTCTCAATCAGTTATATGGCTCTTATTCTGACAGGAAATCAAAAATTATTCCTGTTAAAACTATGATAACTAACCAATGTTTTGATCCGGAATATTTATATCTTACTGTGCCAAAACTTTTTTCCCCACATCCCGGCGAAGGTGCCTTCTGGCAGGATTTTGATTGTTTGAGAGCTTTGGATGTGGGTATGAAGGAAAAAGGGTTGCCTTTCAGTGGTAAATTATCATTTATTGAAACAAAAATGTATTGGCCGGTGAATCATATGGTTTCTCCAAAAGAGCAAGCAGTTAAATGCATTGAATGCCACACACGAAATGACAGCAGACTCAAAGATCTTAAAGATTTTTATATGCCCGGCAGGGATTATAACAAGTTTGTTGAATATGCCGGAATAGGGGTAATTTTCTTGTCATTTGTGCTTGTGATTGTTCACGGAAGCACAAGAGTTATTTCTTCAATTAAATCTAAAAAGCGGGAGATAAAAAAATGAAAGAAAAATTGTATATTTACAAAGCATTCGAACGATTCTGGCATTGGATGCAGTCATTATTGATTTTCTTTTTGGCTGCAACCGGATTCGAAATTCACGGTATGTATAGTTTTTTTGGTTATCAGAATGCTGTGACTTATCATAATTTTGCTGCATATAGCTTTATCATACTTATTGTTTTTGCAATTTTCTGGCACTTTTCCACCGGGGAATGGAGACAATACATACCAACAACAAAATTTCTTAAAGCTCAACTTAATTATTACTTATTTGGTATTTTCAGAAATGAGCCACATCCGACAAAAAAAACAGTTCTGAGCAAATTGAATCCTCTGCAAAAATTGACTTATCTTGGGCTCAAAATTCTTGTTATACCAACAATGGTCATTTCCGGGCTTTTGTATATGTTCTATAGGTATCCACACGAGGGTAATATAGAAGGATTAAACATTGATTCGGTAGAGCTTATAGCCATATTTCATACTGCCGGTGCTTTTCTTCTTATGGCTTTTGTTGTGGTTCATCTTTACCTCATAACTACCGGAGAAACTATAACTTCAAACTTGAAAGCTATGATAACTGGCTATGAAGAAGTTGAAAAAAATGATATATCGAATGTAGAAACTAATTCTAATAATATTGAGGGGGAATTAACAAAATGAACGAGACTAAATATATGAATCCATATCTTGCAGGAATTTTACTGGGATTTTTATTAGTTATTACAATATTTATTACAGGGCGAGGACTTGGTGCAAGTGGTGCAGTGAAAAGCGTAGTTGTTGCGTCGGTCAATTCTCTTGCACCTGAGCATGTCAACAATCAAAAGTTTTATGCTGAATATAACTCCGAACATCAGGGAGAACCATTGAAAAATTGGTTAGTTTTCGAACTGGTTGGCGTTGTTATTGGAGCATTCATATCCGGTCTAATTTCTGATAGGTTAAGTCTGAAATTTGAACACTCACCCAAGATTAAAAACACAACAAGATTTGTTGGAGCTATGCTTGGAGGAATACTATTTGGATTTGGTTCTCAATTGGGGAGAGGGTGCACAAGTGGAGCAGCTTTGAGTGGAATGGCTGTTCTATCAACCGGAGGTATAATTACTATGATGGCTATCTTCGGTGGGGCTTATCTTTTTGCGTATTTTTTTAGAAAACTTTGGATATAATCAAGGGAGAAAACAATGGGACCATTAGTTCCTGATATAATTGGAAATGAATTGAATTATGTTGTTGCTTTAATAATTGGTATAGCTTTTGGATTCATATTAGAGCAAGCTGGATTTTCAACTTCGAAAAAACTTGTTGGCTTGTTTTATGGATATGATTTCACAGTTCTGAGGGTATTTTTCACTGCTGGTCTAACCGGGATGGTAGGGGTGATTGCCCTTGGACATTTCGGGCTACTGGATTTAAACCTGATTTATGTCAATCCGACATTTCTCTGGTCTGCTATAATTGGTGGTTTTATTATGGGTCTTGGCTTTGTTATTGGTGGTTTTTGTCCCGGGACAAGTTTTTGTGCTGCTGCAATTGGGAAAACCGATGCAATGGTATTTATTATCGGACTTGTTATAGGGGTGTTCTTATTTGCAGAAGGTTATCCTGCTCTTGAATCATTATATAAAGCAGAAAACTGGGGTTATGTAAGAATTTTTGAAACATTGAATCTCTCTCAGGGTGTTTTTGCTTTTATTTTGACCGCTGTTGCTATTATAGCTTTTTGGGCTGTAACTTATATCGAAAAAAGAGTTAATAAGGACACTAACCTTAAGCCAATTCCTCTGTATATTACATTGAGTGTGGTAGCAATAATTATTGGCTTTACAACCATTTTTCTTCCAGATAGAAAGGAAAATCTTTTAGCAAAAGTAGAAAAAGCAGAAGTTCTTAAAGTCAATGAAATTGAATTTATTACACCTGATGAGTTAACATTACGTTTAGTTAGAAACGATAACACTTTGCAAATTATAGATTTCCGAAATAAAGAGGATATTGATTCAGTAACTTTACCGAATTCATTTCCTATGAAAATCGAAGAAATGTTCGATAAGGATTCAAAGAAAATACTTTCAAAACGAAGCAAAGATAATATTTTTGTTTGCTATGATGGACGTGTTGCCAAAAAGGCAGCACTGCTTGGAAGAGAACTTGGATATAAGAACATAATCGTCCTCGAAGGCGGATTCAAACATCTTAAGGGTAAATTTTTAGATTTTAAGGATTTTGGATTAAATGGACAAAAAACTGATGATACTCATAGATTCAGAGCTGAAGCATCTGTTATTTTGAAAAATAAAATTACTGAAGCGAAAAAGAACAAGGCTGGTGCCGAGCCAAAAAAATCCAAAAGGGTTATTGGTGGTTGTTAAAATATTTATTTTTCGAATTCGATTATATTACTTGTTAGAAATATTTAATGGAGATATTTATGCCAACTTATGTTTATAAATGCCAGGATTGTAACACTAAATATGAAATTTTCTTTAAAACAAAAGAAAATTTGGATGAGGTGATATGTCCGACCTGTAATTCTAAGGAAGCAGTTAAGCAAATTACTGCTGCAAACGTTGGAGGTTTCAGTGGATCAAAATCATTTGAGAGTCTTCCCAGCTATCCAACCTGTTCAACAGGAACTTGCTCTACCGGAATGTGTGGATTAAATTAAATAATAAACTGATAATTTTTGTATTTTTCAGTAATGAAAAGTGCAAAAATATTTGATTTGCAGAAAAAGGATTTTATAAAAATCCTTTTTTTGTCTGCTTTAATACTAAGAATAGCTTTTGTTATTATAGCGGGTAATAACAAGCAGCCTGATTTAGTTGAGCATGGTATTATTGCAAAAAATATGCTCAACGGTTATGGTTTTTCTATGCACTGGCTCTATCCAGCAATGAGCGGTCCAATGGTAGAGATTCAAAAACAGCCTCCAAAATACGAAGGAGCCTTTATTCCACCACTGAATCCCTTTATAATTTATCTTTTTTTGAAAATTTTTGGTGATAATTCATTATCATACTTTCTGCTGATGGTTCTTAATTCAGTATTAAGCAGCCTGTTTGTTGTGATAATTTATTATTTAGCAAAAGAATTTACCGATGAAAAAGCTTCGAGAATTAGTTCATTATTATCATTGTTTTTTCTTCCTTCTATTGTCGGGGTAACTACCTTCAGCGGTACATCATTATATCAATTATTGGCTGGAGTTGTTTTGCTATTTGTTATAAGGTCTTTTAAAAATAAAAATATCAAAGATTTTGTATTGTTTGGCTTTTTCTCAGGATTACTGACATTAACACGAAGTGAATTCCTGATTATCTTTTTTATTTTATTATTTGTTATGACTTTTCTGATTCTTAAGCAGAAAAAGTTTTCAACAAGAAATACTCTGACTTTCTCGGCATTATCTCTATCGGTTTTACTTGTAATAGTTTCACCATGGATTATAAGAAATACATTGTTATTCAACCAATTTACAACAATAATAAGCCATCCTTGGCATGAGTTATGGCGAGGAAATAACCCACACAGCTCCGGTGGAGCATCTTCGGAGTATCAGTTAAATATCTGGGTCAGAAAGCATCAATATCCGGAAATTATCAAAAAAATAGATAAGCTTCCCTATAACCAACATTTTGAAATTGCTGTTGATAGTATTTTCAAAGCTGAAGTAATTAATTTTTGGACCGAGAATCCATTCAAAACTTTGCAAATTTGGCTGAAAAGAGCATTGTTTACTATGACAATTGACCCTTACACCCCAAGAGCGAGAAATCTGGTATTTATCTTTTTCATTCTGTTTTCAGTCTTTTCAGCTTTTATTGGGTTTAGGTGGATGATTAAAAATCGTCCAGATGAGAATTTGTCCTATACAATCTACTTAACATTTTTTATTTCTTACTTGGTTTTGATTACAATTGTAAATCTTGAAACAAGGTATCAGATTTATCTTGTATCCTTATTACATCCTTTCTCAGGGATAGGTTTGATTGAATTTTACAAAAAAATCAGAAATCGAAATAATAATACAAAAATATCCAAAAAGACAATTGCTTCCTTAATTATAGTTTCTATGACATTATTTTATCTTACCTGGCTCTATCTTGAAAAGGAAAAAGAGTACAAAAAATTCAAGAAATTCGAAAAAATAAATATTGCAGGTAGAATTGATAAGATTGAATACAGAAAAGAAAAAATAAGAGTCAAACTAAATAATCACAAAGAATGGTCTGAATTCCACCCCGGCTATATTGAAGATGAAATTCAATATCCATTCAAAAAAACAGCAAGAGAAGGGGATTCTTTATATAAAGAATCAAATGCCGAGAATCTTTTTTTGTTTTCTGGGAACAAAATATTCAAATACAGATATATTATTATCTATGACAAGAAACTATAAATAATTACAACACAAAAAACCACAGAAATTATATGAAAATATAATAATACAAATTCCGTTAATAATGTCTAATTTTTGAATTAATTTACATTAAAAATTAATGAAATCAGCAATAATAATTGGCTCAGGTTTTGGAGCATTATCTTTAGGAATAAGACTTCAGGCAGATAATTGGAAGGTACAAATATTTGAAAAAAATCAGTTTCCCGGAGGTCACGCTCAGCAATTAAAGAAAAATGGCTATACATTTGATATGGGTCCGTCATTAATAACAGCACCTGATATTATAAACAGAATCTTTGAAAAGGCTGGTAAGAATTTAAATGACTATGTCAGCCTAATTCCATTAGATCCATTTTACAGGGTTTATTTTCATGACAAGTCTTACATAGATTATTCAGGTGATTCCGATAAGATGATTAATCAGATGAGAAAATTCAATTCAAATGATGCCGATAATTATCTCAAATTTATTCAAAAGTCCAAGGAAATTTACAAAGCTGTCATAGAAGATGGTTTAGGCTCGACTGCTTTCAATAATCTTGGAACAATGTTAAAATTCATACCCAGAGCCACAAAACTTAATGCTCTTTTGCCAGCTTACAAGGTAGCCTCGAAATATTTTGAGGATTTTCGCCATCGGTTTATGTTTTCATTCCATCCACTCTTCATCGGAGGTAACCCATTCAAGGTTCCATCTGTCTATTTGATGATTTCATATCTCGAAAAAGCAGGTGGTGTTTGGTTCACGACTGGGGGTATGTATAGTTTAGTTCAGGCTTTTGTTAATGTTTTTCAGGAATTGGGAGGAGAACTTTATACCAATTCTGAAGTCAGCGAAATTAAAGTTGAAAATGGCAAAGTTAAAGGAATAATTTCAAACGACAAGTATTTTCAATCTGATATTGTAATTTCTAACGCTGATGTTACAAGAACATATTCAATTATAAAATCACAAGATGAAAGTACTCAAAAAACTATAAGCGGAGGAAAGTATTCAATGAGTGCATTCCTGATTTTTTTAGGGATAAAGAAAAAATACAAGGAACTGCTTCATCATACTATCATTCTTTCGCATCGTTACAAAGAATTAGTTACAGATATTTTTGATAAACATATTATTCCTGATGATTTTTCAATGTATGTCCACGCTCCTTCAAAAACTGATGCTTCAATGGCACCCAAAGGCTGCGAAAGCGTTTATATTCTTGTTCCAGTTACAAATCTTCAAAGCGGTACTGATTGGGAAGAAGAAAAAAGTGTTTATGGAGAAAAAATAATCAACTTTCTTCAAAACACATTCGGATTGGAAGATTTTAAAGAAAATATTGAATTTATTGATTATTTCACACCAAAAGATTTTTTGATTCAAAGGAATTCTTCTTTTGGTACTCCATGGGGATTGGAGCCTGTTTTAACACAAACTGCATATTTCAGACAACATAATCAAAGTAAGAAAATTAAAAACTTATTTTTTGTTGGAGCGGGAACACATCCGGGAGCTGGCTTACCCGGTGTTATGCTATCTGCTGAGGCAACAGAAAAACTAATCAAAACATATATCGTTTGAAATATGAAATTAACAGAAATATTAGAACCTATAAATAATTACTTTGAGGAATTCGAGAAAAAATATTCTGAATATATGAATACTGAATCGGATTTTATCAATCAAGTTCTTGAATATTCTTCAAATCATAAGGGCAAGAGGATAAGGCCAGCTTTGGTATTTTTATCTGCACTTGCATGTAAGTCAGAAAGCTTAGAACATGATAATATTGAAAGGATGATTAAATCGGCTATTTTAGTCGAGTTAATACATAGTGCATCATTAATGCATGATGATGTGATAGATAATTCAGAATATCGCAGGGGAATAAAAACTATTAATTATAACTGGAATAACCAGACGGCTATTCTCACAGGTGATTACCTATTATCAAAAGCCTTGCTATTAGCTACGGAGTTAGGTTTTGAATATTGCAGGCTCGCAATTTCAACTTTCAATCAGATGTGTCTCGGAGAGTTAAATCAATTGGAAAGAATTAGAGATATTAATCTAACTGAATCTGAATATTTCCAGAATATTAAATTCAAGACAGGCGAATTAATCGGCACATGCTGTCAAATTGGTGCAATGTCAGTCAATGCTTCTAATGAACAAATCCAATCCCTAAAAAAGTTTGGAGAAAATTTAGGAATAGCTTACCAGATTAAGGATGATCTTATTGATTATATGTATGATGTTGAAGTTTCTGGTAAAGCATCATTTAATGATATTAAGAATAAAAAAATTACATTACCTCTGATTCACTCGCTTTGTTATTCAAATGAAATTGAAAAAAGAGAGCTTTCCAGAATTTTCAGGAACGGAGAAATTACTGATGATTCAGTCCTTGTTATCTCCGAAATTATACAAAAAACAAATAGCATTCAGTATTGTAAAATAATTTCTGAAAAATATCTTAACGACTCTGTTAAAGAACTTGATTTATTTAAGCCATCATCATTCAAGTACTCTTTGGCAGGATTATGTGATTTCGTCAGACTCAGGAATTATTAAATGAAAGATATTTTTGAAGATCCACTGTTTCTCCCTTTTATTAAATTTTCTAAATCAATTATTAAATATTATGCAAAAAGCTTTTATTTCGCATCTGCTTTTCTTCCAAAACGTAAGAAACTTGCAACTTATGTTATTTATTCTTTCTGTCGTTATGTTGATAATATTATTGACAAGCCACGATTAAGGTCAAAAGAAGAATTAAACAATGAATTAGATTCAATCAAAACCGAATTATCAATTGCAAATAAATACGGCGAGTCTGAACACCCTATCATTGGGATTTTTATTAAAGTTATTAAACAATACGGCATTCCTATTGAATATGCATTTGATCTTATTGAAGGAGTCAGGATGGATTTAAATTATGACAGATATGAAAATTTTGATGACCTTTATAAATTTTGCTATCGTGTAGCTTCAGTTGTTGGATTAATGATGACTTTTATTCTTGGTTTTAAAAATCAAAAAACATTGATTTATGCCGAAAAATTAGGTATAGCAATGCAACTTACAAATATTCTCAGAGATATTAAAGAAGATAAAGTTAATGGTAAAATCTATTTGCCAATGGACGAAATGAGGGCATATAATATAACTGAAGAAGACATTATAAATGAGAACTTTAATGAGAAATTCAAAAATTTCATAATTTTTCAGTCAAATCGCGCTAAAACTTTTTATGAAGAATCAAAAGATGGTATTCCTTTGCTTGATAAAGACTCACGTTTTGCTATTTATGCTGCTCTGAAAATTTATAGTGGAATACTTCAGGAAATTGAAAAATTAGATTATAATGTTTTCAAACAAAGGGCTTATGTTTCTACATCAAAAAAGATTAGTATATTAGTTTCTGAGTATTTTCGAAATATTCTAAAAAAATGATTGAGAAAAGGAGAAGCCATTGATGAACATAATAATAAATATAATTGCATTTTTGCTATCCTTCGTCGCAATGGAATTTGTAGCTTGGTTTATGCATAAATATGTTATGCATGGTTTCCTATGGAATCTGCATAGAGACCATCATCAAGGAGCTAAAGGGAAATTACATAGAAACGACTGGTTCATTTTAATGTTTGCATTGCCAAGTATGGCAGGAATCTTTTTCGGTCTTTATCTTGAATTATCAGTTTTAATCTGGGTCGGTGCCGGAATTGCACTATATGGATTGATTTATTTCCTTATTCATGAAAGTTTCATTCATCAACGATTCAAAATTTTCCCGAAACACACAGATAACTACTATTTCAAAGGAATAAAAAAAGCACATAGGATGCATCATAGTCATACTACCAAAGAAGATGGAGAATCCTTCGGTTTACTTGTTGTTTCAAAAAAATATTTTGAATAATACCAATTTTTAGATAATGAATTTTACTTACCTACTTATTAACATAGCAATTGTTATAATTCCCTTAATTTTTAGTTTTGAAAAGAAAATCAGATTTATCAGCCATTGGAGGGCTTTTGTACCAGCAATTCTCATAACAGCTGTAATTTTCATCATCTGGGACATAATATTTACGGATTTGGGTGTATGGAACTTCAATAAAGATTATATATCAGGAATATATATTGTGAATCTACCAATCGAGGAGATTTTATTTTTCATTACGGTTCCTTATTCATGTCTGTTTATTTTTTCTGTGGTAGATTACTATTTACCCGATGATAAAAGCTATCAATGGATAATAAATATTTACTATGGTCTTGCTTTGATTTTAATTATTTTTGGTTTACTTAATCTTAACAGGTTATATACATCTGTAACTTTTCTAAGTCTGTCGTTGATGATTATATTATCAATTCAAATTTTCAAATTCAGAAAATTCAAAAATTTCTCAATTTCATTTCTTCTTTCAATCATTCCTTTTCTGATTTTTAACGGATTACTTACTTCAATACCTGTGGTAATTTATAATAACTCAGAAAATTTAGGACTGAGGCTTATTTCAATACCTTTCGAAGATGTTTTCTACGGTATGCTGCTAATACTCATCAATACATTAATCTACAATAAAAAGAATAATCCCGAAAAATAATTATGAAACCCTAATTAAATTCAAATTAAAAAATAATGAAAATTTTTTTTGTTTAGATTTATTTTTTCATTACATTACAAATATTTGTTAACACAATATTAATTTTATTGTGAATTAATAAGGGGGTGGAGTTAAATGAGAATTGCTTGTTATAATTTTTACCCTGTTAAGGGAAATAAAAAATTTGGTATTTATTTACCTTTGTTAAATCATTTTATATGCTATCCAAGACCACCAAATGCTCTGTAATCCTACTTAATTAAGGCATAGAGTCGGGAAAACAAAGACACATTCAAAATATTAGTTCATTATATTATAACCTTTTTAAAATTTATGTATCATTAATAGTGTAGGTTTTATGAAAACATTTATTACTTCACTTTTAGTAGTCTTTCTATGCTTCGGAGTGATGCAAGCACAGGAAAGAACAGTGTCGGGCAAGGTTACAAACGAAAAGGGGGAACCCCTTATCGGAGTAACTGTGATGGTTAAAGGGTCAGCTGTTGGTACATATACAAAATCTGGTGGAACTTATAAATTAACAGTACCACGAGGTGCAAAAAGCCTTATCTTCCGTGTTGTTGGTATGAAAACAAAGGAAGTTGAAATAGGCACAAAAGATGAAATTAACGTTGTCCTCGAAGAGGATGTTGTCAGAACCGAAGAAATTGTCGTAACTGCAATTGGTTTGGAAAGGGAAAAGAAATCAATTGGCTATGCAATTGAAGATATCAAAGGTTCAAGAATTTCTGAATCCAAAACAACAAACGTTTTGAATGCATTAACAGGCAAAGTAGCAGGTGTTCAGATTACAAATTCTGCGGGAACAGCAGGTTCCTCAGCTTTTATTAAAATCAGAGGTATATCTTCGATAACCGGTTCTAATCAGCCATTATTCATTGTTGATGGTATTCCAATTGACAACTCAATGTCATATAGCGGTAACCCTGACGATGGAGCCAACAATCTGCTCTATGGAGTTGCTTATTCCAACAGAGCAATTGATATTAACCCCGATGATATTGAATCAATAACGGTTCTAAAAGGACCTGCCGCAACTGCCTTATACGGTATCCGGGCTGCAAGTGGTGCAATAGTAATCACAACCAAAAAGGGAGTGTTTGGTTTAGGTGAAAAAATAAATGTTAATTTCACCTCGACTATGGCTTTTGATGAAATAAACAAGATGCCTGAATTACAAAATACTTATGCTCAGGGGCAGTGGGTTGATGCAAATGGTAAAAGATATGGTCAATCAGGGTTTGACATAAACACTGCAAAACCTACTTACAGAGGACCAACAACCGGTGAAGCTCTTTCTTGGGGACCAAAGATTTCAGAGCTTGCATGGGATGGTTCCACCAACAACAGATTTGATAAAAATGGTAATGTTGTTTCTGCTACCGATCCAAATGCAAAAATCCCAATGAAACCATATAATAATATTGATGACTTTTATAGAACTGGAACTTCATATACTCAATCGTTAAGTCTTGCCGGAGGCGGAGACTTTTCATCATTTTATCTGTCTCTATCTAATCAAAAGAAATCAGGAGTTATTCCGAGAGATCAATTTGAAAGGTCAACAGTAAAACTAACCGGAGAATCAAATATTTCAAGAAATTTCAAGGCAAGTGGTTCAATTAGCTACACAAAATCAGGAGGGACAAGAATTCAACAAGGTTCGAATACCTCAGGCGTTATGCTTGGTTTATTAAGAACTCCACCATCATTTGATAATTCAAATGGATTGGGTGAAGATGCTGCTGATAAACCTGAAGCCTATATGTTTGCTAACGGAACACAAAGAACTTACAGAGGTGGTGGTGGTTATGACAATCCTTTCTGGACTGTCAACAGAAATCCCTTTAATGACGATGTGAATAGGTTCATAGGTTATTTTCAATTAAATTATTATATAACTGACTGGTTTGATGTTATGTATAGGGTTGGTTTGGATAACTATACAGACAAACGTAAACAAATTTTTGCACTCTATTCAAGAACAGTTCCCACAGGTAGAACTTTTGAACATAACATAACCAGCAATCAATTCACTTCAGATCTTATCTTAACCTTTACACAGAAACTAACCGAGGATATCGGAGCAAAATTATTGGTGGGAAATAATTTGTTCGAAGATTATTCTACATCTTTATATGTTCAGGCAGATAACATTATCATTCCGAATTTTTATCATATTTCTAATTTTTCAGGAGCTTTCCAGCGTGAAGGGAAAGATAAATTACGTAGGATGGCTCTTTATGGGGATTTAACAGTTGATTATCTTGAGTGGTTATATTTTAATGGTACTATTCGTTGGGAAAAATCAACAACTTTGCCGAAAGACAATAACGCATTCGTTTATGGTTCTGCAAATTTGAGTTTTGTCTTCACCGACGCATTCAAAGATGTATTCAAAGATTCATTTGTCTCTTTTGGTAAACTAAGAATGAATTACGCTGTTGTTGGTAAAGATGCACCGATGTATTCAACGACAACACCATTCACAGCATCAACGTTAGCAGATGGTTGGGTTGATGGTATATCTTTCCCATTCCTTAATGTGGTTGGATATGCCAAAGATGGTGTTCTTGGAACGCAGGAATTGAAACCAGAAAAGACAACATCATTAGAATTTGGATTGAATATGGCATTTCTCGATGGTCTTTTCGATGTTGATTTGACCTATTATGACTCCAAGAGCGTTGACCAGATTTTTGCTGTAAGAATAGCAAGAACAACAGGTTATGCATTCAGAATAGTTAACGCTGGTGAAATATCGAACAAGGGTTTTGAAGCTATTCTAAATATCCACCCGTTCAGAGGAGACGACTTTAATTGGACATTCAGTCTGAACTTCTCAACTAACGAGAATATGGTTGAAAAATTAGCCCCGGGAATTGAAAACTTATTTATCGGAGGATTTCAAGGTTCAAGTATTCGAGCTGTAGCAGGAAAACCATACGGCACAATATTCGGATTTGGATTTTTGAAAGATCCAGCAACCGGTAAAACTGTCATAGATGATGATCCTAATAGTCCTAATTATGGATATCCAATACTGGATCAAAATGAAAAAGACTTTGGAAGTGCTAATCCTGACTGGTTAATGGGTATTAATAATACATTTTCCTTTGCTGGTTTCACATTAAGTTTCCTCTTTGATATTAAACAAGGTGGGGTGATGTGGAATGGAACAAAAGGAGCCTTGTATTATTTCGGTACTCATAAGGATACTGAAATAAGAGGCACCACAAAAGTATTTGATGGCGTCAAAGGGCATTTTGATCAGGATGGCAAATTGGTAACAAGCGGGCCTAATGATATTGCAGCAAAAATGGATCAAGCTTGGTTAGCATTTGGAAATGGAAACGGCTTTATTGGTTCAAACACAGAGGATTTTGTTGAAGATGCAAGCTGGGTTAGGTTGAGAGAGTTAAGTTTAAGCTATCAGTTACCAAAATCAATTGTTGAATATACTCCTTTCTCCGAAATAGGTCTAACATTTACTGGGAGAAATTTATGGTTAAGCACTCCATATACCGGAATTGATCCTGAAACAAGCTTAACTGGTGCTTCAAATGCCCAGGGATTGGATTATTTCAATATGCCGGGTGTACGCTCTTATAACTTTTCTATCAATGTCAAGTTTTAATTTAGTTTGTCCAATTAATGAGTAGAATAAATATGAAAAATAAAATAATTTTAATTTTAGCAACTTTTCTACTGGTATTGACTGCTTGTGAACAATGGGTTGACCCTGGTTTGAATAATGATCCGACCAAACCATCGGATGTTTCTTTGAATGTCCTTCTTCCTACAACGCAGTCTTACTATGCATTTTTGCAAGGTGGTGATGTATTCAGATTTTCAAATATGTTCACCCAGCATTTGACAGGTATTCTCAGGCAACATGCAGGTATTTATCAATATGTTTTCACAGAATCAGATGTTGATAACCTTTGGAACTCATTATTTGCCGATGCGATGCAGAATATGAACATTTTAATTGAGAAATCAAAAGCTTCTTCATCTCCTTATTATCAAGGGATGGGAGAAGTGATGATGGCTCTTGCTATTGGAACGACGACTGATTTATGGGGTGATGTTCCTTTTTCCGAAGCTTTTCAAGGGGAAGCCAACCTCACTCCTAAGTATGACACTCAGGAGCAGATTTATAACAAAATATTTGAGCTTTTGAATTCAGCAATAGCCAATTTTGCTGCTACCAGCAGTACCTTTACACCAGCTGGTGATGATTTGATATTCAAGGGTGATAAAGCAAAATGGACAAAAGCGGCTTACTCTTTATTAGCCAGATATTACCTTCACCTGAAGAGATATGATGATGCTCTGAATGCCGTTGCAAAAGCTCAGGCAGCTATTGGAGATGATTTTATATTTAATTTTGGTACCAAGGGAAACGAAGCTAATCCTATTTATCAGTTCATGGAACAACGCGGTGATATTTCTATGGGTGCAGTTCTTATGAAAATCATGAATGACGTAAATGATCCAAGATTACCATTCTTTGCCGAGAAAGATCCCAATGATAAGTATTCTGAGGAATCAACACTCGGTCCTTACTATTATAGAAGCGAGGCACCAATCCACTTTACTACTTTCTCTGAGATGAAATTCATTGAAGCTGAATGTAAATTAGCCAAAGCAGATAAAAAAGGTGCCTATGATGCCTATATTGCAGGAATTAAAGCATCTTGTGCAAGGTATGGCGTTGCTCAGGCAGATATTGATGCTTTTGTTGAAGATCCTTCAATCGCAGTCGGTGAAAATAATATTGACTTAGAGAAGATAATGACACAGAAATATGTTGCAATGTATTGCACTCCAGAAACATGGGTTGATTGGAGGAGAACGAATTTTCCAAAGCTCAATCCAATATCAGGAACTCAAATCCCGAGGAGATTTCCTTATTCACAATCTGAAAGATTATTCAACGGAGCCAGTCTGCAAGCAGCTGTACCCGACGCCGGTTCTGCTAACTTTATCTTTTCTGAGATGTGGTGGGATAAAATGTGGTAATTCAAATTGATTAAAAATTATTTGGGGCTGTTCTATTTTTTGGATAGCCCCTTTTTATTTTTTGTTTTTAACCAATAATATATTAAAATTATCCCCAGAAATGGAAAAAACCAGAAATAAAAACCTAACCAGGCACTCCCGGTAAAGATAAAATTAATAAGCCAAAAAGCAAAACTGCCAACTATAACCAAAATTCCTCCAATTAGTTTTTTCCAGAATGACCAGATTATTCCTGTGATGATAATAAAGAAACAGAGGAAGAGTAGGTTCTCTCTCATAGATAGTTCAAAAAAATTTGGAATCCCATTCCCGAAAACGAATGCTAGAAGAAAAGCAAGAGTAATGATACTAATGAAATTAATTACCCATTGAGAAATTTTAAAAAAGTCTATTTGAATCTTATTTTTTTTCCGCCTTTGCATATTTACCTTTGTCCATTAAATCACCCGGAAGGGTAGGCTTGGTTATGATATCTGTGAATAATTGCCATTTTGATTTGGTATCCTTGTTACTAACCTTTGAATTGAAATATGATTCAACAAGTTCCTGTCCAACGTGGTAATTGATTATATAAGAGCGGTATTTATCAAAGAATTTGATTGAGCGTTCAGCTCTTTGTCTATCTTGCAATTGATATTTCATAAGCCATTCTATAGCCTGATCTCTGGTTAAGTTACCGTTTAAATATCTTCTTGCAGTCTCAACTGAGATAAAGGATAATTTTTTTATGTAATACTGGATTTTCTGATATAGATCGTATTGATATGTATTAATCCCTGCAAGAGGAAATAATATATTTTTTTCGAAATCTGTTTTCTCTTTACTGTCAAAGGTTAGTTCTACGGCATAATTTGCAGTACCCTCTGAAATTATTGCCTGTGGAGAAAAAAGCAGATAAATTGAGAATTCCACCCACTTATTTTTTTTATATAATATCGTTTCGCTTAATGTGTGAAATAAATGATGACCGGGATAGCCTTCATGACAAGCCAAATCGAGAGCTCTATCAATAAAAACAGGCAACTCTATATTAACCTGAATTAAACTGTGACCGTCTCCCTGAAACCAATTATAACCCCCCCATGGTTTATCAGTAACATACTCAATCGTAAAGGATTCATTTTCCGGTAAGATTTTAATATATTGATAGGTCTTTTCCTTTGACTTCTTCAATGCTGATTTAAAAACAGTGTCTATTTTATCTTTGGGAATGATAAATTTATTTCTGAAACTTTGATATCTCTGAGCTAAATTACCGTTGCCGGGAACAATTTTGTTTAGAGTATCAAGAATTTGTTCATAATATTTTAAAGAATAAACTGGAGCGGTGATATCATAATAAGCGAATGATTCAGAATCAAAATCAAGTTTTTTGCCTAAGAGAAAATCAAGTCTGGTATCAAGAGCCTTTAGTTGCCTTTTTAAAAATCTTAATCTTAATTTTTCATTTTTGTTAAATACTATACTATCTATATTGTCAAGATTTTTTATTAATATTTCGCAGGAAAGTTTAATAGTATCCAAGGGTAGGTTTAAGTTATCAGCTTTTTTTTTCAAAGAATCCGGACCGAAATATGAGTCAACTAAATCGTTGTCAAAATGAGCAGTGGCTAATGATAAAATTACAAATCCTTCAGCAATCTGATTTAGATTTTTTGCATCGGCAAATGGAATTTTATCTTCTTTTGAGCAGGATAATACAATTAGAATTAAAAAACATGAAACAAAGAGATGTGATAAATGATAAAAAAAACTATTCATTTTCATCAGAAATTTTAATTAATACTTTACCGCATTGTTTACCTTGCAACATCAAATCAATTTCGTTGCTCAAACTTTCAAGATTTATTTCTTTCACAATTAAATCAAGCTTGTCGGGTTTCCATATTGTGCTGATATTTTGCCAGATATTTAGCCTTTTTGTCATTTGTGTTTCGGCAGAATCAATACCAATAAGTCTGACCCCCCTCAAAATAAATGGATAAACACTTGTCCAAAATTTATCAGAACTTGTGTTCCCAATAGAACACACAACCCCATGATTGGATGTTGCACGAATTGCAGTGGAAAGAGTTTGACCGCCAACATTATCGAGAACTGCAATCCATTTTTTGGGGAGCAAGGGTTTTTCTGTCTCATTTATAACATCATCCCTTGAAATTACTTCATCAGCTCCTATAGCAAGCAAAAATTCTGTTCTATCAACTTTGCCGGTTGAAGCTATCACTTTAAAGCCAATTTTTGATAGCATCATAACAGCTAAAGAACCCACTCCACCTGTAGCTCCGGTAACTAATACAGAACCATCCTCCGGCGTTATATAATTATGAAGTATTGCATCAATAGACAACCCAACTGTGAAACCAGCAGTTCCGAATATCATAGATTCTTTTAACGACAGGTTATCTGGCAAAGGTACAATCCATTCAGCAGGGACTGAAATTAATTCAGAAAAACCTCCAAAAGTATTCATTCCCATATCATAACCAGTAACAAGAACTTTATCGCCAGTTTTGAATTTATCGGATTTAGATTCAATAACAATCCCAGAGGCATCAATACCGGGAATATGAGGATAATTTCTTGTAATGCCTTTATGACCACGAGCAGAGAGAGCGTCCTTAAAATTTAAAGTAGAGTAACAAACTTTGATGAAAGTATCATTTTTCTTTAAATAATCAGTACTTTTTTCCAATACATTTCTCTGGAAAAAATTTTCTGATATTTCTTCAACAATTAAGGCTCTGAATTTATTCATATTATATGTTTAAAGAAAAACAAATAGCAAAATTAAGTAAATTTCATTATTTTCAAACTTTTTATTACATTAAGAAATTGTTTTTTCACAATTTGAAATTAAAGGTGTAATTATGGAAATCAAAAAAGTTTTAGTTATCGGTGCCGGCACAATGGGCAACGGTATTGCACATGTTTTTGCACAAACTGGTTATGATGTTATTCTCTGCGATACGTTTGAAAATGCTCTGAACAAAGGTTTTGCTGCTATTGAAAAAAATATGGGACGTCAGGTCAGCAAGGGCAAAATGACAGAAGAAGAAATGAAAGCCGCTCTATCCAGAATTACAAAAACAACAAACATAAGCGATGGAAAGGATGCTGATTTAGTCATTGAAGCAATCATCGAGAACAAAGAAGTTAAATTTAAATTGTTCAAAGAATTAGATGAAATGACACGCCCGGAAGTAATTTTGGCTTCCAATACATCAACAATATCTATCACAGAAATTGGAGCTGTAACAAAAAAACCTGATAAAGTTATCGGTATGCATTTTATGAATCCGGTTCCAATGATGCGATTAGTTGAAGTAATTAAAGGAATAGCTACAAGCGAAGAAACTTATCAAATTGTCAAAGAACTGTCCGAAAAATTGGGAAAAACTCCGGTTTTAGCAAATGACTACCCCGGATTTATTGCAAATAGAATTTTAATGCCATTAATAAATGAAGCAGTATTTGCTTTGATGGAAGGAGTTGGAACAGTTGATGCAATAGATGAGGTAGCAAAATTAGGTCTTGCTCATCCTATGGGTCCTCTGGCTCTGGCTGATTTGATTGGTCTTGATATCACTCTTGCAATTATGAATGTCCTCCATCAAGATATTGGCGATCCAAGGTTCAGACCCTGTCCATTATTGAAAAAAATAGTTGCTGCTGGTTTTTATGGAAGAAAAACAGGCAAAGGATTTTATGACTACAGTGGCGAAGTTCCTGTTCCAATGAAATTTTAATTAGTCAAGATAATACAAGTTTTAAAAAAAGAAAAATTTCAATAAACATTAAGATAAAATAATAACTAAACAAGTGAATTTCATTAATAATAGTGGAGAACTATGAACAATTACGAGCAAAAGCTTGATTCCGATGATCCCGACGTACTTGCTGCTTATCAGGCTGAAACAAGGGGTGAATATCAATTAGCTCTGGAACATTACAAAAAAGCTCTTGAACGGAACCCAAATCTTGGTATAGTATTCAAACATTGTGGAAATGTTTACTATCGAATCGGGAATTTGAAAGAAGCTGAAACTTATCTAAGTAAAGCTGTTGAATTACTTCCGAATTATCCTACTGCTTTGTATGAATTGTCTTTAGCTCTTTATAGACAAGTTAAAATCAAAGAAGCAATTACTTTAATGAAAAAGGTCATTGAATTAGATTCTGAATTTCTTATGGCTAATTATTGGCTTGGTATTATGAATTATCAATACGGTCATATTCGGGAAGCTATCGAGAATTATAATGTAGTTGTTTCAAAAAATCCTGATTTCACAATTGCGTATTACTATCTTGGCGTTGCTTATCTCAGGCTTGGCAAATATGAAGATGCAATACAAAGCTTAATGAAAGTTATTGAGAAAAACGATAGAAGTGCTGCAACCTATGCCTTATTAGGCGATGCTTACTTATTTATGGATAAAAAATATGAAGCAAGACAAAATTATAAAAAGGCTCTGGAAATAGATCCTGAAGACAGAAAAGCACAGCGTGGTTTGCTTGCTCTTGAAGATTACAAAGGTATAAATTTCTAAATCAACTTCTAATTAATATGAACAGAATCAAAACAAAAATTTCATTAAAAAATCCAGAATTTTCGATTAATAAGGAAAATTCTATCAATTTGGTTAACGAATTAAAAGAAAGACTTGAAATTGTTAAATCTGGCGGACCAGAAAAACATAAAATCAGACACATAGAACGTGGGAAATTGTTAGTCAGGGATAGGATAAATAGATTATGCGACAAAAACACTCCTTTTCTGGAAACTTCTGCCTTTGCAGCTTGGGATATGTATGATAATGAAGCTCCGTCTGCCGGAATAGTAACTGGAATAGGAGTTATAAAGGGAAGAGAATGTATGATTGTTGCAAATGACGCTACTGTAAAAGGCGGAACATATTTTCCAATGACAATAAAAAAACATGTCAGGGCTCAGGAAATAGCTTTGCAAAATCACTTACCCTGCGTTTATCTTGTGGATTCGGGAGGGATATTTTTGCCTTATCAATCTGAGACTTTCCCTGACAAAGATCATTTTGGTAAGATTTTCTATAATCAGGCGAGACTTTCAGCTGAAAATATAACACAGATTGCAATTGTTATGGGTTCCTGCACAGCAGGAGGGGCTTATGTCCCAGCAATGAGTGATGAAACCATAATGGTACGCAATCAGGCAACTATTTTTATTGGTGGTCCACCATTAGTTAAAGCTGCAACAGGTGAAATAGTTACTGATGAAGAATTAGGTGGGGCAGATGTTCACTGCAAAATATCAGGTGTATCGGATCACTATGCTCAAAACGATGAACATGCCATTGAAATTGCCAGAAATATTATAGAAAATTTAGACAAAAAGAAAAAATTTGATATCAACCGGGAAGAGTCCGAAGATCCATATTACGATCCAGAAGAATTATACGGAATAATTCCAAAAAATATACGTACTCCTTTTGATATGCGTGAGGTGATTGCCCGAATCGTTGATGGTAGTCGTTTTCAGGAATTTAAAGAGTTATATGGAACTACCCTTGTAACTGGTTTTGCCCGAATAATGGGCTATCCCGTGGGAATCATTGCAAACAACGGCGTTCTATTTTCCGAATCAAGCCTGAAAGGAGCGCATTTCATTGAACTATGTACTATCAGAAAAATACCATTAATATTTTTGCAAAATATTACGGGTTTTATTGTTGGGAAGAAATACGAGCATGGCGGTATAGCACGCGATGGAGCAAAAATGGTTCACGCTGTTGCTAATGCTAATGTTCCTAAGTTTACTGTTATAATTGGTGGTTCTTATGGGGCTGGAAACTATGCAATGTGTGGCAGGGGGTATAATCCTCGCTTACTCTGGATGTTTCCTCACGGAAGAATCAGTGTTATGGGTGGCGAGCAGGCTGCTGATGTTCTGGCTACTGTTAAAATCAAACAATTAGAAGCATCAGGAAAAACCTTGTCGCAGGAAGAAATTGATTCTATCAGAAAACCAATTATTGAAAAATATGAATTTGAAGCCAGTCCTTATTATAGCTCTGCCAGAATCTGGGATGACGGTATTATTGACCCATTGGATACCCGAAATGTGTTAGCACTTGGTATATCTATGGCATTAAATGCTCCAATTCCTGATCAAAAGTATGGTGTTTTCAGAATGTAATCATTATTAACAGGATTTTTAATGGAATGCAAAATTTCTAATCAGGATGATATAACTATCATCAAATTATTGGGTAAGAAATTTACCTTTAATAACTCAAACGAAGTGAGCTCTAAAATTAATCAACTCATTGATGAAAATAATAGATGGTTTATATTCGATTTGAGTGAAGTGGAATATATGGATAGTTCAGGACTTGGAGTATTAGTTACTCTTTATAAAAATCTTGAAAGAAAAGAAGATAGTTTTTCTGAGAAAAGGAAAATGGTTTTTGCTAATATCAATAAACCAGTCGAAACTATTTTCTCAATTTTTAAGATGGATACAATAATAAAATCATTTTCATCCATTGATGAGTCAATAAATTATTTAAATACATTTAAATAGTGTTACTATAACTTATTTTTTAAGAGTTCTCCGAAATAAGCTGTTCGATAATTTCGCTTTGTGAAACATTATCAGCTTCAGCTTTGAAATTAGTAACTATTCTATGTCTTAAAACTGGTAGGGCAACATTTTTAACATCTTCAATATTGGGTGTGAACCGTCCTTGTAATGCAGCTCTGGATTTGGCTCCAAGAATAAGATACTGAGACGCACGAGGACCAGCACCGTAGCTAAGGAATTCTTTAATTAATTTTGAAGCGCCATTTGTTGGTCGGGATGCCCTTACGAGGTTAACAGCAAAATTAACTACATTATCAGCCACTGGCACTCTTCGGATCAAGTCTTGAAATTCAATTATTTCTTTGTCGCTGATTAATTTATTGATAATTGGATTATTCTCCGAAGTTGTTGATTTTACTATCATTACCTCTTCATCAAAAGAAGGGTAGTCAAGCCATAAATTGAACATAAATCGGTCTAATTGTGCTTCGGGTAGTGGATAAGTTCCTTCCTGCTCGATTGGGTTCTGTGTTGCCAATACAAAGAAAGGTTCTGAAAGAGTATAATTGGTTCCTGCTGCAGTAATTGTGTGTTCCTGCATAGCTTCAAGCAGAGCTGATTGGGTTTTTGGAGGAGTTCGATTGATTTCGTCTGCCAGAATGATATTGGCAAAAATAGGTCCCTTAACAAATTTAAATTTTTTGGTTCCGGAGGAAACATCTTCTTCAATAATTTCTGTTCCAGTTATATCACCGGGCATTAAGTCAGGAGTGAATTGAATCCTACTGAATTTTAGATCAAGAACTTGTGCAAGAGTTCTGATAAGAAGTGTTTTAGCTAAGCCCGGAACACCGATTAAAAGACAGTGACCACGTGCAAACAGGCTAATTAATAAATGCTCAATAATATCATTTTGACCAATTATTACTTTTCCAATTTCAGATTTTATTTTTTCTACAAGAGTAGAAAATTCCCTTAATTTATCAACATCAGATCCACTATTAACCATTTGAGTACATAATTTGTGAAAAATACAAATCTTATGACGCATTGATAATCTGTAAATTGATTATAGTGATTTCAATCTAAAATCTTTTTGTATTTTTGTTATTTAAATCTTTACAAAATATTTATAAATACGATTAAAAGGTTCAGTTTGTAATGTCGTGGCATACATTTGATTTAAATGACATATATAAGAAATTTGATGTCAATCCCGAGATTGGCTTAAATGAAGAAAAAATTCAAAAGAATAGAAAAGAATTTGGAGAGAATATAATCCTTTCTAAAAAGCCAAAGCCTGATTGGGTTCTTTTTCTTGAACAATTTAATAATCCTATCATATATATTCTTATTGTTGCTGCGATAATCAACGCTTTAGTTTCTGATTTAAAAGATACAATTGTCATAGCGGCTGTAATTATTCTTAATACAGTAATTGGTTTCATACAAGAAAGACGTGCTTCCGATGCACTAAAGCTTTTAAGTAAAATGGCAGCACCTGTGGCAAGGGTTATCAGAAATGGCGTTCAGGCTTCTATTCCAACAGAAGAAGTAGTTTGTGGTGATATAATTATTCTTGAAAGCGGAATGAGAGTTCCAGCCGATGCACGGCTTATTGAACTTAATAACTTAACAGTTGATGAATCTATGTTGACCGGTGAATCTTTTCCGGTTGAAAAGAAAGTTAATATTAAAATCTCTGAATCTGCACCAATTGGTGACAGATTTAACTATATCTACTCTGGTACAATTGTTATCAAAGGAAGAGCTACTGCTGTTGTTACTGCTGTTGGAAATCATACTGAGTTTGGTAAAATATCAGAAAAAGTTGCTGAAGCCGAAGATTCAGTTTCACCTCTTCAACACCAAATTGAAAAGTTTAGTAAAGGTCTTAGCCTTGCAATTTTGGGTACTGTATTAGTAATTTTTGTAATTGGGTTACTTCGAGATAACACATTGATTACAATGTTTCTAACATCTGTTGGTTTAGCTGTTTCTGCAATTCCCGAAGGATTACCTGTTGCTGTTACTATCACACTCTCTATTGGGATTTCCCAGATGGCTAAGCATAAAGCCATTGTCAAAAAACTCTCTGCGGTTGAAACTCTGGGTAGCACTAACTTTATATGTACAGATAAAACAGGTACTCTAACAAAAAATCAAATGGTTGTTACAAAGCTTTTTTCTTCAGGGGAAGATTATTATGTAAGTGGTTCAGGTTATCATACTGATGGAATTATATTTAATTCTCTTTCTGGAGAAGAAATAAAGTATAATCATAATCCCGCTGTGGAGTTAATGATTTATAATAGTTTCTTATGTACTGAATCAAGGCTCTTAGAAGTTGAAAATAACGAATGGAAATTTGTTGGAGACCCTACTGAAGTTGCTTTAATGATTATGGCAAAAAAATCCGGACTAACAGAAATTGATGCAGTTGTTAATGTTGATATTCCATTCGAATCTGAAAATCAACTTATGGCAGTCAGAGCAAACTTTAATAATAAGAATTATATTTTTGCAAAAGGAGCACCCGAAAAAATAATCTCCAGATGTCAGTACCAGATACGTAATGACGGTTCCTTCGAAGAGCTTGATGTTGAACAAATAAATAAAAAAATCGCTGAATTTTCTGCATGGGGACTTAGAGTTATTGCTTTGGCATATAATGAAAATCATAATAATGAAATTTTAGATTTAGATCACCTGAACGATTTAATCTTTCTTGGTTTTGCGGGAATTGAAGATTCAGTCAGACCTGAAGCTATCGAGGCAGTTAATCAATGTCATAATGCTGGAATAAAGGTTGTGATGATTACTGGCGACCATATAAAAACAGCTCAAACAGTTGCTAAAACAGTAGGGATTGGCGAAAAGAAAGATTCTCCCATTGGAGTAACAGGTATCGAATTAGATCAAATGTCAGATAGTGAACTCTTTAAACGAGTTCAAGAGATTGATGTTTACGCACGTGTTGCTCCTCACCATAAATTTAGAATTGTTAAACAACTGCAGGCTCACAAAAATATCGTAGCAATGACAGGCGATGGAGTTAATGATGCTCCAGCTCTGAAACAAGCTGATATTGGTGTTGCTATGGGTAGTGGTACCGATGTAGCTCGTGAAGCCGCCGATATGGTACTAATGGATGATAATTTTGCAACAATCGTTCAAGCTGTCAGGAGAGGTAGAATTATCCTTCATAATCTTCAACACATTCTGCTTTATATTCTATCTACAAGTTTTGGTGGTTTGCTTACGATTGCCATTTCAGTAACAATCGGATTGCCCTTACCTTTACTTCCCGCTCAATTACTTTGGGTTAATTTGGTTACAGATGGAACATCAACATTCCCATTGGCTTTCGAAAAAGAACATGGTGATGTTATGGCGTTTCCTCCCAGAAAGAAAGACAGACCATTGATAACAAAAAAAATGATTTTCAGAATCTTTACTTCAGGAATTATAATGATGTTAGGAACGCTGATTATTTTTGTTACATCAGTTCCTGATATTTTTAATATGACGCCCGATGAAAATCTAAGAGCCAAAACGATGGCTTTTTGTATGTTAGCTTTCTTTCAAATCTGGAATGTCCAAAACTCAAGATCGGTTGATAGATCACTCATATTTAATTTGCCATTTACGAAAGGACATACTTTAGATAGAATCAGTCCTTCAAAGAATTTACCACTACTTGGGGTAATGATTCTTGCAATATTGCTGCAAGTATCTGCAGTATCATTTCCTTTCATGAATGTTGTATTAAATACTGTACCGCTTGGTTTTTGGGATTGGATTTTAGTAGTATTAGGATCTTTTTCGATTATTGTTTTTGTAGAAATTAGTAAATTAATAACTGCCTTGGTTAACAAGCGAAAAAGGAAATTAGGCTTAATGGATGAAATGCATTTATAACTTAGTCTGAATTCTCGACAATTTCAACTTCCCGGATTCCTTTGATCAACATAAGGTTTGAAAAAAGTCTGTTCACAATTCCTTTATCTACAACTTTTACAATTATTGAACCTTCGAACAAGCCATTACTCGTCTGAGTTAGGTTAATCCTATGTACATTAATCTGACCTATCGCAGTAGAAATTTCATTTAGCATACCAGGTCTATCATCACCAACTACTTTGAATTTAACAAATTCATTTATATTTTTCGACAAGAATATGTTTGAAATTTCTCTTGATTTGAAGTAATTGTGCAAAGAAACAATAGCTTTGTGGGTAATAACATAATCCATCCATTCAATTTGAGGGAGGGAATTCGGAGAAGTAATTATTTCAACAACATCATTGGGATTAAGTTCATAAACAGGATTTTTTACCTGTCCATTTACTTTAGCTGAAATTAGCTGCTTCCCGATTTCTTCAGAAAGGTAAAAAGCAAGATCAACAATGCAAGAACCATCGGGTAAGAGAATTTCTCTACCATCTGAAGTATAAACCGGGATATGTTCTCCATAGAGATTCATTCTGATAGAACCCCAAATTTTTTGTATTCCCTCATCTTCGTTTTCTTTAACAACTTCTATCATCCATTTTTGCCATCTTTCGATATCTTCATGGGTAAGGTGGAGAGATTCCTGCACTTTACTTATTTCATAAATGGCTCCAATTCCATCTTCAGCTATTTTATCCATTTCATCGGTTCTAATAATGACTTCAACTTTTCTTCGACCCGGTCCATAATGTATAGAATGCAAAGCTCTATAGAAATTGATTTTAGGTTTTGCAATATAATCAATAAAAGAGGCAGCCGGACCAAAGAAATTAGCTATTATGCCATAGCTGCGGTAACATTCTGTATAGTCATCTGAATTTATTGAAACAACAATAGAAAAGAAATTTTCGATTTCACTCAGCTTGATACTATTTTTTTCTGTCATTTTAAAAATCTCATAAACATGTTTATGCTCGGGAAATACATTATGCCAGATACTGCCTTTGTTGAGTTTTTCTTGTAATACCTCAATAAAATCCATAATATATTTATTGAACTCCTGCCTTTTTTGATCAAGGCTTGTCTTAATTAAGTTATAAATTATGGGATCATAGTAGTATAGTGCTAAATCTTCGAGCAAGCTTTTTATTCTCTTCAATCCAAGTCTTTGAGCAAAAGGAGTATAGAAATTAAGTGTTTCTTCCGATATTTCTTTTTGTTTTTCTTTGCTCATATGCTGAAGTGTTCGCATATTATCAAGTCTATCGGCAAGCTTGACTATAATAACTCTTACATCGTTAATCAGAGAAATAAAGATTTTTGCATATGTTTCAGCTTTATCCAATTTTCTTGTTTCTACTCCTTTAATTTTTGTTACTCCATCAACAAGGAAAGCAATTTCTTCGTTGAATTTTTCTCTGATTGTGTCAACTGTTATGTGTTCAAAATCTTCTACGAGGTCGTGAAGAAGGGCAGCACAGACAGAATAGTTATCGGCTATCCCGATTTCTTTCATAAGGATAATTGCAACTTTAAGCGGATGTGTGTAAAATGGATGTCCTGACTTTCTCAACTTACCTTTGCATTCTTCAATCATGTAAAAATATGCTTTCGATATGAGTTCTAGATCAGGATTAACAAGTGATTTGATACAATTTTCCTTTAAAACCTCAAAATCATCATAAGGATTTTTTCCAAAGGGGTTTTCATTCTCTATTTCAAGTTCATACAATCTAATCATTTTTCTCTTTTTTTTAGTCTATATTCTTTATATATTTAGAAAACTAAGTTTCAACGAGTAACTTAATAAAAAAATGATAAAAAAGCAATTGTGTTTATTGTTTGTTGAATGTTTCCAAATATAGTTGATAAGATTTCTTTCTTAGTTATATTTGTATTGACAAATTAAATGATAATTTTATTTTTAACTACTTAAAAAATAATGATAATAATGAATAGAAGGAATTTTAGTTTTAGCCTTTTGGGTGGCTTAATTCTTGGTTTTTCTAAAAACCTGGTAGCTCAAAATTTTAATTTCTCTACTGAATTCATAAAACCCAATATGATAAAACCTGGCGACACTATAGGATTAATTACTCCCGGAACTTCTGTAACAGATCCCGATGAGATAGCAAAAGCCATCGAAATTGTTGACTTTTTAGGTTTAAAATATAAATTAGGTGAAAATGTAAAGTCTGGCTCAGGATACAAAAGCAGGTCAATTGAAGAAAGAATTGAAGATATACATTCAATGTTTGCTGATCCTGATATTAAAGGGGTATTCTGCATAAGAGGGGGTTATGGTTCGATACAAATTCTTGATTATATAGACTATAACTTGATAAGAAACAACCCCAAAGTGTTTTTGGGTTATAGTGATATTACAGCACTACACCTTGCTATAAATAAATTTTCAGGATTAATTACCTTTCATGGTCCGGTTATGACAAGTGCTTTTACTGAATTTACAATGAATTCCTTGAGGCAAACAATCATGAATAATCAGGTTATTGGTAAAATTAGTAATCCGCCAAATATTATAAATTTTAGAAAAGTTCATCCATTAAGAACAATAAAAAACGGCATTGCAGAGGGTAGGCTTATCGGTGGAAACCTATCTTTGATTTCTTCTCTGATGGGGACAAAATATGAGATAAATACAAAAGATTCAATCCTTTTTCTTGAAGATGTGGGGGAAGAACCATTTAGAATTGACAGAATGCTTTCTCAGTTAAAAATTGCTGGCAAGTTTCGTGAAGCTAATGGAATTATTTTTGGGGAATGTTCTGGCTGTAATTTTGACAAACTGAACAGTTCTCGTGTCTGGGATTATACTTTAGGTGAAATTCTTGATCAGATATTCTCTGATATAAATATTCCGGTTTTATTTGGTTTGACAATTGGTCATACATCGAATCAGATAACACTTCCTATTGGATTGAATGCAATTTTAGATGCTGATGTCGGGTCTATTACTGTTAATGAGTCAGCAGTTAAATAATTTTATTTCTTTTTAGTAAAGAATAATCCTAATAAAAATGAAAAAATCATTCCAATAACCATTGGTTCGTTTTCATATATCAGAATATTTAATGTCTTGTTTTCCCATTCCAGAGATTGAAGAATTAACCAAATACCTGAAACACACAGTGGAACCAACATAATAAATTTTATTGATTTTTGAGGTAAAGTATATTTCTTGCTAAAACTCAAAAGCATTGGAAATAAAAGACCGGGGATTGCCAATGAGGCTGTTCTGAAAATTAAATCTATTGCTGATGGTATCAAATAAGCCAATCCGATTCCAATTATTGCTGATAAAGTTAATCCAATTTGAGTTAAAGTTTTTGTTTTGAAAGCAAATTTTTTACTAAGAATTGGCTCTAAAATATCATTTCCTATCGTTGAAGCAGAAATAAAGAAATAACTTTCGAGTGTGGACATAATGATTGCTAATAAAGCAACAATAAATATACCTTTCCAGAAAGGCGGTAGAATCATCTCTGCAAGAAATGGATAGGAACTCACTGGATTTATATCTTTCAGGAAGGCAACCCCGTAAAGCCCAACAGAGAGTGTTAAAGAGTCGAAAATCAACCATAAAATTATTGATATTAATATTCCTTTCTTTGCTGTATCTGGTTTATTAACTGCCGAACATCGCTGATGAAATGAGGGGTCAACAAAAGTCTGGAATGCAATCAAATACCATGCAAGAATATGCTGCCAGTGAAAACCACCAAACAAAGTTTTATGATTGTATGGTAATTTGTCAAATATTGTGAATGGGGAGCCAAAAGTATTATAAGCAAATATAAAAATGACAGTAAATCCAATGTACATTAGTATAAATTGTGCTGAATTAGTTAGCACATCAGCTTTAAATCCTCCATAATATAAATATATGAAAGAAAGTACTACCCCTACAACCATTGACAATAATAAATTCAAACCCGTCAAGCTTTTGATCATAATTCCAAGCATAAGAATATAAGAAGCAGGAATTGAAATTATCAAAATGATGACAGATGCAATCAAAGCCGCAGTTGAACCATAATGATTTCTGATCTGTTCCGGGATTGAGTATATGGTTAAGGTTCTGATTTTTTTTGCAAAAAATAATGCATAGATAAAAGCGGCAACGTAATAAGGAAAAGCAAAACAAACCCATGCAGAAATTCCCGAACGATAAATAAATTCTCCAACCCCAAGAATATTACCATACCATGTTGCTACCAGTGTTGCTACAAAAAAAGGGAGGGTCAGTTTTCTTCCGGCAAGAAGAAAGTTTTCTTTTTCGTTTGTGTGTTTTTCCTTTCTCTCTTTTCTTGAGAGATAGAAACCGATGAAAAGAATCAAAATAAAATAAATAACAATGACTGATGTATCATAAATTGAAAGAGAAAATTGAAATTCAGTCATTATTAATGAGAATTAAAAATCTAAAGCTATTTGAAGGCAAAGTTGTAAAATCTATTACCATTTGAGTAGATTAACTTTGTCAACATATATAGTTCCGGCTTTTCTGAAAAGTGCTAAAACAATTGCAAGACCGACAGCTGCCTCTGCTGCAGCAACAGCCATCACAAAAAAAACAAAAATCTGTCCTGCAGGATTTCCAAGAAATGAGGAAAAAGCAACAAAAGTCAGGTTGACAGAATTCAACATCATCTCAATAGACATAAAAATGATAATAACATTCCGGCGGGTGAGGACGCCAATAGTCCCAAGAATAAATAAAAAAGCCGAAATCAGAAGATAATATTCTAAAGGTATATTTTCTGGCATAAATTCTCCTTAATCAATTTTTCTTTTTGCTAAAATGACAGCTCCAACAATAGCAGCCACTAAAACAATTGAAATTGCAATAAATGGTAATAAATAATTTGTATATAATTCCTGACCAATACCTTCAACTGTTCCTTGAGTTATTGAATTGGGAGCAAAGCTTTGATAACCTGTGGTTTGGCTTAAGAATATTACAATAAATTGAAGAAGTAAAACACTTCCAAATGCTATTGCAATACCAACACGTATATTAAAATTTTCCTTTAATTTTTCTTCATCACCTAGATTTAATAGCATTATAACAAATACAACCAGAACCATAATAGCACCAGCATAAACAAGAACCTGAATTACAGCTATGAACTGGGCATTTAGTGTCAGGTAGAGTCCTGCTAACATAAAAAATTGGACTACCAAAGCCATCGCAGAAACAACCGGATTCTTTGAAGAAATAGTAACAACACCGCTTGCTATAGCTAATATTGATAGAACTGCAAAGAAAATAAATGTTAAACTCACTTTTAATCACTATTTTTATTAGATATTAACTTTCAAAAATAAAGAAAAAAAATATTAGTGAAAAGCAAATGTTTAATCTTTTGATATTATATAATGAATTTTGTTGCAACATTATTAAAATCTCAACGTAATATGGTTATTAGTTTATGATTTTTGGTGTTTGATGAAAAGAATATTTTTTTCTATTCATTTTATATTAATTTTATTTTTTATTAATAAAGCTATAAGTCAGGATTTACAAGTTCCACAAGCTAACAGAGGAACATATTTTTTCAAAGTTAGCGATTGTATTGAATATGCACTAAAATACAACCCTGATATATTAGCAGCTGATTCAAGATACAAGTCTGCCGGTGCTGAAATTACGGCAGCTTTTGGCGATTTTCTTCCCTCAATTGATTTATCTATGGGATATACCCGGCAAATAAACACCGAAGGAGGAAAAACTGTCAACGTAGGCGGGCAAATTATACCTTTACCTTCAACCGACCCTAATTCCTATCGTATTAATGCAGGTGCTTCTTATGTTATTTTTAACGGTTTCTCGCGTGAATCTAATTACAACAGAACAAAAGACAATTTAAGCAGTATTTATCTTGGCAATCAACATCTGAGAAGGTCTATCATACTTAATATTTACCGTCAGTTTACTGAAGTTTTAAGAACAAAGCAGATAATTAAACTCAGACAAGAAAATCTTGATTTGGCAAAGAAAGATTATTTGAAGATAAAAGCTCAATATGATGCAGGAGTTTTGCCAGTCACAAACATATACACTCAGGAAACAGAAATTTCGAACCGTGAGATGGAACTTTTAAAAGCTGAAAATGATTATAAAATTTCCTCGGCTAATCTTTTGGCATTGATGGGTTTAAATCCCAATGTTGAGGCAGAATTTTCTGATGATGGGTATCCAAAATCCATCAAAGATCACAATATTGATAATTTCCGAAAGGAAATTGGGAGTATTGAGTCTGCTACAAACAGAGCAATAAAAAACCGCTTGGACATACAATCTGTTGACTATTCTATATCCTCAGCCCAATTACAGATGCAAGTAGCAAACAGTCTGTATTTTCCTGTACTTTCTGCTATGGGTGGTTGGAGCTGGACAAATAATAATTTAAGTAAATTTTCTGAATTAGGAAGATCATATATAGGTTTTAATCTTCAGATTCCGATTTTTGATAACTTCAAAACTAATTATCAGGTTCAGGCAGCCAAAGCTTTATTAGACCAGAGGGAGATAGAAAAAAATGTTCTTATTCAAAATATTAATAAGGAGATAAAGACTGCATTCCTAAATTTAGAAACAGCAGAAAAGCAGATAGAAATCTCAGAAAAGGCATTATTATCTGCAGAAAAGTCATTTGAAAGTGCTGAGGGAAGATTTAGAGTTGGTTCTATTAGTATTACTGATTATTATTATGCCAATAATTTGCTTATCAATGCTAAAATCAATCGTATCACTGCTTTTTATAACTACTTTAATGCACAAAAGGAAGTACTTTATTCAATTGGTAATTTAGAATAGCTATTATTTTATAACTAAAAATTTAATTCTATGAAATGTGAAAAATGCGGTAATGAATATCCTTCGAGATATTATTTTGAGACAGAAACAATCTGCAAAGAATGTTTTTCAAAAATGACCGACGAAGAGAAAAACCAAATAACATACCTACAGCCACAAATTCAAAAAAATCCAATTGAAATCAGACAAGGATTTGGATTAAGGTTTGCTGCCGTTCTTATTGATTTTGCAATTCTATGGCTAATAACAACAGCCATTATGCAATTTTCTGAATTCAATGAACTTATTAATCAATTCAATGAAATTCTGAAAGAAGCACAATCCGACCCTGATATGCTCAATGAAGCAATGGATTTTTTCTTTGAAAACATAATGTTTTATTATCTTTTCTCAACCTTATTTACACTTTGTTATTATCTAACTGAAGTGCTTTTGGCTGGAAGTCCCGGCAAATTGATATTAAGATTGAGAATAGGTACATCGGATGCATATCACTCTGATTATGGAAAGCTAATTATACGTTTTTTAATAAAGCATAGCTTTTATTTGGTTTTGATCCTTTCGTTATTAACAAAAAACACTTTGCTATATCTACTTACTTTCGTAGTATTTCTTATTGTAGCAATAGGGTTCTTATTTGTCTTTTCTTACAAAAGACAGGCTTTTCACGATATGATTTCAGGAACCGCAGTATATAAATTAAAAGATTTAAGAGAAAATAATTAGAGGATTTATGAAAAGAAAAAAATCAAAACTCTGGATATTTATTCTTGTTTTTGTTCTGCTGGTTATTATTATTTCGATGTTTTTTATCTTCAACAAAAATGACCAGGCAATTTCTGTTTCTGTAACTAAAGTCGAACGAAAAACAATTACTCAAACTGTCTCTGCTATAGGAAAAATCGAACCCGAAATTGAGGTAAAAATTTCCTCCGAAACAAGCGGTGAAATTCAATTTCTTGGCGTGAAAGAAGGTGATACAGTTCGTGCTGGACAGCTACTTGTCAGAATTAAACCCGATATACTTGAAACACAGCTGGAGCAATTCAAAGCGGCTGCAAATGCTGCAAAAATTGAAATTCAGATTGCCAAAGCTGAATTGGAAAGAACCGAGAATGAATTGAAACGAACAACAGACCTTTTTAAAAACGAGTTTGCATCAAAACAGGAATTTGAATTAGTTAAAACAAATTACGAAAAAGCTAATTCAGCTTATTTAGTTGCTCTGGCAAGGTATGAACAATCACTTGCTACTCTGCGTCAGGCAGAGAAAACAGCCTCGAGAACAGTTATCACATCACCAATTAATGGAATTGTTACCTCATTAACTGTTCAAAAAGGAGAAAAGGTGGTAGGAACAGCTCAAATGGCAGGAACTGAAATGATGAGGATAAGTGATTTGAACATTATGAATGCTATTGTTGAAGTTGATGAAAATGATGTTGTTCTCATCAAGGTTGGTGATTCTGCCAGTGTTGAAATTGATGCATTCAGCGATAAAAGCTACAAAGGAATTGTAACTGAAGTTGGACATTCAGCAATTATTGCCCAGCAGGGGACTCAGGATCAGGTGATAAATTTCAAGGTAAAAATAAGACTTCTGGACAAAGAAGATAAACTTCGCCCGGGAATGAGCTGCAATGTTGAGATAAACACTGAAACAAGAAACAATGTCCTTGCCGTTCCTCTCCAAGCTGTTACCGTAAGGGAAACAAAATCTCCGGACAAATCAACAGAAGGTGGTATTGAAGTAAAAAAAGCTGATGCAGTCAATGACAAGAAAATAAATCAATCAAAAATTCAATCAGTTGTATTTTTAAGAAAAGATAACAAGGTTAAACTTGTTAACGTGAAAACAGGAATAAGCGACAAAGGATTTATTGAAATTATCGAAGGTTTGAAAGAAGGCGATGAAATTGTAAGCGGAAATTATCTTGCTGTTAGCAGGCTATTGCAGGATGGTTCTGTGATAAAAATTGATACCCTTAAGAAAAATAAGAAAAGTAAATAATATAGTATGGACAAAAGCAACTTAAATAGTTCAATGATTCACCTCGAAGGCATAACAAAAATATACCATATGGGAGAGGAAAAAGTATATGCCTTGAAAAATATAAATCTTGACATAAATAAAAACGAATATCTTGCTATAATGGGACCTTCAGGTTCAGGAAAATCAACTTTGATGAATATTCTTGGTTGTTTGGACACACCTACAAGCGGAAATTATTATTTTAATGGTATGAATGTCAGCGAAATGACAGACAATGAATTAGCCTCAATAAGAAACAAGCAAATAGGATTTGTTTTTCAGACATTTAACCTTTTGCCCAGAGCCACAGCTTTGAAAAATGTTGAGCTACCAATGGTTTATGCTGGCAAAAAAAGTTCTGAAAGGATTGAAGCTGCAAAGCTAGCATTAAAGAATGTCGGGCTTTGGGACAGAATGGAACATAAACCAAACGAACTCTCTGGCGGGCAAAGGCAGAGAGTTGCAATTGCAAGAGCTTTGATCAATAACCCTTCGATAATTTTAGCAGATGAACCAACAGGGAATCTTGATACAAAAACAGGGGAAGAAATTATGATCTTGTTTAACGATTTATGGAAGCAAGGGAATACTATAATTCTTGTTACTCACGAAGAACATATAGCAAAACACGCAAATAGAATTATTAAACTGCTCGATGGAGAAATAGAGAGCATTTACAATGTAAAAAAATAATCTTGTTTCTATGCTGAAAATACCAGAAATAATTGAGATTATCAAAGAAGCTTCGCGATCAATCTTATCGAACAAGTTACGATCAATACTTGCTTCTCTGGGTGTTGTTATCGGTGTATCTTTTGTGATTTTAATGGGATGGTTCCTGAGCGGATTGGATAGAGCTGTCGAAGAAACATTTAATCTTATCGGGGTTGATATGATTTATGTTGATCAATGGGATTGGTCAGGTGGAAAAAACTGGAAATTGTTAGCAGCAAGAAAACCTGTAACTTTGAATCAGGCAGAAGAATTAGCTAAAGTATTGGAAAGTGCCGAAATTATTGTCCCGGTTGCAAGAAAATGGAACTCTTCAATCGTATATAAAAACGATAACCTTTCAGGAATTTCAGTAATTGGAACTAAACCAGAATATGGCCAAACGCCCGGCGGGACTGTTGTGGAAGGACGCTTTTTTTCGGTTTTTGAGGAAAGTCAAAGCTCAAATGTTGTTGTTCTTGGCTATGGCGTTAACAAAACACTATTCCCAAAAAACGATGGTATCGGGCAGACAATCAAAATCAATGGAAAAAAATTTCAGGTCATTGGAATAGTCAAAAAGCAATCAACAATATTGATGGATTTTCTTGATAATCAATTATATATTCCTCTCAACACATTTGTGGGGCTTTTTGGTAACTATAGAAGATCGGTTTCAATCGCAGTTAAAGCTGGAAGTGAAAGCAATCTTGACCTTGTTCGGGCAGAAACAATTGGTGCTATGAGGGTTATCAGAAATCTAAAGCCTTGGCAGGAGGATGATTTTTCTATTAATGAAACAAAAGCATTCGAAAAAAGTGTAGAAAGCCTCAGACTTTATGTTTGGGGGATCGGTATTGGTCTAACTGTTCTTTCTTTTGTTGTAGGGTTGATTGGAATAATGAATATTATGTTTGTCTCGGTTGTTGAGAGGACCAAAGAGATTGGCATAAGAAAAGCACTCGGAGCCAGACGTATAACTATTTTGACACAGTTCTTATCTGAGTCTTCATTCCTATGTTTGATTGGAGCAATTTTTTCAATCCTTTTTTGCTCAGTGCTTATTTATTTTGTTGCTACTTTTTTGCCAAAATTAATTCCTTCGACTGAGTTTTTGTTGCCTTATTTACCGATGAGACTCATTATCATTGCCTCGGTAGTGTCAGTTTTTGTAGGTATTTTAGCAGGTTTGCTTCCTGCTTTAAGAGCTTCCAGGCTCGATCCTGTTGAATCATTGAGATTCGAGTAATAAATTATGAATATATTTGAGAGTATATATCTTGCCTTGGATTCTGTCAGAGTTAACAAACTCAGGGCTTTTCTAACATTATTAAGTATATCAATCGGTGTTTTCGCGCTTATGGGTACAGGAGCTTTAATCAAATCAATTGATAATGCTGTAACTAATGAAATGATAACACTGGGTGAAAATACTTTCTCCATAAAACGAGTGCCAAGTATTGTTACAGGTCATAATTGGAGAAAATACAGAAACAGAAAGCCTATTACTTATTCTCAATTGAAAGAATTAAAGAGAACAATGACATCAACCGGTTTTATCAGTGGTTTCAGCTCTTCTTCATTTAATACAATTAAGTTTCTTAATTATTCAACTGACCCTGATGTTACTCTTATTGGAACAGACGAAGAATACTTTTACAATAACAATATCACAATATCGCAAGGTAGAGCGTTTACAAATGAAGATTTACAAACCAATAAAAATTTTGCTATCATCGGAAACGATGTCAAAGTGAAGCTTTTCGAAAATATTTCTCCTCTTAATAAGACAATCAGAATAAAAAATCAAAATTTTGTTGTCATTGGTATAATTGAACCTAAAGGTGCTATTTTAGGGCAAAGTCAAGATAATCAGGTTATAATTCCAATCCAGCACTACCTTAAATATTATTCAAATGAATGGGAAGAATCGCTGACAATTACTATTAAATCATTATCCCGTGAAGATTTAGCAGAAACAGTCAATGAATCAATTGGAATAATGCGAGTTATAAGGCAGGATAAACCCGGTCAGGAAAATAGCTTTGAAGTCGAAACCAATGAAACAATAAATGAACAATTCGGTCAACTGACTGGTTTCCTCGGCTTTTTTGGGTATGCTTCCGGGTTTATTGCTTTGATTGCAGCCGGTGTTGGAATTATGAATATTATGCTTGTATCGGTAAAAGAAAGAACAAGAGAAATTGGTGTAAGAAAAGCTGTTGGAGCAAAAAATTCTTGGATTCTCTGGCAGTTTATTATTGAGACTATTACATTATGTCAAATAGGAGGTATTATCGGAATACTATTAGGTTTAATAAGTTCTATAGCTCTCGGCGGATTAATTAATATACAGATAATCATTCCAACGGACTGGGTTATTAGTTCAATTGTGATATGTACTCTTCTGGGTCTTATTTTTGGGGCATTTCCGGCTTGGAAAGCCTCCCGGTTAAATCCTATTGATGCTCTGAGATATGAATGATAGCTTATTTAATTTGATTAATCGAAGGATAATCAATATATCCCTTCTCACCACCATCATAAAATGTTTCTTTGTCAGGAATTGCCAATTCAGAACCTGTTCTAAAACGGTCTGGTAAATCTGGATTTGAGATAAACAATCTTCCGAAAGATACAAGATCAGCAATCCCTTCTGCTATAACTTTGTTACCCGAATTATAATCATAGTTACCGTTTGTTATAATAGTTCCCTTATAGATTTTTCGATAATGTTCTGTAACTTTTTTCAGATATTTTTCTGAAATTTTTTCTGCTGGAATCAAGGGCTCCTGAAGATGCAAATACGCTAAGTCATATTTGTTTAATGAATCAATCAAGTAATCATAAGTTTCAACGGGGTTTGAATCATAAGTGCCGAAATTAAAATTTGAAGGTGATAATTTAATTCCAACCCTGTTGTTTCCTATCGTCTGAATTATTGCTTCAATAGTATTAAAAATCATTCTGCACCTGTTTTCCACCGAGCCGCCATATTCATCCTGTCTTTGATTTGAACCATCGCATAGAAACTGTTGTAGAAGGTAACAATTGGCAGAATGTATTTCAACGCCATCAAAGTTTGCTAAAATTGCTTTTTTTGCAGCTTCTGCATAGTCCCTGATTGTGTTTTCGATGTCTGACTTTGACATTTCCTTAGGAATTACCATTTCCTTTATACCTTCATAAGTTCTGATTTTTCCTTCAGGTTTGATAGGACTTGGTGCTAATGGTAGTTTCCCACCTAAAAAATCAGGATGAGAGATTCTACCAACATGCCAGAGTTGAATAAAAATTTTCCCGTTTTTATTATGAACAGCGTCAGTGATACGTTTCCATCCTTCAACTTGTTCATTATTGTAAATACCTGGTGTATTCCTGTATCCAACGGCTTCTTTTGAAATCTGAGAACCTTCGGTAATTATTAGACCTGCACTTGATCTTTGTTCATAATAAATTCTGTTCAAATCAGTTGGGACAAATCCAGAGCCAGCTCTTGATCTTGTCATCGGTGCCATTACAATTCTGTTCGAAAGCTCTAAATGTCTGGATTTAAATTTTGACAATAAATTGACTTCCGAATTATTCTGCCACTGGCTCATTTTCTTTGACTAAAAAATTTTTTAACTTATCAGTTTTGTTAGACGAAATATAAGAATACATTGCTGGAATTACAAAAAGAGTCAAAAAAGTCGAGAATATTAAACCCCCAATTATAGCAATGCCCATTGAAACTCTGCTTTCAGAACCTGCTCCTAATGCAAGAGCAATAGGCAAAGTTCCTAAAATAGTTGATAAACTTGTCATTAAAATCGGTCGGAATCTCAAAGCTGCAGCCCTTTTTACTGCTTCGATCTTCTCAACTCCCATCGCTCTGATCTGATTTGCAAATTCAACAATTAATATCCCGTTTTTAGTTACCAAACCTATTAACATAATTTGACCGATTTGGCTGAATATGTTCAAAGTCTGGTCGAAATACCAGAGTGATAATATTGAACCACCAAGAGCCAGAGGAACAGTCAGCATTATTACAAAGGGATCGCGAAAGCTTTCGAATTGAGCAGAGAGAACCAGATAAACAAGGATTAAAGCAAGGATAAAGGTATAAAGTAATGTTGATGAACTTTCGCTAAAATCTTTGGAAGGACCTTCGAGCGCAGTGCTGACTGACTCATCAAGAATTTTATCAGCAATTCTATCCATTACGTTAATTCCATCACCGATTGTTTTGCCGGGAGCCAAACTGGCACTTATTGTAGCAGAAGTAAATCTGTTATAACGAAACAATTGAGGAGGTGTGCTACTGTTTTTTAGAGTAACCAGATTATCGAGCTGAATTAATTCACCACTATTTGAACGAATATAAAGGCTTTTTAGGTCAAGAGGTGTTCGTCTGTTTTCCAAAGGTAATTGACCTATAACCTGATATTGCTTTCCGTTCATAATAAAATAACCGTATCTCATTCCGCTCAGAGCCAACTGTAAGGTTTGTGCTATGTCATAAGATGAAATACCCATTGTAGCTGCTTTAGTTCTGTCAATTTCGACAACTATTTCTGGTTTGTTAAATTTAAGGTTAGCATCGACAACCAGAAAGGTTGGATCTTTTCGTGCCTCATCAAGGAATTTTGGTAAAATTTCTCTTAGTTTTTCGATACTCTCTGCTTTTAAAACGTATTGCACGGGTAGAGAAACACTGCCCCGCTGAAATGTCGAGATAGTTTGGTCCTGAATTACAAAGTTTCGGGTATTATTGAATTTCAGAAGTTTCATTCCCAGATCATTAGCTATTTGTTGCTGGCTTCTTTTCCTTCTATCAGGATCTTTCAAAACAAGTCTTATAAATCCTGAATTGGTTGAACTTGCGGCACCAAAACCCGGAGAAGTAATTGCAATAACGGCTTCACGCTCCGGTACTTCTTGTTGTACAAAACTTGCAATTTGTTTCATATATGTATCCATCTTTTCGAAAGATGTTCCCTCAGGAGCTGTAGCAAAGATTCTCATTCCACTTCGATCTGAAATAGGAGCTAATTCACTCGGGATGTTGGGTGCTATTAATATGAAAATAGCCAAAGAAATGACTATTATAACAAAAGCTAACCACCTCTTATTCATAAATGATTCGAGAGCATTAGCGTAAACCGAATTAATTTTTACAAACATTGGCTCGGTTATTTTGAATATTAATCCATGTTTGATCGCTGAGTTTTTGTCAGTATTGGATGGATCTTCATTATCAGTCTTGCTTTTTCCATTCCTGATAATTCTTGACGAAAGCATAGGAGTGAGTGATAAAGCTACAAAAGATGATATAATAACTGCAGCTCCAAGGACAATTCCGAATTCTCTGAATAATCTTCCGGAAAGTCCCTGAAGGAATAATATTGGTAAAAAAACTGAAACCAAAGCAACAGTAGTTGAAATTACAGCAAAGAATATTTCTCTGGTACCCTTCATTCCTGCTTCAATTGGATGCATTCCGGTTTCGATTTTCTTGTAGATATTTTCTAAAACAACTATTGCATCGTCCACTACAATGCCTATTGCCAATACAATCCCCAAAAGTGTCAATACATTTATTGAAAAATTAAATAAATACATTATGAAAAATGTACCAATCAAAGAAACGGGGATAGCAAGAAGCGGAATAATTGTTGTTCTGAAATCCCTCAAAAATAGATAAATAATTAAAATGACAAGAACAAAAGCTAAGCCTATTGTCTGAACAACTTCATTTATTGAATCCCTGATGAATTTTGTAGTGTCAAATCCTATACCAAGAGAAATATCAATAGGAAGGTCTTTTTTCAGCTCATCAACTCTTTTATAAAATTCGTCAACGATTTGAATGTGATTCGAACCGGGTTGAGGGATAAGGACACATCCCACCATCGGGACACCGTCACGCCTTAAAATTGATTTATCATTTTCAGGGTATAGTTCTGCCTTTCCTATATTTTTTAGCCGGATTACAGCTTCATTGTCTTCTTTGATTATTAAGTTTTCGAATTCCTCTATTGTATTCAAACGACCAAATGTTCTGACAGATAGTTGTGTGGATAATCCATCAATACTTCCTGAGGGTAATTCAATATTTTCTCTGTCAAGAGCTCTTTTAACATCAATCGGAGTAATTCCATAGCCTGCCATTTTATCAGGATCTAACCAAAGCCTCATTGTGTATCGCTTTTCTCCCCAGATTTGAACCTGACTGACACCGGGAATAGTTTGAAGTCTTTCCTTAAATATATTCGAAGCAATTTCTGACAATGTTAACAAATCTTTTGAATTGCTTTTTATGTTCAGAAAAACAATAGGATTTGCATCAGCATCTGCTTTGGCAACAACCGGTGGGTTCACATCTGGAGGAAGCTGCGATACTGCTCTTGCAACTCTGTCACGGACATCGTTTGCAGCAGCTTCAATATCTGAATCAATATTGAATTCAACACTGATTGTGCTTCGTCCGTCACGACTTATTGATGTTAGAGTTCTTATACCATCTATTCCATTAATGGATTCTTCGAGCGGTTCGGTTATTTGAGATTCAACAATGTCTGCATTTGCTCCGACATAAGATGTTGAAACTGTTATAACAGGTGGATCTACATTCGGGAATTCCCTGACCCCTAGAAAAGTATATCCAATAACACCAAAGAGAATTATTGCAATTGACATCACAATTGCAAGAACTGGCCTTCTTATACTTATTGACGATAAACTCATATTTTTTTCCGTTTGTAAGTGAATTATAACACTGAACAACTAAATTTATTTCAATTATACTATAATTATTTAGTATTTTTGATTTTTTTTGTTCAGCGTTAAGGATATTTATTTTTTGATATGATATTTATTTTTGGAATAATATGTTTGATTCTTGCTTATTTTTTACTTCTTTTTTTTTATAAAGATAAATCAATAAAATTAGATTTAAACTCCCTAAGTAATAATGATGATTTTAAATTCCCGGAAAATTTTCTATGGGGTACTTCAACTTCCTCTTATCAGATTGAAGGAAACATCAGAAATAACAACTGGTGGTTTTTTGAAAATAGCATTAACAAGAAAAAGATTAAGATAAAGACGATGCATCAATATCCTCAATCCTGTTTGCATTGGGAAAAGTACGAGGAAGATATTCAAATAATGAAGCAGATAGGAGTCAATTCCTATCGTTTCTCGTTGGAGTGGAGCAGGATAGAACCGCAAGAAAACACTTTTGACGAGATTGCTCTACAGCATTATTCCGATATGATTGATGAGTTGATTAAAAATGAAATTAAACCAATGATAACACTTCATCATTTTACTAACCCCATCTGGTTTGAGAAAAAAGGTGCATTTCTGAATGATGAATCTACCAAATTATTTATCAACTATGTTGAAAAAGTGTTTAATACGTTCAAAGATAGAGTTGAGCTATGGTGCACATTTAATGAACCTTCAATTTATGCCTTTAATGGTTATTTTACTGGACTTTATCCACCAGGGCTGAAAGATGCCAAAAGAGCAGCTAAAGTATATGGAAAAATTCTTAGGACTCATAGTGAAACTTATGATTTGATTAAATCTATTTCTCCAGCTTCTCAGGTCGGTTTGGTGATAAATTATATTATTTTCGAAGCTCCACATCCTTTGAATCTTTTTGATGTTATTACTGCACGGCTCTTGAACGAAAGTATCAATGATTCACAATTAAAATATCTTCAAACTGGGGAGTTCAGATTTTTTTTCCCATTTATTGTTAGCGAGAACTTAAAAACAAGCAACAAAGAATCGTTTGATTTTATTGGATTAAACTATTATACGAGGTCATATTTAAAATTTAGATTAAATAAGAAAAAAATGTTTGAAGTTTTGATCAGCGAAAGTAAAAATGGACATAGTGATCTCAATTGGGAGATCTATCCAGAAGGACTATACAGAGCTATGAATTGTATTAGAAAATATACTGACAAACCAATTTATATCACTGAGAATGGAATTGCGGACGCCTCAGATACAAAAAGGAGCGAATTTATTAAGGATCATATAAAGGTTTTAATTAAAGCTATTTCAGATGGATATGACATTCGTGGTTATTTTCATTGGTCTTTGCTTGATAACTATGAATGGGGCTTTGGATTTGATGCAAAGTTTGGATTGGTTGAAGTTGATTTGGAAACCCACCAGAGAAAAATCAAAAAAAGTGCCCAAACCTACTCCGACATAATAAAAAAATACTCCAATAAATAAAAATTCAGAATATTAGAACAACCAACACAAAAAATACAATAATTCTATCGATATTTTATTAGTTACAATTAAATAATAAATTTGTGATGAAAAAAAATATTTAAAGGAATTTCTATGAATAAAGTATTATTACTTGTAGTTTTATTATTTAGTTCAAATATTATTATTTTTTGTCAGTCGCAAATGCCTTCTAATTCTGATAGTATTTCTGACTATGATAACTTACATGAAGCTACAAAAAGAAAAGACTCTTCTTTAAACTATTTTCAATTTTTAGAAAGTATAGGTATTGTGCCATCTTTGACTTATAAAGGTGAATTATGGTCTGTAAACAAAGATTCAAACAAAAAGAATCATTATCTTGATAACTTTGATTTACTTTTAGATGTTGACCTATCGAAGATCTTGAAAATTGATGGAGCAAATTTAAAATTTCACATTCTTGGTAACAATGGTTCTGATCCTTCATCTGGGTCGGGAGTAAGGCAGGGTCTATCAAACATAGCTGCACCTAATGCATGGAAGTTATTTCAGTTATACTATGAACAAAATCTATTTAGCGATAAATTATCTCTGTTAATCGGACTATTTGATTTAAATGCCCATTATGATGTTAAGGAAGTACAATCAATGTTTCTAAACCCATCTCACGGAATTGGAGCTGATTTTGCCCAAAGCGGTAAAAATGGTCCGTCAATATTTCCAACTTCTTCTTTTGGTATCAAACTAAATTTAAATTTTTTACCAGATAATTACCTTAGTATTTCAATTTTAGATGGTGTTCCCGGTGACCCAGATAATCCATACAAAACAGTAATTAGGTTTGATAAAGAAGATGGTTATTTAGTGTGTGCTGAGCTTGGTTATAATTCGAGCAAACAAGAGCAAACTAATGACATTCCTAAATTTATGAATATTAACAATAATTATTCCAGGTTAGGTTTGGGAACCTGGTATTATACTCCAAGACTGACACTTCTGGAAAATTTTACAAATTGGGGATACTATTTATTTTTGGAACAGAAAATATTTTCTGAGACAGATTCAGAGCAGGGTATATATATAAGTGGTAGATTCGGAATAGCTGATGATGAGGTTAATCAATTTGACTCATTTATTAACGGTAGTATTTCTTACAAAGGTTTATTTCCGACCCGAGATAATGATAAACTTGGATTTGCTTTTGCTTGGGGGCACAACTCTAACTTATTCAGGCGAAATCAAAATCTCGAAGGCTATGAAGTCGAAAAATTTGAAAAAGCTTATGAATTGACTTATCAGTTAAATTTTGATAATATTATTTTTCAACCGGGAATTCAGTTTATTGTAAGTCCATCTAACCCTGAAAGCTATAATTATGACAATGTATTTGCTTTTTACACAAGGTTAATAATAAATTTATGATTTTAAAAAATAATCAGATTTTAATAATTGGTTGGTCTTATCAGAAGCAACGGCAAATTCAAAACCGTCTTTTAGAGAATAAGCACCTACTTCTCCAGATTTATTAAGAGCTATAAAACCCACTTGAAAATCTTTGTAGTCAGGATTTTTCCTGATAACTTTATTAATAGCTATTTCACATGCTTCTTGAGGAGACTTGCCCTGCCTCATTAATTCCACGATAAGAAAAGAACCGCAGATTTTCATAACAGCTTCGCCTTTGCCAGTTGCTCCTGCTGCTCCAATTTCATTATCCACATACAAACCAGAACCGATTATTGGAGAATCACCGACTCTACCATGATATTTCCAGCTTAAACCACTTGTTGTGCATGCTCCTGCAAGATTCCCTTTCTTATCAATTGCCAGCATTGCTATTGTGTCGTGATCTTCTCTGTCAGGTTTATAATTTGATTCCCTTAACCAATTTTTCCACTCTTTTTCTGCTTCAGCGGTTAACAGATTTTGTTTTTTGAATCCATTTTGAATTGCAAATTTCTCTGCACCTTTACCAACAAGCATAATATGAGGTGTTTTCTCCATAACCAATCTGGCAATTGAAATCGGATGTAAGAACCCTTGTACAAAAGCAACAGAGCCGCAATTCCCATTAGAATCCATAATACAAGCATCTAATGTTACAAATCCGTCCCGATCTGGCAAACCACCATATCCCACACTTTTAACATTAGGATCTGCTTCAGAAACTTTTACTCCTTCTTCAACAGCATCTATTGAATTTCCATCTGTTATTAATATTTTGATTGCACGTTCATTTGCGGCAAGACCGTGTTTCCAGGTTGATACTACTATCGGGAAAGAGTTAGCCGACAAATTGGAATCATTTTTGTTATCCAATGAAAAGACATTTTTTGTATTTATTGTTGAAGCTATAATTGCTCCACCTGCAAGTTTCAAAAAATTTCTTCGATTTTTCATTATTTTCTACTCAAATATTAAATGAATATTATTAATCTAAAAAAAATACGTAAAATAAAAAAAAATTTTACTTATTAGAAAAAACTACTTGCTTTTATAATAATATTAGGTTATATTAAATTTTATTTTTGGATAAATTTATAAATTGATTTCTAAAAATATATTTTTTTATTTAGAATAATTTAAAAACAAGATATCAGGCATTTTCAAATTTGGCAAAGAAAATAATAATTTTTTATAAAGGGTAAATATATGAGTAAAATGAAGTTTGAATTTTCTGATTTAATATGTGGATACATTACTCAATTCAACCCGGAGACAAAAATCTTTGGATTAACAACCTCGGATGGAAGGCATTTTGATGTCAAACTCTCAGCAAATGTATCTGCTAAAATTACCACAAATCTTGGGGAACCGGGAATGTGGTGCACTGCTCAACTCTGGGATCATTTAGTTCCAGACCAATTAGCTTATGTTTATGGAACATTTTATCCACAAGGTGGTGATTTTGCATTTGAAGCACAGGAAATCACTTTTCCGGGAAGGAAGCAGGGTAAATTCAGATTTGAAGAACCCGATTGGTGGATTAAACAGGCAAGGAGCATAGCAGATTTCTTCATTCGTGCTCAATTTGGCGATGAAAATCACATTGATTATAAAAACTACAGAACTACAATTGGTTTATCTGGAGAAAAAGTCGGAACAATCCGGCAGGAAACAGATACAATATCGAGACTTATTTATGGTTTTGCTTCTACCTTTCTTTTAACTGGCGAAGATAAATACCTCGAAGCAGCCGAAAAAGGAACACTCTATCTTAGGGAACACATGAGATTTTATGATTTGGACGAAAACATAGTTTATTGGTATCACGGTATAGATAAGACAGGCGAGAAAGAACATAAAGTTTTCGCTTCAGAATTTGGTGATGACTATGATGCTATACCAATGTATGAGCAGATTTACGCTTTAGCTGGTCCGACTCAGACCTATCGCTGCAATGGTGATCCAGCAATAATGAAAGATATCAAAATGACAATTGATCTTTTTGATAGATTTTTCCTTGATAAAGAAAAAGATGGTTATTTTTCTCACATTGACCCTATCACTCTTGACCCGAGAAGTGAAAGTTTAGGTCATAACAAAGCAAGAAAAAATTGGAATTCTGTTGGTGATCACGCACCTGCTTATCTTATTAACTTACTTTTAGCAACGGGCGAGGAAAAATACAGACAGTTTTTAACTTATTGTGCTGATTGCATTACTAAATATTTCCCGGATTACGAAAATAGTCCATTTGTTAATGAAAGATTTTTTGAAGATTGGTCTCATGATTTGGAATGGGGCTGGCAGCAAAATAGAGCAGTTGTTGGACATAATTTGAAAATTGCATGGAATCTAATGAGAGTTAATAGTGTCAGTCCAAAGCAAGAATACGTTGACTTTTCCAAAAAAATAGCTGAAATTATGCCAAAAGTTGGGATGGATATTCAAAGGGGCGGATGGTATGATGTGATGGAAAGATACTTAAGGGAAGGAGAAGAATTCCATCGTTTTGCCTGGCACGACAGAAAAGCATGGTGGCAGCAGGAACAGGCTATTCTGGCATATCAAATACTTTGGGGCATTCTTAAAGATGAAATGTATTTAAAATATGGTAGAGAAAGCGCTGCTTTTTATAATGCTTTTTTCCTTGACCACATTGATGGTGCTGTTTATTTCAACGTTTTAGCCAATGGTCTTCCATACCTTCTTGGAACTGAAAGAATGAAAGGAAGCCACTCTATGAGTGGATACCATTCTATTGAGCTCTGTTATCTTGCTCAGACTTATACAAATCTATTATTCACCAAACAGCCACTTGATTTATATTTCAAACCACTTGAAAACGGTTTTCCAGATGGTGTCCTACGAGTTTCGCCTGACTTACTTCCCAACGGAAGTATATACATTTCAGAGGTGTGGGTTGATAATAATCCTTGGAAGAATTTTGACGCTGATAATTTAACTGTTCAATTACCAAATCTAAACTATAGACCAAAAATCAAAGTTAGGGTAGTTCCCAGATAATGTTTTTTTGAAAATGTTTTATCGTTAGTTAGTAATAAAATGAGATAAAAAAATGGATTTAACTATAATTGAAAATAACGGTATAAAAGTGCTAAACCTCAAAGGGCATCTTGATGGAAATACTTCTCCGAAAGTACAGGAAGAGATAATGCCTATTATTCAATCTGGAACAAAAATAGTAATTAATATGGCTGATTGTGATTATGTATCAAGCGCTGGTTTGAGGTTACTTTTAGTTATTGCAAAAACATTAAAGTCCAAAGGGGGAAAAGGTGTTATCTCGGGACTTTTGCCAGAAGTAAAAGATGTTATGGAAATGACCGGTTTTGACAGAATGTACGAAAATTACACCACTATTGATGATGCAATTAAAGCTTTGAACTAAGGATAATAAAATGATACAAGTTGATTCTTTTCCTACACATACTTATGGTGAATTCAAATTAAGACCCGGAAAACCATTACCTTTTGGGGCTACAATAGTTCCAAATGGCGTAAATTTTTCTGTTTTTTCGAGAGCAGCGCATTCGTGTGAATTAGTGCTGTTCAGAAAAAGAGAGAAAGAACCATTTGCGATTATTCCTTTTTTTGATGAGTTCAGAATTGGTAATGTATTTACTATGATTGTGTTCGATCTCGACTACGAAGATATTGAATACGGATTTAGAATGGATGGTCCATGGCTACCTAATGAAGGTCATAGATTTGACAAAACCAAAATATTGATGGATCCCTACGCAAAAATTATTGGCGGAAGGGATGTGTGGGGAGTAACACCTGACTGGTTTGATATTTATCAACATCGGGCAAGGATTGTATTTGATGATTTTGATTGGGAGGGAGACCGACCCCTTGAAATCCCGATGGAAGATTTAATTATATATGAACTTCACGTTCGTGGTTTCACAAGACATCATACCTCAAACACAAAATATCCCGGGACATTTTCTGCTCTCAAAGAAAAGATACCCTATCTCAAAGAGCTGGGAATAAACTGCGTTGAATTGATGCCAGTCCACGAATTTGATGAATTCGAAAATTCCCGGGAGGTAAACGGACGTATGCTACTTAATTACTGGGGTTATAGTAATCTTGGGTTTTTTGCTCCAAAAGCAGGGTATGCTGCTTCAGGTAAATTCGGAATGCAGGTTGATGAATTTAAATCACTAATAAAGGAATTTCACCGAAATGGTATTGAAGTCATATTAGATGTTGTTTTCAATCATACAGCCGAAGGAAACGAAATGGGTCCTTACATTTCCTATAGAGGACTTGATAATAAAACATATTATATGCTTTCGCCAGATGGTTATTATATGAATTTCAGCGGTTGTGGAAACACATTGAATTGCAATAACCCAATTGTAAGAAATATGATTCTTGACTGTCTCAGGTATTGGGCTTCGGAATTTCATATTGACGGATTCAGATTCGATCTTGCAGCTATACTTGGACGTGATCAAAATGGGGCACCTATGAGCAATCCACCATTAATTGAGTCATTGGCTTATGATCCTATATTAGGTAAATGTAAGCTCATTGCCGAAGCTTGGGATGCCGGTGGATTATATCAGGTCGGCTCTTTTCCCGGTGGAAGCCGTTGGGCCGAATGGAATGGAAAATATAGAGATGATATAAGAAAATTTATTAAAGGTGATGAAAAATTACTTGGAGCAGTTCAACAGAGAATTGAAGGTTCGCCTGATCTATACAAATGGCATGGTGGCGGAACCTGTGCATCAATAAACTTCATTACCTGTCATGATGGGTTTGTTCTGATGGATCTGGTTTCCTATGATCATAAACATAATGAAGCAAACGGAGAGGATAATCGTGATGGTGGGGATGATAATCATAGCTGGAATTGTGGGTGGGAAGGTGAAACTGATGATTATTGGATTAACAGATTAAGATTCAAGCAAATTAAGAATGCACTTTCGATTCTTCTTGTCAGTCAGGGTGTTCCTATGATTCTCTCGGGAGATGAATTCGGAAATACTCAATATGGAAACAACAATGCTTATTGTCAGGATAATGAGATTTCATGGCTTGATTGGACTCTTCTTGAAAAAAATCAGCATCTTTTTAATTTTGTTAAACTGCTTATAAAGTTTAGATTTAAACATCCGGTTTTAAGAAACAATACACATTTTCAGTATCGAGATTATGTTGGAAGTGGTTACCCGGATATTTCATGGCATGGCACACAATCATGGTACGTTGATTATTCTGATTGGAGCCGAACTATTGCGTTTCTGTTATGTGGCAAACACGCAAAAAATGGCACAGTTGAAGATGATTATATCTACGTTGCTATGAATTTTCATTGGGAAATGCACGGTTTCCAATTACCAGCATTGCCTTCTGGAATGTTATGGCATGTATTTGCTAATACAGATGTCGAGCCTCCTTTCGATATTTGTGAACCCGGTTATGAACCGTTATTGGATAATCAAAATGAAATTTTAGTTGGTCCGAGATCAGTTGCTATTCTTGTTGGCAAATAGTTCGGTTAATTTTTTTGGATAATATTTTTTCTGTTGATTGATAATTTATTTATTTTTAGAGGTTATTATGGAATCATTGTTTAATATAAAAAATGAAAATGGCACTGCAAAAGTTACTCTATCCGGAAGACTTGATACATCTAATGCTGGTGCATTAGCCGATGAACTTAAATCATTGATAGGTCAGGAGATTCACAAAGTTGTCTTTTTCGTTAACGATCTTGAATATATTTCAAGTGCTGGTCTCAGGGTAATAATTTTTGCGAAACAAAAAATTGGAACCGACACTCAGGTCTATCTCGTTGGAGCTAATAGCACTATTCTTGATGTAGTAAAAATGACTGGTATGGATAATTTTCTGTTCATTCAGGATTCATATCAGGACTAATAAATTTATCAACTAAATTAAAAATTATATGGCAAGTCTAACATTAAGTGCCTCAATGGATAATTTTGATGCTTTTATGGACTTTCTAAAGTCTCAGATTGAAAATGAGATTAGTGAAAAGAAAACTTTGAATGATATTTTAATTGCTGGCGAAGAAGCAATTGTTAATGTTCTAAGGTATGCTTATCCCGATCCCGATAAAAAAGGTGAACTTGAACTTATAGTGGAACATAAGGAAAATCCCAGAGGAATTTCTATTGAGCTAATTGATAGCGGAATTGCTTTTAACCCGCTTGAAAGACTGGAGCCCGATATAAATGCACCCGTTGAAGATAGACCCATTGGTGGTTTAGGTATATTTATGATTAAAAAAATGATGGATGAGCTGAATTATTCCCGTGAGAACGGGCAAAACAAATTTAGATTGATAAAACATTATTAATCCAAGTATTATTGAAATTAAGAATATAAAATTTACAAACAATTATTAGGAGATAAATTATGGCAACAAAAAAGGTTTTCACAATACTCTCGGAATATGGTTTTTGGGGTGTTGAATTGGTAGGTCCAATGGAAAAATTGGAAGCAGCGGGCTATAAGTTAGATTTTGCAACCCCATTCGGCAAAATTCCTCATGCTCTTCCCCCAAGTTATGATCCTAATTATATGGATCCTCCTTTAGGTTACACTGTTACAACACCTGAAGATGCAGCAAAGGTTAAAGCATTGGAGGAAAGTGATAAATTACATAAACCCCTGAATTTAGCTGAAATTTTACCTCAAAGACCTTATTTTGCAGCAACAAACTTTTTGAGAGAATTTGAAGATTATTTCAAAAAGGTCAAAATAGCACAGCAAAAGTTAGTTGATGAATACGATGCTATATTGCTTGTTGGTGGTAGTGGTCCTATTGTTGACATGGTCAATAATTCCAGAGTTCATCAGGCTATTTTAGCTTTTCATAGAGCCAATAAACCTATTGCAGCAATTTGTTATGGTGTTACCTGTTTGATATTCGCACGCGATTTTAACGAAAGAAAATCAATAATTCAAGGTAAGCATGTAACTGGTCACTGTTTGGAATATGATTATCTTGACGGAACCGGATTCCTTAATACTGATTTGAATATGGGACCACCTCCATACTGTCTTGAATTTATGCTTGCTGATGCTGTCGGACCTAATGGACAGTTCCACGGAAATTTTGGAAAAGAAACATCAGTTATAGTTGATTACCCATTTATCACTGCTCGTTCTCTGCAGTGTTCTTATGAATTTGGAGACCAATTGGTTAATATGTTAGATAATGGACTTACAAGATATGGCTGGTAAACCCGGACGATTTAAAATTATAGAACAGTTTCTTGCGGATGGCATGAACGTTATGTTTGGCAATCCGGGAACTGTTGAGCAAGGATTTCTGGATGCCCTCTGGGATTATCCCGAAATGAAATATATCCTTACCTTGCAGGAAAGTGTTCCGGTGATGATGGGGGATGGCTATGCCAGATATACCCAAAAGCCAACATTAGTCCAGATTCATAGCACCCCAGGGCTTGGTAATGCTATTGGAGCTATTTATCAGGCTTATCGAGGTCATTCACCATTAGTTATTATTGGGGGTGATGCTGGTATCAGTTATCTCAACATGGATGCTCAAATGGCTGGGGATCTGGTTGCTATTGCCAAACCTGTTACTAAATATTCTACTATGGTTACTGATTCTCGATCTTTATTACGAACTTTGAGAAGAGCCATAAAAATTGCAGGAACTCCTCCAATGGGACCTGTTTATATTTGTCTTCCAATGGATATTCTCGATGAAATTAATGATGAAGATGTTTATCCCACATCAATACCATCAACAAGAGTGAAGCCCGAGGAATCTTTCGTTACTGAATCTGTCAAGCTACTTTCCGAAGCATCAAAACCTGTTATTTTTATGGGTGATGGAGTTGCATATTCACAAGCCTCTGATGAACTAACTCTTTTGGCAGAGTTACTTGGTGCTGAAGTCTATGGAGTTGATGTTGGTGACTTCTGCATGGACTATACCCATCCATCCTATCAGGGAACAACGGGCCACATGTTCGGTTCTTTCAGTAAACCTATTTGCGAAAAGGGGGATGTAATTCTTATTGTCGGAACTTATATGCTACCTGAAGTATTTCCTGAACTTGGCAATGTTTATTCAAAAGATGCAAAAGTCATTCATATTGATTTAAATGCTTATGAAATCGGAAAAAATCATCGTGTAGATTTAGCTTCTGTTTGCGACCCGAAGCTCGGTATGAAAGAATTAATAAATGGTTTGAATTCTAATATGACGGTTGAGCAAAAAACTCGAGCAAAAGAAAGACTTGAAAATTTAAGAATCGCAAAAGAAAACAAAATATCACAAGAAAAAGAGCAGGACAAATCTATTCTCGGAAATACACCTTTAAAGCCCGAAGCTTTTATGGAAGAACTTGCTAAGCACATACCCGAAGATACAATAATTTTTGACGAAGCCTTGACTTCATCTCCTGCTTTAACAAGATACATTCCACCGAGAAAACCCGGAACTTTCTTCCAGACACGAGGTGGTTCTTTAGGAGTTGGAATTCCGGGTGCAATGGGCTTGCAGGTGGCAAATCCGGACAAACTGGTCATTGGTTTTACAGGTGACGGAGGTTCAATGTACACTATACAGGCTCTCTGGACAGCCGTCAGGCATAATATCAATTCAAAGTTTGTTATTTGTAATAATGCTTCTTATAAGTTATTACAGCTCAATGTAACTCAATACTGGAAGGAAAGAGAAATTCCGAAACATGAATATCCATTAAGTTTCGATTTATCTTATCCTCCATTGCGATTTGACAAAATCAGCGAATCAATGGGTGTTCCAGCATTAAGAGTTGAAAAACCTGAACAAATAAAATCTGCAATAGAGCAGATGCTTGCACATAAAGGTCCTTTTTTGATTGACCTTGTTCTCGAAAGCGATGTCAGACCCGATTTGATTGGCGTCAGATGTGGACAATAGATTTTTTAATTTCAACTAATAGGAGTAATTATGACAGAGAAAAGAGAATTATACGAAAATCAATTGAAATATATACTTGCCAATGATGCCGAAGCTTTAATTGATAACAACTATGATAATGAAGCAACACTTATTAATATTTCGCAAGATCCACCTATTATTATTTCTGGTGCAAAAGCCTTAAAAGAATATTTCAAACAATATCTTCAAAACCTCATAGGTTTGAAAGTCGTTTCGACTGATAAATTTGTTGAAACTGAAGATAGTATATTTTTTGAAGCTTCTATTGAAACTGATGCTGTTACAGGTGTTGTTTATGATGCATTTTACTTGAAGAATGGAAAAATCTTCAGACATTATTCCGGTGTAAAACAAATTAATTTTAAATAAGGAGTCAATATGAGTTTAGAACCATTAAATAAAACAGAAATAGAAGAATTTACTAAAGCATGGTATAACTACCTTGATGTTCATGCTCCACAAGTTGATTTCATTGATATGTTATCCGACGAAGAGCTCTATATGGTTTTTCCCGAGGCAACATTGCAAGGACTGGCAAGTTTCGAGGCTTGGTATCAAGGTGTTATCAGAATTTTCTTTGATGAGGTTCATATCGTTAAAATGGTTGAACCAACAATCAATGGCGATACTGCTGAAGTTAAAATCATTGTTCAGTGGGAAGCGAGCCGTTGGGTTCCACCTGCAAGATTTAGTGATAGAATCAAACTTGATGCTTACCAGACCTGGACTGTTAAGAGATCTGCAAAAACTGGTAAACCGGTAATAACAAGATATACTGTTGATGAATTAAAATACCATGAAGGTTCTGCTAAATTATAATTAAATATTTATTATTCAGGAGGGAAAATGTCTAACAGAGAAATAATTGAAGCCTACTATAAATATGCCAATGCAGGCGATTGGGATAGCTGGTGTGATTTATTCACAGATGATATGATTATGGACGAGCAGCTTGCCGGGCATATCGAAGGTTTGGCTACACTGAGACCAATGATGGGTGGGATGAAAGTTGCTTATTCCAAATTCCAGAATATTCCAAAACATATTTTGGTTGATGGCGATCAGGGAGCTGTTGTATCTCACATTTCTGCTGCAAATGCTGCTGGTGTTCCTATCGAAGCTGATGTAATGAACTACTTTAGATTTAGAGATGGTAAAATTTCATATATGGCTAACTTCCATGATTCGAAACCATTCGAACCATTTCTAAATCAGAAATTATAGTCAGTTTTCCTTTGAAACTTTTTAATAATTTAAATGTTTCATTCAAATTGTAATTAAAATTTTTAATATTTTCGAATCAGGGTATAAATTTGTCTTATATTTATGTTAACAAGACTTAACAATTAATTTATGAAATCCTAAATATCACTAAATATTTTTTTTAATTTATAAGGGAGTTTTTATGAAAAAAGCAACAGATTTAGTCGCTCAAATGTATGAGTGTTTTAACAGAAACGATATGGATACCATCAGAAATGAAGTATTTCATCCTGATCTTGTATGGCATTTACCTGGTCATCATCCATTAGCAGGAACCAAAAATGGTGCTGAAGAAGTTATTGCATTCTTTAGTCAATTGGTTAAATCAGGAATAAAGGTTGATTTAATCAAAATTGATATGTTCGGTGATGATGGTGCAATTGAAGTTCATCGTGGTTATGGAACATACGGAGATGCAAAATTGGATGCTACAAATTGCACATATTACAAAGTTAAAGATGACAGAATTCATACAGTTCAGGTTTTTATCGGAAATCAACACGGAGCCGATGCTTACTTTAATGCTGTATATAAATTGAAACCTATTCCACATCGTTTAGCAGATTAAGGAGGCAATCATGGTAACACAAGAAATGGTTAAAAATGCTTATGCTGCATTAATGTCCGGTGATATGAACGAAATTAAAAAGTACTGGGATGAAAATATGGTCTGGACTGTTCCCGGTCATAATGTTCTGTCGGGTAAATATTACGGTCTTGATGCATTTGTTGGGTTTATGTCTAATGTTGGTGCTATGTCTGCAAATAGTTTTAATATGGAATCAATTACAATATGTGTTAATGATGAATACTCTGCTGATGTAACCCGTAATGTTGGATATAGAGCCGGTTACAACGGAACTGGAACCAAACCTTACACTATGCTTGATATTGATGTAATCCACTTACTTAGGTGGAAAGATGGCAAAGTGATCGAAGGTAAAGGTGCCATTTTTGGTAACGGAACAACAGAATATGATCAATTCTGGTCTCCAATAAAGGAAGATAGTAATAGATTGGATTAAACAAAGAATTCTTTTGAATTCTACCTAAGTAATTAATTTTTTCATTTTATAATATTAAAGACAATTGTCTGATAAATTATTTTAATAGTTTAAAATCATTTTTCATAACAGTAAGAATTAGGAGAAAAAATGAATTCTTTTGATTTTATTATAGTTGGATCTGGGTCAGCAGGAGCAATTGTAGCCTCAAGATTAAGTGAAAATCCAGATGCTAAAATACTTGTATTGGAGGCAGGAGGGAGTGAGTTTCCACCAAATGTGCATATTCCATCATTATGGTACACTCAACTTGGTTCTAATGTAGATTGGTGCTATGAAACTATTCCGCAACCCGGTCTCAATGGAAGAATTGTTCGAGAGCCCCGAGGTAAATTGCCAGGTGGAACTTCAAATCTCCATATAATGATGCATGTTCGTGGACATTTTTCTGATTATGATAATTGGGCGTATAATGGAGCTATTGGCTGGAGCTACAAAGAATGTCTCCCTTTCTTTAAGAAAATTGAAGATCAGGAGGATGTAACAAGTGAATGGACAGGTAAAGGCGGTCCGATGAGAATAATCTGTCCAAGAGATCATAATCCCCATCCAACATCTGTTGCTTTTCTTAATTCTTGCTTTGAAAAAGGTTATCCATACACGGCAGATTTTAATGGTCCGACAATGGAAGGGGCTGGATGGCACCATGTTTACATTAAAGACGGAGTTAGACAAAGCACTTGGATGGCTTATTTAAAACCTGCTACTGAAAAAAATAATAAATTAGTGCTTAGTGTGAATTCGATGGCAACTCGTTTGCTATTTGATGATAAAAAATGTATTGGCGTTGAATATATTCAGAATGGAGAAGTTAAAAAAGCCTACGCCGATACAGAAGTTGTTGTTTCCTGCGGTGCAATTGAATCTCCAAAATTATTGATGCTATCGGGTATCGGAAACTCTCAGGAGCTTTCTAAGCATAATATACCTGTGATTTCCGATTTACCCGGAGTTGGTGAAAACTTTCATAACCATGTTTTGATTGGTATAATCAGAGCATCAAGGAAACCAATGCCACCGGGAAATAATAATCTTTCAGAAGCAGCATTATACTGGAAAACAGATCCCCGGCATATTGGACCGGATATGCAGTTTGCCTTTGTTCATGTTCCTTTTGATATTATCATCGGACAAAACAATCCAAATTCATTCAGTATTCTTCCGGGTGTCGTCAGACAAAAGTCAAAAGGCTGGATTAAATTAAAAAGTAATGACCCATTGGAGCATCCTTTGATAAATCCTAATTATTTAGCGGAACCTTATGATGTTGAAACCATGGTTACATGTCTGAAAATGTCAAGAGAAATTCTATCTGCATCAGCCTTTTCAGAGTGGGCTGGGGAAGAATTACTCCCCGGTCCCGATTTTAAAACCGATGATGATTTAAGAAGATTTTGCAGATTGAGAGCAGATTCTTACCATCATCAGGCTGGTTCTTGCAAAATGGGTATTGATTCAATGTCTGTTGTTAGTCCCGACTTGAAAGTATATGGTGTTACAAATCTAAGAGTTGCCGATGCAAGTGTCATGCCTTTAGTTCAATCTGGAAACTGTAATGCTGGTATTATGATGGTTGGCGAAAGATGTGCCGATTTCATAAAAAATGATTATAATTTATAATTTTTTAACTAGAGGTTTTTATGTATATTCCAAAAATTCACCGTCACATGGGCAGATTCATGGTTTTACCTAGAGATCATGTCAATGCTTTTATTGTCGAACTTGAGAAGTCTATCGTAGTTGTTGACAGCACATTAGCAACATCAGATTCTCTGGAACTCAGACGAAAAGCTGAATCATTCGGCAAACCCATTGAGGCTATTTTAGTAACTCACGGTCATCCTGACCACTATGGAGGATTAGTATCATTCAAGGACCTTCCCCGATTTGGCTCGCAAGGTTGTCTTGAATTTGCTCACAGGGAAGATATAAAAAAATCACCAACTGCCTCCCATTATCTTGGTGATGATTGGCCTTCAGAAAGGTATTTCCCAAATGAAATAATCCCAGATGGCTTTAATATAACATTTGGAGGGGTAAAATTTACTTTTAAGGATTTAGGTCCTGCTGAATCAGATAGTGATGGAATGTGGATATTCGAGTCTGATGGTATTACAAATGTCTTTATCGGAGATACTGTTGCATTACGATGTCATTGTTTTTTCAGGGATGGACATTATTTCCAATGGCTTGATGTTCTTGAAAGACTCGAAAAAGAATTTGATTTGAATAAAACCAGATTTTGGTTCGGGCATGGTGAAGTTCCAAACAGCAAAGAGGTTCTTGAATGGCAAAAAGGCTATCATCAAGCATTTCTGGAAGCTATTAGAAAAATTGAAGATAGAACAATACCAGTTCCAAGATCAATACAGGAACAAGTTATTGCAGATATGCAAAAATTCTTACCGACAGAAACAACTTTGTTTCTGCTTGATTATGAAATGGATATCACATTAGCTGATATGTATAAAAAAGTAACTATTTAATTTTTTGGAGAGTATTATGAGTGGAGTTTCTGGAAAAATTACATTGGTAACCGGTGGTGGGTCTGGTATTGGTAAAGCTACTGCTTTGCTTTTTGGTAAAAATGGTGCAAAAGTAGTAATTGCCAATAGAACTGTTGAAACCGGCGAGGCTACTGCCAACGAAATTATTGCAAATGGCGGTGAAGCTATTTTCATTCAGGCAGATCTATCAAAAACCGATAGCATTCAAAATTTATTCAAGAAAATTATTGATAAGTATGGCAGGTTAGATGCTGCCTTCAATAATGCAGGAATTGCCGGTTCATTAGCTAACACCATCCAATGCACTGAAGAGGATTGGGACATAGCAATGAATATTAATTTAAAGAGTGTTTGGCTTTGCATGAAATATGAAATAGAGCAGATGCTAAAGCAGGAAACAGGTGGAGCTATTGTAAATACTGCTTCAGCTGCAGGACTTGTTGCCTTGCCCGGAGCTGCTGCCTATGCTGTTGCAAAACATGGTGTGGTTGGTTTAACTAAAACAGCAGCAATTGAATTTGTTAAACAAAACATACGAGTTAACTGTGTATGTCCATCATTTGTTGGAACACCATTAACTATGGCTGTCAATGCTGCTTATCCCGAATTTGTCCAAGCTGCATTTGCTCTTCAGCCTATCGGTAGAGTTGGAACACCTGAGGAAATAGCCAATAGTGTCGTTTGGCTTTGCTCTGACGAAGCTTCATTTACGACCGGTTGTGCTCTTGCTATTGACGGCGGATATGTAGCTCAGTAATTTTTTGATTTAACTAATTCTATTAAATTTATGAACTTACAAGGGAAAAAAGTTGGAATATTGTTAGAAAGTGACTTCTATGAACCCGAAATTTGGTATTATCAGCATAGATTTGCCGAAGAAGGTGTGGAACTTCACTTTCTAACAAGACTTTGGGGACAGCAAGGTCTAACATTCAGAGGACACGAAAATCACCTGAATACAATTTATTGCTGGGAAAGCTTTGAAAATATGAGCGAAGAGGAACTGAATTCCTATTCTGCAATTATTGTTCCTTCGGGAATGGTTTCCGACCGTTTGCGATATACAGAAGACATTAACAAAATACCCCCAGCCACTGAGTTTTTGAAAAGAGCCTTTGCAAATCCAAAAATCATCAAAGGGATTATTTGCCATGGTCTTTGGTTGGTTGCTCCTGCTACTGAAATTGTGAGAGGCAGAAATCTGGTCTGCCATCCAAATCTCCATGGTGATGCCATTGCTTATGGGGCAAATTATATTAATGAAGATTTGGTTGTTGATAAGGACCTTGTTACTGCAAGGACTGGGGGACATTGCCATCTTCTTGCAAGAAAGATTATTGATTTAATTTACGAGCGAGGATAATTATGATTAAGGCTAAGCTTGTTCATTTAGGTATGAATTGCAAAGACCAGAAAAGATTTGAGCTGTTCTATGAGAAATATTTTGGTTTCAAAAGGGTTCAAACATTTGACATTGGCGAAGGCAAGGAAATATTTTATATGAAAAATGAGGATGGATTCTATTTCGAGGTGTTTCCTGCTGAGGGCGATAGACCATTACCCTACCCCGTAAATGACGGGTGGACCTACCCGAGCGTCCGACATATTGCCTTTCAGGTTGAAAATGTAGATGAAAAGCTAAAAGAAATGGGGGAGGATGCTGTTATCTCTCTCGGTCCTCTTGATTTCAGCGGTTTTATTCCCGGATGGAAAACTGTATGGCTTAAAGATCCCGAGGGGAATATCATCGAAATCAGCGAGGGTTATAAAGATCCAAAATAAATGAACCGAAGAAAAAAAGTAAGGGTTGATTTGTGAGTCTTGGTAAGTATTACAAACATCTTACTGAATATCGCTTTTATCTGCTCAAACTGGTCTATTTGATCCAAAATTCTATAAATAGAATGTCAAATATTTTACATTTTTTTCTTCTTTCCAACAATATCAAATAGCTCACTAAAATAGTCATTGCTTTCTAATTGTTTCCATGTTAAATATTTTAACTCATCTATATTTAAATTTTCATCAGAAATCCATAAACCTTCTTTTGATACCAAACTAAAACCCTTTGACTGAAATCTTAAAGCATAAGATTTTGCTTGATTGGCATCTTCAAATAACTGTTTATGACTAGGAATTGAATATTTTACTTCCCAGATCCAATAACCTTTTTCATTTCCTTTTTTTAATTCTGGAAAAATGACATAATCCGGGATTATTCTCTCTGATCTACCAACTTTCACCTTAACTTGTTTTTGCCAATCTTTATTTGAATAGCCTAATTTTTCCAGCAAAGGCTCCAATAATTTTATTTCAACATCGCGTTCATTTTTTATTTTAATTTCTTCAAACTCGATTTCTTTCAATTGTGGAATATTATCAATATCTTCACCTTTTTGCTTTAAAATTTCGAGAATTCTATTATAATATTTTATACCTATTTGTCTTCCATTAATACCTTGCATGTTACCTTTAATCAAAGGAAGTTCTGAGAGTATTTTATCGTTTTTTATTTCTTGTAAAGTAATTGGACTAATTCTTTTAGGTTTACCAATATATATGCATCTATAAAAATAAAAAAATGGATCTAAAAAGCCAGGAGTAATAGCTTGCCAGATTGAATGAATATAACTTCTTGGAGTTAGACAATACATCAAAATTATATCACCGGGTTGAGTTTCTGGATTGCCATTCCAGAATGAAATACTATTTTCACTGATATTATCCAAATAATTAAAATCACCATTGTTATTTATACCACCTCCAACAAAATATGCTTTTTTTGGTTCAGGTAAAATATCTGAAATTTCGTATTTTTGAACAACATTAATTGCAAATCCATACAAAAACGCACAAATTTCATTACTACTAAAATTATTATTTTTCCTAAATTCATAAATAGACTTACATAATTCTAAATAATAAAAAAACCTTGCTTCATAATCCTTTTTTGCAGGTATGGGAGGTAAAAATAGTCCAAACTCATAGAATATATTTTGTAATAAATAAAATTGTCTTTTAAAATAGTAAGGGAAAAAAAAATCATTATAAAGAATAAATAAAGCGATAGATATATCTTCAATGTCATCTACATCAAAAATAAATCTTGGATTCTCTTTATTTATGTCTTCATCTGGAACAATATAACAAATGTAATCTAAAACATCATATGCTTCATCAAAATTTTCTATTTTTTCTTTATATCCTATTCTTATTATATCTATAATTTCGTTAACATAATTACAATGAAAATCAATCTCTTTTTCAGTCCATTTTTCAATCTTAAATGAATTAATAATTTCTAAAATATCCTTAGTATTATTATTTTTATAAATTGACTCAAGATTTGAAAATATATTTAGATGAAATTTTCCAATTTCTGAATCTTTAAATGTTTTCCATAAAAAATTATTAAATTTCATTCTTTTTTTTAATATTAAGATAACCACTAAAAAACCCTACCAAAACTAATTAAAAAACAGGTAAATTGCAAAGGAAAAAAGCCAAAGCGAAAGAGGATTAAAAAGCAAAACAATACTGGAGTAAGCTTATTCCACCTCTAAAAATATCTGGTTTGGAATTAAACTCCATTTTCAATCTTCCGGAATTTCGTACAGAATTCCATTTTAGATTTTACTTATCTTAATTTTTTTCTTCTTTTTAAATTAACTTAACAATATTTTTAATCAACTTAAAAGGCAGTGATTTGTTGATTGGATACTTTATTGAACCCCTAAAACATTAAATTTTTCCATAGCTTTAATATAATCCTTTGCTACAATACACTTTTTTTAATGAAGTAGATTACTACATTTTCGATAATAATCGAAAAACATATTGCTTCAAACATACCCACACTTTTGGAATACAGAAAAAGTTTTCATAGAAGATTAAATCAACTAAAAATCATATATTATCATTGCAATTAATCAAGATATATTATATATTTGTTTTTTTGGATATTTTAATGTTGAGTTACAAACAAAGGAAATTCAAGAAATATATTTTTAATCTACTGTAAATTATCGAACTTCCCACGATTTTTGCAAACACTTTTTAATGAATATTGGTATTTATGAATTAATTAAATTTATTAATATAAAAAAGGAGGCATTATGAGTAGCGAAAGTACCTATCTTGAAAAATTAAAATCCATATTATCACAATCAGATTTTTCTAAATTAAGAAGAATAACATCAGTGCAAGTACATAAGTTCATACTTGAAGCTGTGGAATTGTGCAATCCAGAAAAAGTGTTTATTTGCAGTGATACGCCCGATGAAGTAGCATACATAAAACATATGGCAATTGCTTCAGGCGAAGAAAATGCGGCACTTGCAATACCAGGACATACTTTTCATTTTGATGGACCACAAGATCAGGGTAGAGATAGAGAGGTTACAAAATTTCTTGTACCAAAAGGGGAATCATTATCACCAGCCCTAAATCAAACTGAACGAGAAGAAGGGATATCAGAAATATTTTCATACCTTAAAGATTCAATGAAAAATAAAACAATGATTGTAAGATTTCTGGTTTTAGGTCCTGCTGATTCTGAGTTTATGATACCTTGTATGGAATGCACCGATTCTTGGTATGTTGCCCATTCAGTTGATTTACTTTATAGAAGAGGATATCAAACTTTTTGTAAAATTACTGAGGATGTAGAATTTTTCAGGACTCTGCATTCGGCAGGGAGATTAAACGAGAATATGGCAAGTATAGATGTTGAGAAAAAAAGAATTTATATAGATTATACAAATAACACAGTATATACTGTAAATACTCAATATGCAGGTAATTCTGTAGGATTTAAAAAACTTGCATTAAGACTTGCAATCCGAAAAGCTCATAATGAAGGTTGGCTTGCTGAACATTTTATGATTATCGGGGTAAATAGTACAAAAAATAGGAAGTCATATTTTGCAGGTGCATTCCCTTCTGCATGTGGTAAAACTTCAACCGCTATGCTATCCGGAGAAGAAATCTTTGCAGATGATTTAGCTTATGTCAGAAACATTAATGGCGAATGCCGTGCGGTAAATGTAGAATGTGGTATTTTTGGTATAATACAGGATGTTAATCCAAAAGATGACCCCGCAATATATGATTTACTAACTTCACCTAATGAAGTGATTTTTTCAAATGTATTAATTAAAGATGCAAAACCTTGGTGGTTAGGTATGGGTTGTGAACTTCCTGAGGAAGGAATGAATTATTCAGGTAAGTGGTACAAGGGGAAGACTGATGAAACAGGTGAAAAAATTCTTCCATCTCATAAAAATGCACGATATACAATTACTTTAAAAGCTTTAAAGAACTGCTCTCCTGAATTAGATAATCCAAATGGTATAAAATTAGCTGGAATAATGTATGGTGGAAGGGATTATAGAGCATATGTCCCTGTTCAGCAAAGCTTTGATTGGAAACACGGTATAATTGCTTATGGGGCTGCATTAGAAACTGAGACAACTTTTGCTACTGTTGGCCAAGAGGGCAAATACGAAATCAACGTAATGAGCATACAGGATTTTGTCGCTATTCCTTTAGGTAAATATATTAAGAATTATATTGAATTTGGTGATAAATTGAAAATAGTTCCATCAGTTTTTGGAGTTAATTATTTCTTACGCGATTTAAAAACAGGTGAATTCTTAAACACTCGTAAAGATAAGCACATCTGGGTAAAATGGATGGAGCTACGTGCTCATAATGATGTCGAAGCAAGAATCACTCCCACTGGTCTGATTCCCATTTATGAAGATTTAGTACCTTTGTTTAGCACTCTGTTGAATAAGAATTATACCAAGGAAGAGTATATCAATCAATTCACTATTCGTATTCCTGAAAATTTATTAAAAATTGAGCGTGTAACAGAATTCTGGAAGACAAAAGTTTCTGATGCACCAGATGAAATTTTTGCAGTGTTAGAGAGCCAAAAAGAACGACTTATTAAAGCAAGAGAAAACTTTGGTGATTATATCTCGCCTGAGAAATTTTAACCGGAAAAGTTAAAAATTAAAGAAAAAATAAGAGGTTTTCGACACTCTTTTAAAATCGGATTATAACTGTTATCTCCCCTGATCTAGAAGGGAGAAGGGGAGTTTTTATAATTGAAAAAAATATCGTTACATTGCCTTAATGCAAGCTTTTTACTGTATTGTAAAGTGGCGGAATTTGAAGTAATAAACAGTAAATTAAACAAAAATAGTTTTTGAATAACAAAAAGCTTCAACTCTCCCTGTTAGTCGCCATTACCCCAAACCGCTGTTGTGCGTTCGTTGTTCTTGTCTTTCTATTCGTGAACTTGGCACGCTTCAAGAATATTTCCATCTGGGTCGTAGAAGAAAAAATAATTCACAAATCCGTCATCAATAACTTCCCCAACTTTTATATCCTTCTCCTTTAATTCCTGATTTGCAGAATTTGCATCAAGTGTTTTGAATATCGGATAAGAAGAAGTGTCAGGATTGTTTTGAATGGCTTTTTCAGTTTGCCAAATGGTCAAACTTGTCGGACCACCGGTATCAAAAACTACGAGTTTTAAATTAGGGTCGTCACAAATTGGTTTAAGGTCTAATTTTTCTTGATACCACTTCTTAGATATTTCTATGTTTGAAACTCGGACAATTATTGTATCAATTCCTTGTAATGACTTTTTACTTTCCATTTCGTTGATTTTTAAATTGAATTTAATACAGCTAAAATGTCGTAACCAAATTTTGCGATTTTCTGACCGCCAAAGCCTTTAATTTTTGAAAGTTCGTCTAATGTCTGAGGCTTAACTTTCGCAATTGTCATAAGTTCTGTGTTATGGCAAACCATAAAATTTGAAATGTTTAGTTGTGTTGCTTTATCCTGTCGCCACTGTTTTAGTGTTGCAAAAATTATTTTTTCATTTTCTGTGAGTTCGCTCTCGTCTGTTATGGAAATTTTGTCCGAATTTTTTTCTTGCTTTTCTGCTTTTTGGTCTTCGTAAAAAACTAGTATTGACCAAAAGTTAGGTTGTCCGTTGATGAGTTCGATTGCAGTTTTCTTAACTGTCACGCTGTCCAAGAAGTTGTTTAAGTTGTCTTGGTCAGTTTGCAAGTTCTCTTTTGTCAGTCTTATATGAAAAACTTTTACTTTCATAAGTCCAATTTTACGCATTTTCTCGCTCGCTCGTCAGTCGTATCGCAGACGACATTTTTGTCGTCCGATACAATAACGCACAACCGGTCAGGGCTAAGCGAAGTAACATCGTTATTTTGTTTAGCCCTTGTTCGACGACGGTTCGCTGTGCTAAACCCACAAGATTTTAAAAATTTATCACTTATATACGAACTCTCAATAAATGATAGGAAAAATTACAACAAAAATTTATTTTTACAAAATATTCTTCAGATTATAATACAATTCATTCAAATCAGTTATAATATTTTGTTTTTTGAAAATTAAAAATTCAAGTATGGAAATTATCAAAAAATGTTCAGCACTTCATTGGAGTAGTATAAGTTGCGCTTTATTACTTTTGTTAGTAACTTCATGTTCTATTAGCAATATACGAAGCTATGAAGTTCCAAAGGTTCTGGGTCGCTCTTCATGGGCAGAGTGGAAGGATAAAACTGCTTGGAGTGATGATGAAAACTTCATTCCTGATTTAGATAAAATTAATTCTTTAAAGCAAATTATCAATGAAAATTATAGTTTTGTCATTTTTGGAACAACTTTCTGCGATGATTGCAAAGAAAATATTCCAAAAATCATAAAAATCCTTGCTAATCTCGAAATACCTGAGTCTAATATCAGGCTTTATGGACTTGATTATGACCTGAAAGAACCATCTGGGTATTATAAAAATTTTTCAATCCCTTCAACACCTTGTTTGTTTGTTTTAGAGTCAGAAAAAATTATAGGAAGAATATCCCATCCCGACTATAACTGGTTAGATGGCTTAATCAAAATAGTTAAAAAATTTAATGATTAATTAAAATTTGGAACTGAATGTTTATCATTATAATTTTTTTAAAGTCTAATATAATAAAAAATTTATCAATTTAATTAAATTATTATATTAATGTTAAATAATAAATAATATATATATGAATGGATTAGTAACAATATTTATGTTGACCGCATCAAATGTATTTATGACTTTTGCATGGTATGGGCATTTAAAATTTAAGGATATCCCATGGCTCAATCAACTTAATTTATTTGGAATAATATTTATAAGCTGGGCAATAGCTTTTTTTGAATATTGCTTTCAAGTGCCAGCAAATAAATTTGGATATGTGGGCAATGGAGGGAGTTTTAGCCTTGTTGAATTAAAAGTATTGCAGGAGGCAATCACTCTGACTGTGTTCACGATATTTTCGTTATTACTTTTCAAAACAGAATCTTTCAGGTTGAATCATTTAATTGGTTTTATTTTTCTAATTTTGGCAGTTTATTTTATATTCAAAGAGTAAGAATGACAAATTTAAAAATTCACTATTTTTTCCAGTAAATAGGAGATAGCAGCATTATTACAGTATATATTTCCAGCCTTCCAATCATCATCAAAAAGGAAAGTAGCCATTTAATATAGTCAGGAAAATGAGCATAATTTTCGGTTGGTCCGACTTTACCCAGCCCCGGACCGATATTATTGATTGTCGCAGCCACTGCACTGATGGAAGTGATAAAATCAGAACCTGAAGCAGCCAATATCAGAGTACTGATAATTGTAATCGCTATATAAATAACAAAAAAACCGCTGACATTAAGCAATATCTTTTCGTCAATTACATTATCAGAATATTTCACAAGTGAAATAGCATTAGGGTGTAAGAGTCTTTTCAATTCGTTATAAGCAAATTTGAATAGTAAAACAACACGGATAGCTTTCAAACCACCAGCAGTGGAACCAGCAGAACCACCAATAAACATCAGAATAATAAGAATGACATTCGAAGATGTTGACCATTTTTCGAAATCATCAGTTGCAAAACCGGTTGTTGTTAAAATTGAGGTTACCTGAAAAAGTCCATACCTGAAGCTTTCGAACAGAGAATAATTATAATTGTAATACAACTGTAATCCAATAATCAAAGTTGAGCTAAAGATTACCAGAAGGAAAAACCTGAGCTCAATATTTCCAATCATTTCTTGAAAGTTACCTCTCAGAATCTTATAATGCAGGGAGAAGTTGATTCCTGCAATAATCATGAAGAAGACAATAATAAAATCAATATAGGCACTGTTGTAGTGAGCTATACTACTATTCTTTGTTGAGAATCCACCAGTTGCCATAGTTCCAAATGTATGGCATAGTGAATCAAACAAATTCATTCCGCCAAGCAATAATAATAATGTCTGAACAAAGGAAAATAATACGTAAACCCCCCAAAGAATTTTTGCTGTTTCGGTTATTCTTGGAGTCAATTTATCAACAACAAGACCCGGAACCTCCGCTTTGAAAAGCTGCATACCGCCTATACCAAGGAATGGTAGAATGGCAATTGTCAAAACGATTATTCCCATACCTCCAAGCCAGTGGGTAAAGCTACGCCAGAATAATATACTCTTTGGTAATATCTCAATATCAGTCAGTATGGAAGCTCCAGTTGTGGTAAAACCTGACATTGTTTCAAAAAAAGCGTCAGTATAAGTTTCCATCGAGCCGGAAATAATAAATGGCATACTACCGAGTGCTGCAAATAAAATCCAGGAGAATGTTACAATTGCAAATCCTTCTTTGGCTCTGATATCTTCTTTGAATTTTTTGGTTAAAAGCAAACCAATCGCTCCGAGAGATAAAGTTATGAGAGAACTTATAATGAATGCCCAATGTTGATTGTCCTTGTAATAAAATGAAAAGGGAAGTGGGACAATCATCATTAATCCGATAGATAATGTGGTAACCGATAGAAGTTTTATGACAGTTTTGTATCTCAATTAGCAATGGAAGAAAATTAAAACATCTTTTCAATTTCTCTTTGAATTTCAGGCTTATAAAATACTATTACCTTATCTCCGGGCTCAATTTGGGTAGTGCCTGTTGAAATTTCAATGGAATTATCAGACTTAATTACCGCACCGAATATTACATTTTCGGGTAATCTAATGTCTTTGAGTTGATTTTTAACAATTTTTGTATTCTTTTTTGCAATCATTTCGCTGATAATTCCATCAATACCGGGGATTTCTGCAAAAGTTGTATATGTTCTTCGATGAATAAACTGCCTGATAGCATTAACAGTTATAATTTGTTTACTAACAACTGTATCCAATCCGATAGAGTGAGTAACTTTTAAATATTCCATTTTTTTCAGTAGAGTTATAGTCCGTGGAACGTTAAGCTGTCGAGCTAACATCGAGGTGATAATATTTGTCTCGTCATCGCCAGAAACAGCAATAAATTCATCCATTTCACTAATGTTTTCAGACATTAGTAGCTCTTGATCAGTGCCATCTCCTTGAATTATAAGACTTTTCTTCAAGTTTTCGACAAGAAGTTTAAGTTTCGATGGCTCATTTTCAATAATTTTTACATTGATTTTATCCTCGAGTTCTTTGGCAGTGTGTTCCCCAACAAGACCACCTCCAACAATCATTGCATTATTGATTTTAATATCTTTTTTCCCGAAAAAATCCAATACTGCAGTTGTATATTTACTTTCGAAAATAACGTAGATCTGATCGCCTTTCTGAAGTGTATCGTCTCCTTTGGGTATAATTGTCTTTAATGAGCGGTTTATTGCCAGAATTCTCATTGGTAAGTTTTGTAAGAGTGGAGTAAGGTGAGCTAATTTCACATCATAATGCTCGAAGAATTTATCAAGTCTAAGTCCAACAATTTTTATTCTTCCATCTTCAAGGTCATAAAAATCTGTGGCAAATGAGGTTTTAACAAGCCTGCTAATAACTTTTGCTGTCTCTTTTTCTGGATGAATTATTAAGTCAGGCGAATGCTCAAAGTGATTCAAAACAAAGTCTTTAGCTACATACTCTGGATTTCTGACTCTTGTAATGGCTGTTTTTACACCAGATTTTTTTGCGATTAGAGAGGCAAGAATATTTATTTCGTCGTTGTTTGTAACCGCTGCAATGATGTCGTAGGATTGAATTTTCAGTTTCTTCAGTAAACTAAAGTTTGTTGCATTTCCTAATATTACGTTTGCATCAAGAGTGTCGCTGGCTCTTTTTACTTTTTGTTCGTCCTGTTCAATAATTGTTATATTATAGTTACGTTGAATTAGTTTACTGCTCAGCAAATATCCAATCTCACCAGCACCAAGAATTAATACATTCATTATAAAAAATTAAAAATTATTATTCTTCAGTAAAGCAAATATATCAATAATTATCAAAATTGATAATTATAATTATTCTTTAACTGTTCTTATGCATTTTGGCTATTGGTAGGGGATGTTTTACTAAAAATGAAAATTAAAAATTTATTTATTATTAACCTATCAAACAAAGATTTATTTTTGATAAGATGAATTTCTGGGAAGGAACCATACTCGTGCTATCAAACCATCCTTGATTTCATAAATTGCAACTGCCTCAAAATCAATGCCTGAATAATGATTGCTGATATATTCCTGATCAATGACATATTTTCCATTCACCATTCTACTAATCAATCTGCAGATTACTTCGGGAGATTTATCGAAAAAAGTTTTATAAACATTTCTCATTTTTTCTTTACCTATATAAATTAAACTATCAGGGAATGAATATACTTCAACATCATCAGAATAAACACTAAGAAACTCTTCAAGGTTTTTACTGTTATATGCATCCAATTGCTTCTGAGCGAGATCATAACTTACTTTTTCAAGGGAATCATGCGCTGTGAGGAATTGGAGATTAATAAAAAAGAGATTTATAACTATGATTACCAAAGTAAAATTCATATAAAAAATAATTTTTGAAACATAATACAAAAATAAGGATATAATTATTAATCATTAAATAATTTGAGGTTTAAATGAAAAAGGATTTAATTGGAAAAAAATATAAAAAATATTTATTAATATTGATAGGAGTTTTTTTGATTATGAATTATAACCAAGGAATTACTGATCAAATAGAGACAAATTCTCCAAAAAAAGAACAAACTCTGTCACCATATTTTCTAATTAAAACAGACGGTGAACTGGAGAATTTTCCTCTTCTATCTACAATCGCTGATGTTAGAATATCTGGTGTTATAGCCGATGTTACCGTTAAACAAACATATAAGAATAATGGCAAAAAGACAATTGAAGCCATCTATGTGTTCCCTGCATCAACAAGAGCCGCTGTTTATTCAATGCAAATGAAAATTGGAGATAGATTTCTAAAGGCAGTGGTTCAGGAAAGGGAAAAGGCACGTCAAACTTACGAAGAAGCAAAAAAAGACGGCAGAAGTGCTTCCTTGCTCGAACAGGAAAGACCAAACGTTTTTCAGATGAATGTTGCCAACATACTGCCTGGTGATTTAATTGAGATTGAATTGAAATACACAGAATTGCTAATTCCTGAGTCAGGCTTATACCAATTTGTTTATCCTACAGTTGTTGGACCAAGATATTCAAACAGAAAAGTTGAGAATGTTGAAGACAAGGATAAATTTGTTCAATCACCCTATCAACATTCAGGAGAGAATCCAAGTTATAAGTTTGATATAAGTCTGCAAATTGATGCTGGTATGAAGATTGAAGAGATTAAATCTGAAACTCATAATATAAATTATGAATTTATTAATGAAGACAATAGTCAGGCAAAAATAAGAATTGATGAGTCTGAGCAGAACAAAGGAAACAAAGATTTTATACTTGCTTATAGACTTTCGGGGGATAAAATCAAATCAGGTTTGTTAGTAAATAATTCCTCAAAAAATGATGATAGTAAATTCAAGGAAAACCATTTTCTTCTTATGCTACAACCTCCAAGGAGGATAGAAAACAGAGACATCACCCCGAGAGAATATATCTTCATTGTTGATGTTTCCGGTTCTATGTATGGATTTCCCTTGGATATCAGCAAAAAATTAATACAAGAGCTTTTGAATAACTTGAATGAGAAGGATAAGTTTAACATCTTGCTTTTTTCAGGCTCTTCAAGTTTTTTATCAGAACAATCATTAAAAGCCACAAAAGAAAATATTGAAAAAGGAATTGCCTTCATAAATAAAGAATATGGCTATGGTGGAACAGAATTACTACCTGCTTTAAAAAAAGCATTTCGCTATCCTAAAGAAATAGGTTATTCCAGATCTTTTCTGGTTATCACGGATGGATACGTAGATGTAGAGATCGAAACTTTTGAATTAATCAGAAAAAATCTGAACAATGCCAATCTTTTTGCCTTTGGAATTGGTAGCAGTGTCAATAGATTTTTTATCGAGGGTATGGCAAGAGCTGGTATGAGTGAACCCTTCGTTTTAATTAGTCCTGAAAATTCCTCTGAAATTACTGAGAAATTTTTCAACTATGTCAAATCACCAATTATGACAGACATAGAAGTTGAGTTTAAGGGTTTCAAAACCTATGATGTGGAACCTATTTCAATTCCAGATGTTTTGGCTGAAAGACCAATAATTATCTATGGAAAATGGCAGGGTGAATTGAAAGGGGAAATTGTGGTTAAAGGAAAGAGTGGGGATATGGAACTTATGGTCAATATCCCAGTTGAAAAATTCGCAGAACCTGTTGAAGGCAATGCTCTGGCTTACCTATGGGCAAGAAATAAGATTCAAATGCTTGGGGATTATGAAAACATTAACCATGATAAAAATAGGGAGAAGGAGATAATTGAATTAGGTTTAAATTATAATCTGCTGACAAACTATACTTCATTTGTCGCAGAGGATTATATTAAAAGAGCTGATGGTAAATTTGAAGTTGTTAAGCAACCCTTACCCATGCCCGAAGGCGTTTCTGATTTTGCTATTGGCGGGAGCGGATTAATGGCTTCAGGAGCTCTTCATTATAAAATATCTGCTCCAATGAATATTGATGGTAGTTTTGGCAGAGGATTAAGAGGGTACGAACCTGAAATAGCTTTTGAGATGATAGAAGAAGATGAATATTATTCTATTGATAAAGTTAGTAAAAAACCTGAAATTAATTTTGAGTCATTCAAAAAGGATATAGAAAAATTAATAATCAAGTATAATAAGAAAGATTTTATAACAAAAATATTAGTGAAACTTTCTTCATCTGGAGTTATTGATGAAACTATTAATGAAAATATAAATCCTGACAGCTTTGAAAATGAGCTTGAGAATCTTATTAAAAGATTAGTTTTCACTCCGGCAAATTTGAATGGTAGTGATGTTCCTTCTACCTTTACCATTGTTATATGGCAAAGTAAAGGGAAATTGAGAATTGATATAAGGATTTAGCATCAGGAAAATGCTTCAATGCCGGTTATATCAGCTCCAAGGATTAGAGTGTGGATATCGTGAGTGCCTTCATAAGTTTTGACAGATTCTAAATTAGCCATGTGCCGCATAATCGGGTATTCATTAAGAATACCATTGGCACCGAGGATCTCTCGAGAAAGACGGGCACACTGCAAAGCGATATCCACATTATTCCTTTTTGCAAGGGAAGTTTGTTGGGGCCTGTCTAATTTTTTTTCTTTTAATCTACCCAATTGGTATGATACCAATTGAGCCTTGGTTATTTCATTTAACATCCATACCAGTTTTTCCTGAATGATTTGAAAAGATGCAATAGGTTTCCCGAACTGAATCCTTGTTTTGGCATAGTTAAGGGCAGTTTCGTAGCATGAAATAGCAGAGCCAATTGCTCCCCATGAAATACCATAACGAGCTTGATTAAGGCAACTTAGTGGACCACGAAGACCTTCCACCTCAAGACGATTGTCCAAAGGAATAAGACAATCATTGAATATTAACTCTGAAGTTACTGAGGCTCTCAAAGAGTGTTTTCCTTTCATTTCAACTGTTGTAAAACCGGGTGTATCTTTTTCGACTATGAAACCATTGACTTTTCCTTCTAGTTTTGCCCAAACGACTGCAATGTCAGCTATTGAGCCGTTTGTAATCCACATTTTTGAACCGTTTAGAATATATCCTTTTTCAGTTTTTGTAGCAGTTGCTAGCATACCTCCGGGATTTGACCCAAAGTCTGGCTCAGTTAATCCAAAGCAGCCAACAAATTCACCAGTTGCAAGCTTAGGTAAATATTTTGTTTTTTGATCTTCAGTGCCATAATTGAAAATTGGATATATTACAAGGGAATTTTGAACTGAAGCAAAGGAACGGATACCTGAATCACCTCGTTCAAGTTCCTGCATTGCTATTCCATACGAAACGTAATTTAATTCGGAACCGCCATATTTTGATGGCAATATAACTGCTAAAAGACCAAGTTCACCCATAATTTTGATTAAATCAATTGGAAATTTTCCCTCTGAATAATGCTTTTCAATTATTGGAAGGACATAGTTATCAGTAAAGGATTTAGTTGTGGAAGCTACAAGTTTTTCTTCTTCGGTAAATTGATCTCTTATATTATAGTAATCAAGCATAGAAATCATTGTTAAATTTAAAATAAATTCAAATTTAAGTAAAAATCAGATATAAAGTCGTTTCGGATTGAAAAATGGAAAAGAAATAGTAAATAATTATTTTATGATTTATTAGATCTGTTATCAATTTCTTTTATCCAAGAATCTTTATTATCAAGGAGGTATTTCTTAGCTTCATCGTAATCATTTGCAATGATGCCATCAAGAATGGCTTCTTCGATAGCTTTTTTGATATAACCCACTGCTGGAGAAGGCTCAATATTACATATCGTCATAATCTCTTCACCCCTTACAGGACTTTGAAATTCACGGAGTTTATCCTTTTCCTGAACCTGTAGTATTTTTTCTGCAACTCTGTCATAGTTGCTCAGATATTTAGTTGATAATCTTGGATTATTTGTTGTAATATCGGACCGACAGAGCGTGAAAAGATCTTCGAGTGCATCGCCTGCCTGAAATGCCAATCTTCTTAATGCTGAATCTGTAACTTCGGAACCAACCAGCACCATTGGTCTTTGATGAAGTCTGATAATGGTTTCGACATAATTCAAATGATCTAAAGGTAACTTCATCCTATGAAAAATCTTATTAATCATTTTAGCACCAAGTTCTTCGTGCCCCCAGAATGTCCAGCCGGTTCCTTTTATATATTTCTTTGTTCTTGGTTTGGCAATGTCATGGGTAAGTGCAGCAAACCTGAGCCAGACATTATCGGATTTTGTTGAAAGATTATCAAGCACTTTCAGAGTGTGGAGAAAGACATCTTTATGCCCAATTTCTTTTCCATTTTCGTAATAATAATCAACACCAGCAAGTTCATTAAGTTCGGGAAAAATGTATTTAAGCAATCCCGTCTGCTGAAGGATCATTAATCCAACGCTTGGTTTATCGCTTTTAAGGATTTTTAGGAACTCGTCTGTAATTCGTTCCTGCGAAATAATTTTAATTCTTTCTGCCATTTGTTTTATTGCTTGGAGGCAGTTTTCTTCTATTTCAAAATTTAATTGTGAAGCAAAACGGGCAGCTCTTAGCATTCTTAATGGGTCATCGGAAAATGTTAAGTATGGGTCGAGTGGTGTTTTTAGAATTTTTAGCTTTAAATCTTTCAGACCTCCAAATAGATCAATTATTTTCCCAGTGATATCTCCATTTAGCGCTATAGCCATAGAATTTATTGTGAAATCTCTTCGCTTTAAATCATCTTCGAGAGTTCCTTCGGTTACTTTCGGGTTTCTCGAATTAGATTCATAGATCTCTTTACGAGTCCCAACAAATTCAAGTTTATAATTATCAACAGGCACAAGAGCAGTTCTGAATCTTTCGTAAATAACGGCTTTGGTCTTAAACTTTTTGGCTAACTTTTTTGCAAAGGAAATTGAGTCTCCAACAACAGTAAAATCAAAATCTGTTGATTGCCTTTTTAAAAGCATATCACGGACAGATCCACCAACAAGATAAATATCAACTTTCAGATTTGAAGCAAAATCTGCTATATCAATTAATATTTTATCGAAAAGCTGGACAAAATTGTAATTATCGTTTGTTACACTTATTATCTTTTTTTTCGCTGAAATTCTTGGCTTTTTTTGCTTCAGATTCGATTGCATCAGTCTTTAAAATTTAGCATAATTAAAGTTAAAAAAATACGAAAACAAACCGGGAATATTTCATTCTTCTTGTTGAATAATTATTGAAGAAAAACGATATAGTTCCACATCTGGTTTAGTATAATAATTCTCCGGAAGACCTGCTTTCCTGCACAAATTCTTAAGAAAGGTCTCTATATCCCACTTGTTCTCTGTTGCCACCTGAGGGAGCAAAATACCTGTAGAATTTTCATAACGAATAAAAAGCCCGTCTCTGCCGATTATAATTTCTGATAAATCAAAAACTTTATAAAATCTTGACAAAACGGTAATTTCGATTTCTAATGAATCAAGTTCGGATTTATAAATAGGTCCGAAGCGATAATCTTGTGTTGCTGCGAGCTTTGCAACTTCCTCTACTTCGACTATAAGCGAGGAATTAGGATAAGTGTGTCCCATACAAGCTCTTAATTTCCCGCTTTTCCGAATAGTAACAAAGCAAGAAAGAAATTCTCCGAGATTTCTTGGGACAAATATTTTTTCGTGCTCATCAGTCTTCGAATTTGAATTTATTACAGTCCTTTTAATGCTTTCAATGGCTGTATTTAACAGAATTTCTTTTTCTTCGTCAGTAAATGATGGTAAGAATATACCATCATATTCTTCATCTTCTACTATAGCAGCTGCAAAATAACCGACTACTCTGTCCATTCTTGATTTTCCAGCAGGAGTGTCTCCGGAATTTGCATACTTAATTGGAACTAATTTGTTTGCACCTAATTTTTCACAAACTATCATAACAGTAGCAATCGGTCCACCACCGCAAGCTTCAATTTTTCTTAGATAAAACTGCGAACTGAACCTGAAATAATCATAGGAGGTAAGTATTTTGATCAACGAAATATCCAATTTTCGTGCTGTATTATAATCATAGAAATGCGATAAGTCCGAACTCGCAACCAGAAGTACTTTTTTTGAAAATGACTTAATTGATTTAATTAAAGCAGTGGAAAGGGAATGAATAGTCTGAAAATCCTGAGAACCCATTACAATAGGAATAATTTTAGCTTCTGGCTGAACAGTTTGTATGAATGGAATCTGAACCTCAAGGCTGTGTTCCGAGGATGATTCTGACCAACTGTGACCAAGGTTCGAGAGAAAAACATTTTCATTAATCGAAGATAACATTTTTGCAAATTCTGTATCAACTTTAGTTACTCCCAAAGGTGTAACATAAGCTTCACCATTGAAAACAGATGAGCCTTTAAAAGATTTATAATGACTGGGTGAAATAACCACAACAACGTCATACTTTTCAGAGCTTACTTCACGATAAGCCTTGCCGGCAACTGAACCACTGAATATGTATCCGGCATGAGGCGAAATCAATCCATAAATTTTTGAATTGACTTTTTTTGGTTGATTTAATTCTAAATATTCAACCATAAGATTCTTCAGTGAGTCAGAATCTGCAGGATAGAAAGTTCCGGCAACCTTAGGAGGTCTATACGAAATTTGATTTTGGTCAAGCATATCCTGACTAAAAACAAAGGAATTGAATGAAGCAGTCATAATTAATAGTACTCTATATATGTAATTAAATGATTTCATTGTCTTTCATTAATTTTTTTCTAATATAACAAACTAACAATTCAGAACAAAATAAATCTTTCTTAATCATAATTAAGTTATAGTTTTATTTTAATTTTTTTATTAATTTTATTTTTTTTATATCTGATTTCTTATTACTCTGTTTTTAAAATAAATTATGAGTGATTTAACAGGAAAACGCTTAAAGCACTACCTTGTGGAGTCCAAAGTTAATGAAGGCGGAATGGGAGAGGTTTATAAGGCAGTTGATCAGAACCTGAAAAGAAACGTTGCTATAAAGGTAATCAATCAGAAATTAGATGATAACAATGCAATCGAAAGATTCAAGCAAGAAGCATATATGGCTTCGCAGTTAGACCATCATAACATCTGCACTATTATTGAAATAGATCAAAATGATGATGGTTTTTATTACATTGTCATGATTTGGAATGATGGTAAATCATTAGCAGAATTAATAAAAAACAACGAACTAACAATTGATGATTCCGTTAATTATATTCGTCAATGTTTTCAAGGTTTGAATGCTGCTCATAAAAGAGGAATACTCCATCTGGACATCAAACCGGCTAATCTTATGATTAATAGCGAAGGGAATCTGAAAATTGTTGACTTTGGATTATCAAGACTTGACAGGGAATTGCCTGCTTATCAATTAGATGAATTTTATGGTACTGCTGCCTATATGTCCCCTGAGCAATCTTTAGGTAAACAGGTTGATAACAGGTCTGATATCTGGTCAGCAGGGGTTGTCCTTTACGAATGTTTAACTGGTCAAGTGCCTTTCAAAGGTGATTACGAAGAAGCTATAATGTATTCTATTGTCAACGAACAACCAATTAAACCAAGCCTGATTAATCCAGATATTCCAGAATTTCTGGAAAATATTGTTCTTAAATGTATTGAAAAAGAGCCTGATAAAAGATATCATTGTTGTGAGGATGTGATAAAAGATCTGGATAGTTTTATTAGTGGAAATTATCTCAGGAATATCGAAGCTGAGATTTCAGATGTTAATAGGACAAATATTGAAAATGTTTTGGAAAAAGGTTTCTTAAAAAGATTCTCAAAAGTTCAGCTTCTGATGATATCTCTTATAAGTTTTCTTGCTATTTTTCTGATTTTGTTTTTGTTTACAAATTATTTTGATAGCAAAAGCAATGATTTATCAAGTGATGAGTTTAAAAGAGTAGCAATTCTAAAATTCGATTTTATTGATCCAAAAGAAGGAGATGAAATATTCTCCAAAGGTTTTACTTATAATTTAGCAGATAACCTTGCACAGTTCCAGAATTATGGAAAATATCTTTCAATTATATCTCCCAACGAGATATTCGAGAACAGAATTACAACTATTTCAGCTGCAAGAAGTAAATTTAATGCTAATATTGCCGTCTCTGGCACATTTATGAGAAAGGGTCAAGATATCCAGTTGACACTGAGATTATATGATAAAGATATGGTTACTCAAAAAACTCGTATTATCATTGAACCAGATTCCAGAAAGAGTATTCTTCAAGATAGTGCTTTCACTATAGTCGCTGATATGCTTGGTATTGATTATGCCCTTGCCTCAAAAGAAGCAAAGATTCTGCCTCCGCCAACTCTTAGCGAAAAAGCTTATGAACTTTATATTAAAGGACTTGCATATTTAGGAAGATATGAAAAGATTGACAATATCAACAAAGCTATCAATTTATTTGAAGAAGCTATTCAAAATGATGAAGCTTATGCATTAGCTTATGCTGGATTGAGCGAGGCATATTGGTATAGATATGATCTTACAAGTGATACTATGGATGCCAGATTAGCCGAAAAGAATTCCATTGAGGCATTAAAACTTGCACCGGATTATCATCAGACATTGTTAGCTATGGGAAATACATATACTCAAATGGGTAAATTTAATGAAGCTATAGAGATGTATTCAAAGATCTTAAGGGCTAATCCTTCAAATTCTAAGGCATTATTGAAAATTGCAATCGCTTTCGAAAATGCTAATCAATTTGATCTGGCGGAAAAAAATTACAAAAGAGCTATTTTGTATGATAGTCTTGAATGGTCTAAATATAATAATTTAGGAGCTTTTTACCGAAATATAGGCAAATACGAAAAAGCCATTGAAATGTTTAAGAAGGTGATAGAATTAACAAGGGATAATGACAGAGGTTATAACAATGTCGCTGGAGTATATATTCTCTTAAGCAGATTTAATGATGCTCTCTTCTATATTGAAAAGGCTCTGAAGATAAATGATAAAAATCCTGACACATATAATAACAGAGCGGCTACTTATTTTCTATCCAATAGGTTCAAAGAGGCTGCAGAAGATTATGAAAGAGCTTTGAAATTAGAAAAGCCGAGCTTTGTTTATTATGGGAATCTTGCTGAAGTATTTCATTATTTAAATAACAGAGATAAAGAAATAGAAAATCTGAAGAATGCGATAAAGTTAGCTGAAGAAGCCATTAAAATCAATCCAAATAATTCTTTTGCCTTGGCGTCGCTTTCAAATTATTATTCCATGCTCGGGCAAAGACAAAAAAGTGAGGATTTTATCAACAAAGCCATTGCATTATCTCCCAATACTCCAACAATTCTTTTAAAAGTTGCTATTTCGAAAGAAATAATGGGCGAGAGAGAGATTGCTCTGGAATACCTAAAAAAATTCATCAAAGCTAAGGGTCAAAAAAATGATCTTTTACTTAGCAAACGCTTAACAAATCTTAGAGAAGATCCAAGATTTAAGGAAATTATCAAATAGTTTTTTGTTATTTTCGGAGAATGATATGCAAAATATTACTATAAATTACAACGGGCAAGAGTTAATATTGCAACCAGTACCAGAGATCATTGAAGATGATGTTAACTGGTTGATTGCTCCAATCCCGCCTCAACAACCACCGCTACAGCAACCTTATCTTTTTAGCATAAGTATTATCTATTTAGATAATAATAATCAATTAAAAATTTTTCAGAATTGGACTGTTGATAATAATATTGTTTTTACAAATTTAAATAATATCCCAAATCAACAAATCAAGGTTTCAATTTTATTATATTTTTCTACCACTCAAAAGATAATTCATAAAGATGTTGATGTAATAATCAGAAGGGATAACATCAATACTTAATAGTTTTTAACAAAAAGGAGCTTTTATGCCAAATATCAGTTTAATCATCCAGCCCGATGGCAGAGTAATAATGCCGACAACTATTGATCTTGGAACAGATAAAACTATTATCTGGACGAGACAAACAGGAACGGAGCCATTTGCTTTAAGCATCACTGATAATCAGGCTCTTCTTGGAAGAGTTTTCATATCACTTTTAAATCCTGTAAGCGGTTTACAGGAAATATCAACAATGATAAATCAGGCTTTTTATGGTCAGACCAATGCCACTATTTTTACCTCTGCAATTCAGCAATTGCCGGGTAAAACCACACTAACTAACACCGATACTGATGTTATTATTAGAAGATGAAATTTTTATTATTTAAGGAAAAAAAAATGGAACAAAATGAGTATGAAATAACTAAAGAATTTATCTTTTCTTTTAATGAAGGATCTAATGATGAATCTGGGTTTAATTATCCGGAAAAAACACCTATATTAAAACCAAAAGATATTATCAAATTCAAATTTCAAGGAAATGTCGAGGCCATAACATTGTATTTTGGTTGGAATTCTCCATTCAAAAATACTCATATTCATCTGCAACGCAAAGGTGAAAATTTTGAAGGTCAAGCAGAAGTTTTGGAGTACCCTCCTGATGGAAAATATAAATATCATGTAGCTATTTGGGATGGGAAAAAAATAATAATTGATGATCCGGATGTTATTATCAGAAGAACATTATAGAGACTTTGGCATTAATTAAATTACTCTGATAATATTCAATTATTTTAAAAAATAAATATTTTATTAAAAGTCTTATGTTTATCAAAAAATTCCCTTGATAGATAATGGAAGATTTATCAGCAATATACAAAGAAATTGAAAAATTAAAAGACGAAAACCGAAGACTCAGGGATGCCATTGGTGAGTTAAAAATCCTAAATGACATCTCTATGAATCTTGGCACTGAGATTTCCGAGGATAAAGTTCTTGATTTGATTATAAAAAAGTGCATGATACATCTTGGTGTTGAACAGGGTGTAATCCATATGTTAGAAGAGGCTGACTCAGATAAGCAATTGAAAACAATTATAAGAAAGTCTGATTCTAAAGCTCAAAATTATTCTTTTCATCTTGGTATTCAGATTGCCGGCAAGATTATCAAAGATCAAAAAGGTTTAATAATCAATGACATCTATAATGAATCAAGATTTAAATTTGATGAAAAACAAATCATTGGAATTAGATCGCTTATTGCTGCTCCAATGTTGCTAAAAGGTAAGATTCTTGGAATAATAGTCTTATATAATAAACAAAAAGAAGAAGGTTTTAGTGACAATGATCTTAAAATATTATCAATAATTGGAGTTCAAACAGCACAGATACTCTTTAGTAAAAGAGCATATGAAAACGAAATGAAGATGCAACAGGAAAAAATCGGTGCAGAAGTTGCAAATAAATTAAAAAGTGAGTTTCTTGCAAATATGTCCCATGAAATTAGAACACCTCTAAATTCAATCCTTGGTTTCAGTGAAATTTTATTGGACAAAACAAGTCAAGACCACGAAAGAGGAATGATAAAAACTATAATTCAAAGCGGAAGAAATCTTCTTGCTTTAATTAATGATATTTTAGATTTGTCCAAAATTGAAGCAGGTAAAATTGAATTAAAACTCGAAAAAGTTAATATAGATGCAATTATAAAAGAAATTACCAGCTTATTTACTCCAGAAATTAGAAGAAAGGGTAACATATTAGAGATTGAACACGATGGAAATTCAAAAGGTATCTTCCTCCTTGATGAAAGCCGATTAAGACAAATAATGATAAATTTAATTGGGAATGCTATTAAATTTACTGATAATGGAAAGATTAAAGTTAGAATTATTCAAGAAATTGCAAATAATATTAATAAAGGAAACCTTACTATTGAGGTTATTGACACAGGTATTGGCATTGCTCTGGATCAGCAGGAAAAAATATTTCAATCATTCACACAGGAGTCCTCCGAATCCTCAAGAAAATATGGAGGAACCGGTTTAGGCTTAACAATAAGTAAAAGACTGGTCGAAGCTATGGGAGGGACAATTGGAGTGGAAAGTAACCCCGGATCTGGTTCAACCTTTCGAGTTTCTTTCCAGAATATTGATTGCTGGGCTGATATGGAGTATCAACACGAAGAACCAGTGGAAAAAATTAATTTTGATCAGATAAAATTTTTGCCACAGTCAATTATTGTTGCTGATGATGACGAACTGAACAGAAAGTTAATCAAAGAATTTCTTGCAGGTACAGACCTGTTCATTATTGAAGCATCCAACGGACAGGAAGTTCTGGACTTAATTGATAGAATCACTCCAGATTTAATCCTAATTGATACCGCTATGCCGATCCTTGATGGTATGACCACAACAAAGATAATTAAGAATAATTCAAGATTCAAGAGTATAAATGTTGTGGCTTTAACTGCCCATGCAATGAAAGAAGAAGAAGATAAAATAAAAGAATCTGGCGTTGATGGTTATTTAACAAAACCTCTACCCAAAGCTTATTTATTTAAAGAATTAATGAAGTTCTTGAAATACGAAAAATACAATTCTGACATTGAAGGTATCGATCCAAATATTAAAAAAGGGTTTGATTTTTCTCTTATATGGAATTTGAACTTGGACAGCAAAATGAAAATTGAGCTAACTTCATTATTTTTAGAGGATGTGGCTGAATTGATTAATATCCCGGTTATCAGAAAAATCAAAGAACTTGGAAATAGAATATCAGATTTTGGTTATAAAAATAGTATAGCTCCATTGTTTGAATTGGGAAGGCATTTTATTACACTGGCTGACAATTTCAGGGTTTTAGAAATTAATAAAGACTTAAAAGAATTTTTAGATTACCTGAATGAATTAAACTAATTTTTATAATAAATAAAATGAATAATAATAATATTCAGACTGAGAATTTGGTTGTCCACATCGAAAACAAAATAAAAAATAATGATAGAAATATAATTTTGCGTGGAATACCATCCTCGCCCGGTATTTCTTATGGAAGTGCATTTGTTATCGAGCCGGAGACTGTTGTAATTCCAACAGATATTATTGATAAGACAAAAATTGATGATGAACTCCAAAAATTCGAAAGTGCTAAAAATGAACTAATATCAGAGTATTATCTTGCACTACGAAAAGTTCAATTCGAGTCAAAGAACATTCGTGCAGTAATCGAAACCAACATCTTGATTATCTCCGATTCATACCTATCTAATGGTATCAGGCGTAGAATCGAAAGCGGTTATTCTGCTGAAAGTTCAATCATTCAGGAATTTGATATGCAGAAACAATATCTTCAGGATGCTAATGATTTCCTTCTCAGAGAAAGGGCTCTGGAACTAGATAATATCAAAGAAAGAATAATTGAAATCATAAGAAAAAAACAATTAAATCGCCACATTTCTCCCGGCAAGTTAGTTGTTTCCAAATATGTTAGTCCAACAGATGTAGTAAATTTCAGGGACTCAAAAATTTCGGCTATTATAACAGAACTTGGTGGTATATCCTCTCATAGCTCTATTCTTGCAAGAGCATATCAAATACCTGAAATTATTGGTGTTAAAAATGCAACTTTTTTAATAAAAGATAATGACTTTATAATTGCAGATGGTTACAAAGGTTTAGTAATTGTTAATCCTGATGGTGATACTCTTGCTGAATATGAAAGACTCAAAAGCAAAGAAAAAGCTTATAGAAAACGTTTAGGCAAATTAATTACATTACCCTCTGAGACTAAAGACAAACAGAGGATCTACTTAAAGACTAACATTAATGTTCAAGGGGATTTGGAAACTACTTTATTGCTATCAACAGATGGTATTGGCTTGGTTAGAACTGAAATCCTTTTGAATAATCTGGATAAGTTTCCCGATGAAGAGGAACAGTTTATCTGGTATAAAAATATTGCAGAGCAGATTTATCCGAATCCTGTTACTTTCAGAGTCTTTGATGTTGGAAGCGACAAAGAAGCCCCCGGTATGCCCTACAAAGAATCTAATCCCGCTTTAGGATTCAGAGGAATAAGGTTTTTATTACATCGAAACGATTTGCTCAGAACACAACTAAGAGCAATATTATTAGCTTCTGCCACAAAAAATGTATCTGTTATGCTACCAATGATAACTGGTGTTAATGAAATAATCAAATCCAAGCAGATATTCGAAGAATGTAAAGAACAGCTGAAATCCGAAGGTAAGCTCATTGATAATAATTGTCCATTTGGAGTGATGATTGAAACACCCGCAGCTGCAATTCAATCTCATGTTTTCGCAAACTACGCTGACTTTTTTAGTATCGGAACGAATGATTTAACTCAATATACTTTAGCTGCAGACAGGACAAATGAATTAGTTTCCGACGTATTTGATTCCTTTCATCCCGCAGTTTTGAAACTGATAAAAATTACAATTGATTCAGCAAAGCAAGCAGGAATCAATGTCAGCATATGCGGGGAATTGGCTGCCCATCTGGCTGCCACTTCGATTCTAATTGGAATGGGGGTATCAGAACTTAGTGTTTCTCCTTCGTCCTATCTTGAACTAAAAAAACGGACAAGAGAAATTAAATTTTCTGAAGCTGTTAAATTTGCTGATGAAATCTTGAAATGCAAGACTCATGACGAAGTTCGAAAGCTTTTAACCTTTAATTAGTTGTTTTGGGCACCTTCTTCGATCCATTTTCTTAGTCCTTTTCTCTGATTTTCTGTAATTTCCCAATAAACATAAGGAACATGAGGTTCTTTTCCTTCAAGTATATATATTAATCTGCTTCTGTCAGGGTCTCCGGGTCTAACTATACTTCCAGCATCTGCAATAATTAAATCAAAATAAGTAGCCATAACTGGATTATTCACATCATGGCAGCCGGGATAATTACAGGTATATCTGAGCAATGGTTGAACGTGGTACTGGTAACTTATATTAGAGTCTGGGAAAACTATATTTTTTCCCGATGTTACTATTGGATCATTACATGATTCATAAAATAGTATAAAAGTAAGACTAAAAAAAATGATAAATATTATTCTCATTAGTAACTTTCCTCAAGTGAGGGAAAATCCTGATTTTTTACATCTTCGATATAATGTTTTACAGCTAAACTAATTTCCTCATAAAGTCTGGCATATCTTCGAACAAAACGAGGATTGAAATCAACTGTCAAGCCAAGCATATCGGTATATACAAGTATCTGACCGTCGCAATAAGGACCGGCACCTATTCCAATTGTCGGTATCGAAAGCGACTCAGTAATTTTTTTTCCGAGTTCTGCTGGTATTTTTTCCAAAACCACTGCAAAAGCTCCAGCTTCCTGAAGTTTTAAAGCGTCATTAAATATTTTTTCAGCTTCTTTTTCTTCTTTTCCTCTGGCACGATATGAACCGAATTTATTTATACTCTGTGGCGTTAAGCCAAGATGCCCCATAACAGGAATACCAGATTCTGTCATTCTTGAAATCCCTTGCAGTATATTATCGCTTGCCCCCTCAAGTTTCACTCCAGCACAGCCAGTTTCTTTCATAATTCGACCTGCGTTTCTAAATGCCTCGTCAGCGGACACCTGAAAGGTCATAAATGGCATATCGGCAATTATTAAGGGTCTCTGTGCACCCTTGACAACAGCTTTTGTGTGATAAATTGTTTCTTCCAGTGTAACTGATAAAGTTGTCTCATTGCCCTGAACAATGTTTCCCAGTGAGTCGCCCACAAGTATGACATCTATACCACATTCATCGAAAATTCTGGAAATTAAAGCATCGTAAGCAGTCAGGCATACAATTTTTATACCTGAATTTTTCATATACTGCAGTCTAAGAGTGGTAACACTCTTTGAATCTAAACTTGAACTTGCTGAATAATCCAATTATGATTTTTCCTATTTTTTGTATATAATTATCACAAAAATATGATAAATTATTATCGGAAAGAATATTATTTTATTTGATTTCTTATGAGAATATTCAAATTTTTTGTACTTTTTTGTTTCTTAACAAGTTTTTTCAGAGCAAAGTGTGAAGTTGATACAGTATTATATCATAATTCTGTGATTATTCCCTTGTCAAATTTCATAAATTCTAATGTTGGATTGGAGAAATTCAGGATTGGTTATCTTCTTAATTTTAATGAAAAAATTGGAATTAGGATTTTTCTTGGTTTTAATTTAAATCAAATTACAACTTCAAAACCAATGAACACTGATTCGGACATGGAAGAGATTAGGGAATATTATTTTATCAACCCCGGAATAAAAATTGGCTTGTCAAAAACAAGAAATTTACTCTTCTATTGTAATTTTGATGCAGCCTTTAGCTACGATTTGAAAAAAACTGTAGGGTTTGACTTTTCGTCTGTTACCAAGTCTGAAAATATATATGATATTGTTTTGGGTTCTAACTTAGGTATTGAATTTTTTGTTTTGAATAACTTAAGTATTAGTATCGAATCGGGTATTTCTTATCATACACGTTTCGGGAATAAATCGGTTAGTATTGGTGAAATTATACAAAAAGACAAGATACCTTCTGAAACAAATTTTGGTGTGAAACCATTCTTAAATCATTTAAATATTTCTGTTTATTTTTAGCCTTTTTATTATGACTATTTTTATTGATGAAAATATTCCACTGCTTTCAGAAGTTCTTAAAGATTGTGGGGAAATCAGGTTATTCAAAGGACGGGAACTAACAAATAAAGATTTGATAAAAGGACAGTGCGATTTTCTTTTTGTCCGTTCAACAACTATAGTGAATCGAGATTTACTCGAAAAAACTAACGTAAAATATATTGGTTCTGCAACATCAGGAATTGATCATATTGATTTATATTATCTTTCAGAAAACAATATTCATTTTTCCGATGCAAAAGGTTCCAATGCCAATTCTGTGGCTGAATATGTTATTTATTCTATCCTGAAATGGTCTAAAGTTAATAACATTGACTTAAATAAATCAAAAATTGGAATCATAGGGTATGGTAATATTGGTAAATTAGTTGGGGCTTATTCTAAACAACTTGGTCTTGATATTTATGTTAATGATCCACCTTTGCTTGATAATGGATTTCAATTTCCTGATTTTATTAATTACGCTCTATTGGAAGAAATTTTTAGTATTTCAAACATTATCACCAATCACGTTCCACTAACCAAAACAGGGAAATATCGAACTTTTAGATTGATTGACAAAAATCTGATTAACCAAATTCCTAAGGATTCACTTTTTATTCATACTTCAAGAGGGGGAGTCGTTGATGAAGACGCACTCATAAAATCACTTTCCCTGAGAAAATTTTCTGCCGTAATAGATGTTTGGGAGAATGAACCAAATATAAACTCCTTGCTTTGCAGGTTGTCTTTTCTGGCAACTCCTCATATTGCGGGTTATTCTTTCGATGGGAAAATAAAGGGTGTAAAAATGATGGCTGATTTTTTTTATAATGCAACTAATATAAAACCAGACTATTCCCTCATTGATTTCTATCTCAATGATTTTAAACCAATACCAAAAGAAAATTATACCAAGAAGGAAGAACTTTTAAACAATCTGGAGAACAACAGAAAATTTTCTGATGATTATAAAAATTTTTTGAAGACAATGTTATATGATGAAAAAGAAAGGGCTTACTATTTTGATGAAATCAGAAAAAACTATCCTGAAAGACGAGAAACCCTTAGATTAGAAACATTATAGATTTTTTATTAAAATAGAGGAGTTCTCCTTGAACTTACACAATATATTTAATTTAAAATGAATTAATAATTTCCAATTTTATAAAGATTTTGTATTTTAGATTTTTTTGCATACATTAATGAAATATCCGGGCATCCGAGAAGAAGAATTAAAAAACAAAGTTGCTCATGATTACTTCTGGCAATATGACTGCACCAAGATTATTGGTAATGTTGATTTTTGCGTTAGTATGTATCAGAAGAAGAAAGAACTATTTGAACACGAATCTTTTTTCTGGGCTGAGGCAAAATCAGGTAAATCGGATATTTTTAAATCTATTGTTCAACTCATTTTGACAATAGGCAAAGCCAGAACATTTGACAAAGTATTACCTCCTGCATTTCTTGGAGCATTTGATGGCGAGAAAATAGCCTTTATTCCTTATAATGACATTCACGATATTTTTTATATTAATGATTTTAACTGGAATGTTACTCCTTCTAACTATGAAACAAAAGAATTTGCCCTTATTCTCAGCAAAGTTATTCGTCTTATATCCGAAAAATCTCTTCTATTCAATTTTGAAACTGATGATAAGGAATTAAGAAAATTCATTAAGACAAATTTCGTGTTTGGGGGATTTGGATTAACGAAAATCCGTATTGACAAAAACAATTTTGTGATTATTTATAATAAATGGCTCCAAACCGTAAAACCAACAATCGCAGTGAATTGGGATATAGCAAAAAAGAATGGTATAATTGATGGCGATTTCTATCTTGCTGACCTGTTATCAGAGGATAATGTTACCTTAAAAGAAAAACTATTTGTCCTCCTGAAAAAAGACCACTACGAACTTGATAGGAAGATTGACGAATCTGGGATGTTTGTATCGAAAACAACTAATTTCATAGACGGACAAAAGGCACACAATCAATTCTGGAATAAATACGAACGACCTCCTAAAGAAGAATACTGGGATTATATTGTTGAGCGGCGTGATCTTCTGGTTCCACAGGATGTAAGGGAACGAAAGGGTAGTTTTTTTACTCCTCAAATCTGGGTGGAGCTATCACAAAAATACCTTAAAGAAGTTCTGGGTGAAAATTGGCAGGATGAATATTATGTGTGGGATTGTGCAGCAGGTACAGGAAATTTATTGCATGGGCTTACGAATAAATATAATATCTGGGCTTCTACACTTGACCAGCAAGACGTAGAAGTGATGCACGACCGCATTAACAATGGTGCCAACTTGCTTCACGACCACGTTTTTCAATTCGATTTTCTTAATGATGATTTTAGCAAACTTCCCAAACCCCTACAAAACATAATAAATGACCCGAAAAAAAGAAGAAAATTAGTCGTATATATCAACCCACCTTATGCTGAGGCAGGGAGTGGGATAGGCAGAGCCTTTAAACATAGTGTTGCATTGGAGCCTAAAACCAGCTTGATTTATAAAGATAAAATTGGAAAAGCAGGCAATGAATTGTTTATACATTTTCTAATTAAGATTTATTATGAATTGAGTGACTGTATGATTGCACAATTTTCAAAGTTAAAAGCAATCAGTGGTTCAAACTCAGAAATTTTCCGAGGTAATTTTAAAGCTAAGTTAAAAAGTCTGTTTGTTGTGCCTGCTTATACATTTGATAATGTAAAAGGTAACTTCCCTATTGGATTTTTCATTTGGGATACGAAAATTAAAGAGAATTTTATTTATAGCAAATCTGATGTTTATAATGAATTTGGTATTTTTATAGGCAATAAAAATTTTTATTCATTTGATAATGAAAAAGGTAGAATAAATGATTGGTTAAGAAATTTTTTTGATAAATCATCAAATCCTATCGGGATTATGCATAATAATAAGAATGATTTTCAACATAACCTACAGGTCAGAATTACAACTTTAGATATCAAAGATCATACAACTCCAATTACTCAGAAGAATTTAATTCAAATGTGTATTTATCTCGCAGTTCGCCATTGCATTGAAGCAACATGGCTTAACGACCGTGACCAGTTTTTATATCCCAATGATGGATGGAAAGATGACAGAGAATTTCAAAATGATTGCCTTACTTTTACTTTATTTCATAGTCAAAATAGGATAAGTTCAAAAGATGGAATTAACCATTGGATACCTTTCACCGAATACGAGGTTGGTGCAAGGGAAAAATTCGAAAGCAACTTTATGTCTCAGTTCATCGAAGGTAACCTTAATCAGACAAGAGTATCAGATGTTATGTTTTTCTATGACGATTCGATTGGAGATGGTAGAACCGGAAGCACCCCATTGGAATTTTCAACTGAAGCAAAAGCTGTTTTTGTTGCTGGACGGGAATTGTGGAGATATTATCATACTCAACCAGAGTGCAACGTGAATGCTTCGCTTTATGATATTCGGGAATACTTTCAGGGACGAAATGAAAAAGGTAAAATGAATAATCAAAGCGAGGATGAAAAGTATATGGAACTCTTAGGAAAATTACGTTATCAACTCAAGATATTGGCAGCGAAAATTGAACCGAAAGTATATGAATATGGTTTTCTGAAGGAGTAAGATTCTGGAGAAAAATGTAGGGGCTGACTATGATATATTTAAAGAATAGAGGCTACTTTTAATGTAGCCTCTAATTAGAAATAGCTAAATTTGTTATAAATTTATTTAAGTATGGTAAATTTGCCGATAAGTGGAAGTGGCTTTGCCTGTCCGTTTAGGGCATTAATAATACCAATAATAACAAGGACTAAAATTAAAATCCAGCCCAAAAACATTATTATGAATCCAATAAAAATAAAGGATGTGATTATTCCAACAATATAGAGAGCTACAGAAAATATTAAAAGAATCAGTCCCTGATTAGCGTGATACCTTGCAAATTTTGAGTCTGGTGCTGCAATCAAAGGAATGAAAAAGAGAATATAAGCAAGAAAAGAAATGACTTTATTCTTTTCAATGTCCTCAGGTGAGAAAACTTGTTCTTGTGTATTTGTTGTTTCATTCATAATGAATCCTTAAATAGTGAAAAAAAATTACATCCTGGCTAATTCTTCGAGTTTCATACTCTTTGCAACATTTTTAAGAATGTCTGTATTATCAATTCTATTACCAATGATTTTTATTAAAAATCTATAACCAACCCCATAAGTTACTTCGCCTCTTTTATCTTTTTTATCAAAATGATCAAGGGCGAAAACATTTTTGATTCCTGTATCAAATGTTTTGTCATAGCTTTCGGCACTTTCCCTTGAATATCCGCTAAGCCAATAGGTGGCTGCCATATAAAGGGATTCTACTGCTACATAATCAATCAGAGTAACTTCGATTTCTTTAGAAATATCACCTCCTTTTTGAACAAACCTTCGGGATGCTGTTGAATAGCTGAATCCCATATTATTCATTGTTTCGCCTGATGGTTCTTCAGCTTCGTAGCCGGGTATGGAGGAAGGAAGGTAAGCCTGCAATTTTTCATAATGCATCGCTAATGTATCTCCGCGCTTAACTCGCTCTTCGCGAATTGCTTGTGCTTCGTTAGCAGATTGTTCCAAATTTTTAGCCATTTCGGGTGCTTTCTGAACAAATTCTGCGGCTTTTTTGAGCTCATCAACTTTTTCCCCGCATGACAGGAGAAAAAAAAGAGGAAGAAAGGCTATTAGGAACGTTCTACTTTTCATGATTACTCCAGATTGTTTAAGAATCAAATTTTTATAAAGAAAATGTAAAAAGAACAAAATTAAATTTAATGAAAAATTTTTCATTAAAACAAAATATTTTTTAATGTTATTAATTTTTTTTTGTTTTAATTATATCTTCACTTAATATAGCTAAAACTTTTTCGAGATTATCTTTTGACATAAAATTTTTTCTAAATGCTGTTAGTATAATTGATTTTGTTACTGATTTATAAAACCCGGTCAGTTGGTCATCGCCTCGTATTGTTTGCAAATGCTCTTCTAATGTTGTTATATCAGCTCTAACCGCCGGACCTGTTATAGGAAATTCATTGCCCTTTGTTCCGAAAAAATTATTTATAGTGGTTATAACAATAGGTTTTAAGATTTCAATGTTATCAATTCCTGATTTTTTTAAGACTTCAAATGCTTGAAACAATAATAAAGAAATAAAGTTTGAGGATAGCACTGCAGATAAGTGATATAGGGCTTTTTGTTCTTTGGAGGAAAAATTCAAAATCATATAATTACTTTTGAAAGACTTAATCAAATTTATAAAAGGGAATATATCTTTTTCGATATATGTGCTTTCTATTCCCCAATATATCCCTTCAAAATTTTTTCCTGATGGGTTAAAAAATGTTTGAAATGGGTGTGCAGCTATCGTTATTGCTCCTTTTTCTTTCAAAGGTAACATTACTTCCGATGGCAACAAGCCAGAACAATGAACAAGGAACTTGTTGCTAAAATCTATTTTTGTATTTATGAGCTCATTAATGACAGACATGATTGATGAATCATTTACAGTTAAAAAAAGGCAATCGAATGAATCAGGTATTTCATTATAATTTTGAACAATTTTAGGAGAATCGGGGGTATGGAATTTGTATTTCTTATTTATTTCGAGTTTTCTGTTTTTATTTCTGATAAAGATAAAGGATAGCATTTTTTTTAAGGAAAGAATATCTGTAAGAGATTCTCCAAGTTTTCCAATTCCAATAATTCCAATTGATTTAATTTTCTTCATAATTATTTAAGTAAATAAAAAAAATTAAAATTATTTAAAAAATTCTGATATTTTGTATTAAATTGAAAAATTAAAAAGATTTTTTGTTAACAAAAGAAAAAAAAGAAAAAAATGAGTGTAACATTAATAGTAGGCTCTCAATGGGGAGATGAAGGAAAAGGCAAGATAGTTGATATATTAAGCCGTAACGCTGATTATGTGGCAAGATATCAGGGTGGAGCCAATGCCGGTCATACAATTGTAATTCAAGGGAAGCAATATATTCTTCATTTGATTCCTTCTGGTATTCTAACACAAGGAGTAAAATGTATTATCGGTAATGGAGTAGTGATAGACCCTGTAGCTTTTATAGATGAAATAAAAATGCTTGAGTCGCATAATATTGATGTTAGCGGAAGGCTTTTTGTCAGTCATAAGGCTCATTTAATTATGCCTTATCATAAACTCTTAGATCAGGCTATGGAATCACAGAAAGCCGGTACTACAATCGGAACTACCGGTCGGGGAATAGGACCAGCATATTTCGATAAAGCAAGAAGATGCGGTATTCGTATTGTTGATTTACTCGATAAGAATGTATTTGAGCACAAGCTGAGAGAGAACTTAAAAGAAAAAAATGATTTACTCAAAAAAATATATGGCTATGAGGAATTAAATATTGAAGAAATTGTAAATACATATATTGATTTTGATCGCCTTATTGATCCTTATGTTACCGACACAACATTACTATTAAACAATGCAATCAAAGACAACAAGGTTATTTACGCAGAAGGGGCTCAGGGTGCCTTGCTGGACATTGACCATGGAACATATCCCTTTGTAACAAGTTCAAATCCGACTTCGGGAGGAGCCTGCACTGGATTGGGCATTCCTCCAACTTCTATAACAAGAATAGTTGGAGTTGCGAAAGCTTATACAACCAGAGTTGGTTATGGACCCTTCCCAACTGAATTAGAAAATGAAATTGGGGAACAACTACGCTTAACCGGGGCTGAATATGGAGCTACTACCGGAAGACCCCGCAGATGTGGCTGGCTTGATCTTTTTGCATTGAAATATTCTGTTATGATTAATGGTATCACTGAAATCGCTTTAACCAAACTTGATGTTCTGGATAATCTTGATGAGATTAAATTTTGCGTTGGATATAAAATTAATGGGAAAGAACTTAAATCTTTTCCTGCTGATATAGCGACATTGCAAAAAGTCAAACCTATTTATGAAACAACAAAAGGTTGGAAAAAGACGACTTCCAGAATTCGCAATGAAAATGATTTGCCCCCAGAGGCTTTTGATTATTTTAAGCATATTGAAAGTCATACCGGTGCTAAAGTGAAAATTGTATCACTAAGCCCGGACCGCGATGCAACAATATTTCTGAGCGATTAAATTTTGTGTGTTTCGGTATCTTCGTTAATTATTTCAACAATTTCTGTGTCGTTATCAACAGAATTGTCTTTTTCTTTATTTGTTTTCTTTGAGCCGTTAACATGTCTGGAAATAGAATAGAAAAATCCAAAAACTACGGCGATAACACCAATCCATACAAAATTAATGAAGGGCTTTAATGTTACTTCAACAGTAAAAATTTCTCTTGTGAAAGCAAAAACTGATTTTGCTTGTTCCAAATTGTCTCCGGGAACAAAATTAACAAAGCCAATTTTAAGGTTTCGACCCGGAATGTCAAGCCATAAGGGAGAGAAATTTTGCTTTTCTAAATCTAACAGAGCATAAGCAGTATCAATTGTTATTGATTTACCATCTTCAATTTTTAGTATAGCCCCAAGAATGGAATGATTATGATCAGCATCTGACTGCATTCTGGACATATCATATTTCAATAAAGTAATTTTTGTTTTGGCATCATAGGGAGATGATACTGATTCTCCTTTTTTAAGAGAAATTTCAGAGGGAGATTCTTCGTGTTGAACAGATATAGGTGCGATATATAAGTCCTGAGAAACATATCTTTTTATCCCCGGCTCGAAAAATGGTGCCTGAAATTCATTAAAGGCGCTCCAGTACATAATTGGGTTGACTATAGATTGAGATGAAGAACCATCTCGTTCGACTTTTATCATATATTGAAATTTTTCCCTATCATTATATTGTTTTTCAATTTGTTCTTTGCCTTTCAAGGTAAATTTATATCCGAAAGCTGTTTGAGGTTTGTCAGGATGTAAAACAAGAGACTGGGAAAGCGAGTAAGCACCGGAGAATAATGTTCCAAGCATAAGTAAAGATATACCTAAGTGGGAAATATAAGCACCCAGTGATTTCGTCTGCAGCTTGATGTTTCTAACTATATAATCAATATTTATGAATAGTGAGAAAATTGAGGCAAAAGCCAATAGAAGATATTGAAAGTTATTTACTCCAAAGAATATTAAAGCTATAGAAACAATAAGGGATAATATCGAATAAATCAATGATTTTTTTAATACATTATCCCATTTGCTACTTCTCCAATTCATATAAATTGAGAATGCGTTTATCAATAAAATCAAAATAGCAATTGGTAGCATCCACACATTATAAAACTGGGCATCCATAGAGTTTTGTGTTGCTCCGAATAAGCCTGATATCAATGGAAAACTTGTTCCAATCAATACAATAATCGTTCCTGCAAGAATTACTATTGAACCAAGAGATAGGGCAAATTCTTTTGAACTCGTATGAGAAGCACTTTTATTAATCGGTATGTCTTTTATTCTAAATATTAAAACTCCGATTCCTATAAGTAAGAAAAGAAGTAAAAGAGTAACCAAAAGAGTATTTACAATTTGACCGGGGTCTACAAAAGAGTGAACAGATGAATCTCCAAGAACTCCACTCCTTGTTAGGTATGTAGCATAGAGAACTAATATAAACCCGATAATAGCTAATACGAAATTTGTTTTTCTCAAGCCTCCTGTGCTTTTTTGCACTAACATTGTGTGGACAAGAGTTACTGAAATTAGCCATGGAAGCAATGATGAGTTCTCAACTGGGTCCCATGCCCAAAAACCACCCCAACCAAGCGTTTCATAAGCCCAGAAGCCACCAAGCATAATTCCAAGACCGAGAATTCCGGAAGCAAATAGTGTCCAAGGAAGAGCCACTCTTATCCATCTTTGATAGTCACGCCTGATTAATCCTGCAATAGCAAAAACATAAGGGACAGTCATTGCCGCATAACCGACAAATAAAATTGGTGGATGTATTGAAATCCAATAATTTTGTAATATCGGGTTTAATCCTCTTCCTTCCTGTGGTGTGAAACCAACTGGGATGTTGCTCTCTTTGAATGAGTCCCAGACGTATTCAAATGGACTTTTGAATATTAATATTACGAATAAAAAGGAAAGAACAATAGAATATAATCCCATCACGAGTTCTTCATAATTATGTTTTTTTGAATAGGGGATAAGAAATCCTCCAATAAGAACAATAAACAAAGCCCATAAAAGAAAAGAACCTTCCTGACCAGCGTAGAATGAAGAAATCAATAAATTAAGAGGCAGGTTTGTCGAGGAATAACTCCAAATATATGTAAACTGGAAGTTGTGAATTATAATATGATAAAGTAGATATCCAGACAATGTCAGAATTCCCACAATCATTGTGAAATAGACCGATCTTGCAAAAGCTGATATTTGTTTGTTTTTTTTGATTTCAGCCAGTATGTACAATAGAGATGATAATAAAGATAATCCAAACAAAAAATATACAAGTATTTTTCCAAACATTTTTAATCCTATTTAAAATTTAAAATCAGAGATTTTGTTGTTTTTTTAAATCATCAATATTTCCTTCATATTTTGAAGGACACTTAGTGAGGATTTCGGATGCGGAAAATTCATCTCCGACAAATTTTCCTTTGATAACTATATGTGTGGCTATTTCGAAGTTGTTAGGTTTGCCGCCTTTATAAACAACTTTAGATACTTTTTCTTCATAATCTTTCATATAAAACGAAAAAGTATTGGTTGAGGCGTCATAATTTGAAGGCATATCCCTTACCCATGTTCCTTTTACCTGAACTTTTTTGGAATTAAGCTTTGCAGGGGTAAAATTGGAATACTCAATTGAACTGAAGCTGGAAGAAAATACCGCAATAATGATAAATATTACTGCAAGTATTATTCCGATTATATATCTTAATTTCATATAACACTCATATTAAAAAATTAATTGAATTTATCTTGGTTTTCTGAATTAAATTTGATTTCAAGTTTTTTTAGTCTTCTATCAACAGTAATCAAGAAAACAATAATACCTGTCCAGATCATTAAGACAATACCAAGAACAACATAAAGCGAATTATTTTCTAAAAACTCTTGCATATATTTCCAGTAGTTTGAGACGAATAAATCATAAATAATATTTACTATGTGTGATTAATAACTTTCTTTTTTGTGAAAAATCAATACAATACGAGACCAGATGTTGAACATCCAGAAGAAAATAGCTGTAAATGAAGCAAAACCTAAGCTGAATGTTATTTGTTGAAAAACATTAAGGGTGCCTTCTTTGGAGCTTAATATTGGTCCTGCTGTATCATCATTAGCCGAACCGGGATGAAGACTGTCAACAAGTCTTGGTAGAATAAAAATCAAAAAAGGAACAGTAATAAAGGCTATAATGGAGTAGACTGAACTTAATCGAGCTTTTAATTCGGGATTATCAATAGCAGACCTGAGCGCAAAATATGCACCATAAATCAAAAGAAGAATGAAAATTGATGTTTCTCTGGGATCCCAGTTCCAGAAAGAACCCCAGTTGAACTTTGCCCATATCATTCCAGTTGTAGTTGCAAGTATAGCAAACAATGTTCCTATTGCAGCTGCCGATGCGGCTAAGATATCGTTTGTATAATCTTTTGTTTTTAAATATTTTATCGCATAAATCATTGCAAGCAAATATGCAAGAACAGAAATCCAAGCCATCGGAACATGAAAATTTAATATTCTTATCTGCTCTTCAAGTTTTGGAACATAAGGCAATGTTAAAATTGGGTTTACAGAGACTAACCTGAGAAAATTAAAATGATCAGGTGATTTGCCTTTTGAAACAGCCATTACAATAAAATCACCGGTTTTAAATTTATTATTGATTCCGCTATGACTAATTGTTATCTCTGCTGTTTTTCCAAAATTGTCTCTGATATATAATGATTTACTGCTTCCAAAATCGTTAATTTCTCGTATGTAACCTTTAAGGTTAAGTTGGTGCTCTGGTTTGGCATCCAAAATGAACGATGCGGTTTCAATATCGGAACCTATCGGAGGCAAGAATGATAGCAAGATCGTAACAGTAACCAAAATAATTGTGATGATTTTCCAAACAAAAGGTTTTGGTTTAAGCATGCTTGGAAATAATCCCAAAACCAACCCTAAGACAATGCCAGAAATTAAAATTAGAGTTTTCAAAATTCAATAAAAGTTATTTCTTAAAAAAAACAAAATTAAGAAATAATTAATAATTTAAACTAAAAGTTTTTTTAGGATAAGTGTGTTTTGAGGATTATTGTTATTAGAAGGAATATATTCAATTTCATCCATAACAGAGCGTATCAGATAAATTCCCAGTCCACCTTTTTTATAATTTTGTAAATATTCCTGCATATTTGGCTGAGGAACATCTAATAAATTAAAAGGTTTTCCTACATCAAAGATACTTACAATAAAATACTTTTCATCTGAACTAACACTTATTTTTATTTTTTGCTTCTTGTCAAAGTTGAATGAGTAGCGAATAAGATTAGTGCAAGCTTCATCAACAGCGAGAGCTATTTTATCTGATTCATCATCATTGAAACCTGAGTTAATAGCATACTGCCTGATTAGATTTCTAATTTTTTCAAGATTTTTAAAATCTCCTGAAAAGTCAAATTCTTTAATCTTTTTATTTTTATTTAATTTCAGCATTAATCAAGAATAAATTTCATTTTGTAGTCTTAAATTTTAATAATGCATCTTGTTCTGTCTTTTCAATATCAAAAAGCATTGGAAAACCGAGCAAATCAAAAATATTATATACTTTTGGCTTCATAGCAGCCATTTTAATATCTCCACCTGATTGTCTTAGTTCCTCGATAAAAGCCATAAAAACTCCTAAACCAGCACTTGATATATAGTCCAGATCTTTGAAGTTAACAATAATTTTGTTCTTTCCATATTTGATTATCTCGCTAATTTTGCTTTCAAGAGCAGGAGCTGTGTGAGCATCAAGGAAGCCACTTAAATATAACAGGTTAATCCCGTCAATTTCAGTATGGGATACATTAAATTTGTTTTTCTCAAACATTATTGCCTCTTAAATAAAACTAAATAACAAATAGAGCAAATATAATGTATTGCAATGTAAAAATCATAATAAAACATTAATTAATCATTACCTGAATAAATAATAGCTAAAATTGTCATATCATCTTTTTGTGGTTCTTTGCCAGCAAAATTCCTCAATTCTGTATTTATATAATTCAGCAATAAGTCAGCGTCATTGCCTCTAAATTCAGATAATAAATCTATTAAACGCTCAAAACCAAATTCTTCCTTATGTTCGTTTTGAAGTTCGTTGACACCATCGCTAATAAGTAAACAGATATCATTTTTATTTAATTTAACTGTTTCTTGCTCAATAATTGAATTAAAAATTTCGTCACTCGCAAGTCCAATGCCTATACCTTTTGGTATTAACATTTTGACACTCTGTTCGGATTTCAAAAATGCAGGCATATGCCCGGCTCGGCAGATACTTATATCACCATTGTAATTATCAATTGAGACTGCATATAATGTTATGAACATAGATTTTTCCATATTAATATACAAAATCGAGTTGATTTTGCATAGAATTTCTTTTGCTGAGTTACATTCATTAGCAATGCCTAAAACGACTCCTTTTAACAAAGCCATATAAAAAGCAGCACTCATTCCTTTGCCAGAAACATCACCAACAAGAATACAAGTGTTGCCATTGCCTAATTGGACTACGTCATAATAATCCCCACCTACTTCCTCGGCAGGAATCATAAACCCAGCAATTGAAAAATGAGGTATTTGAGGTAAATTAGCAGGTATAAGCTTCTGCTCAATTTCACGAGCAATAAGTAATTCCTGTCTGTATCTTTCCTTGAGTAATGATTCCTCGAGCAATCTTGAATTTTCCAATGCAATACTGACATTATCACTAAAAGCCTTCATAAGAAGTAATTCTTCCTGCTCGAAATCATATTCATTCAATTTGAAAACAATAAGATTTCCAATTCTTTCTTTCCCTCTGTTCAGCGGTGTAATAATTAATGATTTTGCAAAATCAATATTTATTAATTCAGGTTGTTCATTAATTCTATCCGGGATTGATTCAATTACCGTTGTTTCATTAATATTTTTAAAAAAATCAACAATTTTCGGCTTAAAATGAAGATTTTTTATGATTTCTTTTTTTATCATTATTGAAGATGCAACAGAAACACTTCCGTCTGCCTGATAAATTTCTATCCATGAACCTGAGGCATTGCAGGCTTTCATAGCTAAATCAGTAATTGTATTGATTAACTTATCGAATTCAATAAAATTAGCTACAAGTCTATTTAAATATGTTAAAGAACTCAGTTCATAAGTCCTTCGTTCAACTATTTTTGATGTTGGAAAAGTCAGAATAGTGGCTATTGCTATTCGGGCATGATAAGCTATTATCAACGAAAGGGCTATCAAAAGAACAATATCTGCTGAATAAAAAATTACATAACTATTAAGAAATATATTTTCATCGCTATCAATAAAATTTATTGAAATTATTGAAATCACAATTCCCGAAATCGTTATGCCTAGTATTTTCCATTTATCCCTTTTGGGAAGGGCAGCTATCCAGTTGTTTTTTCGTGCTGTAATAAACGTAACGATTATAGCAATTGCGAATAAAAAACCATTTATAATTGAAAAAATTGAGTAAGATGAATCATTTGTTGCAACAAGGATTGTTTGATAAGTCCCAATAAAAAGAATAAAAGCTGATGCTGTTAAAATTAATGTATTATGAAATTTACTTCTGCGGTGTCTTCTTATAATTAACCATTTAAAAAGAGTTGAGATAATAAAAAAGGCTGAAATAACAATAAATACCGAAAAAATCTGGATATAAATAAGTGATAACAAATTTGGAATATGACTTAGTTCTTCTTCTGATGTTTTAGGAAGGAACATATCAGCCAGTGGAATCAATAATATTACTAAAACAATTTTTATTGAATCTGTGATGAATTTCTTTTCTTCATCAATTTTACTTAATTCGAAAGAATTAAAAAAGTGAATCAAAAAAAGGAAACCTATTGTAAGGATTATCAAAATTGAGAGAGAAATTCTTATAACAATTGCAATGCCAAGGTCAAATTGATCAATCAAGTAGAAAAGTGAGTCTATAATTAACTTTAGCAATATAAATATCAACAGTAATATATAGACTGCTGTAATTTGATATCTTTGCAATGGAATAAACGACTTATAGACACTGTCCTTAGGATTTATTCTAAATATATCTTTAAACAACTCCAACATCAAATACTTGAAATAATAATTACATTTTAATTAAACGGAAATATAAAATTAAAGTTACAAACCACTTAAACTATAAAATATGAAATTATTCAAAATAGAAATTTGAATTTACAAATTATTCAATCAGTTAGTATTGTCAGGATCAATATTGCTTTATAATTATAAAAAATATTTGAAAATGCCAAGAAATTTTTGTAATTTTGTATGACTAAAGATGGAAAAATTTTGGGATGGGCTTTGACAGGAGGTTGGAGCCCATTGTTTTTTAAAATATTATTTTTTTAATTTATATATTAATACAATTGTTGATTTTTTCAAAAAACTTGTTGAAAAACTAAGGATTTAATATAATGGCAAAAGTTAAAGAAAAAGCACGTGGTGACAAAAAAATGATTATCGAGGCTTTCACCGAAATGGCTAAAGAGAGAAACATTGATAGAGATCTCTTGCAAGGTATCCTCGAGGAAACATTATCACAACTGATAAGGAAAAAATACGGTGCTGACTCTAACTTTGAAATTGTTGTTAATATGGACAAAGGTGATATTGAAATCTATTTGATGAAAGAAATTGTTGAAAAAGTTGATAACCCAGAAACCGAGATTAGTTTGCAGGAAGCTATTGAAAAAAGTGGTGAACAACTCGAAATTGGAGATGAATTCATTGAAGAAATTACACTTGATAATATTGGTGAAAATTTTGGCAGAAGATTAATTACTCTTGCTTCTCAGGGTTTGAATCAGAGAATCAGAGATATCGAAAAAGAAAATATTTATAATGAATACATTGACAGGGTTGGCGAGATTATCGTTGGAGAAGTCTATCAGATTCGTCGAAACGATATTCTTGTTATGCATAATAAAGTTGAATTAAGATTACCAAGAGAAGAACAAATACCTAATGAAACCTACAAAGGAAAGAAAAATCAAACTATAAAAGCATTGCTTAAGGAAGTTAGACGTGGCGGTAGTAGCGGTATTCCTGAATTGATACTTTCAAGAGCATCTGATGAATTCCTTGCAAAACTGTTTGAAGTTGAAATACCTGAAATTTATGACGGTATAATCATTATAAAAGCAATTGCTCGTGATCCCGGTGAAAGGTCTAAAGTTGCTGTTATGTCAACTGACGAGAGGGTAGATCCTGTAGGTGCCTGTGTTGGTATGAAAGGTATTAGAATACATTCCATAGTTAGAGAACTGAACAATGAAAATATTGACTTAATTGAATATTCTGATAATCCAAAAGTTTTTATAGCAAAAGCTCTGTTGCCTGCAAAAATAAAGGAAATTACAGTATCCGAGGAAACAAGAACAGCAAATGTTGTTGTTTCTGAAGATCAGGTTCCATTAGCAATTGGCAAAAATGGTCAGAATGTCCGATTGGCTTCCAAATTGACTGGTTATTCAATTACTCTTATCAAAGAAGGTGGAGAAGATATTGAACTTGATGAATTCAAGGAAGAATTGGGCTTGGCACTGTTTCAGGAATTGAAATCACTTGGGATTGAGACTGCAAGAGAATTCCTTGAATATAACATTGGCAAACTTCTTAAAGTTAAAGGTATGACTAAAGATTTTCTAATTGAAATGAGAAGTATTATTTTAGCTGAGTTTGATGAAACTGAATCACAAGAGATGCTTGATAAAATAAATAACTATGAGATCGAGGAAACCACTAAATCAAATTCAGTGCAAGAAATTCAGAATGATAATCAAAATGATAATGATGACGAAATTATTATTGACTTTGAAGAATCATAAATATTTACATATTTAAAATAACATTATAATATCTGGAAAAAATTTAACAAGATTTAAGTATTTATGGCTATAACTGAAAAAATAAGACTATTTAAGTTAGCTTCCGAAATTAATATAGGAAGAGATAATATTGTTGAATTTCTTCAAAGTAAAGGATTTAATATTGAAAATAAGGCTACTGCAATATTAACTGATGATATGGTAGATTTGGTTCTTGAGAAATTCAAGAAAGAAAAAAAAGCCGCTGATACACAGAGACAAAAACTTGAAAAATACAAGACACCCAAAAAATCCTTTGAGTTTAAAGATAAAAAAGAAGAAGAAAAAATACAGGATTTGACCATTGATATTCTGGTTGAACGTGAGACTATTCCGCCAAAACCAGTCGAGCCAGTAATAGAGATTGTTACGCCAAAGGAACAAGAAATTTTAAAAGAAAAAGCTGTTGAAGAGACCGCAAAAGAGATCAAAAAAGAATCTGAACAAATCAAAGCCCCAAAAACAAAAAAAGAAAAGGCTGAACCCGTAAAGGAAATACGAAAAGAACCAATAAAAGCCATTGATGAGGTAAAAGAAGAAATTATTGGTATTGAAATTGAAAAAACACCCGAACATACCGAATTAATAGCAGACAAAGAAAAGCATGTTGCTGATACTGAACAGGTTTTGCCTGAAATCGTTATAGAGGGGGACGAACAAAAAGAATTAGAGATAACCGAAAAGAAGAAAAAGAAGAAAAAGAAGAAAAAAATTGTCGAAGTTGAATATGAAGATGGTATTACATCGTTCAAAAAAGCACCCAAAGGTTTGAGAATTATCGGGAAAATTGATCTTGATGAGCTCAAGGAATCACAAAAAATTAAAAAAGACAAAGTTGAAGAATCTGAGATTGGCGAAGAAAAACGAACCGAAATTGAATATGATAGCATTAAGAAAAAATATAAAATCAAGGGAAGAGACCGAGATGTAGCTATCAAAGATAAGGTAACCCTTGATAAAAGAAAACGAAAGAAAAAAAGCTTAAGAGAAACAATTAGCAAAGATGAGGTTGATAGAGCTATCAAAGAAACTCTTACAGGTATTTCCGAAGCCGCTTTAACAGCAAAAAGATCAAAATTAAAACAAAGGAAAAAGGCAGAAAGAGAAGAGAAAGAATTAAGAAGGATTGAAGAACAAGAAAAAGAATCGAAAAAACTCCAACTTTCGGAATTTGTTACTACAAATGACCTCGCTAATTTAATGAAAGTTAGCTCCAATGATATCATAAAAAAATGCTTCGATCTGGGTTTGTTTGTTACAATCAACCAAAGGCTTGACAAGGATACTATAACCTTGATTGCTGATGATTATGGTATAGAAGTTACATTTCTTGATGATAAGGAGATTCAATTAATTACTGATGAAGATGATCCGGAGGAAACTAAAAAACCAAGACCACCTATTGTTACTATCATGGGGCACGTTGACCATGGTAAAACATCTTTATTGGACTATATTAGAAATACAAATGTTGTTGCTGGTGAAGCCGGGGGTATAACCCAGCATATTGGAGCATATCAGGTGGAATTGCAACATGGCAAATTTATTACTTTTCTTGATACTCCGGGACATGAGGCTTTCACTGCTATGAGAGCTCGAGGTGCATTAGTTACTGATATTGTTGTACTCGTTGTTGCTGCTGATGATTCAGTGATGCCACAGACTGTTGAAGCTATTAGTCATGCCCTTGCTGCAAATGTTCCCATTGTAGTTGCCATCAATAAAATTGATAAACCCGATGCCAATCCTGACAGAATAAAACAACAATTGTCAGAGCATAATGTATTAGTCGAAGAATGGGGCGGTAAATATCAATGTGTTGAAATCTCTTCAAAAAGAGGTGACAATATTGATGTTTTACTTGAAAAAATATTACTTGAAGCTGAACTATTAGACTTAAAAGCCCGATACGACAGAAAAGCTGTTGCTCCAGTTATTGAAGCTAATCTGGATAAGGGTCTCGGAGCTGTTGCCACCGTTATTGTCCAGAAGGGAACTTTGAAAATCCACGACTACTTTGTTGCTGGTCATCATGCAGGAAGAGTCAGAGCAATGTTTGACGAAAGAGATAATAAAGTGACAGAAGCTACTCCTTCTATGCCTGTCAGGGTTATTGGTTTCGATGGACTGCCCGAAGCAGGAGATATATTGACGGTTGTAGATTCCGACCAACAGGCAAGAATGATAGCATCGCAAAGAAAACTTATGCGACGAGAACAAGAGTTCAAACAAATCAGACATGTTACCTTGGATGATATTTCAAAACAAATTCAAATTGGCGGTATTAGAGATTTATTCTTAATACTGAAGTGTGATGTAGCCGGTACTATTGAAGCATTGGCTGACTCTTTGCTTAAATTATCAAGAGATGAAGTAAGAATTCAAATAATTCACAAGGGAGTAGGAGATATTCATGAGTCTGACGTTATGCTGGCTTATGCATCAAGCGCTGTTATCATTGGTTTTCAGGTTGGAATTACCAATAAAGCAAAAAAACTTGCAGAAACTGAATCGGTTGATATCAGGATTTATAACATTATCTATGATTGCATTAATGAAATCAAACTTGCTTTGGAAGGCTTGCTAACCCCTGAGATCAAAGAAGATATAACTGCGACTGTTGAAATTAGAAAAGTTTATAAAATTAGCAAGTTGGGCAATATTGCAGGCTGTTACGTATTAAACGGAAAAATATCAAGAAATGATAAAGTTAGAGTATTAAGAGACGGCTTCCCAATCTTCAACGGATATATATCATCTTTGAAACGTGGTAAGGATGATGTTAAAGAAGTTGACACTGGTTTTGAGTGTGGAATTTCTCTGGAAGGTTTCAATGGAATTGAAGTAGGTGATATTATTGAAGGGTACAAAGTTATCGAAATGAAAAGGAAAATATATTAAACTTTTCACCATAGTAATAAATATTTACGTTGAAATAATGATTGTGTATTTTTAAAATTTTTCCCAAGATGTCAATCAGATCAGAAAAAGTAAGCAACGAAATCAGAAAGGCAATTGTCAGGCCTATTAATGATCTTGCTGTTGAACATAAAGCAGGTCTTTTAACAATTACCACTGTTAGAATATCAAAAGATCTTAGGGTTGCCAGAATTTATTTTAGCTTAATAGGGGGGACCCTTAATAAAAGCAAGTTTCTCGAAATTTTAGAACTTAATAAATCTGAAATTAGGAAATCATTAGCTGCAAACCTAAGATTGAGATTCGTTCCTGAACTTAAATTTTTCTACGATGATACTCTTGATACAATTGAACACATCACTGAAGTTCTTAAAAAAGTAAACACTAGTGATACTAATAATAAAAATAATTTATTTAACTCTAAAACTTAGATTTACCCACTTTGATTTTATTTTTACAACCTTCATTAATCCTTATATGCTTTTACACGTTGGATGAGATGATAATTTGATATTGACAAAAAATAATATAAAAAATTTCAAAGATTGGTATTGCAACATAGATCAATATGGAGGTTTAGGATTGTTTATCAAATACAAGGGTTGGACTTCAATGGACCTTGTGGCAAAACTCAGGAAATTAAGCAAAATCAAAAAAGTAGGTCATTGTGGAACGCTCGATCCTTTGGCAGATGGGTTGATGATTGTGGCTTTCGGGAAAGCAACAAAAAAATTAAACGAATTTTCAAATTTATCAAAAAGATATTTGGCAACAATAAAATTTGGAGCAAAGACTGCAAGCTTTGATAGTGAAATGCCAGAATTTGATATAATTAACATTGATGATTTGAATGAAGCAAAAATATTAGATACATTAAAAGAATTTAAAGGTACTATTTTACAAAAACCACCCATTTACTCCGCAAAAAGTTATAAGGGTAAAAAATTATATAAATTTATCAGAGAAAAGAATACACTTGATATTGATTCTATCGAGGAAATAAGAGAAATAAAAAAAAATGAAATTGAAATCCATGAAATCAGTCTAATTAATTTTCATGATGGAATTGCTTTGGTAGATGTGAGGTGTAGTGCCGGAACTTATATAAGAACTCTTGCTGACGATATTGGTCAGAGATTGGGTTGTGGAGCCTATTTGATGGATTTAACCAGAACAGGAATTGGAGATTATCACCTTGAGCAGGCTATTTCTGTTGATGAATTTGAAACATTAATTTCACAAGAAAATGAATTACAAAAATCAGGAATTGTTTAATAAGTAAATCAATGATTGTATATAGAAAACTTGATGAGATAATTTACGATAAGAAAACCGTTCTTACCCTTGGGACATTTGACGGAGTACATCTTGGACATAGGGTGATTATTGACAGACTGAAGAAAACTGCAGAGGAAAATAATCTTCGTGAATTAATAATTACAATGGAACCTCATCCGCAGGTTGTTCTGAACAAACCTGACAGAGGACCAATCAGACTCTTGACAACAATTGAAGAAAGATTACAATTGTTTGAAGAATTAGGGATACAAAATTGTTTTGTGCTTGAATTTAACCGTGAAATTGCTAATATGGATGCAGAGCAGTTTGTTGAGCAGGTAATGGTCAAAACCATTGGGGTTGATAAAATATTAATGGGTTACGATCATCTTTTTGGAAAAAACAGGGGTGGGAACGAAGAACTTTTAAAAAAATTAGGGCAAACATTCGATTTTACAGTTGAAAGGATTGAAGGATACGAGAAAGACGGAATTTTTGTCTCCAGCACTAAAATTCGAAGAGCACTGGATGAAAAGAGAATTGATGAAGCCAATCGAATGCTCGGGTATTATTATTTCATAATAGGCGAAGTAGTTCATGGAGTCGGTCGTGGAAGAAAAATCGGCTATCCAACTGCAAATATAAAAATTGAAAATCAGTATAAACTCATTCCACCAGTCGGTGTATATTTTGTTTCGGCAATAATTAGAAACATAAAAGTGTTCGGTATGGCTAATATTGGATTTAGACCGACTTTTGATGACAATATGGGACTTGTTCTCGAAGTTTATTTTTTTGATATCGAAGAAGATTTATATGGTACAAGACTAAAAATTGAATTCCATAATTATCTTCGGGATGAAAAAAAATTCAATGGTGTTGAAGAACTTGTAAAAGCAATGAATGATGATGAAAAAATTTGCAGGGAATTAATTAAGAAACTTTTTTAATATTCTTTTGATTTTCTAAGTATTTAATATTATATTTGTAATCTTGTAATAAACTAATTTAGTTAAAACGAAAATTTTACGGAGATTTAATGATCAACAAAGAACACAAAGCTGATATCATATCAAAATATGGTGAAAGCAAGCAGGATACGGGAAAATGTGAAGTTCAAATAGCAATTCTAACATCAAGAATAAATGATCTGACACATCATCTTGATACTCATAAAAAAGATCATCACAGCCGAAGAGGCTTAATTGCCATGGTCAGTAAAAGAAGAAAACTTCTTGATTATCTTTCAAGAAAAGATATAAACAGATATCGAAGTATTATCTCAGCTTTATCATTAAGGAAGTAAGATCTATATATGATTGGATTTTATAGGCGGTAAACTGTTTACCGCTTTTTTAATTTGTATTTTTACAATTGACAATTTTATAATCAAAAATGAAAGAAATTATGAATAATGAAAACAAAGTAAAAAGAGTAAGTATTGATTTCGAAGGAAAAAATTATTCGCTCGAAAGTGGAAGATTTGCAAAATTTGCAAATGGAAGCGTTATGGTCAGATGCGGCGACACTATGGTTTTGGTTACTGTGGTTGCTGCTGAAAAAGAACTGGAAGATGTGGATTTTCTTCCATTGCAGGTTGAATACCGAGAAAAAATGGCTGCAGCGGGAAAATTCCCCGGTGGCTTTCTGAAAAGAGAAGGTAAACCCAGCGATAGAGAAGTCCTTACTTCAAGATTGATTGATAGACCAATAAGACCAATGATCCCCAAAGGATGGCACTATGAAACACAAATAATTGCTACTGTTTATTCTGCCGATATTGAAGTTGATTCTGAAACTCTTGGTGCTGTTGGTGCTTCTGCTGCCTTAATGATTTCCGATATTCCTTTCGAAGGTCCCATATCTGAAGTTAAAGTTGGCAGGCTTAATGGTCAATGGATTGTTAATCCTTCGTTCAAACAATTAGAAAATTCAGATATTGATATGACCGTTGCCGGCACAGATGATTCAATAGTTATGGTTGAAGGGGAAAGCAAAGAAATTTCTGAGGAAGAGTTCATCGAAGCTCTCGAATTTGCACATTCAAAAATAAAGGAACTTAATGCTCTGCAAATGAAACTGGTTGAACAATTTGATGTTAAAAAACGTGAATTCGCCAAGAACGATCCGGATGAAGAATTGGTTTCATTAATTGAAAATGCAATTAGCGATGATCTTTATTCCTATGTTCATACTGTAACTTCAAAAACTGAGAGACATGAATTAAGAAATTCACTTCTCGAAAAAGCATTTGAAAATGTTCAGGCAAAATATGCAGAATCAGAGAATTATGATGAAGAAAAATACAAAAGACTTACCGCTGAAATACTTAACAAATTTGAAAAATCAGCAATGAGAACTATGATTTTGGAAGAAAAAAAGAGGCTTGACGGAAGAGGTCTTGAAGACATCAGAAACATTACTTGTGAAACAAATGTTCTTCCCAGAGCTCATGGTTCTGCATTATTTACAAGGGGGGAGACCCAGAGTTTAACTACTGCCACTTTAGGTACAAAGTCTGATGAGCAAATGATTGACGGATTGTTACCAACTTATACCGTAAGATTTATTCTTCACTATAATTTTCCACCATTCAGCACCGGCGAAGTTGGCAGAATTGGAGGGGTTGGCAGAAGGGAAATCGGTCATGGTAATTTAGCTGAACGGGCACTAAAAGCTATGTTGCCTTCATTCGAAGAATTTCCCTATACCATAAGAGTTGTTTCTGATATTCTCGAATCAAATGGTTCTTCCTCTATGGCAACTGTCTGCGCCGGGAGTCTTGCATTATTCGACGCTGGTGTTCCTATGAAAAAGCAAGTCGCTGGTATAGCAATGGGATTAATCAAGGAAGGTGATAATCACGCTGTTTTGAGTGATATTCTTGGCGATGAAGATTTTCTTGGAGATATGGATTTTAAAGTCGCTGGTACTGCTGATGGAATCACTGCTTGCCAGATGGATATCAAAATTCAGGGTTTATCTGTTGAAATTATGAGAAAAGCTCTCGAACAAGCTAAAAGAGGAAGAATGCATATACTCTCAATTATGAACCAAACTATGGATAAACCAAATCCTGAACTTTCTCCCTATGCTCCAAGATTTACGGTATTTAGTGTTCCACAAGATAAAATTGGCTTAATCATTGGTCCCGGTGGCGAAAATATTAGGAGTATAATCAGAGAAACAGGTGTGGAGATTAATATTGATGATGATGGTAAAATCGTCATTGCTTCATCTTCGAAGGAACCTGCTGAATTAGCAAAAGATATTATTATTTCTCAAATCAGAAATCCAGAAGAGGGCGAGGTTTATATCGGTGAAGTAAAAGAAATAAGGGAAGGAATGGGTGCCTTTGTCGAAATTTTACCCAAAAAACAAGGTTTACTTCATATCTCCCAAATTGCCCATGAACGCACTGCTAATATTTCTGATATTCTCAAAGTTGGAGATAAAATTGAAGTTAAACTCTTAGAAATTACTCCTGATGGAAAGTTTAGATTAAGCCGTAAAGCCTTGCTCCCAAAACCTGAAGGTTACGAAGAGCCTCCTCAAAGTAGTGATAGGAGTCATCAAAAGCATAGAGACAGAGGGGATAGGTATGAAAGAAGTGATAGAAGTGAAAGAAGTTCAAGGCGTCCATCCAGACCAAGAAATTAATTTTATATTATAAAATTAATTATTAATTTACATTATAACAATTTTTTAATTTTTTTAAAGGTTTTCATGAAAAGACTCTTACTTTTTTTAGCAGTGGGTTTAATTTCCTCAATTTTCAGTTTTTCACAACCATTTGTTGTTAATAACGATGCTCTTAGATGCGATACACCGTCAGATATTGATTTTTCAAAAATCTATGTTAAGCCAATTGAGAGCAATTACAAGGCTAACATGTTGCTATCATCTAAAGATACTTTGAATGATCACTATTTACGAGCAACTCAATTTATGAATTATGCTGTTAACATTCAGGGTACCAATTTTCCATTAATAGGAACTAATCCAATTTATTATTTTCTTGGAGAAAAATTTCCTGTCAGCTCAAGCGGTTTTGTAGAAGGAGTGCTGATTGCTGCTTCATTAAAAGTTGTTGGAACAATGCAAGATACCCTTGTGGTTTCAATCTATAATTCAAATCAGACAAACGGTCTGCCGGATGGGGCACCTCTGGGTTTTCAATCATTTTTCTTGGAAGATATTGATACAAATTTTACCAGTCCTAAGTTCTCATATATTGACTTTAGTAATCCTGTTAATTATTCCGGACCTTTTGTTGTGATGGTTCTTACCAGAAGCGTTAGAGTCAATAACAACGGTTATGTTATTTTATCCAACAAACAAGGAGACGGAGCACAACAAGAAAGATGTTGTGTTATGATTTATACTCAAAATGGCTGGGTTGCTGCTAATTTAGCTAGTTTAATTCAATTAGACGGGGTTCCTGCGGATATTGATCCAATGATTATTCCAATAGTCAACACCGGAACCTCAGGAGTTAATGAATATTTAAGTTTTAAAAGTTTTACTCTCGAAAAAATCATACTCAATAATGAGCAAACTAATATTAATTTAGTATTATCATCAATTGAAAGTAATTCGAATTTGTCCATTTCTATCGTTGACTTAAAAGGAAATGTCCTGCTCGAAAAGAAATTTGATAATTTTGAAGGTATGCAAACTGAAATTGAACTCGATGTTTCTGAATTAAGTTCTGGTAATTACTTTTGCATTATCAATTCCGGTAAAGACAAAATAGCCACAAAATTCAATATCATCAGATAAAAAATGAATTATCAATCAAAAAAAAAGCAGTTGTGAATAAGCCTCAACTGCTTTTTTTTAATTAAAATGAAAGAATGTAGTTATTCTAAATCTTCAATAATATCTGAAGCTCTCTTTCCACCTGCAAGTTCAACTATAAAATCATCATAATAATCCGATATGATGGCAACAGCATCAACAGCTGTTTTCAACTCGTTAGGATCGAGGTTGGCTCCGGGCAATGAATGAGAAAAAGTAATAGTGTCATCGAAAAGTAAGCCAAAAGCCCCAAAATGAAGCTCTGAATTTTTTCTTAATAAAAATCTCATTAAATCAGGTGTAACATTGGCTGAAGTTACAACATTAGAAATGCATTCAACACAGGATTCAGTATCAGTAAATGGGCGAACAACGATCATAACCTGCGATGAGCCTCTTGCAATGGTAAAAGTTCCATCACCAAAAGATATATGATTGGGATAGATTTCTTTAAGATAATTTGCCACCTTTTCTATTGTTTGTTGTATTAATTCTCCGGGAGTGTCGGTTGAGAATGTATCTGTATTATTGTTTGAATTTGTTTCGGTATTCATAATTTCTCCATTAAAAATAAAATATTTAAATACTGCAAATGATTTAAAAGCATTGAATCAAAAAAACGAAAAATATAAATTAGGATTCCGATGGTTTATTTTCCTCTTTCGATTCAGGAAGCATTCCAAGTTTTGCCTTGAGTTGAAGCAAGTCAGCATCAACATTGCTGGAGGTAGAGAGCATTTTGAACTCATCTTCCAATTTTGTATTTTCTCCGGCAAGTTGTTCGAAGGCAGTAGCTTCTGACTCGAGTTTCTCTATTTTTCCTTCAAACTTATCAAATTTACTGAAAGCATCAGAACCAACACCGGAAAAAGACTGTGCAATTTGCTTTTGTGCCTTTGCAGCCTGAGAACGGGCTATTAAAGTGCTTTGTCTGCTTCTTGCTTCATCCAACTTTGCTTTCAAAGTGTTAAGCTGAGTTCGCATTTTGTCAGAAGTAGCTTTAGCCTGCTGATAAATAGGTTCCAAGTCAATAACATTTCTTTCAGCAATTGCCTTCTTCTCAAGTGCAGCTTTGGCAAGGTCTTCACGCCCGGCTTGAAGTGCCTGAACTGCTTTTTGTTCCCAGTCTTTCTTTTCATTTCGTGCTTTTTCGAGTTTTCGTTCGAGCGATTTTTCGTTGGCTATAGCATTAGCTACAGCAAGAGTGGCTTTGTTAACCGATTCTTCCATTTCGAGAACCATTTGTTTAAGCATTTTTTCGGGATCTTCTGCTTTATCGAGTGCATCATTTACATTTGATTTAAAAATATCAGCTATTCTACTGAAAATACCCATAATAACCTCAATATAAAAATTAAAAAATTATTAGTTTCGTCAAATTCAAAACGTAATTATATTTTTATGGTTGCAAAAAATAATATTATTTCAAAGAAATTAAAAAATTATAATCGAAAATTTAGATTAATAATTGTAAGGATATTTATGGATTTTGATTTTAAAAATATTTTAGGACAGTTTCAGAAGATTCAGGAGGAAATGGAAAAAATCAAGTCTGAACTTTCGAGAAAAACTGTAACAGTCGAAACCGGTGGTGGAATGGTTTCTGTTACTATTAATGGTAATCAACAAATTCTGAAAGTCAATATCAGTGATGAATTAATTGAAACCAAGGACAGACAAATGATCGAAGATTTGGTTAGAGGGGCAGTCAATAATGCTTTCAATGAATCTCAAAAGATGATGAAAGATGAAATGTCCAAATTCACAAGTTTTCTTCCTAACATTCCGGGACTTAATTTTAATATTTAACCTTTGTTGATTTTAAGGAATTCTTAATGCTTTATACTTCCGAAAGTATAGAAAGAATGATTGAAATACTGTCTTCTTTGCCTTCAATTGGTAGAAAATCAGCCCAAAGATTAACATATTATTTGGTTAAACAACCCGATGATTTTATTGCTAAATTCGCTAAAGTTTTAATTGAACTAAAAGAAAATGTTAAATACTGTTCTCAATGTTTTAATTATACTGAATCAGATCCCTGCCCGATTTGTTCATCTGAACGAAGGGAGAGAAATACTATTTGTGTTGTTGAAGCTCCAAACGATGTCCTTGCTATTGAAAAAACAGGTGAATACAAAGGATTATATCATGTCTTACACGGTGTGATAAATCCTCTTGAAGGTATAACCCAGAACGATATTAAAATTAAAGAATTAATGGCAAGAATCAATTCTGTTGAAGAAGTTATAATTGCTTTAAATCCAAGCATCGAGGGTGAAGTTACTACTCAGTATATCGCAAAATTACTTGCTCCTCTTGGTATCAAAACAACAAGAATTGCAAGAGGTATGCCGGTTGGTGCAGAACTGGAATTTGTTGATGATGCTACAATAACAAGAGCTATTGAGGGTAGGGTGGAAGTTGTTTGATTGACTTTTTTACTATCCCTACTTATTTTTGAAAAATAAATTTTGTGATTCCTCTAAAAGTCTCTTTTTTATTGATTCTAATGACTCCGATTTCACCCTTGCGCCTGAAGCATTCAAATGCCCACCACCATTAAACTTCATCGCTAAATCACGAACAGAATAATTTCCCTTTGATCTGAATGAAAGCTTAATTTCATCTGCATCAGGTATTTCAGCTAAAAGAACCCCAACTTTGACTCCATCAATTGCCATCAATGATTCAACAAAATTTTCAAGGTCAAAATTATTTGTATTTGTAGCTAAAAAGTCTTCCTTCTTGAGTGTCATAAGGCAAAAAACACCCTCGAAAAATAACTCCAAATTCGAGTATCCATGTCCAAGTAGTCTAATCTTGTTAAATGAATTTTTATTATATATTTCTTCATAAATTCTAACCGGATCTGCTCCATTACGAATCAAATCAGCTACAATCAAATGTACTTCCTCGTCGGTTCTTGGAAATCTGAATGAACCTGAATCGGTTAGAATTGCCGCATATAGGTTCTCAGCAATACTTTTATTGATTCTAAGAGTTTCATCCTGTGTAATTATTTTATATATCATCTCACCGGTTGAGGATGCTTCAGTATCAATAAAATAAAAATCTGCGAAATCTTTTGGTTCAAGGTGATGGTCTATTACAACTTTTTTTGCTTTTGAGCTTAATATATAATTCTCCAGCCCTCTTAATCTTGATATCTCGTTTAAATCAAGTATTAAAATCAGGTCGAGAGTGCCAAACCAATCATAATTACCGTTTTCATCGAATAACTCAATATCTGATATTCCATCGAGAAACCTCAAGTTTTCTGGGACGGGATCGGACATAATTATTCTTGCATTTTTCTTTGCCAGTTTTAAGTAATGATATAAACCAAGAACACTGCCAATAGCGTCTCCATCTGGATTTAGATGGGTTGTTAATAAAATGTTGTTACTGCCAAGAATTAACTCACTTAATGATGGAATATCAATATTATTCATTCAATTTCTTCAATAATATCTTGAATTAATTAATTTAAGGGTTCTGAGACGTAATAATTAATATTGCATTTTTCAGATTCAATTATTACGATTAGAAATTTTGCTAAAATAAATTTATTTTTGAGAGAATTTAAATATTTGGAGTAAAAAAGTTGAATGATAAGATTAAGCAATTAATACCATACGCTATTGTGCTATTAAGTTTTATTGTGACGATTTTTATTATAGTTATAATACTTGATCTGGCTTTGTTGCCTTCATTAATACATAATCGTGAAGTTGTCAAAGTGCCTGATGTAGTTGGTAAAGATGTCAAAGATGCAATCAGCCTTATGGAAGATGCAGGTCTGGTTGTAGCCAAAATTAATGAGTTGAGCAGCGATAAAGTTCCACAAGGTTTTGTTATAAGTCAAATTCCAAGAGCTAATATGGAAGTCAAAAAGGAAAGAAGTGTATATCTTACAGTTAGCAAAGGACAGGAAACCGTTGATGTTCCATATTTGATTGGAATCCCTTTGAGAACTGCAAGAGTTAACTTGACAAACAAAGGATTATCAGTTGGTAATGTAGAATATGTTTTTAATGACACTTATGGTGCTGACACTGTTATCTCTCAAAGTGTTAGTTATCCTAACAAAGTCTCGTATGGTAGTAGTATAAACCTCATAGTTAGCAAAGGTGCTGAAAATTTAGTCAAAGTACCAAATTTCATCGGCTCAAACTACGATGAAGCTGTTAAGATTATTAATGAAATCGGTCTTAGCGTTGGGAATTTATCTTTCGAGAAACATCATACTTACATCGAGAACACTGTCATAAATCAAAAACCGGAACCGGGTAGTACTTTAAAAAAATTAGATAAAATTGATTTAATTATTTCGAAATAATAATGATTATTAAGACAGATAATGATACTATTCAAAATTATTTAAGCGATGCTTCAAATCTTAAAGGTATAAGCAATCGAGTTATCATCCCTGAAAACAAAGATGAATTAAAACAAACAATTACGCAACTTTATAATAATAATGACAGTTTTGTTATTTCTGGGGCTGGTACTGGTTTAACAGGTGGCAAAGTTCCTGATAATGATGTTATTGTATCTATCGAAAAATTAAATGAAATAATAGAAATCAATCCCCAAAAAAAGTATGTCAGAGTTCAGCCCGGAATAACATTGCTTCAGCTCGAAGAGGCTCTTAATAAATATGATCTTTATTTGCCACCTAATCCAACTGAAAAAAATAGTTCATTAGGGGGCAATGTTGCTAATAATTCCTCGGGATCAAGGTCGTTCAAATATGGTCCTGTGAGGAATTTTGTTACTGAGCTTGCTATCTTCTTGCCAAATGGTGAGGAGTTGAAATTAAAACGTGGCAAAAATTTTGCAAAAAAAAATAAAATGACTTTGATGACCGAAGAAAATTGTTTAATAAATATTGAGTTCGATCAAATTATTCCACCCAATACAAAGCACTCTGGTGGATATTTTCTAAAATCGAATATGGACGTAATAGACCTTTTCATTGGTTCGGAAGGCACACTTGGTGTTATCGAAGAGATAACATTGTCCTTGAATCAGAAACCAGATAAAGTATTAGGCTTGCTTATATTTTTCGATAGTGAAAAGAATTTATTGGATTTTACTGATTCCATCAGAGAGAAAAGCATAGTTAATAATGAAATAAGGATTGACTTGAATAATGATATCGCAGCCAGATTGATAGAATTCTTTGATGAAAATTCATTAGAGCTTCTCAAGGATAAATATCCTCAGATACCTTTGGGTAGCAAGGGGGCTATATGGATTGAACAAGAATACACCGAAAAGAATGAAAATGAAATACTTGAAAAATGGTTTGAAGAAATCTCGCTTTTTACTTCTTTTGCAGATTCAACATGGGTTGCTACTAATGAAAATCAACATAATAATTTCAAAGATTTCAGACATCAACTTCCACTAACTGTTAATGAAATCATAGTAAGAAACAAAATGAGAAAGATAGGCACCGATACGGCAGTGCCAACCCAATTTTTCAGGGAGTATTATTATTATGTCAAAGAAATGTTAAAAGTAACACAATTAGAATATGTGATTTTTGGTCATATTGGTAACAGTCACTTGCATGCCAATATTTTTCCTCGAAATGAATCAGAAATGAAAAAGGCTTTGGAATTTTATGAACTTATAATCCAAAAATCCATTGATTTAGGAGGGACAGTATCAGCCGAACATGGAATTGGAAAAATCAAAAAGAAATATCTCAAGCAAATGATAGGCGAATCTGGTATAGAATCAATGAAAAAAATCAAGAATATTCTGGACCCCAAAAATCTTTTAGGCAGGGGTAATTTATTTGATTAGAAGAAGGGACTGCTTCGTTTTTCAATTTTTAGATCCTGTAATTGAGGTGCTTTTATTCCAAACATCAGGTAAAAACCATTGTTAATTCCAATAGGATACCATGTGAAATTAAATTGCCAGCAATGCAAATCTTTTGTTATGTTAAAATTTGGGACAATTAATTCCTTCGATATAAAATTAAATTGTGCTCCACCTGTTATCATCCAAGTCTCTGTCAATCGAAAAGAAAAATTTGCTGTCAGATCTATAGTCTCGTTTTTTACATGCTTATAGGGTTTTGAATATAAATATCTTAGTGATAATGATAATGTCCATGGGAAATTAAAACTTGAATATCCGGGAGATTTATCCCCAAAAAAGTCAAAAAATTCTTCTTCTCCTGACATTCTTTGCCGGAATCTTTCGCCTAAACCTATGGTATCCTTTTTATTTTCTGATTGAGTTGAAGAATGAGCAGATCCAGATGATGCAAAAGATGTAGAGAGATTAACACTAAAACTTGTTAGTCTTGCTGGAACACTTTGGGTTTGTACTAAAAACTTATTTATTCTATGATAAGAATCTAATATACGGTTATTTTTCGGGTCGAAATCTCTTTCTTCATCATAAAGAGTGAATGAGGCACTACCGTTGAAACTAATATTTGCAAATGAAGGGGTATAGAAACTTAAATTTATGTCGCTCGCTCTTAATGAATCAGCTGCAAAATTATAAAAACCATTCAGGTTCAGATTTAAAAACTCAACTGTCAAATCATCAAGAGTGTCCCCCTGAAAAATTTTTGCTCCAAAGCTATTAGCAAGTGAATAAGTTAATGAATTTGACAACCTGCTTGATGCAAGCCCACCGCCATCGGGTTCAAACTTTGAATATCTTATTCGGTTATTTGTTACTGGATCATTATAATATCCATAAAATCCTAATCTTTCTGCAGTGAGATCTGGTGAATAGCTCCATCCGATTGTTGGTTGCAGCGAATGGCGTAAGGCTCTGATCCCGAGAATATTTGGCTGTATGATACCATAAAGCCTTGTTGAGACATTCAAACCAAGATTATAAGTATATTCTGTAAAGAAGCCTTTTTCAAGCTTGTCTGTTATAGATGAATCATCAATATTTATATTTCGGTTCAACCTTCTGAAATAGTTATTAAAACTAAAACTAAATGAAGGAGTAATTGAAAAGTATGATAATTTAGGTAACGACAGGCTTATTCTTGGACTGTGGCTAATTCTTGTTGAATAGGTATATTTGAAAGTCGAATCATATCTGACTAAAGAATCATTAACGAATACTGGCTTTGTTTCTATACTTTTGATAGTATTATATAGTGCTGAACCGCTGTATGTAAATGAAAAATCCTTTAACCAATTCGTCGAAGAAACATAAGGCTTAAGGAAATTCCATTGAGGAATTGAAAATGATAATGAGGGTGTTTCATTATATGTATTATTAATAATGTTCTGAGACCTTGAATAGGAGAGAGAGAGCGATGAACCATTATCAAACTGATTATTATAATATGCATCTGACCTTATATCCTGAACTACTCTGTTAGCAAGATTCCATGATGTATTTCTGTTAAAATCAGGTGTTGAAAAGCTTAGATTTGCAGAGATTTTCTCTGTTGGGGTTAGTGTATGGTTATGTCTTACGTCAACTCTCCAATTCTGTGTGTATTCATCATCCGGGTTGAATCTTGTTTTACCGTATTGTAAATTTAAATTTCCACTAAATTCATCTCGCTTAACCCACTGTGTGTGATTCTTCAAAGTATAACCCCCCTTTGAAAAAAAATCCACAGTGAATTTCGTGTCGTAATAATCGCTAAGAGCAAGGTAAAGGCCAATATCATTTAGCTGAACTCCCCTTGATGTCGAAAGAAAGAATGATGGAATTATTATTCCCGACTGTCTGCCTGTTTTACTCGGAAAGAAAAGTCCAATCGGCAAAATAAAGATTGGTAAGTCCTGCACATAAAATATTATTGGGTCTAAAAGGATTCTATCTTGCATAATTATTTTCATTTCCGGTGAACCAAAGTAAAAATGGGGGTGTGGTGCATCACAGGTTGTATATGCTCCATCTTTAACAAATAATTCATTTTCAGAAACTCTTTTTATCTTAGCTCCCTGATAGAAGCCATCGCCAATTTCAGTTTCTGCGAGTGTAATTAATCCTTGATTAGTCCTAAAATTATATTTAATTTTCTCTCCGATAAAACTTTCTGATTTATCAGTAAATTTTGGAAATCCATATCGCTTCTCATCTTGTCCTTTTGCAGGTTCAGCACTAAGTGTTGATTCCTTGAAGTAAAGCTCGATTATTTCTGATTCAAGAAATTGCGATTTGTATCTTAGTTTAGAATTCCCTCTTAACCTTAATACTTTTGAATTAATATCAAAAACAATTGAATCGTTAGCAGAAAAATATACTATTGAGTCAAGCCCTGATTTACTTTGTCTTATTTTCAAAGTTGTGTCGGAACTTATGAACTGACTATTTTCATTGTTTATTATATTTTCGCTTTGAGCGAATATATCGGTCAGGAGAGCTAATTCTAATATAAATATTGTTAAAATTATATTTATTGATTTTTTTTTCAAAATAACATTTATATAGTTTTTACTTTAACACCGGAAGGTAATGAAAATTTTAATGATTTATCAAAATCTTTATTGACTATATATTTTTCACATTCAAAAATCATTTGTATACTTCCCTTTTTAATATCGAAAATAATTTTTTGGGGAAAATAGAGTTCATCTGTTTTTTCGTAGTCCTTAAAAAATACATTGACAGTCTCCTTGCCTTCTACCGATTTGCGCTGTATTTGCTTTAGCTGCTTATTTTTGACATCAAAAACCACATATTCAACAAAATCTTTTGCAGCATCATATTTGAAAATTTTTTCCTCTTTTTCCTGATTAAAATTATATTCTGTGTATTCCTTTTCCGAAAAAGGTGTTTCACTTCTCATTAATGATATCAAATCAAAAAATCTGACTGGTATTGGGAAAAATTCATCGAAAGAACTTGATTTTGGAGAACCTTGAATAGCTTCGTTTGCAAATGAATTATACAGAAGGAATTCATTCTCCGTTGAATAGAATCTTATCAATAGCATTCCCATTGGACCGTAAAGTGAAAGAGCAAAAGTATCCTTATTGAAAATTTCAATTTTAAAATTTGCTGAAGCAGCATTATTTTGGTTTGAAATGAGTTTCCCGGTGATTATAAGTTGATTTACATCGTCCTTCTTGAATTGGTAATTTTTTATGTTTGAGATTTCATCAGATATTTTCTTCACGGACGAACATGAAATAGTAAGAAAAAAACCGAGAAGAAAGAAAAGATATTTTTTATACATTAATTTAAACCCTAATTTACGTCTATACATCTTTTAAGACTTTCAATTTAAGTATAAATTTTTTAGATAAAAAAATCAATGAGGAGAAAATGTTATATATAACCAAAAAAGTTCATTTTTCAGCATCACATAGATTATTTAATCCAAGTTTCAATGAAGACAAAAATGACGAAATTTATGATAAATGTAATAATTTCTATGGACACGGTCATAATTATGTTCTCGAAGTTACTGTTAGAGGACTACCAAACCCAGATACTGGATATGTAATTGACTTAAAAAAGCTAAAAAGAATTTTAACTGAAACAATTGTTGATAAAGTAGATCATAAACATCTTAATTTTGATGTTGATTTTCTTAAAGGAGTTATTACAAGTGTTGAGAATTTAGCAGTTATTTTTTGGAATCTGCTTAAAAGTGAAATCAAAGAAGCAGAATTATATAAAATTAGACTTTATGAAACCGAAAACAGCTTTGTTGAATACTTTGGTGAACCAGTTGAGGTAAAAAGATTTTAAAGGAAAATATGGAAAATTCTAACAAGAACTTACTCGACGATTTTACTACAAAATCCGATGATGAGTTAAAATCATTAATCAAAAGTGAAACAGAACATTTAGTAACTGATTTCCCTGAAAAAAACAGATACGGCGAAATCTTATATGATGCAAACAGTTCTATGGACCTGAGCAAAGAAGAGCGTCAAAAAATGGTTGAAAGGCTCGAAGAAAAGTTCATCGAGGTTATGGAAATTTTAAGAATCTCAAGAAATGACCCTAATTCAACTAACACAAACAAAAGAGTTGCCAAGATGTTAGTTAACGAACTTTTTGCCGGGCGCTTTCAGAAACCTCCTGTTATTACTATTTTCCCAAACCGAAAGAAAGTAGATGAGCTGATTATTAGCAAAGGGATAACTGTTATGTCTGTTTGCTCTCATCACTGGCAACCAATTTCCGGAGATTGTGCTATAGGATACATACCCGGTGATTACGTTATGGGATTATCAAAATTATCAAGAATTGTTGAATGGTATTCACGACGAGGGCAGATTCAGGAAGAATTAGGTGAGCAAATTGCTGACTATATCGAAAATCTGATTCATCCAAAAGCTCTCGGTGTAGTGATTAAGGCTCGTCATTATTGTATGATTGCACGTGGGGTGAAAGGTTCCGAAGAAAAATCTTTAATGGTAACCTCTGTGATGAGAGGTTATTTGCTCTCAGATTTTAATCTTAGAAATGAATTCCTGAAATTAATTGAGTAGAATCATCTTTTCTGATAAACTAAATTTTGATATAGAGAAGGAATACTGGCAAAAAGGTTTTTTGGTTGCCGGTATAGATGAAGTGGGGAGGGGCTGCCTTGCAGGTCCTGTCGTAGCTGCTTCCGTAATATTCAAATCTTATCAAGATCCGGTCCCGGGCATCAAGGATTCCAAAAAGCTTAACTCACTACAAAGAGAAACACTTTATAAAATAATTTCTGATACTGCTTTGGAATTTTCTTATTACTTCATTGATAATGAAGTAATTGATAAAATAAATATTCTTAATGCAACTATGCTGGCTATGGAAAATTCTGTTTTTAATTTAAAAAATCAACCAGAATATCTACTGATTGACGGAAATTTTTTTTTAAACAAATCATATAATTACAAAACGATTGTTAAGGGAGATTCTATTTCTCCTTCAATTGCTGCATCATCAATTATTGCTAAAGTAATAAGAGATGAATGGATGATCAATGTGGCTGACAAGGAGTTCCCACAATATGATTTCAAAAATAATAAGGGGTATGGAACCAAGAGACACATTCAGGCAATTAAAGAATATGGTATCTGCAAATATCATCGTCTGACATTTCTAAAAAAAATCTCTTCCCTACAAAATTCTTTATTTAGTGTATAAAATTTAAGTATAAAATTCACACTTTTTTAATTATATTTCGATATTTCTTATTAAAAATTTGTGAATGAATATGAATATCATTTTTAAAGAAATAAGGATTGTTAATCCAGAACAAAACCTTGACGGAATTTTTGACCTGTTTATAAAAGATGGCTATATCCATTCTTTGGCTCCTTCAAACTCAATCAATGATACCGACTCAACAATTTTTCCCGGAAAAGATTTGGTGGCTATGCCCGGTTTTTTTGATATGCATGTCCATCTGAGAGAGCCGGGTTTTGAATATAAAGAAGATATATTTTCAGGTTGTGCAGCTGCAGCAAATGGTGGATTTACTGGGGTTTGCTGTATGCCTAACACAAAACCCGTCATTGATAATGTTTCGGTGGTAGAATTAATAAGAAAAAAATCTCAAAATCTACCCGTTGATGTAAAAATCTCTGCTACAATAACTCAGGGGAGTGAAGGAAAGCTTCTTAGCCCTTTTTATGAACTGGATGAGTCTGGGGTAGTGATGTTTACTGATGATGGCAATTGTGTTGCCAGCGCTGAAGTTATGAAAAGAGCCTTTAATTATGCATCTACAAAAAAATTACTCTTAGCCCAACATTGCGAAGAACATAGTATGACCGAAAGTTTTTCTGTAAACGAGGGTATTATGTCTTCAAGTTTAGGTTTAAAGGGCTATCCATCTGTTGCAGAAGATATTATTGTTCAAAGAGATATATTACTTAATGAATACTCTGGAAATAATCCTTATCATGTTTCACATATTAGCACTAAAAATTCTGTAAAAATGATACGTGAAGCAAAATCAAATGGGTTGAATGTAACATGCGAAGTAACTCCTCATCATTTCTGTCTTAACGAAGAATTATTATCCAGTTATGACACTAATTATAAAATAAATCCTCCATTGAGAACAAAAGAAGATATTCAAGAAATTTTAGAAGGTCTCAAAGATGGAACTATTGATTGCATTGCAAGTGACCACGCTCCTCATGCACTTCACGAAAAAGAGGTAGAGTTCGAAAAAGCACCATACGGAATAGTTGGACTCGAAACGACTATTGGACTAACATTTACATATCTTTATCATACAAATATTTTGTCCTTAAATGAAATAATTAAAAAATTATCTACAAATCCCCGCAAGATTCTTCGCTTAGAACCGATAATTATTAAGGAGGGTAATCAAGCTAACTTGACAATTATTAATCCTGAGGAAGAGTGGATTGTTGACAAGAAACAGTTTAAATCAAAGTCTAAGAATACACCCTTTAATGGTTTTAAATTAAAAGGGAAACCTAAGTATATTATTAATAATTGTCAATTAATTGATTCATCGCTTTGATTTTTTTTAATTTATTTTAAATATTAAATATATCAATCTATAATTAAAAATATTTAATATTTTACATTAATAGATTTATCTGAAATATTATTTTAGAATAATTTACAAATTAACTAATATAACTTTTTGAACTTTTGAATTGTATGTCATGGACTCAAATATGAATGATAAAATCATTAAATCCGAAAAAAACGAGATCAAGGATGATGCTATTTATAATGAATTCTATATAAAAGATATAAAAAGCAAAATTAGAAAATATATCGAAATAGGCGACGAAAAATTTATCAGAGCTTTGAAGGCTTTGCTTAGGTCTAACAATGATGATACTCAATCATAGAGAATAAATGGCTATTTTTAATATGTAATATAACATATATTATGTAAACTAACATTTGTTAATTAAATACTAAATCTTATCCCCTATTAAAATCAATTAGGATAATTACATCATTTCGAATAAATTTGTATTTTTAAATTTGATTATTTGAGGATTATATGAAAAAGATACTTGATATAAAGTTTCTGTTTATTTTGTCTTTGATTGTTGTTGCTATTCTTAGTAGGTTAATTGGAATTATTCCAAACTTTAGCCCTATAGCAGCAATTGCTTTATTTGGTGCAGCATATTTTGCAAATAAAAGAGATGCTTTTATCGTTCCAATTTTAGCAATGTTTATAAGCGATTTATTTATTGGTCTGCATCCAGCAATGTGGGCTGTTTATATTAGTTTTGCTTTAACTGTTTTTATTGGCTTTAATTTACGAAAGCGTCAGACAGTTATGAGGATAATCGCTTCTTCCCTTCTTAGTTCAGTTTTATTTTTTATAATAACTAACTTTGCTCATTTTCTATTTTATTTTCCTCACACTTTTCAGGGCTTAATTCAGTGCTATATTGATGCAATTCCATTTTTCAGAAACACATTGTTAGGTGATTTAATGTATTGTGGTGTTCTTTTCGGCAGCTATTATTTAGCCTCTCTCAAAATTAAAGAATTGAAATTTCAATCTGTTTAAAAAAGAATCAACCCTATAGTAATTTATAGGGTTGATTAAAATTCAACTTTTTTAGTATTATTTTTTCTTTCCCAGTAAGTTCACAAAAGTTGCGACTGCTTTTGAGGAAGCAGATATAAGAGAAGCAGTGAAATTAACTGGTGGAGCAACTTTTTCATAGAAATTTCTAATCAGAGAATTCAGAGGGGTAAACATATTTAAGAAGGCTTTTGCTTCCTCCTCTACTCTCTGAGTGGTTTGGACTACTTCCTGGGAGACTATATCAACATTATTCAAAGATTGAACCATCTGATTTTTTAGTTCAGATATATCGGCAGTAATTGATTTCAAAGAACTCGATAAATCTTCAGCTAAGTTATCAATTGTATTCTTGGATTCTTTAAGCAGTTTAAGAGTTCCTCCAAGAGTTACAATTAAATAAACAGACAAAATAATGAAAATCAGTAGAGTTAACACAACGGCAATTTTTATAATTAGATCGAGCTCCATACAAACTCCGTTGTTAAATTAAGATTGTTGTTCTTCTGGAGCATTAAGTTCTGCCTTGAAAGCATCTGCTCCAGCTTTTGCAGCGTCCTTAATGTTATCAATTTTATCCTGTATCTCCTCTTTGATAGAAGCAGCTTTTGTTTTAGCATCAGAAAGAACTTTTTCGGCGTTGGAGAGAATTTCTCCGGCTTGTTTTTTTGCACTTGCAATAATATTTTCCGCTCTGAGTTTACCTTCGTTGACAGTTGCAGAAATTGAAGAACTCATATTTTCCTCGAACTTTGACACGTAGTCGGATGCCAATCCATACAATTCGTTAGATTTTTCGGCAAGCTCCTGTCGTAACTCTCTTCCGCTTTTTGGTGCAAGCAATAAAGCTGTTATAGCACCAATAGCACCACCTATGATGGCTCCAAGTACAAAACCTTTTGTGTAAGAGCCCTGTTGATTATTAATATCACTCATAATACACCTCCTAAAATTACCAATTTTCAGGTAAAATAATTGATTTATTTTGGTTAACTAAAATTAATTCTGCAAATTCTCTGACTGCTCCTTCCCCACCGGGTTTTGAACAAATATAATCGGCTATCTCGATTACATTCTTGTTCGAATCCGATGGACAAGCACTTAAACCTACATATTTCATCACCTCTATATCGTTTACATCATCACCAATAAAGGCTGTCTCTGATTTATCTATGGATAATCTGCTTAGTAAATCACTTAAATCTTTCTTCTTGTTTCGGGAACCTAAAATTAAATTTTCAATTCTTAATTTAGCTGCCCTTGCAGATACTATTGGAGAATTTTCACTTGTTATAATTCCTATCTCCACTCCTCCTCTTCTTAATAACTCAATTCCCATTCCATCACGAATCGAAAAAATTTTCAACTCTTCTCCGTTTTTTGAATAGAACACTTTTCCGTTTGTCAAAGTACCATCTACATCCATTACAAAAAATCTGATATTCTTTATTTTCTCTCTTAATTCTTTACTTATTTCCATTTATTCCATTTTTTGTAATTTACTAATTAAATCATTACAATTTAGTATAAATATAAAGAATAAACGATAGATTAATAAATTTTGTTTAAAATTAAAATAAATTAATGAAACAGTCAGATAGCATTAAAAAATATACCAGTATCAGAATCAAAATCCCGGAAGAATATTATGACTCTGCTTACGGTATAATCTTTCTTTTTGATCCTATTGGTATTGAAGAAAAATTTGACGAGTTAGTCGTTACATTCTTAGCAGAAAATTTCTCTAATGACATTCTCGAAACTATCCTTGATTCTCTTAAAAAAGTCTTTGATAAAGTCGAGGTTATTGATGTTGAGACAATCAAAGAGACTAACTGGAACGAAGAATGGGAGCAAAGCATTCAACCCATTGATATTGATAATAAAATTTTTATTAGACCTGAGTGGATTAAGCAAATTGATGATGATAAAAGGATTAATATTATTATTAATCCAAAAATGTCTTTCGGAACTGGTCATCACGCTACAACAAGATTAGTTGCTAAATTGTTACTCCATACTGTGAAAAAAGGCTCTACATGGATTGATGCTGGATGTGGCACCGGTATTTTATCAATAATTGCTTTGAAACTCGGAGCTAAATCCGTTTTAGCAATTGATAATAATGACTGGGCTATCGAAAATGCCAAAGAAAATCTAAAATTAAACTCAATAAAATCTGGGATCGAACTAAAACTTTGTGGAGTCGAGGATATATCTCTGCCTGATGTTCATGGTATCATGGCTAATTTATACACTCATCTTTTACTGTCTAACTTTGAAAAGTTTTATTCTTCTCTAAAAAAGCGAAAGGGTCTATTATTAGCTTCAGGTGTATTATCTTTTGATGAAGACTTAATACTAAAAAAAGCTGTCGAAGTTGGTTTCAATCATATTAAAACTATATATGAAGACGAATGGTGTGCCTTTCACTTTTCAGTAAAATAAGTTAAGGAATTCAAAATGAGAATTGCTGGGATTGATATTGGTACTAATACTATTCTTATGACTATTGCTGATTATGACGGTAATGATTTGACAATTATTCGGGATGAACATTCACTTGCAAGGCTCGGGCAAGACCTCAACAAAACTGGTATAATCTCAGAGCAAGCAATTAGTAGAGCTGTCAAAATTCTTGAAAATTATAAAGCTATTTGTGAAAATCTGAAAGTTGAATATATTAATGCAGCTGGTACAAGTGCCTTGAGAGATGCAAATAATTCAAGCGAAGTCCTGAAAGTTCTATCCACAAGCTTAAACAATAATATCAAAGTTTTAAGCGGTTCAGAAGAAGCAAAGATTAGTTTCTTAGGAACTATTGAAGATGATCATGAAAGCATGGTTGTTGATATTGGCGGAGGTAGTACAGAAATCATACATGGAAAAGAGACAACTATTTACAATCATATTAGTATTCAAATGGGTGCAGTTAGATTAGCAGAAAAATATCTTCTTCCCCACCCCCCCGAACCTAATAATATTCAATCCGCTATTAAAAGTGTCAGGCATCATTTAGACTCTGTTAAATTTGGATGCAATGATTGTATATTATATGCTGTAGCCGGAACCCCAACAACATTAGCTGCTATATCTCTCGGCTTGAAAGATTATGAAAGAGAGAAAGTTCATCTTTATAAGTTAAATTTACACAAAATAAATCAATTGGTTGACTTACTTTTTAAAACCAAACTTGAAGATATTATCGAAAATTTTGGAGTTAACCCGATGCGTGCTGATGTTATCTCCGCCGGCAGTTTAATTTTGAAATTAGTCATAGAAAAATTAGGAAAAGACTCAGTTATTGTCAGCGCAAATGGGCTTAGATTCGGTCTAATTAAATCAGTTTTGAAAAATTTTAGCTAAATTATCTCAAAATAGTTTAAATTTGCAAGTTATTTTTAAACATTTTTTGATTTATTATTAGAGGTATATGATGAACTTGACAAAGATTAGTATATTGATTGGCTTATTTTCCTTTTTTCTTTTCTTTTCCTGTAACCAAAAAAATGATTCCCTACTCCTTAAAGAAAAATTTGATTACAACACTTTACCCGATATGATTGATAAGATAAAAAATGATACTAAATTTCAAAAAGAAAATATTGATTTGTTATCAGGAATAATCATTAAATATGCTCAGACTCCTGATTCCATCAACGGTAAAACAATTTCAGATTTGATTGACAAAGAAAAAGAACTTTTAAGAAAAAACAGTATCACTTCTCTGATTAGTTCTGCTCTTAATAGTGTTATTAATTACAGATACTTAAGCTGGGAATTCAAGGATACCAATAATGCCAAATACACGGTCGTAAACTATGCTATTCAAAATCGAAGCAAGCAAGACATTAAAGCCATAGAAGGTATCTTTAGCTTTGTTACAACAGCAAATCAGACAATTAGAACAATTCCTATTAAAATCAATCAAGAAGTGAAATCCGAATTGACTTATTCATTCAGTACCTCTTATCCCAGTCGTGATGACGATCCATTGGAAAAAACTTTAAGAGAATTACTCGAAACTAAATCACCAAATCTTTATACATTATGGCAGCCAACCTCAATTGAATTTTCGGATGGGAAAAAAATATTTTATGATAATCCAGTAAATAAATAATAAATTTATCTTATAAATTTTATATTAACAAGCATTCCAACTACAAGGAATGCTTTTTTTTATACCTGATGGTATCTGAAACAAGTAGCTAAATGATCGTTTACCATGCCAATAGCCTGCATAAAAGCATAGCAAATTGTTGAACCAGCATACATAAAACCTCTTTTGACCAAATCCTTGCTCATTTTGTCAGAAATTTCTGATCTTGCAGGTATTTGTTGAATAAAATACCATTCATTTTTAATAACTTTTCGTTCTGTAAATTGCCAGATATAAGAATCAAAGCTTCCGAATTCTTCTTGGATTTTCATAAAAGCTCTTGCATTTGTTATGCTTGCTTTGATTTTTAACTTGTTTCTTATTATTCCGGGTTTGGTTAATAATTCAGTTATTTTGCTATCATCATATTCGGAGATTTTCTTGAAATCGAAATTATCGAACTCCAGCTTAAAATTTTCTCTTTTATTCAATATAATTGACCAGCTAAGACCAGCTTGAAATGTATCAAGAAACATAAATTCAAATAATTTACCATCATCGTGTAGTGGCACCCCCCATTCTGTATCATGGTAATGTATCATTTTAGGGTTTCCAAGGCACCAGTCACATCTCTGTAAAAATTCCATTCTCAACTCTTAATTTAATATTTTTATTAAATCATTAAATAGTTGCTCGTAACTATTTTTATCAGAAAAACCTTTTTCTATATATCTTATCTGTCCTATCTTATCAATAAATACTGTTGCCGGCAAACCGTTTAGACCAAAGCTCGTGGATATTTCATCATTTATATCAATATAATAATTCAAAGAAATTTTATTTTGTTTTAGAAAATTTGTAGTTGACTTAATGTCAGTATCAAGTGAGTTAACAGGAAACATAATAACATTTTGATTAATCATACTATTTCTATCATATTTCTCTAAAAATGATAGTAAATCAAGGCATGGGTCGCACCATTTTGCCCAGAGTACCAGAATTAATATATTCCCTTTGTAATTGTTTAGATTAATTATTGTGTTTCCAGTGGTTTGTAAACTTATATCAGAAGTAACTTTTATCAGGTTTTGTTTTATTCTTGATCTCCTTTTTTCTTCTGCTATTTTTTTAAGAGAGTCAAGAATAATATTCTGATTGCCTTCACTGAGTTTTTGCTGCAAATTCTTAAAAACACTATCAATGAAATTAGTTGTTTTGGAATCAAGAATAGCCTGTGTGGCAATTTGTAAAGCCAAACTATCTTGATTTAATTTTGAAGCCTGTAAAATTGTGGATTCTGTCAATGAAACAGGATAATCAGTCTTCAAAAACTCAATCGCAGTTAAATACTTTTCCATTGCTTCATCATCTTTGTTTAATAACGACAACAAATCACCCCATTCCTGATATATTTTGCTCTGATTAACTCTGATAATCTTTTCCCATTCACTCAACGAATAATATGAAGGCTTTTGATAATTAATGTCATCTGTCAATTTTGTAAGAGCTTCCTTCGTTAAGCGATTGATGATAATATCAAGTTCGTCATCCGAATAAATTATATCATTTTTTAATAGATTAAAAGCTAATCTTATGTAAATTGATGAAGGTACATATTCATATTCAAAAACTCTATCAACTAACTGATGTAAATTATAATTTTGAGAAAAACTTTGAATAAGAGCAACCCAAATTTTTTCGCTCAGATGAGAATTTTGATATTTTTTCAGGAATTCAAATGCTCGCTGGTTGAATTCACGATAATTAGTAATTCTTGATAATTGACTTAATTCTTTTTCCTGAGCTAATTTACTTGATGGATTTTTGATAATGTAAGAATTTTCGATTATCTCAGCCTTATTATTTTCCTTGATTAATCTTAAAGCTCTTATCATCAAAATTGTAGAGGATTCATCAAGATTTTCTTTCTCTTTATCATATATTTTTGTTATTAATGCTTTAAATTCATTTTCGGAGATTCTCTTTCTGTCATATTTTAGCAATAATAATGAAAGTATGGCTGTATTGTTATTTGGGTAGAATTTCAATTCTTCTTCGAAGTATTCAACTGCTTTGCTATAGCTTGTTAAACGTTGACAATTTTCTGGAAGCGAGCCCAAATAAGAGTAAGCTTTAAAATAAAAAGCATCCTTCTTTGGCATAAACCCTTTTTCGTCATATACCACTAAATCCCAGAATTCTTGTAAATTATTATCATAACTCTCCCCTGCTAACACCTTGATCAATGCATATGCTATGTTACCATCAATCATAAATTTATTTGAATAAATTGAATCCTGTTTGATTAATTTAAGTTCAATAGCCTCAGGCTCGATGAAACCAGTTTTGAAAAGATATAATATTAATTTTACCTCTGCTAAATCATATTTATTTTCGGGTTTATATTGAAAATGAACTTCCTGATTTTCAATTGCCTTCTCAGGTTGAATTAACAATTGTCCTGAATATAAATTACAACAAATTATTAGAAATAAAAATATTCTCTTAAGTAATATTTTAATCATAATATTTAAATAATTGAATAATAATAAAATACTAATAATAATTAAACTATAATAAAATAATATAATAATTTCTAAATTATAGATTTATAAATATTTCTTAAATATTAAAAAAAATCTATATTCAACAATAAATATATGAATTATAAATAATAATTAAATTTTATTTTGATTTATTTGTGTAAGATATTATTAAATAAATTATTATGTAATATTGTCATCGCTTCATCTGGTGAATTTGCGGTATAGAATAATTTAGTGTCTTCTTTGCTTATCATACCATATTCAACCAAAGCATCAAAATTTATGATTTTTTTCCAATATTCTTCCGAATAAAGTAAAATCAATCTCGGCTTTTTGAATTTTTCGGTTTGTCTCAATGTAAGCACTTCCATCAATTCATCAATAGTACCAAATCCTCCCGGGAAAACAATTAATGCTATAGCTGGATAAACCAGCCAGAATTTTCTCATAAAAAAGTAATGAAATTCAAAATTTAGTTCAGGTGTAATATATGGATTCGGGTCCTGTTCCAATGGTAAACTGATATTAAGTCCAATAGTTTTTGCACCAGCAGCATAAGCTCCTCTATTTGCAGCTTCCATTATACCGGGTCCTCCACCTGTGCAAATAAAAAATTTCTTTTTGCCGGGTAGTGTTTCAGACCATTTTGATAATTTGTAAGAAAGCTGATAGGATTCTTCGTAGTATCTTGACATTTCAAGTTTCTTGTTCATGTAATACAATTCACTTGATAATTTTTCTTTCTGAAAATTATCTTTTACATTTTTTAGCTTTTTTTCAATTTCTGATATTTCAGCAAGAACTTTTTCTTTTGGTTTGATTCTGGCAGAACCGAAAAATATTATTGTTTTATTAATATTAAATTTATTAAATCTTTGCTCTGGATAAAGATATTCTGATAGTATTCTTATTAGCCTTCCGTTTCCAGAATGAATAAAATCTTTGTTATCGTATGATTTTAGTGGTTTACTAAGACCGTTTTTTGTGCTATTTGATTGCTTTTTTATTTCTGACATTTAGTTAAATCATTATTTGATAATAATAAATTAAACGAAAAAAACTGTAAAATGTTATCAATGATGTCTATTTTTGTAATTGAGAATGTTGAAATATCATCAAAAATATTATGACTTTTAATTTATCAAAAAGAATTGAACAAATACCTGAATCTGTTTTCACTACCATGAGCCGATTAGCCGTAGAAAATAATGCTGTCAATTTGGGTCAGGGTTTTCCTGACTTTAACGGTCCTGACTGGTTGATTGAGGAAGTATTTAATGCTATGAAACAAGGTAAAAATCAATATGCCCCATCAATTGGTATTTTAACTTTGAGAAAAAACATTAGCCAATTGTACAGGTCAATTTATGATATTAACTGGTCTTTTGAAAATGAAATAATTGTTACCACGGGGGCAACTGAAGCTTTGTTTTCTGCCATTCATTCAATAATTAACGAAGGCGATGAAGTTATTATCTTTGAACCATTTTATGATTCTTATATATATGATGTTCTTCTGGCTAATGGTGTCCCTAAATTTGTTACTCTCCATAAGCCTGATTTTTCTTTCAGAGTTGATAGATTCGAAAAAGCCATAACCGATAAAACAAAGCTAATCATTCTTAATAACCCGCATAACCCTACAGGAAAAGTCTATTCATTTGAAGAGCTCAAAATTATTTCTGATCTTGCAATTAAGCATAATTTGATTGTTATCAGTGATGAAGTATATGAATTCCTGACCTATGACAATGTTAATCACATTCCTATATCAACTCTTCCCGGAATGAAAAACAGAACAATAACAATTTCCTCGGCTGGCAAAACATTTGGTTTTACTGGCTGGAAAATTGGCTGGGCTTGTGCGAACAAAGAATTTATTAAAGGAATTCATTCCATTAGGCAATGGACAACCTTTGCAGTCAATACTCCTTGCCAACACGCCATTGCTTATGGATTGACAAAAATAAATGAATATTTACCGGATTTTAGAAAATTGTATCAAGCAAAACGAGATTTTATCATCAAGGAATTGAAGGACAGCTTATTCGCCCCTACTATTCCGTATGGAAGTTATTTTATAATGGTTGATATTCCACAATCGAAAAATGATATGGAATTGGCTATTGAATTAGTCAAAGATTACAAAGTAGCAACTATCCCTCCTTCTGTCTTCTATTCAATATCTGATGAAGGTAAATCAATGCTCCGGCTTTGCTTTGCCAAACAGGATCATACTTTGAAAAGTGGTATTAAAAGATTGAAAGAGTATAAAATATAAAAATGACCAATATTCACAGATATTTTATGGAATTAGCTCTGGAGGAAGCAAATAAAGCTATTAGACATAATGATATCCCTGTTGGTTGCGTTATTACGATCAATAATGAAATATTTTCCAAAGCACATAATATGGTTGAAAAACTCAAAAATTCGAACGCTCATGCCGAAGTTCTTTCAATCAATAAAGCCTTGAAACTTCTTGGCAAAAAATATCTGACTGAAGCAACATTATATTCAACTCTTGAGCCTTGCCCAATGTGTGCCGGAGCAATTGTTTTAGCAAAAATCAAAATGCTGGTTTTCGGTGCTTTTGATTTTAATTCAGGTGCATGTGGCTCTGTCCTGAACATTATTCATAATAAAAATTTGAATCATCGGGTAGAAGTTATTTCAGGAGTTATGCAAAGTGAGTGTTCTGAATTAATTAGCAATTTTTTTAAAACAATTAGGGCTAATAAATGAACAAATTAAAGAAAAATCTCATTGAACCAGCTCTATATATTGTTCCAACACCCATCGGGAACTTAGAAGATATAACACTGAGAGCTTTGAAAATCTTAAAAGAAGCCGATATTATTGCATGCGAAGACACAAGAAGAATGGGACAATTATTAAAGCATTATAATATCCCATCTAAACGGCTTGAAAGCTATTACGAACAAAATGAACTCACAAAAGCTGGATATTTGATTGAACTAATAAGTAATGGTTTATCTGTAGCTCTTACAACTAACGCAGGAACACCCGGCATTTCAGACCCGGGTTTTAGAATTATAAATTTAGCAAAAGAAAAAAATGTTAAAATAATACCACTTCCAGGTGCCACATCAATAATACCAGCTTTGCTGGGTTCTGGCTTCGCTTTTAACCAATTCAAATTTGTCGGTTTCCCCCCCCACAAAAAGGGAAGACAGACCTTTCTTAATAATTTAAAACAAGAATCAAGTGTCATAATTATTCTCGAGTCCCCAAATAGAATTATTAAATTATTAAATGAATTATATACTGTTTTTGAAAATACAAGAAAGATATGCTTAGCCAGAGAATTAACTAAAATTTATGAAGAATTCCTTGTTGGTACTCCAGATGAACTAATCGAATTACTAAAAAAAAGACAAAATATCAAGGGTGAGTTTGTTGTGCTTATATCTAATGCATCTTAAACCAACTCATTTTGTAACAAATTGCTTCCTTACGTGTCTTATATATAAAAATTATGTTTAATTTTGTTATTTTATATGACTAGAAATGTTTATTACTTTTGAAGGTATAGATGGTTGCGGGAAATCAACTCATGCTAAGTTATTATCAGATTTCCTTGTTCAAAAAGGGTTTAAAACTATAATTCTTAGAGAACCCGGCGGCACAGACTTCTCAGAAAAAATAAGAGAGATGCTTTTAACTTCCGATTATAATTTAAATCCTGAGATAGAATTGCTTCTTTTCGAAGCTGCACGAAGCCATCTTACTCAAAATGTAATCAGAAAAGAGTTAAAATCAGGAACAGCTATTATTAGTGATAGATTTTTTGATTCTACTACTGCATATCAGGGCTACGGTAGAGGTATTGATATGGAAATAATCAAAATCTGCAATCATCTTGCTACTAATGGATTAAAACCTGATTTAACTTTCTTCCTCGATCTTGATATTAATGAAGCTTTGTCTCGATCTAAAGACAAAATCCTTGATAATATTGAAAAATCCGGTAATTCTTTTTTTGAAAAAGTGGTTAATGGGTATAAAAAAATTGCAAAAGATGAACCTGAAAGAGTTGTTGTTATTAATGCTAATGGATCAATCGAAAATACCTATAATCAAATAATCAATCATATCAACATCAAGTTTTTTTCTAACCAATGATTATATAACCTATGAAAAATAAATTAATAATTTGTTTTATTCTCCTTATATTTCCTTGCTTAAATGTCATTTCTAAGGAATACCAAGCCAATGCATCTGATTTTATTATTTTCAATAATAAATCTGATTTGAATTTAGCTACATCTGATGGATTGAAATTTTCATTAATAAAAGCGAAAGCTGATGAGGTTTTTGATTCACAGTTTTCTAATATTGAAATCAAATCATTTCCTGTGTCAAATACTTTATTTGCTGATTTAGAGTTAACACCTGTTCAATTGGCTTTCGACTCAAATACTCTTTGGTACGCTGGAACCAAAGAAGGAATTGTAAAAATTCCTGCCCCATCTCTTGTTTCTTACAAAGGAATTATTAAAAATCAACCTAATTCTTATGTTTTCATTAATTATACCGAAGGGTCGTTATTTAGCTATATTAAAAATGAAGAAGGTTATGTTTATTCCATCTCCCCTTTGAATGAAAAGTTAAAAGATAATAAACACATTTTATTATCTCACTTTTCCAACGAAAATCAAAATAACTTCCTATGCTTGACAGATAACAGCCAGATTACAACAAATGAAGCCGATGATATTCTAAATCATAAAAAAGATGAACCATTAGCTAATAATATGTTAGAGCTAAAAGTTGCATGCGAGGGAACTTATGATTTTTTTGCTTTAATGGGTAGTGACCTGCAAAAAGCATCAGCTTATATTGCTGCTGTTATGACACAGGTTTCAAAAATATATCAGGACAATTTAAAGGTTAATCTTTTAATTTCTTATGTTTTAATCTGGCAAGAAGAATCAAAAGATCCATACAAATCCACTGAAAATCTTTACGATAAACTATCTTTGATGCCCAATCTCTGGTATAATAAATCAGTGGACAGAGCTATAACCTGCCTTTTTGCAGATTTGTCTAACCAACCTGCAAATACTACAGTTGCGGGAATAGCTTTCAGTGGGTCCCCAAATTATGGAACTCTTTGTAACAAATCATTAGGGTATTCTGTTTTTGGTATAAGGGGAAACGGGAAATATCCCACAATGAATTATACTTGGGATGTTAATTGTGCTGCTCACGAAATAGGTCATAATTTCAGTTCACCTCACACTCATAATTGCGATTATTTTGTTCCTCCAATTGATACTTGTATCACTAGAACCGATCCGGGTGGAATTTATGATGCATGCATTCAAAGCGGAAAGGCTAAACCGATATTCGGTACCTTAATGAGCTACTGCCATCTGACTTATTCAACCAGAAGTGTTGACCTCAATTTTCATCCTCGATGCATAACAATAATGCGAAAAGCTGCTGAAAATGCTAAATGTGCTTATACTTCTCAGAATCCAAAAGTTTTTTTGGTTGATCCACTCGGAGAAAAAATATACAAAGCTAATACTGACCTTAAAATCAGATGGAGGGTTACCAACATAAACTATGTAAATATTAAATATTCACTCGATAGTGGTCTCACCTGGATCGAACTTAAGAACAGAGTTAATGCAAACGATAATGAATTCAATTGGAAACTTCCAAATATTACAAAATGGAATGTTCTGGTTCTTATTGAAAATGCTGATAATCCCTCCATAAACGATAGGTCGTTAAAAACATTTGCAATTGTCGCTCCTTCTATTGTACTTGATAACCCTGTCGAAGGCCAAAAATTTGGTCATAGAGAAACACTTAACCTGAGCTGGACAACTTATTTCGTAGATAATGTCAGGATTGAATTCTCATCTGATGCAGGAAAAAATTGGATTACTATCAGCGATAAAGTTAATGGATTTGCTTATAAATGGATAATTCCCTCAATTAATAGCAATGAATGTAAGCTAAGATTAATTTCTTTGCCTGACGAATCAGTTATTACTGAAAGTCCATTTTTTGCTATTGGAGCTCAAAGAGCTAAAATTATCAAACCAAATGGTGGCGAAACATTGTGTGCTTCTTCAACTTATGAAATTGAGTGGGCATCTGATTTTGTCAGTACAATTTTTATTGAGTACTCAGTAAATAATGGTGCCAGTTGGCAAAGAGTTACACTCGGTTCATTCAAACCCAATACAAACACTTACACTTGGGCAGTGCCGATTAAACCAACAAAACAAGCCTTATTAAGACTTTATACTAAACCTGATTCTATAATCTACCTCGATACAAGTGATTATATTTTCACCATTGATACATGTCTTACAGGGATTGTTGAAAACAATCAATCAATAAACTCAATAGATTGGGTTGAGCTAATTCATAATCCAACATTGAATAAAATCAGTTTGAAATTTGACCTTAAAACAGGTGTCCAATATTTCACGGTAGATTTATTTGATTTGTTGGGAAAAAAGGTTGCGAACTTATTAAAAAATGAAAATCGTAACTTAGGATATTTTGAAACTGAAATTGAATTGCCTGAAGTATCTCAGGGTAATTACTTTGTTGTTATCCGTTCAGACAAAGAATATAAAGTATTTATGATAAAAATAATTAATTAAAATGTTATGAAGATGTTGAATCAGTTAATTACTAAAACAATGCCACTAATCCCCAAAAGTATTATTCATCAGGTGGCAAAAAAATACATTGCAGGCGATGAACTTAGTGATGCCGTTAGAGTTACTCAAGAATTCCAAAAACTTGGAGGGAAAACAACCATTGATGTTCTGGGTGAATTTGTAACAACAAAGGAACGTGCCCTGCACGAAAAGGAAATGGTATCAAAGGTTCTTGATGCTATAAATGAATTTTCTCTTGATAGTTATCTTTCAATAAAACCAACATCGTTAGGTTTAGGTATTGATGAGAATTTTGGCTATGACAATATTAGTTTTATTGTTAAGAAAGCTAATGATTTGAATATTTTCGTCCGTCTTGATATGGAAAACTCACCCTATACAACTTTAACTCTTGATTTATACCGAAAATTACGTGCTGAAGGCTTAAACAATGTTGGTATAGTTATCCAAGCTTATATGAAAAGAAGTGAGGAAGATATCAAATTATTGTTATCTTATAAACCTTCTATCAGGCTTTGCAAAGGAATTTACAAAGAATCACCCGATATTGCCTTTCAGGGTAGAGAAGAAATCAGGGTTAATTATAAAAAACTATTAAGATTAATAATTGATTACGGTATGTATGTTGGAATTGCTACTCACGATGAACCTCTGATTGAAGATGCTGAAAATTTAATCCATAAGAAATCTATTTCTAAGAATGATTATGAATTTCAAATGCTTCTGGGTGTTAGGGAAGAAAAAAGAAATGAATTGCTCCGCAAAGGTCATAATGTCCGTATCTATGTTCCATTTGGAAAGGACTGGTATGGTTATTCAACAAGAAGATTGAAAGAAAACCCTGATATTGCTGGTTATATTTTCAAAGCTATCTTTTTCAAGAATTGATAAAGCTGATTAATACAAAATATATTTTTTTTCTTTTAGCCTTTATAATAGGCTGTGATAGCGGAGATTTTCCTGAGCATTCAAAATCTCATTCGAAAACAATTACTATTGCTACTTTCAATGTTGAATGGCTGGGCGATATGGTCAATGACCGTATTGATAGACTGCCTGAGGATTACAAATTAATTGCCGAAATCATTAAAAAATCTGATGCTGACATCATTGCTCTTCAGGAAATAGAAAATGAAAATGCTTTAAAGTTGCTCAACAAACATTTGACAGGTTTTAAATATTATCTTGGGAAAAAAGGGGGCAAGCAAAATCTTGGGCTTCTTTACAAAAAAGAATTAATTGTTAAAATAATCGGAGAATATACCCCTCTGATTGTTGAACAAAACAGAACAAGACCGGGACTCGTTTTTGAATGCAAAGCAGGTAATTTTGATTTTATTGGGATGGTTGTGCATTTCAAATCAAGTTCCAGATATGATGATACAAAAGAAAAAGTTCAGAAATCCAAAGAATTAAGAGCTAAACAAATCGAAAAAACACATTTCTGGGCTGACTCAATTCTTCGAAAAACAAAAGAACAGGATGTCATAATTTTAGGCGACTTCAACGATACTCCTGTTAGAAAAAAAGACAACCTTTTAGCAATTTTCAAATATGACACAAATTTTATTTTTTTAACTGAAAATCTTAAAAGCTGTAAATATCCTACTTTTTATTCCATTGACCATATTTTAGTATCATCATCTGCAAACAAAAGATATATTAAAAACAGCCTTCGAAGTTTGGATTTTCGAAGTATATTGACCGACGAAGAGACAAAAAAAGTATCTGACCACTGTCCTGTTTCAGTTATGTTGGATATTACAATTCCTGATAATGATTGATTTATTAATATTTTTTCTTATATTGTATTTTGTTTTTTCTAAATTTAGGATTTGATATGCCAAGTTTTAACATTGAAGAAAAAGATAATTATCAAGTAATGAATTTGGTAGGTGACTATGTTGCCTTAGAAGATATTGATTTATTCAGAGAAAAGCTAAAAGAATTAGCAAAATCAGACAAAAATAATGTTATTTTGAACCTTAAAGAAGTATCCTACCTCAATTCGACAGCATTGGGCGTTCTTTTATCTGCAAATGCTCTATTCGAAAGATATAATGGTAAACTTCTCATCTGTAATGTCAATGATTATTTGAAAAATATTTTTTCAATTACTAAACTTACTTTCATCTTCACACTGTATTCAAGCATAGAAGAAGCTGCAAAAAAAATATCTTAGTACTCTTCCCTTTTTTTGTGCTTGAAATTCAGTAAATTTAGGTTATTCTCATATCTGAAGGAAATCAAAACTCCTATTATCGAAATAAATATTGTTATTAATGATATATATAACCCTGTAAAAAATGTATCTGGTTCGAATTTGAGTTCAACTTTATTATTTCCCTTCTCCAACGGAACTGCCATAAAGCAATAGTTTGCTCTGAGTAATTTTTCCTGTTTTGAGTTTACGTAAACTTTCCATCCGGGATACCATATTTCGCTGAAGACTAAGATTGAGTTCTGGGAATTTTTCACTGAATATCTTGAATAATTGCTTTGATACTCTTCACAAAAAATATTATCAGAAATAGTGTCTTTTTTATCTGGCATATAAATACCCGGTAGCTCTTCTAAAACAACCACATTCCGGTAATCAATTTGTTCATTTGCCATTTTTTCCTTTAACAAAGAATCTGGTATAACTTTAAATTCATTAACTAAAAACGCCCTATCAAAATAGCTTTCTCTTTCCGCAAAAGACCATGAACCTTTTTCCAAATCAACATTCAACTGGTACTTAATATTATAAAGATCGAAAATTGTTTTGGTATCGTTAATTGGTGGTTTGGCTCTTTGCAAAACCAATGGGTTATACCCTTCAATAAGCATAATATTATCAACCATTCCCTGATTTCTTTGGAAAGGCATAAAACTTACCGGTTGATAAATTCGGGCATTAACCCTGAATATCTCCTTTGGTAATTTAGGTTCTAATAATGATTTAAGCTGTGGGCTCAGTTTATATATCTCGGATGGATTCTGAGGACTTTGGTTGAATGACATACCTGCTAAAAACAAATCAACTATAATTATAATGATTAATACAACTCCTCCGGAAGTTGCTGTAATAATTGATCTGTTTATTAAAAATATAAAAAGTGCAATAACAGATATAAAAATCAATGCAATATTTCCATATTCCACCAATTGGGATTGATAATTTTCAGGTGTATCTACAAACTTAGCCACTGAGCCAGATGATACTAATATTGATATTATTAAAGGTATAGCAATAGCTATAAGTATTAAAATCAATATTCTTTTTTCTTTAACTTTATTCCATATAGCATCATATCCGAAACCTGCAAGAAGTGAAAATGATAGAATCGTAAAGAACATTATTCGGGCAGGATTTCTAAAGCTTCCGAACATTGGAAAATTATAGAATATATCAAAAATTACACCCCCTTTACCAAGTGCAAATAAAAATCCAAACAGAGCAATAAATGTTAATAGTTTTGTCAGATTAGTCTTATATGTAGAAAAAATTGCTATCAGACCCAGTATTAATGCTGCTAAACCAAAATAAAAACTGGTTTCCCAGTAAAAATAACTTTGATATTTTCCATCCCATGTTAAGTAATATGATGGGTTCTTTGTGGTTTGACCGTCCACAAAACCAAAGATTTTCGGAACAACTGATGCATAAATATGTTTAAATTGCAATGACCCTTCGTTAGCCATTTCATATGTTATTTCGTTTCTTTGAGATAGTGAAGCCAGTTCCCTTGATGGTAAAAACTGAATAGCAAAAATTCCAAAAGCCACAATTATTGGAATTATAGCTAATATTAATGTCTTTACAATTAATAAGGGCTTTGATTTAAAATTCTCTTCATTTATTAATTCTTTGATATCTTTACTAAAAAAAGAACTAATAAAAAACCATAAAAATATTATTAATAGTAAAAGGCTAATATATAAAGTTGTTTGTGGATGGCCTGAAAGAGCAACAAAACCGAAAATTATTCCCGATATGATTGAATGATAAAATTTCTTTTCAATTATGGCTTTTATAAAAAACAATATTATTAACGGCAACCAAGACAAATGATATACAATCATTGGGTGAATAACATGAAAAACCAGCTGCAAAGAAAATGTATATGATATTGCTCCAATTATTGCCCCAATGGAACTAATTTTTAAATACCGTGACAGGACATAAAAATTTAGTAAAGATATAAAGAAATGTAAAATTACGACAATTTGAGTGATACCAACTGGTATTGCATCCGGTCCGGGATTGAAAATTGAAATAAGACGATTCAATGGATAAAAAAATCCTACCTGCATATCAGCAAGAAAAGGCATTCCTGCAAAAGAATATGGATTCCAGAATGGTAGGTTACCTTTTGCTAATTCTCTTGCAGCATATGTTTGAACCGGTAAAACATATTCTACAAAATCTTCCCAGAAAAAGGAGTTGCCAATTAGTTGATCCCAGAAGAAAACAACTGTTAATAAAATGAATAAAGGAATTACAACCCACAATGGAAACTCTTTTGGAGCTAATATTTTTATTTCTTTGTTTGACCTTGGTTGTTTTTTGTTTTTCCTTGAATCATATTTTTGCTTAGTCATAATTTATTTCCTTAATCATTTTTTTTTGCAATAGTAAAAATTGATAAACCAAAAGGAATAGATGTTTTTGTTAAGATATGTTTCTCAAAAGAAAATATATTTAAAAATAATTTATTAATGAATGGAGAGACTGGTTCAATAACTTCCGATTCCGGATTGTTTGAAGCAGTATCATTTTTCATAATATTATCATAGAAACGCTTGAGAACTGCCGGAAAAAATAAAAAAGAATTAAAATAAGAAGAGAATATCACCTTAAAACCTGATTCCACCAATAGACTATTAAAATTTTTTTTTGTATATCTTCTTTTGTGCATATGAATAATATCGTGCTTGCTCCATAGCCATTGATATGCGGGGACAGTTGCAATCAAGTATCCTTCTTTTTCCAAAATTTGATTCGCTCTAGTAACAACAGCTTTATCATTGTCAATATGTTCTATGACATCCATAAAAAGTGTAGCTGAAATTTTAGAATTGCCCGGTTCAAATTCATCAAGTGTCCCAAGGAATAAATTCTTTAGATTTCTTTTCTTGCAATATTCCAGAGCTATTTCAGAAGTATCCAGACAAATTACATCATATTCTTCCGAAATTATCTTCGAGAAACCGCCAGTTCCACATCCAACATCAAGAACTGTTTTGCCTTTTAATTCAGGTGCATAAAAATTAATTAAATCTTTTACAATTGTATTACGGGCAACAAACCACCAGTAAATATCTTCCTGAACAAATTGAGTATGATATACTATTTCTTGCATTAAAAATAATTAATTAATTTTTAAATTTGTTTTAATTATTGAGAAATATGCAATATAGCAGTAGAGATAATAATAAACAAGTTTAAGCGTTAATTTCAATGAAATTTTGTAATTCAATTCCATTGGATATATATATGAGTCTTGAAAAAAAAATAATTGAAGACCTTAAAGAAGCTACCAAAAAAGGTGACAAATTAAGGATGGAAACTCTACGTTCTATAAGAGCAACTATTATAGAATTTAATAAAAGTGGGCTAAACAGGGAAATGAATGAAGACGATGAAATTAAGCTACTTCAGAATCTTGCCAAAAAGCGAAAAGACTCCATTGAAATGTTTGAAAAAGGCAATAGATTCGATCTCGCTGATAAAGAAAAAATCGAACTGGAAATAATTAAATCTTATCTTCCTCAAGAATTATCTGAAGATGATATCAGACACATCGTGAAAAAAATCATTGTTGAATCAGGTGCAAAAGATTTGAAGGACTTAGGAAGAGTTATGAGCATCGCTATGAAAGAAATGAAAGGAAGAGCTGATGGTCAGATTGTTCAAAACATTGTCCGTAGTTTACTCGGGTAAATTTGTCGAAAGGTTTAATAATAAATGAATATTGAATTGAAACCCGATGATAATTTAACTAATATTTCTATTGATAGCTATAATATTAATGATGTTGTACCAGGTAATAATAACGCAGCAAATAATGATTACGAAAACGATTTCATCAAATTAAACATTTCTGAAGATATTTTAACTAATCAAACCCTAAAAGAATTAGAATTTCAGTCTGTTCTCGAGAGAGTTAGCAAGTATTGTTATTCTGATCTCGGGCGTGCTATTATCTTATCATCTTACCCAACAGATAATTTAAACTGGCTTACGAAAGAATTCCAGCTGATTGAGGAGATGGTTGCAGTTTTGACAGAAGACGATCCAATGCCTAACGAAGGAATGAATGACATTACCTCGAAGCTTAATAAAGCAAGAGTCAATAATGCTTGTCTTACCTCTGATGAAATTCTTAAAATTTATGACATGCTGAAGCTATCTCGATTAATAAAAAGTTTTTTCGAACAAAGAAAAGACAAATATCCTAATTTATTTTTGGAAAGTGAATTATTATTTGTCAATAAAATTTTAGAAAAACATATTACTGATGCAATTGATATTACTGGTGAAATCAAAGATACAGCCTCAAGAGAGCTTTTTAGGATTAGGTCTGATATCCGCGAAAAGTCCAACAAATTAAGAAACAGATTGCAAAGAATTCTAAAAAAAGTTAGTGAAGACAACCTGATTCAGGAAGATTTTTTTACAATCAGAGAAGGTAGATTTGTATTACCGATTAAAGCCGAAAACAAAAGACAGATTCCCGGTATTATACATGGTGTTTCTCAAACCGGTGCTACTGTTTTTCTTGAACCGACTGAGATTATTGATATGAATAATGACATTTCCCTGCTTCAGAATGAAGAAAAAAGGGAGGTTTATAGAATCCTTTCGAACTTAACTTCAGAAATTGGTCAGAATTATCGTGAATTGCAGATTTCAAAATCAATCATAGCCCATTTTGATTCCATAAGTGCCAAAGCTAAATATTCTATTGAATTTGGTGGTATTAAACCTACCTTACATAATTCTGATGAAATTGAACTGACAAACATAAGACATCCTCTGCTTGTCCATAGCAAAGGATTGAAAAATGTTGTTCCTCTTAATATATCATTTTCAAAAAATAATAGAGGTCATCTCATCTCCGGACCAAATGCGGGCGGAAAGACTGTCGCTCTTAAAAGTATCGGACTTAATTTATTAATGACCTTAAGTGGTATTTTCCCGATTGGGTATTGTAGCACTGGATATAGAAGAATTTTTTCTTCAATTGGAGATAATCAATCAATCGAGAATGATTTGAGCACGTTCAGCTCACAAATGATACAATTAAAAAAAATTATTGATAACTGTTCATCTGATTCTTTGGTTCTGATAGATGAAATTGGCTCAGGCACTGATCCACAAGAAGGTTCTGCTTTGGCTGCTGGAATACTGGAGTCATTTTTGGAAATGAAAGCTTATTTTGTTGTAACAACCCACCAGTCATCTTTGAAAAGTTATGCTTTAAGAAAAAATGAAATTGTTAATGCTTCTATGGAATTTGATTTAGAAAATATGAAGCCCACTTATAAATTTCTTCAGGGCGTTCCCGGAAATAGTTATGCCTTTATTATGGCAAAAAATATTGGGTTATCTAACCTGATTCTCGAAAGAGCAAAAAATTTCATTGGTAACAAACACAGTGAAATCGAAGAAAGCATTAGTATTCTTCAAAAATTTAAATCAGAAACTGAAGCTCTTAGAAATTCATTAGCTCAGGAAAATCTTAAAGTGGAAGCATTAAGAAAAGAACTCGAATCACAGCTCAAAGAAATTAAACAAAAAAAGCAAAAATTAATAAATGAGGGTCGTTTGGAAGCTAATGAACTGCTTCAAAAAGCTAACTCATTGATCGAAAATACAATTCGTGAAATTCGTGAAGAAAAAAAAGCTATCTCTGGTATCAAAAAGGATTTTAATTTCAACAAATCACAACTTGATTCTGAAATAAAACAATTCAATGATAAGTACGAATTTCAAACTAAACCCGAAGATAAGATTAATATCGGTGATAATGTTTATTATGAAGATCCTTCGAGCATTGGTACTGTTATCGAAATCTCCGAAGAAAACAATACTGCTTTGGTTGATTTTCAGGGAATTAAATTTAGATTACCAGTTTATAAGTTATTTAAAGCTCTCTTCCAAACAACAAAATCGAATCAAGTTTCTGATCTTAAATTTGGAACATTTTCAACAATTGATTTACGTGGCAAAAGAGCCGAAGAGTCAATAAGAGAAGTTGATCGGCTTATTTCTGATGCACTGATAAGTAATATTCCTTATATTACTATTATTCATGGTAAAGGCACTGGAGCTTTAAGAGAGGCTATTCATGAATTCCTGAAGACTCATCCTTCTGTTTCATCCTTCAGATTAGGAAGACTTGAGGAAGGCGGCTCGGGAGTTACTATAGTTGAGTTTTGATTATTTTGTTATTTTTGTAAATGCTTTTTTGCCCGGATGGCGAAATTGGCAGACGCGCTACATTCAGGGTGTAGTGAGGGTAACCTCATGCAGGTTCAAGTCCTGTTCCGGGCACTTTTTCCAAAGAATACCACTAAATAATTAATGTCTGATAAGTCTAAAGATTCAACCATAATTTTCTTTTCGGTTATATTAGTCTTTGTAATTCGCTCAATTTCATTTTTTATCTATGATGTTTATGACGATGCTTTCATTACCTTCCGTTATGCTCAAAATTTGGCTTCTGGCAATGGTTTGCTTTATAATCCCGGTGAATATATTCTTGGCACAACCTCACCCCTTTTTGCGATTTTTATAGCCATGTTATATAAAATTGGTCTTCCCATCCCTGAATCGGTTGTCATTCTAAATATTATACTTGATTCATTAACTGTTCTAATCATTTCCAAAATTTTACTTTTTAATCAAAGAAAAATCGAACTCGGTATTTTCTTATTTGTTTTTTCAGGAAGCATTCTAATATCAAGGATTACATCTGGAGGAATGGAAGTAAATCTGTTTCTTTTACTTTCAGTTTTTGTGATTATTCTTTACACTAAAGATAAAAAAATATTTGCTTTTATTCTTTGCTCTTTAACATACTTTGTCCGTCCTGAAGCAATTTCATTACTCTTTATCTTATTTCTTAATGAAATTATTTCTAAACAATATAAAAAAGCTATTGTTTTAGCAATCATAAGTATTGTTACCGTATCAATACCCCTATTTTTTATTTACCACACCTATGGTAATGTCCTTCCTCAATCTGTTCTTGCAAAAAGTGAATTAACTGGTGGCTCAATATATGAACTTATAAATATGTTTTTTTTGAGAGACCCAATTTCAATAATAACTCTACCATTAGCATTAATCGGATTTATAAAAATTAACAAAACTGAACCTTTCCTTAAAATATTTGGTTATTGGATTCTCTTGATAATTATTTCATATCTTTTATTCAGACCTCATCCATGGCCATGGTATGGTTTTGTTATAAGAGCTGGATTAGCTCTGTTTTCTGGCGTTGGCTTTGTTTATATTTTATCTTATTTTAAAACTATCGCTAACTTCTTAAATTTCAAAAAAATATTTTTTGTTTCAGTCACTATAGCTTTGTCAGCTAATTTTGCTACCGGACATTTTCAAGGATTAAAGCCAGTAACCAAAAATATTTACTACCCATTAAAAGACTGGGCAAAAATCAACAAAACAAGCGATAAAAAATTGATAGCTGATGATATCGGAATTATAGGTTATCATTTCGAAGGTTATATCTATGATACTCAGGGTTTAGTATCCTCAAGGTTTGTCAAAAAAAATGAAAGATATGAATTTTTTAAACATACTACTGCTGATTTTTTATTCTTGAATTCTAATCAGGAAAATGCCGAACTGATGTTCAATACAGACTTAAACAATCTTTATCATCCAATTTCTAGATTTTCCAAATCAGGTATAAAAAATATTAGTCGCTCCTCCAAAAATTACCCACAAGGTTGGATCCAGGACTATATGTTATTCAAAAAAATAAAATAATAATATCACAATTTTTTATATTAACTAAATTTAAATTTGGTTTTTATAAATATTATTATTATCTTACCTTAAAATATATTTTTTTTTTTAGGATTTTATATAATTAACCTCTTAATCATTATAATTGGAGTTTTTTATGAGAAATTATTATAGATTTCTTCAGATAAGTTTGTTGTTTCTTGTGCTTAATTTAGGCACGGTTTTTGGCGCTCTTGACAATAAAGGTAAAGAGTTCTTCATGGGATTTCTAGTCAATCATACAATAAATCCATTTATTGAGTTACATTTAACAAGTGATGTATCTACGACAGTAAACATTGAATACCCTGTTGGAACATTTCTTACATCAGTAGTGGTTAATCCAAATAATGTTACCATAGTTTCTCTGCCAAGTAGTACAACGTCATGGACAAATAACACAGTTGCATCAAGAGCTGTAAGAGCTTATGCAGATGATGAGTTTGTGTGTTATATGATAAATAGATTTTCTGCAACAAGTGATGCTGCGTTAGCACTACCCATTGATGTATTAAATACAGAGTACATACTTGCATCCTATACACCTAGAACACCAACAGGTAGTGAATTTTTAGTAATAGCCCCTTATAATAATACATCACTCACAATAACTCCATCAGTCAATATCACAGGTCATAATGCTGGTATTCCTTTTAATGTAATACTACAAAGTGGACAGGGATACTTCAACACTGGTTTGACTGCAAATGCAGCTGGTGATGTTACTGGAACTATCATCCAGTCTGATAAACCTGTTTTTGTTGTAAGTGGTGAAAAATGTACAAATATACCACCAGGAGTTACCTTCTGTGACCATATTTTTGAAGTTCAGCATCCAACTCAAACATGGGGAAAAGATATACCAGTAAAAAATTTACCACAAAGACCACGAGGTTCTATTTACAGAATAATTGCTTCGGAAGATAACACTATTGTCAATTTAAATGGATCTTATTTATCAACCTTGAATAGAGGGGGTTATTATGAAACTGGGGTTCTAAATGGTGAGTTATTGTTTCAAGGTGACAAACCCATTTTTGTGGTGCAATATATGACTGGTGATTCCTATCCAGATGCGGACCAAGGTGATCCTGCAATGGGTAATATGATCCCTTCAGACCAATATCTTAGGGCTTATACTTTTTCAACAGTAGGCGCCGGTCAATTTTTAAGAAACTATGTTACAATAATTGCTCAATATTCTGATATAAATTCAAATTCTATGTTATTAGATGGTTCACCCTTAGCTCCTGGTCTATTTTCACCTGTTCCAGGAACAACATTAGGCGCAGCCACTGTTTTGCTATCATCTGGAACTCATTCAACAAGCTCACCTAACCCACATGGTATAACCGTTCAAGGATATAATAACTTCGATTCTTATATTTATCCAGGTGGTGCTGCATTCCAATTCATTAACCCAGTCGGTGATGAAAATCCACCTATTTGCTCTTTGGATAATTTTGGTGATTATGCAACAGGAATGGCAAAAGATGATAGACCCTCCGAAGATGAAAATAACAACGATGTTCTCGACGATGGTGAAGATTTAAACGGAAATGATAAAATTGATGTTGATAAAGGCATTTTTTTGGTCGAACTTGAACCGGGAAGCTCGAATGTCACTCTGACTGTTGATCCATTCACACCGGGTGATCCTGTTGTTACGTATACATTTAATGTTATTGATAATTCAATGGACGCTTCGGGCACAGTGAAAGTTACTGATGGTGCAGGGAATACATGCACTTCAGAATACACATATATTGCAAATCAGCCTCCAGTTGCTGACGCTGGCGATGATGCCACTTATGAATGTAACTCCCCCAATGGAACAGAAGTTACCCTTGATGGTAGTGGCTCAAGCGATCCTAATGAAGACGAATTAACCTATACTTGGAGAGAAAATAATGTTGTTATTGCCGGTCCAACCAATGATCCAACGACAACAGTTGCTTTAGGTGTAGGTGTTCATACAATTGAACTTGAAGTAATGGATCCACATGGTGAAACTTCAACCGATGAAGTTATTATCACAATTGAGGATAATACAGCTCCAACAGTTTCTTGCTCAGCATCCCCAAATTCATTATGGCCTCCAAACCACAAATATGTTGATATTACATTATCAACAACAATCGAAGACGCTTGCGACGAAAATTCAACAGTTGAATTAATATCAGTTACAAGCAATGAAGCTGATAATGGATTAGGTGATGGAGATACTCCAAACGATATTGTTATTGTTAACAATAATCAGTTGAAATTAAGAGCAGAAAGATCCGGTAGAGGTTCAGGCAGAATCTACACAATTGTTTTTAAAGTAACTGACGACAGCGGAAATGAGTCAATGTGTTCAACTACTGTTACAGTTCCTCACAGTAGAAGAAAAATCACAGATGAGTCTTTTGACTATGTTAATAATATTTCTGTTTATCCTAATCCTTTCAACTTATCAACAACAATTAATTACACAGTTCCTGAACACAACCTTGTAACACTTAAAATCTTCAGTTCTATTGGTGAAGAAGTTAAGATATTAGTTAATCACAAACAGGAAATGGGTCAATATTCCGTAAATTGGGATGGCACAAGTAATATTGGAACAAAACTGCCGAGTGGTGTTTACTTCTATCAATTGACTACCGGATATATTAATCAAACTGGTACTATCCAATTGATTCAATAATTATTTATTTAAAATATAATATAAAGAGCCCGGTTTTTTCCGGGCTTTTTTTATTCTTATAAATTAAGTATTTTTGAATGTCTTTTTTTCTCCTACAAATCAGGAACGATTATGAAAAGTTTTCTATTGACTATCTCAATTTTCTTGTTTTTTCCTTTTCTTCTTGCTGCTCAAACAGAATACAAAAGTGAAAAATACGTTGGACCGCAGGATTACACTTCAAATATTAGACCTAACGCAAAATTAGTTATGAAAGGACCAGCAAATGATACACTCACTGGATGGCAAAGCATACCTTTTGAATTCTTCTTTTATGGAAAAAAAGTTGATGGGTATTTTATATCCGATGATGGATATGTTACTTTCATAAAAGATGCAAAACATGTAGATTATAATAATAAATCAATTCCAAACCCAGAATTCCCTAATAATGCAATCTATGGTTATTGGGAAAAACTTAAGTTAGAAAATGTTATGACTATGTGGTCAAATGAAATCAGGAGCATCACATTGGGAGAACCTCCTGAAAGATTTCATGTGATTATGTGGATTACTGCTATACCTGAAACCGAAACATTTTCTACCGCCAGTCTAAGTTTTGCTGTTGTTTTAATGGAAAAGAACAGTGAAATTAATATTGTATATGTAGCCGGAAGAAAAAATTCCCGATTAAATGGCATCATTGGTATCGAAAATGAAGATGGCAGCAAAGGACTCATGCTCGAAAATAGTCCGTATTACGACTTTCCTTCACTGTCAGCAGCTTCATCTGATGATATCACTTACACTATCTCAGAAAACACATTAAGCAAAGAATATGAATATTTCGTTGATAACAGTATATTTGTCATACCCAATCCTTCTCAGGACTATATTAACATCATCTCAAATAATGAAAATCTGATTGAGTCAGTCAATATTTATTGTCTTGATGGAAAAAAAATTAGTGAAATAAATTCAGAAAGTAATACCTTAAGAATCGAAATTAGCGATTACCCAAAGGGTATCTATTTTGTTCAAATAACGCTCAACACTGGAAAAGTTTTATTTAAAGCTTTCATAAAAAAATAATATCAACTACAAAAATATTACAAAATATAACTTTAAAGCAATAAACTTTAACAACAAGAAATAATTTTTTTTATTTTAGCTTTCGAACTAAAAATCGAAACCACTTATAGATTTTTCATCTATAGACAAGCTTTCACCTTGTTGTGGTTGATTAAATAATTGTGTTGCATTTTTTGCAATACAACATTTATCCACATAAATTTTAGGGAGAAAGTATGGATCCTCATATAATCAGCATCCTTAAGCACGAAGTCCATCTTATAGCCTTATTCATTATGGGTACGGTATATATTGGCAAAATCATCTGGATAATGAGATTCAAGCCAATGGTCGAGCGCACACCCTCAAAGGGCAATAAGCAAAAAGCTATCATTAATTCCTATCTGAATATTGCTATGCCATGGGAAATGGAAAGCACAAGGAAAAAATGGTATATTTGGACAGAATTTGCAATATTTCATATTGGTATTGCATTCGCAATTATCGCTTCGTTCATCGTTTCTTTTGGGAACGAGTCGCTTCTTGATAATACCGTATTTCTGAAATTCTTTATGGTATTGTTCCCTATCTCCTTCATAATAACAGTTATCAGGCTATTTCGAAGATTGTTTTTGCCTGTTAACCGTATCATCAGCCATCCTGATGACTATTTTTCAATTTTAATGATGTGTTTGTGGTTCTTTTTTGCTTCTTGGTTTGTATTTGATCTGTATAATAGTTTGATAATGGGAATTTATCTTGCAATAACAGCTTTCCTGATTGCTTATGTCCCATTCAGCAAAATGTCACATTATATACTGTGGCCGTTTTCAAGGTATTATTTTGGTAAGCACTTTGGGCATCGAGGTGTTTATCCAAAAATTAAAGTTCAGTAATTTTTATTAAATACAATTCAAGGAGAAAAAATGGAAGAAATAAATCAAAACTCATCTAAAGCCCATAAAGCAAACGAAGCATTTAAAACAAGAATGAATCGCCAAGCTATTCTATCTTTTGGCGTCTGTGTCCATTGTGGTATGTGCACTGAATCTTGTCATTACTACCTTTCTTTAAAAGATCCAAAAATGGCACCGGCTTATAAAGCTGACAGAGTTAGAAAACTATATAAAAAATATTTTGACTGGACCGGAAAATTGCTACCTAAATGGGTTGGTGGTGCTGAACTTGAATCAGAAGACGACCTGAAAGAACTAATGGATATTACTTTTGGCAGTTGCACTATGTGCCGCAGATGCTCCTTCAACTGTCCAATGGGTGTTGACAAAGCTCTTTTAATAAGAACAGGTCGGTCAATACTATTTGAACAGGGTATTGCTCCCCAAGGTGTGATTGATGTTGCCAAAGACCAATGGGAAACCGGGAATCAAATGGGTATCTCAGATGAAGAATACCTTGAAACTATTGAATGGTTGAACGAAGAACTTCAAATGGAACTTGACGATCCAAAGGCTGAAATACCGATGGATAGACCTAATTGTAATATTGTCTATGCAGTTAATCCAAGAGAAATAAAATATGCCCCTCAAAGCTTGCTTGCTGCAGCTAAAATTTTCTACGCAGCCGGTGAGAGCTGGACAATGTCTTCTAAAGGCTGGGATAATACTAACTTTGGACTATTTGCTGGTGATAACAAACTTGGTGCTCATATGGGCAATCTTGTTTTTGATAGCGTTGAAAGATTAAACGGTAAAATGCTTGTTACTTCGGAGTGTGGTCATGGCTATCGTGCTACTGCTTGGGAAAGTCCAAATTGGACTGCAAGAGATTTGAAATTTCCAATTTATAATTTTTTGGAGATAATGGTTAATTATGTAAAATCGGGCAGAATTAAACTTGATCCTGCTTTGAATCCTTTTAAGGTTACTTATCATGATCCCTGTAACTTGGGTAGAAGTGGTGGTATAACAGAAGAACCAAGATATCTATTAAGACAATCCGTCTCTATGTTTCAGGAAATGTACCCGAATAGAGCTGATAATTACTGTTGTACCGGTGGTGGTGGAGCAATGTCTATGTCAGAATATTCAAAAAGACGTCTGGAAACAGCAGTCATCAAAGCTAATCAGCTAAAAGAAACACAAGCCGATATTGTTGTTACTGCCTGTCATAATTGTGTTGATGGTCTGACTGATCTAATTAAACATTATAAGCTGAAAATGAAGGTCAAACTTGTTGGTGAACTCGTTGCCGATGCCCTAATTATTGATAAGAAATTTATTACTCCAACATTTAAGCCTGTTGAACTTGAAGAAAAATTAATCCTGATGATTGATGACGAAGTTGATATCTTAACATATTTATCTACTTTGTTTAATGATAACGGGTATAAAACATTTACATCTACTAATTACGAAAATGCAATGGAATTTCTAAGAAATCAAAAGCCAGATTTAATTACCTTAGATCTCGCAATGCCGGGGAAAAACGGATTGAGCATATATAAAGAATTAAAAACCAATGACAATTTCAAAGATATTCCCGTCATTTTTGTAACTGGTGTGAATCCAGACAATCCCGGTCAATTAGATCATCGCAAATTTATATATGAACACAGCCTTCCCAAACCAGAAGGCTATATCGAAAAGCCTGTTGAAAAAGACCTTTTGCTCAAAATAGTCAGAAAATGCGTTGAAATTAATGTTGATAATTTTAATTAGCTATGGAAACAACAATCAATCTGACAGATTCTATGTTATTCGATGAGGTGCCATGCTACATCTCCATTCAGGATAGGGATTATAAAATCATCAAAACTAACAGGCGATTCAGGGAAACTTTCGGTGATCGAATCGGTGAATATTGTTATGTTGTTTACAAAATGCGTGAGGATAAATGCCCTGTCTGCCCTATGGACAAAACTTTTTCTGAAGGCAAAATCTTTGAATCTGAAGAATTGGTATTTTCTCCGGAAGGTTATCCTGTTTATGTTAATGCTCAGACTGCCCCAATTTTTGATGATAATGGAAATATTGTTGCTGCAATTGAAATGGCTACCGATATTACCGAATCGAAAAAGTTACAAAGGCGGCTTGAGGAAAGCATAGAAAAATATAGAATGCTCTTTAATGTTGTTCCTTGCTTTATTTCTGTCCAGAATAAAGATTTCATTGTAATTGATGCTAACCAAAAATTTAAAGATGAATTTGGTGATTATCGTAATAAATACTGTTACTACCTTTACAAAAAAAGAGATTCAAGGTGTGAAATCTGCCCGGTTGCTGAAACATTCGAAGATGGTAAGATCCACACAAGCGAAGAAATTGTTGCTGGTAAAGATGACGTCCCGATTAACATCCTTGTTTTAGCAGCCCCCATCAGAAACGAATCTGGTGAAATCACTGCAGTTATGGAAATGACTACAGATATTACTGATATCAAGAAAATTCAGAGTCAAATGGCAAATGTCGGGCAATTGGTTGCAAATTTAGCTCATACAATCAAAGGAATTATTTCCGGTCTGGATGGTGGTATGTATGTGGTTGAATCTGGTTTCAGGCAAAACAAAGATGAAATTATCAAAAAGGGGTGGGAGATGGTTCAAAGAAATGTGGAACGAGTCTCCCATCTTGTTCTTGATATGCTTTATTACGCCAAAGACCGTGTTCCTGAAAAGCAAGAAATCTTTATAGATAAAGTCTGCGAAGAAATTGTTGAGCTTTATTCAAAAAAATTTAATGACCTGAACATCGAAGTCAAATTAGATTTAAGATTCTCGGATAGTTTCTTTGGTGATTCGAAGGCTATCTATACTATGATTTTAAATTTAGTTGAAAATGCTATTGATGCATGTAAATGGGATAGTGATAAAAACAAACATATCATTGAAATTCTGTTATCAAACTATGATAATTATATTTATCTGACAATAATTGATAATGGTCATGGTATGAATGAAGATGTAAAAAGTAAATTGTTTACTCCTCTTTATTCTACCAAAGGTAGTTCAGGCAGTGGGTTTGGTCTTATGGTTGTCAAAAAAATTGTTGATGAGCATAATGGCTTAATAAAAGTTGAGTCAGAAATTGGTAAAGGTTCAAAATTTATTATTAAATTGCCTTTAACCAAGTTGTGATTTTTTTGAAAGGTTAAAATTTATGGCAAAAATACTAATTGTTGACGATGATAATGATATTATTACTTATTTAGGGACCCTGCTGAGAGATAATGATTTTGATGTTATCGAAGCTCTAAACGGAAAGGAAGGCTTCGAAAAAGCTCAAACCGAAAAACCAGACTTGATCTGCCTTGATATTTCTATGCCCGAAGAGTCAGGTGTTAAAGCATACAGAAATCTGACTGAGAACGAAGCAACAAAAAAAATACCTGTATTTATCGTTACCGGTGTAGCTCATGATTTCAAAAACTTTATTGAAACAAGGAAGCAAGTTCCACCGCCTGTTGCTTATTTTGATAAGCCCATTGATAAAGATGAATTTATTGCTAAAATCAAGAGTGTGCTAAATATTTAGATTACCAAATTTAGATTTTCTTTTTCTTCAAAATGGAATGGTAACTGCCATTCCATTTTATTTTATTTTTCAAAATCCCCAAATCTTCAATTTCTAACTCTATTGTATCACCATCTTTTAGCCAAACAGGTTGATACTCTTCTCCCCTTTCTTTTGCCAATCTTGCCGCGGTACCATTTAATTCAAGATAACAACCTGTTCCGACAGTTCCCGAACCGATAACATCCCCCGGAAGAATTTCGACTCCATAAGATGCTCTTTCGATTATCTCTGCAAATGTCCAGTTCATATCAGAAGTATTACCACTGGATATTTCAACACCATTATGTCTGGCTCTCATCTCAAGTTTATATTTATTACCGAATTCAGTCTTAATAATTTTGTTTTCTAACTCATCGGGAGTAACAAGCCATGGACCGAGTGTAGTTGCAAAATCCTTACCTTTGGCTGGTCCCAAATTCAGTTTCATCTCCTCCATTTGAAGTGTTCTTGCTGAAAAATCATTCATAATTGTAAAACCAGCAATGTAGCTATCAGCCTCATTCGAACTTATATTCTTTCCTTTTTTCCCGATAATGACAGCCCATTCTAGCTCAAAATCAAGTTTATCAAGATGGTCATATTCGACTTCAATATCTCCTTCCCCAAAAATTGAGTTGTGATTTGTAAAGTAAAAGATAGGATATTGGTCAAATTCCGGTATCATCTCCAATCCTCTGTTTCTTCTTGCTGCTTCGACGTGCTGACGGAACGCATAACCATCACGGCACGAAGGTGGATTGGGGATTGGAGATAATAATTTGATAGGTTTTTCAACATTGTAATTATCGGTCAGATTCAATTCTTGAAATACTTTTCTTGTTAATTCATAATTTTTATCCCAATCTCCGAGTAGAGACAACATGTTCGAGGGAAGATTTATCTTTAGCTTTTTTGCTTCATTTTCGAGGTCAATTACATTGTTTTTCAACATCAAACCCAATCTTGGTTGATATTGTTGATTCAAAAAAGATACAAGCTTCATTTCTTTCCTAACAATTTTTTGAAAATGTTTAAAGAATAATCCATTTGCGGATGTGTGCCGGTGCTGATTCTTACTCCGTTAGGAACACCAAACGGAGGAAGATGACGAACCAAGATACCATTATCATAACATTTATCAACAAAATTACCCGCTGATTCCTGATTTTCAAAAAGTATCATGACAAAATTTGCATAAGGTTTTATGTAATTTACTTTTAACTCATCAAATAAATTTGTCATCCTTTCTAAAGATATTGTATTCAGTTTTATTGTTTGAAAAATGAAATCATAATCAGAAAGTGCAGCCTGAGCTACTTTTTGAGCTATTGAATTAGGTTCAAATGGTAATTTGACTTTATATAATGTCGAAATCAATTCTTCGGGACCAAAAGCAAAACCTATTCTTATTCCTGCCAGTCCGTGAGATTTCGAAAAAGTTCTGACAACTATTAAGTTCTCCTGATCATACTCCAGACCATCGGGATAACCATCATGCAGACCTGCATAAATTGAATATGCCTCGTCATATATTATCAAAATATCCTTTGGAACCCGCTTCAAGAAAGATTCAAATTCATCTTTGAAAAACATTGAACCCGTTGGGTTATTTGGATTGGACAGAAAAATAATTCTTGTCTTCGGTGTTATAGAATTAATTATGGCTTCAAGATCATATTGATGATTTTTCATTGGGGCTTTTATCAAATTTCTGCCCAATTTCAATATGTTAACAAAATAACCAATGAATGTCTCTTCGGCTGTTAAAACATCATCTCCATAATCCGAAAAAGCTTTGATAATATCACCAATTATTGCATCTGAACCACTGCCAGCAATGATATTCTTTTCTGGTTTACCTAAAATTTCAGATAAATTACTGATTAGCTCGGTTGCACCAACGTCAGGATAAACTGATAGGAACTTTGTGGTTTCCATTAATGCTTCTATAGCTTTGGGTGATGCTCCCAGAGGGTTTTCATTTGATGCAAGATTGATAAAATCAATAATGTTTTTTTGCTTCTTACTTGTTATTAATTTGTTACCGGGTTTATAAGGACTAAGATTCTGAATGTATTCAGGAATTTTTATCATAAAAAAGTAAAATCTCTAAAATTATATTCTAATCAATCGAGCCAAGATAAATAATATTTTTCATCCATTGTTTCCTTAACGTTTTTTGTTGCACCTAAAGGGGCAAATGTATCAATCATAACCGCATATTCGAATGTTTCCTTAGCACCAAGTGATTCTTCTATCTTGCCCGGTTGCGGTCCGTGAGGAAGACCAAGTGGATGTAATGTTACAGACCCCTCTCCCACCCCTTTTCGGGACATAAAATCACCCTCAACATAATATAATACTTCTGCACTTTCAACATTGGTATGAAAATATGGAACCGGTATTGCCTCAGGATGAAAATCAAATAGCCTTGGGCAAAAATTACATAAAACAAAATGCTCTGTGTCAAATAATAAATGCACAGGAGGTGGTAAATGTAATTTTCCTACCTTCGGTGCAAATTCCTTTATGTTTATTGCAAAGGGATATAGATATCCATCCCATCCAACAACATCATAGGGATGATGAGGAATGATATACTCAAAAATTCTAAAACCTGTTTTTATCAATAGCTTGAAACGGCCATCATTATCATAAGGCTCAAAATATTCTGGAAGTTTAAAATCCCTCTCGCAATATGGTGCATCTTCAGTTAATTGACCGTAGTCATTCCTGTAATGTTTGGGAATTTCGAATGCTGTGTCGGATTCAACGATCAATAATTTATTATTTTCAAAATTAGTAAAATTCATTTGATATATTGTGCCCATAGGAACAACAATCTGGTCGCCGGGTTCAAATTTTATCTTTCCATATTCTGATAAAAAAATCCCTTCGCCGTGATGAATAAATATATATTCATGTGCATAAGCATTTTTATAAAAATAATCACTGTTTTTGGTCGGATGTGCAGTACTTATCAAACAATGAGGATTCTGCAGAAAAATATTCCTTGAACTAAAGAAATCACCTTCGGTCTTTTTCAAATTTGTCTTAAAATGTATATGCTGCAAAGGCATATCATCCCATGAATCAATCTGAATTCTATCAATTTCCCGTATTTCTGAAGTTTTTGTCGGAGCATTTATATGATATTTTGTACTATAAATACCCGAAAAACCTTTTGTACTGACTAATTCCTCCCTAAATAAAGATTTTCCATCGTTTTTATAAAATGTAATATGTTTCTTTTTAGGTATTAATCCAAGTTTATGATAAAATGCCATAATTTTCTATAGTTTTTGTTAGACATTTGTTTTAATTAAATTACCACGTTTTTCCTGATCTCTTTCGATAGCTTCAAATAGTGCCTGAAAATTACCCTGACCAAAGCCTGAGGCTCCATTTCGTCGCTGAATAATCTCGAAGAAAAATGTCGGACGGTTGAATACAGGTTTTGTAAATAATTGAAGTAAATAGCCCTGTCCTTCCACATCACAAAGAATTCCAAGTTTCTGTAGTTCATTGATATCTTCGGTTAAGCCAAATTCACGTTTGGCTAGTGTCTCGTAATATGTATCCGGGGGTGCATCCAGAAATTCAACACCATTTGCTTTCAGCGCACTGACTGTCTTGATGATATCAAGTGTGCTAATTGCTATATGCTGAATACCTGAACCCCTGTATTGTTGTGTATATTCTTCGATTTGCGAAAGTCGTTCGGCTTCGTATGGTTCATTAATTGGATTTTTGATTATCCCGTCTTTTGATCTGACAACTTTTGAAAGCAATGCAGAATATTTTGTCGAAATATCGCCCGGTCCAAAATATATAAATGTTTCAAAATCCAGTGATTTATTGATATATTCTGCCCAGTAATCCATCTCATTTATATGAACATTTCCAACAATATGATCTATCAACTTTAAACCTGTTTCTTCGCATTTAATTTCGATATTTTGAATTGGCTCACCAAATCCCGGTTTAAACAATCCATTATAATTATCATAATTGACAAAATTTATCTCGCAATCACCGTAAAGCCTTATTGCCGCTTCTTCAACATAACCCTGATTATCTTCACTTTTTTGCGGTAGTCTGACAGGGATTGCTCCGTTTTTAATGGCTTTATTAAATGTTTCCCTAACATCAACAACCTCAACAGACCATCTTTTGACTCCATCTCCGTGAAGCTCAACAAAAGAATTAATATCAAATGTTTCTGGCTGCAAAGCTGAAGTGATCAAGAATTTCATTCCAAAATCTGACTTCAAAAGATAGGATATTCTGTCACGAACACCTGTTTCTGGTCCTCTGTATGCCGATATTTTCATCCCTAAAGCTTTAGCAAACCAATAAGCTACTATCTTTGCACTACCAACATAAAACTCAACATAATCATAACCTCTGATTCCCATTGAATTCTGTGGTATTTTGCTTGGGACACCCCCATAACATATATCCATTTGCATATTTTCACCTCATTCAATTTTTGATTAATTCTTCAAATTTAACTTATTTTTTAATAATTAAATCAAGTATTAAATATAATAAATTTTAATTTTAATTGTTAAATTTGATTTGCAATAAATACAAATTACAATTTTTTTTGCAAGTTTAAAATAATTTTTAGCTGACCATTAAGAGATCTATTTATGATTAGTTTTGAACCAAATCAGTTAACACAAAGACAGGTACACGCTTATATGCTTGGAGGTATTGCACCAAGACCAATAGCTCTTGTCTCAACAATATCGGAAGATGGTATTCTTAATCTATCTCCTTTCTCCTTTTATAATGCTTTCGGCTCTAATCCACCAATTATTGCTTTTTCACCCGCAAGAAGAGGTCGGGATAATACTTTGAAAGATACTTATAATAACTTAATTGCAACAAAGGAATGTACTGTTAATGCAGTAACTGAATTTATGACACATCAGATAAATTTAGCATCTGCTGAATTCATACCCGAAGTTAATGAGTTTATAAAATCTGGTTTGACCCCTATTGACTCGGACCTTGTTAAACCCAAAAGAGTAAAAGAATCACCTTTTCAAATGGAATGCAAATTAATTCAAATGTTTAATACAAGCGACAAACCCGGAGCTGGTAATATTGCTATTTGTGAGATTATTAAATTTCATATAGCTGAGGAAATCATCAAAGATGGAATTATTCACCCCGATTTAATCCGCCACATCGGGAGAAATGGTGCCGATTTTTACACTAAAGCTTTTGGAAATTCTTTATTCAGTCTTAAGAAGCCACCCATCCAACCTATTGGTTATGATGCTTTGCCAGATTTCATATTAAAATCACGAATTCTCACAGCAAATAATTTAGCTAAACTTGCCATCAGTCAAACCATACCTTCATCTGATGAAGCCATAAAATTTTTTGATTCTTTTAAATCTATCGAATGCACTGAAAATACTTTTTGGATTCATTATTACAATAATAACTTTGATCAGGCTATTTCCTCTTTGAAATATCTCATTTTAAAGGGACATTACAATTCATTAACATTATTTGAATTACTAATCCAGTTAGCTTTAAACAATGATGATATCGAAAAAGCATGGTTATTAGTTATTTATTATGGAAAGATATATGACAATCAATTATAAAGAACCCCTTTGGATTCCATCAAAAGATAGAATTGAAAAATCAAATCTGATAAAATTTATTAAGTGGGTTAACAATCGTTTTAACCAATCTTTTAATAATTATCAAGAACTCTATACCTGGTCAATAAATTCAATCGAGGATTTCTGGTTATCCATTTTTGAATATGGAAAATTCTTATATTCTGGTAATATAGAGTCTGTCCTGAATTATGAATTTAAAGGAAAAAAAGTTGCCCCCGGTGCAATATGGTTTAATGGTATATATCTTAATTTTGCCGAAAATTTATTAAGAAATCGTAGTAATAAAAATGCCCTGATAAGTTATAACGAAAATGGTTTAGAGGCTCAAATCAGTTATGATGAATTGTTTCGTAAAGTAATCATCCTAAGGGATTTTTTGCTGCAAATCGGGATTTCAAAAAATGACACAGTTGCTGCAATTTTGCCTAACTCTGCTGAAACGATTATAGCTATGTTAGCTGTAACAAGCATTGGTGCAGTCTGGTCATCGGTTTCTCCTGAATTCGGTCAAAATAGCATCATTGACAGATTTTCACAAATTAATCCAAAATTAATTATCGCAGTTGATGGTTATGTATATAATCAAAAATATTTTAATATAATTAGCAAAGTTAAAGATATATCTAAAATTCTGGCATCTAATCCCGCAGTTCTTTTCATCAATAAAAATAGCAGAGCAACTGACGAATTCGATTTTAATTGGGAAGAAATTTTAAATACCAGAAACGAAATTGACTTTGATAATATTGAGTTCGAACGATTTCCATTTCAGCACCCCGTATATATTCTTTATTCATCCGGAACAACTGGCAAACCAAAATGCATCGTTCACGGTGCTGGTGGAACTTTGCTACAGCATTTCAAAGAACTGTATCTTCATACTGATTTGAAGTCCGAGGATACGATTACTTACTTCACAACTTGCGGTTGGATGATGTGGAACTGGCTGGTGAGTTCTCTTCAAATAGGTGCTACCATTTTTCTTTATGATGGAAGTCCATTTCAGCCTATCCCCAAAATTCTCTGGGATTTGATTGATAAATTTAATATAAATATTTTCGGAACAAGCCCAAAATACCTTTCAGCTTGCCAACAAACAGGCTTAGAACCAATCAAATCAAATAAATTAGATTCATTAAAAACAATTTTATCAACTGGTTCACCACTGACTCAAAAAAACTTTGAATATGTTTACAAAAAAATAAAAAATGATGTTCATCTGGCATCAATTTCCGGCGGAACTGATATAATTTCTTGTTTTATGCTTGGAAATCCAATGCAACCCGTCTATTCTGAAGAAATACAATGTAGAGGTTTGGGGATGAAAGTTGAATGCTGGAATAATGAAGGTAAAAGCGTTATCGGTGAAAAAGGTGAATTAGTCTGTACCGAAATTTTCCCTTCGATGCCAATTTACTTTATGAATGATGATTCTTTTCAACTTTACAATAATGCATATTTCAATTTCTTCCCTGATGTGTGGAGGCATGGGGATTTGATAGAAATTACCCCCCGTGATGGAATAATCGTATATGGTAGGTCTGATGCAACTCTTAATCCCGGTGGAGTCAGAATAGGAACAGCAGAAATTTATCGTTCCGTTGAGGAGTTAGGTGAAGTCTCTGATTCTCTGGCAGCTTCCGTTAATATTGACGGGGATTCAAGGATTGTTCTTTTTGTCGTTCTGAATGGTGTTAATCTCGATGATAATTTAAAGTTAAAAATAAAAAACAAAATTAAGAATGATTTATCACCAAGACACACTCCTGATTATATTTTTCAAATCAATGAAATCCCTTTGACTATGAACGGGAAAAAAGTTGAAATAGCTGTTTCAAAAATCTTAAACGGCTTACCTGTTGATAATTTAGAAGCTCTGGCAAATCCTGAATCACTAAATCAATTTAAAAACCTGAAATTCTGAAATATTTTTTTATTTTTGTTATTTTATCGTGTTAAGTTTTGAATAAGATATGAAAACAGTTGATGATTTTAGAATTAAGCTTATTGCTGATTATACAAGTCAGGCAGTTCGCAAGGCGGACAAGATTTCCAAAAAAATAGCTTATCTCGAATTCGACGGCCTCTTCAGAGTTAAAGGTGAATATGTCCAACTATGTCCAAAAGGGACTGCTTTCCCTGAAATTGTTAATATTCCTCTTTCTCCTGATGCCTCCAAATGGATTTATGATGAAGTTGATCAAATGCACTGGAAAATTGGTTATTATCTCATTCAAAAAATTAATAATTTATATGATACTGATTTATTAATGTTCGAGGACTGGGAATTTGCAAGATTTGATGATGATGAAGCCATTTGTGTTAACTTTATCTTAAGTGTTAAAATGGATGATCCTGTCTGGATTGCTCTTGACGAAACAATCCAAAGAGAAATCAGAATTATTTTCGATGCAATTGATAACTCCAAGTATTTCTTGCATTCCATAGATTCTTATTTTTATTCAGAATCTCTTCAACAAGAAGTTGATTTAGATTATAAAAATCATTTGAAAGCAAGATTATAATTCTAACCTTTAATTACTGCTATCGGTTTTAATCTTGCTATTCTTTTAGCTATATTTGCTCTGCAAACAACATCCACTACTTGCTCCACATTTTTGTAAGCTTGCGGGGCTTCTTCTGTTACCCCTTTCATCGAACCTGTTTGAATTAAAATTCCTTTACTTGCTAAATCATTTAATAATGATTCAACCGGGATATTCTTTTTGGCGGCTGTCCTCGATAATAACCTTCCGGCTCCATGACAGGCAGAACCGAAGGATTCTCTCATACTTGCTTCCTGACCTGCAAGGACATAGGATTTTGTTCCCATACTTCCGGGAATCAACACAGGTTGACCTACTTTTCTATATTTCGTCGGAATTTCTGGATGATCCGGTGGAAAAGCCCTTGTTGCTCCTTTTCGATGAACGATAACCTCTTTCTCGTTTTCATTAATTAGATGTCTTTCGATTTTTGCTATATTATGTGCTACATCATATAAAATATTAACTTTGCTAGTTTTACCAAACACTTTTTCCCAGCTATTTCTGATTTGAAATGTAATTATTTGCCGGTTAACCCACGCAAAGTTAGCTGCTGCACTCATTGCTGCAAAATAAGATTTTCCCTCGTCTGAGTTGAAAGGAGCACAAGCTAATTCAATATCTGGCAAATCAATTTGATATTTTTTCAATGATCTTGTCATTAATCTTATATAATCTGTCGCTACCTGATGTCCTAAACCTCTTGAGCCTGTGTGAATTAGTAAAACAATTTGTCCTTCGCTAAGATTGTAAATCTTTGCATCATCACTATCAAAAACTTTTTCAACAAAGTCAATTTCAATAAAATGATTTCCTGCCCCCATTGTTCCTAACTGATCTCTCCCCCGCTCTTTTGCTTCATTCGAAACATTTGAGCTATTGGCAGTTTTTAAATGCCCTCTGGATTCGATAAATTCTGTGTCATTGGTTCTTGTGTATCCTTCCTTCTCAGCCCATTTACATCCATCATTCAGCACACGGTCAAGCTCTTTTGTGCTCAATTTCATCAAACCTGATTTACCAACCCCGGAAGGAACAGCATTGTATATTTCCGATGATACCTTTTTAATATAATTTTTAATGTCTTTCTTATTAATATCGGTAGTAAGTAGTCTTATCCCGCAATTAATATCATATCCTATTCCACCCGGGGATATAACCCCTTCATCCAGGTCCGTAGCAGCAACGGCACCGATAGGAAATCCATATCCCTCGTGAACATCGGGCATCACTAGGGCATGACTCTGGATTCCCGGCAAGGTGGTTACATTCATTAGTTGCAATAAAGATCTATCTTTTGAGATTGTCTCAATCATTTCATCAGTAGCAAAAATATATGCCGGGACTTTCATTTTTTTGGAAGTCTCTTCAGGAATTTTCCATTTGAATTCTTCAATCCTAACTAATTTTTCTTTCATTTTTCGTCTCTTAATTTTCTTAATAATTTCTAATTTAAAATTGATTTTAAGATACTTAAATTTCGTTAAATAATAAATGTCTGAACATAAAAAAAAATATGGTTTTTTAAAAATTGGTAAAATTGAAGTTGATAACCCGGTATTATTAGCACCAATGGAAGATGTAACTGATCTTCCCTATCGTCTTATTTGTCGCAAGTTAGGAGCTGATATTGTATATTCAGAGTTTATTGCATCAGAAGGGATAATCAGAGATGCCAAACGCTCCAGACAAAAAATGCTGATTGATGAACGTGAAAGACCTGTTGCACTTCAAATTTTTGGAAGTAATATTGATTCAATGGTCAAATCAGCTCAGATTATTGAAGAAATTGGAGTTGATTTCATTGATATTAATTATGGTTGCTGGGTTAAAAATGTTGTAAAAAATAATGCCGGTGCTGCACTGTTGAAAGAACCCGACAAAATGGTTGCTATGACCAAGTCTGTTGTTGATTCCGTTAATATTCCTGTTACCGTGAAAACAAGGCTTGGCTGGGATAAAAACTCTATAATAATTGTAGAATTAGCAAAACGTCTCGAAGATACTGGTATTGCTGCCATTGCTATACATTGTAGGACAAGAAATGAAGCTATCAAAGGTGAAGCGGATTGGTCCTGGATTGAGAAAATTAAGGCAAATGTTAGTATTCCTGTTATCCTGAACGGTGATGTTAAAAACCACAACGATGTTAAAAGAGCTTTTGAGGAAACAGGATGCGATGCTGTTATGATTGGAAGAGCGGCTATTGGATACCCATTCATCTTTCGTGAAGCTAAATTTTATCTCGAAACAGGGAAAGAGCTTCCTCCGCCTGACATAAACGAAAGAATAGAAATTTGCCTTGAACACCTTCGTAATGAAATTGAGTTTAAAGGCACTCAAAGAGGATTAATAGAATTCCGAAAGAATTATTCTGGTTATCTAAAAGGATTGCGTGATTCTCATCAAATACGCCAGAAATTAGTTCAAACAGAAACCTATGATGAAATAGTCGAAATTTTATATAATTACAGGGATTATCTCCAGATTAATCCAGTTTATTGTTAATTCCCTTCAGAGCATGTTCAAGCTCTTCAACAGTAAATATTGGTAAACTACATCGGAAATTATTACAAAAATAAACCGCTGGTTTTGACGGAATTATCTCAATACTTTCAGTAAATTTACTTAATTTTTTCATTTCGATTTGATTTTGCTCATTAATATTAAGCAATGTAACCCCCGGTATATAAGTATTATTGATTATCTCAAGAAAATCTTTAACTTTAGGATTATCAATATCACCTGCTAAAATAATATCAATAGTTCCATTGATGTATATTTGGATTCCATTAAGGAAAAAAGTATATGCAGAGGGTGTTTTACTAATTTCACTACCAAAGAAGTTAATCAATCTTACTGCTGAGTTCATAAAATCCTGATTTCCCGTCAAATGATATAGTGAAATTAAATTATTCAATGCAAATGAGTTTCCCGATGGGATTGCCCCGTCATAAATAATTTTTTTTCTGATTATTAAATCATCTTGTTCTTCAGAAGTGAAATAGAACCCACCTTTTTCTTTATCTTCAAACAAATCTATCATGGTTATTGTAAAATCATTGGCTAATTTTAGATAATTGAAATCGAGACTCGCTCTATATAATTCCAGAAGTCCATTCACAAAAAATGCATAATCATCCAAATTCCCAACTATACCTGCTTGATTTTTTCTAAAACGATGATATAGAAAAATCAAATTATCTTCTTTATTATCAGTTGAATAAGTTAATTTATTCAAAGTAAATTCTACGGATTTTCTTGCTATTTCTATATAAATCTTATTGTTAAGTATTCTTCCTGCTTTTGCAAATGCTGAAATCATTAGGCCGTTCCAATCGGTAAGAATCTTATCATCTTTAAATGGAGGAATTCTTTTCTCCCTGAAATCATAAATTATTTTATTTTGAGCAAAAAGTTTGTTTAAGAACTCATCTTCAGTAAGATTCATTTCTGCAGCTAATTCAGAAAAATGCTTTGTTAAATGAAGAATATTGGAATGAGCACTTATTTGTCCGTGTTCTTCAACGAAATTTCCATTATCTTTTACGTTATAAACATTCGTAATAAATTCCACATCAAGTTCTGGTATGTCAAACAAATCGCTTTTTTTCCATAAATAGAATTTGCCTTCAATTCCATCGCTATCAGCGTCCTCGCCGGAATAAAAGCCACCAGCGGGTGAAGTAAGTTTGTTCAAAACATATTCTAATGTTTGTTCTGCTGATATTTTATAAAAATCGTCCCGCGTGATTGAATATGTATCAAGATAAGCTTGAACCATCAAAGCCTGATCGTAAAGCATTTTTTCAAAATGTGGAACAAGCCATTGTCGGTCAGTTGAGTATCTATGGAAGCCAAAGCCAATCTGGTCAAATATTCCCCCAAGTCGCATCTTATTCAATGTATTTTTTACTATTTCAAGGGAATATCTGTCATTATTAATTAGTGAATAATTTAGTAAGAAAAGTAATTGATGAGGAATTGGAAATTTGGGAGCATACCCGAATCCACCATATTGTCTGTCATATGAAGAATGAAGCGAATCAATTGCAGAAGTTAATATTTGCTCAATGCTAAAATTAGAATCTGGTCTTACATCCCGATGTAAATTCTGAATAATTTCATTAGAGGTTTTATAAATTAAGTCTCTGTTGTTAGTCCATAGTTCCTGCACTCTGTTGATTAAATCAATCATTCCAATACGTCCGTGAATGGAATGTTTTGGAAAATAAGTTCCTGCAAAGAAAGGGATTTTTTCCGGTGTCATAATAACTGTTAAGGGCCAGCCACCACTTCCTGTAAGCATTTGACAGACTTCCATGTAAATATTATCTATGTCTGGTCTTTCTTCTCTATCAACCTTGATGTTTATAAATGACTGATTCATTAATCCAGCAACCTCTTTATCTTCAAACGATTCCTTCTCCATTACATGACACCAATGACATGTTGAATACCCTATTGAAAGAAATACAGGTTTATCTTCCTTGATTGATTTTTCGAATGCTTCATCTCCCCATGGAAACCAATCAACAGGATTCTCCGAATGTTGAAGTAAGTAAGGGCTAAGCTCATTTTTTAATCTATTACTCATAATTATATAATTAATTTTTTATGAACTTTAAATTCAAATTTTAGTCTAATCTAAATACGAACCTGTATTACCTTTAGTTCATTATTTAACATAATAATTCATTCATTTCATTCCCAAATCGTTTTATTAAAGTCATTAAAACATAAAATAATCGTCTATTTTACTTTAATTCGTTTCACACATTTTTTTTTATGGAATTAATTGATAACAAGATAAACCCTGAAAAATGTATCATAATCGGTATTGGAAGGAAAAATTCCGACCGTGAGATTGCTAATGAGCATCTTGATGAACTTGAATTACTTGCAAAAACTGCCGGTGCCGTAGTTCTTGATAGAATTTATCAAGAACTTGAAAAACCCAATCCTGCTACTGCTATTGGCAAAGGAAAAGTTCAGGAAATAAAAGAATTAATCCAGCAAAATGATATTCAGTTAGTTATTTTTGATGATGATTTAACGCCCGTTCAAACCAGAAACCTTGAAAAAGAGTTTAATGTTAAAGTTATGGACAGAACTGGTCTCATTCTCGATATTTTTGCCCAGCATGCCCGAACAAACGAAGCCAAAACACAGGTAGAATTGGCTCAGTTGGAATATCTTTTGCCAAGACTAACACGTATGTGGACACACCTTTCAAAACAATATGGTGGAATTGGAACGAAAGGTCCGGGCGAAACACAGATAGAAAGCGACAGACGATTAATCAGACGCAGAATTCAGAAGCTAAAATCTAAACTTAATGAAATTGATGTTCAAAAGGAACAACAAAGAAAAGGGCGAAACACTCTCCCCCGCTTTGCTATTATCGGCTATACCAATGCTGGTAAATCTACTCTTATGAATTTGCTTACCGATGCTGAGGTTCTTGTTGAAGATAAATTATTTGCCACTCTTGATACAACTGTCAGAGCCTTCGAATTCACTGATGATTTCGGAAAAAACATAAAGGTTCTGATTTCTGACACTGTCGGTTTCATAAGAAAACTACCCCCCAATTTAGTCGCTTCATTCAGAAGCACTTTAGCTGAGGTTAGGGAATCTGACTATCTGATTCTTGTTATTGATTCCAGTGATAAGAAATTTGCTGAACACATCAAAACCGTTGAGGAAACTCTTCAATCCCTTAAAATTATTGACAAACCCATTCTCAAAGTTTTCAACAAGATTGACTTAATTCAAGATAAGCACGATTTAGAGCAATTAATTCAATCAAATCCCGATGGTATCTTTATTTCCGCACAAAGGGGTATTAACATTCCTAAGTTACTTCGAGAAATGCAAAAGTTAATAAACAACCGGGTTGATTATTTTAAACTACAATTTAATTGGACTGAAATGCAAATACTTTCACAATTATATTCAAACTGGGATGTTATTAACAGATTTGATGAGGAAGATAAAATCATTTTGATTGTTAAAGTTTCTAATGAGCAAAAAGATAAGTTTATTAATCAATTTTCAAGGTATATTATGGATATTATTAACAACAAGTCTGTTATTAATATAAAAGACTCAAACAATCTAGAATCGAATACTACAAAATCAGATGATAATATAATAAAAAACATAATCCGTGATACCCGCAGGGATATCAGATATGTAATTTATTCCGATCATAAACTTACCCGCAGGGAAATGCTTGACGAAGTAAAGAAATTTAACTATAATTCTTTGAATATAAGACAAAAGCCCGGTACAACAATTGAAATCTATACTAATGATAGCAGATAGAATACTATTTTTTCATGAAAATTACGAACTTCTTGGATTTAACCCTTTAACATATAAATATTAAAGCACAGAAACTTTTCATGAAAAACAACATTAAATATCTTTGCGAACTGATCAGAGATAAATTAAAATTCAGAAACATAATCAATTCTCTTGATAATAAATTTAAGGAAAATTCTGATTATGATAATTCCTCAAAGAACACACTTAGAATAAAAGGTTTAAACGGCTCTTTAAAATCATTTTTATTGGCTGAATTCTGGAAATCAACCGACTTAAATTTTATTATACTTACGAATTCTTCTGAAGAAGCCGACAACAGATTTTATGACTTAATGACCCTTATTGATAATGATAATCTAATAAAGATGTTCGGTAAGAAATTTGATACCATTGCTAATCCGCAAAACTATCTCAACAATTCTTTGGTTTTCGATAGTGCATTAAAATGGATGTCAATTAATAGACTAAATAATGATAAAAAAAATACTAAAAAATCAAATTTCATCACAATTGCACAGCCGAATATTTTAAAAGCAAAGTTTCCATCCATTGATATTATTACCGGATATCATAAAGTAATAAAAAAAGGTGATTTCTTAATTCAGGATGAATTTATCAAAGATCTCGCTCTTAATGGGTTCGAAAGAGTTGATTTTGTTTCGCAGCAGGGAGAATTTTCCGTCAGAGGAGGCATTGTTGACTTCTTTCCTATGGGGTGGGATAATCCACTTAGAATTGAATTTTATGGCGATGAAATAGAAACTATCCGTGAATTTAACACAATATCACAAAGGAGCATCCATTTCTATGATATCGTTGAGTTTAATTCAAAATATATTTCCCAAAGTGAAATAGAAAAAAATAACTGGCTTTCTTTCTCAGAATATTTCGATACTAACACCGTTTTAGTTCTTATTAATCCTGACGAAATTAACTCTATCTATGATCAGCTTGATCTACCAGATAAATTTTTTAAAATTGAAATTAATCCTTTTGCTAACTCCGACTATGAATTTAAAAGCTTTGAACAACCTAAATTTGGTGAAAAGATCAGAAATTTTGCACTTGAATTAAAACGACTTTCTCTTTTTGATTGTGATATTTTCATAGCTGCTGATAGTCCTAATGGTATGGATAGATTAAAAGAAATAATCTATGATGAGCTGGACGTTAATGATATATCGGATATATCCTTTGATGAAAGTTACAACGAATTAAAACCCTTCAAAACAATCTTAAAAACAAGTGACTCTCTTGATGACAGCAACAGAACAAAAGAAAAAATCCATTGGATTGTTGATAGCCTTGCGGAAGGGTTCCTTATTGAAAATCCCGAAATTGCTTTATTCACAGAACATCAAATCTTAAACAGAAAAAGAATAATAGACAGAAAATCAACAAAAACAAAATACAGAGGATTATCTTTAACTGAACTAAGAGGATTAAAAAAAGGAGATTTTATTGTTCATACTGATAAAGGTATCGGAATCTTTGATGGTTTTGAAAAGGTAAAAGTCGGCAATGGTTTGATGGATGCAGTAAAAATTCTCTATGCCGAAGGTGATATTTTATATGTGAATCTGAACTATCTCTCTAAAGTCCAGAAATATAGAGCTCAAGAGGGCGTTGAAGTAAAAATTAATCGCTTGGGGTCTTCTGAATGGCAAAGAAAAAAACAAAGAGCGAAAGATAAAATCAAGCAAGCTGCAAGAGAATTAATTAAACTATATGCTGAAAGAAAAAAACAAAAAGGTTTTGCTTTTTCACCTGACAGCCTCTGGCAAAAAGAATTTGAATCATCATTTATTTACGAAGATACTCCAGATCAATCTAAGGCAACAAAAGAAGTCAAATTGGATATGGAAAGCGAAAATCCAATGGATAGACTGGTTTGTGGTGATGTTGGCTTCGGTAAAACAGAAGTTGCTATTAGAGCTTGTTTCAAAGCTGTCGAAAATGGTAAACAGGTTGCTGTTTTGGTACCAACTACTATTCTTGCCCAGCAACATTATCTGACTTTCAAGGACAGATTAATGAATTACCCGATTAATGTTGATGTCCTATCAAGATTTAGAACTTCTAATGAACAGAAAAAAATAATTGAAGATGTCAAAAATGGAAAGATTGACATTCTTATCGGAACCCACAGAATTTTAAGCAAAGATATCCAGTTTAAAGACTTAGGTTTGTTGGTCATTGACGAAGAGCATAGATTTGGTGTTAGTGCAAAAGAAAAGCTCAAAGCTTTAAAAATTAATGTTGATACTCTGACTTTAACAGCAACTCCAATTCCAAGAACGCTAAATTTATCCCTTATGGGTGCCCGTGATTTAAGTATTATGGAAACAGCTCCAAGAAACAGGCTACCTATTATTACAGAAGTTGTTGAATGGGATGATAAGATAATTCAAAAAGCAATTGAATTTGAATTATCCCGTAATGGTCAGGTCTTCTTTGTCAATGACAGAATTGGCAATCTTGATAATTACCTTAGAAAACTTCAGATGCTAATGCCAAAAATCAGATTTGGATTAGCTCATGGTCAAATGAATTCTAATGAATTAGAAAGAGCTATGGAAAAATTCCTTAGCAGGAAATTCGATGTTTTGCTTTCAACAAAAATCATTGAATCTGGTTTAGACATTCCAACCGTAAATACTATCATCATCAATGCTGCTGATAAATTTGGTCTTGCCGAGCTTTATCAGTTGCGTGGAAGAGTTGGCAGAAGCAACGAGCAGGCATATTGTTATCTAATCGTTGATTCGTTCAAAACATTAACAAAAAACTCTCTAAAAAGACTACAGTCTCTCGAAGAATTCACTGAACTTGGAAGTGGACTACACCTTGCAATGAGAGATATGGAAATCAGAGGTACCGGCAACTTGCTCGGTTATGAACAAAGTGGATTCATCAATGATATGGGTATAGAACTCTATCATAAATTATTGGATGAAGCCATTACTGAACTTAAACTCGAAGAATTTCGTGATGTTTTTAAATTAAGTTTTCCTTCTAAAGAATATCTCAAAAATCCTGATCTTGTCATTGAACTCGAAAAAAACGGATTAATACCTGATTATTATATAAATATTGAATCAGAAAGATTTTATTATTACAAAAGGCTTTATAATGTCCAGCGTAGCGATGAAATTGAATCAATTATCAAAGAAATGATAGATAAATATGGAAAGTTACCCAATGAAACTCATGAACTCTTATTTGCAATCAGACTCAGAATGTTTGCTAACAACACCGGTATCCAAAAAATTCAATTAAAAAACGGACATCTGATTCTTGTCCTACCTGAACTAAACAATTCCGTTTTTTATAAGAATGTTGAACCGATAATAAATGACTTCATCGAAAATTACGACAGTGCCCAAATTCTTGAAAATGATTCCTCAAAAAAAGTTATATTCTCAATTAACTCCAAAGAAGAAGCCTTAGAAATTCTTTGGAAATTGAAAAATATGATTGATATAGTCGAGCAGTCCTCTTAATATTAATTTCATCATTACCTTTTAGAAAAATTTTAATTGTTAATTAAATATTTATTTAACATTAACATAATTTTTTTCTTTATTTTTAAAATATTTTTTGCTTATACTAATATATAATTTTGTATATCAACAAAATTAATTAATTTGCTTAATTACTCTGTTAGAATTTAAAATATCATTATTTAATTTTTAAAATGGATAATAATAGTGTTGGTAAAATATTAATTACAAATCCTTATCCTGGTATCAGAAGCTATGAGCCTAATGAATATCATTTATTCTATGGCAGGGAGTCCTCACTCGCTGAGATTTTTTCAAAGTTAGGCAAAAGCAGACTTCTTGCCGTTACTGGGGCTTCAGGTAGTGGTAAAAGTTCTTTAATCAGAGCTGGTCTGATCCCAATTTTAAAAGACAAAGTTCAATATGATAGTAAAAAAATCTTCGTTGATGATCAATTGAAAAAATATGAATGGCGTGTAATAATTCTTACACCCGGTAAAAATCCTCTTGAAAGCCTGATAAGTAGTTTAGAAACATATCTGATAGATGAACTTAAATCAATTGATCAAGAACCCAGAAGATTATTGTTAAGAAGATTGATAAATGATCTAAAAAACAAAGATAAAGAAGAAAATACTCATACTTTAAAACAAATAATTACTATTTTAAATGAACATAATACCAAAAACACTCTGATTCTAGTTGATCAATTTGAAGAAATTTTCAGATTGAAAGATAATATTTTGGCAGATAACCAAAAAGAAACTTCTAATTTTATACTAAATCTAATAAATCTTTCCAATCAGGAAGACGCTTCAAGTTACGTTGTCATTACTATGAGGAGTGATTTCCTTGATGATTGCACTGAATACAGAGAGCTTTTTAACGCTATCAACAATGGACTCTATTTAGTTCCGAAAATGACAAAAGAAGAGATGGAAAACGTAATCAAAAAGCCACTTGAGCTCTCTGGAACTCTCATTTCAGAAGATTTAGTTCTAAGGCTTTTAAATGAAGTGGGCGAAAAATCAGACGAACTGCCAATTCTTCAGCATAGTATGATGAGAATGTGGGATTATTGGAACAGAAACAAAAAAGACCCTGATGAAGTCATTGATGTTAGACATTACGAAGCAATTGGCACTATGGAAAGAGCTATTTCTGTCCATGGTGAAGAAATTTACGAAAAAATTGTAATTACAAAAGGCAACACAGGTGCTGATATAACTGAAAGAATCTTTAAATCATTGATTTTTATTGATGGTGGTAAAAGAGCTACAAGAAGAAAATCAACCCTCAAAGAAATTATTCGTATCACTGATTCTAATTTTGATGATGTCATTGATATTATTGATAGATTCAGAGACAAAGATTGTGGATTCATTGTTGTCGAGGGCAAAGACAGAATTTCTGAAGATAGTATTGTGGATATCTCTCACGAAAGTATAATGAGAGTTTGGGATAGAATGAGAAATTGGGTTGAGGATGAAGAAAAGTCTGTTCAATTATATAAAAGATTAGCCAAAGCTGGTGAACTTTACGAAGAAGGAAAAACTGGTCTTTGGGGCAACCCCGACCTTCAGTTTGCTATTGATTGGCAATTGAGATATAAACCAAACAGAGAATGGGGTGAACGGTATGATTACACTTTCGACAGAGCTATAGCATTTCTTGAATATAGTAAAAAACAATATAATCTGGAAATAATCAACAAAGAAAATAAACAGAAAAGAGAACTTCAAAGAGCAAGAAAATTTGTTATTATATTGGGTGCCGCATCCATTGTCTCGTTGATTTTTTTAATTGTATCACTAAATTTTCTTATGAAAAGTGAAGCAAGCGAAAAGAAAGCAAGAGAAAATGAAAAAATCGCTTTTTCAAGAAGTAAAGAAGCTGATAGAGAAACAAGAAAAGCCATTATTCAAACTCGTATATCCGAACAACAGGGTGAGATTGCTATTGAACAAAGGAAACTTACTGAAGAACAAAGAAAATATGCTATCTTTCAAAAAACTATTGCAGAAAATGAAAAAGTTAAAGCCGAAAAAGAAAGAAAAAATGCTGAAATTGCTCGTGATGAAGCCAATAAAGCAAGAGAAATTGCTGATGAACAAAAACTAAAAGCCGAAGACAACTGGCTTTTTGCTCTCAAAGAAAAGAAAAAAGCCGAAGATGAACAAAAAAAAGCAAGAGAGTCTGAACAAAATGCTAAAAGGCTCAGACTTCTTGCTCTTGCCAGAAATGTTGCTATTCAGGCTAACAAACTTCAATCGTCTGTCAGAGGTGATCTACCTCCTCTTCTTGCCCTTCAAGCTTATTTATTTAATAAAAATAATGGTGGGGATATTATTAATCCTGACATCTATAATGCTCTTGCAACTGTTGCTGACGACAGACCAAAATTAAGAAAACATCAGGATGGAGTTAGACAAGTCGAATTTGCTAAAAACGCCAAATTTTTTGTTTCTGTTAGTGATGATGGTTCTGTCAGAATTTGGAATCTTGAATGGTATAATTCTGAATCTGTCAAACTTAATACTAATGGTTATGGAAAAAATGGTTTCAGAAGTGTAGCCGTTAGTCCAAATAGTAGATTCATTGCTGCTGGCACTAATGATGGCGCTGTGCTTGTATGGGAATTCGATGGTAATTTCGATGTTCAAAAAAACTCTGATATTAATCCTATTGTTCTAACCGGGCATAATGGTATCGTTACTTCACTTTCTTTTAGCCTGGATAATCAAGAATTAGCTTCTGCTGGTACAGATAAAACTTTACGAATCTGGGACTTAAAAAGTCCACAGAATTCCAGAATTATTGAACGTAGCAACTCCAAACTAACTGATGTGTCTTTTAGTCCTGATGGTGTTTATCTCGCCAGAGCTTCCGAAGATGGTAGTATTTACTTTTATTTTGCTAGAGACCTATCTAAAAAACCAATAATAATGGAATCTTCTGGCAAATCAATAACTTCAATCGCATTTCATAGTTCTTCTAAATTTTTCGCCGCTGGAAATTCTTCAGGTTTGGTTAAAGTATGGAATTTAAATTTATTCAATGCTAAACCTATAGAATTGATTGGGCATATATCTATCATTAGCGACATTAAATTTAGTGATAAGCAAGGACAGATTGCCACTTCAAGTTACGATGGCTCGATTCGTTTATGGAACTACGAGGATTTAACACTCCAGCCAATTGTAATTACCAATATTGATGGATGGATCTATTCAATAGCTTTTGGTCCCAACAGTAATCAACTGATTTCCGGTGACTCGGAAAAATTTATCAGAGTTTATACTTCTAATATTGACTTACTTGCGAGCAAAATATGTGTTGATGTTTCAAGAAATTTGACAATTGATGAATGGAATCGCTATATAGGAAGCGATATTAGCTATGAAAAGACCTGTTCAAACTTGCCCTAAATAAAGATTTTAATATATTTTTTTCTTAAATATGAAATATGAGTAGAATAATGTTCGATCAAAATAAATTTAGAAAAATTTTTGTTCTCTTTTTTTATTTACTGATACTGTTTTTACCTATTTCTTCTTTTTGTCAGTCTTATTGTGGTGATGTAGCTTTAGAAGAAGCACGTAGAAAATACCGTAGCGGGAACTTTGACGACGTCATAGCTATAATCAACAGATGTATTGATGGTGGTTTCAAACAAAACGAGAAAGCAGAAGCATTTAAGATTCTTAGCCTGACATATCTTGCACTTGACTCAATTCATAATGCCAGAGATGCTGCAATCGAACTTCTTTACCTTGATCCAACTTATGAACCTAATGTGTTCGATGACCCTCAAAGATTCATAAGAATTATTAGAGATTTAAAAGAAAAAGAAGGTTCAGTTCTCGTAACCTCGGTATCAAAAAGGGCTGAAAATATCCTTGAGTCGCCTGCTACAGTTATAATTATTACCGATGAGGAAATTAAAAGAAGAGGTTACAAAGATGTTGTCGAAGCTATTGCGGACCTTCCGGGATTCGATCTTATAAAAAGCAATGGTGTTACTTACTCAATGATTTATCAAAGAGGTTATAGATCTATTTTAACTGATAGAACCCTGTTGCTTATTGACGGTGTCGAAGAAAACGATCTTGTTTCGGATGCAATAAATATCTCTCGTCAATATCCCCTTGAAGATATCAAAAGAATTGAGATTGTTTATGGTCCTGCTTCAACAATGTATGGAGCTAACAGTTTTGTTGGAGTTATCAATATTGTTACTAAAAGAGCAATTGATGGATTAGAAGGTGATAGAGAAATGGGGCTTGGTCTGCGTGGTTTTATTGGCAGTTGGAATACTAAAAATCTTGAAGGTGAAGCAAAATGGCGACTTGGAGATCTTGCAATTTCTGTCTCGGGAAGATATTTCGAATCCGACGAACAAAATTTAAGTATGTATAAAGAATGGGATATGTTGAGTCCTTCTTTTGACGATATGAAAAAAATTATGGATTTAGCCGGATTAGATGCGAATGGAAAGTTTAGAGCTAATGAATATCTTAAAAAAAATAAGTTAGACAGCTTGTTTCCCAATAGTGAGTTTTATTCAATTAAATATAACGATAAAGGAGAGGCAGAAGAAATCAGTCTCACCGAGAAAGGCTATTATCAAGCCTACAGACTTGATAGCACTATAAAAAACAGCTATTATAAAGATAATCAGTTTAGATTCGATAATCAAACCAAGGATTGGTTAATTAGAATGAAAATTCAGGTTAAGGACTGGACTTTGGGTATTCAAAGCTGGCGTAGTGATGAAGGTTCTGCCCCTTGGTATAATGATAATAGTTTTATGTTTGGTAAAGATATTTCAAGGTGGATCTATTGGAATAGTTTCTTGTATCTTAATTTCGATAAAGCGCTGTCCGACAAACTTCTTATAACTAATTTGTTAAGTTATAGATTACATATAATTGATGGTAATACCAATTTTTTTAATTTTACCGGTTATAGCAACGGAAGAATGTCTTTTCTCGAACTTAATCAAGAGAAATTACCCTCTTGGTCTCCTACGTATTATTTCAGAGCATCTAATCAATTAAGAAATGAAACACGGCTTAATTGGTTACCCACAAGCGAAATAAGCGTCCTTAGTGGTATTGAATTCAGAAGCAGTATGATTCAGGGTGATTATCTTACCTATAATTCTCCTCACCCCGAAGACTCTGGTCTTGTCCGAAGGCAAGGATATCTCGGCACTGATCATTTTCGTTCTATGGATTTAGGAATCTACGGGCAAATGAGTTATAATATTTTAAAACCCCTGATCTTAACCTTTGGCGCTCGTGTAGATAACAATAAGATAAGAGAAGGTGGCGGTTATGGAACTGTCCTTAATTTTCGTGGTGCTGCGATATTTAGACCTGTTGAAACTTTTATTCTTAAAGGTATTTTCAGCGAAGCTTTCAAGGATGCTTCCAATCTGCAAAAATATGGCACAATCACTGGAACAAGGGAATTACCTAACCCAACTTTGGCTCCTGAAAGGGTTAGAAATTTTGAAATTGGTGCATATTGGATCCCTGATGAGCATTTTCAAATTGATTTAACTGTTTTCCTTGCCAACTATAGCAATGTGATTGGCACAGTCAGAGTTCAAAAGCCCGACGGTACTCTTACTCAACAATTTCAACCAATTGGCAAGCAGGAAATATCAGGTATTCAGGCAAATATTAAATATATACTCAGATCCTTTTCTTTTTGGGGGAATTTTACAACTATTGAACCTATTGACGAAACCACCCAGCTAAGAATAAGCGATATTGCAGATTATATTATCAATGCTGGAATTAATTTCGAAGCTAATGAATGGTTAAATTTTAATCTACGTGCAAATTATACAGGTAAAAGATTATCTGGCAAGGGAACTTCTGGAAGTAATAACCCTATAACTGTCTTCCCTGATTTTTTTGTTTTAAATGGTAGTGTCAGATGGGATAATCTTTGGAATGGGCTTTCTCTGTCATTTAATTTGAATAATATTCTTGATTCAGAATATTTTTATCCCGGTGTCAGAGAAGCAACTGGCAATTTCTCTTCCAGAATACCAGGTGAAAGGCGTAATATTCAATTATTATTTAATTTTTCTTTGTAGTTATCATGGTATGAATTTATAATAACTAACAAAAAAAATGATACTAATTGAAAAATATAATGATTTTAATATATTTAGAGCTTTTTACCCCGAAAAAATTGAGGAAATCGGAAGATTAAGAGTTGAATGCTGGATGGCTAATTTGAAGGAAAATGATATGGATGAAAAATTACACAAAACTAATTATTGGGTTGATGACTATGATAAAAATGGATTTCATTGGTTTGTTACTAAAAGTAATACCCTTGTGGCTGCTGCAAGAATGAGTTTCCATCTTGAATTTAAAAATATGCCTTGGTATTATGCAATGAGCGATTATGATCTTCATAAGTTGAAGTTTCCAATTGCTTCGATCAATCGCTTAGTTGTTAAACCAGAATTTAGAAGGTTAGGGTTAGCAAAAAAACTTGACTATCATCGTATTAAAATGGCTAAAGAGCTGGGTGCAACCGCCATTATTGCCCAGCCAGCTCCAAACAGAGTCGAAAGTTTGAAAAAACTCGGGTTTATTTATCTTGGAAAAATAAAAAGAACTATTGAATTGCCCGGAGTTGATTTCTCATTAATGGTGTTGTATCTATAAAATTTATTTATTAAACATTTTTTATTACTTAGCTTAATGAAGTCAAATTTAGTCGAGAAAATTTTTTCACTACAGCAACATGAAACGAAACCGGTCTTACTATTACTGGTTTATTCTTTTTTTATGGGAGCTGCAATTGCATTATTTTATACCTCGACTACTTCACTTATTCTTAACAGATTTGACAGCTCTATTTTGCCTTTTGCCTACATCACCGGTGGAATAATTGTATATTTTCTTAGTGAATTCAACAGAATTATTCAAGCAAAATATAAATTATCAAATGTTTTACTAATTAATATAGGATTCCTTCTTGTTTCAACCACTATTTTCATTCTAATAAATATTCTTACAGGCAGTAAATGGATGATTTTTCTATTATTTGTCTGGGTTAGAGTGTTTACTTTCATTCATGGTGTTAGTTTTTGGGCTATTGCCGTAAAAATTTTTGATATAAGACAAGGTAAACGCCTCTTTGGATTGATTAGTTCTGGTGAAGTCCTTGCTGCCATTTTAAGTCAATTTTCAATCCCCTTGCTATTGAACATTATTAAAACTGAAGATTTGCTTTATATCGGTATTATTGAAATTGCCATCAGTCTCTTTTTCATTGCTTATTTGAGAAACAATTTAAAACATAAATTAGATGAAACAAACAAAGATGAATCAATCACTAAATTAAACGAGTCTGAAAACATCTTAAACCAAAAAAAATCAAAAAATAAATTTGCCATCTTTTTTGAAAATAAGTACAATTCCTATATATTCTTTTTGGCATTATTACCAATGTTTGGTATGTATTATGCTGATTATATTTTCTTTACTCAATCAAAAGAAGTTTTTTCGGACAAAGAAGTACTCACTCAATTTTTAGGGATTTTCCTTGGGTTTAGTGCTATTTTGGAACTTACTGTAAAAAGTCTTTTAACTGGTAGGTTGGTTTCAAAATATGGTTTAAAGATTGGGCTTATTGCTCTTCCTACAATGCTTCTTATAGGTTTTGGTCTTCCTTCTTTAATTGGAACTGTTGCAGGACAGGGAATATTATTTTTCTCCTTTATTTCCGCTGGAAGGCTCTTTATGAGAATTGTTAGAGTTGGAATCAACGATCCAGTCTTTCAAATACTTTTTCAACCAATAGATAAAAACATAAGGACTAAATTCCAGAATCAGGTTGAAGGTCAACCCAAAGCACTGGGCAACATACTCGCTGGAGTAGTTTTAATTATTCTTACTTCTCTCTCCTTTGTTAACATATTACATATAACTTACTTTTATGTTGCTGTTATTTTAATTTGGCTCAGGATAGCTCTTAATATGTACAGAGAATATAGAAGAAAAGTCAGGGATGAAATCAACATTGAAAAATCTGCATCCGATAAAAATGAAGACAGCTTTGATAATGAACTAAAAAGTTCTTCTCAATATAATTTCGATATAAGTGAGGATATTCAATGGGTTGATAACCTCTTGAAAATCGAACCTTCTAACTACGAACCATTGTTTTATAAAAAATTGATCTCGAGTAATAAACAACAAAAAATTGAAATTTTGAAATATGTTATAAAAGAAAAATTGCCCCTTTTTAATACTATATCTAAGTTATATAGTGAAGATCCTGACGAGGATATGAAAAATTACTACCTGAAAACCCTGAAATTCCTTAATGCTCAAAGTGAAATTTCTCTAATCGAATTGGAAAATATGGCTGATAGTAATGATTTCAAAACAGTTTTAGAATGTTCAAGATGGGTTGCTTACTCAAATAGATATCGTTCCTATTCAATCCTTGAAAAATTAATTGATCACTCTGATGAAAGAATTGTAAAATCTGCTTTGATATCAGCCGGAATTTCGGGGAGAAGAGAATTGAAAAGCAAATTGATTGACAACTTGTTTCATCATAAATTCGCTCTAAGCAGTTACGAGGGATTAAAACTTTTCCATGGAACTATACTTAAAAGTGATATTAATGAAGTTAAACATAATGAATTTGGCAATACAATAAATAAAGTTGCCAAAAATCCGACTTTGAAATCACCTTCTATTACAGTCCTGACTGAAAGTAACATACAAGTAAAAAGAGATAATATTTTCACTTCCTTAGATATTGAACTTCTCTCGAAGAAATGGACTGGAAAAAAAGAGATGAAGAAAATTATTAGAACCTTGGGTTTAATCGGTGGGAAGTACAGCATTAAATCTTTAAGAGAGAAAATCAACTTCTCCGACTTTGAAATTAGAAACATTATCATCGAAGAACTCATTAAACTGGGCTATAAGTGCTCTTCTACCGAAATTAGTCTCGTTCAGGATTTAATCGAAAAAGAAATGAGATATATAATCTGGTACCTCAGTTCCAGAAGAGACATCGAGAATTATATAGCCAGAAATCAAAATATTAGTAAGATTAATAACCAACTATTCATACATCTTCAAAATCTTCTTCAATCAATTAATTTTGATTTAATTGAAAAAAAGAATGCTATCTTCAATTTATTATCTCTTATCTACAATCCAAGAATTATAAGAGTTGCAAAAGATAGAATCGAAGAAGGTGGCAGTGAATCCAAAGCATTTGGTTTAGAAATGCTCGAAATGACTCTTAGTGAAGGGATAAAAGAACTTTTAATTTATTTCTTCGATAATGGATTAACTAATGAAGTTATTGATAATTATAGGTTCCAATTCCCTGAACCTGAACTAACTCTTATAGAAAGACTCGAAGACATTATTATGAAAGATTTTAATGAAGTTAGCCGGTGGACAAAGGCTTGTGCTATTGAGTGTGTTGAAAAATCTAAAGACGTCGGTTTAAAATTATTAAATTTAATCTCTGGGCTCATATTTGCTAAAGATAGAATTATTTCCGAACCAGCTCTTTTATGTTTAAAAAACTTAGATAATAACTTTTTCGAGCGACAAACCTCAAATACCATTACTCAGAACAATTTTGATAATATTGACAAAAAGCATTTCAGAAATTTAGTTACTGACATCCACTTTATTCAAAGAGGAAAAGTTGCAAAAATTACAGATTTAGTTAGAAAATCAGGTGAATTACACTTATTCAGTAAAATCCCGGATTTATATCGTATCTATCTCGTTAATAATAGTCAAATGATTAAACTAAAAGTTGGTAATGAGCTTATCTCACCTTCGAAATTAGAGGGAAATAATTTATATATCATTATTCAAGGTGAAATCAAAGTCTCTTATTTCAAAAAAAATGCTGGTAATAACAATGATGAACCAACAAAAATTGAATACACGCTGAAAGAAAACGATTTGATTTTTTCTTCTAAACACATTCAAAGCTTTGAATACGGTTCAATCTTTGTAGCGAAAACTGATTCAGAAATTCTCAAAATTGACTATGATTTTATTTCTGAATTTAACATTTTTTGGCAGGAAGAGAATCTATTTGAAAAAATAGCACTGAAATTGCTAAATCAAAAAAGACAATAATTATTTCGTTCATAAAAGTATTTTTTTAATGTGTTATATTAGGGTTATGTGCCAATCAGTAACTGGAAGGAAAAATAAATGGTAAAAAAACTTTTTTTTACGGCATTGACCATTACTGCCATATTTGGTGTCGGTTTATTAATTTATGGACAGACTTCAAAGTTTAATTCTAAACCTGTTGAATCAAAGTCCGTAATTAACAGCGGTTTTAACAATAATATGATTAAAACAAGCAAGGGCAGACCATTTATTAAAAATTTCAGTCCTATTGATTATGATGCAGAAGGTGAAAATTTTGACATTGTTCAGGATAAGCGTGGAATTATGTATTTTGCCAACTTTACAGGCATTTTAGAGTATGACGGAACCAATTGGCGAACTATTCTAACTGAAAATATTAACAGAATAAAGACTTTTGTTAATAGTAAAAATGGTAAAATCTATGCTGGAGGAAGAAAAGAATTTGGTTTCCTCGAATCCGATTTATCCGGAAAACTAATATTCAAAAATATCGCTTCGAAAATTGACAGCAACCTTCAAAACTTCTACGAAGTCATCAAAATTTTCGATATAAATGGTGAAATTTATTTTATATCTAATAATTGGATCTTAAAATATATCAATGATAAATTCACTATAATTGTCAAAGATCAATCAATTTTAAACGCCTTTCAGGTTAATAATGAGATATTCTATACCGAAAAAAACAGCGGCCTTCGAAAAATTAATAATCAAGGCAACTCTGTTTTAATAAATCAGGGTGAAAAATTTAATGAAGAATTAAGAATCAGTTTCATTCTTCCTTTGGACAATCAAAATATTCTTATCGGCACTGAAGCAGATGGTTTATATTTATTCGAAAATAACAACATCATAAAATTAAATTCCGAAACCAGTAATTTCATCAAAAATTATGGTAGTAATTGTGCTATCCCTTTGGCTGATGAATTATATGCTGTCGGAACTCAAAGAAGCGGTATCCTCCTCTTAGATAAAAATTTAAGAATTGTTGATGTTATTGATGAATCTGCCGGATTAATTAGTAATTATGTTAATTCAATTTACCTTTCTGTTGATAATGGTTTATGGGTTGGTTTAAACAATGGTATTTCAAGAATTGACTACTTTTCTCCTTTCACATATTTTGACAAGAGAAATGGATTGAAAGGTAGCATTAATGATATAATCAGATTCAAAGACAAAATCTACGTTACTACTCTGGAAGGACTTTATTATTTATCTGAATCAGAACCTTATAAATTCGAAAAGTTTTCTGGAATAAATGCTGGTTGCTGGGATATGAGTATAACAGGTAATCACTTTTTGGTTGCCACAAGTTCGGGTATTATCAAAATCAAAAATAATTCCGAATTCGAAAAAATTTCAAATAATTTTACATTTATTATCAAAAACTCCATTATTAATCCAAATTTATATTTCGCCGGGACTATTAATGGACTCGAAATCATCGAACTTAAAAATAATAACTTTATTCAAAAAAAGTTAAGTGATTATTTAAAATCTAATTCTAATCAACCTGAGCTTTTTGATGAAGTCAGAAGTATTCAGGAAGATTCCGATGGTTTGATCTGGTGTGGAACAAGTAATTACGGTGTGATTTGTTTTGATTGGAAAAATAATAGTTTAAAACGATATGACAATCAGAATGGATTACCTTCTAATGCCGGCAATACAGTAAATTATGTTGATGGAAAATTATTAGTTTCAACAGTCGAGGGGGTTCATTATTTTGATAAATTCGAAAATAAATTCTTGATAGCAAAAGAGTTTATCACTGACAGTCTGGATCCAAAATCTAACTGGTTTAATAAAATTTATCAGGATAATAAAAATCGTATCTGGGCTACCGATGGTTCTGATAAAAACTTTACTCAACTTCTCTCCGATAACAATAATAAAGGTATTTTCTACAGAAAAGATCAAAAAAGGTTTAAACCAATTTCATTTTTTACTGTCAAATCCATTTTTGTTGACGAAGAAGAAGGAAATAATAATTTTATAATCTGGTTGGGTGGAAACGATGGAATTATAAGATTTCAGGAAAAACAAGGTTTAATCAACCGAACCAATTTCAATACCCTTATCAGAGAAATTATTGTCAATAACGAGAAAGAGATATTTTTTGGATTTAGCGGTCTCGAGAAAAATAGCAAACCAGAAATGTCTTCGCTTCTTCCTGAAGAAAATACTATTACTTTCAATTATTCGAGTACTTCGTACGAAATTTTAGGTAAGAATGAATACCAATATATTCTCGAGGGCTTTGATAAAGTTCTTTCAGAATGGACAACAACTACAAAGAAAGAATACACCAATCTCTCCTACGGAAGCTATAAATTCAAAGTCCGTTCGAAAAATGTTTATGGAGAAACATCGGATTTTGCCGAATTTGATTTCACAATTGAAACGCCTTGGTTTGCTACTATTTGGGCTTATTCTATTTATGTTATTTTCGGCATAGCTGCAATTTTCCTTATTATTAGATGGCGAGGTCGAAAACTTGAACATGAAAAACAGGTACTTGAGGAAATTGTTGAAGCAAGAACAGCTGAAATAATGGAACAAAAAGAAGAAATTGAAGTTCAATCTCTCCAGCTTTTTATTAAAAATGATGAACTCGAAAAAATTAATGGTATAGTACAAGCTATAAACAATGAAATTAATTTCAACAAATTACTTATTTCAATTCTCGAAAGAGTTAAAGTATTGAAAGTTATTGACAGAGCTACCGCTCTGGTTTGGGATAATAATGTCTCCAAATTTAAATTTAAAGCAAGCTTGGGTTGGGATATTAATATTTTTGATGGGATTGCCCTATCAACCGAAGAAGCTGAAAAACGTTATATATCAATTTCTAAAGAAATTTTCGAAGATATTTTCCTTGCAAAAGATTTTGATCATTATCCTCATCTGAGTGATGAATTTGCTAAGCTGAATGAGTTAGAGCAACCAATGTCCTTTGTTACAATTTTGATTCGGATTGAGAATAGAATTGAAGCCTTTCTTATTCTTGAGAATTTTATCTCTAAAAATGCTTTTACTGAAAATGACTTAAGCTTACTAAATAACTTAAAAGAGCATCTTGTTTCCGCCTTCATTAAAACAAAAATATTGGAAGATTTACAAATTACTTTGAATAACTTAAAAGAAGCACAGCAACAGCTTGTTCAATCCGAAAAATTAGCTTCTCTCGGACAATTAACAGCCGGTATAGCACACGAAATTCAAAATCCTTTGAATTTTGTTAATAATTTTTCATCTCTTTCCAAGGATCTAATTGAAGAACTTAATGAAGAAATCGAAAAAGGTAAAGACCATTTTTCACAAGATGATTATGACAATCTTCTCGATATAATTGGCACTCTTAATGATAACATTGCCAAAATCAATGAACATGGCAAACGTGCCGAAAGCATCGTAAAAGGAATGTTGATGCACTCAAGAGGAAAATCCGGTGAATTCCAGCTTACTGATATAAACGCAATGGTGAAAGAATATGTTAATCTTGCTTATCATGGTATGAGGGCACAAAATCATGAGTTTAATACTGCTATTATTTCTGATTACGATGAATCCATTGGAAAAGCTAATATTGTTCCGCAAGACCTTAGTAGAGTCATACTAAACATAGTTAATAATTCATGTTATGCTGTTAATGAGAAAAGCATCAAACTCAAGGAAGGATATTCTCCAAAAATTGAAATCAGTACTAAAAAGTTTGATGATAGTTTCCAGATTAGAATCAAAGATAATGGAACAGGCATTCCTCAAAGTGTGATTGACAAAATATTTCAACCTTTCTTTACAACTAAACCTACTGGTAAGGGAACAGGTCTGGGCTTGTCAATGAGCTATGATATTGTTACACAGATTCATCGTGGGAAGTTAGAAGTCAGCTCTGTCCCCGGTGAATCCACCGAATTTGTTATTACAATACCAACGAATCTCAAAAATTAATTTCAGTAAGGAAAATATATATAAAATATTTATTTAATAATGGAGGATAAAATGACTTTTAAAATAATGTATGTGGACGATGAATTAGATGTCGAACCTATGATTACTCAAAAGTTTCGGCGTGAGATCAGAGAAAAAAAATATAGTTTCATATTTGCTCACAATGGCTTCGAAGCCCTTGCAAAGCTTGATGAAAACCCTGATATAAGTATCATTCTTTCTGATATTAATATGCCCGAAATGGACGGTTTAACTCTTCTTTCAAAACTTCATGAGCTGAACAATCCTGCTCTAAAGACAGTCATTGTTTCTGCTTATGGCGATATGGAAAATATCAGAACTGCTATGAACAGAGGAGCTTTTGATTTCGTTACTAAACCAATTGATTTTAACGATCTCGAAATTACCATTAACAAGACCCTCGAACAAGCTGACTTACTAAGAAGGTCTCTTCAGGAGCATGACCAATTAGTTGCCATCCAGCATGACCTCAATATTGCCAGAGAAATCCAGTCATCAATCCTTCCAAAAGATTTCCCTGCATTTCCCGATCGAAAAGAATTCGATATTTATGCTACTATGAATGCCGCAAAATTTATAGGAGGGGATTTCTACGATTTCTTTCTAATCAGTGAAGATGAACTTGGTTTCATAGTTGGGGATGTCTCTGGAAAAGGTGTACCGGCTGCTATTTTTATGGCTGTCAGTAAAACTTTATTAAAAGCTAATGCGATGCAGAGACTTTCTCCCGATCAATGTCTGCAATACGTAAATAATCTGCTGTGTCAGGAAAGTGTTGACTCCATGTTCGTTACTGTTTTCTATGGCATTTTGAATCTTAAAACAGGACTGTTAACATATTCAAATGGCGGGCACAATCCACCTTATATCATTTCTAAAGACAGAGGAGTTGTTTTGATTGAAAAAACCGGGGATTTTGTTCTTGGTGGAATTGAAGATCTGAACTACCACTCAAAAACCATTCAAATTAATCCCGGCGAGTCAATCTTTGTTTTTTCGGATGGTGTTTCAGAAGCTATGGATGTTGATAATAAACAATACTCTGAACCAAGACTTGAAAAGCTTCTGGCTGATTGTGTTGGTATCGAAGCTAAAGAAGTATCTCTTCGTGTTGTTGCAGATGTTAAACTTCACGCCGAAGGTGCTGAACAAAGCGACGATATAACAACTTTAACTTTAAATTATTTTGGTTCGTAACAAAAATTCAACTGCCTTTAGGATTGCAATTATTTTATCGAATAAAATTATTCCTCGAAATGATTCTTCGATTTTTGAATTCCTATACTAATAAATCAGGATAAAAATCGAAGAATCTCCTTTTTTTGATGCAAAGTTTTCTTTCTTTTGAATATTATTTCTACAAAAATCTGTTAAATATCCAGATTTTTTACATAAATTGCATTTTCTTCGATGAATTCTCTTCTTGGTTCAACCTTGTCCCCCATCAATTTTTCAAATATTAGCGAAGCTTCAGCTGCACTATCGACAGTAACCTGCAGTAATGTTCTTGTTTCTGGATTCATTGTTGTTTCCCACAGCTGTTCGGGATTCATTTCTCCGAGACCTTTGAACCTTGAAATTGTTATTCCATCTGTTGTAGTGTTTTCTTCGGGTGTTTCAGTTTCTTCCTGTGCCTTTGATGGTAAATCTTTTTTTATTCTTTTTATTATCTCATCTCTTTCCTTGTCGCTATAAGCATAATATTCTTGCTTGCCTTTCTTTAGCTTATACAAAGGTGGTTGAGCAATATATAATTTTCCATTTATTACTAAATCCCTCATATAAAGGAAGAATAATGTCAATAGAAGTGTTCTTATATGAGAACCATCAACATCCGCATCTGCCATCAGAATAATTTTTCCATATCTACTTCGATTCGGGTCAAATTCTTCATTAAAACCAGCACCTATTGCAGTAAAAATAGTCCTGATTTCTTCATTCTCAAGTATTTTTGATAGTCTTGCTTTTTGAACATTCAGTATTTTTCCTTTAAGTGGAAGAATAGCCTGAAATCTCCTATCCCTGCCCTGTTTGGCTGAGCCACCGGCAGAGTCTCCCTCGACTATATAAAGCTCTGTCTCTTCGGGATTCCTATTTGAGCAATCAGCTAATTTTCCGGGAAGTGTTGCAGAGTCCAGTGCGTTTTTTCTTCTGATGAGTTCTCTTGATTTCCTTGCGGCAATACGTGCCTCAGCCGCAAGAGTTACTTTTTCAATTATTTTCTTTGCTATATTAGGATTATGGTCAAGATATTCGGTCAATTTTTCATTTAGTATGGTCCTGACAATTCCCTCTACCTCGCCGTTACCCAATTTTGTTTTTGTCTGTCCCTCAAACTGTGGCTCTGGCACCATAACAGAAATGATTGCGGTCAAACCTTCCTTAAAATCTTCACCCGTTAATTGCTCTTTATTCAGTTTATTAGCTATTGCATAGGCATTTAGTGTCCTTGTCAGTGCAGATCGAAAGCCAGAAACGTGAGTCCCTCCTTCTATTGTGTTAATGTTGTTGACATATGACAATACATTTTCATTATATCCCGTATTATATGCAAAGCAAATTTCAACTTTTGTTAAGCTGTTCGATCCGTTTGTGCCTGAGCCCGAAATATAAATAGGTTTAATTAATTGGGTAGTAGAATTATCAATATATTTCACAAAATCTACTAAACCACCCTCATAGTGGAAGGTTTCATGTCTGCCATCACGCTCATCGCTTAATTCGATTACAACCTGAGGATTCAGGAATGCAAGCTCTCTTAGCCTTTCTGACACTTTGCTAAACCGGAATGTAGTTGTTCTGAAAATATTCTCATCAGGATAGAACCTGATTATTGTGCCCGTTCTATCAGAATCACCTATTTCTTTGACATCTGATAATGGATTTCCCTCAGAATACTCTTGCTGATAAATCTTTCCATCTCTATGAATTGTGGCTATAAGTTTTGAGGAAAGGGCATTAACGCATGAAACACCGACTCCGTGAAGACCTCCTGAAACCTTATAAGAAGATTTATCGAATTTACCACCCGCATGTAGTGTACACATTACAACCTCAAGTGTTGAGATTTGTTTAACCGGGTGTGGTCCAACAGGTATTCCCCTACCATCGTCTTCGACCGAACAAGATCCATCGGAATGCAGCACTACTTTGATTTTCTTGCAATATCCAGCTAAAGCTTCATCTATTGAATTATCAACTACCTCCTGTATTAAATGATGTAGTCCCCTCTCACCTATATCACCTATGTACATAGCAGGTCTTAATCGAACTGCTTCTAATCCTTCCAATACTTTTATACTATCTTCATCGTATTCATCAATATTGTTTAATTCATCTAATTCAGGTTCATCATAATTAATTTTTATGTCCTCGATCTGGTTGTTTTTTTCGTCTTCCATAGTTTTAAGATATAATAATTTAATAAACTTACAAAAATACGAATTTTTTCTGAGTTAGTAAAGAGAACTTACTTAATAACAAGCTCTTTAATGATTTCTTTTCCCAGAATTTTATTCATTTTCACAATAATTGAATCTTTTCTCAATAAAATTTCTGCTTTCCATGTCGAAGATTTAGTACTAATATATAATTTTCCTTCTTCAAATTTCTTTACTTTTGTTTTTGTAGCTATAACTTCCCCAACGACTTCCTTCCAGTGCAAAGGTATAGACGATTCAGCTATTCTATCAGTTAGATTTCTGCTCTCAACAAATTCTAAAAATATCTTACTTATGGGTTTTGGTCCTTCTTCCTCATTTCTCATAGTGAACCCTCCCATCAAAAACTGAAATATACTTTATATTTGTAGTATTAAATACTTCTCTAACCTGATTGGGATTTGTTGTAGTAATAAATATTTGAGCTGAATTCTGCCTTAATAATTCAATTACCATTTTTATTCTGTAAGAGTCAATTTCCGAAAATATATCATCAAGAAGAAAAACTGGAGTATCATTTCTCTTGTTTTTTAAGTATTGGAATTCAGCAAATTTTAGACTTATAAGCAATGTTTTATGCTGTCCCTGTGATGCAAAATCACGTGCAACATTATTATTCAATTTTATTATAAATTCATCTTTTTGCGGACCGAAAAGTGTTATTCCTCGCTTAATTTCTTCTGATCTTAATTGATAATATTTTTCAAACAATATTTCCTTTATTTCTTCTAAATTATAATCCTTAATTATTTCTGATGATTTTATATTTGCTACTGCACCGTTATTTAGAAATACATTGGGTTGATATTCAAATGATACAGTTTCGCTATTATTTGAAACCAAAGAGTAAAATTCTGAAAAAAAAGGTTGAGTTTCTTTAACAAGGTTCATTCGTCGAATTATTAGCTCCGAGGCGTGGTTGATAAATTGCTTTGTCCATGCATCAAGTAAATCTATGTCAAAATTAGTCCTTGTGCTATAAGTATTATTTAATTTATTTTGCCCCAATAAATTATTTCTTTGCTTTAATACTTTCTTGAATTTCAGTAATTCATCAAGATAAACCTTGTTAGACTGGGATAACACTCTATCTACAAAATCACGTCTGCATTGAGGAGAGCCGGAGGTTATGATTCTATAATCTGGCGTCAGTATTATCATTGGAATAGCACCTATTAATTCTTTTGGAGATAAATTATCACCATAAGAATTCGTTATTTCTTTGCCATTATTTAGAATGTATTTAATCTTTGCAAAATATTTCAAGCCTAATTCATTGGTTGATTTCAAGTTAACTTCATAGAAATCGGTTCCCTTTGATATAATGTTGGAGTCACTTCCAGAGATGAAACTTTTCGACAAACTTGCAATAGAAATAGATTCAAGAATAGTCGTTTTCCCAGCACCATTCTTACCATAAATTACATTAACATGTTTGTTAAATTCAATTTCGGTAAAAATATGGTTTCTAACATTTCTAATCAAAATGTTATCGAGTATCATATCGTTATGCTGCTAACAATTCTACTAAAAATATAGTAGTATAATAAAATCAATAGAATATTAATTCAATCTAACAGGCATTATCAACATCAGCAGATCATCGCTATCCTCGCTTGCTTTGATGATCGCAGGTCTGTTCTGCTCAGTAAAAGAAATAGCTACTTCCTCATTCTCGTCATCAATATTATGAAGTGCATCTTCGAGATATTTGAAATTGAAACCTATCAAATATTTTTCTTTGTTGTAATCGCACTTGATTTTTTCTAATGCTTTAGATCCACTGTCTTCGTCTTCTCCGGTGATTGATATTTCATTATTTTCCAGCTCAAGTTTTATCTGGTTAGAAATACTGCTTGTAAATATTGAAACCCTGCGAATTGATGATAAAAATTCTGACTTATTAACTTTCACTGTCATTTTGTATTCGCTTGGTATAACGGCTTCGTATGGTGGAAATTTCTCATCAATAACACGTGTAATCAAAATTGTTTCTCCAAAGTCAAATCTCGCATGAGTTATTTTTTTCTGATTTTCGATAAATGACATTAACAAATCATTATCTATTTTTCGAAGCAAATCTATTGTTCTTGATGGTAAAATCACATTCAACTCATTTGGATATTTTGGCTTATCCGATTTACATACTGCCTTAACAAGCCGAAAACTGTCTGTTGATACTGCATTTACATAGGTCTCACGAAATTGAAATAAAACACCCGTCATTGCCGGTCTAAATTCATCTGTTGAAACTGCAAAGTATGTTTTGTCAGCTAACCTTATAATTTCATCTTTCGTAAAAGAAGCACTTTTTGAGCCTGATTGTTCGTTTTCTTTGGTAGTTTCTGTTTCTAAACTTGGTTTTTCTGACTGGAACAATTCAGGCAAATCTAAGTATTCCTCAGGATTTAAGCCTTTCATTCCGTATTGACCAAAACTTGTAATAATACTTATCTCAAAATTCTCTTCGTTAGAGTGGAATTCAAATGTTCCTTTGTTTTCCAGAGCTCTAACTATGTCGTTTAACCTTTTTCCGGGAACCAGAACATTTCCTTCTTCCATTCCATCTACATTCATCATAGACATAATTGTAATATCCTGATCTGTTGCTATCACCCTTAAACGGTTCCCCGTTAAAGAAAAATTCAAATGCTCCAGAATCGGTATTGTTGATTTTCTTGGCATTGCCGGTAATGTCTTCTGTAAAATTTTGTTAAAATCACTTAAATTTGCTGAAAACCTCATATCTATCTCATTTAGTAGTAGTTAAAAACTAAATTTATTTTCATAATTTTGGACTTTCAAATTACAAAAAATGATTTCTTATAACAAGAATGTGGAAAATTATTTATGCTTACAAAATATGGTATTGACAACATTATTATTATGTTAGCTGCAGGTTTTGTTCTGATCTCTCTTTCTGCTTTTTTTTTAAGAGGCTGGTCCTCTGTATTGTTTCTTATTATTGGACTTTTACTAATTATTTTTACTTTCATTTTTTTCAGGGATCCTGAGAGAAAAATCCCTGAAGAAGCTTTAATTTACGATTATGTTGTTCTTGCTCCTGCCGATGGTAAAATTGTCGAAATTTCAGATGATTATGAAAAATACTATTTAAAAAATGATTGTTCACGAATCAGCATTTTTCTTTCTCCTCTTGATGTCCACGTAAATCGCACCCCAGTCTCTGGTTTTGTTGAATTTTATAAATATATTAAAGGTGATTATCTTGTGGCTTATCACCCTAAATCCTCTGAACTTAATGAACAAAGCATCATTGGTGTAAAAACAAGCTACGGCAAAGTTGTTTTCAAGCAAATCGTTGGTATTCTCGCAAGAAGATTAGTATGCGACTTAAAAGTTGGCGATACAATCAAAGCAGGGAATAGATTTGGTATGATGAAATTCGGCTCCAGAATGGATATTTTCTTAGATAAAAATTCTCAAATCCTTGTTAATACTGGTGATAGAGTTACCGCCGGTGAGTCAATTATTGCAAGATTGAAAAATATCAACTAAAATCATTTATTTCTTATTTTATTCTTAAATTTGAAACTTATGAAATAGCTTAATTATGCAAATAACAAAATCAATAGTGCCAAACCTCTTTACTTTAGTAAACCTGTTTATGGGTTTTTCTGCTATTGTAGCTATTTCTGAATCAGATTATTTAAAAGCTTCTCTATTTATTTTATTCGCCGGGATTTTTGATTTACTCGATGGTCTTGTTGCACGATGGGTCAAATCAGCAAGCGAATTCGGTGTCGAACTCGATTCACTTTCCGATGCTGTCTCTTTCGGCATTGCACCATCTTTCATGCTATATAAAATTTATTTTTTTAATTTTCTCGAAACGGGTTTGCTTATTGCTGCTCTCCCTGCAATTACTGGAATTATCAGGCTTGCTCGTTATAATATCCATCTGACAAGTTTAACCGAAAAACCTTTATTCACGGGCTTGCCTATCCCAGCTGGTGCTTTTACTATCATCTCTTTCCTTCTCTTTATTTTTTTAGACAAAGAAATTTCGGAAACTGTGAGGGTTATCAGTATATTTGCGGTTACGGTTTTAACTTCACTGGCAATGATTTCAAAAATTAAATTTGAACCTATTCCCCGACCCACTCTACTTTATATCAAACAGAAACCATTTGTTTTTTTATTTTTTTTAGTAGGTGTTGTTGCCTCTATTATTAGTTTAGGAAAATTAATTTTCCCGTTTATGCTTCTATACTTCTTTGGAAATACAATTAGACATATTTATTTATGGTTTAAGGAAAAAAGAGAAGCTGTTGATGATATTGATGAAGGTGATGAACCCGAAATCGGTCCTTATGATGTATGAATTTAATTAATTTTTATTTGTTTAGTTTTTATGAAATTTTTAGCTAAAATTAAAATCACTCTTAGAAAAGGTATTCTTGATGTTCAGGGAAAAGCTGTCGAGAACGCTCTGCATTCTATTGAATTCCCTATGATAAGCAATGTCCGTATTGGAAAGTTTGTCGAACTCGAAGTTGAAGCTAATGATATAGACCAAGCACACCTCTTGGTTGATTCTGCTTGCAAAAAATTAATCGCTAATCCGATTATTGAGGATTTTGAAATCGAACTTATTGAATTATGATTTTTAATTATTTAAAGACTGAAATGAAATTCGCTGTTGTTGTTTTTCCCGGTTCTAATTGCGACCACGATGCTTATTATGCTACTAATAAAGTCAGTTATCACAAAACCCAATTCCTTTGGCATAAAGACACTCAGATCCCCAAAGATATTGATTGCATTATCCTTCCCGGAGGTTTTTCTTACGGAGACTACCTTAGGTGTGGTGCAATTGCCAGATTTTCTCCCATCATGCAGGAAGTAGTCAATTTCGCAAATAAAGGTGGCTATGTTCTCGGTATTTGCAATGGTTTTCAAATTTTGACTGAAGTCGGTCTCCTCCCCGGTACTTTAATGAGGAACAAATCACTTCATTTTATTTGTAAGGATGTAAACCTTAAGGTTTTGAATAATTCTTTAGCTTTTACGTCTGCATTTGAGTTAGGTGATATTTTGACTATACCAATTGCACATGGCGAAGGAAATTATTACGCAGGAGAAGATATAATCGAGGAACTGGAAGCCGAGAACAGGATTGTTTTTAAATATTGCAACTTAAATGGTGAATTTACTGACGACTCAAACCCTAACGGTTCTTTGAATAATATTGCAGGTATTATTAATGAGAAAGGAAATGTTCTTGGTATGATGCCCCACCCTGAAAGATATAGCGATATCATTCTCGGTAGCGATGAAGGACTAAAAATTTTTAAATCTTTAGTAAACAAATTTTTATAATTAATATCTGGAGTTAAATATGCCACACATAGGCTTTCAAGAAATATTAGTCATTGTCCTGATCATTGTTGTCTTATTTGGTGCAAAAAAAATCCCCGAATTAATGCGTGGTCTCGGCTCTGGCATCAAAGAATTTAAAAAAGCTGCCAGTACAGATGAACAACAAGAAAAAGTTGATAAGATTGATCAAAAATAGTTCTTAAAGAAAGATACTCACTATGTTTGATGTAGGCGGTGGTGAACTTCTACTTATTATTCTTGCCATTATTGTGCTTTTCGGACCTAAAAAAATACCCGAAATCGCACAAATGTTTGGCAAAGGTATGCGTCAGGTCAGAAAAGCACAGGCTCAGTTCCAAAGTCAGATTTCTGAACTCCAGTCAGACCTCAAGACAGTTATTGAAACTCCAAAAGAAACTATCTCAAAAAATATTAACGAAATCAAAACCGATTTAGAAAATACGGTTGATAAAAACAAGCAAGATTCAATTAAACAAAGCCCGGATAAAACTAACTGATAGCTGTCCCTCATAAAATCTTATCGTATTAAAGATCATTATAATTTTGAATTTCTTTTTGTATTTCATCAATAATTTTTAAAATATTATCAACTGGAAATATATGTAAATAAATATCAAATTCATATTTTGGACAAATATTTTTTAGTTCGAACAATACAGAATTATTATTAAAATTCTTTGGATTTAATTTGTTGAGTAATTTTTTTATGATATCTTGACCGCAATTTTTTGATATATCAAACCAGAAAGCATTTGATGCTGAATAACCTAATATCTGTGTAGGGTGAAGTATTGAGTATTCTGGGCTAGCAAATTGCCAAGATAATAAATTAAAAGTTTTATTACCATTTTGCAAGTAATTTGACCATAACTTTTTACCAGATTGAATTTGTTGTGTTATAAAATTTTTATTGACTAAATATTTTTTCCTTTGATCAATTTCCAACCATTTCAGGAAAGAAATACGAGCATATTCAGCAATACCATCTATAACCCAACGTGGCTTGTTAATAGAAAAATCCTCAAAAAAATATTTATTTATTGTAGATTCAATCCATTCATGTAGATTAGATGATGCTGTTTCTGTAAATTCTTTTATACCTTTTCCTAAACTATAAGGAAATATCTTTATCATTTGACTCCCTCTGGTTATCCCCGAAGGGCTTAAAACAACATTATCATCTGTATTTATAAATGCAACGCCCCATGGTATGGGATCTAAACCCAAAAATTCTTGAATGAATATTCTTTGTAATGTTAACATTTCTTTCCCTAAATCTATCAAATCATTATGAATATCTTTAGAATACCAAAAATAATCAATGCCATTTTTTACCTCAATTAAATCATTTAAATTAATGGATTTATAACGTTTATTTTCATCTTTTTTTAATGATGCAGTTAAATTGGCCTGAAAAAAAGCATAATCATATCCTTCAACAAAAAGAATTGGGTTACTATTAATTAGTTTCTCTGTTATAGCAATCATAAAGATTCCTTCCGAGCTTGTCCAACCAAATCGTATATCTCCTAAATTCTCAAGTGTTAATATTATTGGTGCAAATGTTAATGGTTTTTTGTGTGAATCTAACACACTAAAAGCAAAATTAACACCTTCGAAGTCAGAATAACTTTTAGCAACACCGCTTTCTATTAGTTTGTCAAACATTTTTCTTAAATTTAACCCAGCTTTCTCGTCCTTTGAATGTTTTAATTCTTTTTTTTCAAGGTTTATATTGGGTTTAAAAAGGCTACAGCTATATATATTGATGAGTAGTATTAGAAATGATAATTTTACAATATTCTTGTAATTCATAAATACTCCTTGACATTTTTTAATATTAAGAAAATTTAGGTGCTTTGGGAATTTAATTGCTCCAATTGGGTTGGTTTGACACCAACCCAATTATTAATTTAACTTTGAGCTTTGGTTATTTCAATAATTATTTCTACTTTCCACTGGCCTGTATGAGGATTATATTCGATTTTTATATCAATTTTAACCCCCATCGGAGCAGAACCAGAACCAGACGGGTCAAGACCAATTATTTCAAAATTACCTGCAATACCAGCCTCTCTAACATTTGAATAATTAATCATTGCGTTAGCAATTGATTGTTTAACAAAGTTAGGAGTTTGTATCATGCTCATTGCTTGATTGGGACTTAAAGTAAATCTTGATGTTATTGTTGTATCAAAATCATTTTGCAAATCTAAAGAAAATGTCTTCAGATCTAGTAAGGATAACCCATTTATATATGATTTTACATTTGAATCAGTGAAAGATGGTAATGGCATTTTTTTTCTCCCTTAATTATTAAAAATCATAAAAATATCATTAATCAGAAAAATATAAAATTTACTTAATTTAAAATTTTTATCAATTGCAAAATGTTTTTTTTTCTTGATCTTTGGTGGGGCACGTAGTTTAATAAAAAGTAAATAACAATTTTTGAAGTAAATAAAAATATAATGGGATAATTCAATCTGATATAGCTTGCTATATATATATATATATATATATATTTATAAGAGCTGCTATATTTTTTAAATCAAACATTTCCTTCTATCAAATATTTATCCTTAAAATAAATAATTTTTTTTATTTCTCCAAATTAATTTTTAATATTTTATATAGATTCCCACTTTCGTTGGAATGACAGATGGCAGTTGTCTGTTATTCCCGTGCAAACGGGAATCCAAGGACATAAGCACTTAATTGATTCCCACTTTCGTGGGAATGACAAATGGCAGTAGTCTGTTATTCCCGTGCAAACGGGAATCCAAGGACATAAGCACTTAATAGATTCCTACTTTGGTGGGAATGACAAATGGCAGTAGTCTGTTATTCCCGTGCAAACGGGAATCCAGAGCTGAAATAGACAATGTCATTCCCTGCTTGACAGGGAAACCAGAAAAAAACCTTATTTCCTGTATTCAACCTTAGTAGAAAATCATAGCAAAAACAGAAACAACCTTATTACCTTATTTTCTATGGATTTAGATTAATGAAAATAAAATATGTAATAAGGTAATAATGTTTGCTTTGATTCATCTTCTTTCTACTAAGGTTTATAAGAAAAATAAGGTTTTAAATATATCTGCTATAAAAGTCCTTCGTGGGAATGACAGATGGAAGAACAGACAAGAATGTCTGTTCTACCAGATGACATTATTTTTTTTCTTTTGCCCACGACTTAAAAGTCGTGGCTATTCAAATTTTCAAAAACCTCCCCACCAAAATATTTCCCTCATATTTCCTGCACTTTTCTTTTTCCTTGCTGCTTTCACCACATTATCTTTGCCATGTATTCTTTAACAAATTTGAGCTGTAAATTCAAAAATTAAGCACCCCACAAAAATTGAACAAATTGTCAAGTTAAGTTAATCACCTTATTTTAATAATACTTTAATTTGGAATAGAAATGCATCTATTATTTTAAATCAAATCTCCACTTTCTTTCAAATGCTTATAAAGATTTTACAATAATCAATATCAGTCAGCGATTTATTATTATTTTATTTTGAAATTTCAATGAAGGAACTAAAGAGATTTCTACCTTATTTATATCAATATAAATTCAAAATAATACTTGGTTTTATTTTTGTTACTATCTCTAACATATCCTCAACCATGATTCCACGTGTTGTAGGCACAACTATTGATACAATAAAAGAAAGTTCTTTCTCAATGGAACAGGTTACCACTTCTCTTCTGATGATTCTGGGGCTAACGTTAGCCAGTGGTCTGTTTATGTTCCTTACACGTCAAACTATAATTGTTGTTTCGAGATATATTGAATATGACCTTCGCAGAGATTTTCTCTTCTCTATCGAAAAACAATCAATGGATTTTTTCAATCAGAACCCCACTGGTTCAATCATGGCACATATAACAAACGATATCTCAGCAGCCAGAGAGTTTCTTGGTCCGGCTATTATGTATGGAGCAAACACAGTAACTACTTTCATTTTTGCTTTATACTTCATGCTTAATCTCAATCCAGCAATAACCATTATTTCTCTAATTCCTTTACCCTTGATAGCCTATACAACTTATAAGATAGGTCATAAAGTTCATTTTGCCTTCAAAAATGTTCAGGAACAATTTTCAAAATTAACTACTCAGGCTCAGGAAACTTTTTCGGGTATAAGGGTCGTCAAATCCTACGTCAGAGAAGATTACGAAAGCGAAAGGTTTTCCAATCTCAGCAAGGATTATCTTTTCAAAAATCTTAAACTTGCAAGAATTCAATCACTTATGATGCCAATTTTGATGATTTTAGTAGGGTCTTCACAAATTCTGATTCTTGGTTATGGAGGTTTTCAGGTAATAAATGGAAATGCTACGCTTGGTGATATTGCACAATTCTTCATCTACATAAATTTACTTATTTGGCCCATTGCGGCAATTGGCTGGGTTACCAATCTTGTCCAGAGAGCTGCGGCTTCTGCCGGAAGACTCTCCAAAATCCTTGATAGAGAACCAAGCTTGAAAGACGGTCATCTTAATAACATTGGGTCAAATTCAAAAATCACTGAAATTAAATTTGAAAATGTATCCCTTCAATACTCAAAAGATGGACCCTATCTTTTGAAAAATATCAATCTGACTATTCCTGAAAATTCATCTTTAGGTATAATTGGTAAAGTGGGCTGCGGTAAATCATCTCTTGTTAATCTTCTTCCACGCTTATTTGACCCAACGGAAGGAAAAATAACTATAAACGGCATTGATATTAAAGAGCTATCATTGCACACCTTAAGGCAATTAATTGGTTATGTCCCTCAGGATTCATTTCTGTTTTCGATGACAATCGCTGAGAACATCAGGTTTGGAAAACCCGATGCAAGCATTGAAGAAATTATTAAATTCAGTAAAATTGCTTGCCTTCACGATGATATTCTGACATTCCCTGATGCTTATGACACCCTTCTTGGAGAGCGTGGTATTACTTTATCCGGTGGACAAAAACAGCGTCTTGCTCTGGCAAGAGCCTTAATTAAAGAACCACAAATTCTAATTCTCGATGATTCTCTCTCGGCAGTTGATACACAAACTGAATCTATAATTCTTAATGAATTAAAAACATTTATGCAGGATAGAATTACAATTGTGATATCTCACAGAGTCTCTACTATTAAGGATTTAAATAATATTATAGTTCTTAAAAACGGTGAAATTGTTGAATCAGGAAATCATATCCATCTCCTTGAACTCAATGGAATTTATTCCGACCTTTATCACAAACAGCTTCTTGAACAAGAAATCGAAATGCTTTAAATTATTTCTCAACCAAAATCTGCAGAAAATATGGTGTATATTTTTCGCTTATTTTAATTCCTGATAAGCTCTTACTATAACTTATATTGATTTTTTGAATTACTCTCTTTCGCAATTCTGTCTGTACTTCGAGTGCAAGAGGCTCGGCAAGATGATGGAAATATTTGATTGTTACTGATTTGGAATATTCAATACTTTGTATTATTTTTTGAATGTAATTCCTGAAACTATTTCTTGAGTTGTGATTGATCTCATCCAGTTTGTCAGACAAATCAAATAGATAGTAATCATCAAATGATTTTCCATCTATTTCGATTAGTTGCTTGGAGTTGGACTCTGAATATGATATGTTCAGCAAAGTGGATTTATTCACTGTCCTGTTTTTTTTATCAATTGCAGAAAATCTAAGAACCAAAGAATCTGACTTTGATAGCAGATTAGCATATTCTCTTAAGTTTATAGAGAATTGGACTGGTAAGGAGTCACCCTCTTTTAATCTGGTTGAATATTTATCATTTATAATCAAGTCAAGAGTCCATTTTTTGAGTATATCTAATGGTCTGCAAGTCAGATAACAATCAATTGCAGGTGGGTCAAGTGAATATTTTATTTCTCCTGCTCTAATTGGGTTAAATACGAAGGGTTCGTCACTATCAATGAATATTCTCGGATTTGAATGCTTTGTTGTTTCGCTTTTTAAATTGATAGGTTCGGATATTATTATACGGTTCTCGTTTATTTTCAAATTCGATGTCAATTGTTCTTTGAATAATTCAATTTCTTTAGAGTATGTTAACTTATCTTCTCCCTTTAATAATATAGGATAGAGATAAATAGAACTATTTGAATAATTCTTTGTGCGGTGACTTAAAAGGTTCGATACAATCATTATCAGCGAATCAAAGCTATCCGACAAAAACTGAATGTCATTATCTATTGAAGTAATATTGTTTGTCTCGTGATTTGAAAAATTATCTCTTTCTTCAGAGTTGAAAAATATATAAGGAATAATGGGTAAAAGTTTATAATAGTTTTCCTTGTTAATTTTAATAGAACTAACCTGAGTTGCAAAACCAAGCTCAAGATCAGATATATCATCAGGCTTTTCAATTATTATAGTTTGAAAACGAGTTGCATATAAATCCAGCTTGCCTGAACCTCCCGGTCTATCACTCGAGAATATTGCCAATCCGGAAGGAATAATAATAAAGTCAGATTCATTAAACTTGGTATTGATATCGGACAATGGCATTGGTTTTTGCCATAAGCCACCAATCCTGACTGAATAGAATATATCATAACCACCGGGTCCATCATAACCGTCACTTGCAAAATAAAGTGTATCGTCAGTATGCAAAAAAGGAGTAATCTCATTCCCCGAAGTATTAAGTTCTTTTATTGCTATAATATTACCCCATGTTCCGTTATCCTGAAGATATGCTATCCATAGATCGGTATCTTTACCGGTTGTCAATCTATCAGAGGAAAATACAACAAATGATCCATCGCTGGAAATAGTAAGATGTGACACGAAAGAATCAAATTGTAGGCTATCCAAGAGATATGGCTCGGTCCAGACATTTTTCTTTCTGTCAGATTGGTAGATATTCATATAAGAACGCTTCGGAGAAAGCCTGAAAGTTGAAAGAAAGGCTTTGTTGCTATTATAAAAAGAAATATAAGCCTGATTATTCCGATTGATGTTAATATCAGCTTTTAATTTTTCTGGCTGAGAAAAATTTATTGAGTCAATTAAATTTGAAGTAAAAAAATATGAATATCTTTCTCTTGTTGAATTATAATATAAACGATTTTCAAATTGATTCCATGATGGTGCAAATTCATCTTCTTTGGAATTAAGTTGTGTTAGATTAATTGGATCAGACCATTTAGAAATAATTGTCTGTCCAAAATTTTTGTCAGATATAATAACAAATAAAGCTAAACAAATAAAACATTCTATGAATTTTCTTATTATCAACTATTTTAATCTTCAATTAAGTTTTTAATATCTTTGTCTCTGCCAAATAAAACTAAAATTGATTTTTCTGGAATAATTTCATCCGGTGATGGAACTCCCACAACTTCAACCTCTTCCCTTTCTCCAATAGTCAGAAAGCCTCTTTTTTTAATTACTTTTTTAATAGTAATGAGGTTCACATTATATTTCTGACGTAGATTTAGTTCGAGTAAATTTTTTCCCACGAAAGATTTCGGAACAGGTATTTCAAATATTCCATATTCTTTGGAAATTTGATAGGATTCGATAAGACCGGGCATGACTAATCTCCTAACTAAATGGTCTGCTGCTTCTGCTTCGGGGACTAATAGTTCATTCACATTCATTAATTTCAATAATCTTTCATGAACAACAGAGACAACCCTATTATATATTTTTTTTACGCCTATTTCTTGAAGCAAAGCCGTGGTCATGATAGAGCTTTCGAAATTTTCCCCTATTGCTACAATTACTGCGTCCATTTCTTCAAGCCCAAGTCCTTTCATAGCTTTTGGATCGGTGGAGTCCATACAAACCGCATGGGTAACTTTTTCGTTTATCTCATCTATAATTTCCTGATGATTGTCTATAACTAACACCTCTGTTCCGAAATCATTAAGTCTTACAGCAAGATTATATCCAAAATAACCAAGCCCAATAACACAAAATTTTTTTATTGCCATAATAAATTAAGATTTACAAAATATTAAATTAAGAATAAATATTTTTATTTAAAAGATTGCTTTATCCAACAATTACATTTTCCTTGGGTAATCCGAATTTTGGATACTTTTGAACCGCAAAAAATGAAATTATGAATGTTAAAATTCCAATTCTTCCAATAAACATCATCATTATTATTATTAATTTTCCTCCATTTCCTAAATTAAAAGTAATATTTCTTGATAGACCTACTGTGCCAAATGCAGATACTACTTCAAAAGCCAGATCAAGTAAATTTTTATCAGGCTCTATCCAACTAATGAATAACAATCCTAAAATAATCACCGACATTGATCCAAAAATCACCAAATGTGATTTCTGAATTGATTCCTCTGTTACAGTCTTACGGAATAAATCTGTTCTTGATTTCCCTTTTAAAATATTTATAAATGATAGAACTGCAAGCGAGATTGTTGTTGTTTTTATCCCTCCTCCCGTCCCTCCGGGAGAAGCCCCAATCCACATTAATATGATTATGATTAATGATGTCGGAACAGACAGTAATTCTGTATTCAAAGTATTGAAACCAGCTGTTCTGGCTGAAACCGATTGAAACATAGAATCATATACCAACCTGAAAAAGTTCCCACTATTATTAGGATTATTAACTTCACCTAAAAGTATCATAATCGAACCAACTATAATAAGGAAAATAGTAGTAATAAGAACTATTTTTGTGTGAACACTTAATTGATTTCTTATCCTTTTTTTTTTCATAAATCTTGGTCTTAATCCAGAAAGATTATTTAGTACTGTGAATCCAAGTCCCCCCATTATTATTAAGACCATAATAGTGCTGGTTATAAGATAGTTGCCAATTACTTTCTCATTCATCAAATTATCCGAAAACAAAGAAAAACCGGCATTGCAAAAAGCAGAAACTGAATGAAATACCGAAAGAAATAAATTTTCGGGATTATAATTTGTTAAGTCTCCGTTCAATCCATAATAAATCAGAAACGCTCCTATTGATTCAATCAAAAATGTAAAAATTATAATACGAATCAAAATTGAGGAAACCTGTCCAATATTTTCTTCACTCAAAAAATCTTTCATCATTAGTTTAAGATAAATACTTGAAGATCCTCCAAAATATATCGCAAAAAATGTTGTAAATGTCATTATTCCCAATCCACCAATCTGAATAAGAAACAATATGATTAAATGACCAACATGAGTAAATTTGGTAGCTGTATCAACAACTATTAAGCCTGTTACACATACTGCACTTGTTGAAGTGAATAAAGCATCAATGAGGTTTAACCTTTCTCCTTCGAATGTAGCTTTGGGTAAAAGGAGTAATATCATTCCAATTAAAATCAGAACAAGAAAACTGAGTGTAAATATTACTCCAGGGTTCAATTTTATATTTCTTAAAAGATAATTGTATCTCAACACCTTTAATATCAATGAAAAGAAAAGTAAAAAATTTATTATACTCATACTTATCAAATGCACATAAGGTATGTGAAGTTGTATCATGAGAGTATTTAAAAAAATATTTTGATAGAGATTATCCACAACCAAGAAAAATAACAATAATATTAGTATTACTTCAAAAGTGTTATTTCTCAAATATTTTCCAAGACCTGTTATACCAAAAATTCTTATAAATTCAACTATTATGAAAATTAATATTATTAGATATGTTATTAATGTTAATATGCTTTCAATAAAATCAGTCAAGTAAAAGCCAAAATAAATAAGAAAATTACAGAGTGAGATCAGTCCAATGACGATTGCAATAATATCAAGGCTTTTTTTTAACCTTTCTTTTTTTTCCTGCTCGAGCATATTATATCTTTTATTTTTAAGAATTTCAAATTTACTAAATATTAACTCATCAAGTAAAATTAATAATTAAGGTGATACTTTGAAATAATTTTGAAATTATGATATGTGAATATTAATCATTGAAATCATAGAATTTATTATCCCAGAACCTATCAAGCAGTTTGATTCTCCTGCTTAACTTAATAAATAGATTTTTTCTATTGTTTATTAAAAATTCGATTACTGGCAAATAATCTGATTGTTTAATTATGTCGTAGTTTAAAATCCAGTGATTTAGATTTTCGAACAAAACTCTATTATCCTGAATTTCACCTAAAACATCCTGAAAGAGCTTCAATTGCTTAAAATAAGTATCAGGTAAACTCAAGATTGGTTTCAAAAATTCCATTGTATATCTGAATTTTTTGAAAGTAAGCCTTAGTTTATGAAATGAATCCAAATCATTTTTATCAAGAAGAGATGACCTTTCCATAACAGATTGGAATTCATCATGAGCTCGCTTGATTAGAACTGTTTTAGAAATTTCAGATTTAGGTATAATCTGTTTCAATTGCAGCTTTAGAAAAAAAACAGCTTCGTTAATTTCATCAACTGATTTATTTTTTAATTCTTCCTTTATGTTATTTAATATTTCTGATTCTTTTGCTGACAGATAATGAAAAAAGTTGCTTAGAATTGGATATGTTGGAATTAATTTCTCAATTTTAAGCATTTGAACCTGATTATCCCTCAAAGGATTATATAAATTCAGTTCCTTTTTCAATCTCTTTCGAAGAACCAGCACATAACCTGATGATATCTCCTTATTGAGGACATTCAATACTGCTAAGAATCTTCTAATTGTAACTCTTAAATCATGAACAGACCCTTCTGAGAATTTTTTCTTAACTTCCTTAAAGTTTTGATTGTAATACATCAACAATTTGTCTATAGAGTTCAATATTATATGTATTAATTCAGTCATTTATCTAATATCTCAAGTTGATAATTTTCTATTTTCCATCTGGGTTTTAAGGTTACTTTATCTTTTGGCAAAAAGAACCTTTCTGAAAATTTGAATTCTTTTGCTACACCATAAGAATACTTTGAATCATTATCCTCATCGCAAAAAACTTCAAATTCATATTCTCCGGGAGGTAAATCATCAAATTTCCATTCCATTTTATTGTTGATTTTGGTTTGAATATAGGTTTTGGTTAGTTGATTCTTTACGATAATATAAAAATCACCGCTACATACAACATTAGTTTTTAAACTACCGCTAATGCCAGAATAGTTTCTTAAATCAGCTGTTTTAAAATGATATTTATAAGTTGAATCGGTGAACTTTTCATTTTCAATACTAAAGACTGAATCAGATTGAAAAGATAAAACATACCAACTATCACCTGATAATTTCTTTTCTGGTTTTATGATAATTATATTGTCTGTCTTGAATGATATGTTTATCTTTTCAGCAGAGTTTTCAGCGAGGTTTGTTAAACTAAAAGATTTATCATAATACTGTCTTTTCAAGGGAATATTAAATACAAAATAAAATTCTTTATCTGGGGGCACATTTTGGGAGCTATCTTTCAATGGTGGAGTAATCAATGTTGGAAATAATTTTAATTCTTTGGCAACCGGTTTAAAGACAATACTATTTGCTGTGTCTCTGATAATATTTCCGATAGTATCTCTTAAAGAAATGTCTTTGTCCGATTTACATTCCAAGCGATATGACTTCGATGTATCAAAATTTTCTGACACGAATATCAATAACTTGTATCTACTTTCAGGAGAAAATATAATTGAGGTAGGTTTAATTGCGGTGTCATTATCTTTTTCCTCTGATTTTCTTAAAAGAATAGAAATTGGAAATAAAAAGTTCGAATCAAGAGGTTCGCTAAAATTAGCTTCGATAAGTTTATTACTTAGAGGAATAACATCATATAACATAGGTCCCAAATTATCTATGACTGGACCAAGTTTAATTTTTACATTTACAATCGAGTCTTGTTTGATATATATATCATCTGTATATGCACAAAATTCATCTTCACCATCATCATAAATTCCGTTTTTAAAAATATCCCTGACTGCTATCAATCGGTAATATCCATTTTTTAAAGCTTTGATTTCGAATAAACCGCTTGAGCCAATCTGTATATTATAGTTTGGTTTTTCTTTGGTTATATCAAATGATTTAATTTCAAATGTATCATTAGGAAGTTTATAAAGAAATATCGAAGCACCAACAGGATTTGCTGATATTAGTTTTCCTGTAATTTTTCCGCTATCAATTACATCACCGGTGGAAAAAATTATCGAGAATGCCTCATCTGGTTTATTTCCCTTCCAATCTTGAATTTCACTCCCAAGAGTAATTGAATATGTTGTATTTTCCTCTGTTTTATCTAAAAATTTAATTTTTAATTCTTTCCCACTCCAATCAAAATCTGTTTTTAATGCTGGAATAATAGTTGTATTTTGTTGAACAGAATTTTTATCCATATACTTGTCAAATTCAATTTCAACGTAATTCTCCTTGTAGTTTGTTTGACCACTTATAGGGTAAAATTTTTTTATCTTTGGTGCTGTAGTATCTCGAGGACCTCCTGATGGAGGCAATGGATTTGCACAACCCAAAAATTCAATCAATATTGGTATTGATAAAAAAATTGTTAAGAAAATTTTTTTTAGTCTTTTCAATAATTAAAAAAAAAATTTAAAAAAATTGAGCTATAAATAACAAATATAAGAAATTACTCAATTTGATAAATTTCAACTCTTCGATTTAGTTCATGATTTGATGATTTCGGAGATTTTTTGCCCATTGCTTCTATAGTCAGTTTTGCTTTGGTTAGCTTACTCCTTTTTAAAAATCTGGCAGCATTATCAGCTCTTTTTTTCGACAGTTCAAAATTGTATTCATCTGAACCCGATTCATCAGTATGACCAACTAATTTCAGTTTCTTAAAACTTTGAGATTTCTGGAAAAAATCTGATAATTGCTTTTTTGAGTCCGATGTCAGTTTATATGAATCTAATTCAAAATAAATAATTAATAAAGGTTCATTTTTAGCATCCTTTAATATATTTACATTTAATGAACTTAAGTCTTTTTCTTGAGATGGTTCATCTTCAAATTTCCGAAGTATAATATCATATTCAAACTTCCTTGGGTAAACCAGATTATAAGTGGCAACCGAAAAACTTCCGGTAAAGCCTTTGTAATCTACCATAGCGGAACCTAATATACCCTTCCTTAAAGTAAATTTATAAGTGCCTGTCAAAGCATCTGACCAAACAGTATCAATATTTTGACTATCTTCATAATACAGAATGATAGGTATGGACTCATAAACTCGTCCACTTTGACTCCTTGAAGATTTTAAGATTTTTCCGCTTACAATTGCATAAGGCAAAGGTCTCAGGCTATCGGGTATTTCTGCAATATATATACCTTCTCTTTTATTTATTGTATCATAGCTCACAAAATAAGCTGTACTGCCCGATGCTGTCAACCATAAATTGCCATCATCAAATTGTGTATTTATATTTTCTCCTAAATTAATAGGTTCAGTCCAACTATTCCAGCTATTATCCAATCTTCTTGTCATAAATATATCCAATTTACCAAATCCTTTATGTCCGTTCGATGAAAAATAAATGGTTTTTCCGTCTAATGATAGATGAACTGAAGCCTCGGAACCTTTTGTGTTTATGATAGGACCAAGGTTTGCCGGTTCAGTAAAGGTATTTGAGGTTTCGTCATAAATTGAGACATATAAATCTAAATCACCAAAGCTATCATCTCGGTTTAATGACATCAGAAGAATTCTTCTATCCGAAGATAGAAAGCCATAAAAATTTTTTGAATTATTATAAAAATTCTGAATTTTTATTGGCTCTGGGAAAGAAAACTTGCCATCTTTTTTTCGAGAAATTGAAAAACCACTCTGTTTTGTTCCATCTGGCTGATAAATACCATAAACTAACGCAAATTGACCATCAGGGGTAATACTAAAAAGTACATCTGAATCTATAGTATTCAAAGGGATACCAATATTTGTTGGTTCAGTCCATAATCCTTCCCCGATTTTCTTAGAAAACCATATGTCATCATTATCATAAATTCCATTGATATTTTCGGGATGGATTTTCCTGTCAAAGTATAATGTACTGTCTTCTAAATCTGTTACTGGAACAATTGTTGGTTGATAGCCATTAATAATATCAGGTAGTCTTTTTTTTGTATTATTCAGATTAATTTCATTCTGAGAATTTAAAAGTAAAGTCAGAAAAGGAAATATAATTAATATTAAAAATTTCTTGCTCATATAATTTTTATGGGATATTGCCAATATTAAGTTCATTAATTTTTCTGTACAAAGTTCTTTCGCTGATTCCAAGCATATTTGCAGCAATTCTCCTGTTTCCAGATGAACTTTTAAGAGCGTTTACAATTGCCCTTCGTTCAAGTTCATCGAGTTTAAGTATATTTAAGTCTTCACTCTCAGCAATATCAGAATTCCTATGGCTGTTATTAGATATCAAATAGGTGTTAAGTTCTTCAATCTCAATTTCAACATCATCAATTTTATTTTCGAGAGTTCTTAAATACTTTAAAATATTGGTTATATCATGTTTCAGCTCAAGAAGAGACCTAAAAATTATTTCTAATTCGAATTTTTGGGGTTCTTCGTAATCAACGTATTGAACCAAAGCCTTATCGGCAGGTTGAGGCGAGACATCCCTGGGCGGCAAAGCTAATGGAATGTATCTTTTTAATACATCATGAGTAATATATGTGGTTTGTTCGAGTGTGATTAAGGTTTCAATTAAATTTTTTAACTCACGTATATTCCCTGTCCATGGCCGTCTTTCGAGGACTAATAGTGCATCATTCGATATACCATCATATTTCAAACCAAGTTTAGTGCAGGTTTTTTCGGCAAAATGATTAACCAATTCTCTTATATCCTCGGGATGTTCTCTTAAAGGGGGTAAAATGATATGAACTGAATTTAGACGAAAAAATAAGTCTCTACGAAAATTTCCTTTTTCAATTTCTTCTTCCAAATCTCTATTCGTAGCTGCTATTATTCTAACATCAACCTTTTTTAATGTTGTTGAGCCTAATCGAGTGAACTCACCACTTTCAAGAACCCTCAGTAATTTTACCTGAGTGCCGATTGGCATTTCACCAATCTCATCAAGGAAAATAGTACCTTTGTCAGCTACTTCAAAAAAGCCCTTTCTTTGCTCAATTGCTCCAGTGAAAGCACCCTTTTCATTTCCAAAAAGTTCTGATTCTAATAATGTTTCGGGAATTGCTCCGCAATTGACGCTAATGAAAGGATTTTTTTTTCTTTTACTTAAACCATGTATTGCATTGGCAAAAACTTCCTTACCAGTTCCTGTTTCTCCAGTTATTAACACAGGTAAGTCAGTTGGTGCAGCAAGCATAACTTTACCAATAACTTCCTGCATTTTTTTTGATTCACCAATTAAACCAAATTTTAATCGGAGTAATTTTAAAACATTCTCATCTTGTGAATGCAGCAAGTCTATTTCATCTTTGATTTCCATTCCTCCCAGCCACCGTAATAAACAAGAACATTCTTAAAACCAAAGCTCAAAATATCTTTTGCAAGTTTTTCACTTGCATCGCAATTCCCACCACTACAATATATTATCAATATTTTATCTCTTGGGAGCATTGTTATTAGTTTGAAATATTCTGTCTGATCCATCAAATATGCATCAATATTTATAGCATTATCAATATGACCATTAGCATAATCAATATCGTTTCTTGCATCAATAATTAAAAATGATGGGTCGTTCAAATATTTTTTTAATTGATTGTAGTTAATAAATTTGAATCCTTCATTTATTGATTTAATGTTATCAGGCAGTTCACTTTTGTTTGCTGATGCTATTTCTTTAATTTCTTTTTTCACGATTGTGTCTTTCGGTCTGACTTTTTCGTCTTTGATAACCTGAGAGTCAACTTTTAAAATTGTTGTAGATTTCTGAGAAGTTTGAGTTTGCCTCATTATATCAACAATAAGTGAATCATCAACAAATTCGACCTTTGAAGGTTTCCTTATCAGAGGCAAAGGTTTTGCCGAAAAGTGATTATAAATCAAACCAAGCATCGAAGATATAATAACAATACCTATTATTTCATAAATAGTTTTTTTCATAAAATTTGTAAATTTCTGGTTTTAATTGCTTGATAATTGTAATATCGGATTTACCAACGTTGGTAAAAATTTTATATTGTTGATTTCAAAGAGTATGAATATAAGTAAAATTTCAACCCATTTCCTGCTCAATCATTTTATATCCTATCAAGACTGCTCCCATGAGTGCGGTTCCTTTTGGTTCAACTCTAACGTAAGAGTTCATTTTTTTTATCTTTTCGTCGAGCATTCTTTCGAGAATAGTATTAGCATCAATAATACCACCCATAAGAGCAACAGGAATTTTCTTGAGCTTGAAATTCTTTTCGAGTGCAGTCAATAATTCTAATAAATGTGATGAGGCTCTTTGTATAATATCAAGACAGGCTTCGTCTCCTTCAGAGGCGCATTTCATTACAAGAGGTGAGAGCATATGATATTCAAAGGCTCTTTCTGAATAGGCTTTCACAATGGTTCTTGGCTGACTTATATCTATTGATGGAGAGATTTCGGTAAGAAGTTCAGTTAATTTTGTTTTTTTGCCTCGCCCATCAAGGTCTCTGACAACAGCGGTTAACCCTTCCCTTCCGATCCATGCTCCACTTCCTTCGTCATCAAGTTCAATTCCCCACCCACCACATCTGGAAATAATACCTTTCTCATTTCGGGAAAGAGCTATTGAGCCAGTTCCAACAATTAAAATCACTCCGGGGTCTCCTTCGAATGCTCCTTCGAGAGCTAATTCGGCATCACTTGTAACATAAAGATCATTTAAAGAAATGTTCTGTCCCCGAGCTAAAGTTCTCAATAATTGTTTAGATCGTTTTTTTTCATCATCTAACCAGACACCGGCTAATCCAATAACAGTAGCATCAATTTCAGACGAATCTATTTCGGCTTGTTCGCATAAATCTGTGATTACGTTTAAAATCCTTTCTGAGGATTCACCAACACCAACAGCACCTATTCGCGTTGTTCCCGACCTTGTCTGAGAAATAATTCTTCCATTTTTGAAAATAATTCCTCTTGTCTTTGTTCCCCCACCATCAATAGCAGCAATAACACAATCTTTTTTTAATTCCATGTATAAATCTTTTAAATTTTTCAATTAACCGTCCTTTCTTTTCTCAAAATTTATGCCATAAGGAAAAAATTAAAAAATATCAGTTGGGACTCTTTTAATTGAACACCCCAAAGATTGCAGTTTCTTTTCAATTGCTTCATATCCCCTGTCAATATGATATATCCTGAGAATTTCTGTTGTTCCTTCGGCAACTAATGCTGCTAATATAAGGGAAGCACTTGCTCTTAAGTCTGACGACATAACGGTAGCTCCACTAAGGCTATTTCCTCCTTTAACAATTGCAACATTATCAGCCAGATCAATTTGTGCCCCGAGCCGCTGCAATTCAGGAACATGTTTAAATCTATCCTGATAAATAGTCTCTGTTATTCTTGAGACACCATTTGCGACCAGCATATATGCCATCCATTGAGCTTGTAAATCTGTAGGAAAACCGGGATAAATTGATGTAATAATATCAGTTGGTTCAGGATCTTGATCCATTTCCAGTTCAATTCTATCACTTGTAACTTCAATCCTGCATCCTGATGATTCTAATTTTTCGAGCACCGATGTCAAATGGTATGGGTTTGTTTTTTCAATTTCTATTTTTCCCTTCGTCATAGCAGTTGCTATAAGATAAGTTGCAGCTTCGATTCTATCTGGAATTGTTTCTTCATTAACAGGTTGTAATTCATCAACTCCTTCTATGGTAAGACAGTTAGTGCCAATGCCATCAATTTTTGCACCCATCTTAACCAGCATTCGTGCCAAAGCAGTAATTTCGGGTTCAGTGGCTGCGTTTGTTATAACTGTAGTTCCTTTTGCAAGAGTTGCTGCCATTAAAATATTTCCAGTAGCTCCTACACTTGATATATCAAGATGAAATTTTGTTCCTTTAAGTTTTTCAGCTTTTGCTATTACATATCCTGATTCAAGCGAAATATCTGCACCTAATTTTTCCATGCCTTTCAAATGCAGATCAACCGGTCTTGGACCCCATGCACAGCCACCCGGAAGAGAAACTTTTGCATAACCATATCTTGCGACTAAAGGTCCAAGAACATAGAAAGATGCCCTCATTTTTTTTACTTGTTCATAAGGAGCCTCAAAACTCGAAATGTTCTTTGAATCTATAAATAAATCATTTCCATTAAGTTCACAAAATACTCCCATCGAACCAAGCAATCTGGACATAGTCCATACATCGCGTAGATTTGGAGTATTTATTAAATGATAAGAGCCGGGAGCAAGCAATGTTGCCGGCATCAATGCTAATGAGCCATTCTTGGCTCCGGAAATTTTTATCCTTCCATGTAATCTTTTTCCGCCTTCAATTATAAATTTATCCATGAACTAAATCAAAATATTAATATTGAAATAAAAAAATGAATTTCTTCACAAAATATTTACTAAAATAATTACTATTATTTGATAAAAAAATTTCTAAAGAATAACGATATTACTTAATGAATAGTTATTTTTGTTTTTTTATTTCATTTTCTTTATTGTAAATTTTTTGAAATGCCTGTTGATTGCCAGAAGTTCCAGATCATTACTGAAAGACTTAGATTGAGGTGTTTTAGAAAGGAAGATGTTGATATTCTTTTCAAATGGTGGAGTGATATAGATATAATGAAATATACACCTGAAGGTATTTATTCATATGATACAATATCAGATATTATTCACAGAATTGTAGAGAATTATAAATCTGTGTCAGCGGATAATTTTTATGCTTTTAGTCTTTTGATTGAACATAAAGATAATGCTGACAAAATTGGCTGGTGTGGAATTATTAGGATGTTTCCTTTTCCCCAAAATATTGAAATTTTTGTTGGACTGGACAAACTCTATTGGGGGCAATCTTACGCAGAAGAAGCTACTCGTGCATTGCTTGGTTTTGTTTATAACTTTTTTGGTTTCAGAACTATTACAGCCCTTGTTCATCCTGAAAATATTCCATCTATAAAAATTTTAGAAAAAATCGGCTTTTCCTTCGTCAGACATCTTGATAATTGCCCGGAACCATATCAAAATCATAACGGATTTTTGCTTTTTTCAATCAAACTTGAAAAACCGAAATGAATAATTTAGCTAAACAAAGCTTCCGAAACTTCAAAGAAGCCTCTTTTTACGAGGTGATTGACATGGATGATTCTAAATCAGTAAAATGCTTTCTATGTTCACATTATTGTATAATAAAAAATAAAAATTATGGCATTTGCAAGGTTAGATTTAATCTGGAAGGTAAATTATTCACAATGACATGGGGTCAGGCTGAGGGTTTAGCTATTGACCCTATTGAAAAAAAACCACTCTATCATTTCAAGCCGTCATCTAAAGTATTGTCTTTCGGTACTCCAGGTTGCAACTTCTTTTGTTTGAATTGTCAGAATAATTCTCTTTCTCAACTCATTAAAAAAACTGATATATCCGAATTTAAACAAAAAAATGTTGAACCCTCTGAAATTCTGCGACTTGCTCTTTTTCATTCAGTTGATGGAATAGCCTATACTTATTCAGAACCTACTATTTTTTTTGAATATGCAAGAGATATTATTCTTTTGACCAAAAGTAATAATGATTCATCGAAACTTTTTCATGTATTTGTTTCAAATGGATATTTTTCCAAAGAGCTTCTCAAAACAATTGTTGATGAAAAATTGATTGATGCAATTAACATTGACTTAAAATTTTTTGATGAAAAGAAATACAAAAAAATCACAGGTGGTAGTTTAGAGCCAGTTCTTAATTCTATCAGATTTTTATATGAAAGTAATGTTCATATTGAAATCACAAATTTGCTTATCCCGGATATTAATGATGAAGACGAAGATTTTCATAAACTAACAAACTTTATAGCTTCACTTTCAGCCGATATTCCACTTCACATAAGCAGGTTTTATCCTCATTATAAAATGATTACAAAACCACCAACCCAGATTGATAAATTATTAAGTGCAAAGGAAATCGCCCATAATAATGGTTTGAAATATGTTTATATCGGTAACACAGATTTACAAAATGTTGAAAATACATACTGCCCAAAATGTGGTTACTTGTTAATTGAAAGGAAAAGATACAGAATATTTATTAATTTCGAATTGAAGAAAAATATTAATTTTTGTCCGATTTGTGGCACTGAAATAAGAATGATTTTCTGATGAAAATAACAAATTGATTTTAAAATAATTTATGATGTTTGTCTGACAATATACTTTAATTAAATATGAAATTTATCCTTACTCCTAATCAGATGCGTCAAATTGACTCGAGAGCTATAAATGAGTTTTCAGTTCCGGGATCAATATTGATGGAGAACGCTGCATTAAATTCATCAAGAATAATTAGTAATATTTTTGCAGAAAAAGGTTTAGAAAATCCTAATGTCCTGATCTTTTGTGGAAGCGGAAATAACGGTGGTGATGGTTTTGCAATTGCCAGACAGATTTTGAATTTCAGCAATGTCAAAATTTATTGGATTGGTGATGAAGCAAAAATGAGCCAAGAAACAAAACAAAATTATCATATTTGCATAAAATTGGGTATTTCTATTCGTTATTTAAAAGATTTAGCTGAATTCGATATAAACGATTTAGACTCGGACTGTATCATTGATGCTTTGATCGGAGTCGGTGGCTCGGAAAAGATAAAAGGATTAGCTCTTGAAATATTAAAATTACTTAAAAATTACAATGGTTTAAAAATTGCTGTTGATGTCCCGACGGGACTTAATTCTGAAAATGGTTTTGCCTCTGATTATGCTTTTCAAGCTGATTATACTATTACAATGTTTGCAATAAAAACAGGGATGTTGCTAAACAAAGGCTTCGAACTCTGTGGTAAGATTCTGGTAGCAGATTTAGGTATTCCAATCAAAATTGCTGATGGATATTGCAATAATTTTATTCTTAATTACGAGCGCTCAAAAACACTCTTACCTAAAAGAAGAAAAATAAGTTCAAAATTTGATTATGGAAAAGTTGTGATTATTGCTGGCTCAAAACAATATCCCGGTGCTGCAGCTTTGACTGCAAATTCATCTATTAAAGGCGGAGCTGGTTTAGTTTACTTGTTATCAACATCATTTCATCCCCATTTGCTCCCGGAAGTTATTCCTGTTTCGCTCGAATCCACTTCTGAGGGAACTATTTCATATAAATCGAAAAACATTATTGAAGAATTTATTGAAAGGGCTGATTCAGTTGTTATAGGTCCCGGATTATCAAACAATATTGACACTATCTCTTTAATGTTTGAATTGTTAAATCAATTTTCTAATAATAAAAAAATTGTTGTTGATGCCGATGGATTAAGAACTGTCAAACCAAAGTTAAAACTCACTGAAAATATCGTTATCACACCTCATATAGGTGAGTTCGCAAGAATAATCAAAAATTTTGATTCAGAATTTACTGTTGAAAATAACAATTTTGATAATTATAATTATTATGAGTTATTAAAAATTTGGTCTGATAAGCTGAATTGCATAATACACTTAAAATGGGTTCCAAGCATAACTACTAATGGTAAAAAGTATTTCTGGAATATATTTGGAAATCCGGGTATGGCAACCGGCGGAAGCGGAGACGTTCTCAGCGGTGTCATTGGAGGATTATTGGCTCAGGGCTTGGATACATTAGAAGGTACTGCTTTAGGTTCTTTCATTCATTCCAGAGCAGGTGATTATGCAAAAAAATATCTGGGAATGAACTCCCTTTCTGCAAGTGATTTAGTTAACTATTTACCCGTGGTTTTTAAAAGTTTGGAATCATAAAAAATTGGCAGAATTCTTTAAAATAATATCAAATCCAAACGATTCCAAAGCAAGAGCCGGAGTAATTATTCTTGATAATTGCCAGATCAAAACTCCATTTTTTATGCCAGTTGGAACACAAGGAGCAGTTAAAGCAATAGACCAAAAAACAATTAAGAAAATCGGTTTCGAAGTTATTTTGTCTAATGCTTATCACCTTTATCTTAGGCCCGGATTAGATGTTATGAAAGAATATGGTGGCTTGCACAATTTTATGAACTGGGATGGAGGAATTTTGACTGACAGTGGTGGTTATCAGATTTATTCCCTAAAAGAACTCAGAAAACTAACAGACGAAGGAGTCCATTTCAAATCTCATATTGACGGTTCAAAGCATTTTCTAACACCGGAAAAAGTAATTGATATTCAGAGAATTATTGGTTCTGATTTTATAATGGTTCTGGATGAATGCCTTGACTATCCTTCAGATTTTCAATCAGCAAAAAGAGCTGCAGATTTATCATATAATTGGGCAGAAAAATCAATCAGATATTTTAGAGAGACACACCACGATTACAAAAAACAAATTATTTTCGCTATTTGTCAGGGTGGGATGTTTCCTGAGTTAAGATCTGAATATATAACTAAAATCACCCAACTTGATTTTGATGCTTTTGCGATTGGGGGATTATCAGTTGGTGAACCTGCTGATATTATGTATCAATTGGTTGATATCTCAACATATCAATTACCCGCTGAGAAGCTGAGATATTTAATGGGTGTTGGTACACCTGAAAATATACTTGAAGCTATTGACTTGGGTATTGATATGTTTGATTGTGTCCTTCCAACAAGAAATGCCAGAAACGGTCAACTATTCACAACACGAGGAAAAATTAATATCAGAAATTCAAAGTATAAATTTTCTAAGGAGCCAATAGATGAAGAGCTCGATTCCGAGGTAAGTAAATATTATACTTTGGGTTATCTTAGGCATCTTTTCTTATCAAAAGAAATTTTAGCATTGCAAATAGCTACCCATCAAAATTTAGCTTTTTATCACTGGCTTATTGAAACTGCTCGTGAAAAAATACTTGATGGTAGATATCGTCTTTGGAAAAACTTGATTTTAAAAAAAATAAATAATTTTATCGATTTATAATAAGGATAAATATGAGTATTTTTAATTTACAGCTTTTTGGCTCATTTTTTGCACAAGCCGCTCCAGAAGCAGCTCCGGGGAATTCAATGATATTTACTTTAATAATGTTTGGAGCTATCATTCTGATTATGTATTTTCTGATGATCAGACCTCAGCAAAAAAGACAGAAGGAACATCAAAAAATGCTTGACAGCTTGCGAAAAGGAGACAAAGTCATAACTGCATCCGGAATGCATGGTCATATTACTGATATTGATGGAAATGTATTTACAATACAAATTGCTGATAACGTTAAAGTTCAATTTGAAAAAACAGCAATTGCAGCTAAAAAACAATAAGAACTATTTATGATAATGATGAATACTATTGAAGAAGCTCTGGAAGAACTTGCCTCCGGGAGAATGATTATTGTTATGGACGATGAAGATCGTGAAAATGAAGGTGATTTAATAGCTTCCTCAGAACTTTGCACTCATGAAATTATTAATTTTATGTCCACTTATGGCAAAGGTCTCGTTTGTATTGCCATCACTGAAGAAAGAGCCAAGGAGCTAAATCTTGATGTTATGGTTAATAATAATTCCGGTCTTCATAATACTAAGTTTACTGTATCTGTTGATTATCTTTATGGCACTACTACTGGAATTTCTTCTTTTGATAGAGCTAAAACAGTGAGAGCTATAGTTGACAAGGACACAAAACCTAATGATTTAGGAAGACCCGGACATATATTTCCATTGATAGCTGCAAAAGAAGGTGTTCTTCGTCGTGCTGGACATACCGAAGCAGCAGTTGATCTAAATCGGCTTGCTGGTCTCAAGCCATCAGGAGTCCTTTGCGAAATTATCAAAGAAGATGGCTCAATGGCTCGTCGTGATGATTTAATTGAGTTTGCCAAGAAACACAATTTAAAAATAATTACTGTCAAAGATTTAATTGCCTATCGTTTCCGGTCTGAAGTACTTGTTAAAGAAGTTGCCTCGGCTAATGTTCCAACTAAATACGGAGAATTTCAGATAAAAGTTTTTCAGAATACTATTGATTTAGAGGAGCATGTTGCTCTTATCAAAGGAAAATGGGAACCTGATGAAATTATTCCTGTTAGAGTCCATTCTGAATGCTTAACAGGTGATGTCTTTGGTTCTTTAAGATGTGATTGTGGTTCACAACTTCATTCTGCTTTAAGAATGATTGAAAAAGAAGGACGTGGCGTTCTCATTTATATGCGCCAAGAAGGTCGGGGAATCGGACTTGTCAATAAAGTAAAAGCATATTCTTTGCAAGAACAAGGTCTTGACACCGTCGAAGCAAATATCGAACTTGGTTTCAAACCCGATCCACGAGACTATGGAATAGGAGCTCAAATCTTATCCGTCCTTGGCGTAAGAAAAATGAAACTTATCACTAATAATCCAAAGAAACGGGTTGGACTCGAAAGCTATGGATTAGAAGTTTCTTCCCTTGTTCCAATCGAGATTGAACCAAACAATATTAACAAGGAATATTTAAAGACCAAAAAAAATAAGCTTGGTCATCTGCTTAATAATTTAGAGTAAAAATAAAATATTTTTTAATATTATTCGTATTAACGCATGTTGAATTGTTAAACTTCACTTAACAATTCAACATTTTTTTTCAATTTTGAGGTAATAATGGGTGATACTGTTTATTTAACTATTGACAGAGCCAGAGAAATCGAAGAAGAAATCAGAGATTTAAAATTCAGGGCAAGGAGAGAAATTGCGCAGAAAATTGCTGACGCACGATCTCATGGTGACCTATCAGAAAATGCCGAGTATGAAGCTGCTAAACATGAACAGGAATTACTCGAACTAAAAATTTCCAAATTAGAAGGAATGCTGGCTAAAGCTCAAATCATTAAACCCGAAGAATTACCTTCGGACAAAATCTATATTTTATCAAAAGTTAAAGTAAAAAATGTTAAAACCAACAAACATTTTGAGTACACTCTTGTTAGTCCTGAAGAAGCTGATTTTGAAAAGAAAAAAATATCTGTTACTTCACCTATTGGTAAAGCCCTCTTAGGTAAATCAAAGGGTGATGTTGTCGAAATTGTTGTTCCTGCTGGCAGATCAACTTTCGAAATAATTGATATTTCAAAATAATAAATTATAAACCCGTTACTAAACTGCCAACCTGATAAAACACATAAGATAGGATCCAGGCAAGTGTAGTTGTATAAACGGCTACAAATATCGCCCATTTCCAGCCGCCCGATTCTCGTTTAATTGCTGATATTACTCCGACACAAGGAAAGTAAATTAAAATAAAAATTAAATATGTAAAAGCTACAAGTGGATTAAATACTAACTGACCTTTTTTATCACCAGATTTATAGGTTTGTTGCCTTAATTTATTGATCAACTGCTGTTCGTCATCCTCTCCCGCTTGATATAATACACCTAATGTTCCAACAACAACTTCTTTAGCAGATAATCCGGACAACAGTCCTATGCTCATTTTCCAGTCAAAACCAAGAGGCTCCATAGCTGGTAAAATTAAAAGTCCTATCCTGCCAATATATGATTGTTCTTGCCTTTCGGCTTCTTTCTCTAACTCGAGGTCTTTAATAACCAGATTCATTTCATCTTGGATTTTTTGATATTTAGTTTTATCATTTTTTGCTTCGTCAAGTAATATTTGATAATTTCCTTTCGTTGTTTCTATTAGTTCATCATAATTTCTTGAAAAGTTAGCTTCTCTGGGAAAATAACCGAGAAACCAAATAATTATCGAAGCGACTAAAATAACTCCACCAACTTTTTTCAGATATTGCTTTGCTCTGTACCACATATGTTTTAAAATACTTTTCATAGTGGGGAATCTGTATGGTGGTAGTTCCATAACAAATGGTATATCTTCTTTCCTAAAAAATGTTTTTCTAAAAATTAAGGCAGATAATAAAGCAAGTGCCACCCCAAGTAAATACAATGACAACAGAATAATGGATTGATATGAATCAAAAAAAGCACTAATGAACAAAATAAATACTGTTAAACGGGCTGAGCAAGACATAAATGGGTTAATCAAAATTGTTATTAGTCTGTCCTTTTTACTTTCAATGATTCTTGATGACATAATAGCTGGAACATTGCAGCCAAATCCCATTAACAAAGGTATAAAGGATTTTCCGTGCAATCCTATTTTATGCATAGCTTTATCCATTATAAATACTGCCCTTGCCATATAACCAGTATCTTCCATTATCGAAATAAAAAAGTATAGTAGAACTATATTTGGAAGAAATGCAAGTACACTCCCTGAACCACCTAAAACTCCTTGAATCAGGAAGTCTTTCAAAAAACCATCTGCGACAAAATTTGAAACAAGCATACCCAGCAAATTTACACCAGATTCTATCCATTGCATTGGATACTCACCCAATGTGAATGTCATAAAAAAAGTGAACCACATAAAAAACAAAAATATCGGTATTCCCCAGTATTTGTGGGTTATTATTTTATCAATCAGCTCAGTTTTTGAAATTTGAGCAACTTTATTTGCTTTGTATGATTCTTTTAAAGCACCAGTGATAAATCCATATCTTGCATCGGTTATTAAACTTTCTGTGTCTGTTTTTTGATCTGATCCTAATTTCCTTAATATCTTATCTAATCTTTTCTTGATGTCATCATAATTATTTAATTGTTTAATTAATTCTAAAACGTTACTATCTTTTTCCAACAGTTTAATAGCTAAAAATCTTGTTGAATATTTATTGGTGAAATTTGTGTCGCCTGAACCGTAAATTAAATCCTGTAATTCTTTGATAGCATTTTCAATATCTAATCCATAATTAATATGAATATGTCTAACTGTTTTATCTTTATCTTCATATACTTCAATTATTTTGTTTAGTAGTTCCTTAACACCAGTACCTTTCGAAGCAACTGTCGGAATAAATGGGATACCCAGTAGTTCTCCAAATTTTTTGTAATCAAATTGGTCTCCTTTCTCTGTTAACTCGTCATACATATTCAATGCAACAATTACCTTGATATCCATATCAATTAATTGCGTTGTTAAATAGAGATTCCTTTCGAGATTCGATGCATCAATAATATTTACAACTATGTCAGGATTATTATTAGTTATAAAATCCCTTACAAACATTTCCTCAGGACTATAAGCTGTCAATGAATAGGTTCCGGGAAGGTCAACAAGATGAATATGATACCCATCCAAATTGATTTTTCCATATTTAGCATCAACGGTAACTCCACTATAATTTCCTACTCTTTCTCTTAATCCAGAAGCGTAATTAAATATAGTGGTTTTACCAGAATTAGGATTTCCTACCAATGCAACAATTATTTCTTTTTCTTTTAATTTCCCATTTGTTTTAACAACATTACTATCTATAACACCTAAATAAGAAGAGTTATTTGGATTTGAGTCATGATTTTTTACTTCTACTTCGATAAGTTCAGCTTCAGAATTTCTTAATGAAATATCATATCCCATTATTCTGTATTCAATAGGGTCATTCAGTGGGGCTTTTTTTATTGGTTGTATTTCCTGACCGGGAACGAAACCCATTTCCATTATTCTTTTTCTAAATGCTCCTCGACCTCTAACCTTGGATATTAATGCTTTTTCTCCTATACCAAGTTCACTTAATTTCATAAAATCTATTAATCAAATTATATTATTCAATAAAACTATTTTTTAATTTAGTTTACTTTAACAAATGCAATATTAATAAATTTAATGAAAGTTAACAATTACTTTAAATGATTGTAACATTTTTGTTGTTGATTATTGATAAGAAATAGAAAAACTCAAAGGCCTAACTCATCTGCTCTTTCTTTCATTCCTTTAATAGTTTTATCTATTAATTCATCAAGAGGCATTCCAAGCATTTCTGCTCCTTTAAGGATAACTTCTCGGTTAGCACCGGCAGCAAATGATTTTTCTTTCCATTTTTTCTTAACTGACTTGACTTCGAGATCAAGAATACTCTTTGATGGACGTACCAGTACACAGGCATTTATTAATCCTGTAAGTTCATCTATAGCATAAAGGGTTTTTTCGAGTAATGATTCTGGTTTGATATCTGTGCAAAACCCCCAAGCATGCGAAAGAACAGCCCTGATATATTCTTCATCCCATCCTTCCTGTCTCAAAATTTTTTCAGTAACCTGACAGTGTATTTCAGGAAATTGTTCATAATCTAAATCATGAACTAAACCAATTATGCCCCATTTTTCTTCATCTTCTCCATATAATCTTGCAAAATATCTCATTACTGATTCCACAGCTTTTCCATGATTTACTAAAGAATGGGTTTTGTTATATTTAAGGAATAAATTAAGAGCTTCTTCATAACTTGGTTTGTGTGTTTCCATAATATTCAAATGAACGTTTATTTAACAATTTCTAACTTTGCATACTGTAACATCAGTTTTTTTCTACCAACAGACTGAAAATTGACCATTGCCTGTCTGTTAGCATCAGACCCGGTTATTGATTCAATTCTCCCGATTCCGAAATGTGAATGATTGACTATTGTCCCGACTTTTATTAATTCTCTTTGTGGAACTTGTGAATAATTATCATCTCTTGTTGCTAAATCATCAAAAATCATTTCGTCTTTTTTTGAACTACTTTTAGTATTATATGTGGTTTCTTTCATTGTGAAAGATGGAAATCGTTGTTCTTTCAAATTAATCAAGGAATGATCCCATTTTATACATCTATGATCAATTTCAGTAAGAAACTTAGAAGGGTTTTGTTCGACTATGTCACCAAATCTGAGACGCTTCTTTGCATAACTTAGAAAAAGTTTCTCCTTTGCTCTTGTAATGCCAACATAGAATAATCTTCGTTCCTCTTCCTCCTCGTCGGGATGGTACTCGGACTTTGATATTGGAAATAATCCCTGTTCGAGTCCGATAATAAATACGATTGGGAACTCGAGCCCTTTTGCTGAGTGAAGAGTCATCAGTTTTATCTGTTCTTTGGATGTATCTTTGTTATCAATATCCGAGGAAAGTGTAATCTGTTGCAGATATTCTTCTAATCTGTGATAGGTATGGTTTTTAAAGTAATTGAATATGTCCGAAAACAATTGTTGTATATTATTCCATCTGTCGAGGGCTTCCTCGGTATTTATTTCCCTATACATTTGCAAAATTGTTGTCTCTTCTATGTAATTCTTTATCAGTTCAATTATTTTATCAGTAAAAATTGAACTATTCACAGAATTCTGCAGTTCATTGTTTATTGTATGTGTTTCTTTAGCTTGGTCGGAAATAATTGTAAAATCTATACCATTTTTACTTAATTGAGATGAAATTTCAGAGTATTTGGATAGATAATTGCTCAAAAAGTCTGTAAATTTTTTGACTAAAACCTTATACCTATCTTGAACCTGTTCGCATTCATCAACCAATCTGAATGCCTCAAACATAGTTATTCTTCTTTGTTCGGCGAACTCTCTGAGATGATTGATTGTTGCTGGTCCAATTCCACGGGGAGGTTCGTTCACCATTCTAATCAATGATTCATTATCAGATGGATTTATCAGAAACTTAAGATAGGCAAGAACATCTTTAATTTCTTTACGCTTATAAAACGAAGTGCTACCTATAACGACATAAGGCAAATTACTTCTGAGACAAGCATTTTCAAGGGCTAAAGATTGAGCATTGGTTCTGTATAAAACAGCAAAATCTCCTAATTTGTAATCTTCTTCTTCAATTTTATTCTTAATAATGTCAATAATTTTATATGCTTCAATCCTATCATCATCATATTCCATAACTTCAATTAAGTCACCAGAATCTCTGTCCGTCCAGAGTTTTTTTTCTAATTGATTCTTATTGAATTTTATTACAGAGTCTGCAGCTTTCAGAATATTGCCAGTCGAACGGTAATTCTGTTCTAATCTGATTATAGTAGCATTCTTGAAATCTCGTTCAAATTCAAGGATATTCCTGATATCAGCTCCACGCCATTTGTATATACTTTGTGCGTCATCTCCAACAACGGCAATATTGCCGCTTTTTCCGGCTAATTTTTTTAATACAAGGTACTGTGCCCGATTCGTGTCCTGATATTCATCAACAAGTATATAATTAAATCTATTCTGGTATTTTTCTAATATTTCAGACGATGAATCTAATAATCTGTTCATGTTAATTAACAAATCATCAAAATCCATAGCATTGCAATTTTTTAATTCTTTTTCATAATGTTCAAAAACTAATCCGGTTTGTTTGTCAATTAGTGTTTCAGCGTTATTACGATATTCTATCCAACTCACCACTTGATTTTTAGCCCATGAAATTTTCGATCTGATCACAGAAGGTTGATAAACCTGAGTGCTAAGCCCTAATTTATTCATTGTACTCTTTACTATACGTGTAGAATCTTCTTCATCATATATAGTAAAAGAACTTGTATAACCAAGTTGTTCGGCTTCGATTCTTAGAATCCTTGCAAAGATTGAATGAAAAGTCCCAGCCCATATTTTTGAAGCTATCTCGAAGTTCAGAATAGATGCTATTCTGGTTTTCATTTCCTCAGCGGCTTTGTTGGTAAATGTTAATGCTAATATATTATTGGGGCTCACTCCTTGTTCAATCAGGTATGCTATTCTGTGTGTTAATACTCTGGTTTTTCCACTTCCCGCACCGGCTATTATCAGCAAAGGACCTTCGGTTTTTGTAACTGCTTTTATTTGTTCACTATTCAAACTTTGTAGTATTTTTGAATTAGCAACTTTGCTTTCTGTCTTTACTAATTTTAATGACATTACTATGTTTCACAAATATAGAAAACTAAATATTTCAATCTTAAAGAACTATAAATTAATAATTAATTTGTTTAGTTACTATTTTGCAAAAAATTTTTAATTTACAACTTTAAAGCTCTACTAAATTTTTTTAAAATAATATTTTTGTTAATTCTTTTAATATTTTTTAAATAACTTTAAGGATAAGAAATATGAGTGAAACAAAGCAAAATGATCCTAAAACAAGATCAAAATTTAATATTTGGATACAAGCATTCAGACCATTTGCTTATTCTGCTTCTGTAATCCCAGTGATTCTTGCTGCAATGTTGGCTCTGACATACAACTCAGAAGGAACGAATTGGTTTCTTTTTCCTGTAATTTTAATTTGTGCTGTTCTCTTTCATACCGGAGCAAATCTTGTTTCAGAATATTTCGATTACAAAAATCAGGTTGATAAACCAGATACATTCGGTTCAAGCCGTGTCCTCGTTGAAGGGTTACTGCTACCAAAACAGGTTTTAAATGCCGGAATAATTGCTTTTGCTTTAGGATTTATTTTAGGTTTAATTTTGGTTTATTTCCGTGGAACAGATATCCTGATTCTTGGATTAATTGGTCTGATTGGTGGATTTTTCTATACCGCAAAACCATTTCAATTCAAATATATAGCCCTTGGAGATCTATTAATATTCATATTGTTTGGTCCACTTCTGGTTCTTGGTGCATATTTAGGTCTAACAGGAGATTTAAATTATTCTGTTCTTCTTGTTTCAATACCTGTTGGATTTCTTGTTGTTGCTATTCTTCATGCTAATAACACAAGAGATATGAAATTCGACAGAAGAGCCAAAATTAAAACTTTAGCTATGCTAATTGGCTTAAAGGGAGCAAAATTCGAATATTATTTCTTGATATTTGGAGCTTTTTTAAGTGTTATAATATTGATATTATTTAATATAATATCACCTTGGAGCTTGCTGGTTTTTCTTAGTTTACCGCCAGCTTTGAAGAATGTCAAAATAATTTCGAATGTTGATGCTGAAAATCCTTCATCAATTGCAATGCTTGATGTTCTGACAGCGCAACACCACATGATATTTGGATTGTTACTGTCTGTTGGAATATTAATTTCATACTTAATATGATGAAAATTATTTTTGGCTGCCTTTTGGCAGTCCTTTTTTGGTTTTTAATGTTTTTTCCAGCAACAGCCCAAAAAATGAATTTTTGGGCTGTTATGATTTTCGCTACTTCTACATTAACAATATACAGCTTGTATTTTAAAAGATATAACTTAAAAGAACTCTTCGATTTTAAGTTCGTTTATCTTTTCTATGGAATATTTTCCGCTTTTTTGCTCTATATAATTTTCTTTTTTGGCAATATAATTTCACAATGGATGTTTGATTTTGCCAATCAAGAAATTACAAATATTTATAAGACTAAAAGCCAAGCCGATAAATATTTTATCGGTTTATCTTTATTTTTTCTTATTGGACCAGCCGAAGAAATTTTTTGGCGTGGCTTTGTCCAAAATTCATTACAAGAAAAATATGGCGATGTCAAAGCCTATATCATAGCAACTCTGATATATGGTTTTGTTCATATCTGGGCGTTCAATTTGATTTTATTATTAGCTGCTTTAATTTGTGGTTTTTTCTGGGGATTTATTTATATGAAAACAAAATCTCTCGTGCCGGTTATTATATCACATTCTCTTTGGGATTTATTTATTTTTATTATAATACCCATAAATTAGCTGAAAGTATCTAATTGAAACATCTTTTTTAATCAAATCTTTATTATATTGCTTTTTTAAAATTAAATTTGTATCTAATAAATGTATTTACAAGGACTATTTCCTCTTAATTTGGTTTTATTTCCGAACTCGGTTATTAAGCTTCATATATTTGAGGAACGATATAAATTGTTAATTAACCAATGTGTTGAGAACGATACTTATTTTGGTATAAATTTAATTCTGTCTTCTAAAATTTTTGAAATTGGAACTTCTACCAAAGTAATTGAAATAACCAAAGTTTACGAAGATAAAAGAATGGATATAATCGTAAAAGGTTTTGCAAGATATTTACTAAGAAATTACTCTACAAGTCAGAATGGTTATCTTACAGGTGAATATGAAGATTTCCCCGACAGAAAAGAATTTATTATTCCAACACTTATTGACAAGTGCTTTGAACTTTTTTCAAAGATTATTGAAAAATCAGGATTAAGTCATTTTGAATTTACTGACTTTAGCAAATTTGATCAAAATCTTTCTTTTGTATTTGCACAAAAGATAGGTCTTAATACTATTCAAAAATACAAATTACTTTCATTTGATTCTGAAAATGACAGATTAATGTTTATTATTGAACATTTAAATAAAATATTACCTGTTCTCGAACCAGATGAATTAACAAAAAAGTTGATTAAAAATGACGGATACATTAGACTTTGATGAAAAATCAAAATTCCCGAAAATTATGGGGATTCTAAATGTAACCCCTGACTCTTTTTCTGATGGTGGTTTATATTTTTCAGCTCAATCTGCCACAGAGTATGCCCTGAAAATGATTGAAAAGGGGGTTGATATCATTGATATTGGTGGTGAAAGTACAAGACCCTTTTCCGCTCCTATCTCAGCCGAAATCGAATTGCAGAGAGTTATTCCCGTCATTGAAAATATATTAAAACATCATCCCGAAGCCTGTCTTTCTATTGATACGACTAAATATGATGTTGCTTTAGCTGCTGTTGAGTCAGGTGTCAAAATCATAAACGATATTTCTGGCTTACAAAATGATTTTAGGCTTGCTGCTTTAGCTGGCTATAAAAATATTCCTATCATTATTATGCACATGAAAGGCAATCCTCAAAATATGCAAATGAACCCTAATTATATAAATTTATTAGATGAAATTTATAATTTCCTTATCAAACAAATAAATTTCGCAAGGTCTCTCGGAGCTGAAAAAATATTCGCCGATGTTGGAATCGGTTTTGGTAAAACCTACGCACATAACATTGAACTTCTAAGAAATCACAGGCATTTTCTTGGTTTGAAAGTCCCATTGGTTTTGGGACTTTCCAGAAAATCATTCATTGGTAAAATGCTTGATTTGCCAGATCCATTAGATAGGGATATACCAACGGTCTTGATTCATTCTTTGCTTTTAAATTCTGGTGCTTCAATAATTAGAGTTCATAATATTGATAATTTTATTATGCTCAAAAAAATCTATTTTGAGCTATTTGAAAATGAAAACGCTTAGTTTATTATTTTTTTTAAAAAAAATTTAAAAAAAATGAATTTTTTTTGAGACCTTTTTGCCTTTTATGTGTTTAATATAATGGGATGTGCAAAAATTTAAAAATATTATTTTCAATTATTATTTTGCTGGGAATTAACTCTTGTGATTACTGCAATACTGCGGGTAATCCTGTTCAGGAGGAATCCGATATCTATTTTTCATCCACAGGAGTTAATGCTATCGCTCCGGGACTTTTCAGAATAAATAAAGATGGAACAAAATTCAGAGAAATTCTACCAAATGGATTGCTTTATTCCTCACCAACAAAATCTGGCATAAAAAAAATTGCTTATTTGATTGATGACCCTTCTGGCAGAAGATATATAGCAACTTGTGATATAGATGGAAGAAATATTATTTATGTCCCAACCGAACCTGCAACTGTCCCCTATCAGCAACCAACAATTTCATCTGATGGCAAGTGTATTTCTTATATTCTTGGAACCCGGGAACTCTGGCTTTATAAAAGCATAAAAGAGCAATATCGTCTTTCTTCGAGATTTGCTCTTGAGACTCTTCAGGCATTTTCCCCAGATGGAACAAAAATTGCTTTTTATGAAGGTGAAAATATTGAATCTGAATTTACAATCAGGGTTATGGATGTTTCTGTTGATCCACCAAAAGAAATAATGAAAAAAAAGTTTGATGATGGTCTTCGGCTCTGGAAAGGGCTTGCTACAATAAGTTGGACAAAGGATAGTCGGTTTATAATTTATGTTAATTCCGTTTCACCAACAATAGATATGATAAACATAACTGAAATAAGCAATCCAGAAAACACCGAAAGTTACGAAATTGCCGGGATGGGAGCCTATATGCCTTCTTTATCAAATGACCTTAATAGACTTGCCTTTGCAGGTAGGGACGGAAATATCTGGATTAGAAATCTTTCAAAAATTACACCAAAATATATTAACCTGACAGAAAGCGGAAACGTCAGTTATAACCTTTATCCTAAATGGTCAAATGATGATAATTTAATACTGTTTAATAAATATTTCAAAGATGATTTAAATCCTTTTAGTTCAAATTTAGAAATTGTCAGGACCGACTCGACAAAAAAAATAACAGTTTTATGCAACAATTCCTTTATTGGTTTTTGGAATAGGTAAAAATTGAATAATTATTCTCAATATAGTGATTTTCAATTAATAGAGCTGCTGAAGGGCAGTAAAAATGATTCAGAAAAAGCATTTACTGAAATTTATACTCGATATTCACAACGCCTATATGCATATTGTCTCAGAATGGTCGGAAACACAGAAGATGCAAGTGATATTTTTCAAGAATGTTTCCTGAAATTTTTTAGCAGTTCTAAAAATGAAGCCTATATTGATAACATTAGAGCATATTTATTTAGAATCGCTCGCAATCTTTGCATCAACCGAAAGAGAAATCATAGACAGTTTAGCGTTATAAGTGATGACAACCTTATTAGTTCAGATACTGATTATGCTGACAAAGAATTGATGGATATACTAATTTCAAGCCTTGATGTTCTTGAGTTTCAATATCGGGAAGTTTTCATTCTCAGGCAGTTTCAAGGGTTATCTTACAAAGAAATCGCCGAAATTACAGGCGAACCTCTTTCCACTCTCAAAAATAGAGTTTGGAGAGCCAAAGAAAAATTAAAAACTATTTTAACTCATTATCTGGAAGAATTTTAAAATTATATATTGGTTTATTATGAGCTATTCAAAATTAATACACGATTACTTAGATGGAGAACTCACAACGAGTCAGCAAGATCTTTTGTTTAGCGAACTTGCAAATAATGTTGAGCTCCGTCAGGAGTTTTATCAACAGGTTAGGTTGCAAACACTGGCTCAGAGTGATTTAACTTCCATCTCACCTCCTACTGAAGCTGCAAATGCGGTTTTTGCTAAGTTAGGTTTTAGCATCCCCAACGCTGACTATTCAGGAAATTTATTTGATTCCAAGCCTGCTCCGTCTGGTGTTTTTTGGAAATCAACTATTGAATTTTTAAAAAGGAATTTCACAACTTTTCTGACTTCTGTTATCTCGGCTACTATTACTGCCTTGATATTTCTATATTTCTTAAATAATAATTCATTATTGAATTATTCAAACATCAATGGGTCTGGTAGAGATGTTGCTTCTTCGAATACAAGCCAATTGAAGTCAGAAACGGATTTCAATCCAATAGCTTCTAATTCTTTGACAAGAAATATGACCGATGCAGATTTTGAAAGACTTTTTTCAAAAGCTTTATCTGACTATTTTAATCAAAATCCTTTGAAAAACAATATTATCATACCTCGAGAAACAAATGTTATTGATTTAAGCGATAAATCTTCACTTAATCAAAATTCTAATACTACTGATTTAACTAAAACTGATTACAATCAATACAAAAATCAGAATCTTTTCCCATTTGTAATTCAGCCAAATTCAAATCAGTCTGACTTAAAAACCAATCTGACTGCTCCTGAACCAAACTCAAATAAATCCAATGATGAATTTAGCTTAGCTTTGAGGAGTTTTTCTTCTCAATCAACCATAAAAACTAATGTACCTTCGAATGCTAATCCATGGTTCAATAATATGGCTTTATCATTAGCTTATAATCTTAGCAAATATCATTCAATTGGAATAGAAGTCGGTCAGGAACCATTTGCTCAAAAATTTCAAAAAACCGAATTTGATTTAACATCAACTTATGAACAAAATCCACTATTGTTTTGGTATGGAGGATATTACAGGTTTAACTATCCAGATTTTATTTTTAATGAAAAATTATTCCCGTTTGCCCAAATTTTTGGAGGAGCAACATCTATTGGTCCTTTGATTAAATCACAAATCGGATTCCAATACAAACCAGATAAAAGAGTAACTTTTATTCTTGGCGGAGAATTTTCAAGATTAATTTATAATCTTCAAAATAATGTTTATAACTCTGACAAATTTGGTATAACTTATGGAATAAGTATTCAGTATTGAAAATAGTATTTCTTATATTAAGTATATTACTTTTAGTAGGTTGTGAGTGTGTAACTGAAATTGATACTCCAAAAAACATTTCACCATCAACCTATGCCCATATTATGACATTATCGGCTAATCCGGAATTTGAAGAACTAAAAATATTTAGTGAATTCTGGCAAAAACCTTTTTATATTTATTATAATAATTCTGATGATTATTTCATTTACAGGGATATAACCTACGGTCTAAGTAATATTAAGGTTTTAACAAAAAAGGATTCTGTAATATTTAATTCCACATTATCATTAGAAAAAACAAAATACTATACATTCGTAATTTTTGGCTCCAAACAACGAGTACAGGCAATGCTTTTGAAGGATTCCGTTTATAATTACAAAAAAACAACCTCGTATTTTCGATGTATACATACATCAAGCGATGTGCCTCAGGTGAATTTTATTATTAATTCAAACTATCCGATTATACAATCATTACCATATAAGACTAATTCAGCATTTACTCCTATTGTTTCAGGTTTTTATTCAGTAAAAATTAACGATGCATTGACCGATAGCACTTTGATTAATATAAAAAATTATGAGTTCAAGGAAGGTTTTCTTTATTCAATAATTTTAAAAGGGTATGCTGAAGGAAAAGGCAGTAAAGCTTTGGAATGCCAAATTATTGAGAGTGATGAGTTCTTTAAGAAAAAAGATTAAATAATTGAATGCAGAGAAAACTGTAAGCCGAATTCTGTCTTCATCACAAGATGGAGGCAGTCATTAATCTGGGAGTATCGTTGCCGATACCCTCAAGCAGCCTACCCAAATACAGTTTCCATAATGGAAAAAAGAGCGAACAACCCTTCATTGCTTAGCAATCTGTATTTTTATTTGGCTTTGCTCCATGCAGGGTTTGCCAAGCCGATGCAGTCACCTGCACCGCTGGTAGTCTCTTACACCACCATTTCACACTTACCTCCATGACATCTGAAAAACTCAGACCGGATTGGCGTTGTATTTTCTGTTGCACTATCCGTCGGCTCGTTAATCACTTGCCGCCTTCGTGTTACGAAGTGCATTGTTCTATGGAGTTCGGACTTTCCTCATCAGTATTAATACTACCAATGCGACTGCCCGTCTTCCCTGCATTCAATTCTCAAACAAACTAATCTGAGCCAACAGGCGGACTTGAACCGCCGACCTGCTCATTACGAGTGAGCTGCTCTACCACCTGAGCTATGTTGGCATATTTTAAAAAAAACCCGTTACAATTCAATGTAACGGGTTTAGAAAAAAATAATTTTCTAACAATTTTCATATCTTAACATAGATGTTGCTTGCAACTTCATTACCGATTATCTTTTCAGAACCATTGTAAGAAATTGTTATTGGACCTTTAAATGGTGCTTTATCAATAACTTTTATCTTGATATTAGGTGTGAGATTCATCAATTCAAGATAGGCTAATAATTTTTGGTCTGTATCAGATAGTCTGCTTATAAAATACTCTCCACCAGGTTCTATTTCTGATAAAGGTTTCTCTTGATATTCTTCAATAACACCATCTTTGCTTGGTATTGGATGGCCATGCGGGTCAAATTTTGGCTCTCCGAGCAAAGTGTTAATCCTTTCAATAAACTCTTCAGAAATATGATGTTCCAACCTGCAGGCTTCATCATGAATCTTATCAAGAGGAAATCCAAGCATTTCCTTCAAGTAAGTTTCAATTAACCTGTGAAACCTGATTATTTCTAAAGCTACCTTCTCTCCTTTTTCTGTTAACTTTACTCCTTTGTAAGAGCTATAATCAACCATACCCATAGTATCTAACCTTTTTATCATGCCGGTTACCGAAGCACCAGATACATCTAAATCCTTAGCAATATCTGTTGTTGAAACTGAATCATCAGGATTTTCATGTTGAAGTTTATAAATTGACTTCAAATAATCCTGTACAGCCTGACTTATCATAAATTACTTTCCTTTAATAATGTTACATTCTTTTTGACGAACTTGTAAAAAAATTAATTTTTCAAAAATAATAAATATCTTAATCAAATCTAAATATATTTTTTAATATTCGATATTGTTTTAATAATTTCTTAATTGAAAATAGATTCTATATACGTTGTGTTGCAAAATATTCTTATAAATTTATTGTCTTATTAAGTTCAATAAATGATAATTTAATATGAAAACAAAGACTACACTTATCCTTCTTATAATTATTAACTTAAATTTATTTGCTCAAGAAGATATTTGGTTTGCAAGAGGTGAAAAAGCTTTTAGAAATAATAATTTATCTGAAGCAATATCATCTTTTTCAAAAGTCATTGAAATTAATAATAAAAACAAACATGCTTTCTACAACCGGGGTCTTTGCTATCTTTATCAATTCGAACTGGAAAAAGCTATCTTTGATTTTACTGAAGTCATCAATCTCGATCCAAAAAATGCTGATGCCTACAACAACAGAGGTTTATCATTTATTTATATAGGTCTTCCAGATAGTGCTTTGAAGGATTTAAATCAAGCTATTAGTCTCGATAATAATTTTATTGAAGCCTATATTAACAGAGCTACAGCTCTAATTGAACTCAAACAATTTGATCAAGCTCTGAAGGATTTGTCCTTTGCTATAAAAAATGACCCGAAAAATCCAAGTCCGTTTAATGAACAAGGAAGAATATATTACAAGAAAAAGGAATATAAAAAAGCAATAACAAGCTTTTCAAAAGCTATTGAACTCGGTATGAAGTCCCCGATTGTTTACTATAACCGTGGAAATGCATATTTTAGAAACAGACAATTCAAAAAAGCCATAGAAGATTACAGCTTAGTTCTCAAATCCGACACCACAAATCTTGAAGCACTTAATAACCGTGCCTTAGCTTATGATAGCCTTGGAATCAAAGATTTAGCAGAAAAAGACAGATTGACGTTAAAAGAAAGACGTCAATCTGACCCTGAATTCCCACCCATTGAAAAAATTGTTTTTGAAAAATTTTCCGATCCACTCGAAAATATTTCAATAGAACTCCCCGAAAACTGGTTCTTCTTCACTGAATCAGATTCAAATAGTATCACTGTCGTTGTCAGTAAAGATAAAATTCAATCAATAAATGAGCCTTTTTTAACTGGTGTTAGACTTACTATTGATAAAAATATGAAAGAAAGATTTGATGTTACAGGTGATGATAACTTGCTTGAATTCTGGAAAGGAAGTACCATCAAGAATTCTGTTGATTATCATTTTTATGATATTATTTCTCAGAAATTGTTCAACAGATTCGGCTATAGAGGGTTAATGAACACATCAACACTTCAAATAACCGAAAACTCTTATAAAATTTCACTATATGAATATGTATTAGTTCATGATGATAACATTTTTTATGCTTATTTTCAATGTCCCGAAATTCAGTTCAGATATTATAAAGATATCTTTGATAGAGCAATTGATAGTCTTAATGTTAAATTATGAATCATTTAGTTGTTTGTATAAGCCTGATAATTTTAAAATTTTCTAACCATCAATGATGAAACAAGCCATTCCAGCATTGATTTATATTTAGATTCTTTTAAATTCACAAGATTGTTTAATGCCTTTTCGAAATATCCATTAAATTCTTTGACAGTTGACTCCATAATTCCCAAATTTAAAAATAGCTTCTGGAACACTTCTATGTATTCCTCAGACATTCCATTATTTTGATAAAATTCGTTAATCAGTTCCACATCATTTGGCGATTTAGCTAGTTCTTTTGCTTTAATTATCAAATATGTCTTTTTGCCTTCTAATATGTCGTTTCCCACTTTCTTCCCGAGTTGATTTTGTTCGGCAGAGATATCAAGCCAGTCATCCTGAATCTGGAAGGCAATTCCTAAGTTATTAGCATATTTCCTTATGCTCTCAATATCATTGAAATCCATTTTTCCAATATGGCAGCCTATTGTTGCACATGCCTCCAATACCCTTGAAGTCTTTTTTTCAATCATTAAAAGGTACTTTTCAAGACTGACTTCTTTGTTAAAATTAAATTCCATATCGTATGCCTGTCCTTCGCATACTTCAATCAAAGCTTTAATAAATTCCTTCTTGATATAGTCAGATCTTTCGTGTTTCACACAATCGGGCAACAACTGAAAAGCATAACCGACCATGATATCACCGGTCAGAATTGCAGTTGGTTCATCCCACTTAATGTGAATTGTTTCTCTTCCACGTCTTAATTTACTTCTGTCCATAATATCGTCATGAACCAGAGTGAAATTATGTAATATTTCCATTGCACAAGCACTATCAAGAGATTCATATGGATCACCTCCACTTAATCCAGTGCAAATCATGGTCAAAACAGGTCTTATTCTTTTACCTCCACCTTTTAAAATATAATTGAAAGGTTCATAAATGGTTTTAGGCTCTTTATCATTTAACAAATTAAACAAGCGATTTTCAATTTGATTTAGAAAATCATTGTAAAGTTCTTTAAAATCATGCATCAAAATTTCCTTTAATATAATATTTTCCGGGTAACTGCTTTATGAATCCGTCGAATTCAAGTTCGAGTAAGATTACTAAAAGTTCAGAAATATCAATATTTACTTTTTGAATAATCTCATCAATATGAATCGGATGACTATTTATTGAAGTATAAACTAATTCCTGATTATGATTCTTAAAACTAATTTTTTGATTTTGCTTTTTATGAACTTTGTCAATTGATAATATCCCCAGATCTTCTAAGATGAATTTTGGTGATATTGCTGGTTGTGCTTTCAGATTTTTAATAAGTAAATTTGTACCTTTGCTTCGTTCGGAGTTTATATTTCCCGGAACAGCGTAAATTTCACGATTCTGATCGAAAGCAAAGTTTGCAGTGATTAAAGCACCACCTTTTTTTGCACTCTCGATGACAATAGTTGCTTTTGATAACCCACTAATAATTCTGTTCCTTTGGGGAAAATAACCCTGCAAGGATTTTGTTCCACATCTGTATTCCGTAATAATGGCACCACCTTTAGCAATTATTTCATCAGCAAGCTTTCTTGATAATTGAGGATTTACTTCGTCTAATCCCGAAGCTACAACTGCATAGGTTATACCATTATTTTTTAGCGTTGTTCTGTGGGCAATAGAATCAATCCCATAAGCTAAACCTGAAATAATTGTTATATCATTTTTTACAAAATACTCTACAAATTGCTCGGTTACAAGTTTACCATATTGAGTGTTTTTTCGGGTTCCTACAATAGAAATATTTTTAGAACAGTCGGATTTAATTATTCCATTTACAAATAAAAGCAAAGGAGGATACTGAATATTTTTGAGTAAATCTGGATAATCTTCATCCCAGAACGATAGAATTTGATAATTATTAAGTTTACATAATTCAATTTGCCTGTTTACTTCAAAATCAAGTTTATCATTTTGAAAAATTTCCATTTGCCTGAACTTTTGAGCATATGGGCTTTCTGAACTCGTAAAATCTTTTAATGAATTAAATGATTCGATAATTTTAACAAGGTCTGCAGAACTGTAACTTCTCAAAAATGTTAACTTTAAAAGATCTTCCTTAGTCCAGTTTGCTCTAAGTGTCATATAAAAATTTGGAAAATTGAAATTATTAAATTAAAAAAAATGAAAATATAAAATTTAATATTTCTTAATATTGAGATAATAATATAATCATTTTCAAAAAATTTATTTGATTCTTGATAAAACAGATATCCGAATTGATTTTAAATAATTATGAGATACCAATTAAAATTAGTAATTATTAATTTAGTTGTTTGGATAGCTGATAAAAAACAATTGCTGAGCTTGAAGAAACGTTCAAGGAATCAATTTTGTTGGATATTGGTATTTTAATTACTACATCGCTGATTTCTAATATTTCTTTTTCAATTCCGTAATCTTCACTTCCGAAAATAATTAGAGACTTTTTATCGAATTTGAAGGCATTTAATAATTTTGAATTGTTGGTGATTTCAATAGATACAATTTTGTAACCCTTTTTCTTTAAGTAAATTATTTCATTTTCTAAATTTTCAGCATGACAGACATTACTAAAAAAAACGCTTCCCATTGAAACCCTCACTGCTCTTCTAAGATAGGGAGATGCAGATTTACCATCAACAATTATATTCTCTAAACCAAAACCAATCATATTTCTTATAATTGAACCAATATTTTCAGCATTGTTAATGCCATTTGTGGCTACTATCAAACCTTTCATATCCGAAACTCTTACATCCGCTGGTTGATAAGCCATAGCCATAACTCCTGTATGAAGACGAAAACCAACGATTTGTTCCATGATTTTTTTCTCTGCTGAATATAACCCGGTATTTTCTTCTATTCGATTGGAAATTAGATATTGATTCTCAGAAAAAAAGTCTTCGGTAGCAAAAATTGAATAAATTAGTATATCACTGTTCAGTAGTTTTCTGACAAGTCTTCTTCCTTCGGCTATAAATAATTTATTATCTTGATGTGTTTTAGGAGTAAACCTTAAATCTTTGTAAAGCGAGATTCTTGAATCATTAATATCATCAATTTTAACAATTCTCAACATTAATTCTCTTGGACTGGAGTTTCAATGGTAATTTTTACAGTTCTGCAATAAAATCTACCTTCGGGCAAAGTATTATCATAAAGTAGTTCCGATTCACCAACTCCAAATACATTAGCATTTGGAATATTGAGCCTTTTGGCAGCTGCTCTTGCTCTGGCTTCTGACAGTTTAAGGTTCGTTTCGTCGTCCCCTATACTGTCAGTGTAACCAGTTATAGTTACTATTGATTTATCCGAGATTCTGCTTTTAACAAAATCCAATACAGAACGATTTTCTTTGCCTAAATCGGATTTTCCATAATCAAAAAGTATCAGACTGTAATATTCAAATTCTTTGTCAGCAATTCTCTCTAACCTTTTTCGGTCAATTGTTAATTGTTCTATTGGAATTCTTTTCACATCTGTTTTTATTTCCTGTCCAAGCTTATCTTTTGCTCTTAAACTTACATCAACAAAACCACCCTGCTTAGGTACAGCAGTATCCTTCTGATTAATCAACCAATCTACCTTATCAACTTCTTTCTCACCAAATAAACGAATTAGATTTCTCTGGTTTTGCTTAACGTCGATAGACCATTCTTTCAAACCCGCTTCAGCTTTAATTTTTGGTAAAAACCTGATTATCGTCTCAGAAATTTTTCTTAAAGTATCACCCGTTATAACAGGTTCAAGGATTCTCCAATCGTCTGACAAAATTTCAACTCTCCTGTTTTCATCGGGACCTCCTAATTCATTATTATTGGCTGGCTCTTTTGGTAGATTTCTGGCTACAACTTTTATCTGGCTTTCGTTCACATTCCAGACATTGACCAGATAATCCTTCACAGCTAAAGCTCTACGTTCCGAAAGTTCAAGATTTCCTTTTTCTTCATTTAAATTTTGATTTGTTCCCGTTAATGTTATTTTAGCTGTTGGTATCTCATTTAATCTTTTTCCAACTATATTCAAAATATGGTAATAAGTTGGAATTACATCTAAATTAGATAAATTTTTGATAGAAAAACTACCTGTCTGACTTCTGCTCAATTTATGATATCTTTTGGGTATTTCTGCTGAGTTCTCATCAAAAAAAATATAATTTAATAAGGGTCTTAAATTTAAGGATGTAAAATCTTCAATTTTGATCTTGAAATCTTTCTGAACATTTTTATTTGTATCAAGTTGAACAATATCCAATTCAGCAAATATAACTGGTGGTTTAGGTGGAGAAGGATAATCCGGATCCGGTGGTAGCAAAGGTGGCGGTGGGGGTGGAGGGGGTGGCGGCGGAATCCTGTATTTTACTGATGCCCCCAACCTTAAATAATGCAAATTCCAATCAACTTCTTTTACAAGGTTAGTAAAATTATATCCATAAAAAAGCTCAGGCACAAGAAAAAGCCATCTTTTCCTGTTCAATGGTAATTCATAGCTGAAACCAAGATTTAACGATAACTGCATTCCATTTAATTCTGGGATATTACCCGAATTTTGATTTCTCAATCTTGTTCCATCAATGAATGTTCCCTTATCTGAAGGCTTAATAATTTCCTCTTTCTGTTGATATGTTCCCGACAGGGGAAAACCAATCCTCAGCCCAAAATGTCCGGCGAGATTTTTATAAAAGGTATTTGAATATAAAACATTTATGCCAAGTGAAGTTAATTTTGAATCTATCAAATGCTCAAATGAGACTTCTGCTGATTTTCCATCAATTATACCGTTGGTTGTTTCAATGGTTTTCAAAATACCATCAAATTTTAATATTTCCCCCCTTAATGCAATATATTGTTTTTCAGCAACAAAAAAATCATACAAAACTCCAAATGAGTATCCAAAACCACTTCCTGATGAAAATTTTGGACAGCAATTAGGAACACCCGGTAGGTTTCTGAAATCAGCATCATAAAAATTTTGACCAAATGATATGAATAAACCGTATTTTGGTTTCGAAGAAACACTATCTTCTGCCTTGTTTTCCTCCTCTGAGTATAAGCTTGATACCTTAATTCCAATAACTTCAAATATTATTGGAAAAAAAAGTACCTGTACAATAACAAAAAAAATGAGCAATTTGCTCAATCTCATCAAACATACCTAAAATGATAATAAATAGACAGACAAAAATAAAGAATTTCTTTCATTTTCTTAAATTTGACTTGAAAATTTATTTTCACTCTTAAAATAAAATGTTTTTTGTAATTTAGAAAATTAATATTTGTTGTTTAATTGATTGAATTTGATATGTTAGATAAGAGCATTACAATTGTATTTCTTATGTTTTTTATTTTTTCACAGGCAAGTTTTTCGCAAAAAGACAGAATTGACAAGGGAATCTTCATTGATTATAAAAGCGAATTCTGGGATACTATTACCACTAAAACGGAACAATTTAAAAAAAGAAATGATAAGAAAAAATTAGTTTTCAAGATGGATTTCAACGGGATTGATTTACCAAAATCCAACAGTGAGTTTAAAACCATCTGGCATAACGAACCAATATCACAGGGAATAACCGGAACCTGCTGGTGTTTCTCAACAACAAGTTTTCTTGAATCAGAAATTTTCAGATTAACAGGTCAAAAACTAAAAATCTCTCGAATGTTTACAGTATATTGGGAATATGTCGAAAAAGCCAGAAGATTTGTTAGAGAGATGGGTAATTCAGAATTTGGGGAAGGCTCTCAGGCTAATGCTGTTACTAAAATATGGAAAACCTATGGCTGTGTCCCTGATGAAATTTATACTGGTTTGAAGCCCGGCCAACCATTTCACGATCATTCAGAAATGTTCGCTAAAATGAAAACTTACCTTGAAAGCATAAAGAGAGATAATAACTGGAATGAAGATGCAGCCATAAATAACATTAAAAGTATTTTAAATCATTATTTAGGTGCTCCACCAGATAATTTTGAATTTAAAGGGAAAATTTGGTCGCCTAAACAATTTTTGAATGATTATGTGAAATTAAATCCTGATGACTACATTGATATAATATCTATTCTCGAAAAACCCTACTATACAAAGATTGAATACCCGGTACCGGATAATTGGAGAAAAGATTCTTCTTATTACAATATTCCTTTAGATGAATTTATGAATCTCCTTATTGATGCTTTAAATAATGGTTATTCATCTGTTATCGGGGGTGATGTCTCAGAAGCTGGAATTTTATCACAACTGGAAGTAGCCATGGTTCCATCATTTGATATTCCTTCGTCTTTTATTAATGATTATGCAAGACAATTCAGATTCAGTAACCAAACTACAACTGATGACCATGGTATTCATATCGTTGGAATTACCAAAAAAGACAATGGATATTGGTTTCTTATCAAGGATTCTGGTGCTGGTGCATTTAATGGAAATAACAAAGGATATTATTTCTTCCATTTTGATTTTATTAAATTGAAAATGATGACTTTTATGCTGCATAAATCAGCTTTAAAAAGAGTATTGGATAAATTTTAGTACTATATCAATGAAAGTTGAAGAATCTAATAGATTAAAAGAATTCGCTGAAATATCTTATGGCAGCCTTAGTGAACTTTCAAGACATTTGAAAAAAACCAATAACTTTTTTTCATCTTATATTTCTAATCCAAATAAATATTTTGGTTGGAGAGTATTAAAGAAACTATATGAAGCTGGTTTAAATATTGACTGGCTTATTTCTGGTTATGGATCTATGTTCTCGAACAGTAAAATTGGTTTACAACTCCAGAAAGAACGCTCCCAACTTATAAATCAGGATGATTTAAGTCTCAAATTAAGATTGGAATTGGATTCACTAAAAGAAAACATTGATAGTGAAATAAATAAAATTCAGGAACATTTAAGCATAATGAAAGATTTAATTAAATAACTAAAATTCAAAAAAACGTTTAAAATCGTGAAATAAACTATAATAATCCATTTTTTCTATTTGGTGTCCGGTGTTTGGCATAACTAGTAATTGAGAATTATTCATCCTCTTATAAATATGATAAGTTTCTGGGAAAGTTGCAATTTCGTCTCTGTCTCCAGTGCTTAAAAGGACTTGATGATTTATTTGTGCAAGTTCATCTTCAGTTATATGATTATTACCAAGATCAAGGAAAAAATCAGATGTCTTTTTGCAAATAACTCTCCAATCCTTAGGATAATGGATTACTTTCAATTTCTCTGCTAATTTTGGATGGTTTTTTTCAATAAACTCTGGTAATATTTTTTGAGCTTCTTTTTCAGCAAACTCGATATCCCATTTAAGCTTTGTTGATAATGTTACTAATTTGTTAATCTTATTAGGGTATTTTAATGCCAAATCTAAACCTATATAACCACCAAGGCTGTAACCCAAAATATTGACTTTCTTATTTTCAAGTTTGTCAATTTCTCTCAGGACATCATCCATAAACATTTCACGTGAAAATTTTGATGAGGGAATTGGATTTCCTCCATGACCAGAGAAGTTGATTGATATAGTTTCAAAAAAATCACTCAGGAGGTTTTGAATTGGTTCCATTTGTTTTTTTGAACCTAATGCACCATGTAGTAATAATATTGTCATTTCTTGCCTGATAGTATTCACTGAAATTATCGTTATTAATAACTGAAACTTAAGAATTTATTGAAAAAAATTAATAAATATGATAAATAATCAAAAATTGACAAATATTTTTACTAATTCAAATCACTTTTTCTCTGTCAATAATTTAAAAGCAATATTAAAAATTTTAAATAAAAATCTAAAATTATATTATCTTACTTCGCCATCCCTCTCAGGATAAGGTGGCAAGGGTAAAGAATCAGGAATACCCATCAAAGGAAAATCCTTTCTTAAAGGATAAAGCGGTTCCCCGGTGTGCGGGTCAACAAAGTCCTCAGGCATATAAAATCTTCTTAAATTTGGATGGTTCAGGAATTTAATTCCATACATATCATAAGTTTCCCGTTCATACCAGTTAGCACTTTCCCATATAGATGTCAGGGATTGAATTTCAGGCTCATATTCGCTGATAGGCACTTTGATAAATAACCGCTTTTTAAATTTATTAGTATAAAGATTATAGACAAGCTCGAATCTTGGCTTCTTATTATACCAATCAATCGCTGTTATATCCAACAACATATCAATTTTTGTATTTTCGTTCTCTTTTAGTTCAGTAGCTAATTGAAGTAGATAATTTGGTTTAATTATCAAAGTTAGAAGATCATTATGAACCTTATGTTCAAAATCAGGAGCAATTATTTGCGCCAGACTCAACACTGAAGAATTAAAATCATCCATAGAAATTCAATAAATAAATATTAAAAAAATCAAATATATCATTTTTTGAAATTATTTCAATCACTTGATTGTATTTTTTAACTTCGCTGGAAATATCTAACTCATAATTTTTTATTTCCTAATCACTAAATATTGATTTTTTGTAATAATCGCCGAAATATTCCAATGCATAGCCACAGTTAACAAATATTTCTTAATTTTAGAAACTTTTTTTAGAAAAAAGTGTTTTATATTGATGTAATCAAACTGGAGAAAAATAATGGCACAGAAAAATTCAAACAACACCGACCAAAATCGCTTGGACAAGCATATAAGCGATGTTATCAAAGGAAACAGAACATTTGAAAATGCTTTTCAAGCTGTTTCAAGAATGATTTTGGAAGATCATGAAATTGAAAAAGTTACTGTTAATGGTAGAGCAACTTACGATTTCAAAGTATTTAGAAAAGGGAAAAAGCATATAATTGGTATGTATGATGAGATAAACAGTTTTGTTTCTTTCGTCAAAGATGCTGCCGAAGGCGGCTCCTCCGCCGAAATGGCTTTTGTCCTGATCGGTGAACCCGGCAATGGCAAAACATATTTTGTTGATTTCCTTAACAAAGTTTATAGAGATTTCACATCTATTGAAAAAAACAGAAGATACACATTCAGATTTAACAATCTGGACAAACTCGGTGGTTATGGCAAGATCAGATTCATTGAGTCGCAGACTTACGAAGACCCAATGATTTTAGCTATGAATCTTTTTGAATCAAAAGATGAGAATATCAATTGGCTTCAAAAATTAGGAGCAAAAGATAAACAAATCGAAAAATATTATAGAAACTATCGCCCTCTTGGGGCTTGCAGCTCTTATATCTGGGAACAAATAAGAAACTATTGCAATGGAAATATTGATGAGATGCTTGATTTTATTGAAATTACCCCTATTCCGATTAGTGAAACTATGGGAACATTGACCGGTAAATATGCTGCAAAGGATAAAATAACAAGTTCAGCTGTTGACCTTATAGGTGAAGAATCCATAACAAGATTACTTCATATATCTGATACAACCCATCCCTATAGATTCGACTTAAGGCGTGGTGCTCTGGCAAGAGTTGCTGGTGGTGGTATTCATTTTGCTGATGAGATTTTCAAGAATAAAAGGGATTTAGTTCAGGTTTACCTCGGTGTTATACAGAATAGAACAATTGAAATTGAAGGTTTCAAATGGCCCCTCGATACTTTGATTATAGCAACTTCAAATAATTCCGAGTTTGCCAGATTTCTTGAAGAAAAAGAACAAGCTCCAATTGTAGATAGATGCAGATTAACCTATATGGCACACAATACCAATTACCTGCTCCAAAAAGAATTAACTGCCTATGCAATTGGAAGCAGAGAAAAAACAACATTCACAGGAGAAAAGCTACACATTGACCCTAATTTGAATTATGCCCTTTCTGTGTCAGTCATTCTAACCAGAATGCCCGGCTCAGATAAATTAACTCCTGTCGAAATGATGAAACTTGCCGCAGGTGAAGTCGCCGGCGAGAAAAGCATCAAAACCCTCATGGAAGTTATTAATGACTTAAACAATGAACCAGATATTACAAAAAGATTTGGACAGAAAGGTTTAGGTCATAGAAATCTGGGGCGAGCTATACAAATCCTCCTTGAACGCTCCGAGACTCAGGAAGGCAAATGTATGTATGCCGGTGATGTTTTTATAGCTCTCAATAGTGTAATTCTGGATTATATCCAAGATCCAAATGATAGAATCAAATATCTTAATGATATTAAGATTGGCAAAAGTCTCCATAGAAAAAATATAATGGCAGAAATTTTCAATGCTTATATGGATCAGCCTGATGCCGTCGAAAAGGATGTCCTGAATTATGTTAATATGATCATCGGTATTGATGCCAAAAATCTTGGTCCTGATAAAGTCTGGACTTACAAAGATCCACAAACAGGCAAATTAGTTCCATTAAAAATTGATGAATCTTTTATAAATAGCGTCGAAGACCGCCTTGGACTAAAAACAAATGAGCAAAAACAAAGTTATCGTACAACCATTGCTAAAATCTATGGTCAGAAAATGATTCAGGACCCGAATTATAATTTTATGGACAATAACGACCTTGTCAAAGCTGTTACAGATGTTAGATTAAAATCCGATGTTGCTGGAGCCGGTAGCCTTGTTGGTGCTTTATCAAATAGAACTAATGATGAAAACCAGAAACTTTATAACAGGATGATTGACACAATGATCAACAAGCTTGGTTATTGCAGAACCTGTGCCGAAAAAACAATAGAGTATTTCTGCACTCAGGATGATGCAAACTGATAATTAAAAATAACAAAGATTAATTGCTTTATAAGAATTTATAATATTTAAATTTGAATAAAATGAACTTTAAGAAAAAAATCGTTACAGATTTATACGAAATTAATGATTCTGATGTTCTTCCCGGTTATTATAAGCCCAAAAAAACATACATTACTGGATTACAGACTCTTGATGAATTATTAGAAAAAGACAAAAAAAGAGAGGAGGACGGCTTCCCCAGAAAAATCAGACTCGGAAGAATAGTCAAGAGAAAAGGAACCAAAGATAATCAGGTTATTGTCGTTCCAACTACAACTGAACCTAAGTTTGAACACGACGACTCTATTTCTCAGGATGATGAAGAACAAACGGGAGGCTCAGGCGAAGGAGAAGAAGGTGAAATTCTGGGTGAAAGACCATTAGAGCAAGATTCAGGCAGTGGAGCTGGTCCCGGTCAGGGTGATGAATCCGAGCATGAAGTTGGAACCGATGCTTTTGATCTGGGAAAGGTACTAACTGAAAAGTTTAACCTTCCAAATCTCAAGGATAAAGGAAAAAAACGTTCATTAACCAAGTTCACTTATGATTTAACTGACAGACATAGAGGCTTTGGTCAGGTCATTGACAAAAAAGCAACATTGGAACAAGTTATAAAAACTAATATTATTCTTGGGAATGTCCGGGAAGAAGATGAAATTGACACAGAAGAATTGATTATTACTCCTCAAGATCAGGTTTATAGAATTTTATCAAAGGAAAAAGATTATGAAAACCAGGCTATTGTCTTTTTCCTCAGGGACTATTCAGGCTCTATGCAGGGAAAGCCAACCGAAGTTATTTGCACTCAACACCTCTTTATTTATAGCTGGTTAATGTACCAATATCAAAATAACGTTATACCAAGATTTATTCTTCACGACAGTAAAGCAAAAGAAGTTCCCGATTTCTATACCTACTATAGGTCACAGGTTGCCGGTGGAACAAATATTTATCCCGCCTATGAGCTTGTTAACCAAATTGTCGAAATGGAACACTTAAATGCCGATTATAATATCTACGTCTTTCACGGAACTGATGGCGATGACTGGGACGAAGACGGCAGACAAATGATTTCTGAAACTACAAAAATGCTATCTTATGTCAATAGAATCGGTATTACAGTTGCTAAAAACAGTTGGGGGCTTGGAGGGCTCTCTGCTGTTGAAAAATATCTTCAAAGGTCTAATTTACTAAAAGAGCGTTCTGATTTGATAAAAATGGATGTAATGCCAGCAGAAACCTCTGACGAAAAACGGATAATTGAAGGGATAAAAATATTAATAAGTTAAATTTTTTGTTTTTTTTTTATTCTTTATTTAATGAAAACTAATAGGTGATTCAATGTATCTAATAGATCAACATACCAAAGGAATAATGGAAGAATGCAAATCAAGAGCAAGAGATGCTGGACTTAGGTTTGACAAAGAAAGTCTTGAATACATTGTAACTAACCGTGATTTGATTGAACTATCTCCAAAGCTTATGATACCTACTTTGTATGATTATTGGGTGAACGATGTTGAAGTCCTCAAAGGCAAAGGTATTTACAAACTTTATCCGAATAATCCCTATGAAACTGTTATCAATTCTCGCCCTGCAATATCATATTACAACGACAACAACCCTGATTGGTTGAACATTATGATATTTTATCATGTGATTGCTCATATTGATTTTTTTCAAAACAATATTTTCTTCAAGCATACCTGGAATGATGATTTTGTCGGTCAAGCACTGGCTGATAAACGCTTGATTGATTCATTGCGTAGTGAATATGGTCGCTGGGTTGATTATGTGATTGAATTTAGCAGATGTATTGATAATTTAGTTGGTTATTATGATTTACTTTCCGAATCTAAACTTCAATTAAATATGCAAACTTCCGAAAGAATCGAATTTTATTTCGGTGAGTTCTTACAAGAAATTAACAAGGTCCCTGAAATGCTTATATTCAAGGATATAGAAAGATATAACACACTGGTTATGGAACAAGGTTCATTAGGGGAAACATCCTTCTTTGCTGAGGTTAGATTAAAATATCCCGAATTTCAGGCAAAATTTGAAAAATTTCTCGAAAAACCAAAGCCAAAAAATAATGATCTCATAGAATTCATTATTGAAAATTCAACTTTCTTACGAAAAGAAGCAAATAGATGGATGATTTCAGTTATAAATATTATTCGTAACACTGCTCTTTACTTCAGTCCACAAAGTAGAACAAAGATTATCAACGAAGGTTGGGCAAGTTATTGGCATGATGAATTATTTAGGAAAGATAACAGAATCAAGGGGCATGAAGTTGATTATGCTATAGTCAACGCCGGAGTTACTTCTCTCAGTCGTGTTGGATTAAATCCCTATGCCATTGGATTAAGGTTGATCCAGTATGTTGAAGATCTTGCGGACAAAGGCAAACTTGATTTTGAGTTTCAAAAAATCAATCAATTTGAAGTCATAGAAAATTTTAATAAAAATACTCAAAAAGGAAAGGAAGCAATTTTTGAATTGCGGTCAAATTTCAGTGATTTTATGCTATTAAATACATTTATTACTCAGGAATTTGTTAATTTAAATGATCTTTTTGTTGTTGGCCAGAGAGTTAATGAACAACGTGGAACAATAGAATATTATATTAAAAGCAGAAAAGCTCAGGATTACAAAGCAATGCTTCTTGATAAACTTCAGCATCCCCCAAAAATTCTCATTGACACCAAGAGAACAAATGAAAAAAATTTATATTTAATCCATAAGTTTGAGGGTAAACAGCTCATTAAAGATTATATCTCTGACACGATGATTGGTATTGAATTTTTATGGGGTGATCAGGTTCAATTGGAAACAACAGAAATTTATCAGATTCCGCCTCGCTCTGAGGATGAAGAGCCAAAATATGAAAATCGCCGTGTTTTATATACTATGAAAAACAAAAAAATTAAGAAAGAATATATTTAAATTCTTTTTATGATTATTTTCTTTAGTTAAAAAGTTAAACATTATTTTATTTTGAAAATGGCAAAGAAAGAACAAATCGAAGAAATTGATATTGATGATTTAGAGCAAAAAGGTCAGCGACTTGAGCGCTTAATGAAGGAATTCTTGAAGGACAGACTAAGTGAAAGAAGAAATCCTATTTCGTTTAATGACTTTCTTTATCTCGCTTACAAAGAGCCAGAAAAGGTTTTCAGAAATATTTTCCAAATATTTCACGATATGATTCATTATTACGTCCCGGAAGGTATTGATGAATTATCAGACGAGGAATCTGCTGGCTTTCTGCATTACGACATGACAAATCTTTTTGTCAAAGGCTGTGATAATCCTTTCTATGCTGACAGACTTTTTGCAAATAGAATCATTAATTTGTCAACAATTTTTAAAAAGGGTACTCAAAATAATCAAATTTACCTCTTCGAAGGCCCGCCCGGAAGTGGTAAAAGCACTTTTTTAAATAACTTACTTCTCAAGCTTGAAGAATATACTAAAACGGACGACGGAACTACATATAAAATAAATTGGAAGCTCGATTTAAACAGATTAAGCGGTAAAAAAAAATATAGGAATAAAGAACCCTTGAATTCTAATAATTATGAATTAGATAAAACATTTGACGAAGAAAACTTTTTAGAATTTTCTTGCCCTAATCACTGCAATCCTATCCTTCTAATCCCAAAAGCATATCGCAGAGAGTTTCTTAAAGAACTAATAGAGGATAAAAACAAATTGAACTGCTTGCTTAACGATAGGGAATATGAATGGGTCCTTCAGGACGAAGTATGTGGAATATGCAGTTCAATCTACAAAGGATTAATGGACAGATTAGAAGATGCAATGGAAGTATTTAGCATGGTCAGAGCAAAAAAAAATTATTATAATCGACAGTTTGGTGAAGGAGTCAGTGTATTTAATCCGGGTGACGAAATTAAAAATCTCGAAATTCGTCACCAAAAACTTGAAGAAAAAATCCGTGAAATAATCGGTATAGAACATTTTAGATTTCAATATTCTTATCTTGCCAAAACCAACAACGGTGTCTTAGCTTTAATGGATATCAAAGAAAAAAATATTGGCAGATTGAAAGATTATCATGGCATTATTAGCGATGGAATCCACAAAGTTGAATTAACCGAAGAAAGAATCAGAACTCTTTTTGTAGGTTTAGTCAATCCAGAAGACACAGTTCATTATGAAGAAGTTATGTCATTCCGGGATAGAATTGTAACTGTTAACATTCCTTATGTTCTCGATTATATGACTGAGGTGGAAATCTATAAAGAACATTTTGGAACCGAAATAACCGAAAAATTCCTTCCCGGTGTCCTTGAAAATTTCGGGAAAATCATTATTTCAACCAGATTGGATAAGGAATCAAAAGCCATAAAAAAATGGTTGGGTGAAAAAAATAAATACTCAAATGTTATTGATAAGGATTATCTACTGCTGAAAATGGAGATTTATCGCGGTGTTATTCCTGAATATATAATTGAAGATGATATTAAGAAATTTGTCCGCCCCGTAAGAAAAGAAATACTTGCTGAATCTGAACAGGAAGGTAAAAAGGGTTTTTCCGGAAGATTATCTCTGAATATTTTCAATAAATTTTATAATCAATATTCAGCAAATCATAAATTGATTACAATGAATAATATAAAATCATTCTTTAGTAATCAAAAAGAACTATCAAATAATATTCCTGAAGGTTTTATTGAATCTCTTGAGAATCAATATGATTATCAGGTTGTTCAGCAAATGAAGGAATCATTATATTATTACAATCAGGAACAAATTTCAAGGGATATTTTGAATTACATATTTGCTGTGAATTTCGAAATTGGTGAGACTAAGAAAAATATTTATACCAACGACCTTATTGATATTGATGATGATTTGTTTAAATCATTTGAAACATTGATCTTAGGAGATAATGCAACTGAATACTCAAGGCAAAATTTCAGAAACAGCATAAGAAATGAATATATTTCTACCACACTTGCCCAGGAAATCAGAGTTAAGGGTAAAGATATCAGAGAAACAGAGTTGTTTAAAAATCTTTTTGAAAAATACACAAGAAATCTGAAAGAATACGTGCTTGTACCATATCTCACCAATGATACTTTCCGCAGAGCTTTGTATGATTATGATACTGAGTCATTCAATGCATACGACAATAAGATTAAAAAAGATATCAACTTTATGATTGATAATATGATGAAAAAATTTAATTATACTAAACAAGGAGCCCTTCAAATATGTCAATATATTCTCGAAAAAAATATTGGCAAAGTGTATTAAAAGCATTTGAATTTTGTGCTTGTCTAATAATATCATTTACTTTATTCTTTGTATTACAATCTTGTCAATCAGGAGTAACAATCAGCGGGGTAGTAAAGGAGTGGGCTAATGCATCCCCTTGGGTCCGTTCAGATATTGTTAAGCCCGGAGAATTAAACCTGCCTGACACCTTTAATGTTGTCCCTGATGCAGAAATAATCATTCTTCATTCCACTGATTTTACCAAAGCTGACTCAATTGCTGACAATGTCATAGTTTTTAAAACAAAAAGCGATATCCAAGGTAAATTCAAATTAATAATTAAACCCTCACTTGAAAGCACAAGTTCTGCTATTATTGTTAGAAAAAAGGGATATATTATTGGATTCAAAAATTACCTTATATTTTCTGATAATCAACATTATTTTTATGATATCTATTTAGTTCCCGAGAGATTCAAATAAAATGAAGATTAAATTATATCAAATATTTATTGTTCTGTTTGCCTTGACTACCATCTCATATTTTTTTATCAAAATGTTAGTTTTTGAAACTAAAGAAGAAGTATTTAAAATTCTGGCTGAAACTGAATATTTGATGATTGATGGAGACTGGAAAGAAAATATTGACACCAGATACGAATATGATGAAGATGGTGATAAAAGCTCTATGGTTGTTCTTAAATATTCCAATGGAAATTGGACAAATGAATATAAAGTAAATTATATTTACGACAAAACAAAATCGTTAATCGGAGAGCTTTATCAAAATTGGAAGGGCAACCAATGGTCTGACTCAATGAAAATTGAATATATTAATAAAAATAACGAAACCGGAACAATAACTTTTGACTTAAAATCTGGAAAACAAATACCAGTAGAAAAGTACTCTATTAAAATTGATACTTCAAACAAAAGAAAAGAAGAAACAAAATTCATTTACGAAAATTACGAATGGAAGCCCATAGAAATTACAACAACCATATTAAACGTAGATTTAAACCCTATTGAGAAAACCATAAAAAAAATTGTAAATAATACATGGACTAATTCAAAGCGATACATATATCAATATAACTTTTACGGATTAGAAAATATTGAAGAAATATATACCTGGGGCGATTCAACGTGGTTATTTTTTGAAAAGTTTATAAATGAATATGATACAAGCAATGTTCAAACATCCAGATTGTGGCAAAAATGGGACGGCAAGGAATGGGTCAATGGTTGGATTTGTTACTATTATTATGACGACAGGGGTAATCTAACAACTCTGATTTACAATATCTGGAAAAACAGCACTTGGGTACCTGATGAAAGATACAAATATACTTATAATAATGAAGATATAGGAACAGCACATTATATTGACAGATGGAAAGATTCTAAATGGGTGGATTCTCTTAAAAATATTTATACTTTTGGTAAATTCACTATAAAGAAGAAAGCACAAGAAACAGAAATAAGTAATTAATAAAACTATATTAATTTTACTTTAATTTTACTGGAATACCATTTCTTAATTGAATAATAGCGGAGCTAATGAGAGTATCACCCTGATTAATTCCTTCGAGCACTTCCACAAGAGAGTCTGTTTTGTTTCCTGTTTTAATAACTGTTTGGATTGCTTTACCATTTTTGAATTTAAAAACAGTTTCTCCATTTGCATCGGGTACAATTATTTCAGAAGGAATTAAGAAAACGTTTTTGTCTTTATTTAATTTATATCTAACTTTAACATAAGAACCGGGCATCAGACCACTGCTATTGTTTAATATTGCTCTGACTAATAACGTTCTGGTGTTGTTGTTAATTCTTGACTCATAAGCATAAATTTTTGCAGTAAGTTCCTTTTGTGTTCCCGGTATAATAATATCAATTAGTGAGTTGATATTAATTGAGTAGGTGTATTCCTGTGGCAAAGAAAATTCCGTTTTTAATGGATTAATCTTTTGAATCAATGCTAATTTTGTTGAGGGAGAAACATAAGCACCTTCACTAACCCACCGAAGACCAATAATTCCATCAAATGGTGCTAAAATTTGAGTTTTTTTTATTTTTGTTTCAAGTTCGCCGATGTCTGCTTTTATTAGCATAAGCTCATTTAAAGTAATGTCATATTCTTCTTGAGAGATACCTTGTTTTTCAAGAAGAGCTTTTTGTCTTTTCTCTTTTAATTCAGCTAAGTGCATTCTTGTTTTTAGTTTATTCATCTGTGCCTGATATTCATCATCATTAATTTTGAATAACAATGATCCTTTTTTAACAAATGACCCTTCTTTAAAGTAAATATTCTCAATTTTTCCAGAAATTTCACTTCTTAGGTCAACTTCTTCATCGGGCAGAATACTTCCGTTTGAGTAAATGTAATCATCAAATTTTTCAGAATTTATTATCAGATAATCAACAGACAGTATCTTTTTCTGGGGGTTTAATTCTTTTTTTATTTCAGTCTTAGTTGGAAAAATTTTTGGTATAAAAATTATAGCTAAAATCAAGATCAAAATAATAATCCAAATTGACTTTTTGGGGAAATTTTTGTTCATATAATAAAATTAATTTATTTCGATTAATTGTTTAAGAGAATTTTCTACTGAACTAACAAGATCCATCAACTCAGTATAATCATCGTGGAATTTTTTTTCTTGATATTGTTGTTCTATCAAACTCTCAAGCTTGGATTTGATGCTACGAATTTTTAATAATAAATCAGCCTCAATTACATCCAGAGTAGTCTGATAATTTTGCATAATATCTTTCATTCTGTTGTTTATCATTAATAACAAATCTTTCGATTTCCTTAATGTTATGTGAGTGTTCACTCTTGCGAGTAGCTCTGCTTGATTGAATGGTTTAGTAACATAGTCACTACCACCTGCTTCAAATGCTTCCAGAATATCTTTAGTTTCAGTTTTGGCTGTTAGGAAAATAATAGGTATTTCTTTCAAAACATCATTACTTTTGATTTTCTTGCAAACTTCATAGCCATTCATTTCAGGCATCATTATATCAAGTAATATAAGATCGGGATAGATAGTTTCAAGCATTTCAAGACATTGTTGCCCATTGGTTGCCATTGATATTTCGTAGCCTGCATCCATTAGAGCAGTTCCAATAACTTGAAGATTCTGGAGAACATCATCAACTACGAGAACAAATTTTTTTTCTTCTGCCACAAAATTTACCACTCATTAACTTCGATCATTAAACCAATTTATATCACACAGTGATTCATTTAAGGTTGTTTATTCATTCTACTCATAAAAGCAGTATAAAGGTTTTTGTATTCTTCAACTTCAGGTTCTAATTGAAGAGCCATTTTATAATGTTGTTCAGCTTGCTCAAACATATAATTCTGTTCGAAAAAGTTCGCATACATTAGATTGGCAAATGCTGAATTTGTATCATCTAATTCTTCTTTTAAGGCTTCAAGAGAATCATTGATCTGTTTGAAACTTTCATTTGACAAAAACATAAAGCAATAATCGTCGGATTTCAAATTGTTATTTTTCTGGGCAATTACTTTTACAAAATAATATTCATCCTTATTTAATTTGAGCTTATCAATATCAAAAACATATTCATTTCCAGTAATGGCTTGTTTATGAATTTCTTCATCGAATCTATCAGTTACCACAATCAGATATTCCTGCTGATTTTCCTGAGGCTTCCATGAAAAGCGATAGGAATTGGATAGGATATTAATCCTTCGAGGAGAAGCAACCGTTATTTTTGCTATCATCTGTGAAGTCGAAGCAGAGCTTGAAGCAAAGCCACGCTCAACTGAACCAGTAACACTCATATTGTCCCGGTAATCATCCTTTTCGATAATTCCTTTTTGCCCCTTGATTTGTTCTACTATATAACCAGAAAATTTCGAAGTCATACTTTTCTTTTTTCCTTGCAAGAGCTTATCTATATCTTCTTTGGAATAATCGCCCGGATTTTTCAGTTCAATTGTTTTTCCATTCGAGCCGGCAAGAACAACATAATCACCCTCAGATAACTTGAACTTGTCATTATTTTGAAGAGTCATCCCTGTTTTTAATTTATCCCATCTATTTTGGTTACTTTTCTGTATTGATGGATTACCTTTTGATGCTAAAATATCATAATAGACATCTTTCTGAGCAAGGAAAACATCCGAAAAAAGTAGAAATGTAACAAAAAGTATTAAAATTTTTTTCATATTCCACCTTATTATGATTGAAAATCATATTTAAATATCCATTAAAGACTGTTTTGTTTCAAAAATATTCTTAAAAAATTTTTTAGCTATATTATAAATAAAAATAATGAAAGGTTTAACCGAGTCAATATAGGCTTCAAATATAAATACAGTAGTTGCTATCGCTATCAAAGCTAATGTTAGATTCAAATCAAGGTTAAATGTATAATAAAAATAATATGTTAAAAGCATAATTAAAGTTGATTGTATTAAAAAAGAGAAAATACTAACCAATTCATATAATTCTTTCTTGAATTTAGTAACTTTCAGAAAAAGCAGAAAATTCAGATAAGTTATAAAAAAAGTTAGCATAATAATTACAATAACAGGTATTGTATCATAAAAAGAACCCTGAACTAACATGTTAATGATATTAGCAAGAATTACTGTTTTAAACATATCAGGAAAAGTTCTTCCTGAATAATACTGGTTTAAAGGCGTAAAATAGAGTTCGTCAAGTTTTTTTGCAGGCTCAAATACAGGACAATTTCCTATAAGAATAATTTTATTTTCGAACCTGTTAATGGGATCATCATCATTCAATAAATCAAAACCTTCGAAAAAAAAGAATTTATTGAAATTTCCCCTGTAATTGATAAGTTCTTTATTATATCCATAGCTAATTCGATTTTTTAAATATTCTGAACCATAATGATGAGCTATTTTATAAGAAAAAGATTTTATAATACCTGTATCAACTTTAATCGTAGGGTAAAATTCCCTCTGGGTGTAAAACCTTTTGTCCTTTTGGAAATCTAAGTCGTTATATGCAAATTTGTCTTTGTTTCTTTCGAAAAATCCTGATTTAAGTGAGTCATAAAAGCTAATAAAATTCTTGTTTTCAAAATCAAAAAGAGTATATCCAATAACTAACTTCTTGCCGATAAGAAAAATCATACTATCCAGCTTCGACAGTAAAAGAGGTGTTAAAGCTGTGTAATCCAGATCTTCTAATCCAATTACTTTAGGATTAAAATCATTAAGTTTGGCAATTAGTTCTATTGTTTCATCTAAACTCAATTTACTATTGTTTATTAATACAATATTAGTATCTGGAGAAATAAAATTTTCCTCTTTTAAATCAGTATTTATGTCTGTTATAGCAAAATCCTCAAAAACCCGTTTCAACGGAGTGAACATATCTGCAGAAAAGATAACAGAAAAGATATAAATTGTCAGAAACACAAAGATTGTTCCAAAAAAAGCATCAGAATTAAATAATTTTTGATATTTATTTTTTCTTTTCATTATTCTTTAATTTTTCGATAAATCCCTCAATTAAAGGTTTGATTGAATCAAAATATGCCTCGTAGCAAGGAACAACTATCAGGAAAATAAATATTGACATCATCAGGTTTAAATCAAGCCTGAAAAGATAAATTGAATTCAGATTAAGAAAAATAGCTAGAAAAATAGATGCAAACACAGTAAATATACTTATAGGTTCATAAAATCGGCTGGTAAACTCGGACTTGTTCCTCAAATAAGTAAAAAAAGTAAATAAAATAAATACATAAGTAAAAATTCCCGCTGCTGCTATATACAAATCCAAAATATAATAATAGCTTTCATCTAAAATCATTGAAATGACATTTGCATGAACGACAATCCCATACATATCCGGTATTGATTTTCCAATATATTGCTCGTTCATCGGAGTGAAAAAAATATCTTCTGTCGTCAAAGTTCTAAATTCCGGACCCATATACCCCATCAGCACAATTTTATTTCTTATAAATTCAAGACTGTCTTGTTTTTCAAAAATTTCATATGTGTCAATATGATAGTAATTATTTATGTTGCGTCTGAAATTTATCATCTCTAATTCATTATCTCTTTCGAATACTTTCAAGGCTTTGTCAGGATTATATATTTCAGCAATTACACATGAAAAATTTTTTTCAATTCTACCTTCAACATCTTGTTTTGGTGTAAATGTTCTGACTGTTCTTGCTACAGTGTCTGTAATAAAATTCACAAAGCCGGTTTTGTGATTTTGCATAAATTCAGGATGACAATACTCTATCGAATCATACTTTTCATCTACTGTATTCCACAACAACTTACTAACAAGAACTAAGTTTTTTGTTCTTTTGAATACAGCCTTCAAAGTACTATCGTTTAATGGATTATTTAAATTCCTGAAGAATGCGTCAATACCAACTACTTTTGGCTCATATCTATTGATAATTTCCAATTGTTTTGCTATACCTCGCCTATTCAAATCTCCAATGTTAACAAGAACTATGTTTGTGTCAATATTAATTTCTTCATTTTTTATCATTTTTGAGAACACAACATCAGAAAGATTTAGGTCTTGAATTGTATTTTCGATTGGATCTAAAAAATTAAGATTCAATATTATTGGAAAAAAAAGGATTATAACAAACACAAATCCCGTTGCGATGAGATTATGTAGGTTTAGCCATTTCATAGGAATATAAAGTTACTATTTATTTGTCATAAATCAACATCAAGAATAATCGGGCAGTGATCAGAACCAAACACTGATGGTTGAATAATTGAATTTCTGACAAGTTTAGATGTTATATTATCAACAAAAAAATAATCAATTCTCCAGCCAATATTCTTTTCTCTGGCTCTGCCTCGCTGACTCCACCATGTGTAATTTCCTCCTTCTTGATTAAACATTCTATATGTATCAATATATCCAAGCTCAATAATTTCGTCAATTTTTTTTCTCTCTTCCGGTAAAAAGCCTGAATTACCTTCGTTTTCTTTTGGTCGTGCCAGATCAATTTCTTTATGAGCTGTATTATAATCACCGCATATAATATGCTTCTTTTTTTGATTACGGTATTTTTTTAAATAAGAAAATAAAAAATCATAAAACTCAAGCTTATACTCGACGCGATGATAACCAGAAGTTCCATTAGGAAAATACACATTTACCAAAACAAAATCATCGAAATCAGTTTCTACTATTCTACCTTCAATATCAAATTTGTTTTCACCTAAATTAAAATTAATATTTTTGGGTTTATGTTTTGTGAAAGTAACAACCCCACTATAGCCTTTCTTATATGAGCAATGACTATAATAATAATGATATCCGAGAGGAGCCTTTAACTCATCATAAATTTGCTTTTCATCTACTTTGGTTTCTTGCAGGCAGACTATATCAGGCTTTTCTTGGTCTATATAAACAAATAATTTGTTTTCATAGCTAACATTATCAAATCTTTTACTCGGATTTTGCCCTGTAATAGACCTGTAACCATTAATATTCCAAGATATAATTTTCATTAACAGATTCGATAAATTAATCAGTTATTCAATTATGGGTAAGGTTTTCCATTTTGGAATCTCAAAAATAGGCTCTTCAATATAAACAAAACCATTTTTTTCAAAGACCTCAAATTTTTTTAAACCCTTTCTCCCCTGTTTTTGGTATTTATTCTCACCGGTAAATAATGAATAAGTCCAACCATGCTCGGGACACATTACATAGCCATCTTTGATAATACCATCGTTGATTCTATCAATATGCCTATGTGGACAAATGTTATTAAGCGCAAATAAATTGCCTTTATAACGAAAAACAGCAATCTGCATCTCGAATTCATCCCCGAAATGAAATTTTTTCCCTTTTCCTTCGAAAATTTCATCAGAGGGGCATAAAACGAGATATTTTTTCCCTTCGATAAATACTTCTTTATATTTAGTTTTATCGTATGTCACAATTTTTGCGAGGCTTCCTCGGAAATATTAATTTTTTCGCCCGATAAAAATCCTTTTTCGGTTGATCTGACAGTTGAAGCCTGATAGAATACATCATGCTCATAACATAAAATCCACCCTTCTTCATAAGCCTGAGGAATAATCTTCTTCTTTTCCTCAATAGCTGTCAATGGAAAGTTATCATAACCCATCACATAAGGTATAGGAACATGGGCATTAGTCGGGCATAAATCAGCGCAATAATATAAAGTAGTTCCTCCGTCAGTGATTTTTACGGTCTGCATTGCTTTTGTGTGCCCATTTACAGGTATCACAGAAATTCCCTGAAAAATTTCTCCTTCTCCATCAATTGTTTCAAGTAACCCATCTGACAAAAGAGGCATAAAATCATCTTTGAAAAAAGAAGCTCTATCCTTTTCAGTCGGGTTTTTTGCCCAATCTAAATGATCTTTCTGAACATAAAACTTAGCATTAGGCAATGATGGAATTATCTTCTCCCCCTCTCTTTTAGTAGCACCACCAGCATGGTCAAAATGAAGATGAGTGAAAATTACGGCGTCAATTTCCTCAGGCTTAAGATTAAACTGTTTCAATGCAGTTTCCAGAGATGACTTTGACTTATCAATTGAGTAAATATTAGCCAGTTTATCACTTATTTTATCGCCATTTCCTGTATCTATGAGAATTTTTTTATCGTCCCATCTTACTAAAAGAGGTCTTGCTGATAGTGGTATTCGATTCAACTCGTCGCCGGGATGGTATGCTTTAGCCCAAAGAGCTTTTGGAACAACTCCAAACATTGAACCACCATCAAGAGCAAAAATACCAGTATCTAAAACATCAACTTTGAATCTACCTATATTCATATCATTTAATATAAACATTATTTAAAAATAAACGTTTTCAACTTAAATAATTTTAGTTAAATCTCAAAAATCATTTAAACCTCAAATAAGACTTTTTTAAAGTTAAATCATTTTACTTTGGGGTTATGTTTCAACTTTGGAAAATTGCTAATATATAGTTAAATTTGTTGTTTGCAAAAAATAAAAATAAATATAATATTGAATTAAGGAGCCAAAAAAATGGGAACTATGGAAAAAATGCGGAGAACTTCACCATATTTACTTGCATTGTTTGTTATTATTTTTGTGGGTTTTATGGTTGCCTCCGATGCAGACATAAGTAATCTAATTATGCAAACTACTAACCCTCAGACAGCTGAAATAGGAAAAGTTAATGATGAAAAAATACTTTATAAAGATTTCGAAGAAAAGGTTCAGGAACAAATTGACCAGCAAAAACAACAGGCAGGTGAAGAAGAATTTGAAATTGATTACAATCAGATTAGAAGTTCTATATGGACCCAGACTATTGAGGATATTTTAATTAAACAACAAGCAAAAAATCTTGGTTTGTTTGTCTCTGACAAAGAAATATTGGACGTATTATTTGATAATCCACCTGACTATTTGAAGAAACCTTTCACAGATTCTTCCGGAAGGTTTTTGGCAGAGCAGTATTACGAAATAATTACAAAACCTGATATCATTTATCAAAGATTACCTCAGGATATTTCTCAGGAAGAAAAAAAAGATATTGTTGAAACATTTAAAAAAGATTTAATTAAAATTGAACAGTTCTTAAGAGATGAAAGACTTAGGGAAGGATTGAGAAATGTTGTCTCGACTGCAACATCTTTTATATCCCCAACCTTTGCAAGACAGAAATATATCGAGGAAAATTCAAGAGCTAGTGCCAGCTTTATTAAATTGGATATTAATTCGATTCAAGACAACGAAATAAAAGTATCTGATGAGGAAATTCAAAATTATTACGAACAGAATAAACGATTCTATCCTCAAAAGCCCAAGAGAAAACTTAAATTCGTTGCATTTAAACTGGTTCCCTCCGACAAGGACACAGCATTAGCCAATAAAAATATAACAAAGATTAATAACGCTCTGATGGAAGCTACATCTTTCGAGGAAAGAGACACAGTTTTTACGAAGAAAGCTATGGAATTCCAAGGAGAGACAGTTGAATATACTAATTTAAACGATATTAAACCCGACCTTCTTCCCTATTTATCTACTGCTCAAGTCAGACAGGTCATTGGACCTGTATATCTAAAAGATGCTATTTATTTTTTCCGGATCGATGATAAGCGAACCGGTGATAACCCTGTTGTAAAAGCCTCTCATATCCTAATAAATTTTGGTTCAAACAAAGATAGTGCCAAATCCGAAGCTGAAAAGATTTTAAGAAAAGCTAAATCAGGTGAAGATTTTGCCGAACTCGCCAGAACTTATTCCGAAGACAAAGGTTCTGGAATGCAAGGCGGAGATCTGGGATATTTTGGAAAAGGAAAAATGGTAAAACCGTTCGAAGACGCTGCTTTTAGTGCATCTGTCGGTTCTATTGTCGGACCCGTTGAATCTCAGTTCGGTTATCACATCATTAAAGTCGTTGATAAACAAGCTATTGAAATAAAATATAGTCAAATTAAAATACAGCCTGAAATTTCAAGAGCTACTATAAGAAACCTTAACAGAAACGCCAAGGATTTCAAGACCAGAGTTGATGATGGAACACCTTTCGATTCGGTTGCTAAATATTATAATCTGATTGCAAGAGAAACAGATTTCTTTGAAAGGGATCGCCCGGTACTTGGTTCAAATTATCTTTCAAGCTTAGCATTCGAAGAATCCGTTGGAAAAACATTGGAACCTCTTGAAATCAAGGGACAGGGTATTGTTGTTGCTCAGATTATTGATAGTCGTCAGGCAGGTTTCGCTCCGTTAACAGATGTCAAAGATAGAATCAAACAAACATTAGTCAGAATCAAAAAACTCGATGCTTTAAAAACTAAAGCTAATGATTTATATAATAAAATCAAAAATTCAGGTTCTCTCAGCAATGCTGTAGAATTAGCTAAACCATATGAAATCAGGACTGCCAATGATATAATCAATAACGGTATAGTCCCGGGTTTTGGTCAGGATATAGCTTTTACAAACAAAGTTTTTTTACTCCCTCTCAACAAAATATCAGAACCCATCAGAGGTGAAACGGGATATTATATCATCGAAGTTCATAGCAGAAATATTCCTGATGATAAAACTGTATCAACAAATTTACCTGATTATTTAAAGAATTTAAGAAGCGCTGCCAGAAGTATGGGCTACTATCAATGGTTCCAAAAAATCAAGGAAGATGCTAATATCGAAGATCTTCGACATAAATTTTTCCGTGAATATTGATAAATTTTCATAGAAATCAAAATTTAACTTGACGGGCTAAATGATGATGATTCAGCCCGTCATTTTTTTATTCAGTTTTTTTAAGATGGAAACGATATTTTGCTTTGTTGAAATCAATTTCAATGTCACGCTCCAATACTTCTCCATTTTTTTCAATTAAATTACATAGGACAGTGTCGAAAGGACTTTTTTTGGTTATTAATTTCAAAAAAACATAGACTTTGTTTTTATCTTGTTCATCAGTATAGACTTCAATAAAACTGAGTTTAGAATAACTTTTGTAATAGTAATTATATTTAGGGAAATTGGGAATAAGATTGTATTTCTCGGATATAACCTGTTCAATTTTATATATCACCATCCATTTGAATAAAGATTCTGAAATACCTTCAAATTCTTCATTGTTTTCATAATCTTTCCAGAGAATACTGGATTCCTCGAATACAGGTATTAAAACCAGTAGGGCATTTCTGAAATTCTGTATTAAATCATTCAATGTCAGTGCTTTACCTTTTTCTGCCATATACAAAAACCATTTAATTTCATAAATTAATAGTAAAGAATAACAAATTTATAAAGAATATGATAAAAATCACAATTTATATTTGATATAATTTTTCAAATGAAAATAAATTTGTTAAAAAGCTGATTTTGGATTAACTTTGTAGTTCTTTATTTTTCAATAACTAAAAATGTTTGAGAATTTACAGGAAAAACTCGAATTAGCATTAAAGCGGTTTCGAGGTCAGGCTACAATCAGTGAAAACAACATACAGGACGCTATCGATGAGATTAGGAAAGCTCTCGTCGAAGCAGATGTCAATCTCGCTGTTGCCAGAAAATTTGTTGAAGACGTAAAACAAAAGGCTATCGGAACAGAAGTCAAGGGTAAATTGCTCCCTGAACAACTAATTGTAAAAATTGTCCGGGACGAGCTTGTAGAATTGCTTGGTAGCAAACAATCAGATATATTAATGTCCCCGCAGCCTCCCACTGTTATTTTGGTTGCCGGATTGCAAGGTTCCGGCAAAACAACATTTTGTGCTAAACTGGCTAAAAATCTAAGAAAAAAAGGACGACAACCTCTTTTAGTTGCCTGTGATGTTTATAGACCTGCTGCTATAGAACAATTAAAACTCCTTGGAAGCTCAGCAAATATACCAGTATTTACTCAGGACAGCAAAGATCCCATAAAAATTGCTCACGAAGCTTTATCTTATGCCAAAAGATTTGCAAGAGATGTATTAATTGTTGATACCGCCGGAAGATTGACCATTGACGAACAAATGATGAATGAAATCAGAAATCTCAGTGAATCTTTGAATCCAACTGAAACTTTATTTGTTTGTGATTCAATGATCGGTCAGGATGCTGTTACTACTGCTAAAGCTTTTAATGATATTCTCAATCTCACTGGAATCGTTCTTACTAAATTAGATGGAGATACAAGAGGTGGCGCAGCTTTGTCGGTCAAAACTGTTGTCGGGAAACCAATCAAATTCATCAGCACCGGTGAAAAGATTGAAGCCTTGGAGCCATTCCACCCAGAAAGAATTGCCTCCAGAATTCTTGGTATGGGCGATATTCTTACTCTGGTCGAAAAAGCTGAACAAGAATTCGATGAAAAAGAAGCCGAAAAACTTGAACAAAAAATCAGAAAAAATCAATTTACATTCGAGGATTTTCTGGAGCAACTTAGGACTATCAAAAAAATGGGGTCTATCAGAGACCTTCTTGGTCTTATTCCCGGGATGGATAAGGCATTGCGGGGGGTCAGTATTGATGATAAATCTTTTTCCAAAGTCGAAGCTATAATTCTCTCCATGACTAAACAGGAAAGAGAAAATCCGAAGATTTTAAATGGTTCCAGAAGAAGAAGAATTGCATCAGGGAGCGGTACTACTGTTCAAGATGTTAACCGTCTGATTAAACAATTCGAGGATATGACAAAAATGATGAAAAACATTTCCCGGGGTGGAAGGTCAAATTTCCTCAGCCAGTTTGGTTTACCTAAAAACTTTGGTATGTAAATTTGAAATTAATTTTTTTTAAAAATATAAGGATTAAAAATGGTTAAAATAAGATTAAGAAGAAAAGGAAGATCTCACTATCCAATTTATGACATTGTTGCTGTTGACAGTCGTCAAAAACGAGATGGTGCATATCTCGAACGCTTAGGTTACTATGATCCACACACAAAACCATCAACTATTAAAGTTGATCCAGACAGAGCAGTCTATTGGCTTAACATAGGAGCCCAACCCACTGATATGGTTCGTGAGCTTTTAAGTTATGAAGGTGTTTTGCTCAGAAGACACTTACAATTCAAAGGCAAAACCGAATTTGAAATTCAGGAAGCTGTGAAGGAGCACAAAAAAATTGCAGTAGAAAGATATTTCCGAAGAGCTGAACTCCGCAAAAAAAGAATTGAAACCAGAGAAAAGGAAAAACAACAGCAACAGTCTGAAGAACAGCCAGCTCAATAATGCAACCTGATTAAAATTATCATCTATTCTGTTATCTAAAACTCAAATGGGAAGTGTCGGGGCGGCGGGATTCGAACCTGCGGCCTTCTGCTCCCAAAACAGACGCGCTAACCGGGCTGCGCCACGCCCCGAATAAGATTACAAAAATATGAAAAAATTTCGTTTTTTAAAAATTTAAATTCTAAAATTGGGTTATTTATCTTGAAAAATTTTATCATCTATCCCTTTGTTGATAATATAATTACTATATGTGATAAATACTTCTCCTGTGGTTGAGGGTGCTTTATCGCTTTTTTTCTTTCCCGGTGTGTCAAAACCGCTAAAATTTTTTGGTAATCTCATATTTTTTAAGTCAAAAGTAAATCTTAATTTATTTGGTAAACCATATTTTATTAATTTATTATCATACTCAAAATTCAGAACTACTGTTCCCCCCTGCTTAAAAGTGCTTTCAACTTTTCGTATAACATTTTCTTCTTCATCAATCCAAAGAGTTGAAAGCACTAATTCGCTCTTATCATTATTTGGAATTATTTTGATTACATTTGTTTGAAATGAATTTAGTTTCTCTTTTTTAACAAAAACACTTGTAAAATCCTCTTTAAAAAATGATTCCGGTGAGAAATTAAACCCTTCCTTGGGTAACATAAGAAAACCATCAGAGACTATTTTAAACTTATCTGGTTTTTTATAATATATTTTTGCTTCAACATCTGGAACTTTCAAAAAATCTATATCAACTTTGATTTTAATCTCAGCTTTATAGTCATTGAGTAATTTTTGTTTCTCTTTGACCTTGTCTATTATTTCGTTTGAATCCTGTGAATATGCATCAATAAAAAAAATCAATGCAAATATGATTAAAAAATATGTTAGATTATTTGTTTTCATCTCAGGTTAAAATATCCTTTCTCTCGAAACTAAATATTGTTATTGTTAAAAATAAAATTATGTGCCCAATTAAAACAAACATTGATTGAATTATTGATGGAAGGTTTATAGGATCATCAAATATATCCATCCACGATAGCATATAATAAGTAAACATAAAAGGTTTAATCTGATTAAAAAATTCAATATCAATTGATGAAACTATCAAAAAAACAATTATCACAGCCATTGTTGCCACAATTGGTCCGACTGCATTTTCAACAAAAGATGAAAATAAGAAAGCCAATGAGGTTACCACAGACATACTCAAAGCTGCAAATCCATAGGCTATAAAAAATCTCCATAAAATATCATTAGATGGAAATATAATAATAATCTCCCGCAAAACAATCAATTCTCCTGTTCCAAAAATCAAAACACCTAAGCCTAAACTAACTAAAGCAAGGAATAAAATTAACAAATTTGTATAAATTATCCCGGCAATAAATTTTGATAAAATAAACTTTAATCTGGAAATAGGTCTTGATAAAATCAATCTATAAGTTCCCCCGGTTGCTTCACCTGCAAGCAAATCTCCTGCAACGAGAGTGATAAGAAATGGTATGTGAATTGTAATCATATTCAAAATAAAGTAAGCTATTAAGTAGCCATTAAGGAAATTGCCACTTAAGATAAAATTTTGCTGGATACCCCTTGTAACAGTATCCATAAAATTTTGTCCTTCAAAATACATAACGATTTGTATTATCAAACTAAGAAATGCAAGAGTGATGAAACTGATGTAAGTTCTCCACTTTTTGAATATTTTATATAATTCAATACTAACCAGTGTAATCATTTTGCAACCCCATCTGTTAAACTAAGGAAATAATCCTCCAGAGAACGTGATGGAGTGATAGAATAAACCTCGATATCATTCTCAACAAACTTTTTGTTTAGTACTGGAATTATCTCTCGTTGAATCTTGATTCTAACTTGATTCTTCTTGTCAAAATTTTGCTCGTTATTTTTATTGATTACTTCTAAATTCATATTTTTTGCAATATCAATAGCCTTTTCAAAATCGTTAACATTAAAAGAAACCTCCAGTTCTTTGGGTCTGAGAAGATCATCAACCGAGCCTTCGACTACTGTCTTTCCTTTATTGATTATTATCATTCTGGTAGCTATTGCTTCAACTTCAAATAATAAATGAGAGGATAAAAAAATTGTTTTGCCGAAATCATTCTTTAAAGATAAAATCAGATCTCTTATTTCTTTCATACCGTGAGGGTCAAGCCCAGTGGTAGGTTCATCAAGAATTATTAGCTCGGGTTCGTGAATGAGAGCCTGCGCAATACCGAGTCTTTGCTTCATTCCGGAAGAAAATGTCTTAACCTTGCTATTTGCTCTGTCTTTGAGTCCAACAATATCAAGAATTTCCATTATTCTATTGTTAGTAATGTTATATCTTGAAAGTTTAGCAAGAATTTCAAGATTCTTTTTTGCAGAAAGATAGCCATACATATCAGGTTTTTCAACTATAGCACCAACTCTTTTCAGTATTTTTATCCTATTTTTAAATAAGTCCTTTTCAAAAATTTTAATCGTGCCGGTAGTTGGATAAATCAAACTCAAAAGCATCCTTATTGTGGTGCTTTTTCCAGCTCCATTCGGTCCCAAAAAGCCAAAAATATCCCCCTTAAAAACATTCAGGTTAAGATTATTGACAGCCCAAAGAGATTTAAATCTTTTGGATAGATTTGCCACTTCGATTATTTTATTTTCCAAGATTATACCTTGAATTTTAATAAATTATGCTAAGTTAGATGCTTTTCTAAGGATATGCAAGGAAATTTCAGGTGGTATGCCTACTCGAACCGGTGGTCCAACTGTTCCAATTCCTCTGTTCACGTAGAGGTATTGATCTCTATCCCTATATAAACCTGCATATTGCTTGTAAACAATTCTCGTCGGAGTGATTGTTTGTCCAAAGATTTCAACACCAATTTGACCGCCATGAGTATGACCGGAAAGCATCAAATCAACTTTTGTTTGTCCTCTTACTTCTCTGTCCCAATTAATTGGATCATGACTTAATAATATTATTGTCTCATTATAATTTAGTCCGTCCAATGCTTTACCCAAATCTCCAAATTTTATTCTTTCACTTGAATTATCAATACCGGCAAGTTGTAATTTTTCTTTTTCAATTTCAATCAAGACATTTGAATTAATTAACAGATTAATTCCTGCAGATTGAAGAATTTCAATCAATTTGGATTGCTTTTCCAAGCTCATATAATGATCATGATTACCAAGACAGCCATAAGTACCATATTTGGCTTGTAAAGACTTAAGGGATTTAAATATCAATGGTAACTCATCTGGTTCAAAATTCACGAAATCACCGGTTATAACAATTATGTCAGGATTTAAAGAATTTACCAAAAAAGCTACTCTTTCCATAGGCTTTTGGGAATTGAAAGAGCCTGCATGGATATCCGAAAGCTGAACTAATCTCAATCCATCGAGTGCTTTCGGTAAATTGAAAAGAGGGATTTCACTTTTATGGATCTGAAAATCATACGTAGTATTAATCATTCCATTTGCTATCATTATATAGGGAACACCTGCTATTGACCACCCAGCCATCTTCAATACTTTTCTCCTGCTCATTCCATTTTCTATCTCTATTTGAGTATTCTTTTCTTTTGACCTGCTATTTTGATTATTATATAATAAATTCTTATCAATAGAAATGTTAGTGTCTGGACTATGGTTTTGGCTGTCGTTGTTATTTATTTTTCTTCGAATGCTGTAATTTTTGAATTTCAGTATAATATATTTTATTAAATCCTTAATTATCAGAACCGGTGTAATAACAATCTTTGGCAAATACCATATAGCAGTAGTCAAATAAAGATATTTTTCTATTTGATGAGGTATTCTGTCAGCTATTCTCATAATAAGAGAATATAATGAAACAATGAAAACAAAAATTCCTATGCCCCAGATAATCTGATAGAATAATTTATTCCATTTATGCTCCTTAATAAACTTTGTCCAACTCTTCAAGAAGTATAAATCAAAGAGATATAATACTATCGTAACTGCTATTATAAAAGGTAAATATTTATGAGTATCCATTTTTCAACTAATTAACTTCATTTAACGTTTATTTGACGTGTATTTTTTTTATTTCTTTTATGAGGTTATTATAATGGCTGCTACTGAATCAAATATGGTCCCTATTGGAACAGAGGCACCATCGTTTTCTTTGATTGAAGTTGTATCAGGCAAGACATACTCACTTGATGAACTTAAATCAAATATTGCTACAGTAATTATGTTTATCTGTAACCATTGCCCTTATGTCAAACATATAAATCATAAATTAGTAGAAATATCCGATTATTACATTGGAAAGGGAATATCATTCATTGGTATAAACTCAAATGATATTGTTAATTATCCCGAAGACTCTCCTGAAAATATGAAAATCAAGGCTAAGGAGCTTGGTTACAAATTTCCTTATCTTTTCGATGAAACTCAGGAAGTCGCTAAAGCATATAATGCTGCTTGCACACCCGATTTCTATATATTCGATAAAGACCTTAAACTTGTTTATCGTGGTCAATTTGACGACTCCAGACCCGGAAACAATATTCCAGTAACCGGCAGGGATTTATCAGAAGCTCTTGAGTCAATTTTAAATAATGAACCTATTAGTTTTGAACAAAAGCCGAGCATCGGTTGTAATATTAAATGGAAAAGTAATAATTAAAAACTATGACTGACAAAACAAATAAAATCAAAGAAATTAAACTTGCCGACCGTGTTCTTACTTTAATATCTAAGGACGGAAAATTCAGAGCCGGAGTTATCAAGAGTTCTAACTTATCAAAAAAAGCTCAATCAAATCATAAATTACCTCCAATTCCAGCATCACTATTGTCAAGAATGTTGACAGGAGCTTCCTTGATGGCTGCCTTTTTAAAAGGAGAAGAAAGGATAATTCTTGAAGCCACCGGTTCACAATCAATCAAAAAGATTTTTGCTGAAGCAATCCAAGTTGGTGAAGTTAGGGGGTTTGTTGAATATGAATCTAATTACCAGTTCAATTCCACTATTTCTGACTTCTTAGGTGATGGCCTTTTCAAAGTATCCAAGATTTTATATAATAAATCAGAACCAATTATGGGAATTGTGAAACTAAAAAAAGGTGATATCGCATCGGATTTAGCTTATTATTTCTTTAAATCAGAGCAGATACCGACAGCTGTATTATTAGACGTTAATTTGGATGACAATGGAATTATTCAACACTCCGGCGGATTGTTTATTCAAGCACTGCCCGGTGCAAGTGATAAAGATATTTACAATATATATGAAAAACTGAATGAAAGCCCTAAAATTACTGAATTGTTAAATAATGAAATGAATATCGAGGATGTAACCCAGGAACTAATTCCTTTCGATTATGACGTTCTCAAGAATTACCGTGTTGATTTTTTCTGTCGTTGTTCCAAAGAAAAGTTTATTTCTAAACTCCTCACTCTTGGAATCGAAGAAATAAAAAGCATGAAAATCAATAATCAGAACGAGCTAATCTGTATCTATTGTAATAAACATTATTATCTTGATGATAATGACTTTGACAGAATAATAAAAGAATTGAAAGCAGTTGAAAATTAAATTTAAATAAATTTCTACATTTCGTGATATAAACAAAAAAAGGCTGTCCTTTAAAAATTGAACAGCCTTTTTTCATCATTTTCTTGAATACCAGGAAATATCAAGCTGTCGAGCAGCAAGTGCATCATCAACTCTCTTAACAGGAGTATTATAAGGCGAATTCTTTACAAACTCAGGATTTTCTTTTATTTCCTTAGCTATTTTAATCATTGCTGATGCAAAAGCTTCGAGATTCTCTTTAGTTTCTGTTTCAGTAGGTTCGATAAGCATAGCTTCATGGACAATAAGAGGGAAATACACTGTTGGAGCATGAAATCCATAATCAAGAAGCCTTTTTGCTAAATCCTTTGTTGAGGCACCATCTTGTTTCTGTTTATCTCCACTAAGTATAAATTCATGCATACAGAATTCGTCGTAAGGAACATCAAATTCATCTTTTAGGAGATGAAACAAATAATTAGCATTTATGATTGCATTTTTACTGACTTCATACAATCCTGTACTGCCATGCATCCTGATATATGTATAAGCTCTAACAAGCACACCAAAATTCCCGAAGAAACTATGAACTTTACCAATGGATTTTGGATTGTCTTCCTGAAGTATGTAAATCCCATCCTGTAAACTTATCTGAGGTATCGGCAGATAGGGAACCAGTTTTTCACTAACACAAACAGGACCTGCCCCGGGACCACCACCACCATGAGGTGTTGAAAATGTTTTATGCAAATTTATATGCACACAATCAAATTTCATATCACCCGGTCGAACTATTCCCAGCAAGGCATTTAGATTTGCTCCATCCATATACATAAGTCCACCGCATCCATGTATTAACTTTTCAATATGCATAATGTTTTTTTCAAAAAGACCGACTGTATTTGGATTAGTGAGCATAAATCCAGCAACATCATCTCCGCAGTTCTTTTCAAGATCTTCGATATCAACCCTACCGTCAGGATTTGATTTGATGTTGACAATTTCAAATCCACCAATAGAAGCAGAAGCTGGATTTGTTCCATGAGCAGAATCAGGTATTAATATTTTTTTTCTTTTTGAGTCTCCTCTATCCAGATGGTACGCTCTGAACATAAGAATACCAGTGAGTTCACCGTGAGATCCAGCAGCAGGTTGAAGACTTACACCTTGTAACCCTGTAATTTCTTTAAGAGCATCACCTAATTCAAACATTAACTTCAATGCACCTTGGGCATGTTTCTCATCTGAACAAGGATGAAGGTTTGAAAATCCATCGAGGGAAGCGGTTTTTTCATTGACCTTGGGATTATATTTCATCGTACAGGAACCAAGAGGATACAAACCTTGGTCAATAGAATAATTATAATGAGAAAGGCGGACAAAGTGACGGGCTATTTCATTTTCACTAACTTCAGGAAATTCTATAGAACTTTTTCTTCTAAATTTTTCTGGTAATGATATATTTATATTGGATAAAGGGACGTCATTTTTTGGAATAAAATGACCTTTCCTGCCCGGTTTGCTTTTTTCAAATATTAATTTTTCCATAAATCAGAAATTAAAATGTAAATAAAGTATCAGTCTCTTTCTTAATTTTATCTAATGCTTCTTTTGCAGCAAATTGCTCAGCTTGTTTTTTACTTTTTCCTAAACCTGTCCCCATCATTTCTGAATCAACTAAAACGCCTACAAGAAACTCCTTATTGTGGTCTTGGCCTGTTTCATCTAAAACTATATATTTAGGAGGCTCTTTGCCCATTGATTGGACTGTTTCCAATAATAGGCTTTTATAATTCCTATCTACCATATAGTTTTGACTTACGATGATAGGAATCAGAACATTAATAATAAATTTTTTTGTTGCTTCCAGTCCTGAATCAAGATATATAGCACCAATAATAGCTTCGAGTGCATCGGCAAGGATTGAATCGCTGCCCTGTTCCAAAGCTTTTGAAGCACTATAACTCATTAATAGCAACTCATTCAATTTCAATCTTTTTGCACACTCTACCAATGAATTTTTGTTTACCATCCAAGACCGCATTTTGGTTAACCCACCTTCGAGAACATCACTATGTAGCGAAAAAAGATAGTCAGCGACTACCATTCCAAGAACAGAGTCACCAAGAAATTCAAGCCTTTCATTTGAAAAAATTGAATTATCTTCAAGTAAATGAAGGTAAGAGCGATGAGTCAGAGCCTGCTCGAAATACTCAATTTTGTTGATTTTCAAGCCTAATATGTTTTCTAAATCTGCTTTTTTCTTGTTATCAAGATAGCCAAGTTTTGAAAAAGCACCTTTCTCTGCAGAAACAACTCTAAGGTGCTTTCGTAATGGTGAAAATCTTAATATACCATTATATAGATTATTTAAAAAATCCTTCATAATTTATTCTTCAAATGCTTTAAAGCATAATGAAGCATTATGTCCCCCAAAACCAAATGTATTGCTGATTGCAGCCCTGATTTTTTTCTCTTTCGGTTTGTTTGGCGTATAATCCAAATCACAATCAGGGTCAGGTGTAAAATAGTTTATTGTTGGTGGAATTATACTATTTTGAATAGCTAAGACAGTTGTAATTGCTTCAACTGCACCAGCTGCGCCCAAAAGATGTCCTACAACTGATTTAGAAGAGCTGATTGATAATTTGTATGCATAATCTCCAAAAAGGGTTTTAATTGCTTCAGTTTCATTTTTGTCATTGAATGGGGTAGAAGTTCCATGAGCATTAATGTAGTCTATGTCAGTTGGTAGTAAATTAGCATCCTCAATGCAAAGTTTCATAGATCTAACAGCTCCTTCCCCTCCGGGAGCAGGTTGTGTAATATGATAAGCATCATCGGTTAGTCCCATACCGGATAGTTCGGCATATATTTTTGCTCCTCTGTTCATTGCATGCTCTAAAGTTTCTAATACTAATACCCCTGAACCCTCACCCATAACAAATCCATCTCTATCCTTGTCAAATGGTCTGGATGCGGTTTCAGGTGAATCATTTCTTGTTGACAAAGCTTTCATCGCATTGAAGCCACCAACTCCCATAGGGCATATCACTGATTCGCTGCCACCAACAATCATCATATCTGCATCGCCTCTTTGTAATAACATCAATGAATCGGCAATTGAATGTGAGGATGTGGCACAAGCAGAAACAGTTGCATAATTTGGTCCTTTCAAACCCCATCTGATAGCAATGTGACCTGCAGCAATATCTGATATCAGCATTGGTATGAAAAATGGTGAAATTCTGTCTGCTTTACCGCCTCTTTGGTATAGTATTTCCTGTTGATAGTGATAAGTCCACATTCCACCAATGCCAGATCCAATAATAACACCAATTCTATCTCTGTCAAGCTTCTCAAAATCTACTCCGGAATCTTCAATTGCCATATAAGCAGAGGCTATTGCAAGCTGGGTAAATTTATCCATTCTCTGAACTTCTTTTCTGTTAATGTAAAGAAGAGGATCGAAATTCTTAACTTCACAGGCGAATTTGGTGTCAAACTCTGTTGCATCAAATGATTGTATAGGAGCAGCTCCGCTTTTCCCCTGTAACATTGCATCCCATGTTTCGGAAATAGTGTTACCAACCGATGTTACAGCTCCTACCCCTGTAACAACTACTCTTGGGTAATTATATTTTGCCATTTTCTTTCTCTTTGTTGTATTAGAATAATGTATTTCTGAATCTAAGCTTTATTCAAATATAATAATAATTCTTTAAATTATTATTTGAATAAAGTATTCTTAAAAGCTTAAGACTCAGGATACTTATATGAAAAAACAGTTAATTTAGCTTCCCAGTTTACTTTCGAGATAGGTAATCACATCACCAACTGTTTGAATTTTCTCAGCATCACTGTCTTCAATGGTTATTTCGAACTCTTTTTCGAATTCCATGATTAATTCAACGGTATCGAGCGAGTCGGCGCCAAGATCTTTAGTGAAGTTTGCCTCGTTTGTAATTTGGGATTCTTCGACTCCGAGTTTTTTTACTATAATTTCTGTTACTTTTGTTTTAATATCTGACATAATGTCTCCTAATATGTTAATAAAAATTACATTGCTAAACCACCATCAACATGTATTACCTGTCCGGTAATATAATTTGAATCTTCGGAAGAAAGAAAAGCTACAACCGAAGCTATTTCACTTGGTGGAGCTCCTCTTTTTAATGGAATATTAACTAAATATGCTGCTTTTTGTTCATCTGTCAACTTATCTGTCATTTCGGTTAATACAAAGCCCGGGGCAACACAATTTACCAGTATATTTCTACCTGCAAGTTCTTTAGCTAATGATTTTGTAAACCCGATTAAACCTGCTTTTGATGCAGAATAATTTGATTGTCCTGCGTTTCCGATTGAACCTACTATAGAACCAATATTGATTATTCTTCCGCTCCTTTGACCCATCATAGTCCTTGCCACTGCTTTTGAGCATAAAAATGCTCCTTTTAAATTTGTATTTAACACTGCATCCCAATCTGTTTCACTCAATCTTAATACTAAATTATCTCTTGTTATTCCTGCATTATTAACCAATACATCAATTCTATTTTTATCATTTATTACTTCTTCTATTGCCTTGTTTACAGATTGTTCTGAAGTTACATCAACTTGTATGCACTTAACCAAAGGTTTTAATGCTTCATCTTCGATAAATATTTCGTTTTCCTTTGGTAGAACGTAATCAAGAGCATAAACGAATGCTCCCTCACTGGCAAATCTGAGAACAATAGCTTTACCTATTCCACGACATCCACCTGTTACTATTACTACCTTGTTTTTAAATCTATCCATTTAATTTTTTATAAGTTTAAAGAAAACAAATATATTAAAAAGTTTACATTTTTTAAATAAATTTTTCTAAATCATCGGTCTTATCAATACCGAGTATTTCAACTCCCGTTAATGTTCTTTTGGTTAATCCCTGTAAAACTTGCCCCGGTCCTATTTCGATATATCTCTCGATGCCATCTTCCTTCATTTTTAATAAACTTTGAGACCACCTGACAGGTGATGTAAGTTGTAAAACCAAAGCATTTTTTATATCATTAGCTAAGGTCAAAGGCTTAGCGAAAACGTTGCTATAGACTGGGACACTGGCATCTTTGAATTCTAAGTTATTAATTGCTTTTTCTAATTCTTGCTTTGCTGGTTCTACAAGAGGAGAATGGAAAGCTCCACTTACTGTGAGCTCGGTAACTATTCTTGCACCTGCTTCTTTAAATTTATTAATATTTTGCCTTAAATATTCAGCAGAACCCGAAACAACAACTTGACCGGGACTATTGTAATTTGCAGCAACAACTATGTTTCCATTTCCTTGTTCTGTTAATTTATTACATATTTCCTCAACCTTTTCATCGGCAAGGTTTATAACCGCAAACATCGTTCCCGGTAGAATTTCACCGGCTTTGAACATTAATTCTCCTCTCAAAGATACAAGCTTTAGAGCAGATTCAAAATCAATTACATCTGAAGCAAGAAGTGCAGCATATTCACCAACTGAATGACCGGCTGTTGCATCATATCTTAAAACATTTTTGAATAGTGTTATAATCACTGCGCTATGAAGGAAAATAGCTGGTTGAGTGTATCGTGTTTCCTTTAATTTTTCCAATGGGCCCTCAAAGCAAATTGAACTAAGAGAATAACCTAAAATCTCATCAGCTTTTTCAACCAGTTCTTTAGCTTGCGGGAATTTTTCGTAAATATCTCTTATCATACCCACATATTGAGACCCTTGCCCAGAAAATAATAAAGCAGTTTTCATAATAATATAAATTAATTACTAAATATTTTTATAAATTCCAGATAAAATAAATAGCACCCCACGTAAAACCAGCACCAAAACCAGCAAGAATGATTTTATCTCCTTTTTTTAATTTTTTGGTTTGATGCCATTCTGATAGACATATTGGTATAGTTCCAGCAGTTGTATTTCCATATTTTTCTATGTTAACCATAACTTTATCCATTTCCAGTCCCATTCTTTTTGCAGTGGCAGTAATAATCCTAAGATTTGCCTGATGTGGAACCAGCCATGCGATATCATCACCTTTCAGTCCATTTTTTTCCATTATTTCAACAGTTACATCAGCCATTCCTTTAACGGCTGCTTTGAATACCGCCTGCCCATCCTGATATATATAATGTTCTTTGTTTTCAACTGTTTCAAGTGATGCAGGTTTAAAACTTCCACCTGCTACCTGCTTTAAATATTGTCCTCCCGATCCGTCAATTTGCAGTATAAAATCCTGCAAACCATAATCTGGATCATCTGAATTTTCAATCAAAACCACTCCTGCACCATCACCGAATAGAACTGCCTGTGCTCGGTCATCGAAATTTACGATGGAACTCATTTTGTCTGAGCCACATAATAAACATCTTTTAACGGCTCCGCTTTCCACAAGTTTTGAAGCTGTAACCAAGGCAAACAGGAAACCAGAACAAGCTGCTGATAAATCAAAACCCCATGCTTTTTTTATTCCAAGTTTGTGTTGGACAACACATGCTGTCGAAGGAAACATATGATCCGGAGTAACAGTAGGTATTATAATACAATCAATATCATCAGGTCCAATTCCTCTTTTTTCCATACATTCTTTTGCAGCAGGTATTATTAAATCTGAGTTTGCTCCTTCTTTGGCAAATCTTCTCTCAGCTATACCAGTTCTTTCCATTATCCATTCATGAGATGTATCAAGATATCTTTCAAAATATTCATTTGTATATATATCAGGAGGAACATAATGAGCTATAGAGGTTATTATTGCTGGCATAATTTATTAATTATTTGTGGATAAAATTGATTTTGTTAAAGCGTGCTCAATTTTTTTGTTAATATCTTTCTTTATTTGTTCAATCGCTTTGTATATCATGTTCTGAATGGCTAAGGGAGAGGATTTGCCGTGGCCAATAATCACAACTCCATTTATTCCTAATATAGGAACCCCACCATATTTTTGATAATCAAATTCAGCGAAAACATTTCTAAATGCTGGTTTCATCAAACCAAGCAAAATTTTATTAAATATATTTTTTTTTGCATAGCTTTTCAATTTTGTCTTGAAAAGATCGAGAACACTTTCAGCAAATTTTAATATTACATTTCCCGTGAATCCATCGCAGACTATAACATCTGCTGTTCCATTCAAGATATCCCGTCCTTCGACATTCCCTAAGAAATTCAAATTACTTGACTTTAGAAGCTGATATGCTTCCAATAACACATCGTTTCCTTTGCTTTCCTCTTCTCCAATATTCAATAGTCCTACTTTTGGATGCTCCAATCCTAACATTTGAGTGGCATAAATGGAACCCATAACAGCAAATTCATATAGATATCGTGGTTTTGTATCAATATTTGCCCCTACATCAAGAACCAAAGTAGGATATCTGTTTTTTGTCGGGAAAAAAGAGCCGATTGTAGGTCTGCTCACTCCATCTATTCTTCCGTTTAGAATTGTAGCAGTTGAAAGAACAGCTCCTGTGTTACCCGCAGAAACAAAAGCATCTGCATATCCCTGACTGTGCAACTCAAGACCTTTGTAAAGAGAAGAATTCTTCTTCTTTTTCAAGGCTATCGTTGGTTCGTCATCCATAGTAATAACTTCATCTGTATGGATGATTGAATAAGTTAAATTTCTTAGTTTTTCTTTTTCGAATTGTTCAAGTGAGTATCTGATTTTATTTTCATTGCCAATCAAAATGATTTCTAAATCTAAATCTGAAGGTTTAGATTCGAACGTGGAAATCACGCCTTGAATTTCATTCATAGGTGCAAAATCCCCACCCATTGCATCAACAACAACCCTGAACTTTTTCTTATCCAATGCTATTGAATTAATTGAAAAATTATTAAATAAATAATTATGTTGAGAGTACTTTCCGTCCATTATAATAGCCACACTCAGGGCAAGCTCTGTGAGGAATCTTTGGAGCGCCGCATTGTGGGCAGGAGCCACTCCTGACTGCAACAGCTTTATAATGTGTTCTTCTCTTGTCTCTTCTCGTTTTTGAATGTCTTCTTGTAGGATTTGGCATTTTAATTCCTTATTTTATAATAAATTTTCAATTATCGTATTAAAATATTTTTTATTGTCAATCTTTTTCAAACTTTATACCTTTTAAAACTTCCCACCTATCATCAATTTTACTTTCTTCCAAATTATTTAAACTGGCTGAATACTGAGGATATAAATCTTCAAGTTCTTTCCCTATTAGGTCTGGATGAATTCTTCTCATAGGAAGGTGAACCATAAGTTCCTCAACTATATCTGTCGTTAAATCTATATATTTTTCATCCTCGTGGATGATGATTTCAGCTGTTTCTTTTATTCCATTGTTTCGATTCAAATAAAATAGTTCATTATTGGCTAAAAACGTACAGTTCATTTCTGCTTTAATATTTTCTTGAAATTCACGCAAACTTAAATCACATTGAAACTTAGCCAGACATTCTGCTGTTCCGGTTACTGCATATCTTTTTCCAATTATTCTCATATTTCCATTAAAAACAACCTCTCCAAAAAACTCATCAGAAATTGTCTGGAGTTCTTTGGTTAATGCTCTAAGATGGATATCGTAGTTCCCATCTTTTAAACCATGTATATATATCTTTAACATTATATTATCAAAATAAACTTACAAATATAGCTAAATTAGAAGAAAGAACAAATAACATATAGGTAGAAGAAAGAACAAATAACATATAGGAAAGCCCAATATGAGAGACTTTTCAAATTGGGCATTGTAAATATTTTTTTAGAAATTATTAATAAAGAGTTAAGAAAACTTTACTGACATTGCAAAAGTTCCATATTTTTCTTTGCAGTAGTATTTTTTGGATCAATTTGTAAGACTCGTCTGTAGCTTCTGCAGGCATTTTCTTTATCGCCTTGCCCTTGATAGGAAATTGCCATATAAAGCCAAGCAAACTGAGACTTACTATCATAATCTGACCATTGTTTTGCAATTTTTTGTAATTCATTGAAATTTTTTTCTTCGAGAAATATTCCGCATAGTTTTGCATAAGCTTGCAATAATTCCTTTCTAAATCTGGTTGTATCCTGCATACCTCGATTTATTGCAAGTCTGAATTCATTTTTGGCATTATCTTTTAATTGCTTGTTTCCGTTATTATTCGACATTGCAGTATAAATATCTCCAAGAAATATTCGTGAAGCTATGTAATCCGGATCTTTTGCTAAAGATAAATTTAAGTAAGCAATAGCTGTGTCATATTGAGATAAGTTGAAATAAGCATTCCCGATATAATATAATGTTTTTGGTGTTAGTGTATCATTGCAATTTTGATAATGTTTACCAAAAAAATAAAGAGCATTTTTATAATCTTTGATTAGAATTGAAAGAATACCTGTTTGATACATAAGTAGGCATCGCTCATTATCTTTTTCAACTAATTCCCGATAGTTAACAAGTGCCTTAGTAGTGTCTCCAATTCTTAGATAAGCAACTGCAAGCCTCTCAATATCAATATTATCAAGTTCAATGACCTTTTTTACTTCTTCATAAGTTTTTGAGCTTTCAAGAAATCTTTTTTGCTCAAAATAGCACTGGGCTAACTTTAATTTAGCTTTATCCTTAACAGAATCAATAACCTGAGAAACAAATTCCAATTGAGCAACGGCAGAATCGCATTTACCAATTTCTACGAGAGATTGAGCATAGTACCATCTGATTAAATTATCGTCACTTCTCAAATCTAAATATCTAAAGAACGATTGAGCTGCTTCACCGTATTGTTTGGCAAAGAATAAAATTCTACCTTGCTCTTTAAGCGCTTTTGCATTCTTTGGATCTTTTTGAGTTACTATATTCCATTCCTTGAGTGAACGTGTGAAAAGTTCATTTGCAAGGTCCTTATCAATTTCCTGATTAGCAAGCCAATAGTATGTTGTTGCAAGTTTGACTCTTGCCTCAGTCAGATTTTCATCCAAGGCTAGAGCTTCTTCGTAGTTACTTCTTGCAAGTGGATATACTTTCTGAGCAAAATACAAATCACCTAAAGCAACAAAAGCTTCAGAACTATTTCGGTTCAATTCTCTGGCTTTGGTTATAGTCAATTCGGCATCATTTAGTTGATTGCTTTTTATATAAGCATTACCCAATTCTAATAGATTTTTGAAGTCATTTTTATCAATTGAAACAGCTTCTTTTAATACTTTTATAGCATCCTGATGCCTTCCCATTTCAGATAAAGTTCTGCCTATTTTTCGAATAACAAATGTTTGTTTACTCTTTATATCATCAGCTTTCTGATACATATTGAGTGCTTCGGGATATTTTTCAAGTTCAAAATAAATATCACCAGCTAAAACATGAACATTAATATCCTTAGGATTGTCTTTTATTGCTTGCGAAATCAACTCGGACGCTTTCAAGTAATCTGATTCTTTAACATATGATCGCATTTGTTCGTATGCACTCTGAGCAAACAAATTTAAAGCTGAAAACAAGATAATAGTTAAAAATATCAGAAAAAATTTCGATTTTATCTTTCGCGATCCAAATTTCATATTTTTCATAATGATTTTCCTTTTTTTATTTTTTTATCTTTCGTCAATTAAATTTATTCTTGCATAAGCCGGAACTAATCCATAATCATTAAAATACTTTTGTGCCGTAGGATGTTTTGAAATAAATCTGGCTAATCTCATAGCTTCATCATTATTTTGATCCTGTATATAAATCCAATAAGTTACAATATATGGATAAAAGCCTTGTAAAATATTGGATTGATGAACTGTACGGGGAAAAACATATTTTCCCGATGAATCCACAAAACCTATCGGTAATGCTCTGAACTGAGGGTCTCCGATTATATTCGAAAAATAACCAATTCCTATATTGCCGGTATTCTTTAACATAAATGATTTTATTGAATCTGAGGTTTCAAGCAATTGAAATGCTTTGTTTATCTTTTGTTTTTTTGATACTAATTGATAAATATTTTCAACTTCTGAGGATTTGTTATTATTCGTTACAAGTAATGGTTCCTTTTTTAAAATTGGATAATATTCTTTAAAAGTTTTATTCTTGTTCAATATCAAATCAACAATTTCTTTATCATTCAAAGTATCAAGTGGGGAATCATAATTAACAAAAAAGACAAGAGCATCTTTTGCTACAGGCATTCTCAAATGAGGCTTTACTCCATACACAGCCATCATTGAATCTTCATAATGAGTATAATTTCTTGGAAGCAAAATAACATCACACTCACCTGCTAAAAACATTTTCATAGCATCAAAAGCGGTAGTTTGAGTTATCTGAAGATTAACCTTTACGTCTATGGAATCAAAAGTCATTAAAGGACTTTTTAAAACTTTATAGATTGCTTCATCGCAATACACTTTCAGAATCTTAATATCATTTAGTTTTTTATCTTGTTTTTTCTCTTCCTGATTACAGGATGAAATTAAAATCATCATCAGGAATAACAAACTAATTTTCATCATATTCATCATTTTCATAATAATTCTTATATCTCCTTAAATTAGAATGATAAGTGATAAGACGATAAACTCCCCATAGTATGAAAATAATACCCATAATTGGAAATAACGGTTGAATATCTGAACGAAATGAAAAAAACTGATTTAGAATCCCGGAGACAAAAATTATTCCAATAATAACAATTAAGGCTCTTACTGTGTAGTTTACAATTATTAGAAGCATTTATAAAACATTCTTACGGTTGAATTCTTTTGTAGAAGTAAAAATATATTTTTTTTTAAGGTTAATGACGGCAATTATAGGAATTATAATTGCCATCATTAAAAAATTATCTCAATCTAAACTTTATAGGAATACTAACCCAGCAAGTAATAGGTTGACCATTTTGAATAGCAGGTGTAAAGACACTTTTCAATACAGCGTCTTTTGCAGCCTGATCTAACATTTGTGAATCTGAATGCTGAATAACTGCTTGCTTTGGCTTTCCATTTTTATCCACCAACACTCTGACAATAACCTGTCCTTCAATTCCAGCTTTTCGGGCAACTTCAGGGTAAACAATTCGTCTTTGCAATTCAGCCAGATCAACCTGTGGCTCTTTTTCAACAGGTACAAATTCATACATATCCGGTACTTCTTCACGAACCTGAACATCAAGTTTTTTATCACCTAAATCAAAAGTTTGAGGCAATTGGTTTAAATCAATGATTTGACCTTCGTTGCTGGCAAGTGATTTACTCAAGTCCTCAATATTAGCAAATTCTTTCAAATCAGCTTTGATCTCAGCATCAGGAACTGGTACCGGAGTTCCTGCTCTTGCCGCTGTTGCATAATCTATAACAGCCTCTGCAGGAGGTGGAGGTGGAACATCTTCAACATCATTTGCCTGTTGAGGAGCTGACTCCAAAGCTATTTTACTGATAGGAGCAACTGGAATAGCCCCTAAAGATTTCTCGGTAGCTTTTAGGTAAAAGAAATAAAGTAATATCAGCAGTATTAGAATGCCAACAGTTATCAGGAAACCACGTATAGTTGCTTTATTGATAAACTTCTTTAATTCGACGGCACCGTATGTTGGTTGAGCCGGCAATTCAATTATGTTTTGTGCAGTTGACATTATTTGACTCCTTGAATTAGTTTGAAATCATCGTCAGTTTCAGATAAAGGAGCAATAGTGAACTTTCTCTGTCTTTTAATAGGTTGTCCATCTGCATCTAAATCTTTTGACAATTGATCTGTAATATTTATCTCAGCCAGATTTAATTCATCAAGAATCTGAACAACCTTATCGTATTTTGCTTGATCGGCAATCTTCAAAACAGTAATCAAACGGTTACGAACATTTGGTTTCAGATTTTGTTGCTCTGCTAAAGCTCTCAACTTATTAATTGGGACTTCTTCCGGCATATTATCTGGTTTTGCAATGCCTGCATACCAATAAATTTTATTATCAGGCATTAGCAAAATAGAAAACAATTCAGATTCACGTACCTCGACTTTTTCATATCTTTCAGGTGGAATTCTCATTTCCATAATTTGTGGTTTTAGCATTGTAGTTGTGAACATAAAAAATGTTAACAACAAGAATGTAATGTCCACTAAGGGTGTCATATCCAGATGAAAGCCAATTCTTTTTTTCTTTTTCCTCTTGCTATGTTTGCCTCTTTTGGCTCTTTCTGGTTTACCTAAACCGCCACCACCACCAGCCATTTTTTTTTCTCCTAATTTTTTTTATATTTCTAAAACACTTGAATAATATAAAAAGTTACAATTAATTTTCAGTATTAATATCCATGAAAATTAAAAATGTTTCTTACTGCTCCCCAGCTTTTCGTTTTTCAGTAACAAAATTGAACACAAAGGCTCTTTGCAGCCTTAAAATATCCATAGCCTGACTGATCCACCGGAATGGAATTTCTTTGTCAGCGTCAAGAGCAAATTTGGTAGTATTTCTTACCGCCAAAGTTGATCTAATCAATTTTGAAAGCATTAAAGAATCAACCTTGACTAACGATAAATTTGAATATTCAGCCGGAACCTCTGCCAATTCCCAAACTTTCACTTTATCGTTTATATTTGTTAACGAAAAATAGAAAGATGTGTCTAATGGATTCTTATCGTCTATTGCCACACTTATTACTGCTAAATCCCTTTCGGGTAATTTTGTTGTATCGGGAGTAGCATAAGGTCTCCTAATAGTAAACTGCTGTTCATTTTCTGCTTCTGATTTGAATTTTGCAGTAAACATCAAAAATGTTAGAAGCAGAAAAGTGATATCCACAAGAGGAGTCATGTCAATGACGAAACCCATCCTTTTTTTCTTTACTTTTGGCACTTTTAACCTCTATTATTTTTTTGTTCTGATTGTAAAGATTTGAGTAACTCCCAATATAGCCTCGTCAATCATATAGACGTAGTCATCAACTTTTGTTGTAAAGAAGTTGTATGATACAATACCGATGATAGCACCAAATAAACCACCTGCAGTATTATAAAGTGCTTCAGAAATTCCGATTGCCAATTGAGTAGCATCTACTGTTCCTGTCTCACCAAAGGCTGCAAAAGCTCTAATCATACCTATTGTTGTTCCAAGAAGACCAAAAAGGGTTGATATCGAAGCTACAGTTGAAAGAATAACAAGATTCTTCTCCAAAAGTGGTGTCTCCAAGTTGGTGGCTTCATCAATTGCACGCTGAACCTCTGCTAATTTCTTTTCGGTTGGATAGTTTTCATCATACTCAATAGTTTTAAATCTTTCGATAGCAGCTCGCATGATATTGGCTAAGCTACCTCGCTGCTGTTCACACTCCCGCAGAGCTTCATCATAATCCCCCTTTTGTAGATGTTCTAGTACTTTCTTTAGGTAAACTGCAGTATTACCTTTGCCTTTGGCTTTATTTATTGAAAAATATCTTTCGAAAGTAAATGTGATAACGATAATAATTAAACCAATAAGGACACCTACTATTGGACCGCCAGTATAAATCATACCGACGATATTGCCCTGTTTTGGCTTTGTTTTAGTAGCAGGATCTTCGAAATTGTTTGGATCACCAAAATAAAAAAGATAAATTGAAAATGCAATTGCCATAGCTAATGTTATGACAAGGATATTAAAGATGTTTTTCATAAACTCCCCTAATTAAATATTACTCTGAAATTGATTTAATTGCTTCGTCTAAATTTTCATAGATAGGAAATACCAATACAAGTTTTGTTATCATAAACAAATTTTGGAGGGAATCACCAAGTCCTGCTAATACAATATTTCCACCATTACGGGAAACAGAAGTATGTGCTGAAATTAATACCCCTAATGCAGTTGAATTTAGGTAAGTAACCTTTTCCATATTAATTATCAACTTGCTTTTTTCAGCTTTTGATAGCTCCTTTAAAGTATTATTAAGCTCAGAGGTTTCCTCTCCTCCAATAAATTGACCACGGAGGTGTATGATTTTACCCCCTATTTGTTCCTCAACTCTTATTTGTGATGACATTTTTATTCCTTTTGTCAATCTAAATTTTAAAACTTCAAAATTAACAAAAAAAAATATTATAATAATATTAATTTTTAATCAATAAACAATGAAACATTATTATGTATTTTTTTCCTGATTTGAATTGAATATTTAAAATTTATCATATTTGCCAATTACAACCCTTTTTATATTATTCCAATCCTTGACAAAATTTACCTGATAACCTTGCTGATTGAATATATGCAAAACTTCATCAGATTGATTGTAAGCAATTTCCAATATAAACATACCATTATGATTTAGAATCTCTCTGAATATTTCACTGAATCTTCTGTAGAATGTTAATCCGTCGTAATTGTCTGTAATAGCCTCTTGAGGCTCGTAATACAAGACTTCAGGTTCTAATATTTTATATTCTTCTTGTGAGACGTAAGGAGGATTTGAAATTATCAAATCGAATTTTTTTGTCGGTGTCATCTTTAAAATATCAAGCTGATAAAAATAAATATTTTTCAATCCATTATATCTTGCATTTTTTTCAGCAAGCTTTAATGCTTCAATATTGATGTCAATAGCATGAAAATTAATATCTGGATAGCGTCTTGCTAATGAGATAGCAATGCAACCACTACCTGTACCAATATCCAGAATATCTTTTATACTTGAATTGTTTTTTATAATGTTAATGGCATAATCAACCATTAACTCTGTTTCAGGTCTGGGAACTATTGAGGAATTATTAATAATTAGTTCAGTATCATTGAATTTTGTTCTACCAAGAATGAATTGAAGTGGTTCTCTTGATATTCTCCTCTTAATAAAACCTTTAAGACGAAATAGTTCATCATCGCTAAGGGGTTTTTCAAAATTTGTATAAAGTGAAATTCTTTCACATTCCAGAATTTTGCATAACAATAATTCAATTGTTAACCTTGGAGAATCAATGTCTTTTTCTTTGAAATAATCTGTTCCCCAGCGGATAATGTCAATAACCGTCCAGTTCTTTTTCCTTTTTTCCAACTCAGAATATATTGCGAGATAAAAGAGATAGAAGAGCCATTCTTATATAGACACCATGAGTAACCTGCGTCTGTATTAATACATTTGGGTAGTTACTAACCGTGTATTCAAGTTCAATGCCATAATTTACCGGTCCTGGATGCAAAAGGACTAATTCTGGTTTTTTCGAATATAGTTCATAAGTTACTCCAAAATAACGGGAAAACTCTCTAACGCTTGGGATTAATCCTGATTCCATTCTTTCATTTTGTAGTCGAAGGACTATTACAACATTAGCCCAATAAATGGCTTCATTAATATCACTAAATATTTTTGTATTCCAGCTGTCAATTTTAGGAGGAAGTAATGTACCAGGGGAAAACAGACCAAGATTTGCTCCCAGGGTATTCAATAAAACAATGTTAGATCGTGCTACTCTGGAATGTAAAATATCTCCAACGATACAAACATTCAAACCTCTAATATCTCCAAAGTATCGGTGCAAAGTAAATGCATCCAGTAATGCCTGTGTGGGGTGCTCATGTTTTCCGTCTCCGGCATTTATCACAACTCCGGATGTATTTTGTTGAAGAAAATTTGGAACACCCGAACAACTATGCCTTACGACAAACATATGAACTCCCATAGCTTCAATAGTTTTCAACGTATCAAGGAGTGATTCACCTTTTGTTAGACTACTTGTTGAAGATGAAAAAGAGAAAACATCAGCTGATAATCTTTTGGCAGCCAATTCAAATGATAATCTGGTTCGTGTGGAAGGTTCGAAAAAAGCCAGAGCAACCGTAATACCTTTTAATTCATCAAGTTTTTTTGTGTCTTTTTCGAATTTATCCATGTAGAAGCGTGCTTTATTGAATATAAGGGTGATATCATCAACGTTTAAATCACCTGCCTGAAGTAGGTACGGATGTGATAATGTTTCTATCGCCATAAAAATTTAAAAAAATTAACACTAATTTATTTATTTAATAACCAAATTTACAAAAAAAAAGCCGTTCATTGAACGGCTTTTTTGGAGAATGTTTATTTTTTCTTTGGTGCGGCTTTCTTTTTTCCAGACTTCTTTGGATCAACGATTTCGTGCAAAGCTTTGCCGGGTCTGAATTTTGGAACTTTCCTTGCAGGAATTTTAATAGTTTCGCCGGTTTGTGGATTCTTGCCAGTTCTGGCTTTTCTATCTGCAACAGTAAAAGTGCCGAAGCCAATCAATGTAACAGCTTCACCTTTGGCTAATTCTGCTTTTATTGCATCAATGGTTGCACCTAAGGCTTTTTCGCTTTGGACTTTTGTTAATCCAGAGGCACCTGCTATTGCTGATACTAATTGTGCTTTGTTTAAGCTCATAAAAACTCCTTAAAATGTTAATAAAGCGAGATGACATTGCGAAAATATGAGATTTCATCAAGCTTTGCAAATATTTTTTTTAAAAAAATGTGATTTTTGTGAAATTTTTTTATTTTTTTTTTAGATTTTTTAATTTTCCTTGTATTTTTTTCTGATTTTGGCTAATAATAACCATGCTAAGTGTTTATTTATGGGTTATTTCTCTCTTTCATATTTGTATAAAAGAAAATAATAATCTTATTTTTCTATTGTTTATTTTCGGATTGTAGTCTGAAAATTATTTTTATTAAATCCTTGTTATGAATTAAATATTCTATAATTGTCCAAATTGAAAACATAGTCAAGATAAACATTACAATTTCCACAGAATTTGAATTAAGTAAACTCACGATATGACTATTTGATTCTGCTGAAATATTCATGTTTAATAAAAAAACAAGAACAATAAGGTAAGAAATAAAAACCATCTGAAGAAAAGTTTTCCATTTTGCTGTTAATGATGTCTTCATTACCCTATTGTTTTTATCGGCTTGAACTCTTAAAAAGGTTGTTGAAAAATCACGGATTATAACTATAAGAACCATCCATAAAGGTAAAATTTTTAATATTACTAATGAGAGGAAAATTGAGGTTGTTAAAATTTTATCAGCCAGAGGATCTATGAAACTTCCCATTTTGGAAAAAGCTTTGAATTTCCTTGCTATCCAACCATCTATATAATCAGTTGATGCTGCTATTAAATATATTATACAACCAATCTGGATTAATATACTATTTCCGGAAACTAAAAAAATAAAACATATCGGAGATAAAATTATTCTGATAATTGTAAATATGTTTGGAACATTCAACATTTGTTTATTTGATTATATTTAACTATTTACTATTGTTTCAGCTATTTCTATGATTTTCAAGAATATATCTGATTTCAAAGAAGCTCCTCCTATTAAGGCTCCATTCACATTATCTATCCTAAGTATTTCATTCGAGTTCTCTGCTGTTACACTTCCACCGTATTGAAGTGCAATTTCGTCATTAGATACATTGAACAAAGAACCAATGTATTCTTTGATTTTATTGTGGGCTTCTTCAATTTGCTCTTTAGTTGCTGAGATCCCGGTTCCTATTGCCCAAACAGGCTCATAAGCTATAACTAAATTCTTAAAATCATCACTATTAAAATCTTTAAGACATATATCAATCTGTTTGAACAAGATTTCGTATGTTTTTCCCTGATGTCGTTCAGATAAAGTTTCTCCAATACAGATAATTGGTTTTATTTTGTTTTCAAGAATTGCTTTAGCTTTCCGGTTGATTAGTTCGTCTGACTCTCCAAAGTAGGTTCTTCGCTCGGAGTGTCCAATGATAATATAATCAACATTGAAATATTTAAGCATTGGTATTGATATTTCACCCGTGAAAGCACCTTGTGGCTCGTAAAAGCAATTCTGAGCCCCAAGTTTTATTTTGCTTCCTCCAATAATAGCTGAAACATGCTGTAAATTTGTATATGGAGGGCATACTACCACTTCAGTAGTAATTCTATTATCTCCTAAGCCTGATAGAATATTCTTAACCAGTTTTTTAGCTTCATCTGGCAAAGTATTCATTTTCCAGTTACCTGCTATGATCATCTTTTTCACTTTTGAACTCCGCTAACTTTAAAAATTTTATAATTAGTCAAATTTTGATCAGATTCAAAGCCATATCCCTGAATTTTCTCATTTGGTGAATTTATAGTTACGAATTCAGTTGAGTATAATTTTTGAGTTCTATTATCCCACATAAGTAGTGTCGTTTCTATAACGGTTCCTGAACTATCAGCAACTACAACAACTTTACCCCATGCTGTCATATCTTTTGTTCTGTCGTCAATTTTTGCACTATCTGCCGTTAATAAACTTACCCTGCTGCGTCCATCTTTAGAAAAGAACTCCACTCTGATATTATTATCAAGAAATGTTTCGAACCGATCCTGATAAATTCTTGATCTATCTGCTCTCAATATAGCCTTTAACCTTGAAGAATCCAAAAAAGAGACCTCAATGTTCGTCCCTGTTTGATCTGGTTTTATTTCTGTCTGATTTTCTTTAACATAGTTCTTATAGGTAGAGCTTTCATTACAACTTATAAGCAATAATGATAAAACAATGTTAAAACTACAAATTATATTGCAGAGTTTCATTTATTCAACTGCTTCTATGATATACTTACTAACAACTGATAATGGCCAGTTCTTTTCTTCGGGATTTTCTTTGCTTTTTTCTAAGATGACTTTCCCTGATATTTTTTGACTGATCTCAGCTTTCAAAAGCCAACAAGAATTTCTGTCAAGTTTATAACTACCTTCTTGGGATCCACTTAGATCATACTTAACTTTCATCATTCCACTTTGTGTATAAGGATTTTTCTCGTTCGTTTTTAATACACTTTTTAATCCTAAAATAATTTCTTTTTCTTTAATTTCATTTAGAGACCAGGTATTAAAGACCATGATAGGTAAACCTCCCGATATTGAATGACTTTGTTTCCAGCTATCCCCTATCTTTCTAATCTCATTTCCAAGATAAGCCCAGCTATGTTCCAACATATCCTTGATAGAATTTGCACCAAATTGCTGTCTAATAGATTTTCCCAGCTCTTCTCTTATTGATTCATTTGTTACATCCATTGCTTTGAGAACAGCATCAACAAGCTCTTTCTCACCTTTGACAGAAATAATCTCACCATTTGGCTTCAATTCTGCGTTTAACTTTTTACCGATTATTTTCGGAAATATCATTGAAAATGGTGATTCAACATTGTCTTTCTTTTTTGAATCGAAAGAAACTTTTCCCGTGGGACCTTCGACTTCCTGAAAGATAGAACTAAATTTTACCTCAATAGAATAAACTGAATCAGCTTTGTTTTCGAGAATTTTGAAAGCATATCCAACTCCCATCTTCTGTTTTAAGCTCTGTTTTTGTCCTTCTATTGTTTGAATCATTTCTTGCTCAATGTTTATCTTCATAAAATAGGTCTGGTCCTTGAGCAATTTGAAATTAAGTCGGATACCATCCTTGTTCGGTTTTTCAATTGTATTCTTGGTTTCATTTATCTGTTCGGGTTTATTTTGCTCAACTTTTCTTGGTTGCTCTTTTTCTGAACAAGAAATTAAAAACAAGAAAAATAAAAGAGTAATTAAATTACCAAAAATTATCTTTTTCATCTCAATCTTTCTCCTCTTATTACTAAATATCTTAATTATTTTCTTTTGTAATTCAAAATTATTTCAATAAATATCTTAAATATTATTTGAAACAAATTCATACAACATAGTTGCTTCCTTGATGTAAACTTCAACGTTATCCAGCTTTATCTGAGTTGCTGCATCACTTTTAGCTATTTCGGGTTCTGGATGAGTTTCAAAGAAAATTCCATCAACACCAATAGCAATGGCAGCTCTTGTTAAATCTCTGACAAATTCCTTCCTCCCTCCCGATTCTTCTCCAATTGATGGTTGTTGCAATGAGTGTGTTGCATCAAAAATAACCGGGTATCCAAATTTTTTCATTATTGGGATGGACCTAAAATCAACAACAAGATCATTATAACCAAAAAATGAGCCTCTTTCGGATATCATTATCTGGTTATTGCCGGCTGATGTAACCTTGTCAATTGCACCCTTGATTTTATCTGGCGGTAAAAACTGACCTTTTTTAATATTAATCTTTAATCCCGTTTTAGCTGCAGCCTGAAGCAGATCAGTTTGACGGCAGAGGAAAGCAGGGATTTGCAATATATCAACGTATTGACTTGCAATTCTTGCTTCTTCCGGAGTATGGATATCAGTAATTACAGGAACATTAAATTCATCTTTAATCATTTTGAGATATGATAAAGCCTTTTCGTCCCCAATTCCCTCAAATGAGTTACTGCTTGTTCTGTTTGCTTTTCTGTAAGAGGATTTGAAAATCAACTCGAAATTATATTTATCCCTTAATTCAATGAGTTTCGATGCAGTAACCTTCAACAATTCTGCAGATTCAACCACACAAGGACCAGCAATTACAATCAATTTTTTCATTTTAAAAAAAATACATAAACAACTTTGCAAAATACAAATAAAGCTTATTTTTATTACTTTAACTAAAAAGAATTATTTTTGAATTGTTTTTGAATTGTATTTTTTTATCGAATGAGAATAGATACATTTTTTACAACAAATTTTGCAGAAAAAGAAGATCAATTTTCTAATTCAATTGTGATTATGATTGATGTTCTAAGAGCAAGTTCGACAATAGCCAACGCATTACTTCATGGAGCCAAAGAAATAATACCAGTTGAGTCAACCGAAAAGGCTGTTGAATTATATTCAAAATTAAGTCGTGATACTCGTTTACTTGCAGGAGAAAGACATGGGGTTAAACCTGCCGGATTTGAACTCGGCAATTCTCCTCTGGAATTCGATACAGATACTATCAAAGGTAAAACTATCATTTTGACCACTACTAACGGAACAAAACTTTACCAAAAAGCAAAAAAAGCCAGAATAAAAATTATTGGCTCATTTGTCAATAGTGACTCGGTTATCAATTATATTGATAAATTATTATTGCAAAATATTTCGAATGAAGTAAGTATTCAATTCCTCTGTGCTGGTAACAACGGACAATTTTCTTATGAAGACACTTTGTGCGCAGGGTCTTTTATCTATAACTTAATTCAATTAAAGTCCGATTTAGAATTATCAGATTCCTCTCATGCTGCAAAGAGCCTCTATCTTCAATTTTCTGAAAATCTTAAAGAATTTATCAAAACTAAAGAACATCCTGCTTTTCTTAAATCAATTGGTTTGACTGATGATATTGATTTTTGTCTTGACCTCAACAGATGCCCCGTTGTTCCTGTAATTCATACTTATAATGCTCAAATGGGACTTTTTGCAATTAGATTGTAACCTAATTTTTATTCCCGATCTTGAACCTTCCATTCAAAATATCAATTCTAACATTATTTTTATTAAAAAGATCAACCCCTATAATCCCATCAAGTTTTATGAATAGTTTTTGGTGTGTGAATGTTGTGCCTATATCTGTAAAATCAATATTCTTATTGTCAATTTTCACTGACAAACGAGAAATATTTTTTGATTCTGAAAAAGTCCATCCTCCTGCTGAATTGATCTTTTTCGTCAGGCTATAAATTTCATCGTATTTAACTTTCTTAAAGATATTAGAAGTTATAGAACTTTTCTCTGAACCAGTATCTAAACCAAAAATAAGAGGAATATTATCTTCTGAATAAATTTTTATGAATGGAATGCCAAGCCAAAAAAGATTTCTTGATGTTGTAGAATCAATTTTAGGTTTTCTGATTATTGCTTCCGAAGTATTATCATAAAAAGTAATATCCATCTTCTGTATAGCTTTCCAGCCTATTATCCCATCTACTTTGGTAATTCTGTTGGAACCAAACAGCCTTAATTTTAAATCTGACTCATCAGCTATAATTGCTGGATGATTTAAAATTTCAAGGTTACCAATTCTAAACTCATTTAATACTGTTGGAAGCACATTAATTTGAACTGATGTTGCTGTTAAGGCTTTGCTCGATTTTAATTTAATTGGTTTTATGTTGCTTTCCCGAGCTATATCCGATGCTATTACTGTGTAATTTGCTCCAGTATCAAACCAAAAGTATCTTAGCATACCATTAACAAATACTTCCAATATTGGAGTTCCGGAATGGCTTTTCTCGTATTTTATCTTAGCTGAATCAGATAAGAATGATATTGTTTCATTCTCTAATTTTGAAAATGCTTCCACCAATTCTAAAGGGTTTTCTTCTTTATTATTAGCATGATAAAGTGTATCTAAATTAATAATACTAAGCCAGTCATTTTTAAAAAAGAACAAATCAACAAGTAATTTCTTGACAATGAATCTTTTAGTACTGTCAGACACAGTATTTAGTAATTCCTTTAAAGAATTTTCCGCACTTGTTAGATTAAAATCACTGATATATTGGATTGATTTGAACAAGGAACTTTCGAATAAATCCATGCTTTCAGATTTAATATTCTCAAAATCAAATGATTGTAAAGATTCCAAAACGTTTCCATATACAATTTTCTTTTCTGATTTTTCTGGTCTGATTTGTCTTGATGATCCTGAACAGGCAAAAGAAATATATATTAGAACAATGAATAATATCCTAAGTTTCACGAAAGAATGACAATATGAACATAATTGCCTAATCATAATAATATTTATTACGTTTTGTCTGAATTTAAGTTTTATTTAAAATATATAATCTTACAATTATGTCTAATATTTTTTTATAAAACAAATCACAAAGTTAAAATATTGTTTATTTATTTAGGATTAAAAATGTCAAGAATACAAAAAAAATTTCAGACAAAATCAACTGCTTCTGAAATGAAGCAATATATTAGCAATAATTTATTAACCAACCCAGCTTTGAACGCATTATTAGATTCAGCCATATGGATTGATAGCACTCTCCATATTCAATCAAAGTTAGGAAAAGGAACAATAACACTCAGTGACTATTTAATTGAGGTTGATATCGAATTGACATTATTTGGAAAAGTAGCTCAAAAATCACTTGAATCTGCCTTGGACAACGAATTAAAGCTTTTAAAGTAAAAAATTATTACATTGAAGTGATTATTAACATATATAATAATTTGATAAAATTGTTCCTTGTAATTTTATTGTCCAAATATTTTTTTGAATAATATAAAAAAAATAGCATATTGAGTTTTTCGTTCTGCTTAAAATTATTTTCTAAAATTAATTCACTGCTTGAACTATAGGAATTTATAATGGCAAAACTAACTAAACAATTGAGTTTCCTTGATAGATATTTAACATTGTGGATTTTTCTTGCAATGGCTTTAGGGGTCTTGAGCGGACATTTCTTCCCGACTATTGCTGATTTTTGGGATTCTATGAGTTCTGGGACTACAAACTGGCCAATAGCAATAGGATTGATATTAATGATGTATCCACCACTTGCAAAAGTCAGGTATGAAGAACTTACTGATGTTTTTAGAAATGTAAAAATCCTTACTCTCTCATTGATTCAAAATTGGATAATAGGTCCTATTCTAATGTTCTTTTTAGCAGTAGTTTTTCTTCAGGATTATCCACACTATATGGCTGGACTAATTTTAATTGGTCTTGCCCGGTGCATAGCAATGGTTATAGTCTGGAATGAATTAGCAAAAGGCGATACTGAATATGCTGCCGGGTTGGTTGCATTTAATTCTGTTTTTCAGGTGCTTTTCTTTTCAATATATGCTTATGTATTTATAACAGTCCTACCCGGATGGCTTGGTCTTCAGGGATTTAAGGTTGATATAACCATCGGACAGATAGCTGAAAGTGTATTTATCTATCTGGGAATACCATTCATTGCTGGCATAATCACAAGATTTAGTCTAATAAAACTTAAAAGCAAAGAATGGTATCATAATGAATTTATTCCAAAAATCAGTCCAATCACTCTCATAGCATTATTATTTACTATAGTTGTTATGTTTTCATTGAAAGGAGAATACATTGTAAAAATCCCTCTTGACGTTGTCAGAATAGCAATTCCACTACTTCTGTATTTTATCATTATGTTTCTCGTCTCATTTTATATGGGGAAAAAAATTGGAGCCGACTACTCGAAAACAGCAACTCTCTCTTTCACTGCTGCATCGAATAACTTTGAGCTGGCGATAGCTGTAGCAGTTGCAGTTTTTGGTATCAATTCAGGAGAGGCATTCGCAGCAGTTATCGGACCTCTTGTTGAAGTTCCTGTTTTAATAGCATTAGTAAATGTTGCTTTATGGTTTCAGAAAAAGTATTTTCTCGCTCCTGAAAAAGTTAAAATCGAATCACCTGATCTATGCCCTTAATTAACTGGATAACAAAAATATATCTTAAAGATAGATTAAATCTATTCTCCCACAATGACAAAGGCACCCCAGAAGTATGGGGCAGGGTATTTCTTGCGGATTTCCTCTTGTGCTTTGTTGAACGATTCTCGTTTGCTCATTCCCTCGACCCAGTTCCTGTAAAATTTGCTCATCAGCTCCTGTGTAGCTTCGTCGCTTACTGTCCAGAGAGACATTATCAATGATTTTGCCCCTGCCTGCTTGAATGCTCGCTGCAAACCATAGACTCCTTCGCCGTTCCTGACTTCCCCCAAACCTGTCTCGCAGGCACTTAATACCACAAGCTCGGTCTCGTCAAGATATAAGCTCTGTGCCTCATAAGCCGTGAGCAAACCGTCATCGGTATTGCTCGCTTTCTCACCCTTAATTGTATTCTCCGCTCCGGCAAAAAACAAAAATGATTTCAGTAAAGGGTTCTCTACTATCTGTTCCCGTTCCATTCCTAATGTCCGTTCGCCACTGCTCCTTTCAACATCCTTTAAAAACATCCCATGTGTGGCTATGTGTAATAAGGTAGGATTGCTTACTGTTTTAACTGCCTCTTCAACTGCTTCTTTGCCTAAATATTTCTTCACTTCCCATTGCTTCCCTGTTAATTCTTTCTCTATCTGCTCCACTTCTTTTCTTGTTCCGGGTAATGGTACTATCCTATCTCGCTCTGTTTCGCTAAGTGTCTTATCTATATTGTAATATTCACGTGTTACATTGAATAATGATGCCAATTGCAGATATTCTTCTGTATCTAAATCGTATTTCGGGTCGCCGAATAATACTGCTGACTTTTTCTTTGATTTATCAGCAATGATTTGTTGTGGCTTATCTATCAAATCCCTCGTGCTTGTTAATTGGACTATATTTAATTCATCGAGTAAATATTTCCCTGTTTTCGGATTTATAAGCGTATTTAAATTGAATTGATTATATACTCCATCGAGCGAAAGATACACTGTTTTGACTCCATCGAGCTTTTCTGCTATTGGCTGCCAGTATTGGGTGTATAGCTCTTGCATTGTTGTGTTACTATTATCTAAATCAATACTACCTCTCCTTTGTTTTTCTACTTGTGACTTGTATTTATCTATATATGTTTTTTCCAGATCATTGCCATTCTGCAATAAAACAAGCTCGGGATGTTTTGAATCGGGTTTGACTATTAATGCAGAATAATATACCGTGTCTGTCCAGCGTCTGCCCTCATTATATCTATACCTTGTTAGTTCTATTGCGGCTTCGCCTCGTTTCAATGACCTCTGGACATCCTGCCATTTGTATTCTTTCTTCTCGGTCAACTTTGCAAAGTCTGAGGATAATTTTGATAGTTCTTTTTCTCTGTCGTTTGCTGCTTTTTCGAGTGAGTCAAGGTTTATTCCTTTTTGCTCCCGCTCTTGTTTCGGCATTGAATAATATTTTGATAGGTTCTTCCTTTGCCAGAGCCAGTTCTCGTATTTACCGATTAATTCACTATCGCCTGAATTCAGTATTGTATTTTTAACTTTTATTGTTGAAGATAGAAGCATGGCTTTTGTCATAAGCAGATTATTATATGCTGGTTCACTAATTGCGGGTTTATCCTTATATCTGTTTGAAACAAATGAGTTAAATCCTTCGAAATTATCGCTCATAGTATTCCAGAACTGTTGTTTTTCCTTTTCGCTTAGTGATGGGAAATAATTTTCAAGAACTTTAGTATAAACTTGCAGTGCTTCAATATATAATGGCTCAGCTTCGGCATAGCGACCACGACCAATGTAAAAATAAGCCATGTTATTGATGGATTGTGCTAAATCGGGATGATCGCCCTTGAATAGACGTCTTCTCATCTCGAGGGCTTCTTTGTATAATGGCTCGGCTTCGGTATAACGACCACGACCATTGTAAAACACAGCCATGTTACTTATGGATAGCGCTAAATCGGGATGGTCGCCCTTGAAAAGACGTCTATACATCTCGAGGGCTTCTTTGTATAATGGCTCAGCCTCCGTATAACGATTACGACCTTCGAAAAAATAAGCCATGTTATTGATGGATCCTGCTAAATGGGGATGGTCGCCCTTGAATAGACGTCTGCTCATCTCGAGGGCTTCTTTGTATAATGGCTCGGCTTCGGCATAGCGACCACGACCATTGTAAAAATAAGCCATGTTATTGATGGATCCTGCTAAATGGAGATGGTCGCCCTTGAATAGACGTCTGCTCATCTCGAGGGCTTCTTTGTATAATGGCTCGGCTTCGGCATAGCGACCACGACCATTGTAAAAATAAGCCATGTTATTGATGGATAGTGCTAAGTCGGGATGGTCGCCCTTGAATAGACGTCTATACATCTCAAGGGCTTCTTTGTATAATGGATCGGCTTCGGTATAACGACCACGACCATTGTAAAAATAAGCCATATTATTTATAGATGTTGCTAAATCGGGATGGTCGCCCTTGAAAAGACGTCTGCTCATCTCGAGGGCTTCTTTGTATAATGGCTCGGCTTCGGTATAACGACCACGTTCATCATAAAACACAGCCATGTTATTGATGGATTTTGCTAAATCGGGATGGTCGCCCTTGAAAAGACGTCTATACATCTCGAGGGCTTCTTTGTATAATGGCTCGGCTTCGGTATAACGACCACGTTCATCATAAAACACAGCCATGCTATTGATGGATTTTGCTAAATCGGGATGGTCGCCCTTGAAAAGACGTCTTCTCATCTCGAGGGCTTCTTTGTATAATTGCTCGGCTTCGGCATATCGGGCAATTGCATTATAAAGAAAACCGAGGTGTGCTAAGACTTCAGCATACTCCGTGCTTTCTACTCCTCTTATTTCTTTAATTATTGGTTTTGTTTTCTCGCAGTATTCTATTGCCTTCTCTTCGTTTCCCAAATAATAATAGCATAAATAAATCTGCGTCAGCGTTGCCACATAATTTGTATCCTTTTCTCCGAACTGCTCCTTTGCTTTTGCTTCCGCACGAAATGCCCATTCGAGTGCAGTTTGAAAGTCCTGCTGCTCTTGATAAAACTTCGTGCTGTCCATCAGCTGCTGGAAGGTGTGCTCCTCAGCCATTATTATCGAAGAATTTATTATGATTAATGCAATAATTGTGTAAATGATTCTTGGTTTCATTACTTACTCCACACTATTATTTATTATGTTCAATTTTTCATTTGTAATTAGTAATTTATAATTTAATTTCACTCTCCCACCATAACAAATGCACCCCAGAAGTATGGGGCAGGGTATTTCTTGCGGATTTCCTGCTGGGCTTTGTTGAACGATTCTCGTTTGCTCATTCCCTCGACCCAGTTCCTGTAAAATTTACTCATCAGCTCCTGTGTAGCTTCATCGCTTACTGTCCAGAGCGACATTATCAAAGATTTTGCCCCTGCCTGTTGGAAGGCTCGCCTTAGTCCAAATACACCTTCACCATTTTTTATGTCTCCAAGACCTGTCTCGCAGGCACTTAATACCACAAGCTCTGTCCGGTCTAAATTTAAATTCATTGCCTCGTATGCTGTCAATATCCCACTGTCTTCTTCCAAATTTATACTTCCTGATTTCTTAATATAATTTTCCGCCCCTGAAAAGAATAACCCTGATCGCAACAGTGGGTTTTCAGTCAACTTCATCTCTTCAAAACCGAATATTTCTTTGCCACCTCTTTCTATGTCTTCTGAGAATAATCCATGCGTTGCTATATGCAATACCCTCGGACTATTTGCCGACTTTACAGCACTCTTGACTGCCATATCATCCAGATAACTCTTTACCTCCCATTTCTTGCTTCGCAAGAACTTCTCTATTTCTTTGATCTCCTTCTCTGTGCCCGGCAATCTTGTCAATGTTATTCCTCTCTCTATTGTTGTTCTTTCTATTGCTCTTTCTTCTGTTGCTTCGCCCCTAATACTATTGTTTAATTTTTTTACCTGCTCCTCCGATAGTGAAAAATTTGGATTGCCTACCAATACTGCACTATTATACATATTGCTTTCTTCTTTCTTCATATAAAATCCTAATAGTATGTCCTTTGTGCTGTTTATCTGCTGTATATCCTGTATGTCCAGCAAGTATTTCCCATCGGGCATCATTAGAGTTGAAGGATTGATTTTGTTATATACTCCATCAGCTGAAAAATATATTTTCCTGAAGCCCTTTAGTTTTTCACCCAACTTGCTCCAGTAACGATTGTATGAGAGTAAATCTTCGCGTCTATTCTTAATTGCTTCCCTATAAGAATTATAATATTCCCCTTCAAGTTTTTTGCCGTCTTCGAGCAAAACTAACTCTGGATTTTCTTCTGTTTGGTCGCTTACTATCAGAAATGCATAATAAATTGAATCTATTGACCGTAGCTTGTCATAGTATCTTACCCTGATTACCTCTACTGCCGCTTCGTCAGGTTTAAGAAGTGTTTGTATTGCTTTCCAGTTTACTTTCTTCTTTTCGTAACTTTGTTTATAATCTTCTGATTTTAATGATATTTCTTTTTCCAATGAATTAGCATATTGTTCGATTGAATCCCTGTTTATTTTCTCATTTTTTAACTCGCTTTCTGACTTTTTGTATAGTTTAACAAGCAATTCTCTTGTATCTTTCCAACGATTGTATATCTTGATAAGACTGGTATCTCCAGAATTACCTATCCTTGTTTTTATTTTGACTGCTGAATTAAAAAGCAAGCCTTTCGTTAAGAGTTGATTATCATACATCTTAGATAGTATCGAAGGATTTTCATTTGATCTTTTGATAGCGAAATTATTGAATCCTTCAAATTTACCGCTCATAGTATTCCAGAACTGTTGTTTTTCCTTTTCGCTAAGGGAAGGAAAATAATTTTCGAGAACTTTAGTGTAAATTTGGAGAGCTTCAAGATATAACGGCTCAGCATCGGAGAAACGAGACTGACCATCGTAAAACCAAGCCATGTTATTGATGGATGTTGCTAAATCAGGATGGTCGCCCTTGAATAAACGTCTATACATCTCGAGGGCTTCTTTGTATAATGGCTCGGCTTCGGTATAACGACCACGACCATGGTAAAAATAAGCCATGTTATTGATGGATGTTGCTAGATGGGGATGGTCGCCCTTGAATAAACGTCTATACATCTCGAGGGCTTCTCTAAATAATGGCTCAGCTCCGGTATAATTACCACGTTCATCATAAAACGCAGCCATGTTATTGATGGATGTTGCTAAATGGGGATGGTCGCCCTTGAAAAGACGTCTATACATCTCGAGGGCTTCTCTAAATAATGGCTCAGCTTCCGCATAACGACCACGACCATTGTAAAAATAAGCCATGCTATTGATGGAATTTGCTAAATCGGGATGGTCGCCCTTGAATAGACGTCTGCTCATCTCGAGGGCTTCTCTAAATAATGGCTCTGCTTCGGCATAACGACCACGACCATTGTAAAAATTAGCCATGCTATTGATGGAATTTGCTAAATCGGGATGGTCGCCCTTGAAAAGACGTCTTCTCATCTCGAGGGCTTCTTTGTATAATGGTTCAGCTTCGGTATAATTACCACGGGCATTGTAAAACAAAGCCATGTTATTGATGGATGTTGCTAAATGGGGATGGTCGCCCTTGAATAGACGTCTATACATCTCGAGGGCTTCTTTGTATAATGGCTCAGCTTCGGTATAATTACCACGGGCATTGTAAAACAAAGCCATGTTATTGATGGATGTTGCTAAATGGGGATGGTCGCCCTTGAATAGACGTCTATACATCTCGAGGGCTTCTTTGTATAATGGCTCAGCTTCGGTATAATTACCACGGTTATTGTAAGAGGCAGCCATATTATTGATTGATCTTGCTAAATCAGGATGGTCTCCCTTGAATAGACGTCTGCTCATCTCGAGGGCTTCTCTAAATAATGGCTCTGCTTCGGCATAACGACCACGACCATTATAAAACTCAGCCATGTTATTGATGGATTTTGCTAAATGGGGATGGTCTCCCTTGAATAGACGTCTATACATCTCGAGGGCTTCTCTAAATAATGTCTCAGCTTCGGTATAATTACCACGGTTATTGTAAGAGGCAGCCATATTATTGATTGATCTTGCTAAATCAGGATGGTCTCCCTTGAATAGACGTCTGCTCATCTCGAGGGCTTCTCTAAATAATGGCTCTGCTTCGGCATAACGACCACGACCATTATAAAACTCAGCCATGTTATTGATGGATTTTGCTAAATCGGGATGGTCGCCCTTGAATAAACGTCTTCTCATCTCGAGGGCTTCTTTGTATAATGGCTCGGCTTCTGAATAGCGGGCTACTGCATTATAAAGAAAACCGAGGTGTGCTAAGACTTCAGCATACTCCGTGCTTTCTACTCCTCTTATTTCTTTAATTATTGGTTTTGTTTTCTCGCAGTATTCTATTGCTTTTTCTGCATTCCCTTTATAATAATAGCATTGCTCAATCAATTGTAGTGCTTCCACATAATTTGTATCCATCTCTCCGAACTGCTCTTTTGCTTTTGCTTCCGCACGGAATGCCCATTCGAGTGCAGCTTGGAGGTCCTGCTGTTCTTGGTAAAACTTCGTGCTGTCCATCAATTGCTGGAAGGTGTGCTCTTCAGCAAAAAGATTTTCAGTATTGAGAAAAAGCATAAAAATAATTAAAGTTTTAGTAAAACAAGCGATTTTATTTGACTTAAACATAAACACACAAGAATTTT